>Ga0247782_1000032_pt1 | contig 205942 bp, 176 predicted proteins | sample UWRJL019104C5_FD_179928 | JGI IMG/M metagenome (GOLD analysis project Ga0247782, IMG submission 179928) | Plant litter microbial communities from Arlington Agricultural Research Station in Wisconsin, United States - UWRJ-L019-104C-5 | ecosystem: Environmental > Terrestrial > Plant litter >...
ACTGGGTAGCTTTTCTTTTTTTTTTTTTTTTTTTTTCTTCAGGCTGGGCCCATCTGACCCCTTTCAAATGAAAACGCCAGACTCTTCATATACGAGATACGGGCGTTGTCGCGTAGTGCTTGACGGTTAGCAGTACCATGACGAGCTGAGAACGGGTATTCACGAGGCTCTTTTTGAAGCATTTCCCAACATCGGGAATATGTCATCACTCACATGAGCTCGCATGGGCAAAATCATTAAAGACAACCTATAGGCTTCGTTTCGCTTAACCCACGTTGTTCCAAGACGAGTAACCAGTAAGTAGGCACAGCAGTACATATACAGAAGCCACCTATAGCAGGGGAACAAGGAGACCCTTGACTGCAAACATTTGAACCTATCTAATTAGTAGACTGTAGTCTATACAGTATGTGATAATTTTCTATACTAAAATCTCCGGAACAGGCGACGGTTCGGCCCCGATAGGCCATCTTGAGAACCATTCCCTGCGAGACCAGGGCTCCCCCGGTGGTAGCCGGCTTGGCTGGTTATAAGTCGTCTCATTTTCATAGACGAAACAAAACTACTCCCTAGGCTCTTACTATAAGCTCCTATAGAGCTTCGATGGTGGGGTTAGAAATAGAACAATCCACAACGAGGACAACGGGTGTAAAAGGAGAGAAAATCTAAGGATATCTTCATATTCAACGAAGCTTCTGGTTGCTTGTTGAATTCATACAGAAGAAGTAGGACACTAAAAATGCGAGTATCGAGAAACGCACAGACTATTGTAGGTGAAGTGCTGAAGCGAGCAGACCCTGTGGCCTACAGGAGACCTACCTAAGTAAATGCCTTACAGCTATACAGTATGCTGTATACACATACATTCTGAACAAATGCCAAGACCATATACTGAACTAACGTCAGCACTTGGCTTACTCGGGAAGGGCACCGCATATCATGAGAGGCATTGTCCTTGACGAACTAGGTAACCTAGTGAGTGGACTCAAGCTATACTACTGCAAGTGATAATAAAGTCTCTTACATGATTCCACGGAAGTGTCGTGCTTGGTTAATAACGCTCTGCAAGCGAGAAAGAAAAGCATAGTCAAGCGACACCCGAATTGAAATACATACATACCTATGTACGGTACCCTACGTAAGCACGGCGGCCACTATGCCGCAGTGAGGTCTTTCGTCTGCTCTGTCGAGCCACTATGACGGTAACGGATCTGGACTCCTGATCACTAGGCGTCGACTTACATACATATGCAACTGCTATAGAAACCATCACAGATGGATGGGTGATGATGTGCTCTGATGAGCCGTGCGCCGGCTTCCGAGCTTTGGGGAAGATAGGTACCGACATTGTGACTTAAGCAATGTCCTGATTCCGTCACCGGGGTGCAGGGGAATAGGATACATGGCGAAGTTTTTGAGTCGTCAGTACAGAATATTGACTAGATACATCTGTGGGTAGATAGGTAAATAAAGTCTAGATGAATCTATAACATAATGGCGGAAAGATCGCCTCCCGTCATCTTTGATCATGATCTTATTCCTTTACTGCATCTGCTTCCTTCCGGTAGAGGATATGTTGGATTACATGCATGACCGAATCTCTCGACATCCCGCTCGCGATTAGAATCACTTTTGCCACTTTGTTTATGCCTTTGGTGTATGTTTGTTTGGTAGATTGGTTTTGGCCTGACGGAATGGGGTATGCAGAAAAGTCGCTACCACCCAATGAGCTATACGAGTTTCATATTATGCCTCTCCTAGAGGTATTATTGCATTTTATTCATGTCCACGGTTATGTTATGCCCACGGCTATGGAACGAACTTCAGTCCACGAGGCAAATTCTCCGCTGTAAGGCCAATCTTCCTACCTACCTCCAAAGTAGGTAGCGAACGACCACTGTGCTCCAGATAACGGATTCTATGCAGCTTGCTGCATGGCCTGTGTCAAATGGATATAGATGGGCATGCTTCAGCAATCCTTCGAACCTCAACTGTCAACCCTCCAAGACCGATTACTTTCTTGCAAGTAGTCCTTATACTGTATCGACTTGCTATTGGGCAAGATCAGAGGTTCGAAGTCCGAAGAAGTCTGATGTCGAGACCACATGACGTCGCGGCTAATGCATAACCTTCCTATCTGTCATATGGAGAATGGCGATCCTAAGCGGCAAATGAGCGCTCTTTTTGAAGTCTCATGCAAGCCACATTTGATGCTGATTTGTTTCCAGGCTGTTTGAGTGCCGAAAGTTTATTTTTGTATAGGTATGATGACCGCATCCATCATCTTGCGACTGCCCTTCATCTGGTCATGACAAGTTTACTTAAGCTGTAAGAACTAGGGTTAAAAGCTGGGGTCTTTTTCGAAGAGTAATCGCTTCACGAAAGCTAAGTGTCCGGGAAACGTTCGTCTAGGGCACTCCCGTTCTGTATCAGACAAACACTTTCTAGTTTCATTCTTGAAGCTCTCATCCTCCACTCCGTCCTGGCTGAACATATCATCGAAAAAGTCGCGCTGAGGTAGTATTAGGCGACCGACGAACGAACGAACGACAAGAAAGATGCAGGCTCCCTCTATCAGTCGCCTTTTCTCAAACTATCGTAACTCTTGCATAGTAGATCATCGTACCGGGCTATTAACGATCGCCAACAAGTGCCGTATTGTACCATGATCTTAAACTTATTACTCCTTCGGCAACTAATGCTCGAGACTTGGTAGACTTACCACGACTTTCGGCGCGAACTCATCAAATCACTCATGTTCCCTTTCGAAAGTGCTCCCAAATCCTATTCTCACCACCTGCAGGCCGACGTTGCGGTGATAGCGGATCATATTGCCACTTTTCCCATTTGCAAAAGCATTATCATGAAATCTGCGTGTAATACATGCCATGTTGGTAATTACCTAGTCTACGTATTCCTACTTTGGATCCCGGTACAGTACAGCGTATCTCTTCCTTCCCTCTTACCTGCACCGGAGATATGTTGACGTACGAACCCATCAAGGTTGCATGCAGCTATCAATAATAAGTACGTATATCTATTCTGGGTACTGGAATTGCAAGTGACTGGAACTAGGTAAGCAGGTAGTGCAATCGTGTGAAGTCAGAAATAGACCAGCTGGAAACCACATCGATGCGCAGAACTTGAAGATACTGTATTCGAAGATTGTTCGTTTGTTCGATTCGGTTTACGAGAGACTCGAAACATGGGGCGGGCGGGTTGTTTCAATAGTTACTATAGATCCTCATTGAACAGCAGTCGAGCCGATGGATTCGGTGGGAAAAGGCAACTATGTGCCAGTATGTGCTACTACAGTTTGTTATGTGCGACTGCCTGCTCGCAGCTTTTCCGAGGAAGCACTTCTCCAACCTGTGTTCGAAACGCTCGTCTCAATCGTTCCCACTGATAAAAGAAATGTTTCGTCACGCTGACAGTACTGTAAGTAAGGTAGGTATGCTGTCGAGGTCCTGGCATTCTGCAACGTGGGGGCCCGCCAGGTACTGTGCTGGGCCCTGGCTGGGCAGGAACTGCAGGTGGGTAGGTACCTACAGCACCTACATGGAGAGCTTGTCGGAGAAATGTCTTGGCAGTCGGGGGTCAAAGCAACCAACCCCCCTGGTCGATAGGCCGTTTCAGTCGCCCCTGTCCCTGCAGAAATCTGGGATCTGGCCCCCCCTTTTCTACAGCATGTACAGCATACATGAGCTAACTGCCCGTAGAGTCTAAGCTCTTAGGGAATACAAGCCCGATGCTACCAATGGCTGGGATGTCATCGCACGCTTTGGTACACAACGGTTGCACTAGTCAACTGCTTTGACAGGAGGCACCTTCACTAGAGCAAGCCGCATTGGGGAAGGATCTGTGCTGGCCGTGGTACATGAGATCTCTCGCAGACCATCGTAGCTAGAACGCAGCTTCCCTTCCGACTCGATGGGATCCTAGAATAGCTGACAGGGGCACGATGACGCTGGGCTCTCTTCACTTCGGTATCTGCACACTTACAGACACGAACATCACAGACGAGCCCACAGACACCACCACATACATACATACATACATACATACATAGTACATCTCGTTTCACCGGCTGGTGCCTCTGTATGGACTAGTGCGAGCATGGTTGAACGATGGGGATCGACGTCCCATGTCCCCCTGGCAAAAGAAAAGGCATGGATGGACATGGATGGGGATCTTTCACACCTTGCCGGTGACATGGTAATAGCACGCAAGTACACTTCAAGGTGCCCAGGTCTGCATATGCACCAGGAGATATATCGTGTGCATTAAGCACAGGCATTTTCTGCAACCTCCAACCGTTGCTTTCCTACTCTTCCCTGCCATATATTTTCATCTCTATATCATCTACCCCCCCATAGCGCTTGCATCCCTCATCTGAAAGACCACGAAAGGTGAAGCGATGCACTAATAATTAGTTTGCCTTCGGCTATCATCTGCAGACACGCCATCTCACGTTGACCAGCATATATATTATCAACTTAATCATCATATTTGCCAACCTATCATTTCCTGTTGCGACAGGCTTTTCCAGGCTTCCAAGCATAGACCCGTTTCATTTCTTTTTGCGGTTTGCGATCTACCTGTACATAGGGTCGCGTGTGCGTGGTGATGGCCCATATAGCAGCTTGCATGATAGACAGCGATGGCGAGACCAACAGCCTCAGAAACTATATAGCAAATACTTTCTCCGCCAAAGCCTCCACTGATTCGGTAAGCCTGCATACAGACAACCAAACCCGCTCTTGACCTTGTGAGAGAGCCATCAATAAGCTCATGGGTTGTTCGTTGCAGTTAGTTTCCATTCACTCCGTCGATGAGAAGAAGCCGTTCGCTTGGAGGATGCACAACCAGGAACCACGCAAGTACCAGCTATTCCCCAAAGAAAAGCAGCTGCCGCCGGTTACGGCAGGAAAGACGCTTGATCCGGATCAAGCCTTCGCCGTGGCCATGGGCCAGTCTCCGGATAAATCAGATAAACCAGGACTGTCGAATGGACTGCTGTTGAGGATCAAGGAGCACAACCTGACCAGGAGGAGGAAGGTCAGCGTCCCCGAGCTTGGGCCCATGACGACGGTACAGGAAGTATCGATGGATTCCCGTAAGTTACACACATCTCTGAACGTTATGGATCACTAGTACTGACGATATCTAGCTACAATTCCAGGACGGCCAGCTCTTCATGAGCGCTCAATCAGCACTCCTGTTAATACGCTACGGCTAAACTTACGTCCAGAGCAAGCAGCTACAACAAAGTGCCAGACTGAGACTTTAGAGGGAAACTCGCAAACTCGCAAATTGACATTACCGGCCAGGCAGCCTCTTTCCCCAAAGGACCTCGCACCGCTCACAATTCCTATTCAAGCTGGGACTTTCCCTTCACTCGCTCGAAAACTGTCCCTGAGCCGGCTCAGGTCAGGAAACAACCCACAGGAACAGCCAGTACGGCCACCTCGCCCGGATGAGTCGCCAAAGTCGAGGGCCCCCTTCACTCCCTTTACACCTCTCACAGCCTCCAGTTCAGGCTTAACACCAAAGTCTGCTACCACTTACATGACAGCTTCCACGATTCCAACCCCTATCTCTGCGCCCGCTGAGTCTCGTTGTTCTCCTACTCCCTGGGAAAAGGCACACCCAGCTGCCGCTTTCACAGCACCCCAATATGCTAGCGATGTATTCCCTGCTCCTAAGCCTGAACCCGATAGCCAGGCTGGGAGTGGTTCCGTGTCGACTCACAGGCGGGGACAATCTGACTCCGGAAGCATAATGGAACGTGGACGGCCCCGAAAACGAACCGACGGTACTCTCATTGGCATTAACCATAGACGGACCGAGTCAAAGTGTAGCCTCAGCGCCGAGAGGAGGGCATTCGAAACACTTCCTCAGGGATTCAGACCTCGCGAGGCTGTAAAGAAGATAGATCAGGCGGATATTGCTCATTTGCAAAGGCAGGCTCTTGGTCAAGCAGTGAGGTTTGAGGTATTGAAGAAGGAGGACGTGGATAACCTCTCTAAGGTAAGTCAACGGAACAGTGACACTAGATGATGAAAATCTATATATTAACCTATTACAGGAGCTCCGCCAGCTTGATGAAAGAACTGAATACCTTCGCCACACATACACTTCACTTCGTGCTGGGCGCCGCAATCTCCAATCACGGGTCTGCCAGTATCTACGATCCCCCCGCGTGGCCAAGTTCAGCTACGAGTCTATGCTGAAGCAGGAAGAGACACTAGCCGAGCTCGATGCTTCTATCGACGACTGGGTCACCAAATTAGAACATGCCGAGAATCGACGCACTCGCGTCCGGCAGAAGCTACTGGAACATGTTGCTGCGGCAGCCGCCATGTCTGCGACCACGGACCTTTCCAGAGTTAGTGAAACGCTCCAACAGGCCACGGGCATGCGCGTGCAACCCACTTCCGGAGGCGTTGCGACACCGCCCCGTAGCCCTACCAAAGGTGCAACCTTCCTCGATTGCTCGTCACCGTCTCCTTCTTCTTCCCCGCAACGTGTTGTTGCTCGAGTGCCCTCAGCCATTATTGAGGAAGAGAATGAAGACGGCAAATCCCGCCGCAGCCGTCTCAGTACCGATACACAGTCGGCTCTCAAGCGAATGGAGAGCATCCGTATCTATGCTGACAGCGACGTGTATGCTTTGCTTGAAGATGTAGAGAACGAATTCACCAAGCTGAATGAGGGCAGTGCCAGCCCAGAACCCCTCTCTGTGAGATCTCCTCCCGGTAACACCAGGAAGGTGTTGCATCACGCACGGAGCCACGACGTCTTGGGCCGTACGCCCCCAGGAGCTCCAAGGAGATTCACCAGGCCGCCTCCATTGTCACCCCCTGCGCCTTCGCCGCCGATGAAAAACTCGCCGACCACGCGCAATGACGTCTTCCTCACGTCTGCTGTTTTCCAACCTCAGCAAACCAGCGTCAACGCATAATTCTCTTTAATGCTGTGTGCTGCTATTATTCTAGCAGACACTCTTATGATATACGGCCTTATTTATCACTCATTGCATTTCTACTACTACCTACGTTCCTTATTATGAGACACTCATTCGACTTATGATTCACGGCCGACCACATACAATCATTAGCATAATTGCATTTACTGGCTTCGCATGCCCGGCACTTTTATTACTTGCTTACCGCAGTAACTTTATTTTATTTATTCCCTTCCATTCTGTTTCCCCCCCTACGGTCTATCTTACCTTGTACCATCTTCTGACGTTCCGGTCTCTGTGTTCTTGTATCTTTCTTTCCATTTTCTTGTTCTTCTTTGATCAATATTCTGTACGACTGAACGGCAGCCAATATACCCAGTGCGCTAGGTACCGTCATGTCAAATGTTGTAACGGCCGAAAATGGGCTAGGAAAATTATCATAATTATTCAGAAAGGCTTTTTTTTGCCTCTGTATTCACTTGTTATTTCCCCATATACAGTATCTACGTGTGCCTAAAGGGCAGTGTCGTGTTGGGCAGGAGACAATGGGAGTGGCGACTGCGTGTGGCGCATGGGCACAAAAGGGGAGCCATCGATCTATCATGGCAAGGAGACCAGAAAGCTGTAGGGTTAGGAAGGAGAAGACTTGAGTTTACGGTGAAGATCTTTCTAGAAGATAACCAGCTCAATACCAAACAAGGATTTCACACACACATACCGAAACAAATCACTGGTTGTCTAACTTCAATTCTATCGTGACTAAATCGCTTCAACCATGGTTGGCTGACCTCCTTCCCAACTCAATACGAGATTGACAAGGCTATGATTCACTTTGCTTGCAAAGTGATCGATAGACGGACAGCGACGGTGCAAAGTAAAAACCCCCCATTCTCTATCGTTGCGGCAGTGTTACATTGGAACCTTTTCAGCTCCCCATTCCCATATAAGGTTGACACAAAGTTTCATTCGCGTCACGGGGGGGGAGGGGTTGGTCTTGCCTCCGAAAAAAAAAAGGATTTACTTCAACCCTGTAGATCCTTCCCGCTGATCCTCTAAAGGCCCGTCATCCCACGTGTATCTTGTGACAACCTCACTTCTTGTCATTCCCAACTTAAGTAAACCGACGCTATTTGTGTTTTCGCCAAGGCGCAAGAGCGAGCGGAAAAGCCACTGTAGGTCGATCGCAAGATTGCATCCAACACCAAATGAGCGCTGAAAAAGAGCTACACACAAACTTATCTCCGCGTTACAGAGTCCTCTTTTTTCTCTTTGCTGGCTTGCTTATCGCCTCCCCGTTTCACATCCAGCCTTTAGAGCTTTCGAATGTAACCCAACCGCCAATTATGATTTCCTTCCAGCACTTACCTTACATAACTTAACCTGGGTCAGGTACCTCGGTTAGTTTTGCGACCCGATCCTATTATTTTTAGCTCGGCCTACCACTTTCTCAATGATTAACCCTGTCGTGACTCTTCGTGTCCATGTCAATGTCTCTTGCGCCGCATCCGAAATAATCCCGCTTTCATCCTATCTACATCAATACAGAATATCTCTGAAGACATATCACATACTAACAGCGAACGATACAGTCCCGTACAGTGCAGGCGACAAAACAGCACAATAAGGCTTCGGTGGGAGTAACATTGGCTGCCTACCATCCAATCGCGCGCAGAATTACATACTTTAGAATCCTGATTCCTTCGCAATGGGCCGACGCACTTTATTTCTCATTTTCGCAAAGGCCGAAAAATCCCCCGCATAAGGGTAGGATAGGTAGGAATGGCATGCAAGCCTTATTAAGTCCGATATTCCGTACACCCAAGCATCAGAACATCGTAGTCGCTCATCCGGCACTGGCACAAAAAAGCGCAAATCCTTCTACGATAAGGTTTTTAACCTTAAGCCAAATGATCGATCCTTCGGCTCGCTGGCTGGCCGTGTTCACCACTTTTATGCCCTTACAGCTACTTAGGGTACGGGGAAATCTGAGGCAACGGCATAAACCTGTCAAACTTGCTGCCTTCTATCTACTGGGTACAGATCCAACGTCCATCAACTCAGCCATGTAGTCTAGTAGGTACGCCGTATTTTTGGACACTGTGTTTGTTCCAGAAAGTCTAATCCGACTGCCCGTCAGTCAGACGTTCGTTTGCCCAGGTTACCTACTTGTTACCCCTCTTTGGATCCTTCCATTTCACTTCACTTCACTCTGCTCTTCACCTTCCTCCCCACCACACTCACAAACCCCAGTCATCTCACTTCTTTTTGAAGATACAAGATGTTCAATTCCCGGAAGGATGGGCATGGTGGTGGTGGGCGAAGAGAGAAGACGAAACGAAACGAAACCAACCCATGAGCTTTTACCCTTCTACTGAGTACTCAAAGCAAAACCAAGCAAGTCAAGCCGCCCCTCCCCCGTTTCCGGTTTCCGTTTTTGAACCTTTCGTCTGTTGTCCCTTTTTTTCGCCCCAGCCCGTCAGTTATCCCGTCTCATGCCGCGTTTCAGGATGCCAAGGTCTCTATCTACAACCGTGTACTCTATCTGTCATAGTTAGGTATTTACTGGAGGCATATACCTTCTGTCTATCCCCAACAAGCTTTCTCCTCCAACCCTCCTTAAGTATGAAAGTATGGAGCACCTACAGCGGCGCGCAGAGAAGGGAAGGATGAAACGAAACAAACTCACATGAAAAGATAAGATACAACGAAGTGAGGTGAATTGAACTGTAATAGAATAGAGAGTAATGTGACCTGAATTATACCCCTCTGGGAGTTTAGGTAGTATGAAGCCTGCCTACCTACCTGCCTACTGTATGTAATGCATGTACTATCTATATGACATGAACGCCACCATTCTCGTCGTCTCAGCGAAGTCAGTAATCCTAAATGCGGAGTTTGCAGCATACTTGAAGAGCTAAGGTTAGGTACTTATTTACCGTAAGTAAAGTGAGACGAGAGGTATTTTGGCCGCTGAAAGGTGTCATATCGGTGTTACATACAGACAAACACATAAGCTGGGTAGGACTCTATCACTTCACACAGCGTGAAAGACAGCCTTGACGAAACAGGCGGACAAAGCGGCCGCCACTATTACCATTATTGTGCCGTGGCTTAAGTAAAGTAAGTAAAGATCAGCAGCAAAGCGAAAACGAAGAAAAGAAAAAAACGCCAAACGTCAACGCCAGGTGAGGCGAGTGCGGCCGCGTTGTGTCGTATCGCCGTATCGGTTACGCAGGCAGGATCGCAGGCAGCTTTTTACTTTTCCGGTCTTTTCCTGCCCTTCTTATCACTTCTCTGTAGTAACCAAATCAATCAGTCCTAGGACTACCTACCTAGATATCCAAAGGGGCAACGGGTAGTCAACGGTCTTTGCCTCATCCTTCCCGCTCTGTTTCCGACTGCATCGGACGAAACGAGACCAAGGCAGACTGAGGCAAGACAAGGCAAGGCAAGGCATAAGGCGCATCTCCTAACCAAACCAAGTACTTCACTCTGGAGGATATCTAGAAAGGTGAAGACAAACCCCGTGTCCACATGTCCTTGCATAGCTATGTATGTATGTATGTAATTTTTTGACCCGTAAGTATCTACGTTCCCGTGTCGTCCGGTACAGGTATGTAGTAGTAGGAGATTAAGTAATATTGTAGTAAGGGAACAAACACTTAGTAACCATACTACCAACACTACTACTGTTGTTGCTGTTGCTGTTGCTGTTGCTGTTGCTGTTGCTGTTGCTGTTGCTGCTGCTACCACAGTTGCCGCTGCCGCTGCCGCTGCCGCCCCCACAAAGCTTAGCAAGCGCTACCTAGCCATGCATGTCAGTCAGCAATTCTGTCCCAGTCTTATCATACCTTAGGCACTCTAAGTTTACCACTTTAAAGGAACCGGGCACTGTCGGGCATTTTTACTGTGTGGTGCAGGCAGGTTACATAACGTAGTATGAACCGCGCGCAGTTGAATTCTGGGGGAGCGTACAAATAGCGTGTTCCTTCAAATGTAACTACTACATGCATGAGTTTTCGTGGTGGTATTATTGAATTCTGGTGGCGGTGGCAGACGATGCTAAGTTAGTGAATTGAGGTATATACTTTTGTTGTTACAACACCAAGAGAGAAGCACTTACATACAAACGTACTCGTTACTTACATGAGTATCTACCCCTTAGTATCGTCGAAGCAAGTAATTAAGGTCAGTAACATGGAACCGCTCGTTCGTTCCCGTCCCGCATCAGTGAGTCCCGCTCGTTGCCTTTCCCTCTCCCTCTCCCTCTCCCTTCCCTTCTCCATTTCCATTTCCATTTCCCTTTACTTCTGACATTCAGGGTTTACATACATACGTGCATACACACATGCTTAATAAATAACCCGCGAGCGAAAGGAGCCAGAACCAGAGCCAGGCCACTTTCCCCAGACAGAGACGGCATGAACTGCATACGCATACGCATCGCATCGCAGCATGCACCCCGCTAAGTAGTGCAGAGAAGAAGGGAAAGGAGAAGGGAAGAACAGAAGTAGGAGACGCAGAGCACAGACATGATACCTCAAAGCAGATGGGATTTCTCGAACAAGAAAAGAGATCACGAGGACGGGACTGGGAGTTGAATATCTGGGTAAGTAAGTAAGTAAGTAAGTGAGGAGATATCATACAGGGCATCAATAAGAGTTCAAGAAGTCGATCAGGGTAGCAAGGCGGGCCGGAATCATACTGTAAGGGTATGTCTGTCTGTCTGTCTATTTGTCTATCTCCTTTACCCTATCTTCCCCTCCATCTATGTCAACCTACCTTAGTCAATCAGTTGAATCTTACTTTACTGACCTGCTGGTATAGTAGCGTCCTTCACTGGGTGGTTGGGTACTATATTGCTACGTACTCATTCAGTATATCCAGTCCTTGTCCGCGCGGGAACAAGAGCGGGAGCGGGAGCGGGAGAGGATTGACACGGGGTCTTATCCCTCCCTCCCTTCCCTTCCCTTCCCGTTCTTTGAAAATCTTCTGAAAAGGCTTAGGCCTAGGTCTGGGCTGGCTAGGCTAGTGCTAGGTAACGAACGGGGTTTGTCATTTGTACAAAAGCAAAAGTTAAAGTGCTTGCAGTATCGCAGCATTTTTTCTGGAGTCTGGAGAAAATATGGTACGTGCGCTTGCGTTGCGGGTGGGTTTCTCCCCCCCTTCCCCCCCTTTTTGGTGATTTAAAGTGCTTGCAGATATGAAGCGCTGCACCCGGGAAAGTCTAGTGTCTGGGTACCTAGACACGTACAACTAGGTTTAGCTGGGATGTGTCCGTGCTGCCCGGAAGTGCTTGCAGCAAAAAAGCGGGAAGGAAATGGAAGGGGATGGGAAACGGGAAAAAAAACACGGGGGACGGCACGAACCCCGGATTTTCATGCGTGCGTTGCGTGCCGCTTTGCAGCTGTAACCGTTTTGCTTCTTCTATAGACTCTACCTACGAACTTAGTATAATAGTACTTACTTGCTTTATAGGTAGATATGTATGCAGATTGGGAAAACGTCTGAGGGCACGGGCTACGCATGCGCATACTCATACATTACGTACATTGAGTTGCACGGGCGGGACAGAGAACAATCGAAGGAAGTCTACGTCTGCATATTGACAATGGCGGTGAACGGTGTGTCCAATTTACCTCACTTACACATCACGTACACATGCTTACATACGCATAGACACTCGAGTCCTTACCTAGTCCGTGAGAGTATCTCATGCAATGGTTCCTGCCATGAGTCCGTCCGTGGGCAACACTGAAGGGGTAGCGACATCGTGCAGTAGTGAGTAGTCCGTGCAGTCAATTCTGCCGAATCCACCTTTAAGCATACGTCTGTACGGTAGGCGCAGATACAGAAGCGCGCCTATCTTTGTCTCGAACGGCAGCGTTAAACACTGATAGAGGTATAGGGGAGATTCATTCATACCCACCCTCCCTCCACTCTCTCCATTCCCATCTCCATCTCCATCTCCATCTCCATCTCCATCCCCGCCTCAATATTTCTAGGTTAGGTTACTGACTTACTTACTTACTCATTCATCTTCATCACCATCACCATCTACCTATATGTTCTATCCTATTCCTGTTCTCCAAACCCCAACCAGCAGGTTCGGATTTCTTCCTCCACATACACATAGGTAGGTGTATACGTAAGTACACATACCGTTTAAACCCCCCGGGTAAATAGCCCTGGTGCCCATTACCGTCACCATTACAACGTCAAACAACCCCTCTGCACGTATAGCGGGTCGTTGCGTATTTCCCATTATGTATTAGTGATGTGAATTTAGTTGAGCAGAAGTGAAAAGAACTGAAGTATAATGAGTGAAGTGAGTTAAGTTGAGTTACAATGCAGTAGTGCCATCACTAGGTATGTATGTAAGTAGTGAGAAGGGTTTGAAAAACAGGAAATGTTAGAACTTGTTACAGCATCTGCGTCTATGTCTATGTCTATGTCTATGTCTATAGCTGTAGCTAGACCCTATACCCTATACCCAGGAGAAATACTATGTTAACCTCGGTAGTTCGTGACTATGTAGGCAAGTAGGCAGGTAATACGCCATACACTCCGCATGGTATGTGAATATGTGAGTCCCGGGGTATTTTACGTTTTACATGAACGCAACGTCCGGTACTATCCTAGCGGCCTATAGACGCCAATAGATTAAGTTGGTTTGCCATGGCCAACAGGAGGAAAACTGGGGTGGACTGGAACGGGCCATTGGAAACTTAGAGAATGTGTGTGAGAGTGTATGCATGTAAGTGGTCTCAAGAGAGAGTGGTAAAAGACAAAAGCGGCGATATAGAGAGAATCATATCTTCCCAATTCTGCACCAGAGGAAAGGAAAGACCAAAAGCGAAGAACACACTTGCATGAACGTGAGGGGAAAGAAAAACACAACCAATCCACCAGATGATCGGTTATGGTAAAGGTATGTAGGCAGGCAACATGCCTGCTTGCTGCGCATACATAGATGCATACCTACTTGTACTGATGCGTGACATTGAAAGCTAGATTAGGTTATAAAGCAGAGAATTGCCGAAGAACTGGGTTACCATCCTGGGTATACACGTAGCAAGCAAGCAAACAAACGCAGGTCGCGAACTACTCTACTCTAGATTGTCTACCTGCAGTAGGTATAGCTCTTTGACCTTCTCCGTGAATGTTCTGCAGGAGCAAGCATTCTTGAGAATCCTGTAGTTCCTTACCTACATACGTATACGAATCTCCTTGTCTTCTTACGTATATCCACATGTTTCATTCACTCCTTGTATATACTTACTTACAGTGAAGTTATCCGCCTCCACCTGCAGGAGGCAGGCAAGGTAAAAGAAGTAAGTAAGTACATCTGTATGGTAGGGGTGAAAATGGTTGTATGAACAAGCATGTAAAATGCTGCTGCGGCCCCATGTGGCGGGCAGGGAAAAGTAAAATACAATAAATCCTCCTAGACCGGGATCGGAGGTACTAGTTCATCTCGGCATCATCCATCCCCCTAGTCGGATACATGGGACTTGATTTTCTTGTCTCGAGTTGGTCCCAATTTAGATAGCTCACAGCTTACAGTTATCTCTCAGTAGGTAGATATAACTAGGTTAATTAGAAAGGATAAAAAAGGCCGGAGGAATTAAATAGTTAACCTAGATAGAACAGAACAACAAAAGGCCCGCCAATAAGATAAGACGAACAGATAGCCTTAATAGAAGCAATATACAGAAGTAGCAATAGTCGAATCGAGTCCGTATCCAATCCCCGTGTTCTATTAGAAGGTAAGTTGAAAGCAAAGAGGAGCTACGCGGGGGATAGGCAAAGCATTGCTTGAAGTTCAACACTTGCTGTTCCAACTATGGATTGTAATCCGGCAAGGGGTAAGTAACAGCCCCTGTCAAAGCACTAAAATAGGTAACAAGGGCAAGATAAACGCCCTGTAAAAGTCCTCATTTCGTTACAATACGTCAAATGCGGAGAGAAACTAAGGGGTAGGTAGGCATTTCATGTACCCACCAGGGATTACTGTTCCAGATTTTCAAGGTTGCATTGCATCTTATCGTGTCTCAATAGTTCGCAACTTGGGATGAACACCCCGGTGAGCATGTAGGTGAACGTATTTGGGTACCATTGAACCTTGTCTTTGCTCTTTCTTTTTCCATTTCTCTCATGGTTACCACCTAAATGGATAATTGAGAAGCAGCGTGATTGGCGCCCGCAGAAATAGACAAGCCGAATAGATGAGGGACCCAGGCCGCCTCGTCAATTTCTCATGTAATGATGGGGAGAGTGATTTCCCATGGGGAACTTGCAGATTGTTTGTACGCTTTCTACGTTTGTTGATGGGTGGAGCTGTCCAACTGTGATAGCGCTCGAGCCTTTTTTGCTCCCTTGCGAGATCGAGAGATAACTCGGAGAGTTTACGATGGCACTCACTTTTTGTCCGTACCACCCCATCTTGAGCAATCATAATGAGCCAGGTTGAAGCACATTGGTCTGCAATAGAGTGGCCCAAAGCCCCTCTCGATCTGCCGCGAGGACCTCCGCAGTGCGGCCTCGGTCGTCCTGGAGAGCGCGAATGTCATCGGATGGCGGTGTGACCGGGCGCTGTAGTCCCATTGCTTGCGCAATCTCCCGAAGGGGTCCGGGGAAGGCATCTGTGCGCAGAGGGGAGGCGATCCAGAGTAGCAGCCAGACAACCTCCTCCTGTCCTTGCTCGATGGCGAGGTGAAGGCCACTCTTCGCGTTGGATAGGGGGTCCTGGTAGCGAATGAGTTGTGCAGGGGCGAGTCTCGGTTCTTCCCCCTCGCCCTGATCGATATCCCGGAGGAGATCCACGATGCCATCTACATCGCCCTCGCTGCACATCAGATGAAAGGCACGCGCTGGTCTCGCTTCTGGATTGGCCGTCAGGTATGCCTCTTCCGTGATGGCCGGTGCCAATTCCAGGTTCTCCTGCACGCCGCCTTCGTTCGTGTATGTTGATAATATGGACACGCCAGCCGTCGATGGCAGGGACGGGTTTGCGGCAGACGGCCCAGCGCTGCTCTCAGCTAGGGTTGATTGGCATGACGGACATTTTAATGAGACCGCCACGTCTGCAGATTGGTCTAGGAGGCATTGCCAATGAAAGTGACAACCACAGGCAAGCTGCAAGTCGTCCGGAACAGTTTGGGGCTCCGTGTTACCATCATCCTCATCTTCAACCTCAACAACAAGAGGATCCTCGCAGATTTTACAAACAGCCTCCGTTGCCATAGCTTATTGCTTTTTCTCCCTCGCGGGTTCACTGGTCGATCTCACATCAGGACTGTCCAGAAGCATAATCAATGACGAAAGATGGACATGCGTGGGCGGTGCGTTGGTGGATTCGGGTGATGGCACACTACTCCGGCATAGAAAGAGATGGATTGATCGGGAAAGATATGTGGTTAAGGATGATGTATTCTAAGTATGTACTACGTAGGCAAGAGAGATGCTGCATGCAGAGACGAGCTGGTGGCGGTTTGAGAGTTACCAGGGATGTGTTCGCGTGTTTTTTTGTTTGTATGTGTGTTCAATTCGGACTTACCGACTGGAGGCTTGTTTGGTGATAGATGGAGTTGTTGAGAGGTTAAGGGGTTGAGGGGTTGAGATGTTGAAGCTGATGCACATACAGGAGGCCTCACGCCAAATCTAAGCGGAAATGAGTTTCTTAGTTAAAAAGCCACCTGTCTATGTAATTCAGGCACCGGTCAGTGATTGTCACGGAGAGCGTTGGGCAATAGGGCGGTTTCAGTTGCAGAAAACAAAATAGCTTTTCGGATGACCAAGCGGGATGTTCGTGAATTTTGCAAGGACAAGGATTAATTGGTGTAAGGCAGGCAGGTGCATGTGTAGCGTGGCACCTGCTGTGATCTGCACCTAATAATAAATAGGTATAGCTTTGGTCTTACCTTATCGGTTGGTGAGATGTGGATCTCATCCCATCCGGTACAGACGCCCGCCTGCTGGACTATACATACATACAGCTGCACCACTGTAAGTACAGTAGATAACCAACGTCGAGATCTCCGCCAGTTTCGAGATCGTCACGGCCACCTCCGACCCTTAGGATTTATCTTGTTCCGGTCCGCAAACCCTGGTGTAGGGCTCGACCCAACGGAAGCGAATTTCCTATTTTGTTAGGCCGGCCGGGACTTGTTATTCACGGACCACCTTTTTACTTCCATTCAATCCCGCCAAGGCTCCGGGCCCGCCGGCACATTTACACACAGATACCACACAGAGACTGTCGGTCTAGACAACGACGATACAGTATGTGCTTCATATGCTGTACTAGGAAATTCTTCTGTAGCATTTAGAAAGATGTGTATGTTAGATGCCATATGTAGGAAGCACTCGCACGTCATCTATTCGTAGCTGATTGACGGCTATCGCTAATAACAGTAACACCTATAGACTATAGTATGCTATGATGCCGTTGCGACGAGGACTGATATCCGATTCTATCTATAGTAATTTCGCGGTATAATGACGGAAATTGTAGCTTTTTGGCTACTCTCGCTGGTAGTACTATGGGTCAACAGCATACATACATGATAGAAAGACATCCGTATCCAGGATCTCCGGAGTATAAGCGGCTTCACAAATCGTAAAGTTATGTATTGTACGCACCTAAAGCGAGGTGGGTCATCGAATTGAGGTAGCCTTTTAACGTCTTTTTTGGAGCTGTTCGCTAAATTCAGTAAGGGTCGCCGGTTCGAGATGCTAAGGTTAGAGACCCACAGCACGTCTTGGCGAACCTAGTGTCTTGGCCGGGCTGTGCAAGTATACTATGTACTGGTTGTGATCCCCTATCTTCAAATGGCTCTAACATCGTCGATATTCAACGTCGGACCCCGTCACACTTCGAACTAGGCGGAAAGCTTTGGAACCACTCTGAACTAAGTGGTTGCTTGCTAGCGTGTTGATCGGTCAACTCAACCTCTTAGGTTTAGGGAGTAACAACTCGGGAAAACCGAAATGATGGTCCTCCCGCCCGCCTTAGTTAAATGGTAGTGCATAGTAACGAGTCAATGATAACGTAACCGCGCAACGAATCGAGTTGTCCAGTGGAGAGATATGGGCCGTCGCCAGTCAATCATGTTGGAACAAGGACTTCTGTTGTACAGGATTACACGACGTCGATTTGCGGCACTTCGAATCTATGGGGCTTTGTGACGGGCGAGCTAAACCAGAAACGAGTTACGAGGCCGAGATATTGTTTCATCCGAACGACTGGTTCTATCTAGACTATTTGCTGCAGCAAGTAGTGTGCAACACCGGCCCCTTGGGATTGTAGTTCCGCCGTGGTATGAATACTAACCTAGGGTTCATGTTACTTGGAACAATACCACGTCGTGCCCTACACTTACGTCAGTGGTGGCCGAACTAGTAGGAGACTTTCCTTGAGGGTCCAGCCATCACTGGCGAAGACGAATCTCCGAGGTTCCGTTCCGCCGCCTTGTGTCAAGCCACATCGTGGAGAGCGCGGCCCCGTAAGTGGACTGGCGGACTCTGGTGGTTGTCATTGGCCTTTCAGCTCGGCCAGGGGGGTTGCGGTTCACTCGAATGATGGCGCGCGTGGGATAAGGGAGGCTAGTTTAGGTGGTTATGACACCATGTAGCTTATTCAGACATGGCGGGTCCCTTGATCCCAGCCTCGAGGCTCACGTAGATACATATGTCACACACACACAAGGGGGATCGGAGCCCTCTCCGTGGGTACGGTAAACGACTTGGGTATCCTAACCTAGCGGTTTCTTATTTTAACGCACCCATCTGTATATGTATCTTCTTTGTTGATATGTACAAGATGTTACACACAGTGCCTATGCTATGTACAATTCTAAAAGGCCACGTCTGTTCTTTTTGAACCGAACAAAGGGCGGCCTCCTAAATATACAAACTTGCTTCTTTTTTTCCTCTTGTGATCCATGTTGCACTTGCGTAGTGACCGCTCAAGTCAGAGTCATCTAGACTGTGACCAACCAGGAGCGTTCCGCTCATGCCCGTCCCGAAAATCGCCTTACTCCTAATTTTGATGTCTTTTTTCCAGGGGCCTGCCCGTTCTCCATGCTTAACACAAGCACCGACTCGCGTAGCTAGCGTCTCGCCTAAGGTTCCCTCGTAATGATCGTCAGCGCCGGTTTTTAGTCTCCTCGTAAGGGGTATTGTTCGCTTTTGGTTGTTTCGATAGCTCATCGTAGTATATTTTTCGGTAAATCATATGCTGAGTTTGTTCCTCTCGTGTAGACATTATGCTGTTTGTGGCCGTGCTCGAACCCAGCGTTGCACAGCTCGTAGACTTGGGTCTTCGGCCGTCCAGCGACCCATAGATATATCCGCAGCCTGTAGCTCTTGGTAGATGCTTTCATCCTTGATCTGCGCAAGTTCCTGGTCGGGGTGTCAGTTAAAGTAGAGCCCGCGATTGGATTATAAGTGAAGTTTAAGGGGTTGTTGATCTGCGATAGAAGCGGATGCTAGGGCTGATGAAATAGGGGTTTGCCATACACTTCGAAGCTGCTCGTCGCAAGCCCTCAGTTGTCGTCGGTTAGAGGAACTAGGACGACCGCCCTGAAGAACTTGGTCGCGGTACCCAATCCATCTTTGTGCCGCAGCCTGCCGTAAATAGATCTTCTGCGCCTCGTGTCTTCGGGCGAACGCGTCTAACAAAACTCTACAAGATCATCGGATGTCAGTCGCGGATCTCCTTGCTACTCCTTTGTTATCTCGAGATCATCGTAAACGCACTGCTTTAGTTCTGCTTTCGTCTGTTCTTCTTCACCGCCTTGTGCCACAGGCACGGTAACGTCCGCCGCACAGTTCAGGATATGCTGGCCGTCAATGGCACACTGCCGCAATGCTGCCCAACCTTCGGTGTAGTAGTCCTCGGTGTAGAGTGGTTCCGTTGGCGCGGCCGCGATGTAATACTGCAGTGTTCGAAAGTCGGAGAGAACGTCGGCCACCCGTGCCGTTCGGTACTCGTTTACTAGGAGACGGAAGTTAGAACGAAGACAATCCCGGCCAATGCTTCTGAAGGTCTAGTAGCCCCTGGTGTCGGTCGGCTGCCATTGTTTGCACTCACGTCCGTCCATTTCGTTTATTTTATATCAAATCTAAATCGTCTAAGAAGTTTGCCCAGGCGCGAATTTTGCTGATAATGGCTATTGCAAGAGTATGCTTGTGCTGAAGACAGTATGTAAAAGAGGGAAAGGGATTGATAGGTATTAGGTATTAACCGAGAAAAAAAAATTATGTTCGCCAACGTGTTTAAGAGCCAATGGAGGAAAATAGGGCACGATAGGGCAGCTGCATGTAGTTGGACGCCTCTGGAAGAAGGGTTTATATCGACGAAGCTTCATCTTGAAAATGTTCACAAGTTGGACGAGAGCACGTAGTTTTTGTATATTGTCGAAGCCTCTTACGGATGCTCTAGATAGATGCTAAGATCTAGTTAGGTAGATCCAAACGTTGCATATTCCGGAAAGAGGAACTGGAGTTACGGGGTTCCATAGGTTGCAATCGACGTTAGACTACACAGACCCAGCTACCGAATTCATCATACATAGCAAAGTGATTATCGAATCGGATTCACTAACGATACGTTCATCATGTGAAATACTTTCGAGCTCAAACCTGGACATCCTAACAGAGCTGGATGTTGATCGCTCGCTTATTGCAGTATTTCTCCGCGACTTGTACTAAGCCCTGATACGCATGGCTCAACCTCGCTAGCTAGAGCCACCTCTCGTGGCATTTGACGCCTCATATGCAAGGGCCTTAGAGGACGAGCAGTGACCCTCTCGATAGATGGGATGGAGAGATATTGGCACACATTGGTCGAACAAGGGCCGACAAGGACGGACAAGGCAGACAAGGGCAGGCAAGGGGAGCACAGCATATGGGGACCGGACTATGAGTATCTGTAATCCTCTAATGCCTGCAATGCGGGTAGGGGTTGAGCAGTAGTGTAGCTTGACTCCGTGGGAGACCAGCCCTGGGAAGCCAGGGCCGGCTCTGCTTGGGTCCCTGAGATGCCGGGATACTGGATACTATCATACTGGGCGCTGGGTCGCGGTGGGGAGTGGTTGCAAGTGCAACACATTAGTGCCGCACGCAGTAGGTATGCGGTATGCTGTAATGTTGTAGACGCAGGAACAAGAGCCTCGTGGTGAAGCCCAGAAACTGGCCGGGAGAGAGGGACAGGCCTAAGTGAAACAAGCAGTTCAGCGCGCCACTGTCGACTGCGTTAATCCCGATAGAGCATCTTGTCAGGTGTAATAAACAAAGCCGATGGAGGTTCAGACGGATATCGCGAGGTTGTGTGGGAATAGTTTAGCCAATCACGCGCTGGAACCGCGCCTAAGCCACAGAAACCCACTATAAGGGCCCAGCTGAACGGATAAGTAATAATTGGTCTGAACCTGTCACGGGCGCTGGGGCCTTAGCCGCTTAAACCTTGAATCCCACTAATAAGAAGACTGGTTTAATCCAGCTGCCAGTCATCGCGCTGATCTGCAGCCAGATTCAGATTCAACATGTTCTCTCAACATATTCAAGTACCTACATTGCAAACACACTTGCAGCATACATGTTGCTCCTCAAGGTACAGTTCCCCAACCCGCTTGAGCAAGTTTGCCTGGGGCAGCTACTGGGTAAACACTCGAACACTGTTAAATGAGGTAGTCTCGTTTTGATGGTAAGGTAAGGTAGATGGAGAGGACGCTACGGCATCAGAAAAGCAACTTGCAAATGAACTACCTATTGAGAAGAAGAAAGACTAGGGGAGTGAGGCAGATAGGGCAGATAGGGCAGAAAGGACAGAGGACGGAGAGAAAATGTAACCTTGCAGCATACGGACCTCGCTTAACTAATACCTACGCTGCGAGAACTCCATCTCCATACTAGCATCATCACCGCACTAATAATAAGCTTAGAGTTTGTGGTGTCTTAGTATTGAAGTTGGAGTTGCATTATTCAACGGTTCCGGCACCTGGTTTCTGTTTACAAACCCTCTTTTACCCTGTTCACCGCCAGATTCGGATTGTTGTCAACAAACACAGCGCGCGCGGGGTATGCCCAAGGAATACCCATGAAGTATAATGGAATATGACGAGGGTTATTTGCTCACATCATTCATCAATCACGAGTTGATCATGGTATCCAATGTCCATCCTTATTATCACCACCCCTGTCATGCCATGCTTTTCTGCTGCGAGCTGTCGGAGGGCCCACCGGAAATGCAGTACCTTGGCGGCTGAGTCTCTCTCGCAGCTGTTAACTAGATAATGAGGCTGGCTCGGCAAAGTCGTCTGACGACATGTTCAGAATCTACCTCCCTACCATATCATGTATCGCGAAACAGTCTCCAGGTATAATAAGCAAATAAGACCGGCCGTTGCACACATATAGATTTGCGATCGAGGCTCCCTCAATGCTGAACCCCAAGGTTGAACCCCAACGCTGAACTTCAGCTCAGCGACTCCAACCTCTTTGTCATCACCGAGAATGCGGTGAGCCAACAATCCATTCTGACTACGACGCTTTTGAGCTGTCTTCAGTAATCAATCAAATCGTCGCGCGCTTGGAGTTCTTACGATTAATACTTGTCATATCGGACTCGAATTCAATTTACTGGATGTCTTATTGGACGCTATGATACTATTGCACACGGAGACGAGGGATATATATCAGATTACCCCTACCTCCTTCTTGATAGGGCCACGATAGTGGCAAAACAGCAGCCCACGTGAACCAATCACCTACATCCGCCGCTGGGGTTCAGCCTTATAGCATTCAAACCGCAAGCTAAAATTAGTCCTTCTCCGCGATAGCCTGTAGTCTATCGTCTATCTCATCTTCCGTCAGAGTTCTGAATGTGGGATCGGTCCCTTCCTTACCGTCCGTGCGAGGGCCGCCTACTATTCCAACCTCAATCTCCCCCTTTTTGAAATCCATGCTTAGAACCGTGCTGAGAGTGGTAATGGCCAGCTCAACAACATCTTCCCAGGTGCCTTCCGCGTAATCTTTGTTCTTGAGCTTCTTCTCCAGGTGGTTAAGTGCCTCTTGTTGCTTAGGACCAGCCGCCGTACCCTTGTAGCCAACGTAATAGCCTGCGGGGTCGCACTTGAAGAGCTGGGGGCCAAACTCGGAGTCAAGTGAAATGAGCGTTGTTGCGACACCGTATGGCCGCATGTATGCCTATCACCATGTCAGCACAAGAGCTCATGCCAGAGTATTGTCGGCATGTAAGCGGCCCTACCCTCTGAGTGTACACCTGACTGATGTTCGCTAATCTCTTGGCAAGGACGTCGCATGGCATCTCGTAACCATACTTATAGCGGAATTCGGCCGCTTCACCCTGGGCTCGCTGAGCATATGCACGAGCATCCGCGATTGAGCCGGTCATGACACAGCCAACAGATGGGGAGATCTTGAAAATGTGGGATACAGATGAAGGGTCGATCAGTTTGTCCTAGGCCATGGAGTCAGCTTCAGCTTCACGTATTGGGGGTCTATAGCAGCTGCGCCGAGGCTGAAACCACTTACAGGGACCTTCTTCTGGGACAACACCACAGCGCAATCCTTGCCCCGGACACCTATCGACATGATATTTGCAGCAGTAATGGCCTTGAACGCATATTCTATACAGAAGTCGTCTTGTCAGTCGCAGAAGTCCCTTCACCGCTGTTCTCGTCGGGCGTATCGGGTTGTCGTATCGAGAGCTGATACAAGGCGCCATATCGGAGTGGTAAACATACCGACTTGGTAGAGTCTGCCTTGCTCTGAGAAGATGGTAATGTGCCGGTCATAACCAGCGCTGCCTGTTAAAGTGAAGAAACCACAATCAGCGCTACATTCGGGCGAGCGACAACTAAGGTTAATCTGTCCCATACGTACCGCCCGACATTATAACTTAGGTTTCAGGACGGCGGAAACTCGGGTTTAGTCTTCTAGAAGGGAAGCGGGATATCAAAAGCAGACAGGCGGAAATGTATTTGTGGATATCGTGTAGTCTGTCGGTTGCGTTGGTTGATGTAAATGAAGAGAGAGGGGACCGTCGCTAACAATCGGATGTTGACGACAGAGCTGAGTGGCCTTGTACTGTTAAGCCTTGTTGCGTCGCCTGGGGCTTGACTGGGAGCTCTTACGCGGTTAGAGCTGCCTTGAGAGCTTGTAACATACCTACCTAATCTAGGGCTTGGGTTACTGAAAGTTCTAGCCAAGCTTGGTTAGCACCTCAAAGTAAGTGGGTATTGCCTAATTCCCCGCTTTAGTGGGAATAATCACCCCGACTTTTGCATAAACGCCTAACATGGTTAAATAGATACGGGATGTGTTGGATATTGCACTGGAATTGGGCCCAACTCAAAGCTCGTCGACGTCTCCACTGAAAAGTGAGAAAGATGAAAAAAAATTACATTGACTAGGAGTTCACGATAAATCTTCGGCTGATCTTTTGACAGGTCAATTGATACCGCCTACATATGGGATATACTCTACATGTAAACCTGCATGACGCTAACGAGATTCGTTCCCCATGCGACAGGATCTTTCCTCAAGAAGTGACAATCTTTCTTCGCCGTATTTAAGGCCCAGACTGTCCGGCCAGAAAAGACAGCGATTGTGTGAAGGGTTTTCAGCGCAGTAGACCGATTGCCTACTAGTAGTCATTTGTGTGCATATCTACTAGCACAATTTTTTTTCACATACTTTTTTTGTCGGGCAGGGTCTGTCCAATCTGCTGCCATGTCGTCCTCTTTTCACTCCACTGGGGACGCGCCAACGCAGCGAGTTCCAGCCTGGAAGCGATTGGGTCTCAAGCTTAAACCTGCATCTGAGGCACAAAACCATGACGCTACCCTCCCCGCTGGTCCGTCAGTGCCCAACAATCAGGCACACCTTGGCGGTTCTACCCCCAACGCGAAGAGAAAAGTGTCTGCCGGTACTGCCCCTGCATTAGACCATTCCACCAAACGGGCGCGGCAAGACAACTGGCAGAACCAAAATACCACCTCCTCTCACCAGACACCCAAGAAAGCAAAGTCCGTCTCATTCACGCCGGATACTACTGGCTCAAGGCCTCCGGCAGCGGCCAAGCAGCCCAAGAAGCAAAAGACGACGTCGTCCACCAACGACGCTGCTGCCAGCCCGGCTCCCGCAAAGCCAATCAGGAGAACGGCGCCCGTCAATCTAGAGCCGGCGCTTGCCTACCTGCGGACGTGGCACACGGCGCGGGAGAGCTGGAAGTTCAACAAGAACCACCAAACCAAGCTATTGGAGCAGGTATTTGCCGGCGCCGACGAGACCACCATCCCGGCGGTGGACATCGGCATCTTCTACGAGTACATCCAGGGACTGCAGGGCGGCGTGCGGACGCGTTTACGGGCGCTAGCAAACGGCATCAAGGCGCAGGACATGGAGCAGGGCGCAACTGCCTTCGCCGGCTCCAACAAAGCCGAAATGGCAGAGCGGAAACAGAATGAGTACGAGAAGGTCATCAGGGCGTTCCTGGGCCAGCCCAAGACGGCGGAGAAGAGGCGCTTCGACGAGGTGGATTACGTCCTCCGGACCGCGGATATGGAGATGCAGCGGCGCGTCGTTAAGCGGATGCGTGCTGAGATGGTGCTGGAAGAGCTTTCCGAGACCGACGCATCTGAAACAACGGCCACGACTAATAGCATAAAATCAACTTCGACGGAGAAGGGTGATGCTACTACGAATGCACGTGATCAAAACAATGCAGATGAAGAAAAGCGTGTCAGCCTTAATGACGGTCCACCACACCGAGTCAAGCGCAGGAGAAAAACTAGGACAGCAGCTGTGGAAGATACAAGCTCAGAGTCCTCATCCGAGTCTGAATCAGAATCCGAGAGCGAGTCCGACTCCGATACCAGCTCAAGTGGTAGTAGCGGTGATGGTTCATCTGATTCATCAGATGACGAGGACGAAGGATCGGGAGCTCGGACTAGGAGAGACGAGGAGACTTCGTCCAGTAGCAGCTCATCATCCTCATCAGAGTCGGAATCTTCCGACGACAGTGATGATGACTAGGATCAGGAAACCTTTCTTCAATATGTCACCTGTTAAACTTATTGTGCCGTAATAGATACCCAGATATAAGTTATTCACGAATGGCTCGTTTAGGATGGCAAAATCGCATGGCTACACTGGAATTTGGGTGATATTCTGATGTGTTTTTATCAAGTAATCATCTCAAACATAAATACATTGACCCAAAAGTATGCTTGATGCTGTTTGATCCTGTTTAATGCATGCTTCGATGGGAGTAACGTTGTCAACATAGTATATTAATATGGTGCCATGTCCCCAAACGCCGCGAAAAAAAACCCAAATAAAGCATAGGAAATCTTATGGTGTGCATGTCGCTCCCAGAATACCAAAATGCAACCCCAAAGCGACTGCTTTGATCACGTCTCTGATCGAACAGAATGCTTTCCGGACACGATGATCGACTAGAAACAATCACTACTATGTAGTAGAGCTTGCCCTACTGAACCGACACATCTACCGTCATCACTCGAAGATTCTCCACGCGCTCTAGGAATCGATGGGATCCTCGAGGTACTCGTAGTCGTCCTCCGGAGGCAACACATATGCCGAAGCGGCAAGTCCTGCGGCTAACAAGACGGAGACAGCCGCGCTGACGGTACAAAGGTAGAAAGAATAGTCGAGAGTCCAGCCAGGGACCACGAACTGGGAATCGTTGTCGAAGAGCCACGCCTATCAGAACAATTGTTTGTTAACTTCATGTGATGAGCCTTCTTTCCCCCGCTTTCAATAGGTACTCACCACAATGCCCATGCTGGCGAACTCGACGACTGCGTCGGCGAGCAAGAAGCCGCCGATGAGCTTCCAGCCGCCCTCGCGCTTGTACTTGCCGCCGGCGATGACGACAATGAAGGTGACGAGCGTGGCGAGCTCGACGATGGTGGCGAAGGAGAGCAGGAAGCCGCTGCTGCGCCAGAACGAGCAGAACTGCTTGTCGTCGCGGCAGTCATCATCGCTGGGGAACGGCTGGCACGACGGGTCGGCCTCGGTCGAGCAGCTCTCGTGGAGCCCCAGGTGCTTCGAGAAGGTCGCGCCCGTCGAGGCCGTCACGCTGTACGTCACCCAGTGCGTCGTCAGGAGCGAGGCGAGGGTCAGTCCTGTCGCTATTTAAGGGGAAAACGAGATGGTTAGTTGTTGCTCTACATTGTTATTCGGAGCGGGCTTGTGTGGGTTTGAGTGCATATAAAGCAGTAACTAGCTCTTGGAAGCTTCAAGGTATGAACCAAAGATACTAGTCTTGCTTTTACTTCCGGGAAGAGCTCGTCATAATGCAAAACATGAATAGAACATTAAAGAAGCCTTTTATAATCTTCATCATATGTAATCATATACGATCCGAGAGGAGCAGATATGATGGCTGCAAGCACCGTGGTCTTGGTGGCATGACTGCGACGTTAGGGAATGGAGAATGACGTACTACATATGAAGATGCCGAGGGCGACCGAATATACTATCTGGCGGGTCATGGTTGTCTGTAAACCCTTCTTTCGTGCCGCGCAACAATTAGACTAGGGAGGAATAGGGAACATGGACTGTTCGAATGGTATATTGAAGTTCAATATGTGATCGTACACTTGCTAAAACTCGCGAGCTTAGATAATTCGAGGTTGGATTGTCAGCGGAAGGCAAGTTGGGCGGCCAGCATAAGGAAGCAAAACTGCAGGAGCAGGGAGCGGTAACGCAATCAGCTGCGCACTTGATGTGGAGTGTGCAGGTAGTAATTTATTGGGCCTGGGTGGGTGTTTCGAGTAACAGCAATTGGCGATCGTTTTTCGATCGGGATAACTAATCCAAACCGCTTCTTGCCGAGCAACCTTGAACTGGGTAGCCTGCAAACCTGCGACAAGAGACGGTTTGATAAAACAATGCCCTTTGCCTGGTAATGAGGTATTCAAGCTACAAAATTCAGGTTATCAACAATATGGTGTGTAGACCACAAGTCATAACTTCAGCGAAGGTGGTGTAGGTGGTGCATATACCGTTGATCCAAGACTTTAAAATGTCACACAACTAGAATATGGCTGCCTGCGGGTGGCTTGAACGGGATCCCATCACGTCGGCTGCCCACGCTGCTGCGATAACACGACCCGCCAATCCCACCTTCAGCTTTTCCCTTATGCATGTGCTGTCTCAACCTGCCATCTCTTATTTCTGTAACCAGTCCGAAATGTTGAATATCTACGTGACCAACCAGAGGATCTCTCCCGAGCAGGATAAGGTCCAAAGCTCATTCATTGCTAATTCGCTCCCGTTACTCCTGCATACATACTAAGTGTATTATTAGGTAAATATGCGCACCCACTGTCGCTATCAAGAATACGAAACTGCTAGCAAACAACGCTCTGACACTTTTCGGGTGCACATACGTATGAGCTACAGATATTATTACTGCAATTTCTTCTTTCTACCTCTGCAAACTGCTCGGTGAACTAATTGTTTTTAAATCATATTCGCATGTCTACTAACTAGTGGCTTCAAGCGCAATGCAAGTGGGATGTCTGCACCTTGCCCGAATCCCCTCCACTGCGGGGTGCAATGACCTATAGACAGCGAGAGTCATCAAGCCATTTGTAGCTTTAAAATAAACCGTTCCAGTTACAAAGACCTCCTCTCTTTAGAAGACAATCTTGTGCGCAGACACGACAGTCGAGTTAGGCGACTAAACACCATGTCGAAGGAAGATTCTATTCTCATCATTGGCGGCGGGACGTGGGGTTGCGGTATAGCACTGGAACTGGCGAGAAACGAATATAGCAATGTGACAGTCCTTGACGGAGAAGATGTGCCTAGCAGCATCGCGGCCGGGAACGACCTCAATAAAATCATGGAAGAAGGTATCATAACCCTGCCTACGAAGTGAACAGACAACGTGACATGTGCAAAAAACGCCGAGTTTCTAACAGAACCAGGTTTGCAGTCCGAAGACGACACGGACTCCGCATATGCTTGGAATCGTCTACACGATCTTTGCGCAAAGGCATGGCTTCATGATCCGGTGTACAAACCTTTCTATCATCGCACGGGCTATGTCATGGCAGCTTCTTCTGACGCCGCTTACCAGGCCTTACTGAAGGACATCAAGGGCCATGAAGATGATTACAAAGAGGTAACCTCTGCCGAGCAATTTCGCAATACAATGCCCAAGGGTGCCCTTACGGGTGATTTTGTAGGCTGGAGAGGCTTTGCAAAGGAAAGCGGTGCGGGATGGGTCTTTGCCAAAGGCGCCATCATAGCAGCCAAACAGGAAGCCGAAAGTTTAGGTGCTCGGTTCGTTACTGGAACTAGAGGCCGGGTTGATAAGTTATTATTTTCGGGCGTGCCCTGCCCCAAAGGAAAAGGGTCTCTGCAGGGCGTAAGGACTGCCGATGGAACCATTCACCAGGCCGACACGACCATTCTCGCCAACGGTGCCAATGCCGACAGCCTGGTAGATCTAAAGCATCAGCTCAGACCGACTGCATGGACATTGGCTCACATTAGGATGACGCCTCAAGAAGCGGAATTGTACAGAAACCTCCCGGTTCTTTTCAACATCGAGAAAGGTTTCTTCATGGAACCTTCTGCGGACACCCACGAAATGAAGATTTGTGATGAGCACCCAGGCTATATCAATCCTGTCTACGATGATGTATTTGCCGGGAGTGAGGGCAAAGGAATCATTGTGGGGTCCCAACCCTTTGCGAAACAGCAAATCCCGCTCGAGTCGGAAGAACGCATGCGAGCGTTCCTGAATGATACGATGCCGCATCTCTCAGATAGGCCTTTAAGCTTCGCGCGTATATGCTGGGATGCGGATACAGTAGACCGGATGCCTCTTATCGATTGGTATATACCAGGTGGACAAGTCTCATTGGACCAAAGCGAGAGCCATCAACATAGTAAGAGAGGGCGACTTTTATTAGCCGTAGGTGGCAGTGGACACTGCTTCAAGACTATGCCAGCCATGGGTCAAGTGGTTCTCGAATTCTTAGAGGAAAGAGTTGATGAGAGGACTCGGCGAGCATTCCACTGGCGGCCTGAGACGGCCCAGAACAGGAACTGGTGGGATGTTCAGGATAGATGGGGTGCACATGAGAAAGTGATGGACTTCAACGAGGTGAGGGGGTGGACAAGAATTGGTGATGTACGTCAGCAAACTTGACCTACCTCGATACCTGTTCACACTTTGAAGTTAGGGAGCTACGGAGATAGATACATCCTACCTACCTGAGCAAAGCAACTTGGACAAGATTTACCGAGGCATGTGATAAGGTACTTGACACTCCCCCAAAGCGCTCTTTCCCGTATACGTTCATTGGTTTGTCTCGAGATAACAGCGGCAAGTGTGGCACAGCATAAGTACGCAGATGGGAATCTTCTATCTTATTCGTCGATTCCATGTTATCCTGTAGCGACTTCCAAATGCAAAGCTTGGGATGGGTGTGTGTGGCTTGAAAAGCAATTATTTTCTCGAGGCTGCCACGAGCTACAAATTAAGTGACTCCCTACACTTCAACTTTTCTTCAACCATCATCCCTGTACCATTTATCTTAGCGTAGGGTACTAAACATTAGCTCAACGGCCCCTACACAACACACGATTAAGAAGCCATCATATTTATATTAGTCCTATGTCTTTGTTGCTATCAAACCCATTAACCGAGTCCCAAGGATCCTTTTCAACGTTGCTTAACAATCCAAGTGGATGAGGGTGTGTGGACAAGTTGCAGTATTAGATCCGATTTTGGTAGGTGGTGATCACCGTTTCACACGATTCGCCAAAACATGGATGGGAAAGGGCGTTTTCTATGCACATCATCCCATGTACATACATAATTATGTGCATGGCATTTTTATCACTGGAACAAACCGTTTCCTCTCAGAACCCTGTCCCCGGTAGTGCCGGCAGTCTAACGACTTTCAACCAAGCCCAATCCCCGATCTTTACTCGTTCGATCCGGGTTAAACATCTGCACAGAAACATGGAACCGGGCATCGATGAGTATCGATAGACGAGCACGCAAGGTACGCTCTTATAAGCGTCATTATTTGCTATGATAATCTGGGATGAGAATGAACCAATGGCCCATTTGGACGTCCTTTGAAGGGGGCCTTTGAACCCTATGAACCCTACCGCTTCCAGACACCTCCAGCCGCATTTGGCTATGATTTATCAGATAATCGGCCCTTGACTCCAGCATCATACATATTTTGGAACAGGCGAAGGATAGTTGCGGGCCTTCCGCCCTATGCTTATTGTCGAGCTAGTGGCGCTTATCAATAATTCAACCAACAACTCCGAGTACTGAGGCCGCATCAGAAGTTCGGAGCTGCCAAGCAGACCTTAATAGGGGGGTGTTAGGTATATATATATATACCTACGTACTAGATATTTCGCACTATATCGACTTTTATCGTTGCATCTCTCCATTTTTTACCTCTCGGAGAAAACACTGCTTGCCCACCCTTGCTTTTCAGGATCCTAGTATAATCCCGGTTTCCGCCCATCTTTGGCCAGCCCGGAACTACTAACGGAAAACACAAACAAGCCAAGCACCCTCCAGCACAACAATTCCTGAGACAAGGTTGTTCAATTTAGCTCAGACATATGGCCATGGATCGCTGAGTCGTCACATTTAAGGACAAATGCCGTGAGCGTGTCCGCCTCACCGAAAGGACAGTTGCGCTATACTTTTTGTTCAGTATCGACAAATGTCCTGCTTGCCCCTCCCCCTCCCCCTTGTCCCAACCCTATCAGATCTTGTGCACGGATAAATTCACACATCGCATCTTATAATGGTTGAACATCACCCTGTCCAAAATAGCGAGGTTTTTCTATTGGGATTAACACCTCGCCCCTCGGTTCCCCCGCCATCTCCGCCCTCACCCCTGACGCCAACAGAGGCCGGTGTCAGCACGCTGATCGAGCAGCTATGCTTAGATAACACGGAGGCACCCTCGAATGAGGAGGACCTAAGCTTTGTCGCGAAACGACGAGTCAACGGCGCCGTCCACGTTCTCAACACCGAGGCGAACGCTGTGCGAAACCTAACTCGTCTATACACGACCAATGCGACTGCGGCCGAGGGCTTCGATGCGGCGGTCGGAGCTATAGTACGGCAATGTCGCGAACGGGGTAAGCTAGTCGTCACGGGCGTAGGGAAATCCGGACATATCGGGAAGAAACTCGTAGCGACGTTCAACAGCCTAGGGTTACACTCGACGTTCCTGCATCCGACCGAGGCCTTACACGGTGACCTGGGCAAGGTTGGGAAACACGACGTTATCATGTTCATTACCTTCTCAGGAAAGACCTCGGAGTTGCTCGCATTGCTACCCCATGTCGACCCTGTGCTGCCGGTCATCGTGCTCACCTCGCACTCGCAGCCCAACGACTGTGAATTAATCCGCAAACGACCCGGCGCCATTCTCCTTCCCGCTCCGATCCACGAATCCGAGACCACCTCGTTCGGTGTATCAGCACCTACGACCTCGACTACCGTCGCCCTTGCGCTAGGTGATGCTCTCGCCATTGTCGTGTCGCAGGAGCTGCATACCAGCGTGCCATCTGTGTTCGCTCAGAACCATCCGGGCGGCGCAATAGGTGCTGCGTTCAAAAAGCCTTGCACCATGCGCGAGCTGGCCCTGGCCATCAGCGACGTCCCGTCCATCACAAGTTCCTCGGCAGAGAGCCTCTACGGCGCCGATATACTGAAAGCAGGCTACGGGTCATCGTCCGGCTGGGTCGCCGTGGGTGATGCCCTGGCGTGTCCAACGCGGATACGTCGGCTAGAGATATCGCTCCTAGCAAGTAAATTGGCGGATATTCCTGACTTGCTCGTTAACAGGAGTGAATGGATCTGCATAGGCGCCGATACGCGCATCTCCCAGGCGGCGCGTTGGGCACATGACCTGGTCAACTCTCCGGGATTTTTCGGGACGACTTGCGGCGAAGATTCGATTCTAGCCATCGTAGACAACAAAGGGGTTGTGATCGGCGTTCTAGAGGCTGGTGAGCTATTGCGTTGGCGTGAATCATAACATAAAGCATGCTAGAGCTACTTGCGTCTGGCTTTCTTCATTTTTGGAGTAGGCAATGTTGTTGTCGTGTGCATAGTTGACATCTGATGTCGATTTATTTAATTAATTAGAGGCCGAGGTCCTCATGGATGACTGAACGAATGGAACGAAATATTACTTGCAAAGCAACGAGGGGGTTACAAACTACATAGGCCGGAATTTATTGACCGGATCACATCCCGATGGACTTAGACGTGTTTTTCCTCCAATCAAGGACGCGTTTGCCATTTTGTGTTCTTTTCTACAACAAGTAGTCAGCGGACTCTTCCTCTTTTTACTTACAGCGTCACGAGTGGATGCATAAAACGGAAAGAAGCATATGCAGATGTGGTCACTGGCATGGATTAAATTCGCTTGCGCAGTTAAGACCGCTACTCCCTATTGAGCCCTGTTAGAACATGCCATATGGGGGAGCATACGCGAGGGTAAGCGTCACCGAGTCCCATCTGTCTACATGCAATGAAGTCTTCAAATCAGCTAATAGCGCAGTACCGCCGAAAACGCCTTTATCAATCGAACCATGAACCCGTCGATAAACCAGAAAGGAAAAGATATTAGTAGTGTATGTACAAAACGTCTTTATTACTCCCGCCTTGTTATTATCCCTTTATCACTGTGCTTGCTACTCAGCGTCTAGGAAATATCCCAAATTATCTACACCATGTTCGACCCGGCATATCTGTTGATCTTGGGGGCGTATGTGGGCGCAATGTGAGGCGCGACCTTGGAGGCGAAGCTGGACGCGGTACTAAGCTTGGAACCGAGACCGGACTCACCACCGAGCTTCGAGCCCAGCTTGGAGCCGCTGATCTTGTCGTTCACCTTGCCCTCGAGCTGCTCGAGCTTGCCGTCGATCTTCTCGTCGACCTTGCGGGAGACGAAGGTGCGGAAGCAGCCGTAGCCGCCGGTGGCGAGCCAGAAGACGGCGTTGACAAGGTCGACCCAGACGGTGTGGCGCATGGTGCTCACGCGCGTGTTCTCGTACCACTTGTGCTCGTCGTCCTCGGGGATGCGCAGGAAGATGACGGCGAAGGTGCCGAAGACGGCGATCCACAAGACGGCAAGCACGAAGTCCCAGGCGAAGAGGCGAGCCGTCCGAACAAAGGGCTGCGGAATCGCGAACAAAACGCAAGTTATGGCAGACAGCGAGGCGACGACCACGGCGAATCCCCACTGCAAGGCCTGCGGCCTGTCGTGCGCCCGGTCCGAGCTCACGCGCGAGCCGTAGATCCCCGCTACGACCAGGGCGAAGATCAGCTGCAGACCGCGGCCGACGATGCGGAGCCAGGTCTCGTAGATGTAGATGGGTTTTGTGATGGCACCCTTGCCGAACTTGGTAGCGAGTGCTTTAAGCGGCATATTGGCTTTGATTTTGTTCTTGTTCTTGTGCTTGTTGTTTTTGTTGACCGTTGATATAGTGGTGGTGGGCGTGATTACGGCTATTAATCCTGGCACAGCCTGTGGGATACTCTAAGGACGAATCTTAAGAAGTAAAGTTCTGTAGAAAAAAGACTGTTTTTTTATTACTCGAGTGGTAAAGCACAGCGTAGGTAAGTAGATAGATGAATCAAAGATATGAAACGAACAGTGACATCCAGTGTCGACGAAGTCAAGAGAGATCAGTAAATGAATGAGTGGTTGGTTGGAATTGTTTGAAGAAAAAAAAGAAAAAAGAAATGTTGGGAAGCACGACAGAGATAGAGAGAGAGACAGAGAGAGACAGAAATCCCGGATGAATCAAAGGAGAGGACGTCTCATAGATATTGGGAATCAGAGACAATGAAAATGGCCGGTTCGAAACTCTTCAGGCCATAATACTAGGTCAGGTCAAGTCACAGGCCGCGCCAATCGTTTTACAAGCGCCGTACTACTATCCAACACCTCTTCATATCCAAACAAAGAGTCCAATAAACCAAGAAGAGCACCAACCAACCCTTGTGCTCGAATAAAGAAGCCAACCTAGAGAGTTCTAAATCTGGAAATACAGATACGCATGAAGAGCGTGAGTGTCCAAAAGCTTGAGTGAGCTAGCTTTGAGGCTCTCCCTTCTGAGCCAAGCCAAGCAAAGCAAGTCTGACTGGTTGCGCCAGTCACCAGCCGTTTTTCTGGTCGCTAGAATGGAGGACCCACACAACTTTGAATGACTGGCTGATGCGGCTCCGTCCCTGAGACAGGCGACAGGTGGCAGGGCGCCAAATCACTTTCACTCCAGCAGGCTCAGCGCGTTTCACTGGATGTTGGTGAATGCTACGGTTCGCGCCTGTCTGGGGAATGGTAGCGCCAGCTCCACTCACGTAGCCGCTGAAGACATTCATGGATATGGGCGCGTTTCAGAGCTGACACTGACACTTGAATTTCAACTTCACATTACAGATCTATACAACTCGGAGTTGATTCGTAGGGGCGCCACGGAGAATATAACAACTAAAAGCCGTCCCGAATCATTGAGGGATCGGATGAAGAATCTACTTCATCTCCAAAGTTTTCGAGATTTTATGGCTTTCGTACTACCTAAGGTGCTACATGAAAATATAACAGCCGGCTCATGACTTGGCCTCTTATGAGGTGCAAGTTGCCTTATGAAATATGTAAGAATATCTATATCTCTCATGTACCCCACACATAGTATAATAGAACATTACCTCTCAACCTGCAATATAAAATGTACTTGTATAGGATGTAGTGATCCTTTCTCTTCCTCTATAAAGACCAAGACCAAGTACCTTTGACTAATAGGGATTGTAGTTGTTCTTTGTCTTTCGCATTCCTACAAAGTAGGCACGTGGACATGGATTGATTGTCTTATCGCCCTTACAACTGTTCCAAGCCGAAGTGAATATGATGTAATGATGGAACAACTCTGACCTGCACTTCCCTTCTGGTGTTCTTTGTATCCTGTCGCGTTCAATGAAGGGAGCTCTGTTTTCCACCAACATGATGTCGGTCAATCGCCGCTTAGGTGGCACAAGATTCTTATGGACAAGAGACGCAGTGACATGATCTATCGCCAGGTTCATTTCCCCTGGTTTTGTTGATACTTTATAAGTCACGGTCGGGAGCGGTATCTCATGAACCAAACCAACAGCAACAGATCTTCATGGACCACAAGTAATAGTCCACTCTAAAAAGATGTAAGTTCTCCTTGACTGTTCTCACCCACTATCTCAATGCCTTCATAGTATCATAGTATGAGGTCCTCAATATGAAAAACTATAAACCGCCACCCCCTATGTCTTCTCCCCGTCAACTACTTATAAGCTCCTAACTCTGATGGTATCAAAGATTAAAACCCCCTCCTTTGGCTTCAACTACCACCATAACCCGTATACACATACAGTCGCCAACCATGCCGTCAGTCTCGTTCGAGAAAACACTACCTCGACTCAATTTAGAAAGGTGCAGCAGCAGAGATGAAGAATCAAGCTCGAGCTCGCAATATCTACCCAGAACCCCGTACCCTCGCCAACGCTTTTTTTCCCCGATGCCGTCGCCTCGATCCAGTACTGCTACTGCTGCTACTGCTACCAACGACTACACAACAGCGGCACAAAGACAACTGCCATTCGAAGTATATCCAGAGGACGACATTAGAGAGGAGATATCGCGGTTTTTCCACGATAACTTACCTTTTTTCAAGCCAGCGCATGACAATGATAATGATAAGGATAAGGGAAATCCTGCCGCCGCCGCCGCCGCCACCGCCACTAATAACAACGTAGCATCAGCATCAGCATCAACATCAGCAGAAGCAGAAGCAGAAACAGAAGCAGGGACAGCTCCTAATAATTATAATTATAATGATGAGATCGAATACGACATCGCAGTCCTCGCCTTCGATGATGAGCTAAAGCTACATAAAGTCCACCCGCTTTTCCGAGATGACGACGATGACGATGAATCCAACTTTAACCGACCTGACCACGTCTTGGCGCGTCAGATCCGAGTACATGTTCCCCTTTCTTCTGCTACTTCTTCCGCTGCCGCTACTTCTCTACGCCAAGAACACCAGCGCAGATGTGAAGACATCGTCACCCGACTCTATCGCGAAGTCCTCAGCAAGCACGACATGCTAGACACGGCTGTTGAAATATACTATTACTACTCATCCGAAAACGAAAAGCGCGAGCACGAGCAGGACGATAAGAGGAATCGACGGAGGTTATTATGGTTCCCCCCTGAGCAGTTCTGGTACAAAGGTATAGGCACGGGCACGGGCACATGCATGAAGATGGATAGGGATGGTCTTAGGGCTTATGTCGAGGGTCTGGTATTCGCGCCGCATCGACGGGACGAAGAAGGAGAAGAAGAGGTTTCGGGATGTTCGTCGAAGGGTGGTGAGGCCTCGGAAGGGGAAGCAGAAGGAGAAGCGAAAGGGGGTATGGATGTGGAAGTGTAGCTTGGCGGCCTGCGGAGATTTTCCGATGATATAGTGGAAGAGTAACTCGTAGAAACGTCTAGTGTGGAAGTCTCTGTATTTGTGTATGCGTGTTTGTGTGCCTTGGGGGGGTGTGAGGGGGTGTGTTGGGTTGTGGCGGGAATGAGTGAGAAACTCAGCTGCAGGTTAGTTATTCCTCGACGTTCGAGCAATCCAGCTAAGCTTAGGGTACCAGGATTGCACAAGAAAGGGCTTACGAGAGGATCTGACAAGTCAACCTTGGACGCAAGGAAGCTAAAGAGAAACACCGGGCAGGTAGCGCAGGAAGGTGGCAGTCATTGCCTTACGGGTGGGAGTACGCCGCTTGGCGCCGGTCTCCTCAGATTTACATGGGTATATAGACCTAATAACAGCAACGTGACTGGCGTATACGAAGTTCATTGGAATGAGTATATGTTTATTTTGGATATATGTTTTGATGAATCGTGCAACCTCGTACGGGTAGATGAAGTGTTTCATCAGCCTTCCATGCCCTGCACGGGGACGGAGCTATAAATAAATTCAAATACGTGCTAATGAGATATGAATTCTTGTTGGCACCTTGACCGGTGGGAATAGCTAAGCTAGGTATGTGCTGTTGGTCGCACACGAAAGGAATGCATTGAGCAGTGAAAGCGACCTGGAAGCCCCCTTACCCCTTGCCAACTTCCTGAGTAGGTACCATTTCAACGACCCTTTTTCTGTGTATTTAAGGGCCTTGTTCCCTCCTCATCACAACTCCTAACCGTTCTTCGTCACCACATCCGACTACCACCCCCTGATCACTCTACGCACCTAAACTTATATAAGTGCCTATTGATGCTTACCGCACGTCGTTGATTCCTCCGTCACTTATTTCTTTTCACCGAAGAACAAACACAACAAGACAAAACCAACTCGGTTCGAGCAAAGATATATAAGCTAGACTTATCTTTTCCATCATGTCAAGCAGCGCAAGTTTCTCAGAGACGGAAGAGGAGCTTGATATCCTCCAGCTCATTCGGGACACAGTGGATAAGGAATTTCGCCCGCATGTAGCTAAGGAAGCATCCGAACCAGTCATACATCACAAAGCGTCATTAATTTACGACTACAACATGAAACTTCGCGCCGTGATGCCCGTGCATTGGAATTTCCAAAGCCCTAAAGCCCGATACTTCAAGATCAAAACACCCATTACAACCGGGAAAAGGTGGGACAACATTTACAATGTTCTTGTCAAGGACGTCTTCAACAAGAATCAAATTGATGATCATGTCGTCGTGTTTTACGATCGGCGCGATAAGCAATCCGAGGCTTATATGTCTGGGAAGGCTCGTTATAAACGAAGACTAGTGGACATGGAGTCGCCGGAGGCGCGGGCTGGATACCTCCAGAAATGTAAGAAAAGGTTGTCGGGGGCGGATACAGATGACGATCCAAAAGAGGGGGGAATTCTACCGCCTCTGGAGAATCTAGAGAAACATAAAAAGGTCCTTGGGGAGCAGGCATTCGGAGAGGTTGTCGAAGCCGTTGTGTTCACAGTATTGTTTTGTCTTGATTTGGACGAAGACGCCAAGCACGATTTTAAACAACGGAATCTATCAGAGCTTATTGATAGTGTCATGGAAAAGTCTACAGGCACCACGGAGAGCGGCTTTGTCGACGATGCTGGTCATGGTCCTGGGGAAGATACGAAGATCTCTACGTTCTGCACCCCTCACAAGGACTAATTGCATACAAGCAGGAAACCCATATAGCCAGACCAGTCTGAAGCCTAAGATAACATCGATTTACTCCAAGAGGACATGAGAGGAGGAGCGGATATGCTACCTAAAGGGAGAAATAAACTCAATACGCGGGAATAATGACTGTTGACTGTTGATTATGTACCTTTTCCTACCATACTTATTTATTTTGTTTACTTGTTATTGCTTATTTACCTATGAGTGTTGATATAAAACTCTTGTTTGTTTGAGGCTTAGGCCGCGGGAATGGCTGAGCTACGCGCTGTTAGTCGTACATGACCAGAATATGTTGAGCAACGAAAGGGACCCGATATACTTTTATTTTCACCAACTGTTTTCCTAACAGCAATTATGCGTGTGAACTCTAGTCAGTGTGTTTTAAGTGAGTATCTAGCCGTCCTAGCTCCTACATCGTATCTCAGTCCTTACTATAATTAAGTACCACAAGCATGCTGCGTGTCATGCTGCTTCGCTGCTTCCAGTACGGGAAACGACGTCTGAATTGCCATCTTTCTGTGCTCGATGTGCTGTTGCGAGACCACGGCCCCCAAAGACACCCTGCTTAAACCCCATATCTAGCTTTCCAGTCGGTATATGGCTGATGGGTTGAAAGATGATCAGGTGTAGAGAGATAGGGGTAGCTTCACTCAGCCTAATCATCTGTTAGGACAGTTATAAAGCCTGGGATGTTCTTATGAACTTTCAGTAGTCGAAATATCACAACTTCTCACAGAGAATGCGATTCATTAAAGAAGACCATTCTCAATATACCAAAATTAGCGTTTATATTTCCCTACATCCTACATTTGGCTAAACGACGCATAATCCCTTATCGAGATGCATCCGCGTCACTGAACTTCTTCCCGAAGGCCAGCGAGCCGCCAATCAACTTTCCCACAGCGTAGCCGGCGTAGATACCGCAGAGAATGGTCACGGGCCATTTCTGCCACTCGCGGTCCCAGTCCAGCGGGATGGGCACGGCCCCGAGCCAGGCGCCGACGCATGCGCCGACCAGCCCGCCAAACGCCTCGTCGAAGGGCGCCCTGGCGCTCCCGATCTCGAGCCAGTCCCTGCCGGACACGCCGCGCGTGTAGAACAGCGGATATAAGCCGAGAAGCGCGAGGTGCAGGGAGCACAGCAGCGTGTGCCAGAAGTGCGTCAGGAACGGGGCTCCGAACAGGACGAGGAGGACGTGGATCGCACCACTCGAAACGGTGGATAATACGAGAGCTACGAGACTTGTCTAATAGGAGTATAACGTGTTAGTAGATAAAGTTCGGGTTCCAGCTAAGATACACTCGCACTCGCATTCCCACTCCCGCTGCTAAACTTGAAACTACACCTGCGTCCTGACAAGGGTGGCCGTCTGCCTAGGAAAAGGCGCCCAGCTAGGACAAGCAGGGGAAGAGGAAGGAAACAGAAGGCAAAGAAAGAACCCACCACAGCAATGTTCGGACCCGCCCCCTCCAAGCTCGACTTTTTCTTCTCGCCCGGTCTGGGCTTCCTATGCACCTTCGCGCCCTGCGACCCTACCGGGGGCAAACAGACGATTGTGTACGCAGCCTGCACAGCCAGGACAACGGGCAGGGAGCTCCACATCGTCGGCACGGGGTCCGCTACCAGCGCGCGAAACCGTATGGCGAACAGAGCGAGCAGGAGGACGGGGTGCGCGTGGCGCAGGGCTTGCGCTTCGGGAGATGGTATCGTACGGACGGCTTGGGTTGGTGCATCTGTCTCTTTGGCTTTCTCGGGGGCCGCGGCCGCGGCTGCTACCACCCCCCTGCCTGAGGCTTGCGACATGGTAGGTAGGTAAGGGGGAGTTCTAACACAGGCGGATGACAGACAATTCTGTCTGTGTTTGTATATTTCGTCAGCAGCGTTCGTTGCTTTCTGACTGTAGTCAACCCGGTTTGGCGCTCGGCCGCTAGAACTCTTCCACTTGCTCGCAATAGAACGCTGCGATATTAAATAGAGAGCGGATGATGTGCAGGAACGCACGTTGAGCTTCGTTGTCGTCAGCAACGCGCTTTAAATTTGCTTGGCGCGAAGTTACTATGTACAAGTTTAGTTGAGCTGTATCGATTAGCCCGATAAGCTGATACAAAGCTAAGTGAGGATGAAGCTCCTTACAACCCCACCACCCCACCTCACCGGAGACTTCAACTTCGTGCGCAATTGCACATTCTTGTTAAAAGCAATGCAGAAACTAAGTGAGATATTGCTATCTGTCGGCTACGACTTCTTAATCGATCCTCCTGTCTGAAGACAAACTCAAATGTACCTTTCTGTCTGCAGCTCAAATATGTTTTCACGGCCACCAACCCTAAAGCTCTATGACCGAGTAACGTAAACTTTAAGACCAGCAGAATTCGATAGTAGCTGCTCAGTAGATTGACATGAAGTATCGGCGTTATACGACGATCACTCGGTCTTAGGGAGTAGATTTCGTAGTGACAGATCGTAAATGACGTCCTCAACCTTCTTGACGTGATATTTGACGGCGTCAACTCGCTTCCGCACAATATCGTTCTTGAGGTTGAGTAGCTGGAAACCCGCGAAAAGGTCTTTGATGAAGCTACTGATGCGTACCGTCAGGGCCACATCGCCCATTGTCACCGAGTTCATAGCTAGACGGCTGAGCTCCTCGGTGATATCGGTGAGAGCCAGTAGATACTCCTCGATGGTGACGTGGAATGCGTCTCTGTCTTTGAGGTTGACGGGTACTACAATAGCACGGATGTTAGCCGAGATGACCCGGACGGTTTGGAAAAGGGCGGTTTGCATGTTGCATGTGATGATCGTGCATCATACGTACCGTTCAAGATCTCGCCAATATCGTCAATGGTCAAAAGGCGTCCAAGCTCGCCAGGTCGCGACTCGGTGCCCATACCGCCCAACCAGCCGGTAAGGAGGATGGTGCCGACCACATTCTGGATGCTGCGGGTCCACCTGTGATTGTATCTAGAACAGCGTTAGAATATGTAGCAAACCTATAGTATGGCTCAAGGCCCGGGCCCTGATTGCTCATACTTGTAATATGGGTATTTAGAAGCGAATTGGGCGAGCTCTCCTACGCTCTCTATCTCGGGCTTGATGCCGGTTTCTTCAACCTGCTTGAGCAAAGGCCCCACTAGCAGAGAATCGTTAGCACTTGTCTACAAACAACCAAAAATCTGCCGCAGTATAAATCACCTACATTTCGAGCTTGGTGTCGAATGAATACGGCTAAGGAGCCCTTGGCAGGTAGAAATATGGCGGTTCAGAGCACTGGATATCTGGTGCAACTTGTCGCCGACCTCGATTTCTTCCTCGCCGTGGGACTGGAGATATTCAAAGATGGCAGGGTCAATCATGTTATTACTGTTGCCGCTCGCCATGTTAGAAGTTATACCTTACAGAACAGGTAGAGAAACGCTGGTATGTTTAGGTTGTGAGGTACATAGGTACTTATTCAGGCAAGGCAGAAGGGATAATGATCACTAAGGTTAGACAGGTAGCACTGCCAGTTTAGGTCCTGTTTTAAATCGGATTTTATATGGCCCAGCACAATCAAATCTTGAGGCTGTGTCACTGGCATGCAACGCTTCTTGTTTGCAGAAGCACGTTGAATTTACGAGGCACAAGAAAAAGATGTTGAGCAGTATCTCAGAAACATTTTATTTTATAAACTTTCATCATATTTCAACTTCCACGGTACTGGGCAATACTCATAGCTCTTGGTAACCTAGGTACCTAGCTGCATCCACATTTTTCTTGATATCCGCCTTTCTCCTACTCATTTTAAGCACTTGGCGACGGAGACTGGACAAAAGACCACTGTGGGTAGGACTCTTCCTCACATCGACAGGCAAGCTGATGATTGCAATGAAAAGAGAGGTTCGCGTCGCCTGGAGGCAGTGTAATACCAGGGACACGGTGGGAACTATCATGCGCAAGCACAGAGGATACGCCCCCGGAGTACAAAAATAAGAATAATCACGATTGAGTCCAAGTAGGACTCTTTCAGAGATTAAACTGAAAAGAACAGATACTACACTTGATCTAAGCCAAAAGGCAAAGAGAGCTAAAGAAGAAAAGAAAGAAACTGCCAAAAGGTAGGAGGGAAGGCAGCCTTATATAGACAAATAAAAGCGGTAAAGGATGGCAGAAAACCCGATTAGGGCTAGACTGCTGGCCACCTCCTGGCAGTTTGGGGGCGTGTTCATGGCACTTGATGACAGGTGTCACTCATTCCATTTTACAGAAGTCAATGGTGCAGGATGCGCCCAATCAGAGCCATGCATACCTTATGTGAATGGCCTCATTGAACCATTGAGCCCATTCACCATTGACCTCGGTCACCTGACCTGCCCTCCTGTAATAAGGAAATCCCAAAATGGCCTGTATTGTAGAAGTTCTTCTCTTTTACTTCCTTATCTGTAGATCTTCAGCAATAGATCAGTTAAACGTAGGAGCCTTGTTTCCTCCAAAGTGACACCCTTGCGACTAGCCTGGTCTACTCGATGAACATTTGGGATATTCTGACATTTTACTACCCTTTTTTGTGATCCTGCCCTGGGTTCAGGCCAGGATATCTTTCTGAATAGAATCTTAAATATTCCGGCAGTCTGCTGAGCTTGCTTGCTCAGTGTTGCTTGCCAAGATGATTTGATTCACCCAGTTCTTGCACATGGCTATGCAGGGTTGGATTTGGCTGCAGCCTGCAGTTCTCCTCTCCAAGTGAAGAAGATAGCAACCTGATCAAAATCTTAATTAACATAACCCTGCTATAGTGTATGACCCATAATCTCATGTTTTATTGTCTCAATTCAAGCTCAATGTCAGTTCTAGTTTCTGATGCGCCAACACTTATTGGTGATGTGGGGGAGGACAACAACGTTAAGGTAATACTATCTACTAGACTAATTATCACCCTGCTTATCCCGTTCCAGCCTACGACACCAAGTTATCTATACTAATCTTATCAGAGATCACTGTGTGACCGCTGCAAGACGGTCGGACTAGAAGTTAACAATTTCATCGTCAACACACCCACAGTCGACGCTGATAACGTCTGGCAACCACAGCGCTACGAGTCACGGAAAGCCGACAATAATTTTACACTCAGGTCTGGCACCAATCACCACAACTTTGCGACATTAGAAGACCTCAATCAGAACAAAGGTTCTTGCTCCTTTTGCCAGCTACTCCATCGCGCAATCAACCGCTACAGCGGCGTAAATACCCAAAAGATAGAGGGCAAGACAACCTGCTCCCTCCGCTGGGAAGTCCACGGCCGCGCTGTCAAGTCCAAGTCCCACTTCGTCAACAGTACCCGGCGCATCCGCCTCAGCTGGGATGAGAGGACGGGACATACACAAGAGGCTTTCATTCTCTTCGTCGCACCCCGCAACACCTCTCGTGCCATCTCGGAGGCCGTTTCCAAGTACGATCGCAAGACACACTTCCTGGGCCGCGAGCTCGGCGACCAGAAGGAGTGCCAGGCCCTCATAAAGAGCTGGCTCGACATCTGTATCGGGGATCATCATAAGGTCTGCAGCAACACGCACGGGACAGAGGACGAGTTCAAGAAGCTCGTGCGGGAGACGTACTTCGGTGTTATCGATGTGGCTGATATGCAGCTAAAGGCCCTCCCCTTTATCGGAAAAGAACCAGACCCGTTCGTCGCTCTCAGTTATGTCTGGGGTCCCGCCAAGCCGGACGAAGCGCCGTATGTGACGAACCGGCTGAACGTCATGATGCACATTCAGCACGGAGGACTGGAGACGGCCTGGGACAAGCTACCCCGAACGCTCCAGGATACCATTATGCTCGTGAGCCGGCTAGGCTACCGATATGTCTGGATCGACTCACTCTGCATCGTGCAAGACAGCGACCAATCATGGCAGCTCAACGCGCGAGCGATGCACCTGGTCTATGGCAACGCGCTCTTCACAATCTGTGCCGCCGATGGGTGTGACTCTACGGCTGGTCTCCGTGCCGCCGAGGCTATCCTGCGCATCCAAGGCTCTCTGAAGCCCCCAGCGACCGGTGCCCAAGCCCAGCCCTCAGGTGATGACGCTGATGGGCAACCGATGAGCGAGGACATTGTGAATGGCGTGCGCCTCATGGTGACGCGGCCACTCGAGGCCACCATAGATGACTCGGAGTGGAACAAACGAGCGTGGACCTTCCAGGAGCGCGTTCTGTCCCGTCGCTGCCTTATCTTCGCCGAGAACCGCGTCTATTTCCAGTGTCGCACCACGCATTTCTCGCAGGACATCTATACGGATGGTAGCAAGAACGCCTTTTTGCTCGACCGCGCCAACTCGCCACTGCGAACGCTGCGCGAACTGCAACAGCGGCCCCTCTGGTTCTACTTCACATACGTCCGCATGTACACCGGTCGCCGATTGACCAAGCCCCGCGATGTGCTGGCTGCCTTTGAGGGCATTGCGTGGCTACTTGGACAGTACATGGATGCCCCTTCACTGTTCGGTATGCCCACCTCGCACTTTGATCTGGCGCTCCTTTGGACTCCCCTGACCAAGACCCGGCTACGACGGGCTCGGGCTCAAGCACAATCCGGAACAGCAACATCTTGCACCCAGGACGCCATGGGAAACTGCACGTGTAATCACGAGCAGAAGTCATTTGGAGCTGCGGAATTCCCGACATGGTCTTGGGCCGGCTGGATGGATGGAAGAATCCAGTACGACTCCGCCATGCTGGAGGGGTGTCTGACCAACGTGCGCGAGTGGCTTACCCACCATACCTGGATCCAGTGGCATATCCGCAATGAGAAGGGCCACCTGCGACCCTTATGGGACATCATGACTCAGAATGCGCAAAGAGGCAACGTTCCTACCCCGGTCCCGGCTAGAGAAAACCAACGATGGCTAGGCTATCCTAGTGTAGCTTTTACTAGTGACGAAACCCTCGTGTTCGATGACGTAACGGTAACTGGTGACAAACGGGTGCCTCGACCGAGTCGACGTGAAGCGGCAGGAGAAGACCGACGACCGACCTCGGATCAAGGACCAGAACCCCCCCTCCGCCACAAGTTAGGCCTGGCTTCCCTGCGCTACCAGCTACACCCTCTGTCCATATCCCTACAGCCGGGCATCCCCCCCCCCCTCCCCGCCGCCGCACCATCGTATCTCGCGACGACCCTCCCGATGACGAAGCGAACTCAACTATCTCTTCTGAAATATCCCTTGAGCACGGGAGCAACCAGAGCTATGCAACGCGCAACTCCCGCCGTCGTGAGCCAGAGAACGAGGAGCGGAGGGCTCACATCCTTCGCTGGCCTAACCAGTTAGGGAGGGAAAGCCAATGGCCACGGTCATCTCTACCATCTCAAGAGAGTAGCGACAATGACAATAGGGATGGCAATGGTAATCGGTATAAAGATAAGTATGGTCGGTGGATCAAGAAAGGCAGCGTTGTTGAGGACGGCCTGTTAAAGTTCGCGGGAATTCTGCCGGACAACCCATTCGGCGTCATCCGCGAACTGCCGCGATCTTCTAGGACAAGCGGGCGCAGTGACGGTGACAGACGCAAGACAGCGAGACCAAGGTTGGATTGTTTACCGATTCTTCAGTTCTATACATGGTGCACAGAATTGCATGTTGTCATCAGGAATGTCAATAAATACAACAATAATACAACAGAGACCAAGGCTACATCTGAGAATAGCGAAGGACTGACGCAATGTGACATCTTGGACAAGTCGGGCGACTGGTGCGGCGCCATCTCACTCGACGACGAGTGGATCCGCGCGCGTCAACAGCACATCTTCCAGTTCGCCGCCTTGTCTGACGCCCACTCCTTCACGCGCAACGAGTGCCCTGTCTGGAATTATTACATCCCGCGCGAACAGGACGAGTCGGCCTGGGACGTCTATTTGTGTTGTTGTTACAGCGTAATGCCGAGCGCGGTCTGTGGGAGCGCGTCGGACTTGGTAAAGTGTTCAAGGCTGCGTTTGAGAGGGACAGGTCTTGGTATGAGATTAAGCTTGGATAAACTATCAGATCCACTTCTTAGTCTGCCAGATCTTGGCGATCCAAATCGGGCAATGGGTGCAGGTCTGATAGAAGTATGGGTGCAGGCCGAAGAATTCTCCTATGAAAATAGGTTTGACCCTTATCCCATTCTTAGGCAGGCGGTCCTGTTCTATAGCGATAGTCACACGTTAGCTTTGGCTAGCTACAAGCAAGCACTCAGGCCATAACTAAATTAACTACAAGTAACTAGTTACGCAAAATAATAATAAACATAATATGCACTATTTCACTGCAATGACTTTTGACTAATACTGCCAGGATGGCCTTGAATACACAAAGCCTAGCTCATACAGTTATCGCTGATTACATTTGTACAACAGAATAACAGAAGGTCAACCCCAGGTTTCTACAAGATGGTAATATACATATGATTGTTACAAGCCTAGCGCCTCGCGGTCCTCTGCCACAGCGGGGCAGGTCTCGGGCTTGGTATGCCTATAGAAACGGGAACACGCTCGGGGATTGGAGATGTAGATCCGGCAGGTTTGAAGAGCTTTTGGATCCTTTCATCGCCATCAACCAGCGTGCCGTCCGCCTCCTTTGTCTCATCGAGTAGCAAAGCTTGCTGTCTCGTATCTTCGAGCTCTTTCCGTCGTTCCTCTGTCAGGCGCCATTCCTTGGGAAACCTAGGTTTTACTTTGAAAGTGTGGTGTCTCGTATCAAGCGGGATGTCCTCGAACATATCCTTAGAGTCCTATAGTTGCAGGGATCAGTAACCCTGCGAGCACTCCCAAGTTTATCGAAAGAGAGTATACCTTTGCTTGCGCAACTAGTTTGTTGACGAGATCGCCCAGATAGCGCTTATTCTGCGCTTGGTGTTCAAACAGTTCGCAACTCATTTTGGCAATATCGGTTTCGGGGTTCAACCGTGGGCCCAAAAGCTTTCTGAACTTCTGCCGTTGTGCCTCGGTTAGTGGCAGGTCCCTTGGGGAGAACTCGACCACGACTTTCTTTTCGGCAGGGTGGAATTCTCCCATGTAGCTTGTGTATCGGAATCGCAGAGGTTGTTGGGCCGTCGGTGGTTCGAAGGGAGTGGCGAGTTCTTAAGAATCTGAGTAACCGCTAAACGGCTCGTAGGGGGTTGGGGACCATGAGTCTTACTGGATAGAAGGGGCATCTGCCAGGCAGCAATACGAGCATATTCTCTGTATTCACGGAGTTCATCAAGCTTGCCATGGGCTATAGTCATCATATCGTCGTCATCGAATTCATGAGCCTTCATTCCGGAGTGAGTGGCGTCGGGATCCTCCTCCTCGTCGTCTTCGAAGTAGAGACTGTTACTAGTGTTTTTCGGCATCCGCTCTGATTCGGTAATCTGCTCGTCTAGCTCATCGAATTGCCATTCGTGGGCCTCCACGGCGTCCTCGAAAGCATCCATATCTTCTACGTCTACCCCAAGGCCTAGGCTGTCATCATCTCTGTCTAGCTCCTCTTCGCCATTTAACACCTCCACATCGCCCTTCTTTACTGCAGGAAGGCGCTGGAAAGGAGAGGAGGAAAAGCGTCGGAGGGCGAAGAGTTGCCGTGGCCTAGCAGGAGTTGGGGCGACTGCTCTCCCGACGGCTGCACGAAGCGACAGCCTGAGCGAGTGCACTGCCGAAGCCATGACGTTTTGATGGTCTTGGGAGCAATCGAACGGACGTTAAATTGAGGGCGAGTTTAACATTCCCTTTTCGATGCTCAGTTTGAAGCACCAAAGACAAAAAATTAGTGGAGTTACAGAAGAAGAAATTGTTCGTTATGATTGGTTCATAGTCTGTCCAATCAAAACGTGTCGCTGAACTTGTACCACAACTGAAGGTACCCTAGTACATAGGCACTCATGTACTGTTACACCTACAGATAATAGCCTACCTACATCAAATATTCTTGTGGTTTCACAACCTCTTGCTATATTCATATGGCGGTTCTAATCTCAGGTTAAGCCGGCTTGCCTACAATCTGGTAGTGTGTTTGTGGTGGACGTGTTCAAGGCGGTCCGAGTACGCCACACCGATGCACACAGCTACATTGAATCGGAGCATTGAAATCGCACATAATGGCAGATGATAAGCAAAAAAGACTCTCACGGACTGCATTTGTGACCATTGGCGCAACCGCCGGTTTTCGTAGTCTCGTCGAGGAGATAATATCGGAGAAGTTCCTCAAGACACTCCAGTCATTGAATTTCACCGATCTCGTCGTCCAATGCGGGCCTGACGTGAACTTTTTCGAAGCCATAAAACCTCGAAATGCGATGGAGTCCTATGGCCTAAACATCACCGCGTTTTCATACGCACCTGACCTCGCAAACTACTTCATGCAAGCCTCTCACAGCGATGGCGGGAGTATCAGGCGAGCCCGGGGAATCATCATATCGCACGCAGGTCTGTCCGAAGCTCTTAGGTTCCCTTGACATTAGCTTACCTTCGATATCTAGGGTCCGGTAGTATCATTGGGGCCCTAGAGTTCGATTCAAAGCTCGTGGCAGTCCCAAATCCCGAACTCATGGATAATCACCAACTCGAGATTGCGGAGGAGATGGAGTCGCAAGGCTTCTTGGTGCACGGCACACTCGGGTATAGTTCTCTTTTCCTCCTCAGCTCGTGCTCGCAGCACTGATAGCGATGTGTTACCTAGGTCGGTCGCAGAGGCCGTCGAGAAAATCGACCGGATGACGCTGCGCAAATGGCCTCCTGGTCCCTCCCCCGGATCTGCCTATCAAGAGGGAGGACTCTGGGAAGCCATTAATGAGCTGATGCCTCGGTGCTCGTAGAACCCTCGCTTAATCTCACTATGGGCTTGTTGAGTGAATTTATGAATGTTATTTGCAGCTAATAAGAGCAAAGAGCCTATCCATGCCTACGTATCTGCGTTGAAGACAACCCGTACTCTTTAGCCAAATTTGCCATTAGATATTAGATGCTGCAATAGCCCAAATACAAGCTTCCGCCTCCAGATTAGTCATTGTCCCTTCAGCGAGGGTTCCTGGAACCAATACCTTTTCTGAGCCAAATCAGACTAACCTTTGGTCCTCTTAGAAGATACGTAAGGTAGCACTGAAGTTCCTTGCTTTCAACTTCCAAGTTGAAGCTCGTCTACCTACCCAGGTACTTACTACCTACCTACCCCGTGTCTCTCATTACAGTAGGTACCTGTCGGCACTTTAACACTCAGCTCCGACAGGCGGCTCCAAGTTCAATGCAGGTACGTAGTAAGTACTTAGATTCATGTACATACCTACACGTAGGTACTCCAGTTACTCCAATTATTTTACCCCACCCCTTTCCATCTCGGGCAACCCTCGCAAGCTTAAAAGTGTCTTGCTTGACTTAGCAGGTCTGTACAGATTAGTGGGGGGTGGGTTCACTAACCTAGGTCGGCACGAGGATCCCACCTGGCACCTCGTTCTATGCGACGCGGGCATACCGCATAAGCTACCTCCAGACGGGCAACGTCGTAACTAGGTAGAAAGGTGCCATGCATTTACGATCCCTAATAGTGAAATGATTGTTTTCTATTTATACCTTTAATTCCTTATGGTTTCTCAATTTGTCTTCTATGCATGTCCATCACTTGAAGCGAAACGATCATACTGGCTTGCTTAACCACCCATCCAAGATATTCAAGATACTGGCGTCGTTGCGTCACCAGTCCGGAGTCGGCGTCAGATTCAACTGCGGCCGAACCATCAGCCCCCTTGATACAAGAATATGGTTATATTCGTAGATCTGGACGCAGAGTGCGAACTACGCCAAAGTCAACCACACCAAGGTAGATGGGACAATGAGAGAGCCAAACTACAGCTGCAGCAAAAACTACTCGCTGGTGTGAGTAGCACTGCCAACTCTCGCAATGCTGTCGGCGGTCCTCTTGTCGGTGCCGATCACGAGGAGCTGTCCGTCGATCACATCGTTCGTCAGGGTCTGAATAAAAATGGAATGACGGCGGCTCTCAGGTGCTATCCGTATGTACAGTGTATCTCGGACATCACACGCATGCGCAGCTTTTTAGGGGTTGGGTTGGTAGTGATGGCGAGGAGCGCATGCGAGAGGGAATAGTAACACTGACGGTTCCAAAACAGCATCGTCGTGGCCATCGTTTCTTGGCTTGACCTGAATAGCCTCGATAATCTCTCGAGGACATGTCGCCAGATCCACGATTCGCTATTACAGTACCGCGGGTCACTTCTTAGCCGCACCCTTCATTGCTTCAAAGAGCAACCACCGCTCGAACCCGAAGACAACGAGATGAACTGGCATTATATGAGGATAAACGAGAGCTATAGGCGAAAAGGGAATTGTGCCCGGGATTTAGTCGCCGAGTGTAGGCGATGCGCGAGGCCCATTTGCCGTGTAAGTCGCGCAGCCTGTACTCCCCTACTGCTTGGAGACGAAGCTGGGTAGTACCCTACGTTGCTGACACTGCGTTGGTTCTGGAACAGAACTGTGCCATTAGACCACCGGGCCCTTCAACCTTCCGCGACAGGCACCGCCGACTATGCATTTCCTGCACAAAAGCACCTCTCGCAGCCCTGACGCGACCCCCTTTACTCACCAGCACGCCGGTCGATGCAGAGGAGATGCAAAGAGCGATTTGCACATGTAAGACCGACCGCGTATGGCTCTGCTATCCCTGCGGACGGAACCTAATAGGCGCAGACCAAGATTACAGATCGTATGTGGCTATATTTTGATACAAGCTCCTACCTGAAACTTATGGATACAAGCTCCCGCGGTCGCTATAGCCCTATAGATACTATCAATTCCAGAACGAGTCTCGATGCTAATATTGTGGGAACAGGATATGGCGCTGGCGGAATCAGTACGAGGTACTCAGTGGCCGTACCGGCATATGCGATGCCAACCAGGGCGTAGTATGCGGGCGGGAAGCCGCCTGCCTCGGGGCTAAGGATGTGGAGCAGGAGACGGATTGCGACGCCGCTGATGCTCGGGAGCAACTTTTCCTATACCACTCTTCCCCCGCTTCCACGCCATCGCCCTCGTCTTCGTACACGCCCGGCTCGCCCGTGAGTTCGAGCACGAGCACGGTTACCGTGGGCTTAACTGCCGCCGGTGCCACTGGGCTTGATATCGCCCACCGCGCCTCCAGCCCGCACTCGGTGCACTCGGTGGGCTCAGTATCAGGTCTACGTCCTGGGTATGCACGACACGAGATAGAAGGTATCGGCGGCGTGGTGAAGACGAAGCTCGTCCGTATGCTGCGCATTGGCGCCTCCGTGCCTGAGTGGGAAGACGAGAAGAACAAGGGGCAGATCCTCGAGCGGGAAGTCTCTGGTGGCAGGCGCAGTTGGTGCGGCTGGTGTTGGAGGGTCATTCCGGGTGCAAGGGACTTACCGCCGAAACCCGATAGGTAGAAGTATTTGGACCTCTTTCAAGCTTATGCATCCCATATGGCCCAAGCGCAGGTAGGATTCATCGAGGTCTACAACATCATCAACAGGCGGCGTTCAAGGTTACGAGGAAGGGCTCAAACGAACAAGCATTACAATTGCGTGGTTGCCTTTTTTTGGTGTGTGTTTTGTTTGTTGAGGGAGTTTTGATACAAATAGATTAAATACAGCCACTGGCTCATTGCCAGGTGTCGGATTGTGATGTAATATGTGGTCTGATATACAATGAGTAGTGGAATTCGTATAAAAGCATTCCCCAGAACTTCCTTTATCTCGACCTAGGAGTCCTGTAGTTTGAACAACCAACTTCACCCGAATGCTAACAAATCACCCTTCTTTCAAATTATACATGTTGATTCTCAGCGTTCCATACTTGGAACTTCCTAGACTCGGCCCTCCCAAATCCTTCGTCCGCGAGGCCGATTCTCCCGAGACTCATCGAAAGACGAGGACGTGGTGCAAGGCCGGTAGCGTTCTGATCCTCACTATAATGCACCCCGAAGCAAAAGTGTCTTCCGCTTCTTCCTCTCCTCTCTCGCCTTCGTCCGGATGACGCCCCAGCGAGATTTGATAGCTTCCAGGCGCTGGCGCTCTTTCTCTCTGTGCTCGGGGCTCGACTTGCAGCACATCATAACGAAGTATGGTGTGCAGTTAAACTTCTTGGAAAGCTCGAGGACGCTCCACTTCAGCGGGTCGCTGGCGCGCAGCTGCCGCATCTCTTCGACCTGCTCCCGTGTCACATTGTACTGCATCTCTCGTGTCTCCGTAGACCGCGACGGGGGTGGCAGCGATGCCCCTGACTGAGCAGCTCCCTTCGGCTCTGACGAGTATCGCAGCAGCTGGCTGAGATTCGCTTGCCGGCGGGGGTCTGATTTAGGAAGGAACTTGAAGGGCGTGTGGTATACCGAGGGTGCGGCAGCTGGCGGGTTGAAGATGATGTGGTTCTGGCCCAATTGCGGCGTTAGGAAGTCGGGATGCGGCGGGATCTTAAGCATTTTCTTCGTTCGCTGTGTCGTCGACTGATGCCGCCTACTACTGGCTATCGTAAACGGATTTATTGATGTGGATGTGCGCTTCAGGGAGGTTGATGACGGGAAGGAGAGGCTCCTGAGCGGTCTTAAGACCTGTCGCGTCTCCATTGTGAATGATTTGACTGAGAGGATTTGGAGGATTACGAATCTGGGAACAGAAATCTAAATGGAAACTGTCGGCGGAAGAGTTGGTGGTAAAAGAATGTGTTATTGGCTGCGATCTTTCTGCTTCCACCACTCCTAACCCTCGCAAAGAGTCGTCGAGTCCAGCTTCGAATGATTGAGGAATCCAATTCTTGGCCGATAAATTTCAACGGAGACTTCGCGGCCCGATCATGAAGTCACGTGCCCAGGTACAGCTTGGTCCATTCATTGCTGCCCCACATATTTTACCTCGAGGTCTTGTAGGTTAGTGTAGGTACTAGGTCTGAACATCTGTACTATGTATATACACCCACCTAACCCTATGCTATCGATTAAGAGAGTTATCATTTGATTGCTATCTTGACCTCCCTCCTCAACGAGTGGCTCCGGGCCACGATAACTACAACGCGTAGGTATTCCGAAACCAACTACTTGACTGAAACCCAAATAAAGGGCGCAAGATATCGCTCGTATAGAAAAATTGATTTTGCGTCCAGAGGCAAAATTAAACTGAATTGCTACTTTGAAACCCGGTCTACGTGACCTGCCCTACTACGAGACTATCCAGGCACCTACTCACCGAAGGGTCACGCATACCTATTGCGAAATTAACGATAATATCTGCTCCGTTACCCGAATATAGCTGTGTCTTAAGAGACCGCAGACACGCAGTGGTGCGTAAGGTAGCAGCCGGCACACCATCACGTCGAAGACATCCAATCAATGGTGCCTGGAGAGGAATTTAACAGCCCCTTGTGTAATGTACCTACTTCGCTTATAGGCTGGGACAATTATAGAAAATCTGAGGTTTCATGTGAGATCCCGCTGGGTTGACAAGTCCAGGTGACCGGGCTTTTGAATACCCAAGGGTCTTCATACGGAAGTGAAACATTTTCGTCCCTGCAGCATTAAACTACCTACTCGTCAAATGGCTACGTCTGACCAACAGAATTTTTTGAGCAACATCATCAAAACACCCCTTACCGAGTGTCTCTCGGGGCTTTTACAGTCAGCACCACTTACTAATGAGTAATGATATCTACACGTAAGTACCTCCTATGTATACTAGGCATATCATGCCTACATGCGGGAGCCTACCATCCCTTATTATTTGCATGTCATTATTGCCTAACCTAACCTAGGGCTGATGGTGGCTGACACCAACTTTGAATTGTAAAGATACCGTGACCTTTGCTACCGCTGTACACCACCATAGGTACCCACCTAAGAGCATGCGACGAGATAATATCTTGCTATCTGCAGATGGCTCTTGACTGACCGAGCCTATTATTATTATCATCATCCTATCTGGGCGATGAATACCTTGGTTTATGCGGCACCGCATAGTTTTGATAGCCCCTCGTACTCCTCTAAATTCTACCCCACTAACTTGCGGTTGGGGCTGCGAGGGACGAAGGGTGTGATTTCAGGGGACTGACGAAAGCCAAGTTTGGACCCAATGATGCCAACTTATGGCCCAAATACATGCAAGGCTCTGTCGATCGTGACAGGAACCAAGGACCCATTATTAGACCCTGTCAGTCGAATACAGCGTTGAAAGAAAAAGAGGTCGGAATCAAGGCACTGGCACAAGGTCATCGCCAGGTTTCCAAGTTAGGCCATGTTTTTGCGAGACGATGTGTACGCAGAAAATGATCAAGTGAATTGTTATACACAATTAACTTAGGTACCTAGGTACTTACTAAATACCTTACATGGTAATCAGTATGTGCACGCTGATATCAATCTAAGTGTAACCAACCCCGATTTTACCGTTCCCTCCAGCCTGTTTCTTTCCTTACCCAAACCGCAACTGAGGAAACAAGTGTTCCTTCGCATAAGGGAACCGCAGCTCGAAATCCCTCTCCTATATTTCGCTACCTACTTTCTTATATACTTAGAGGGAGCCTACCCTCCCATACTTGGCTGTGTACCTACTTACGTAAGTAGGTACTCTTTCACCTTACGCATGAAACATTATCCTGGGCGTATGACCACATACACCAAACTGCCTTGGCGTGCCTTACAGATACCGACTGAGGTAACGACTGTTGTTACCTACTGTATGTACCTACTCAACTACTTAGGTACCTACATGACTCTAGATAGAACCTAAGTTTAAGGTTAGAGCGCTATCGCTAGTAAGATCTAAGCTGCATTAGCTACGCTAGATTACGACACGGTTCCAATTCGCCTACCAATTTGCATTTATATGTCCATTTGAAATCTGAGATTATACATATATTGCCGGCATTAAGAATCCAGATATTACAGTACCTACGGTATGCAGCCGTACTGACGGTCGTTCGATCCACTAGGAACACCATGGAAAGCGGCTGAACGTACCATTTATTCACTGTTTGGATGCTGTGCATACTCCTTATCTCCCTAGCCCTCAGGCACCTACTTTGAAGTACTTAGGTTAGGTGGTCCCGTCGGAAGATCTCGCGAGGCAAGTGGACTTTCTTATATTCTATAGAATGATTCTATTTGAATAAAACCGACCATCTCGACCCACCATTGGCTCCTCCCTTCCCCTCAACTTGGGATTCTATGCGGGCCTCTTGACAAGCTAACAAGCGTCACCAGGTGCGATTTACATTACCTTTCATTATCAGCATCCGGAGCACCGGATATCCTAAATCCAGCAGTAGCATAGGTAGATAGTATCTTCCAGAGCGTTTTTCATTCCAGGTCTCGACGCATCCCCCCTCTTCACGATCGACCGTCAGTCCCTTGAGCAAATCCCATCGAGACACCGTGACCCGAAGTACGGCTTACCGTCGTCGACTTGTAGTTGCCTACAGCATACACATAACCTACCAAGCGTCACGGCTTACAGACCTGCGACTTGCATTTGACTTGCATCAGACGCCTCAGCGCTTATACTACTTGCAGTGCAGGTGCATTGTACCATTTTTCATACATGCTACTTACCTAAACTACACCACCGCATACATCATACTACACACTCCAAGCCACGGCCATAGGCTACAGGCTACAAGGTACCTGCCTACACATAAGACCACATAAGCCAACATAAGCAACAGAGTGGTATTCCTTTTTTGGTTGCTGCAGGCTACAGCCGGAATCCTGCACTTAAAAAGTAGCTGTAGAAAGGACAGGCGCAAGAGACAACGGTACGATAGAAGATATTACTAGTGACGCAAACCTGAAAAGTGTCGCATCGGAACTTCAAGTTTGGTCCCTTCGTCAATTCACCAATCATCGATTCGGGTTGACCGTTCACCCCCTCTGTTTTTACTGCTACTGCGCCTGTCAAAGTAGTGAAAAGGGCGAAAGGATCCGCTGATTTACTGTATCGTCCACATCACAACGAGGAATCCAGCAGGTTAGTGAATGTCTCACACTCCTCCTTCTCTATTCAACCAAGATGAAAGCCCGCCGCTACCCTAGCAACAGTCAATCTATCAACTCGTAGATTGCAGCATCCCTCCGTTTATCGTCTTTCCCCCTCTCGCCTCCGTCTCTACGTCGCAACCCAAACCTTTCCCTCTGCCCTGAAGTTTGTCGTACAACCACTCGCTACGGCGCGCCTTTTTACCAGATCGGCAGCTCGTCTCGACTGTGGTGTTTCGGTTTCCCTCCGGGGTTTTTGGTCTTCTTGGGAAAATATTCCAGTTTGCTGATTCTAGTTCTACCACTACCAGTTAATTATACCCACTTACTGTCGTTTCGTCCAAGAGTGACTTGCCACCATGAGTCTTGCGCCTGCCGCTGCTATAAACAGCAGTCAAGACAACCAGTCTTTTGATCCCGGCCGTCGTACCTCGTCAACGGGTACCTCGACACCCACGCCGACAGAATCTACCGAGAAGCAACCTGATCGCGAAGCGGGGAAGAGTGACTTGAAGACGAAGAAACGGGGGCTGTTCGGCCTGGGCAAAAAGAAGCACGAAGACAAAGCTACCGTACAAACTCCTTCGAGGACAGCCTCGACATCGAACTCGAGACTTCCCAGCCCGCCGAATACCAACGGCGGTGATACGACAAAGCGATCTACCACGACGTCGTCTCCTGTGCCTCTTGAGAGCCCTAACATGATGCCTTCTTCTCCCGGTCGGGGACTCTACTCTACCTCTCCCCGGATAAGTTCACCGGCGGGATCACAAATTTTCGAACGAGATGTACAAGAAAGTGCAATTCTGCCCAACTCGCCGGCCATTCCATCCCATATACAGACTGAGAACCACATTCCGCCTGTCCTAGACGCGTCTTCCGAAGCTATTACCGATGACCACCTCAACCCTGACGCTGTTGAGATCGTCACGCATAGCTCGCACCAGCCGGCTGCTGTGACTGTAACTGGCGCGCCCTTCTATGATAGCGTATCCAACTCGTGGACCGAGGATCTCGCTTCCTTTTCAGACAAAGAGGAGTCTGCTTCTAATTACGGATCATTAGAATCAACTGATGTTAGACGTCTAAGCTTTATCTCCTTCGCCGATGTCGTACAAGCAGAGCACGGCCCACCCGGATTAGCTACGGGCAGTCGGGACTCTATGCATCTGGCCGGCTTGACCTCTCTGGCATCAATGAGCGCCAACCGCTCGCCGTCGCCCATACGGTCGCCTGTGTCCTCACAAGCCGCCGAGACTTCGCCCCCACATAGCAAGTCCGGGTCTGTTAAGGGCATCAGCTTATCTCCTGTCAGAAAGCCTCTAGGAAGCCCAACTTCAACGGAATACAACCTGGGGGCGATTACTAGCGAGCTGACTATCGAGACCATGTCCCAGGCGCTAAGACGTACAGGAAGCACCGATCTTGGTGCTGCAGCACGAAGTCATCCGATCAGCCCCATTGAAGGGACTTCTCGGTGATACTCTCAGTTAGATCATGTGATTTTTGTTTTATTTTTCTTTAAGGGGCCAGAACAATGGCGGCCGGAGTTGAGGTGTCGTTTCTATTGTATGCACGGATACCAATGCCCCGCGTCACAAGCTTATAACTACTTGTTAGTCTCACTCCCATATTTTGGGATTCGCATCTTTCGTATTTGCTTTATCGTCCAATCTTTTTGCAACGAGAACAGCGCATGGGTACCGTTTGATAATCGTGTTTTACTCCTCTACCGGCTCTCTCACTATATATCTATCTCTCTTCGCACCGACCTTTTTTTTGTCGAGGGGCGGGGAAATGTTGCAAGGGCAGTCAGTGACTTAGGGCGTTGAGGTGAGTTGAGGGGGGTTGCGATGGTAAGATGTTTGCGTGGAATTATCACCTCCAACAAGGTTTTCCACTTCCACTTTTTGATCAAAGTTGCTCGATACCAGGGGAAGGGATGCGGTTTGGTCTCGTATTGCGGAAACACTACAGTTGGTAGGAAGGGGACAATTTTAGTGTTGAAGCGTAAGGAGGAAGGAGAGAAAAGAAGAATGAAATAATGACGATGGTGCCATGCTCCTTGGCTATTAGCGATGCGACCATTTATCTAGTTTTCAGAGCGAAGAGATAAGCAGAGAAGAAGTTGGGCCGGGGAAAGCGATGCATCAAGAATCTATATACACGATTCCACCCCCTTTTGTGAACGCTAGTTTTAGCGATATGTTATGCTGGCATTCTCTTAGTTCCTTTTGGCCGTGAGGTAAATACCTAGGAAAAGATGATGATGCCCAGGTAGTGTACGAAGTTATCTACTCTGAGATGAATGTATATACAGAGCCGCGATCCGAAGGACCAGCTGACCTAGGTAGATACATAACGTAAGTGATTGACCTAAGTAGGCTGAGGTCTTGCTTGGTTTTTCTTGAGTAGTTATGGTTCCGTATGGCACTTAATGTTCTCGGTTGCTAACATGGAGATCCGATACTGGTGATTTTGGATAGGTAGAACATGAAGTAGAAGCTGATACCTACTTTTACATTCCCCGTATACTTGTTTTTGTTTTCCGAGCCCTGGTGCTGGATGATGAGAAATGTTTTTTGTTTCTTCACTTGCTTTTTTTCTTCTCTTACTCTGTTCTTGCATAACAGACCAAGATATATACGTGGTACCAGGCACCTGATTCTCAAGCTAGAAGAGAGTGACCTAGTTTGCTCATTTTTTCACGCAGTTCTAAATACTGTTAGGCAACTGAGATACCATGATATAGACAACTTGGTCACTCAACTGGTACCATCATTCCAATCACATCGTGTCTTGGCCTTAGAGATGACAACATCGTCCAACATACAATTTTGCTTCGATGTAAACTCCTCTCTTCTTATACGATCATCCCGCTATCTTTCGGCTTGCGAGCCGGGCACGCAGGCCAAGAGGGAAACAAAGCAAAAGAAACATATAATACGTTGCCGACATACCACTGACTTAGTTATTCTTGACAGAACATGATATGATAGTACTCACAATAAGTCCAAATTAATCTCTACCTAACTATTAACTAAGCATAGAGGGCCCATGATCCAACGTCGACTGACCTGAGAGACAACAAGCACCAAAACGACAATGGAGGAGATGAAATAAGCTATGATACCTAAAGCTGCTATTATTTCTCTGTTTCATTGATGTTATAGTGGCAGATACCGTCAATTCGTTTCCAACTTTGAGCCATTTGATCTCCATTCTTATAAAATGACTATTCCAGCAAATATAACCTGGGCAAGGAAGGAGTTGAAGTCGCCCCTACTTTCTTGCAGTTGAGTTTTCCTGTTTGTCTATTTCCTTTCAGGCTTATCGTTGTGTGACCTCGAAGCGTCGGTATACGCTCCGTCGTATCTCACGCGAACATTGCTCTAAATGGAGCTGTTGGAACATGGCCGCCCCGGCGGTGAGAAAGAAAACGGACAGGTGTCCGTTGTTGACAAACGCTAGGACAATGTCACTGAGGTAGGCGGCTCGTTGAATGTCAGGGACGGTCATTAAATTACGGCATAAGTCCTCAGGTGCGAGCCCTTCCTCCCAAGAGGAGGTGTCGATGCGCATATCTAGGTAGGTCGGGTTGCCGTTGGGATAGAGACTGAGGCCGAATTCGCGAAATCCCGGTACTACCATCCTGACACTTCTGCTGTTTGGGGCTTGCCGTTAGTAGTTCTTCACTACTTAAGCAATTGGCCAAAATATGCCTTTCTATGAGAGACGAGAAATGCCGAACTGGGTTACAACGCTAGATCGGAGACTTGAGGGTTCATACGTTACTATACATAGTTTCGTGACAGGGGGCGTATTGGCCTCCTCGCGAATCATAAACCAGTAGTTAGTCCTAATGGCATGATCAAAAGTCCTAAGGAAATGGCCCTCATCAAAATTCTCGAGGAGCTGTGCTTGCGCTTGATCGAACTCCGCCATGATCGCTAGTAGATGCGGTGACTAAATAAGCGACAACAAGACCGGATACTCCTCTTGACCCCGTATGCTACTCAGTACGGACGTGTAGAAGGACTGCAATCCGGCACGGATAGGAGGACACAAGGGCGAAAATAGATTTCACGCTCTGCTGTTGAGTGAAGGTTTAATAACGCTGGGGCGCCGTAGAGATATATAAAAAAGCGTAGAATCTGTGAGGTACTTTACAGGAAGATTAGGAGATTATACCGCTCTGATACAGATCTCGTCGACCTTATATAGACAAATTGTAATAGGAGGGTTGGTTGCTTCGGGATGAAGGACGATAAAGCTGAACCTCTCAGCCAACAGCAGTCATGTTTACCAAGTATAGTAGAAGTGTTTGTAAACAGGAGGAAGAAATGATAAACAGTATACCTTAGCTGGTGCGTAAAACCATATTAACTGAGCTATTATGAAGTTCAATGGAAAGGTTGCTTGTGTAAGGGTATAAGGGGGTGAGTGTTTTCAGCCAATACTTGGGAGCACACCAGTAGCAGCCATACCATATCATAAAGGGGAGTAGAAGCATAATCCGAGTTGGAAAGAGATACATCCTTGGCCCTTGATCACTAATTCGGGATTGAGCACAGGAAGCATCAACGCGTGGTGATTCGGACGTTGTTTACCGTCTTGAAGCAGCGGGACGGCATACAACAATATGCTCATAGCACTTAACTACCTGTAAAGGGTACGATGATATCTACGTAAGTAGCTATGACGGCATGGATATTTACCCAGAAACATTCAATGGGAGGCCCAGGTAATACAAAAGGGAATAACCACCGCTGGATGCGGTACGCGGTCAGTCACGACACTGGAAACAACGAGCCATCCAGGAACACGGTTGCCAGAAAAAAACATCTCAAGAGAACCCTCAGAAAGAGGCAATACACCTGACGTATGGGCTTTTGAATATTGGTTTTTTTTTTTTTTTTTTTTGGACATATGTTATGACGTGAAGCGCTGCACACAGTTGGCAAAGACAGAGCACAAGAATAGCCTTCTGCGCTCTCTATACTCCTGGCGTATGGGCTTATCTAAGTATATGTTTATTTTGACACAGGTCATAGCATAGACGGTTGCACTGTACGGGATTTGTTCGAAGCGTGGCGCTCATATAAATCATCAATCATCAATAGGATAAGTAAAGCGTATCATCAGCCTTCCAAACTTGGTTATATGGCTTAGGTCCTTACATTTAATTATATGCTATTCAATTATATTGCCATCTTCTTGGCCGCTTCGATGGTCTAGCACCGACGCATATTCGCACCGACTCATATTCTCACCGCCGAGTATGCGAACCTCCTAGTCTGGATGCGTTCAGAGCACGGTTTCCCAGGTATCTAGCTAGGTTTTTAGATGCCTATCTCGAGGTCCGATTTGCCGGACAGCTCTTCGCTCAAGTAGTTCTTTAGGCCGTCTATGCCCTTGTAGATTTTCTGCCTTTCTAGAGTGGCTCGGCGGCCTTCTTTTCGCTTTGCTGCTCTCGGGTTAGTTGCTAGGAGGCTGTTGTAGCTTTCCTTGCCCGTCCAGAACTCGGGCATTCGCTTGTATGGCTTTCTCTGCTCGGTCTGGAGATGGCAGTCTAAATAAAGAAACATACTCAATATGTGCGAATGAAGACTTGCGCCTTTTTGGCTTTTATGTATTTATTTATTTGCTTGCTTTCATGTGTGCCAGGAATTCTGCTCTCTTGTTGGTGCTCACTGATGACTCGTGTTAGTGGCAGGAAATGCCGTGTTGTTGAGTGGTTGATGAGGAGAATGCGATAACGAGAGGGTCTGCGTGAATTTGAGGATCGCTTGAATAGCTGTTGCGGCTGCGAACAAATGTTATTTACACTTAGGGATATATGGCGGCAATACGGCAAGTATTTCGTTGTCGTGTCACAACGGAACCTCTTTACTCAATATTTTCGTTACACATCACACTCACTTATTTGACCATTGCCACATAAGTCTTGCTCAGCCGGTGAGCAACATCATGAGCTGACCGGTCTAACATAAGGCAACTGGGCGGGTATTCCGGCCGAGCCGCGCAGCAAGGGCTAGAGAAGTATGCGATGTGTTCTGCTCACCGCCGAGTTCTTTCCTGTAATCCATCTAGAACTGGAACAATAAATCGATAGCCCAACAACTTGGAGCGCGGCTGTACGATGTTATGAATGCCTAACCGAATATCCCTTGCTCATTGCTGTGTACGCTTTGCCAACTAACGGTGCAGCATTGTCGGCCAAAGGGAAGCCATTCATGCCTCTGACTATAGAGTGGGCAATGTACGCGATCCATCTCTTAACAGAAGAGCCGCACAGCTCACGGCCCGCAACACCAATTTGTGGAATCGGACCGTCTGCCTTGCTAGTGGGAATTGACATGGGGAAGAGAAAACTGATGAATTCCTAGCCTTACTTGTCCTAGACTCAATATGTAGTAGTTATTCATCAGGCTGAGCGGTAAAGCATGACCTAATATAATACCGTGATATGCATTATCACCGAGATTGGAATTTTGTTATCGCACTGCAATTGTTATTTCAACAGCTCGATACTATCGAATGGCATTGCGCCTTATCAAACCGCAGAGTGCAAGTCAGCACCGAGATATCGCCCAGAATCTGTTGGGGTAAAGCATGCGAATAGGGGTCAAACAGCTGTAATGAAGTCTCTACATATGGCAGTTGGAGCCGTGTTAGACGTATCTAGAATACCCAAGTTAGATGGCATTGTAGGTGACCGCAGGGAAGTAGTAGGTTGTAGTACTCGGGTGGCAGCCAGTGTGGTATTTTTAGGCGTTTAGGCTACCCTATAAGACAAGGCGCTCTACCTTGCGTCGCAAGAAACGAATAAAACCAAAATAGGAGACACCGTGGAATTGGCCAGTAACATAACTAAGTATGTACTTAGCTAGGCCCAGGGATACGGAAACGGTTTCAGACGAATATCCCTGGGATGCTAGGCAGTCCCTAAAAAGTGACGAAAACACTGCCTGCATAGCAGCCCTGCGGATATTGAAGGGAGGACTTGAGTCAGCGTAGCACGCAGTGCCACGCCACCTAAGTATGCAAGACACTACACTACAAGGCTGGAAAGCTTCTTGACTCAGTCCCGACGGGCGCGGCGCGGCGCGGCGCGGTGCGGCACGTAGCAGAACTGACCAGCTGGCTGGGCAATCCTGACATCGGAAGGACAGTGGTGAGCTAGGCAGTCCCAATACTGTGACCAAGATGCATGCTACAGAAACGAGGCAACAAATTGCGCGGAATCGTCACAACATCAATCAAGATTTCGGTGCACGGGCGATGCCATCTATTTATAAATAGTACCTAAGGTGTCTTCACAGTTCTTAGATTATCGCTTTTCTTGGGATTCTCCGTAATACGTACTATGTACATAGCCCATAGTCCATACTCACGCTACTCATCATAGCCGTATAAAATCATTCATTCCCTTTTAGGAACTTCAGCATATACATAGTACTGTGCATGTACATTTGTAGGGTATAACAATCTCCGTTTCACCGGGTCAGGACAGCTGGATGCCTCAGCAGGGACCAGGGACTGAGCCGAGACAATGTTATCCCCGGTCCCGGCACCCTTTCCCCCGAACTGTATGTACATAGTATACATACAGATATACAAGTACGAAGATTGGACGCTTCTGAGCTTATTGATTGACTACGTGACGACACGAACAAGCGGGCTGAAGCGGGGCCACGAGTCGATAAAATTGTATGATAACAACCCGCATTCCAGCCGTAAATGTAGAAACTTTTACCGAAGTAGTGCTCTAAATACACCTGGTTATTGTAATCTTATACAGATGTATTACGGAACTAAGTATGTACATACAGTGTGCCATCGGTCCGGCAACATGTTGAGCTTTTTAACTAAAGAGCCAAGAAAAGCTAATTAGTAACCACTTCCCTGACTACATAACTTTGACGTTGCAATTTTGTTCAACACCGGACGATCATAGCCGGAAAGAGAGCCCTCATGTGAAGAGAGAGAGCCGGTTAGCTTGCCGGATAATGATGAGATCCTACGGTATGTACAAACCTGGGGCTGGCGCTGCGATATGGTAGCATCGGGGCGCGTGTGTTTCCAGGGTTGGTTCTAGAAAGGAACGAACGCATTGCGAGCCAGTCAGCTGAGCCGTTCTAATAGGCCTGCACTCTCCTCAGCTTTGGGCTGCGGCTACCTATCTATGTTCCTTACCCCAATTTCACGGGTTTCCTTCGAGGCAGGCAGCCCAAGTTTCCAATACCAAGCAAATGCTGCTGCGTGCAGTCCCGAAGCGCCTAGAGTTTGCTTTTCTACGTTGAGTTACGATGTTCAACAAGCCTTGGGCTAGTCTGACCACCTTTTCTACTTAGTGTCATAGAGGATCGTCCAGGAAATTACCATAGCCTGGTACAACATCTGTGCTGTGAAGAAGTGCAAGACTAAGCAAGGGTATAGGTAATGGCAATGCCTGTGTTCGAGCCTCGGCCCCGACTTTGTCTAAGGCAAATGGGTAATTTGGCATGTAGCTGACTTATACTTGGGATGCGAGGATAATGACTGTGCTGAGTGACAGGTTTTGTAATTTATGTGTAGGCAACTAGGTATCCAAGATAGTACGGATGCGGACCTGGTCAACAACAAGCATTAGACGCATTCAGATCAATGATAGATAAGAACATAGCATCTAGAGGGTTGCAAAGTCTAGCCTCGTTTCTCTTGAAACCCTAGTCTAGATAATGTATGTTACACAAAGAACGGTTATCGAGATGCTTGACTGACTGATCCCTGCTATTGGGCTGATATGGTAAGTTCCAAACTGTACTGTATAGCCTAGTGTAATGTGTGATGGTGTCACCACTTACTTCGGAGGCAATCTTGCAACGGAATGGGCAGTGATGAAAATTCCGCGGTTTTCAACAATAAAGAACATGCATTTCTTGGCACACAATAACTTAACTTTGGGCCATGGCGCAATGCCGTTATGTTTAGCTAGGTATATATGTATTATGTATTGATTATTTATAGTAGGTATATTATCAGGACACTATGGTGAATAAAGACGTGGTTTATTTCTTTTATACATTAATTACCCAGGTCACGTTTTAGGAACAAGAAAGTAAGCTACCTGTAGCAAGGAGAGTGCGGAATGGATCTTGCCCTGTCAAAGTCTTGGGTGGAACTTCTGTGCTAGCAGATATAGCATTTCTAACCTGCCCTAGGCAGTGTTCGATGTATGTGATAAGCACAAGCAATGGCTATTATTGACATTAGCAATATTCTGTACCTACACTAGCTTAGAATCACCGGTCCCTTCGCATTCACCTAAGTATATATTCTACATAGGAATTGGAGAATTTTGATTAGCGTTTTGCTCTATTCCTGTTAATGCGTACGTATTTCCATCCTTCCCCCACCACAACGGCCGACAGTTCTGGCACTAGCACTATCACTTGACCGTGCAAATTCTTTGTCAACCCATGTGGTTGTGCCTCTTGCTAATTACCCAATAGGTGTGATGTAGGCTGTTTATTGTTACGTGGCTACTGACAGCTGGGATAGGTTTGTTGTGAATAATACACTTGTGATTAAGGAGCGTGCCCATCCAAACTTACTGTTATGTGGATGTCTAACAAAGTAAGTTCCGGTCATTTAAAGTAGGACAATACCTACAGATCTGTAGGTAAGTAGTTTGCCATTTGTTTCAAAACACCACATGGGCCACTTTTGAGCCCATTGTTTCAAGCAAGTCATCTCACATAATCCCTACCTTGTGTTCTTACACGCCTACTAGGTTAAATAGGTACCTCCTCACAGTACAGCTATATTCACGATTTTAAATGGGTACAGATGTACATACCAGTGTAGGCGCAAATACTGTGCTAATTTACAATATGTGTACAGTAGAGCTGTACTATGGTCTACTATGTACTAGGAACTCTACTACAGTTGATTAGACTACCTCTGGGCAGCATTTCCATGCCTCTCCACCGCCCCAGTTGGATCTAACCAGCTTCTATCCCAGCTTGCCCAGATGGGACTAGCGTGGTAAGTCGTGTACCTACTAAAAGCTTACCTTGGGGTAGATATCCAACTATTACTCCGCACTCAACAGTTTGTACGTCGCCATTATGGAAGTTTAGATAAGGTCCTGTTACTGTGTTGTCACCACCATTCGGCCTAAGCTCCCCTTTCAACCTTGCATCGCGAAAGCCTTGGAAGTCTGGACAGAAGCCCCAGAAGATTGAAGGGTGCCTCACACTAAATTCCAAACTCTCTCCTCAATTGGTCTACCAAGCGTAGCTGTCTGCACACAATATCCCGACCGACCTTTTGTTTGTTGCCCGCATAACGCATTGAACAAGTCAACTTACCGGAGGGCCGCCCCTCCCCTCCATTAACGACCTCCTCATATGCTGTACAGTGTAAGCTGTATGTGCAGCAGCCATCGGCCAACGAATGCGCAAGCCTGACAATGCTCATTCGCCCAGCTTGTGCTCTACCCACTGCCCATCGCCCAAGTAAAGCCAGGTGAAGTCGCTACGAGTCGCTTGATCGTCGAGTTGAGCGAATAGGTCTTCGTAGCCTGCCTCGCTTGCTGCACTTACCCCTGGCTTTTTTGTATTATTCCACGTGCTGTACACCGTAGGGCGGGTGAGTTATAATAGCCCTGCTATAACCTATTCCAGAAGCGTTGCGTGCCTTGCTGTCATCGTCCAGAGCCTCCGAATTCTAGACCATTTCTAGATTGTCCTTCCCCCGTATAATGTCCCGACTGCCCCAATCCCAGCTATCTGCTCAGCACCTCCCCCAGCATCCCATCTTCCGCTTTGAAACCGACAAACCCGTCATCTTGAATGCGCCCTATCGACGGCGAACTACGGACATCCAGAGACCGGATTTCTTGACGCACGCAAAACCTACCGCAGAACCGAGCTTGTGGTACCTTACTACGACTGCGCATGCATTCCAATAACAACGCACAGCATACTAACCGCCCTTGAAGCTGCAAGAAGCCGGCCGCTCCCCAATGTCCACACTCGCTGGTATACATGTCGTCGAACCAAGGATTACATGGCCTTTTGCCGCCGGGAATGGAGGATACGGTCTATACCAGCCGCGGTGACAGTCCGTCTGGGTGGTCGCAAAGTACGGCCGGAGACACGTTAGCACGTAATACCGATAGGAAGCCTGATAAGAAGCCCGATAGGATACCCAGTAATAGTACCCGTGGGAACATGGAATCCGGATCTGTATCCCAAATCCAGAAAACAATACGTACTGTTACACCCGATCAGGCCGACAACGGCTCAAGAACGAGAGACACGAGTGTGCCCTCAGTTCCTTCTCGTGGATTCGGCGCCGCTTCCCCTCAGCAGACATCGCCAACATCCATTCCAGGAGGAGAAAGAAGAAGGCAGGGGATAGTTTTTTATGATGAAGTATTTGGTGAACCCTTCGAGGGCACCTCACCAAGCCCTCCTCTCCAACGTGGAGGAGCATCTAGGCCGCGTACACGCACAATGGACGAGGCATTGGCGTTACGACAATCGTCCACAACGGCGCCAACCGAGGCTCGGCATAGGATGGGTTCCGGGTCATTCTCCTCATCTACTTCGCAGCCGCTTATGGACAGTGAACTCCGGCACCCACCCACCGTGTTGGAAGCAACTGCTTATGGGAGTAAATCACATTCAAGACCAATTGACGAAAGGACGTTAGTTGGTACAAGCAAAGACAAGAAGCCCGGTAACAGGCATCTAGCTAAACGAAGTTCCTCTCGTCCGACTTCCCCCTTGATTTCTCCACCTCCCTCTGTGGATTCCCTTCTGCTTCCGATACCGACAGATGACGCGAATAGGATGCTGTCGTTGATGAGGAGGCTATGTGGACGTATGAGGGGCGAGGTGGAATACCAAAGTGATCCGAATGCCCCCTGGTATGAAGGGATTTTATACATTGACGAGGATAAAGGTACTCTGATGTTTGATTCGACGCATACTGGATCTTTTCATATTACCATCATTAGCGACCTGCGTGGATGTAGGGTTCTGCCGTGTAGGTCGCCGGATGATGGCTCAAGATGTCTTGAGCTTTCCAGTGCGAGGATGGGTGTGGAAATACTGTTCCGACCCTTGTCCCCTGATGAAATGGACCTTTGGCTCGCTAGCTTGCTTTGCTGGCAGCAGGTTCAACCTCCGGGAGTTCGCCTTACCAGCGGGAGAGGACCTACATCTCCCGGATTCGGTCGACCATCAGAGACGAGGAAGAGAGGGTCTTCTACTGTTACGCCTACTTATAAAGATCCTGCAATTATCAAACTTGGAAATGTGTTGCTATGGGACAAGGGTGCCGCAACATCCCCACGGGCTATCGTCAAACGTCCTTCCACCCGAGACCTCCGGTCGGGCATTACATGCTGGAGGAGAGTCTCGTGTATCCTGCAGGACAACGGGGAATTCAAACTGATGACGGAAAATGATGTAACGGTGCTCTTCGTTATTGATTTGAGTCAGCTTTCACGGTCGGCGGTGCAAAAGCTGGACAGGTCTGTCCTGGAGGCAGACTTCTGCATTGCTATCTTCCCTGTCTACGCGACAACGTCGAAACAGCTTTCCATCTTCCGTCCTGTATATCTTGGTCTGGAATCGAGGGTTTGGTTTGAAGTTTGGTTTGTCCTTCTGAGAGCATTTGCCGTCCCGGAACTGTACGGCCTTGAGGCGTCCACAGGCCAGATAACCGAAATACAAGATCTCGATGCTAACTTTGATGGACAAGTGTTTCGAATTGAGAAGTCTATCCAGGTCAGGGCGACAGAAGCCAAGGTGCATCGAAGAACAGCGCCTTCTGAACGACATTACTCCTACAAGGACCGCGATCCATTATTTGGGAATTACCTCGCCGAGATCGTACTGGACGGCGAAGTTAGGGCCCGGACGGCAATTCAATCAGACACGAAAACCCCGTTCTGGCGGGAGTGTGCACAGTTTTCCGATTTGCCTGCCACCCTTCCATGCCTTTCGGTTGTTTTGAAGAGGCTCGATGGGGACTTGGACAGCTTGAGCCATCAAGTTCAGGCTTCTCTGGGTTTACCCAAATCGGGGAATCTTACGGAAGCCGTCTGTGGGGTTGTTGAAGTGCCTCTCGATAAGCTGGAAAAGGGTAAAGAACACGAGGAATGGTATCAAATCTGCGACGAAAAGCAAGAACCAGTGGGAACCATGCTGGTCAGACTCGAGCATGCTGAACTGGTCGTCCTTACCGCCCAGGACTATCAACCCTTATCGGAACTTTTGCACTCTTTTGGTAGTGGCCTCACGAGCCAAATAACTCAATCTGCCCCCGGCATGATGCGACGGCTCTCGGAGATATTTCTGAATATATTCCAAGTCTCTGGCGCTGCCAGTGAATGGCTTATGACGCTAGTCGAAGATGAGATCGACGGCGTGGGGAGCCAGAACAGCATGAGGCGGCTCCGGTTTAGCCGTCGCATGAAGTCAAATGAGTCGTCTACTTCTGCCAGTGATAGGGAACAGCTCGTTCGTGATATGAGCAAGAGCTTGACTGGAGAGGCTAATCTTCTTTTCCGCGGAAATACTTTGCTTACCCAAGCACTCGAATTTCATATGCGACGACTCGGCCAGGAATACTTGGAGGAGGTCTTAGGGGACAAGCTTTTCGAGATAAATGAAATCAATCCGGATTGCGAGGTTGACCCAAGTAAGGTCGAAAGGGCGGAAGACTTAGCACAACACTGGGATTTGTTGATACAGTTAACCACAGAGTTGTGGAACGGCATCGCATCCTCGGCGACCAAGCTACCTATGGAACTCCGATCGATCCTGAAGTATGTACGAGCCGTTGCGGAAGATCGGTACGGCGACTTTCTGCGTACTGTCAACTACACAAGCGTCTCTGGCTTCCTCTTCCTTCGCTTCATCTGCCCGGCCATATTGAATCCAAAGCTCTTCGGTCTCCTCCGTGACTATCCACGCCCTCGAGCCCAGCGGACATTGACTCTCATTACGAAAGGACTCCAGGCTCTGGCCAATTTGTCCCAGTTCGGAAGGAAAGAGAGCTGGATGGAACCAATGAACAGGTTTTCGAGTCAGAACAGACAGTCTTTTAAGGACTATATTGATCAGTTGTGCTCCGTGCCATCAGACCGGAATCCTGTCACCGTATCAGCGTCTTATTCAACTCCTGTCATGATACTTGGCCGGCTTTCGCCTAGGGGTCGAGAAGGATTCCCCTCACTTCCGTATCTAATTGATCACCAGAAAAATTACGCCGCGTTAGTCAGGTTGTGGCTTGAAACTCACCATGCGTCTGCAGCCGATTCACAGGCGCTAGTGGGAGAGCTCAAGGAGTTCCACAAACTCTGCGTGGAACTGCAACGCCGCTCAGATGACTGTCTAGCTCAGGTGGAGGTCTGCCGAGCCTCGGAAAATGGATCTGTCATGACGGATGATCTGGCCGAAAGCCTCGAGAAGGCTTCCTTAATCGGATCATTGAATCCAAGCTATGCAAGTAGTGCGGTGTGGGCCGAGAACGACCCGTACCGGCCTCCGGACTCGTCTGGGAGCGAACTTGAAGAGGCCGACAAGGCGACCAGGCGCCCCTTCGTCCGTGAAAGTAGTGCCATCCGCCAGCTATCCGAAGGATTGGACTTACCTAAACATGGCGGAACCATCCGGGCAAAAGCAAAAGGCGGAAAGGAAGCCCGACGGTTTTTAAGTGGACTAATTGGGAACAAAAAGAGCAAAGAAGGCCCGAATCTATCATCAACAGTGCGCGACAAAGGCAGCAGAAGCATCCTGGGTAACTTCTCCGAGCCGTGGCAACAGAACGACACCAACTCGAGGCACTAGTTATGTCTTCGACTGGCGCCGCCATCAAGCTCTGCACGATGTTCTTGGTCACGCCTGCGAAGGCGCTCGCAAATGCGGAGAGGAACCCAATGAGATCCCGTGGACGACACGAGAATAGGGGATTAGCTTGAAGCCATACCCTGGTGAATAATTGTTGCCGACGCTGGCTACTTTGCTTCAAATCAATAGACAGGACTTTACGCACCATTAGAGGGGCAGAAGGACTCAACATGCTAGGATATAATTACAGACGCGAACCTAGGCGAGGGCTCGATTTCTCTCTAGCGAGATCAAATTAGATGAGATTGGGAGGTTGCTCTAAACCCTTTTTTGAGCCTTTGTCTCCGCCACCAACAAGCTAGAGCGGCCACGCGAGGGCGTATTGCGCGAGTCAGCAGCCCGTTATCGCTCGTTTGATGTTCGCCAGATCCCACACATACCACAGTGGGAAGATGATTACCACTAATGATCAAATGAGCAATCGAGTATTCTATCGCCAGAGGGGAAGGGAATGTACAAAGTACATGATGGCGACGTACAACGAAGAATGAATTCGGGACTTGGACATGATAAAAAGAGATACGAAAAGCTTTTGTCTGTAGAGTTTTCGGACGGTTGTTCCGTATTAGAAGGAGAATGGCTTAGAGATACCCGGGGACGGAGCAAGCAATATTTACACAGGGAAATAACTCGGAGAAAGAGACGGAGAGTGATAGCAAGCAATGAAGAAACGATAATGCACAATCCATCCATCCACTCAACCCTGCGCGCTCTTTAAGCAAGGTAATACGGTGATTACTAACTACGTATCGTAGAAAGGACTTTACTATATGGATGTTCGTGTTCTGCAATGTCGTAATCTCGTTTTGTTTTATTTTATTTTATTTTCTTGGTTCTGGCCACGCCGTGGATCTCAAGGATCCCTATAGCCTCTTGCATCAGCTGGAAATGCAATAATGCCATGAATAGTAAGTAGACTTTCACCCAACCTACGACGCCTGCCCTAGGTGAAAATCAATATAGGTATTTGGGTTCCAATCGCAACGCCTTATTCGTTCTCCTCCCTTCATATCGTCATCACCATACATGCAAGTATGCGAGTTGCCTGTGCTATGCGAAACGAAACCTGAACCAAACAGCTTCCCGCATTGAAGGTGTTCGTGTTCGTGTTCGTGTTCACGAGAAGAACTTCTTATACGCAGCCTTCTCCTTGGCCACACGAGCGGCAGCCTGCTTCTTGACGGCGTCGAGCTCTTTAATGACAGCGGCGTCACTAGGGACGAGCTTGCGGGCTTCCTCGAGGGCCTTGATGGCTTCGTCCTCGTCCTTCAGCTTGATGAGAGCGACACCGCGGCGGTAGAGAGCCTTGGCCCTCTCCGCGTCAGAGACGCCCGAGACGGCGAGCGCCGAGGCGGCACTACGTTCGGCGTCCTCCCAGGCCTCAAGCTTGATGTTGAGCAGGGCTGAGTTGCAGTTGAGGGTGAAGCGCAGGGCGGAGAGCTTCGCCTTGGTCTCCTCGGAAGCGCTGCTCAGGTCGGGCTCCTCATTAAGGTAGCGCAGACCCTTCTGGTACTTCTCGAGACCCGTCAGGATGTCGCCCGACTTGAAGGCCTTGTTGCCGAACTCCTTGCAGTCCGACGCTACCTGCAGGACGCGGGCAGCGTCTAGGGGTTGGTTCGCCTCGTCGTCATCAGGGAAATCCTCGTACGTGTCGCCCAGCGGGTCGGCGGCCTTGACCTCCTCCGTGGCCTCGCCCGTCAGCTCGCCGCAGTCCGTGATGGTCGCATCCTGGCGGGGCTTGTCGCTATCGGTCGGCAGGTTCTCAATCTGGCGGACCACGGACTTCCCCGTTTTTACCTCGCCGAATACGACGTGCTTGCCATCCAGGTGCGGGGTAGGAACGGTAGTGACGAAGAATTGTGAACCGTTGGTGCCTGCGGCTTGGACGTTAGCCTATCGCAGGCATTTTTGCGGGTGACCATGGGGGCCTCTGCGCGTCCAAGGCATTGCATAAATGACGATTGGGTACGCCAAGAGACATCGAGAGCAGAGAAGAGGGAAAAGGAAAGAAGATAAGGACTCACCAGGACCCGCATTGGCCATGCTGAGCAGGAAAGGTCTCTCGTGCTTGAGCTCGAAGTTCTCATCCTCGAACTTCTCGCCGTAGATGCTCTCGCCGCCGGTGCCATTGCCCGCGGTGAAGTCACCACCCTGAATCATGAACTGCTTGATGACGCGGTGAAAGCTGCTGCCCTTGTAGCTTAAGGGCTTGCCGCTCTTGCCCAAGCCCTTCTCGCCCGTGCACAGGCAACGGAAGTTCTCGGCCGTCTTCGGGACAATGTCATCGTACAGCTCGAAGGTAACACGGCCGGCCTTCTTCTTGCCGATTGCGATGTCAAAGTAGACGCGGCTGCGCTTCTTAGTTTCTTCGGCCATTTTGTTTGTATTTTATTGTTTCTCCTTTTATTTTCTTTATTTTTTGCTTCGGCAGGTAAATCGGTGTTGGCGTAATGTTAGGGGAGACCGAAGAATTAAGGATTAGACGAGAGTGTGTGTGGAGGAATGGAGGGAGGAAGCTTGGAGGGGTAAGGAAGGTAAGGAGGGAGGTCGAACGATTAATCGCGAAAATGCGAATTGAACTGAATGTTTGTTGCTGAGGATCAAAAAATTCGAACAAATTTAATTGATTGCTACAACACGATTCTATGATTTTAGTGATTAAAAAAAAAAAGCAACCGTTTGCAGAGATGAGAGAGAGTTTTTGCTACTGAGGCTGAGGCTGGATTGGAAGACTTGCATTGAGACGAGAGCTTAGAAGCTTCTAGGAATCCAGGGAAGCACCAGGAAGATCGTGGGGTTCGGCGAGGGGCAGAGCAATGGCCAATCATATTTCGTAATTGTGCCAAGTAGCACTGAAGCTATGTACCTCTCGTTTGCACGTGGAAATATCCAATTTTGGTTAAGCGGTATGTTTCATGCCGTTTTCGGCCTTGCACGTGCGGTAAGTAAAGCACTAAGCTAGTTACGGAAATGCTGTGACTAAGCACACCTGTTTTCTGTGCTGTAACACTGTAATTCAAACTGTATGTGTACGTACAGATGTATTGCAGCTCAATTTCTAGGTTAGGTTTTCATGTTTGTAATAAACAGCAAGACACAGATAGTTTAGACGCCCCTTTTTACTGGAGTCACTTACCACAAAAACACTGCAACCGTGCCTACACCACTGAGGTAACACTCTAACCTAAAAATGGATACTCCCATAAGGAGGTGTACGCAGGTACCTACCTACCCAGTCGATGTTCAACATCTCCCCTTCCCTTTTTCTAGCATCTTCAACGCTGCGGATACAGGTTATGGGCTCCCAAATGTAGCCACCACCATCGAAACCTAAGATGAACCCAACCGGACTCCAATACGCCAAAGCGGGCTTTCGTTGCCTAACCCCGTACATGATTATCTTGATATGCCCAGTACAATAGTAGCGGGGGAAAGATATTGCAGAAGTTTCTGTTACTCTCCACAAGGCATACACACAACCTGTCAGGTATGCACATGCTCAAGATGCCACGTCACAGCCTTTTCGAGATCGACTGAGAATAAAGGCCATATGCGGTATTATTAACTCAATATCCTGTAATTCAAGATAGGTCGCCTAGAAAGAGTACATAAGGTGGTAAGGCAAATCTGGGTAGCGGCTCAAGATATGCCCGATGAGACCATCGAGTGGAAGGCCAAACAAGGCACCTGCCGCCTTGGTCGGTCACCTTTTAAATCAAATAGACTTGGTAGTTCTACGGTTGGTTGCTCCTAGGGCCCAGCCCCCGAGTCAAATAAAGAAGCGAAGCCCTCCCTAGGGGACAAGAAACTAAATGGTAAGAATCACTAACTATATATACGGTCACCTTAGCCCATAGAGAACCCCAGCCCGGATAGATTACTCTTAGACACGCATATTCGTTTCATCTTCAATGTTAATTTTAGCTTTAAAACAGGTACCTTTGTGTTGCGGAAGACCTTTTAGATCCCAGTTCAGACGCAAAGGGATCTCCACGTATTGGTGAACAACAGCCTCAGCATTGTGACACTCAAAAATAAGTTATATGTGAATGTTTTACTTGACACACCCGGTTTGGTCTTGCTCGAGTGGGGAGCTATGACACAGTGGCCATTCAAACAGGTGATCCTGCCCGTCACTTGCTATGACACCCTCGATGAAGGTGTTTGCAGGTCAATAGGGTGAATGGACTCAACGGCAGCCATTGCAAAAACGCAACCATGGTCCCGGTGAACGGCCAGTGAGCGGCCAGAAACGCAGAGATACATGTTTATATACTTTGGGCGCAGAATCATTTCTCAGTCTACTGCTTTGGCTTGAGATCTCATTCGGAATATATAGTATAACTAAGCTTGACACTTACTTCCTTTGTCACCGCCGCAACAGGAGCCATTCTGGTCTCAACCTTAGATTCACAGAAGTCGTTATTCTACCACATCGCCGACTCTTACCAAGCTGCAAGAGACCAGACGGCACTCGCGATACCGCGCTTACCTCTTCTCCCCGAACCCGGTCAAGGCTTCCACGATAAAGAACACCAACTATGGATCCCCTCGAGTCTCATATTACTCGCCGCACAGACATCCGCAGCATACCAACAGATGTGTTTCTTTTGATATGTGATTGTCTAGACTTCTGTTCCCTCACAAGGCTAGCAACAACCTGCAAAGCTTTAGAAAGGTTTTTGCGGCAGTATACCTACCTATGGGCCTTAGCATATCGCCCAGGGCTTGTTAATGAAGCGCTCGACGATAGGGTGATATGGAAATGGCGATTAGAATCAGTTGCTACAGTAATCAAAGTTTGCCGGCAAGTATACCCGGAGCTACTGGATGGATGTCCAGGGTGTCCCTGGGTTGCTCCTGCCGTGGAGGCAGCGGAACGTGGTAACGTTCGAGTTCTTCGTATCCTAGAAGCAGAACAAGTTAATTTGGCGGGTGGACCTGAAAGCTGGCACTATTCGTTCTTTTATCGTTCACGAGAGCTCGATCTCCACCACGCCGACAACTGCCCCTTAAACGACAGAGGAAAATAAGGAGTAGACTGGCTTCTACAGGGCCTACGATGTGTCAACATCCTAGATGTTGCTGTCCGTAATAAACAGCTTGAAGTAACCAAGTACCTCCTTGACAAGACGGAGGTATCGGTTTGACCCAGACTCTTTGCTTTGCAGCCATGGAAGACTTCCTGGATGGGCTCGTTGCCATCCTAGACTCCGGGCGAATTACCGGCAAGGAAGCAAAGCTCGGGCTGACGCACGCATTCGTGGACGCCATCCAGTATCGAAGCGAAACCGTGCTCGACTTCTTACTGCAAAGAGGAATTCACCCAACCCGGAAATTTTCACTGGCAGTGGGACTTTCTTTGGCCGCAATTGCTAAGGATAACGTCTGGGGTGGGAGGAAGAGCTCCCACCGGCCGTGATAAGTAGAGTGATTCAACAATGGATATGGACGTATATAATATACCCTCAGGAGCCCGATCTCAATAAGCCCTGTCATAGATCTGGCAAGCTTGTGCTTGAGCATCTTATGGAAGCTATACTGAGCAAAGAGGATGCCCCAGTGCTGGATTACTGGGACATATGGATTGCACCACTCCTGAACTGTGGTGCTTCTCTCCACCTACTGGCTGGCAAACCGATTCTAGGCCGCTTCCTCGCCGGAGTGCCCAGCGTCCCGGACTTGATGGCCCTATGGACATATGTTCGGGCTGTCCAATGGCCACCATGGCAATCCTGGACGGGGAAAAGCCGTAACGAGTACCTTAAGTAGAGTGAGATTGTTCGGAGACTGATTTCCGACGCTCAGGCAACTGCAGCCTAACCGAAGCTCTGGTTACTACGTCTCTGGCGGCTGTCTTGAACTGCGAACAACTGAGCAGTCGGTTGTACCAGAACCTTGGAAGTGTCTACAGATGCACGGCAGTGAGCTGAGCCTTCAAATCTTGAACCATGCTTCGGGTCTCGAGCTCTAGGTGTTATCACATTAATGAAACTCAGATTGGTACCTCAATTGTTACTTTGTGCTGCCGTGTTGTGATCGTTCGGAAATATTGTCGGGCCGTAATTTTTTCCCTCCGGACCGGGTTACATTTTTGTCATAACCTTAGTACATTTGTGATCCCTACGTACCACTTTGACCACAGTCGCGCCATGTCGGTCATTCCACCATACTATAATTACGTTAATCCTGAACTGCGATGGCTTCTTTTGTGCCGGTCACGTTTGACGACAACGCCTTTGATAGGTAAGGTAAAGAGGTTGTGAGTTCTGTACGCTCGACTATGCCTACATCTAAGATCCTCCGACCGGTCCTCTGAGACAATCATCCCACTCCTATTCCGAGGCCCGCCGACATATGAGATTTCTGGCGATCGGCACGGCGATGCTTAAAAACCATTTGTTTTCTCCTACTGTAGTACATCTGTAACTAGCCTAACCTAGGATCTCTCTGAAACGTGCACGGCTTTTTTGGAGCAAATTAGGCTTTTATGTATGCATTTAGCCCGCCGGACTATAAATCCCCAACGTTCAAACTTCCGGGCTGGAATTGGTATGTATGCTGGTAAATGGCGATCCGCACTCCCCCCCTCCCCCCCGCGCCTACTAATAGGTATAAAACCATCGATTGTCTACGTCCGGCTTCTCTAAAACCGGTGAGATTTGGTATCGGAGGATTGCGCGATAAGCCTGAAGATGTCTGCAGGTATCGGAACAGGGATAGGGTCAGGACAGGGGCAGCCCCAAGCTGCTAGATTGAATTACACCACCTCGGAGGCGGGCAACCCGTTCGTGGGCGGCTGGTACGCGGAGCCGGGCTCGGCGGTATATGACGGGGTATTCTGGGTCTATCCGACTACCTCCCGCGACGCCGAAGAGCAGACATACATAGACGCGTTCTCGAGCCCGGACCTCATCAACTGGACCAAGCACGCCAACGTCCTGACAACAGAAAGCGTGGCCTGGGCGACAAAAGCACTGCGGGCGCCGACGCCGATCAAGCGGAATGGGAAATACTATTTGTATTTCAGCGCCAACGACCTTCGGGAAGAAGACGAGGTTAAGGGGGAAGTAGGCGGGGTTGGTGGGATTGGCGTAGCGGTGGCGGATAAACCGGAAGGACCATTCGTCGATGCGATAGGCGAGCCGCTTATTGGGGGTTACTATAACGGTGTTCAGCCGAGTGATCAGGACGTTTTTATCGACGACGACGATGATGATGGGAAGATCTACATATATTACGGCGGCAACTCGCGCGCTAACGTAGCTTTGCTGAGTGAAGATATGGTTTCTCTAGCGACATTCACTAACGACGATGACGACGGTGGTGCAACAACAACAACAACATTCAAGGAGATCACGCCTAGTAAAAACTACGCGAACGGGATCAAGATGGTCAAGCGCAAGGGTGCATACTACATGACGTGGTCAGAGGGCGATTGGGCTGGGAGCGACTACAGCGTCGCTTATGCTATGGCAGATAACCCCCTGGGTCCTTTTCTCGTTAACGAGCAGCGCCAGCGACTGGTTACAATAGGTACAGGCACAGGTACAGGTACTACGATCTTGCAGCCAGATAGCGCGGTGGCGATGGGGACGGGTCATCATAGCGTTATGCAAGTCCCGGATGAGGATATTTGGTATATCATCTACCACCGCCGCCCGCTAAAAGAGAGCAACGAGAGAAATCATCGCGTACTCGCCTACGACCGCTTATATTTCAATGACGAGGACGGCGGTACGATCAGGCCCGTCGAAATGCTCGTCAAAGACAATTTCGCCGACGGCGCCATGCTCGCATGGACCGCTTACGGGGGAGAATGGGCGGTAGAAGGCCAGCGTCTCGCGATTCCTTACGGCGGTAGCGGGATGGCGCTCCTCGACACGGATTTCTCAGATCTCATCTTCGACACCAACATCGCTACGACCGAGGGCAAGACCGGCCATCCGGGCCTCCTCTTCCGGGTGTCGGAACTCTCCCCAATAGCACCCGGCAGGTATAAGTATAAGGGCTACAAGGCCGCCATCTCGCCGTCCGGCGTCATCACGCTCGGTAAAGCCGACATGGGCGTTTTTACCGATCTAGCGCAGACGCGGATGCGGATGGAGATGGGGACGGAGTACCATGTCAGAGTCGTTGCCGTCGGCAGCGCTATCGAGGTTTTTGTTGACGATATGGATGTCCCGAAGATCAAGTATGTTGATGATTCGTTTAAGAGTGGTGCGAATGGGGTCAGGGTTTTCAATGCGGCGGCAACGTTTGGGTCGGTGTCTGTTGCGAGGCCTTACCCCGACTCTGCCCTGAGTTGGAGTCGGAATCGGAGTCAGAAAGGGATGGCTATTGGCACGGACCGTGAGGATAAGAGTAGTGCCAATTCCTGGGACGACGATGTGCCGGAAAAAATTTCCACCTATCATGATGGTAAGGAGGTTGAAAGGTCTAATGCCAAGATATCGCGGTCTTCGCTCTCGCTCCTTTTATGCGGGACGGACAGACTTTTCAAGAGCGATAGAATTTCGAAATCGTAACGTCTGTTACGAATTTTCCTCTCACTTTCTTTGCTGGTAATGTATAGTGAGAAAGACGCGTTTATTGAATATCTTGAATATCTTGGTGCTTTGCACGTATGTGAATGTATAGTACAGTAACTGCAGCACCATGTACGCGATGATGCCCTTCGAGAGACCCCAGAAGTTACGTATAAGCCATGGTAATACGCATCCAACCTAATGCGCCGCAGAGTATCTTTGCGAGAGCGAATCAAGTTTGTTGATTGGGTTCCGGGCAAGTAAGGCAAGCCCGTTGGTTTAAGGCATGTTCTATCTTGGACTCACTTCTTTGGACGAGCTACGACACGGTCGCCGGTCATGGTACTTTCGCTATTGTACTAGTAAAAGAAGGCAAACGTCCATGCAGTGCAGATGCTGCCTACGATAATCTAAAACTCGTGTGAACTTTGATTTTAGGAGCAAGTCCGTACGGGAAGGAAGGAGGCGGACGAGCACTGCCCACTGTCCATTCACTCACTTCACATACTCACTCTACGGATACCTATGCACCTAGACTAGCCTAACCTAGACGCCTCTTAAGCACCAGTTCGCGCATTGACTACACGTGTGGGCGTGTATGAGCCTCCCTACCTTAGTCTAGTCCCGACAGGGCGGTATCGCGCATGTACTATGAAGTGTGCTTACTTGTTCAAGCGGCTAAGAAGCGGTCAGAAGGACGCATTACTTATGTCATTGCCGTCGAGCAGAAGATGTTAACTGGCAGCTGCTGCGTTAGTGACGACGAGGCATTGGGCATTGCCACCTTGTGTCTCGTCAAGTTTGGTTGCCAAGAAAGCAGAAAGCAGAATACCTTGCCCAAGCAATCGCTATAGGTATCTCGTCGTGAAGACTGCCTGTCTGCCTGTCCAAATGTTTGAGTCAGCTCGCCACCCCAGGCAGCGGAGCAAGCAAGCAGGCAGGTAGGCATCAGGGTCGGGAAGAAGAAAGTGAAGCGAGAGCGTAAAGGAAGTTGGACCGTGACGATTGGGAAAAGTTCCCGAATACCCAACGTCACCTGCCTATGACACTGGTGCCAACGCAGAATAGTTGCCTACAGCTACGGAACAACTGCTGAACCCAGAGCGGATGCTAATAAGACACCTATAACGACTGGGCAGGCCTATTACCTGTGATTCACACATCCAGAAATAGTGATCTCTGGCGCATTGGCGCATTGACAGCAATGATAGGTGGCAAAGAAAGGCCAGAAACAGATCTCCTTTACTGGCCTGATACCATTTCAACCCAACATCTGCGCGCTCTACCGCACGATGTTAGGCCAGAAAGTTGTGTTTTTTTCTTGGTCCTAGCGTACTGTACATATGTGTGTACAGCTGGCTCTGTCTGATTCGAAGTTGAACGGCAAACCCCACATACCACGACGCGCGGGCTTTTTACCGTGTCTTTTGGCGTGAGTCTCAGATGAAGCTACGAGGACACTTTTTCTTATATGAACCAGTTTGATACCGTGATCATGCTTTTAATTTTCGATTTTTATTTTAAGTCGCAGGCGCTCAATTGTACTAGGTGTAAATACCGGCGTTTTGTGTGATAATACCTACGTTCGTCTTTGATTTTTAGCACCCGCAAATAGAGCCAAAATGGCGGACGAATCATCGCAAACGAGCACCAATGGTGCATCGCCCACTACTGAAAAGGGCTCAAGACGGCCAATAGCTTCGTAAGAGACTCTCCCACACTGCACGTATTTTGACTTACTTCTAATCTAGTTATAGCCCTTTCCAGAGCACGCCGCTCACAGTGTGCTTCAGCGACGGGGTCGAATTCACAGTCCCGAGGTCACTGCAAGACCGATGTCCGGACTTAATAGAGTCGGATTCGACAAGTCTGGTGCTTGATATCACCTCAGATGTTGGACACGTGGTCTTCTACTACCTACTCAGCGATACATACCAGTGCCTCCTCCGACCTGAGGTATCTGAGCGTGAGCGATTGGTCTTCGAGTTCCAGACGAGCGTTCGAGTCTATATCGTCGCAGAAAAATGGCAGCTCACCATTCTGCGGGAACTGGCTGCCGGCGAGATGTGGCGGCTAGCAGCTGAGCTGCCTCTCCCTGTTGTCCTCAACGAACTGCAAGGCGTGCATCTGAGTCCAGGTGACGAATGGATCAGCGCATACTTACAACTAGAATTGAGGAAGCTGGTAGCTGATTCGGCGCCTTTCAAGGAGGTGATGGACACCGAAGTCGCCCAGCCTGTATCATTCAGCGATATTCTTTTGACGACTCTAGCCAATCTGCTCGCAGAAAACTCGAAAAAGGCTGCCGAGGACGATGTGGTAGTCGAGCCACCAGTCCTTGATACTTCTGAGCCAGAAGTAGCAGAGCCTGAGAAACTGGAAGAGCCAACACAGGAGGCAGAGCCGGAGCCGGAGCCGGAGACAGAGCCAGAACCAACACAAGAAGTAGAAGTAGAAGCAAAACCAGAACCAGAACCAACACCAACTCCAGAAGCAGAGCCAGAGCCGACACCAGAGCCAGAACCAGAGCCCATAGAGGAGCAGAAGGAAGAGGCTACGGAACCGGCTTCGCAACCAGAACCAGAACCAGAACCAGAGCCCGTACACGAGGAGGCACCTGAGCCCGTAGCGGAACCAACACTAGAGGCACCGCAGGAGTCTGTACAAGAGACTCCAGAGCCGACACCGGAGGTCGAGCCAGAACAACCACAAGAGACGGAGCTAGAGACCGCCCAGGAGACACCTAGACCGACACCAGAGATACTTCCCGAGCCCACACCAGAGGCAGTGCCGGAGCCGGTACCAGAGATCCGGCTAGAAGCGATACCGGAGGTCGATCCGGAGCTGGATACCGATACAGCAGTAGACGAAGTATCACCAATAAAAAGCATGTCCCCATCTCCAGAACCGGAAGCGGTCGAGCCTGTCGCGAAAGAAGCAGCGGAGCTCGCCGAGGAACCAACAACTGAGCCCGTCGGGGAACCAGAAACCGAGCCCGTCGGGGAACCAGCAACTGAGCTCGCCGAGGAAGCAGTTAAGGCTGTCGAGGAGGCGCCAGTTGAACCTGTTGACTTACCAACTAAGCCCGTTGACGTACCAGCTGAAGTTATCGAGACACCAGCCCCCGCGCCCGAAGAGCCACCACCAGCGATCACCGACGACTCGTCTGACTGGCTGCCGAAGCCGAAGCTCAAAATTAAGAAAGGCAGGAAGGGACAGCCGCCGAAGAAGATTGAGAGGAAAAAGAAGCCTGTGCGGGCCGAGGTCAAACAGGAGGAAGAGGACGAGGACGAGGACGAACCCAAAGATCCCTGGGTCGTTTGGGGGGCCATTAAACGAGGATCAACCCCAGCCACGGCCGGAAAGGCCTAATATCGACCCCCCGACAATCTATCTGTTTCTGAGCGCTTTTGTCTTGTACTGGTTTTTGACGGCCTTATGATAATGTTCTCACGAGCGATGAGCCTACCTAGAATAATTACCTTTTTCTTTGTTTTCTTGAGCTTGTTGGATTTCTGGTTTGTCACTATGATATTGTACCCACCTGTGAAAAAGGGGTTTTGTATAGGATAAGGTCTCCTAGGTTAGCACGATACTTACACCTCCTTTCACACATTATATAGAAAATCTTGATTCGATTTCTAATCAAACTCAATGCTAGTTCAATGCTAGTACCGTACTGCCGCGTATATCTGCCTCAGGTTCTCCTCATGAACTTCACATGTTTCTTGCATTAATCTATAAAGGAGTACCGAGCGCATATATGAACGGGTAGTCCCGTAGCATAGATGGCGAGGTAATCGGTTAATCAGTTGACATTCCTTTTCAAGCTGCCAATTTTCCCGGTGCTCGGCTCGCCAAGTGGCCCAAGCTCATTACTTTGAACGTCGTCATCGCCGATTCGCTTAACTCCTCAGCGGCGAAGCTCACGGCAGTCACTGCGTCGCTTCAAGTCTCAACGCTCAATGACATCATCTGTCCAACAAGCTAGGATTTACTTACTTAATAGGCCATCGTCCGAAATCTGATGCCTGTTTCAGATTTGGGTAGCCTCTCTCGTCGCCGGTGGACGAGTCTCCAGCTTCCATTGGCGGCTAATTACCCTGCCATCGAAACAGAATGCTAAGAGCCAAGATATTGCCTATTTAGGACCTGGGAATCCCCCCAGCCAAAACAGACATCTCCGTGTTCTCTTCAAGCCATTCTGCTCCAATGCCCCCGGTTGCAGCAATGCTAAAAGTAGATCCCGCACCCCAGAGCCGAACGAACGGCGGCTTTATTGGTGGCCCCGCAACGGCTGCCTCGGACGGCTTCCTCTCTTATAGAGAGGAAAGAGAGAGAGATGGATCCAGGAAGACATATATATTGATGCTGTGACCGTCGTCGTTGAGGAAGAAGAGACTCGGGACCAGGAGAACCAGAAAGCTTCGCGCTATAGAGATCGCAATAATCGACTGAGAGCTTTCGGACATACTTAGTATTATTCACCATCATGAAATTCAGCAGCGTTGCAGTTGGCCTGCTGGCCTCGGCCGGCTCGGTGCTGGGTGCATCTCTACAACAGGTGACCGGCTTCGGAACAAACCCCACGAACGTGCAGATGTTCATTTACGTCCCCGACAAGCTCGCAACAAATCCCGCCGTCATTGTAGCTGTATGTATAATGCACTCTGTCGTCTTGGCGTCGGCATTGCTGGATATGACACTGGCACTGACACGTATCTTCTCAGCTTCACCCTTGCGGCGGATCCGGCACTCAGTGGTACTCGGGCACTAAGCTCCCAACCTACGCCAACAGCCAGGGCTTCATCATCATCTACCCGCAGACCACCCGCTACAGCAACTGCTGGGACGTACAGAACCCAGGCTCGCTCACGCACGGCGGCTCGGGCGACGCCTTGGGAATCGTCAGCATGGTGAACTACACGCTGACCAAGTACAACGGCGACGCGTCCAAGGTGTTCGTCATGGGCGCCTCGTCGGGCGCCATGATGACCAACGTGATGGCGGGCTCCTACCCGGACGTCTTCGAGGCCGGCGCCGCCTACTCGGGCGTAGCGTTCGCGTGCTTCGCCGGCTCTAAGAGCGACCCGACCCCCTTCGGCGCCAACCAGACCTGCGCCCAGGGCCTCCAGCACACCCCCGAGCAGTGGGCCCAGTTCGTCCGCAACGCCTACCCGGGCTACACGGGTCGGCGCACGCGCATGCAGGTCATCCACGGCGTGGCCGACACCCTAGTCCGGCCGCAGTGCGCGTACGAGCAGCTCAAGCAATGGTCCGCCGTCTTCGGCATCACCAACACCAAGAACAACACCGGAAGCGCTGTCCCCGAGGGCTCCCAATACACCGAGATGGTCTACGGCGACGGCAAGCAGCTGGTCGGATACATGGGCCAGGGCGTCGGGCATTTCGCGCCCCCTAACGAGCAGGTCATGTTGAAGTTCTTTGGACTGCTATGATTTAGGACTCGTCGGGGGTGGTGAGTCATTTCTTGTAGATTAGACTCGGAGTGTTTCCACTTGTATGTGGTAAACCGTTTCGGGGGGGTGGGATCAATGTATGTGCAAGTTCGAATTCTCATCATCTGCAGCATAGTTAACCTGGAGTATCCTACATACCTAATATCCCCTATTATGATAGTGAACTTCTACGTACGACCGTAGGGTATATACTAGGTAGTATACTGGGTGGCACGATACATGGGCCGTGTACACTGTAGGCTACTGCACAGGGGCTTAGGTAGGTAGGCATGCCATAGCACTATGGCTTATAGTGCTTGAAGGTTCCCTACTGTCACTTGCCTGGTACTAGGTAGGTACCTAACCCTGAGACGCACAACATCGTAATATCGCAACGTCGCAGGCTGACTCTGTTAACTACCTCTACGCAGGGCATCTGAAGGCTTTGTTCTGCAATCAAACAGACGAATGAATTTGTGTAGATGTAGATAAGCAAGTGGTGCTGTTGGTAAAGCGCTTGCGGTAGGTATCTAATATGCACAGGAATGGAACCCAGCTTACCTTACAAATAGATCATATGACTACGTGCCGCCTTTGCGTTGCGGAATCGGCTTCGGTCCAACTGGGGCCTTTGAAAACACGCGTCTGAGGAGTGAGATTCCGGCTTCGGGGAAGATTCCGAAGCTCGGCTTGGAAGAGCAGGTTGATAAATCAATAATATCTTCCCATTAATGTGATGACACTTAGTACTTACCGTGAGCATCATTCGTTCGTTCGTCTACCGAGAGTCTTCTTGGGCTACCTAGTTTACTGCACTGCTAAGAACTACTCAGTTCTAATCTTCGTCTTATATCCTCAAATATCCACATAGAGGAGGAAGCGAATGATAGCCAAATTCCAGGCTTCTGCATAAACTCAAATTGTCACCGCCTCATCTTACAAGGACTTCTGATTCACTTAACCTAGATTTTAACTAGGAATCATACGTAGTAGCAATGGCACAGGATAAGGGTAATAATAACCTCCCAGCAGGTTATATTCTCGTCGAGGGCTACCCCTCCGTCGACGATTACATGCACCTGCGCGCCGCGTCTGGTTTAACGCCTAAGAATCGCGAGCAGACCACCGCCGCTATTAAGGGAAGTTGGTACGGCGTTTATGTCGCTGAGGAGAAGGAGCCTAGCAGAGCTGTTGCTATGGGGAGGGTTATTGGAGACGGTGGGGTAAGTGAGCATTAAACTCTAACCTAGCTATTCTCGGGGATGGCGAGGTCTTTCGGCTTAGACTAGAGCACAATTTTTTTTTTCCCTTTACCAAGTTCCATAATCTTCTTAGTACTCAGATCGCCGTCGTTAACCCCGATACTTTTCTATAGTGGTACTTCATAATCGCGGACATAGCAACGCTCCCCGAACACCAGCGGAATGGCCTAGGCGACGTGGTCTTGAAGAAGCTACTAGCGTCCATTGGGGCGCGCGCGCCCGTAGGGACGGCCTACGTCACGCTCATAGCAGATCTGCCGGGCCGCAGACTGTATCTCAAGAACGGCTTTGAGGAGTGCATGCCGGCGGGTATGGGGATGGCGCAGTTGATTAAGGTTCCTGGACGAGAGGGGTAAAAGCGATTTTAAGCTTTTCCTTTTGTGTGATGATGGTAAAGCATTAGAGTACGGGCTGAACTATACGGGGGACTGGGAGTGGGGGACTTCTCAGAGGTAACATGCCATATTACCTAAGTCTATAGCTCTTGTAAACTGGGCTTGATATGGCTTAGGACATCTGAAAGCTACAGAGATATGTTTTCGTGTTTGGAGCATATATCTTCTACTTGAAGACTCTCTTCAAGACGTGAATGGACTTCAGGTCTTGAACAAGTTCCTACGTATCATTCTGCTGCTGCAGGTACGTTGTAGGGTTACATGCCTAAGCGATACATACCTTAGGTGTATGTGAAACGTGGCGAGAAGAGACCTGGAGCTACTGCGTGTTCCCGCCTAATGGATCTGAATAAAAAGGGGGCGGTTTCACTGATGACATTGTAACAGTCTGCCAAAGAGGTTAGTTATAAGTGTGGAGCTGGGTTCGATTCCTAACTGCGCTAATGGTTTTCTGCGCTTTGCTTTCTTATTTGGCATATATGTATATAAGATCGAGAAAAGAAACAACACTTCCCGATTGAGTTCCAGTTAATTACCTAACTTACAGTATATATTGGGGGTCACAAATCTTCAGTTCACGGCAGGACAAGGGCACTTGCCTGCCCTGGAGCCACCAGAGCAAAAGTGCCTTGCATTTCACGTGGCACTACCGTGGCACTAGGTGCTGTATTACAAATACTTCTCAGAAATAAGGACTTACAACAAGACATTGTGCAACCTACCTAACTAGGTACATACAGCATACATACATAATTTTCGAAACGCATCCTAGGCGCTCTGAAAGAATAAATACCGTCATCGGTCATGGGGCGTGGCTAGGTGCTACCCACCTGTTCCAGGCGCTGTGCCACCGGAAGAACACGGTAATACAATGGATACCTACAACAAGCAACATGATCGACCTTAACAGCTCTGCACCAGGAGGGCAATTAGCATGGTTAGCTGTATGGCCTTGGACTCTGCCCCCCTTTTCGACTTGCGAAAAACAACACAGGATGATAATTGTAACTGGAGTTCCGCCAGGAACCCATCCCTCAAACCCGCCCCCAATTAATTCTGGGTGTTCCTTGTCTAATGTAATACAAAGGCGACGGCATGCTGTAACTTTATTAGTCCATCGGACCACTTAGAAAGCCTCACTTGCGCTTAGCCTTCGCTACGTATGGGTGTGGATAGCATATTCCGCCCCAAGTTCCGTCGAAGTATAGACAAGTAGACTCGTAGCTCTCGCCGATCTTTGTCGTTGGCTCCACCACTGTGAAGTTAATGGTTCCAGTACGTCCTAGTGTACGGCACAGCTCGTAGATGCCGCAAATCAGTATGTGTGAAGCGAATCCTGCTGTTGAAGATGAGCCCCAGCGTGCCGTGCCCCTTCACAACATAGAGCACCAGCTGGTTTAAACCACCATTCCATACCGGCTAGGTAGCTGAGAATAATATCGAAAGGATCCCCGGAAAAGTACCACGATTGCCTTTCGACGATATATTCCTGTATCCAAAAAAAGAAAGTCGTCATCCGTAGCACAGAGCATCGTATGTCGAAGGCTAGCTTAGTTAATGTTATGAGATATGGACGGCCATCAGAGTGCGCGTGGCAACAGCGATCTGGAGCGAGCGCCCTTCTCCGAAGGCCTTGAAGTCGTCAACCAGCAGACCCCCTACGGCCACGATGGGATCGAGGCATCCCAAAAGTCATATGGTTATGCTAGTTCGGAGGCGCCACAGGCATATAATGTTGGAAGCAAAGAGAATACGCCCTGGCAGCATCAACCTCCATTACAAAACGGGGATAACTCTCTCCCTTCTCACCAAACAGGAAGAGGGAGACCGTGGGTTCTCATATTAGCCCTTGCGTGTGCGGCGACGGCTATCATCGTAGGAGCGGCGGTGGGAGGCGGTGTGGGCGCTTCGTTAGCAAGCTGTCGGGACGACCTCGACGCGTCGCGGTCAATAAGTCCAGCCAACTTGAGGTGAGTAAGCCCTATGATGCATTACGGAACTTGGACAGAACTTCGATTAACATAAAGCCATTGTTGTCTCGAGGAAAAGCCAATGTCAACCCAAATCACAATCGCCAACACGCACGCCGCCAGTCTCCCCTTCTGCTACCAGTAGCTCAGCCGCTTTCGAGACTACCACAGGCGGGCTTATCCTCAACTACAAAGCCGAGCCAGCATCGAAAATCGCCAATCTGAGCGTCGACTGCGACAGTCTAGCCTCATCGATACAAGTGACGCAGGCCCAGGAGAAGTTCCTGGTCTACTGCGGCGTGGACTTTAAAGAAGGGCCGGACTGGACGAACAGAGACGGCAGCGATGTGGTCCTAGCCGACCTCCTCATCCTGATCGCCTACTCGATGGCCGACTGCCTGCAGGCGTGCTCGCAGTACACGGCCAAGTCACAGGCTTGGGATCGGCCCAGCTCGTGCGGGTCCGTAACCTTCAAGCCCAACATTGGCAATTTCACCAATGGCAATTGTTGGCTGAAGAACTCTACCGTGACGCATGATCCCGGGGATGGGGTTTGTGATGATTGTATCAGTGCTACGAAAATCAGTTAGAGGAGGGGAGATAGCGGACGCGGTGCATTGTTCTCTTTCTTCCCTTTGGTTCCAGTCCTGTCAGGTCTTAAAGCAGCGTGTATATTTGATTAGAGAGCGTGTAAAGGGGTTTGCGGGCCGGAAGCGTCTGATTTGTGATATAGGTAATAAGGTATATATTTAGAAGGGCCTGTATACAATTCGAACTCATTGCATATACCGCTATCTTGCAATATCGGGTGGCCATCGATGTGTCATGTCCGTTGTCTTAAAAGTAATGAGGCATAATCCATTGGCAAGCAATTTTCCATATATATCGTCCAGGTACTAATTTATACTTGAAGGAACAGCCGAACAAATGCTCGCCTAACCTGTTTAACTGGTATAGCCATGGCGTGAATGTGTGTTGCTCTCGAACACTTTACAATACACCTGCAAAACTGCTTGGAAATGTATACAGTATTATTAGATTTATCGACCATTTGCTGTGATTATGTAATGACTCCAGGCCGTCAGACGTCTGCCGGGCCGAAACATGTAACACCGCACAACCTTGGTTTAGTCGCCAAGCGCATAAGCGCGAGAGAGTCATCGGCGGCCTGAAATGAGCCAGCCACGTAGTGTCAATTTTACTCAAAGCTGGCTACCTAATGACAATACATGCGAGGATCTGTGAAGTTTCTTGAGCATCTCACAGACCCTCAGCAGGTAAATGGACAGATATGAAAGTGTCATCTTAATTTAGGTCCCTTACTCTCAAATTCACTCGTTACCCATTGTCGCTATTATTGATCGATTTGATCCGACGCCCGTTCACGCAGCAACCCCTGTTTGCCGCCTCTTCGTTGCATCACGCAGCTTCACTCATGAACCACCTTTACCGCCTCGCCATCGCGGTCGCTATTTTTGTTCTCATCGTATTTACGCTGACAACGTTGCCCCGGGCTCTCAACCCCGTTCCACCCAGCAAGGAAAAGGTTGAAGCTGATGAGCGATGGGTGAACACCTCCCCACACTGGCTTGACCGGCAAGCTTGTCGCTGGTTAAGCTTATGCGGGTTGATGCATGTAAAGCCAGACCTTCCGACCAGGGCCAGGGCGAACCGTGAAGGGCCATGCGCGAATATAGAACGCAGAGCGGGGTCTCATGCTTATCGTGCAGATACTAGAATTCAAATCAACAACACCAGCATCAAAGAACTGAAGCGGATACCAGACTACGTTCTTGATTATGCGCCCTTCGTCCATCTTTACTCGGAGGAACACTTTTGGCCTTCTGACATTGAGGAACACGTCCGCCATGTGACTCCCCACATTGACGACACGTCATTAAATCTGACCGATCCCTTGTCGTTGTCAAATTTGGGCCAACTAAACACACATCCCGAATTTCTGACCCTCAAGAGTAACGATAATGTAGAGTGTCGTCCACAGTGGCTTTACAGCACGGCTAATATGCCAGCCGCTCCCGACGAGGATCCTGACGACTACGATGTCGACACTGGGACCCCGGAAAGACAACGGCTGAATGAATATACCACGTGGTTTGATGTTGATAGAGAACATCCTCTTCGTCGCATCTCGGACCCGAACAAAGTGCCCAATGACGGACATCCTGACCGGGTTCTGCCGAGACGGTTACGTGCCTCTCTTTCTCGTGAGCAAGACCGAATCGCAGCACGATCTGAGGTGAATAAACCCAACCAGGAAGGGTACTCCAAAGCTCCCGCGACGCTCGTTTTAGTGGATAAAGGATCTGGGGTCGTCGATGCATTCTGGTTTTTCTTCTATGCATATAACCTTGGCCAGACCGTGCTTGGCACTAGGTACGGAAACCATGTCGGGGACTGGGAGCATGCCATGATTCGATTCGAATCTGGGGTTCCCCGCGCCATGTTCTTTAGTGAACATGAGGGCGGCCAAGCGTACGCATGGCAAGCCGTCGAGAAGCGCGGAAACGCTACACAGATACAAAGACCTGTGATATACAGCGCTGTCGGTAGTCACGCCATGTACGCCATGCCTGGAGATCACCCTTATGTTCTACCTTTCAATATGCTCAGGGACCAAACCGACCGTGGGCCTCTCTGGGACCCGTCTAAGAACTTCAGAAGTTATTGGTATGATTATTTAGCAGACGGGGATTCAGAAGGCTTAGAACCGACCGAGGAGAATTCAGATGCTCCTGTCAGCTGGTTTCATTACAGAGGCCAATGGGGCGACAAGCTGTACGGCCTCAACGACGAACGACAGTGGAGGCTCTTTGGTCAGTATCATTATGTCACCGGCCCGCAAGGGCCCAAGTTCAAGAGTCTTGGGAGGCGCAAGGTATGCCAGAAGCCTAAATGTCGGATCTTGCACTCCATCGCGGAAGGTCGGAAGGGAAGCTGGCATTCATAGAGTTCTAGTCTCGATAAGAGGGTCTAAGAAGGGATAGTAGACAAGATAAGATACCCATAGTGCATTTAGCTCGTTTTGAAATTTCTAAGTGCCATATCCAAGTTAAGTGTAGTTGATCTATTAGGTCTAACATAACAATATATTGTCTTTTCACGTGAAAAAAATGCGCGTCTGGCACGTGGCTAAGTAACCCTCTTAACCCGAGTCCCGCCGCTTCAGAAAATCACACCCACATCGCTTGGAGGAAGTAGCATCGACGCGCACACCGAACCAGACCGGCGGTATGTCCAGGCTCGCGAGACGATATTTTTGGCTTCTTGGCCTTATTAAGAAACCAGGTATATAGACCTTCGGTGAACCGGGCTATTGAGCTGCTAGCTAGGCAAAGGCTGACTTGTGGGGAAATACGTTTGCTCCCCACACCTCACCTTACGATGCTCTATTGCTTCTACCGAACTACCCCAGATCGAAATACCTAGACCCCGGGACCACAGGACGCCCACATACCGGATCGCGATTTGCTATTGGAGCGCATCAACGCTGGCCGCCAGTAACTAACGTAGCACGTTGAAAAGTCCTCCACTCACCACCATGCGTTCGCCAGGGGGGCTCTGTGAACCCGTGCCAAGGATGTCTAATGTGCGGCAACGACTACCTTTCCGTCACAATAGCAGATAGATTCTCCGCAGCGAAGGCGCATTTCCCCAAACTGAGGGCCTGGCTCACGATGTGGGGATGTCATAACTGGGGGCGATGTTGCCGAACGTCTGTCTAGCTAAATATTTATATGAATCCGACAGTCCTGAACTATTGCCTCTATTATTCCCGTGGTCAGGTTGATTTCGTTTTGACAGTTAAACGAAATCATCACCGTCAGCATGCATCCTCATACTTACCAAGTAAGACATTCCTGCCAACTCGAAAGATGTTGAAGCCAAGCCCTCTGCTTCTAAAGAGAAGCTACCTATCATATAGATGTCTCAACAGGCTATTAACACAAATCTCTATATAGTTCCTCGTGGGCGTGTTCGCCTCCGTAGGCTCGATCCTCTACGGTTATGACCTAGGTATTATCGCCGGTGTCATCGGCAGTTCTGCCTACGAACACAAATTCAGCGCCAACGCGGCCCAAAAGTGAATATATCATCCATTACCCATTATTTTCATTCTCGAAAGCAGTGATTGGTCTCTATTTCTGAGACCCAACGCCCATTCTTCATGCTTACCTAGTTCCACACGTAGTATGCTAACATATCACTGTCACAGTGGAGCCGTGGTCTCCTTATTCACGGGAGGCGCCTTCTTCGGGGCCGGATTTGCTGGTCTTGCCGGTGACCACCTCGGTAGACGGTTGACCATCATGATGGGCGCCATCATCTTCATCCTGGGAGCTGGCCTTCAGACCGGGGCCCAGACAATCAACTACCTATATGCTGGACGAGCTCTTGCTGGTACTGGTGTAGGTTTCTTGACTATGATTATTCGGTACGTGAGACGCATTCCTGCCCGTACTTAAATATTCTCGAAGATGACTAATTGTTCCCTATAGTAAGCGGCCGAGTCCCTCCCCCTTTGAAGTCCAGTTCATTCGAAAAATTTCGACGCCTGTCTGTGATGTGATATGTTCTGACCACGTTCGTTTCTCTTCCTTAGCCGTCTACCAGAGTGAGATCTCGCACCCGTCAATCCGTGGACGCGTCACAAGCCTCCAGCAATTCATGCTCGGAATCGGTGCTCTCGTAGCCGGCTGGACGACATACGGATGCTACACGAACCTAAAGAACGACAGCCAGTGGCGGGTACCCCTTGCTATTCAGATCATTCCCGCAGTCGTCCTCGCCACGTTGATCTTGCTCTTCCCCGAGAGTCCGCGCTGGTTGATCGATCATGATAAGTACGTGTCTCTGTCTTTTTCTCGTCAAGGGAGCGGATGCATGAATAGGTGCCGTTTGGGGGGCTAACGATAAGAAATCAAAAAATAGAGTCGACGAAGCCCTCGCGACCCTCGCTAAACTCCACGCCGGAGGAGACATTAGCGACCCTTGGGTCCGCGCCGAGTTCGCCCAGATCCAAGAGGCTATCAAAGACGAGCACGAGCACGAGGCGAAGAGCTATCTCGAGCTATTCAAGAATAAGTGAGTTCTTTCCTCTCATATGCCTTCCCTCCCTGAACTGAAGCGTACTGTACTGTACTTTACTGACCATCTCGTTCGTCACTAGATCCGCTTTCCGCCGCCTGTTCCTCGCCTGCTCCATCCAGGCCTCTATCCAGCTAACGGGTGTGTCGGCCATCCAGTACTTCTCGGTGCCCATCTTCAAGCAGATCGGCATCTCGGCCGAGAACGCGCTGAAATACCAGGCCATCAACAGCGTGCTCGCGCTCATTGCCCAGTTCGGCTGCATGCTGACCATTGACAAGTTCGGCCGCAGACCGGTCTTGATCAGCGGTAACTTAGTCAATTGCTTGACGTTCGTCGTTGCTGCTATTTTGCTCGGTGAGTCCCCCCCCTTTCTCCTCACCTGAATGGAAGTGATGAAGTCCTTGAAATACTGATTAATATCGTTTGAAACTTGTAGCTCTGTTCCCTCCCGATACCAATTCTGGCGGCACTGCTGGTTGGGGTTTCATCATAATGTAAGTGAACTTCGGCGGCATCTATAATGGTTAGAGTGAATAAGTTGACTGACGCTACCTCTTAGCACCTGGATCTTCAACATCTCTTTCTCGTATGCTTGCGGACCGTTGTCATGGTATGTCCTTACTTGACCTAGTTTATGCCACTCTCCCCACCACGACTATATCCCAACGCCTTATCACCTATACTTAGGAAGGAAACCCAACTAACATCCCCCTTCTTCCCTACGAAACAGGATCATCCCAGCCGAGATCTTCGACACGCACACGCGCAGCAAGGGCGTGTCCATCGCGACCATGACGAGCTTCGCCTTCAACACGCTCATCGGGCAGGTGACGGAGATCGCCATCAACGCCGTCGGGTGGCGTTACTTCTTGCTGTTCATCATCGCCAACTTCACCAACGCCCTCTTCTTCTACGCCGTCCTGCCCGAGACCAAGCGCCTCCCGCTAGAGGAGATGAACTATCTCTTCACCAACGCCCCCTGGATCATCGCCCGCGTCGACCCCCAGACCTACAGGGCGAACCTCGCCGAGGACGTCGATAGGCGCGCTAAGGAGATCCGGGAGAAGTCTGAGCTGTAAGGCACGGACGCAGGTAAAGGTTTGTGAAAGGTGGGATTGCCATTGCCATTGCCATTGTGCTGTGTACAATAAGGTCTTAGAAGGGAAGCAAGCGGTGAGATAGATATTTTAAGTAGAGGGTGTAGCGTGGCGTGGCGTAGGTAGTCGGTGATTCAGTGTCTTTTGATACATATGACTCAAATTAATATTTATCATTCTTTATTCACTATGCCGTGGTGCTTTCAAGTATGTACTATCTATACTCATTAGTTACTAGCCCGAGCTCTTTTTTAAAAATGTTTGAGTGGCTTCTTGAATCCACCCCGTACTTTGGATTTATTGGCTACCTATCTGAACTTGTGAACAAATTCCTCAGTATGTAGCGAGATAAAGCTTATGCGGTGACATATGCAACGGTCAGATGGATTAGTAAGGGCATGATCCATAAAGGGTCTTTTCTGCCTGGTAAATTGGTTGTGAATGCATGTGTATAACTTCATATGGCTGTGTGTGAAAGAGCTGGGAGATCCTTCACAACTCGCTCGATCTCATGTTACTTAGTAGGTACTATACTATAACTTGAAGGTTATGAGACATATTTACAGTGTTGTATTTCTGGACACTGCCCATACCATTGCAAGCAGCAGTCCTTTCGGGGTAACTGGTCTGACTCATAACGTAAACGATCGTGAAACAACAAACGACTATGTAACCAGTGCTGGCTCGAATACTCACTCATTTCGCGTCATATTTAGCACCACGCGGGTCGTTTCGCGACTGATTCAACCCGTCACTCTTTTTTGCACGGCCATCACCCATAGTATCACTAAACCCATAGCTACATACTTGCTATACCTGCTAAGGAAAGCCAATGTGTCCTCCCCCTAGGCTTGCGTGGCTTGTCTTGTCATGTTGGTAGCATAGTGGGATGTTTAGTCAGAAAGGGAGTGGCATGGCATCCGATTGACACGGCTCCCCTCCCTGCCCTGTGAGACTGCTTACTTACATTACATGATTACATACATACATACTTGCGCTAGGTAGATAATAAGACAAGTCGTCGAGTCGGAAGCAAAGCCATGTAGTGGCAGCTCCCGGTGAGAAACTAGATTTAGATGATGATTGGGCCCGGCGCCGGGTTCGAAGATGCGTCGTCATAAGTGTTCAGGTGACCACAGCAACAGATGTGTTCTGCACAGCAGTACGTACCTATTATGTGATGCTGTGTTAGGTGCTTATTCTTATCATTATTAGCTGTCTAATCGCCCATGTATGTATGTACACACGCCTGAGTCATTTACAGATGTACTTTTAAGTATATATGGACCCTGGGATATATTACATACTTACTATCCCTGGTATTTGTCGAACGGTCTGATAGGCCTATCCATGGCTTTGGGAATTTGGAGAAGGGCAAAAGAATATTTGGGCTAGGGAAGATCTACATAATAACACGTATAATGTGACGGACGTTATATGTCGGACTCCCCGCCAACTGCATGAATAAACAATTTCGGTGATGCAGGGGATAACCAGTACTTACGCACGATACAGACATATTGTTTGTTTTTCGCTAATTTTCCGTAGGATGGGCCAAGAGAATAGAGATGTTGTGCAACGCATTGCTGACGACATCTTGTCTCAAATGTGAGTTTAGTAGTTGCTCCATTGTACTTGATGCTGGACATCGTGCTCTATTTTACTACCTTTTGGCCTCTCAAGAGAGTTAAGACCCCACCAAAATACTAAAGGTCACCAGACCGCATCTGAGCCAGGCAAGACTTTCCCGGGTTCGAAGGGACCTCTTCTCAGAATATTGTGAGTGGGCATATTCACGCCTCTGATAGCATAGTACTTCTGGATACCTTACATCCACCGTTCACGCTCTTCTATCTAGAGCCAAATCAGAGACAGGCCTTCCGTCACACCTCCTTGCTTGAGGGTATAGGATTTACCCTGCTGAACCATAAAGGAAATTCTGTCATGCTGCTTTTAGCCGGACCTGGCCCGTCCAAACCCCGCTTTTATCATAAGCTGCCTAAGACGGCATAAAACAATGATAGTTGCATAATTTCCACACGTCAAAAAGTTATCTTCACCGGCCGTAATAAATGGAATATAACAGAATGAGCCCATATTAAACTCCACCTACATACAAAATCGGTCTTATCCGCTGTATTTGGCTCATGATGGCTTGTAATGAAACGGCACCGAAGATTCAATCGTGTCATGTATGTAGTATTATAAGGGGGATAAGAGCCGAAGCTTTTCGTTGAATTCTTCATTCATCCTCTTATTACCTAGCTATGTAAGCAGATAGAACGACACCTTGTTTGCCCTCTCTTTTTCTCATTTTATACTACATGCACTGACCGTCTTAAAGTTCTGCCTTTTGGACGGCCCCTCAAGAACAAAATCTGTTAGCTATTTATGATGTAGATAAGTCCCAAGGACCTTTTCATATATAGGAGTGCACTATTTATCACATTTATAATAGTAGTAATTCTTGACTTGAGTTGACTGTAAGTAGGAGTCGAGTATATATTGTCTTTACAAACAACATGGGATCGAGCTGTGTCTAAGTATTTGGTAAAGAGGGCGCAGGTTTTGTTTCATATTACAATATCGGTATCATTTTACCGTTATCCCAAATCCCACCGTCATGACCATTGTTTTCTTTTGCATAAATTGTACATAAACGTAATTGCTGAGTCATCTGGCTGGTGATAGGATGAGCAAAGAGTGAGCAAAAAGCAGCATGCGCACTACACCCGATTTAGATGCATTACAGCAGAATACGCACTAAGCCTAATATGTTTAAGTTTCTAAAGTGAGTACCTAGGGTACTTCCTGTAGTTAATATCCAACTGGAGTTTCCTGTTAATCCCACCTTTGGGCCACTAAGAAGACCCGAAACCCCACCTACGGCTGCCGGACGGGTTATCCAGCAAATCAATTTATTTTGCTCCCCTCTTCAGACTCCAAAATCGCAACTAGTTAAGACCATAGAGCAGGACATATACCTGGTACTTTATTAGTTCAACAAACAGACACACCACCACCACACCATCACTGACACCACCGCTGCTTAGACGACATACTCCTACACCACCACTCTTGTCGCCGTTTCTGACCAAGGAAAGCGATTAACAAACAAGTCGATAATTGATCTGACCCCTCTCTTTGTGCCCTGCCATTCAAACCTATCTGGATCGGTGCTGGCGCAGCCAAACAGGATCGCAACAGTTACCCAACTTTCCTCACTTTGCTCCGCCTTGATCTTCGAGATCCTCTCGCAACTATGAACCCTCACCAGAAAAACAAGATCGACATCTCGGTTAGTCCCCCAGCATGGAGCATTCCCTCATTCCCTGTCCACTAGATTTAGCATCGAGAGTGGTACCAAGCGAGGCGCATACAGAAGGAACTATGCTCAGACCGGTTCCATGAACGTCTACCATGCACCTGCGCCTTTGTTCTCGATTTTCCTTTTACCACAATCGTTTTCAAATGCCATGACACGAGCGACTACAATCTCATAAGAGTAGAAGAGAAAAGAAAAGACAGAAAAATTAAAAGACTCAACTAACAGAATCGCCGTCTTGCAGTCACTCACTCCTGATGAGCAACGCCTGTGGCGGCTCTACGGCAAGCTGCCGTCCAAATCCGACCACTTCGCCAAGCACCTGAAGGAGCGCAAGTACTTCGACAGCGGCGACTACGCCATGTCCAAGGCTGGCAAGGGCGACAAGTTGGACACGGGCAGCGTCGGCAGCCAGCACCCAGTGCCCGAAAATATCCCCCACCTATCGAGCCCGAACCAGAACTCCGGCCTGAACGGCGGCCCTGGACATCAGCACCACCCCAGCATCAGCGGCGGCGTCGGCGGCGTTACCGCCTCGGGCAGCCCCGTCAAGGAGAGCAGCCTGTTCAAGAGCGAGACGAGCAACACTGAGGACAACGATGTCGCTGAGAAGGAAAACGAGAGTGCCGTCACCGACGCCTCTAACCCCAAGGGCATTCCTATTAGAAGATAGGGGATGACCGCGGCACGCCAAGGTTGAGAAGTTGTGCTGTTTTTCTTTGGAGTTTTCTTTTTTCTGTTGTTCGCGGCTGGCATAGCACGGCGATGAAATTCGGATGCATGAGCGTAGGGGCAGTCTAGGAATTGCGTTACTGCGCTTATGGAAGAAGTTTGTAGAAGCGGTGCTGAAGTGCTGAGGCTCTTAGTGGGCTGTACAACAAGGTCACGAGCTCACTCGTTCCCCCTTCTTTCTGCGGCTTGCTTTGGTTTCTTTCCACATAGGCAGACCATACCTAGGTGCCCATCACGAGTACCGAGGCTTGTCTGTGTATGCTGTGGATGAACAGCCGGTTGTGCGATTTGCAGGAGGTGAAAAGTGAAGTGGTATTTATGAGGGTTTACGAACGATGTTGGTTGCTGGGTTCTATCCCCCACCCAGATGGGAATTTTTATGGCGTTAGGGTTGATTCATGATAGCTGGCATGGCCAGAGGAATGGGAGATGGGTGAGCAAGGCAAACACAGAAATTCATTGCGACTGCGATTGATTATTAAGTGTGCATCTATGTGCGCTGGGTTTTACGGCCCTGTACCTACTCGTTTAGTTGCTCCTCCCGTCGCCTCACCTTGTCCAACGATGTTTTATCTCATTCTGCTTTTGATGATTCATGTATTCGTCGGTGGCCTCGCTTAAGTGGTATTCTAACGCTTTGACCTTGCCATCTTCTCAGCAGACTACGATATGACACGCAAATTGTAATTATATGTGTTTTACCATATTGAGGAAAAGTTGGAGTGCAAAGTAATCGGGTGGAAAAGTATCATAACACTTCTGCCATTATTTAGGCCCTTATTTTGTCTATCCATGCTATGGCTTTTAGGCTCTCTCATATGCTGTTACCCTTTCAAATGCAACTGCGACTGCCCCCCTTGGAGAACTCTACATGAAAATGTTGATTAAAAAGCAACCGCCTTATCCGCCATGGCCTTGGCGCCCTGGAAGGTCTTGTTGCCTCCAATGAAACCAGAGGCATGCACGAAAACACCACCGGGTATACTGGTAATTGCGTCGAGCTGGTCATCTCTGGCTCCCCGCCACGGCTCCGGCAGAGCCTTACGACTTTGGAAAGAGTCTTTGGATACAGGCACAGCCTGTATTCTCCACTTGGCGTCGGGCGTCGGTTTCTCGGGGTATAGCACGTATAGCACCTTATTCTTCTCTCCCGTATTTTGCTCTTCCTCTAGCGTATATAGATGATCTTTCCACGGCACGGACTGCCCCTCGAACACCAAAATGCGGCCCTCTGGATCGAATTCCTTCCGCTTGGCGTACGCCTCCTGCACTATGGCACGTGCCGGCAGCCAGGCAGATGTGTAGTAAGCGAGGTCGCGATCGAACTCCTCGCCTATGCGCTTGCTCGCCGCCTCGAAGCGCGCGTCCTCGGCGGCCTGCGCCTCGACGGGGTCCGAGGGGAGAGTATCATTCCAGTTGGGGTTCAGGCGGCCGACGAGGGCGCCGAGACCAAAACCGCCGTCGCTGAACCGCTTATTTATTCCCGCGGCTCGCAACGCGTCCGAGTCGTAGGCCGATATGCCGTTGTCGTGGGCGTCGAGGGCTTCGATGAAGGACTCGTACAGCTTGCGCCAGACGACGCCGACGTCCTCGCTGTCCTCGGGCTGGCCCAGCCGCTGTGCCACGAGAGCCTTGCCGAAGTGTAGGTAGACGAGGCCCGCGCTCGAGAGCTTCGTCGGACGCCCGGGAAATGTTGTCGTGAAAGTGCGTTGATGGTGGTCGTACCGGTTCTGCGCCGGGTCGTACTCGCCGCCCACGTCGACGACGGTGTGACATGTCGCCAGCAGGGCTGGATCGCGCGTCCTGATCAGCGAGGTGTTGGAATAGGTGGGCAATTGGCGGAGCATGTGCACCGCGAGTGCCTCGTCGGCGTGAAAGTGGCCATTATGCGTGCCGATAGCAATTCCACCATCAGAGGTCTTCAGACGTTTCGCTGCGTTTTCGGCCATTTTTGCTAGGTTGCGAAACATATACTAAATTCTTGGCGTAAACTTTTCGATTTTTTCGAACTGCTGGTTTCACCTCCAGTTGTTAAGGAGCAGCCCAGCTGTCGTAGATGCCTTCAATTGAAGGGATTGCGTTTGTATAGGAGACGTGGGGCTGATTGCCAGAGATTATATGCAGATAGTTTTTGTCTCCCAATAGATAGGCTAGCAGAGGGGTAGGGTAGGGCCCGTAGGGGTGTAGATGGTTTGGTGTACAGCTGCACTACCTGCAGTGGTAAGTAATAAGGCAGGGAGCCAAGAGCCAGGCCTAAGCTTTGTGGTGCTTAGGCATCTACCAGTTGGACAGGAATAAGGCAGCGGGCTTCCTCAGTCACAGTCGTATATGGCCTAAAACGGTAAGCTGCCGTAGAAGTGGGCAAGCGTGCATTCACCATGACCACTGCTGCCATACCTTGAGTGCCTATGTATCTTCAAGATAGTGGGAACTTGTACCCTCTGTAGGATCATCGTAGCAGCCCCGAGGCTCTCGATTGCAGTCTCGTATGCCAACCAGCTGTGTCCCTTCCGTTCAGGAAGCGTTACCTGCTGTCATTTTCATTTTAACTTCAAGAACACAGGCTTAATTCATTTCTACTGCATTCATTTTTCTTCTGTAGTCGTTTACCCTTTGGTTTTGTGCACTACTTTCTTTTCTATCTTTTTACCCAATCATCAAACCCGTCTATTATTGACGCGACGAATAATCAGCCAACATCGTCACGCACAAGCGTGAAAGAGCGGCAACGATGGATAATTCTACAATCAAGACAGAGCCTGGCCTGCGTGATCGCCACGATGAGGACGCGCAGATGGCCGATGCCCGGCCATCGTACAAGTCATGGAAGAAGAAGTACCGGAAGATGCGCATTACGTTCGATCAAAGAATGCGAGAGAGCGAGGACCTACATGCCTTGGAACTCAAGGCAATACAAACCTCTAAGCGTCTCGCCATTCAAAACGAGTAAGCAGCCCTACCATCGTACGATCCCCCCTTCCCGCCACTGACTTATTATACTACATAGCCGCTTGATGGATTTGTTATTAGATATCAATGAATCGCCTCAGATACCCTTTGAGAAACGAATAGATCTAAACCTTGATGATGACGATGACGACGACGCGACGGACAGCGATAACTCCGAGGCCACGCAGAAACCCGCCAAGTCTCTCAAGAAGCTGATCCAGGAAGTACCGCATCTTAACTACGAGGATTATGTGGAACGGTTTCCGCAAGTTCAGGAAGACCTGGAGCCTGCAGACCCTCAGACTCATCCAACATCTTTCCTTAATGCAGACGCTATCGACGACTATCTCTACGAGCTTGATCAACGTCTTGGACTGAAGCCAAAGCCTACGTTGGCCCCGTTAGCTTTGGGAACAAGCACCAATACAAACACGCCAGCACATTTCGCTCTACGCAACCCGACGAGCGTCTACAACTGGCTGAGACGACACGCACCGAAGACATTTTTGCAAGACCTTGAGAAAGAAAAGGATAAGGACAAGGATGATCGCGATAAGGATGACAGTAAAAAACGCAAGAGCGGTGCCTCCCGCAAGAGGCAGTCGGCCGCGACTAGCCGCAAGGAAAAGGAGAGAGAGAAAGAGGCGGCTGAATCCATGGATTGGGATGAAGAAGCAGGGTATGAAGCTCCTGCTGGCGGCACTGTCAAGGGCAAGAGGAAGAGAGACGATGATCCCGGATACCGACCTAAGGGAGGTTCCAGTCGTCCGGCCAAGAAGCGGAAAAGCAAGGACGCAAACGTGCAACCAACAAAGCCTTCTAAGGGGAGGAAATCAATGCCTTAGATTGGCCAATTTCCTTCAGTCTTCGGGGTTTCTCAGCTGTGAGCGACTCGATTACACAAAGAATCGGCATGTAGCCAACTTGATGGTTTCACGCTACACATTGGAATTCTGGGTTAACAGCTCGGTTATATTTGTATTCCTATCGGTCGGTTTCCAAGGGTTAAAGGACAGGAAGTTGTATTCCTAACCATCGACCTTCAGCCTGGCGTTTAGAAGAGGAAAATGTAAAATACATGACGGCCGCATGCTATTCTTCTCGGGTTCATTGCTTTCGGACATGAAAGCTGAATATTAATTTTAGTTTCTCTAATGGTGTACTCTCTACACGCTTAAGTGTCGAAAGTTAAAAGTTGCGTAGGGAAAGGTATAATACATCTCAGGAATAGTAGTAGGCATCGCCGACTTGCTGGTGAGAATATCGCCCAATCACATGATATTTTCATCTCTAGTGGGTCTCGTCGACACACCAACGTCACGCCAATATTGATATATGCCCGCCAACTTGGTCTCTGCTGGTGCTGTGTTTATCCTTCGATTGAGTCCGAAAGCCTTGACGGGACTTTAAATCGATTTTCCGGAAAGTTGGAAACAGCTATACCGGACTTGAGCGACTGACTCTTACAGCTGGGTTATTCGAACATCTACCCCTACTCTATCTCGGGAGCCCTATTAAGAACTCCTCAAGTTCACCGTTGACTCGACAGTGTACACCACACGCATTGCCAGAATTGCGTGTGAGAGTGGAGAGAGACCTCGGAAATAATATAACCTTTTCTCTACAATTTACTAGCGCTTAGTGTCAACATAAGAAAAGCAGAAAAAAGGGGACGTGATATCTACCGAGTGGGCTAATATCACGCTAAGGTTCCGACGAAGGAAAAAGACTGGAGAAAGGAATACGGATATATAAGAAACAAACAAACGAAGGAAAAAAAGAGCCATGCCTATCCGCAAGACCTACATAGTAGAGCACCTGGACCCCGAACTCGGGCCCTGGTCAGAGCTCGAGTACGTGGCAATCGCGAAGGAGACGGCGCGAGCGGGCGGAACGTTTATCCTCTCGAGCATGCCGGCCGAACTCAAAGCCAACCTCCCCGCAAAGTTGAAAGAGGAGCCGGCTTTCCGCGCCGAGACGAAGGGGGTAGAGGAGCTTTATCCTACGCCCGAGGAGCGCAAACGGGTCTGCTTGCTCGACCCCAAGGCCGAGAAGGATATTAATCCGGATGATAAGGCGCTTTTTGATGTCTTTCTCTTTGGGGGGATCTTGGGTAAGTTATTTTCCCCTCCTAGATTTTTCTAAAAGGGTTGAAATAAATGCTCTGTTCCCTCACTCACGGGAGCATGGTACGTGGAACGTTGATGGCTAATGCGTCTTCGCAGGTGATGACCCGCCTAGAGGTAAGCTGTCGAGCCTCCAACTCTGCTTTCTTGAATTTCAATTTGTCCATTCATCTCTGGTGTCTGCGTCTTTAACCTACACGCTTCATGAAGCTTCCTGAACATATGGAAGACCTAACCTAGTCGCTTAAACTCACTTTTTGTCATCCATACAGATCGCACCGGCGAGCTCCGAGTAAAAGGTTTCGAAGGCCGACGTCTCGGCCCCGTGCAGATGACGACGGACACCGCTGTTCGTGTAACGCGTATGGTCATCGACGAGCAATGTAAGTCTTCCTCGTCAACTTCGTTTCCCCTCCTCTCCTTCCCTGCTCTCCCCCCCTTTTCCACTTACCTATCTACATACCCGCATTCCCACAGACTTTAAATCAAAAACCCAAACCTTAAGGCTTGAGATATATGTAGAGAGAGAGGTCTAACAGTTGAATTAATGTCCCGTATATGCAGTCACACTAAACATGATCCCCTACCTCGATCACCCCGAGCTCAAAATCAACGAGCACGAGAGTACCGAGATGCCTTTCCGATATGTTAAGGGCTCTGATGAAGAGCCAGTTATGCCTGAGGTTAGTTCCCCTTCTTTCTTTCTTATTTTTATTTATTAATATTTTTTTCCTCTCCTATTCTACATTTTGGTAAGGCGTTCCTAGGGTTATTTTGCTCACATTTGACTATGACAGGGTATGGTGGACTTGATCAAGAAAGATGCCGATAAGAGCATTGATGATTTAATCTAATTAACACATGAGCTTTCCTGCCTAGCTATGCTTAGAAGAAAGTTTGAAAGGGTCGGTCATGTTATCGTAGCCAGAAAAAACACGAAAGGGCTTGCAGATGGATTATGTGATATACTCCGGCTCAGTAGATGAGGTCTATACTTTTCCCCAGTCTTAGACTGAAGATGCAATTCAAGCTGGCCAAAGGAGTTGCAAAGCCAGTGGTATGAATAAGTGATACAAGTATTATACATGGCGACCTTTCGCGAGTTGAAATTGGATTTATATTTAATCTTCGTCCATCTCTTCAGGTTCACCCTCACCTTCGCCTGCTTCCTCGTCTCCCTCGTCTTCATCCATTTCTTCGTTATCATCGTAATCCAATTCATCCTCCCCCTGCTCATCCTCCCCCTCAACTTCCATAGCCTCCCTGGCATCTGCAGGCGAGCCGTCCCGCTCATCTCCTAGCTCGTCCCATTGGAACGGGGTCGGGGTAGAAATAGTCGACTCGCCGCCCTCTGCTGGCGAATCCGCTACTGAGGAGGCGATAGAAACTGAGTAATCTCTCATATCTTCCAGCGAGAAGAGCGCCCATTTGCCCCGGCCGGCCGCCCTCTTCCTCCCTGCACGGCGCGGTCTCTCTTCGACGCCCTCGCGCACGGCGTGGAGCTGACTCGTCGTGGCCCAACGGCCGCGGCGATGGGTCCGTACGCCCTTTGCTTTGGCGTTCAAGCCTGTGTCCTTGCCCTTGCCCTTGCCCTGCATGCTTCGCGCGATGATCGTGACGTCGTCAGTCTCCCCTTTCCGTCTCTTGAGCGCGATCAAGTCGGCTAGAAAATTGCGCTGGTCGATCCGCTCCTGGCTCGCTTTAAGGTCCACGGGCGGTATGACTGTCTGAGGCAGGTGCGCGCTGGCGCGGCTCTGCGTCCTGTCGATTTTTGGCTTGATCTTCTGCTCCGTGACGTTGATGCGGGCGGAGCTCGCCGCTAGGAGATCTACTTTGTTGTCGTCGAGACGTCGGAGGCTAGGTAAGGGTCTCTCTGAGTCATGGCGAGTCATGAGGAGTTCTGTTGTAGTGTTTTCGCACCATTGTCCTGAGAACACGCGACCTTTGTATGAGATGATGGGGTTTTCGGTGTGTAGGTCTAGGATCTGCACTGTCTCACGGCTGGGAGCATTCCTATCGCCATTGCCATCTCCATCTCCATCATCGTCGTCGTCGTCACCATCGTTGTCTTCATCCCGTCCATTGGGAGGTCTTTTAGGATTGCCTTTTCGTAATGTACTTGGCTGGTCCTCTTCATCGCGATCCGCATCAGAACCGCCGGCACTAGTGGGAGCGCCCTTCTGGGAACCCTGTTCTGCAACCTTGGATTCGTCTAAAAGCTCACTTTGGTTTTGAGAGTTGGGAAACTGGCTCTTTATTTGATCTTGGGCCTTGAAATCAGCCTTGGAGAGATCCAGAGTTACATAGAAGGTCTGAGGCATGCATGTTAACAAAGGCACGCATTTCCAGGAGGTACTATAACATGGGAACATACCTCAGTCTCAGTAGTTGAATATTCGTATTCCCATTCTGACTCATCGTCGTCTAGGGGCTGGCTTTGGACGTGCAAAGGTGTCGGAACTGTCACAGCAACACTTGGAGGCTCTGCATCGACCTTGTCGGTACTAGCCATTCGGTCTGCAATAGCAGAGTTTGACATTTCTCAAAAAGAAAAGGGTTTTCATTGAGCACAATGCGAGTAGTATCGATGCTGAACTTTTACAAGACCAGCAAAGTCTATATTGAACTACATATCTGATCGATAGCAGACATTGAAGATCCCAAAGCTGCGGTTTGTTTGAATGAGGACCACATACATGTACAGGCATAGCTCAAAGCTCCAATATCTAAACTTTACTATCAAAGACGCTAACCCAAGTGAGGCTAAAGTCTGCAGGTGACCCGTGCAACTGGTACAGTAGAAAGGAAACCAACATTACCATTTTCAGCGATTCTATTAGCGGTCAACAGTGGCATTAATAGCGTATCAACAGCAACAGTAGCGACGATGTCGCAGTTCCAGTGCCCCTCCAAACTGCCCCTCACTGCTAGGCTCTAGTAGAAAATCCACTCCCCAAGAAATTCATAGGCCGTTTGAGTCACTCGGAAGAAGTGCATACTACCTAGGTAGTCTACCCAAAATCTGTAATAATCCTATTATTGTTCTGCAAATCTCTAGAAGCATTGGTTAGCAGCTTTTCCTACTTCCTATGACTTAACAGGGTCGAGTCACTCACATCGTAATCTAATCCTTGAATCTTAATCCATACCCAGTTCTATACTCCAATAATTGCATATTATATCCTGCAGGGCAAATTTGGCCTACCATGCCAAAGGTCCACCTTCTCGACTATGTCGCGGGCAACGTACGGTCCCTCGTAAACGCGATAGAGAAGACGGGCTACAGCGTAGAATGGGTACGGACGCCTGAGGAAGTAGCGACTGCTGACAAGCTGATCCTGCCGGGAGTCGGCCACTTCGGCCACTGTCTCAGCCAGCTCTCCTCGGCAGGTTATCTGCCCGCCATACGAGCGCACATCGACGCCGGCAAGCCGTTCATGGGAATATGCGTGGGACTGCAGGCCCTATTCGAAGGATCCTCCGAGGACCCCAACGTGCCCGGTCTCGGCTTCATAGAAGGGGAGCTCGACCGCTTCAATGACGCCAGCAAAGCCGTGCCGCACATCGGCTGGAACAGCGCCAACTCCTCCAACAAGAGCCTCTACGACCTCCGGTCCGAAAGCAAGTACTACTATGTCCACTCATATAAATACCCGTACGTGAAGGGACAGTTGGAAAGCCAGGGCTGGACTGTGGCTACGGGTTCGTACGGGGAGGAGACGTTCGTGGGTGCCGTGGCGAAGGGAAATGTGCTAGCGACGCAGTTTCATCCCGAGAAGAGCGGCGTTGCCGGCTTGCGAGTGATAAAGTCTTTCCTGACAGGCGAAGGAGAGAAGACGTTAGGACAGGAGGTGCGCGGCCTCGCGCCGACGGGCGGCCTAACACGGCGCGTGATCGCCTGTCTCGACGTGCGGACCAACGACCAGGGCGATCTCGTTGTGACGAAAGGCGACCAGTACGACGTCCGCGACAAGGGAAAAGAACGCAACGTGCGGAATCTCGGCAAGCCCGTCGAGATGGCTAAGAAATACCACGAGCAAGGGGCCGACGAAGTGACGTTCCTCAACATCACGAGCTTCCGCGACTGCCCCTTGGTCGACCTGCCCATGCTCGAGATCCTGCGGCGGACGTCCGAGACGGTCTTCGTGCCGCTCACCATCGGCGGCGGCATTCGAGACACCGTCGACACAGACGGAACCAAGGTTAGCGCCCTCGAGATCGCCTCCATGTACTTCAAGAGCGGCGCCGACAAGGTGTCCATCGGCTCAGACGCCGTGCTAGCCGCCGAAGAGTACTACGCCGTCGGCCGCAAACTATGGGGCAACACGGCCATCGAGCAGATCTCCAAGGCGTACGGCAACCAGGCCGTCGTCGTGAGCATCGACCCGAAGCGTGTATACGTGCCCAAGCTTGACGCGACGCGGCACAACACGATACGCACTCGCTTCCCCGGCCCCAAGGGAGAGGAGTACTGCTGGTATGCTTGTACCATCAAGGGCGGCCGTGAGACTCGTGATATGGACGTTGTCGAACTTGCCCAGGCGGTCGAGGCAATGGGTGCCGGTGAGCTGCTGCTTAACTGCATCGATCGTGATGGCACCAACAGCGGCTTTGACCTAGAGCTTATCACTCAAGTTAAATCCGCCGTGCGGATACCAGTTATTGCGTCCAGCGGTGCTGGTAACCCGTCACACTTCGAAGAAGTCTTCCGAGAAACCACGACAGATGCTGCACTAGGAGCTGGCATGTTTCACAGGGGGGAGTATACGGTGCAGCAGGTTAAAGACCACCTGGCATCAGCGGGCCTTGAAGTGCGGAAGTTTGGGGATGAATTATGATATTTAAGATAACCCATAATTTGCAATGTCGCATAGTACCCTTGTACTCCTACAGATGGCGTTGGCGGTCAAAGCATCACTGTCAAAGAGGCATGATTGGGAATTTTAGTAGACTTGCATGTATATTGGCAATAGCTATGGGGTTACCCGTAGAAATGCAAATGTGAATCGCTCCATGAATTCGAAACTCCACCTGCTCCGTAATGCTGGCCTGTCAGTTCCACAAATCGATGAGAAGAGGTCGTCGGATACAGGCCAAAACTCCAACTCCGCATCAAAGTGAAAAGAAATATCATCGCCTCCCATGCTTTTCGTCATAGCATCATAGCTAATGCAAAGAACACGTGGTGTAGAACAACTCGTGGATCGGGGCGCATTAGACTTCCATCCCCAGGAATAGCCACTTGTCGCTGATTACATCAATCCCTTTCGCCCAATGATCCAGAGTTCTAAGTTCGAAACCAACCCACTGCAAACTCTTCATCAAGGACTTTGCGTAGTCTTCTGACATGTGTCGGTCCATGCAGATGACAACGTGAGAGCATCCCAACGGAACGTCAGCTAGTTCAATCAATCCGATGAGCCTAGGATGCGTTAGCATAATGACTAACAGAAGCAGATGACATGAGCAACATGAACATACGCTTGCTTCAAATCTCGGCCGACGAGTCCGGCATCGAAGAATGCGAATAGCGATTTTTCATCGCCGTCTTCGGCCACGAAAGCCCGGAAACTCGTGCCTCCGGCGTAATCCCAGAATTCCAGCCATCCCTTGATACCGACGGCGGTGTTTAGACCACTGCGCGGTGACGACGATGGAGGTGTAGGAAGATCGCCAGGCGGTGTAAGCACACCATAAACACCAGTCAGGCAGGAGCCATTACCGACCGCGTTCCACTCACCCTGAAACACGGCCCTCATGGTCTCGCAAAAGAATCTCTCACATTCTTCCCTGATCTGAAATGTTGCCCCCCCTCGGCGGCTAGTGGTGGTGCGGCGATTGAAGCTCGTCGAAGCGGAATTGTCGGAGCTGCGCTTCTTGGGCTTTTGTTGCAAAGCGAGCTCGTTGGACGAGGTGATGGCCGCGAGGGGGGGGCTTGACGGAGGGGATGGTAGTCCTGAGATAGGAACCTCAGGAATACCACTCGGCCCCTGTTGTAAAAACGGTGAGTCAGCATATCACATGGCATTTGCGTGTCTGTCTAAGACACAATGAGGCGACTCAGTCCTTACCTGCAGCCCCGGTAGTGCAGTAGTGGAGGCCTTTGAGTGACGCGGCAGGGTCGACCAGATAGCAGCTGGCGAGGACATTCACCTGACGGCTGACGTCCCCGCCATAGCAATTACTACTACTGGAATTGTTACTGGTTTTCATTGGCGCCATTTCTGATGGAATCCAGCGTAACCGACGGGAGATTGGAACGATGGAGTGGCGAGTTTGGGTTGGTATGCCGTAGGCGGAGCCGAAGTCAATATCTGATCGCAACTGAGAAGTTTGCTTCCTTAGAAACAGATGTGTACTTTTCTTTCTGTGATGATTCTGCTGGCAGTTGGGTAGGTACGAGCAAGTTTGACAGATGGAAATCTGATTGAGGTAAGGAAGAAGAAGTGAAGGATACGGGTAATCATGAAAGGTTAGGCTCAATTTCAATTGAATGCATGGGACAAAAAGGGATGTGGTGGCGGTCAATAGAAGTGGGGAATTTTCTATCCAGTTGGGTAAACAGGCTTCTAACAGGTGCATTCTGGAAACGGCCAGATTTTAGAGCGCCATCAAAATGCAGTAAGCTCGACTAGCGCGCTTCGGCAGGAATCAATGGGCCAATGATAATCTTGTTTTCCATCGCTGCTACCCCGCAGACCCATCACGTGGGACGTTTTGAAGGGATTCTCTGGGAATGCACGGCCGTTACATTAAGTGCCTAACATCGTAACAACAGCATTCCTCTTCAAAATATTACTGTACGTACAGGTGTATGGAATTGATCAACAAAGAATATGACGGTTTACAGCGGTACTGGGTGCAGTACTACCGTAACAAAGCGCGGAAGATAGCTCATGTGTCCCCTGTCAGTCTGTAAGTTGTCGTCACTAGTTATTTGACAAGGTCTTTGCATACCACATTTAAAAGTAGATACCTACCTTACCTACGTGTAGAGTCATACTCCTAGTATGCTCTTGTATGGAAAGATCTAACCTAGTCGGGGGCAGGTGCCGGGAAGGGTAGTCGTACCTACTTATGTAGTACTTCGATAGGTATGTATATAGGATATGGCAGCTTCCATTATTCCGAGCTGTATGGTTATTACTAATAACCTTTCCTGAACCATAAGGGTAGCACAGATACCTCCTTGCCGATGTACCACTACATTGTGCCGTGTAATACTTCTGTATATTATACGTACGACCACAGAGAAAACACAGTGTGTCACGAAGAAGTTACAGGATAGCTTGAAATGTGCTACACCAGCCAGTAAATAAGGCAGGTATGTAAGGGTGTAGTATCCCTCAGCCCTAAAGGCCATAGTCAAACTTCGGTCTCTCGGTGCAGGATGCCTGAGGCATGTAAGCCCATACGTCATACCTTGTGAGTGACAGGTCTTCTGAAAGACAGATTCAAGAACAGGCTCCGCGTGATAACCAACATAACTCCGTCTTGATCTAATAACCGCCTATGTATGGAAGGCGTAAGTGGGTACGGGACACGCCTGCTTTAGAGCGGAAAGCAAGACGGACGCACGTAGCATAACCATTTCACTCGATTAGATAGACTCTATGCAAGCGTGTCATTATACTCATAGTGAATTTGCTTTATTGACCTTGGCGAGGTTCTCGAGGATCACTATACACGTAGTGAGGGCCCTTCTTGTAAACACCATCCTAACAAGAGTCAAGCGATGAGAGCATAATGGAATATGGTGAGATTCTCTTGTGAAGACTGGTTCCGGGTTGGATCTTCGACGATTCAGTCCTAATTCTTTGTTGCCCCGGTTAGCCTGGAAACAAAACGGACGCGCCAGAGTAACAATTTCATGCAAGGAAAATCATCACGGACTTTCTGGCTCAATAAACGAGGGTTCCCTCGAACATTAATATTCGTAGACGTCTCACATCTCTGGTCCTCTGCTCTCCTTTCTAATTCCCACTCCCACTCCTAACCCTACACTTCCCCCTTTGTCTTAATCATCCCCCAATTAACCTCTCTTCCGAGGCCGTTAGGTGCAGACTCGAACACGGACACAGGCATAGACACAAATATAATCTTCTTCGCCGTCGCCTCTTCATAAGCCCTCTGTTCAGGCGTGACGAGCACAGGCGGAGACTTTGGGGGCTCATCACTCTTCCTCTTCTCCAATCTACCCTCTCCCCCCTATGCCCCCCCTTTCCCCTTCCCTCCTCCCTTCCTCGTCTCATTTCTCTGCCCTGTACCCCCTGTTTCGCCTTTGTTAGCGCGCCTTCCGATAGGCGCTATATTGCTAATTTCTTCCCTGCGATGATTGCGCAATCTTCTCCCTTGGTCGTCCATACGCCTCTTCCCGCTCCCACTCCCGCTCCCGCTTCGCAAAGTCTCCAGTCCGCGATCTTAGCTACCCATTTACTGCGCGTCAGGAATACGTACAGGAGTACCCATACCAACATCGATCCCTAAGAAAACGCCGAGCACGATCCCTGTCATTATGGCCGGTGATGATAGCGTGGTTATGGTGCTGTTCGCTGAGGAGGAGGATGATGATGCTAGGAGGGGTGTGTTTGCGGGTGTTGTCGAGGTGCTTAGATTTATAGGGTTTATGCTTAGGTTTGGATCTGGACTTAGATTCGGGGTTGGGGCTAGTAAGATGGCTGTTGATGTCACTGTTGATGTCACTGTTGCGGTTGTGGTTGTGATCGCGGCTGCGGTTTGGGATATGATGATTGTCATGAAACCGGTCGCTGTGTGTATTGGTCTCCTGTTTGTGCTTATCATGCTGGCGCTTGTGTCTGTTGGAGTGTAGTAGTCTGCTGAACTGGTCGTGCTCGTGCTTGTTGCTAGATATCCCCATTCACCAGGTACTGAGGTCTGGTCCCTGGTGTCTGTATATGTATAAAGAAAACAGGATACCTGAATCTGGATCTGCGTATCGTTATTTATCTGCGGTCTCATACAAACTTGACTATTGGGAGGTAGGTCCTACTGCCTCGGAATGGGACAGACAATACATACTCCGGTGAGTGTGGTGAGCGAAGTTCCCTTGTTCCGTCATCTCCGTGTATACGAGAGACATACTTAGAGTGACGTATGATTTACAACGAAGTGTTCCTACTTTACACACAACTCGACTCTTGTTCGGGGATCCAGACACTTATAAGCTACGACTGTATCGCCTATTTACCACATTTTACCTATGTGGCGGGAAATAACAAGGTGAAGGTAGTCCAATATACTCTTCGTCTTTGGAATAGCAGCTATGCAGTGACAGAACCATCTCAGATAGACGGATGGTGTGATTTATCACAATGTGTTTTGTGCTGGTCTTATAGACCACTGCTAACTTTCCCTTCAGACTCCCGCCCGTTAGACGAGCAAGTAATGATCTTTATGACGGATACACTGTCTCATGTTATTCTGTTATTAAAAACCATAGAACTGTTATCCCGAAGCTCAGCACAGATGCTCGGAAAGGTGGGAAAGATACTGCGACCAACTACATCATCCCGACAGCGGTTCCAACCCTCCCCGGCGTCCTCTAATATCCTGCTGATATCCGTCAACTCCAAAATACTGTCCTCTAAAAAGGGGAAGAGAATTGCCGGCGATGTTAAAATGAAAAGTAACTGGAAGAAAAAAAAAAAGGAACGTACAACACCGGGGATTCGCTGGTCGTCACCGACCCAACTACTGATCCGGCGGTATGTAGCTTAGCTATGGGGGAGCAGACGGGACCCCGCGTTCTCTACATCCTATGGTCGTACGTACTATTTTTGTCTTGTAATAGGATATATATATTATATCCTACAGCAGGTATGCAGATATACTGTGGGTGATGGGGGAGAGAAGGATGAGCAGATGAGGGTGGCAGCACATAACTGGGTAGGTAACTGCGTAGAGCTGCGTAGTCAAGCTTTGTTAAAGTGATTGAAATGGCGAGTAGGAAGAAACAGCTACACGTTTTGATAATCTTATAGGGTTTTAGTGAATACTCCAAGCGTGTCATTGGTGTAGATATGCTCTCAGAGATGAGGACCAATCTTAACGCTGGTGAGTCCTCTGAGAATCATGGGAAGGGATATTGTTCACTATCTTCAAAGATGGGCGGTAATTATGCTATCGCGGGTCGAAAATGAGTCACGCACAAACTCGCATATATGTGTATTTCATCGTGGTATAGCATACTAGATACCCAATCCAAGCGAACAGGTAGACAAGATAGACATTCAAAACGTTTGCGTCGCGCCATGACATTCAAAATGGCTCGGTTAACAAGATTCCGAACCTATCATAGATATAAACGTCCCCATCGTACGCAGACCAGCTGAGATTGACTTCCTAGGTATCTTATATTACTTTCCAACGCCAACACGAGCAACACCACGTAACATTGAAACTAATGCACCAACCCTCTCACTGACCAACTAATAGCCTCCAGTGATATACGAACGTAACAGAAACGATGAAGTAACTAGGAGATACCTAATTTGTGTATAAAGAAAGAGAGAGGAGTAATAAAGACACAAGGCACAGACTGTTTTTGAAAAATCTAACAACCAACCAACCGTGACACACCTGTAGAAAACAAGAAAGAAATAAAATAAAATAAATAAAAAGAATAAGAAAATGCCAATTAATCATCTCTCATATCGCATAAATTCATGAGTTCAACCCAATCCATACCATTCTCGTCGCCTCTCTCCCCTACCCTGTCCTCCTTCGTCAATCTCGGTGTCTAACCGGGCCCTCTCCTCCCGCGAAAGCTGCGAGCATGTCGTCTAGACTTGTTATACACGTTAACGATGTTCGGCACACTGCCACTGCCAGGGTGACCGGGATGCAGCATTCCGGGATGGTGAGGCGGTAGAGGGGGACCTGGGGTGAACCCTCCTCCTCGACCGGGGGGCCCGGGGAACATGTATCCGGCACCCATGGCACCAACACCTGCTCCCCTGCCGTGTCCGCGTCCGCGTCCATATCCCGGCGACATGACGGGAGGGTGAGGAGGGGGTGGGGGCGGGGGTCGCATGGACATCGTCACTAGCATGCCCGGCTCGATCATGTCTGCCCAGAGCTCGGGGAGTACGACGAAAGATGAACTTGGTTGCTGGTGTTGTTGTTGCTGGGAGGTGCCGATATTGGTATTAATACTGCTAGACGGACCTGATGTCGTTGTTGTTATCGTTGTTGTTATCGTTGATGATGAATCCCCAGCTACGTCCATACTAATAGGTAGAGTGACAAAGAGATCGTATTGCTTCGTCGCCACTTGTTGGCTAACGGGGTACACGTTAGTACAGGCACTGTGGATAATACTCTGCATTCCCTATAGATGATTTGTTGTTGTGTTAGCCGGCACACGTTCGTTCGTTCGTTTAATGAAGAAATACGAGATATTTCCCCTTTCTTCCTGCCCCCGCCCCTTTTCTTCTTCTCTGTTACACACACACACATATATATATATACATGTATGCATGTATCCATATTAGAAGAGGAATAGAACAAAAGCTCGAATAGGTGTCCGTCTATAAAACGCGTAACACGTGACTTGACTCAACCCTTGAAAAACAGTATGACACCGCAAGACATTCATTCATTTACCACTTACCTGATACGTCCTGACCTTCTCCCAGGGAAGCAAGAAATTGCGGCCGACGGCATCTCGGAAGCGAAGCGTCTGCTTTACGGGCGAACCGCCTTCTCCTGCTGCGGAAGTCTGTCCCGAGCCGGAGTTGGTAGAATTTCCTTTTCCTTTCGCTTTCTTCTTGTCGTCGTCACTATCGCAGAAGCGATCATCGTCGAAGAAATCGTCTTCATCCTCGTCATCGTTAAAATAACTTTCTGATGATGAGGACGATCCTGCTTCGACTTCCGCGTTTGCCTTCTCCTTTCCTTTGTCCTTCAGCGCCGGGACACTAGCGGCTGCATCAGGACTCTGTAGGGAATCTGATGTAGGAGTGAGATGTGTCGTAGATGTCGACGAGCTCTCCTCGTCAGTAGCAGTCTTTGATAGACCTGCTAGAGAGCTTGGGGCCATAGTACCTACAGCTGGTGTGATCTGCGGTTGTGTTTGCGGCTGCGACTTGCCGTTAACTGGATCAGAAGTCCTGGCGCCGGAATTTGATAGCCCGCTGGTGCTGGATATCGCAGGAGCTATTTCCGGTGCCTTCCCTTTCTCTAGCCGAGACCACATCCTGCTACCCTTGTCATCGCTGTCATCAAGCTCAGCAACAACACCAACACAGTCCTCTCCTTCCTGCTGCCGATGTTGACGGCCATCTTCCGATCCGCGGTCAGACGGGGGGAGCAACTGTGAATCAGCCTCCTCCTGTTCCTGGGTAGAAGAGGGCCCACTCATATGAGAACTCGGACCCGAGATAATAGCAAGCGCGGCGATGTCTGTTGTGATACTAGGGGCGGCGCCATGATCATCGAGAAGGAAGGAGAGCGGCTCCGCTTCGATGACCGGCGGGGACCGGGTAGCGGCCATCCGGTTTCGAATGTAACACTATACAGAACCCAGCACACAACCGGCCGGTACTCTCGGGTATCACTACCTTTTGGCTCGCTAATCCAACTCTCCTAGGTCTCTTTAGGTGGGTAACTAATGTGCGTAGGTAATGTGCCTGGGTGGTGTGTGTCTCTGGGTGTCCTGTCGGCAGGGTGAATGATGCGGAAGCGGCGCTTTATTCCCCCGGCTCACGGCTTAACAGATTTAACGGCGGCGGTTGCTTTCGTAGCGCTGGTTTGCTTTCTTCTTCCTGCGCGTTACATAAACTACAATGGGTTGACCGACTATTTCGACATCGGCAACCAAAGTTAGTCAACTGACGGAGATGGTGGTGAGAAGGAAGTCAGAACTGGCAAGGGGGGTTGGGTGGTCTTGCTGTAATGCTGTGGATGAGCTGATACCTGAGTGGATTTGCGGCTGAGGAAGGACGATGAAAAATCGGAGACAGAGCAAGTTTCCCCCATGAAGTTAGTCACTTGGCTTGGATAACTGTCCAATGTTGCTTAATACGGCCTTGCTTTCTAATTACTACTAATAAATTGCATCCTACAGCGTCTAGCAGCATCGCCTTACCGATCAGACTTTACCCCGACGAATGAGGACCTATGGCGATGGGCCGCGCAGCGCCGCCAATAACCCTCACTCAGGCTTGATCGGAATTTGCTTTGCCATGTTTTTGCAGCCCACGGTTCAGCCTACGGATTAGCAAATGCCTATTCGAGAGGGAGCGAAGAGTACCAAGATAAGCATTTTGTTGGATTATGTAGTATGTCGGGACTTCTCAGGTAGACAAGAGAGAGAGGAGAGGACCGGATAGGTAGCATCGTTACTTACTTGCATCTGTCTGAGGGTAACATGCTGAAGTCTTACTCTTACCTTATCTTACCTAACACGTGCATGCCTATGGTCTATACATAGGTATTTCAGCGCTGTTTAGTGGTCCGAGGAGGTTGTCGTAACTTGGAAGGTGCATACACCATATCCGGTTTCCACCAACAGGGACGCGAAGAAGGGAAGTGCTGTCGATCACGTTGGCTCATCGTAGAGGCGAATATAGCAGAAATACAGCTGTACAGACGCGATCGGGACGACTGGACTGCAATGGTGCCATCACACGCGGCGGAGTCGCCGTGACTGATGCATGATTGCGTTGCGTTGTACACGTTGTGTGGTAGGCAGGTATGCCATACTATACTTAACATACCTACTAATAGTACAGTGGATAGGCACCTATTTCAGTCCTTAAGGTAGGTGGGTAGGAACCTTGCTCAACACATCCCTACGTCAGTGCCCTTCAAGTTAGTACCTTTATTGATTCGTCACGTATATGTATTTAGATACATACTACATAGCCTATCCATTTATCTACCACATCTCTCTGTGTTCGCTTATTCGTCCCAAAGTGGAAGAGCGGTAGTTCCGTCCCAGTGCCGTTCGGGGATGGGGGATGGGGGATGGGGGGATGGGGTCCTGCTGGGGTAACCGTAAGCCCCACAAAATGGCCCTCATGGAAGCCCTCTAGTTTTGGGGTCGAAAATATGAGCATAGCATTCACACTTTGGCCGCAGTCGTCAATGCTCTCCTGTTTTCTCTACTGTGGACTTTAGTATGGAGATGAAATAGTATGTTAAGAAGCAACATAATTTACTGTAACGTCGTATACCGGTTCGTCGGAACGCACTTATCTCTATATCTCGTTTACTGAATTAGGTAACTGATGGATGCGAATTGCGTTGAATTCGAATTTTTATGAGGGCGACCGCCTCTTTTGTTGCCGTCAGCTTAGTTACATATCTTCTTTCTCTATCCCGCTGTTCCTGTTGCGCGCTCAGTATAGATGGCGGGGACGATTCCGCTCTTATGAGAGCTGAAGCTACCTAAGCTACAACGTTTCTTCTCCTTCTCCTCCTTCTTCTTCTTCTTCTGCGAAACACGCCATGTAGCATCATCTATCCAGGTATCGTATTATCACTGTAGTCATCATTACAGCGCAACCACAGCCAGCCATCCGTAAGACGCCATCAACCATTCACTCCATCGTCCATAGCTGAGACATTTCAGCCATGAACGCAAAGTACTTTAATAGGGACTGCCGTATCGAGATACCGAACGCATAAGTAAGGCAGGGTCTGTACAGAGGTAGGGGAAGTAGAGATGGCATGCATGCTGTACTTTTGCTGCAAGTCACATTACTTGCTGGTCTCTCGGAGGGGCAAGAGGGAGTCTTGGCGTTGGTGATCTATGAAATAGAGTTACATATGCAGGACCGAAAAAAGCGAATAAACAAAAATAGTAGGTGCCCGGGCGGTTCCGCAACAGCTCCCCTGCCCCCCGGCCTTTTAATTTTTATTTATTAAAATTTTCAGGCCACATGCTGGACTTACGTACGTAACTACTAGATGTACGTTTAGCGTTTAGGTTAGACTGGGCAGTTTATCTAATATTACAGAGAAGGCATATCGTGTCTTGGTGAGTACCCTTTTCTTGCCAGGGCGTTGATGCGGCATTTCTCGGAGGTCAGAGAAGCTGAGAGATCCGACATCCCATTTCCCAGGGTGAGGCACGTCTTGGTACCCTTTTCCGTCCCTGGTCAGGGGCTGGGCGTCGCTTATGCCTTTTTACTGTACAAGCGCGCGGGAAACACCTGCATCGTTGGCATGCCTGGTCCAGGTACTATTGATGAACTGAACAAACCCCGATTTTTTGGCTGTTCGGAAATTAGAAATCGTGGGAATCCTAGAAATCTGGGTCCTGTCCCCGACCGTGCTTTAGATATTTGCGATGCGATGGACTACGAAACGTACAGGTGGCACATGTGAAGCTTATTAGTTGGACTCAATTAATTATCTAAGTATACTTGTACTCGTGTGATGGTCATAAATCGTGACCTTCCATGACCTTGGGGTCTTTGGACGGCATAGATATCATTTACGTATATATTGAATTGAAACATGTTTTGTCGTTGACGTGACATGGCACAGCATGAGTTGATAAAAACAGACCGGGTATCGAAGGTGACAAGCCGAAAGCGTGGTATATATGTGCCGTTCCTATCCCACAGCTCCAATATCGACAATCAGGAATAGAAAATTTCAGAAAAGTTTATAAGATGGTACGTTGTTTGGAAGATGATACTTGTGTGACGTAGCTCTAGAATTGTTTCAATATTCAACTTCCTCACCCTCGGCATCGGCGTCTTCATCGTCGTTGTCGTCGTCGTCGTCGTCGACCACGGAGTCTGCTGGGGATTCGGAACACTTCAAAGGGTTCTGCAACACCCACCGACCTTTGTCTCCCTTCCTGAGAATTCCTATGGCAGGACTAGTGGCCCAGTCTACTAAGGTCCCGTCGTTGTCGCCGCCGAACTGCACTTGTGGTTCCAGGCCGGCGGCAGCTTTTTCCAGATGTTTCGCCACGTGCTCCATACGGTCGTCCCAGGCAGTAGAACCATCGAACCGCATAGTGCAACCGGGTGCTGGACACGACATATGTGTAGGCAACTGGCATCTGGTCCGGATCGCCTCGGCCTGGTGTACGCGTTGCTGCGCATCCCACTCGGGCACGTGCTTCTTGCTCTTGACCTGCTTCTTAAGGTGTGCAGGGACGTGCATCCGTCGGAGATGTTGCGTGTACAAATCCTTGCGGTTGAAGATACTGCCATTAGGGAGCGCCGATGGTTCCTCGATTGGGGAGCACGGCAAACCCGATCGTCTCCGTACCGCGCCTAGCGATTTTTTTGATGTGTTGAGCTTGTTTGAATGCTGTGCACATGAATCCTGCTGGCACACCCAGTATTGAAGTCCAATGTGTTGAGAGGCGCAGTGTCGCTTCCACTCGTTCTTGTTAGCGAACGTAGAATGGCAGCCCGCAAACTTGAAAATACAAGTAAAGGGCCGCGTATGCTGTTTCCTGACGTGGTTATCGAGGCTTGTCTGATCTTTGAAAGATACTTTGGGACACTCTGGACAGGTATATTGCCCCTTATTGCCCTGGATCGATGGCTTGGCTCCTGAGCGAACCATAGATTGTTCTGCCATGACCTTGGCCCTTTTTGTCTCTGATGAGGACGTCGAGTCGCTCCGTCGCTTGTGGTTTTTCGAATTCCGGCTAAGCTTGGGTAGTTCGACTTCCAACTTCTCGTGCGGGCCGTGCTTGACATTCTCCCTGTCATTCTCGACTGATTCAGCCTTCATGTATGGACCCCCGGGGTTGTTAGCACATTCGGCATCGTCTACTTCGGGGTGGCAGAGGTCCACAGGATCCGGAATGCATATCTCGGTTTTCACAACAGAAATTTCGGAATTCAAGTCTGTGGGTAGTGGAAGTGGCTCGTTGTTATTCCACGCTTCACTGCTGTTGATATTGCTGCAGTCGCTTGACATGCTGCAAGTCCGAGTAGGCATGTCAAAATGCTGCAGGCTCTCCTCATAGTAGCTAACGCACGAATCCTGTATTGGGTGTACATCTCCGAGGTTCACGCAGCCGTCAGCTAAACCTGTGAACTCGTAGAGTTGAGGCAGACCCTCGTATGGCCTCTCATATGGCGACATAAACTGTGCATCGGAAGATGTGGGTGGTGAACGTGCTTGGCAGTAGTCTGTGTCCCTTGCAGGACTGAGAGCACTACTGCACGTCGATGGTGGATTTGTGTACGAAGGAGAGCCGTCGCGGTGGAACTGGGCCTGAGGAAACGGAGAAACTGCCCCGGGCACAATGGAATCCATCATCGGGTACACCACGAAGGGAGACTTATGTTTGTCTGTAAGATAACGTTGAACAGACCAAGGTCCGGTGGTGCTTGTAGGTGATACTGAGCGCTTGATTTCCGGGTCCATCACTCCGTCCATTGGTAAGTCTGTGTACAAAGAATACGGCGACGAGCTGGCGTATGTTGTGTGTGGATAAGCCATGATGAGAAAGACAAACACGGGAACTGGTGTCTCCTTGTTCACAGTCGGCGAGGTTCCAAAGTACAACCGGTATCCGAGATTGAACGGAATCGAAGACAATGTGGCATCCGAGTGACCACTCTTGTAACTATGTGTGATGCAAGGGCGGTTCAGGTCCTCAAGTGCTATCTTCTAAGAGGCGCAGAAGTCTGGGCAAGTTGTCAAAGGAAAGGAAAGGGATGGTGGTGCTGGACTGGGGAGCTCCGTTCTTTGTATAAGTCTAGGAGGTATAACTATGTAGAAGGTGCAAACTCAACTCTTCGAGCTGGATCAAGGTTACCGTTTTAGCAGTAAAGGGGCGGCGCAGCGAGTTTTATGCAGATCAACACCGGGAATGCTAATACTTGTAAAGACTGTCCTACCTACTTTATTATTAAACTGCTCGTCTTCTAGAGCCGGTAGGCGGCCTTCTTCTGTTCGAGCCCCACTCAGAGCAGAGCCGCAACGCCCATTGTGGCCATGCCAAGGGGCAGCTAGCCCTTAGACTGACTTGCTTTTCTTTTGGGGCCATTGACAGGGTCGTATGCATGTTCATCCCTTTCAGGGAATGGAGGTACAACCAAGACCCCTGTAAGTACAAGTGGTACTTTGCGCAAACTGTCCGCGGACTCGCAAGGCAACCTGGGCCCACCTTCAAGGACTTTGAGAATATCCCAGGCTCGAGGAAATCACCTTTATGAGTGCCAGGGGATTGGCGGTTGGCGCGCGCCCCGTTAAAGACGGTAACTTGTCCCGTCTCACTTGACAGTTCTCCGGTGCTCGCTTCAGAATGGTGTAACCTAATGTCTTATGCTAGGTAGGACACCGAATGTATTGCAACGGCTTCCACACCCTTATGAGAAGGGACATTGTCAATCACGGGCGGAATGCGTGGAATGCGTGTGAATAACGGCATCAGCCAGAGGCAGAGAGCAATGACGAGGGCAGCAGGGCAGCAGGGCAGCCGCTGAGGCGTACAGGGAGGCGTCCAAGCATTAGATAGTAGAACACCTACAGAAACTCCAAGCTCGATACAGAACACCAATCTACAGAGGTTAGATGGCAATGCGTGGAAATACCCAGGTAGAGATGCATATGCGGTACGTTTAACGGGCGGGTGTCCCTCACGCTGCAGTTGTGTGTTATGCTGAAGACGTGATACGACTGGCGTACTATGAATGTACTGGTCGGTATGTACTGGACGTACGCCCGACCAGACTGTTGCTGCCTGCTAAGTTTACCACAGGCAACACAGGCCATAAGGGAACTGCGAGTCAGAAACATGGTGACACAAAACGAAGTAAAGGGGAATAGTTCAGCGACCAACGTGTATTCAACGTCCAATAGGATCATCGAAGAGAGTCGGATCGGGCCAATCCCCGCCTAGCACCATGTGCGGTGCTGGATTCGAGAACTAGTGGATTCGAGAACTAAGTTAGTGCCAGTTCAATAGCACCCAACAACCAAGTGCCAACAAGCGCTCCGCTTTACGACCCCCAAGCAGAACCCAAGACACGTCGGCATTCGGCACTTCCAGATGGCTCACAGATGGCGACTATTCCCTTGCGGCTCCTACTTTCTATCTTTCAGGCATACCTCGTGCGGTTGGGCGCTCCCACTGACGACGTTTGCAGATCTTGTTTGCTCTCTTGGGATGTTATTATTTTGTTATTTCACTCGGTACCCAATTTTCTCTGTAAAGATGTTAATTTCCCCCATACCATGTCTCGCATCATTGCAGTAAGTTGATGATGAAAGTAGGTAAAGGGAAGCGAAGCCACTAAAGCCACTTGATCGAACCCCTTCAGCCCGCGGACACTCGGTTTCGTTGGAGATATCGCGTCGGGACGAATCAGCAGCTGGGGCCAAAGAGAAAGCAGGCACCTTCAAATGAATAAGTGTCGACAAAACTTTTTATCTAGAAAGTCCCATTGGCTTTATTACGTTATATCCTATCGTGTTTGCCGTTCCGTCCGCTCACGTTATCATCTTGTTTGGGCTTATGAAGTTCTGTCTGATTGAGGTGCGATGATGCGCAGAAAGACTTTACTAAAGGTTTCTCGTACCTTTCTAACCTAGATAGGTTAGACGTGTACATGTAGGCTACCTGCCTGTATAAGATAGATACCTCCTTCAGGCAGCCACAGGCACTCCAAGCAGCGTCCTCTCGCCCCCGTTTTGAAGTCACCTACAGCTGTATTCTGTACTGTGCCTAATGATGTAGGTATTTACCTGTATGGTCGGCCTAGTTAAAACGGCACAAGTGTACCTCCCCGTAAACCACGCTAGACGGGCAGCTAAAGTCGGGGAACCTCAAGAAGAGTCGTTCACATTTTCGGTGATAAGGGTTAACGGACCAGTACCGGATGCAAACCGAATTTCTCCTCACACCATTCGTCATACCGCGATCTTCCTCACCGAACAATTAACATCGGGACCCAATAGGAAAACATGTCAAAAACCCAAGGCGATTCGAAGGCAGACAGATGGCATACCGCTGTTTCTTGCCATTTTCAGGCACCCGACCTACCATAGACTTGGGAGCCTACCTGGTCTAGGTGCGTAAAGGTACTGGCACTTAGTGGCTTTTCACGTATCAGGGCCATATCACTGTTGGCATGACTGTTGGAAATTGGGGGCGGATAAGGGGCCGCATTGTCACATATGACCATTGTCCCAACACCATGGAAACAACCTAACCAACAGCCTTTTAAACCCTTGTCGACAGATAAGTGCATACATACACCTGACCGATCAGTCTTAAGATCGGCATTCCGTCCCTAAGACGGAATCTGCAGCCTGGAACAGGAGGTACAGTTTCTGGTACGATTCACTGTTGGGGCCGCAAAGCGAACTAAAAAGCAAAAAGTTCCTATTGCAAACCCATTAGCCAGTCCACCGAATTGCAGTAAATTCAAGTGACGAGACCGGTTGCCAACAGCTTCCACTACCGACCTACTGACCTACCTAACTAGAGGTATGGTATGATGCTGTAAGTATGTACGCAAGATAACAAGCAGAGAGACGGGCAGAGAGACGGGCAGCATGCAGATAGGCTATGACCGTGTATTATGGTGCACAGCCCCCACTGGAACCAATATGGGGGTGGCCTGGTATTCGACCGATAAAGTGTGGCTAGGTGCGTCCGACATTAATCCGGCAGCAATCTACTTCGATTGCATGCATGCTTCTATACATGTATCTAGATTGGTGTTTATCGTAGAAGGCTGTGCCTGCACCTTCGTCTGCACATGTCTTAGTCGGTAGGTAAGCTAGGTCAGGTCAAGTAGGTAAGTGGGCACGTAGGTATGTCTACAACGTCTCCGGTAGAGTCAAGACCCCAGATCACGAACAACTCGGGGAACGCTCCCGCATCTGCTACTAGGAGTCAGTAGGGCGAGCTTTGCATCACCCCCAATCCCTTTCGCCCAATCACATCCTGATGGCTTGATTTAAGCGCGGAGAACTTCGCGTGGCTATTGCTGCACGATATGGCTGATTCAGAAGGATGCTTCGGCCGAAAGTCTACGCAGTAATTATAGACGGTACAGATCTGTACGTCATGGCGATACTCCCTCGCGCAACTAATACGCAAATAGGTAATTAATGCGCAAATAGGTAGTTTGCGGAGAGACGGGTACAAGGCCTCGGGTAGATGATCTGATCAATACCTCGTCGAGGGGCTTGGGACTAATCTCTTTCCCCTTCCCCCCCTCTTCTCTCTCTATGTGCGTGTGTGTGTGTTTTGTTAACTAGACCGCTAAATGGCAATAGCCAAGTACGCTGATGCCACGTCGAGCTCACCCCGTCCGCCTCTTGTGCTCTCGTGTAACATACACTTCTGGCCATAAATTTGAGGCTCTGCTCCGTAAACTCTCTGTAAACCTCCGTAAAATTCGTCATACCGTCTCGCTCTCTCTCCTCTCTTTTGCCGTATTCAATCGGTTATGCACTGACGCACCCTCCATTACAACTCCACATGAGCGGTCAGGGACTTACCCCAAACAGCGGACTGGCGGGGTGTTACTCAAACTTACTATGTGCAGTCTTGGTACTGATCTCTTAGTGATTAGTGGACAGTCGGCAGTTCTTGATTCATCATCCGAACGCTCGTTGGGCAACCAGTCGCAGGTGTACAGGACTGTGCTTACATGAGTACTAACAGCCCATTTACAGTCGGTCAGGTACGCATGCTCAGTACTTTTCGAATGAGCCTCAATCTCGGGATAAGCAAGATCGAAGAGGGTGAGAATCCTATCTCTCTCTCTCTCTCTCTCGACAATATCGGGCACAATCAATCCGGATGCTGTCAACCACAGCAGCTTCTCCCTCTATGCCATGAGAGTTGTCTTGATAGCGGAGTATCAAGCAGCGAGAAGAGTCCATTGAATTGAGACCAGCGGCAGTGACATTATCCTAATGCGCGTTTGCTCCATGTTTCACATTACACGAACATTGCCCATTATCATATGCTAAACAAATTAGCCGTCGAAAAATCGCCACGCTCATTTCTTTTTTCTACCAGACAAACAAAACTTGGACCAGGACAACTGTAAAATGCTGTTGAGCCCACCTTGACTAGTTCGTTTATATTTAGCAATGAGGTACTGCTGTAGTGTGTTATGTATCGAATTCTCACCTTGCATACTAACAACCAGGGTTTGAAAACAGATGCAGAAAAACTTTAAGCAAGGCGTGTTTATTTTAGAGATTATTTTAGACCCAGTTGAGCTTCGTAACACTTACAGCTAACAAAATAAAACAAACAAAGCGAGACCTGTACTCGTACTACTACAATGTCATTTAGGTAGTGTCACGTTACTTTCCAGCTACCATCGACAGGGAACGCCCGTGAGCCCCTGAGTGCGAAAATTTTGGTGAGACCATAAACCCTAACCTAAGCTTCCTCCCAAATACTAATCACACCCAAGAACTCTAGGTATTACCTCAGGAGTACAACCGAGCTACTCCTTGTGACTGTACTCTCACGGCTGTACTCCTAGGCTTTCCAGAGTTTCCAGAGTCTATCCCACTTTGTGCTACCATCATTACTACCACCGTCACTACTACCATTACTACAGTTAATCATTATATACTACTTCTCGCTCCGTCCACAATTATCTAGTTCGTAAAGCCCACCCGAAGTGTAACCAAACCTAGCCAATCATCGTGACGAGCACGGCTACGGTCGAACTAACTGTAGCGGCTCACTTGCAACTTGTTTATTCTGAGAAACAGTATCTCTCCTCTACTCTTAGCCTCGGAAAAACCTATCATTTCCCAGGCATCTGTGGTCGTTTCGATGGTACTTTAGTCCTAGGCTAGGCCAGTCGGGGAAGTTCCTCCTTTGATGTAGCGCGGAATGTGGTTTTATACCGCACTTATCCTGCCGTAACAGAGATGAATGTGGCCGATGGGTGCTCGGGATCGACTGCGTATGCACTACAGGCAACCTAATCTATAGTCCTATTCATGTGTACTTGCTCTGGTCTCTTCATCTCTCTCTAGCGGATGGCTCCTTGCCGTTTTCGCAGTATTGACCTCAACCAGCTTTCTCCTTCATTACTATTCTCGCTCGTTGCTATAATTGGGTGTCCCATGTACTATTATGGTATATGCGCTGTGACGCCAACCACCTGCAGCATGGGCTCCTATGAGTATACCAGCCATCCGTTTTCTCTCGAGGAAACTTGTCACCTTGACTCAGCTGGAATGGAACATTGATTGCTTGAATCTACCTCTAATCTGGGGAGGGTTTCAGCGTCGGCATAATAGCACCTTTCACCAACAGCGAGCCACTTCTGTATGGTCCTTTCTGACCTGCTGCTCCAGTGTAGCGTCCCGGCGGGCGAACGTGGTAATGTCGCACCATTGCATCGTCGCCAACGTGAAATTAAACGTTATCTCCCAATCACGCCCTCGAGGCGAACCTTTTAACCCCGGCACTCCCCGTCTGGGCTGTCCTCAATGTCCCATACCGACTCTCCATTAACCCATCCTTTCGCGATCCTAGTTGTACAGTCATAGAGGAATCCTTCGACTCAATGGCACCCAACACCGAGCCGAATCTTGAAATCTTCTGGGGATGTGGCGTAGGACTCTCGAAACATTTCTCCTTATCCTCACTAGGGGGCTGTTGTGTCCCCCAGACCATAGACAAATGTACTCTACATACATACAACCAGCCGTCTTATCATACAACCCTACCTACACCCATGACCTATGCGCAAGGTGGCAAGGGATAACGCTCCCCCCAGCGCTTAGGACCCCTTGCTTGCTTTGCCCTAAGTGGTTCAGTTAGGACTCTTTCCAAAAATTAGCTAACCGTTCCGTTGCAGACTTCCTTTTGTTCTGGTACTAGAATGGAACCATATACCAGGATGAACTACCAACAGCATATAGTTCTTTACCAATCACAACCAACCATTCATCCCTTCTGTCTACTTTGCTTGTCATATGCATTACGACCTGCAATCTGATTTGCCTATCATCCTGCTTATACTACCACGGGGTTGGCACCTGATTTGAAACTTCCCGTGCCGTCTGTTTTGAAATCTCGGTTCACCATGTCCTCAGCGAGACATTTTTATGCTGTTAGAACAATAAAACATATCTCTTGCGGTTCTCTCCAGCTCCCTCTGACACTACTATGCTAACATAGGGAAGATCCCCATTTGTTATTGCAGCTCCTTCGCCAAAGGACCGAGTCAGGGGCGACATTAACCGACGATGAGAACTTCTCCGCGCGGCTAGCACCCATGTCGAAACAGTGATTTACCTTCCTTCATTGTCGGCCTAAGGAGAGAATGAAAACTTTGACGTAGTCTAGCTCCTTCTTCTGTTATTGGAGCTATAATGTCGGGGAAACTGGACCCGTCGACCGACATATGTAGCGCTGTGCTTGTCTCAACGCCACGTGTGTCAGTGGGCAACGCATGTAAGATCGGCTTATTTTTGAGCCTTTTTATCTCTGTCACTTTTTTGCATATTTGTAACATATTGACCCGATAGATAGGTACATACTAGAAGTGGCAAATGATGAAACACAAGGTGTGATCCAAGGTTAGTTCTGACCACATTTCAGGACACCTCGTTATAAATGATAGGCAGACACGGGTCGCAGCTCTAATTGCGTAATTTTCTGGTTCTTATTAGATTTATAATCAAGACTGTCTTTAACTTGGGAAGAAGAGGCGCATTGTTCCCCCCATGTTCAGGATTATGTGCACAGTTATCCAGACAGACAGAGTGAGTGAATCCATTTATTGTAGATAGATTTCACGGATTAGAACTGTAACACCAACTCACAACACTACTGGCAAAGTAGAACATAGTCAAGTGGCCCTACTTGAGTGGTATACGGTGTATACATAAGTATGTATGTGACTATGACAGCAGCATCTGGTGCGGGAGAAATAATAGTTGGAAGAAACTGTTTTGTTATTTTTATTTATGTATTTTTCTCTGGGAGAAACACACTCTCTCAGATAACATCACAACTACCTAATGACTATGCCTACGTAATTTTTTAGAGGCATTGAAACGTGCCAAGTAGTGATTAGAACATAGACCTTGAAAACCGCTACTATACTAAACATCTACAGCAAAGTGATAGATACTGTATAAGCCCAGTTGCCTGATTCCCTAGACAAGTTCCTAGAAGCAGCCTGGATACCGGAGAAACCGAACGCCCAAATGACTTTCGGGGAATACAGATCACACCTAGTACTCTGCCTAACCTAGTCCGTAGCCGAGCTCTCCGAGAATCCTCTTCATGTCACCTTCTACTTGCCTTTCCCCTGCATCACACACACACACACACGTGCACGCGCTCACACACACACACAAACACACGCACGCACATATACTTACCCTCAACCAATCAATCTAAGACAAAATCAAAGGATTGAGGGAAGAATCTACATATATGTACCTTACCTTACCGTAGGTATGACCCAATGTCTTTTATGCATATTTCGAAGTACACAATATTAATAAATGCCTTATTAAGTAAATTAGGCTACACAAGGAGCGTAGGATTTGATGTCCTAGGCCTTCCAGGTAATCCTTCCCCACTCCTTGCTTGTGTTCAGGTTTTGAGGGGTTGAGGTCTCTTCTAGGGTAGGCCATACCGGAATAGGGGACTAAGCTCCTGAATTCAAAGCAACAGTTGTACTTGATATAAAGCGTGTAGATTTACCTTCTTACGTACTCGATTTAGTATGTAAATAGCTCTTCGTGCCTTTCTGTACATGCGAGTAGCGGCAAGACTTATTCGTGGAGATTTCGAAAGATTAAATACTGGTTCGAGAAAGTGTGGCCATGCGCAAAAGTTTACATGAACGATCATGTACGCGTTTTCATAAATTAATATGGGAGACTATTGAAGGAAAACTGATACTATAATTTTGCCCTTTGACTGCTATTTGCTGATTGGTTTCTCTTTCGCTTGTACTTGCCTGGAAGTTGGTACGTTTTTCTTATTCGTAGGCCGCCAGGCTAGAGATACATACCTAACGCAGGTTCTTGTCTGGCGCGACTCTCAATGGTAATGCTATCTTGATACAAGTTAACCATTAACTCTAAAGTATACGTACTTAAGCCTTATTGAACGTGGTGGGCACATCAGCGGTGTCGACCACGTTGCCCCGGCCCGTGGCAGTCATGTCTAGTAGGTACAGACTGTCACGGTTCCGTACCGGACTAGCGCCGGCCCGAAGTACCGACACCGAGCACGGACTAGAAGTATCCCTGTATAAGTAGACACAGGAAATCTCTGGTTCACAGAGAACTTTCCCCCTTCCCTTGTGCAATAACAATAAGCTATAATTAACGGACCCTCCGGCAATGTGGATTGTGACAGATGGTTAAGGGCAGCTTCGTCTCATGGCTTTAAGTAAGTCGAGTACTATCCTTTATCATAAAAAAAATGAAAAATGCGGTAATATCGTGGGAATAAGTCTCTGGGTTTGTATATAGTTAAGCCTAGAGTAGGTATAGTGGCATGTCGAATACATGCCGACATCTGGGCGGGTGTTCGTGGCCCATTCCAGATCTTGACACTGACTGTTGGCGGCCTTATCTATTCGTCTCGATTATTCATACCTTATATCAGGTGTGGTTAGCGAGTTGAAGTTGGAATAGTGACGACGAATGATTGGCATGGATACAGGCACGTGAGCTGGGAATCCCTCCGTTCCCCTAAATCATCTTGATGGGTAGCAAGTGAACGAGCTATACCACTTACATTCCTTGACCCGGAGTTATATTCTCCTTATACAGTTCTCAAACATACTTCTACGCGTTAATTTTCTCATGTCGCACGAGGAAGCCCTGGATAGCCCCGACGAGGTCTGCGATGCGAACGGGCTTATCATCACATCATAGCGAACCTCGAAGTAAAGAGAATTATTTCAGACGAGCCTTACTGCTATCGTGGGACTATCGTTTGATTAATTAAACATTTTGCCCAGATATTGATAAGATACACGGCTATAGTGATTCTTAGTGGCGACTAGGTTCTACATTACATAATGATAGGTGGATAGGTAGTTGCTTATTCTAATGGTATGTAGTCATAAACAGCTGCAAACTTGTATTTAACCTAGAGGGTAATTACATGGTGCGCCGTCTAATTATATGGTATGTCCCTTTTAAGCAACTGCTAATCTATGCCAAGTATTGTGATCGTGGTCGGAGTCGTACTCGTCGTATTAGTTTGATTTACGCCTGTCACCTTGAAAATTTAGTTTCATAAGTTAGAGCTTACATCTCGGGTCAAGACTAAAAAGGTTATATATTATGGCGGGCGATGTCCTCGGGTCGAACCTAAGAAAACCTTGCTGGGAATCTCGGTTTGGAGCGTTGAGATTTTGCATTCCCAATTCCTTAGGGAGTGGAGTTGCTTAAAGTAGCTCATCTACGACCTTTCTTTCGGAGTATATTAGAGCAGAACACTAGTTGACCACACTCCCACGTCGGGATATTGAGTCTAGTGTATTGAAGTGGCGAGCATCAGTTCATCGGGTGTCATTTTGTTGTCGACGTTTATCAGGCTCTGTTCTCAATAACGAATGCTCCTTTCTTTCTTTGTTTGTTTCTTCCCAGGGTTTGAAGGTATGTGGCATCGACCGTGTTGTGGTGGTATCATCCGCTTGGGGAATTTCTCGATGTTCGGATTTGTGGTTTCCCATGTAACAGTAACAGGCTTCGGTGACACATTCTCGAGGACCTTTTTATTGGCATCGATCATAACGCAATTTCTTAATAGGACATATTTATGGCAATGGATGAATTGCAATATTAGGAACTCGGTTCGAGAGCCTGTGCTGACTGATCATCTCAGGTCGTGGCGGTGCGGCGTCACCTAGTATTAGCCGCCGGGCCTCCGTTTTGCTATCGGCACGTTAACTCCACAGGTGCACCGCATTGAGGGAAACGGAACGGTCAAACCGCCCAGACATACTGCTCCTCCGGCTCCGAATGATGCCACGCCTACTTGCGCTACCCCCCTCCTTCATCTCTGGGCCTTCCAATCAATCCTGCGCTCGTGCCGACAAAGGCCCTCCGCTTAGCACTAGAAACTAACAATAATAGCACCTAAAGCCGGTAACAATTTTTCTACGCGCGGAATCCTTGCCTCCCTCTACTTAGCTTCCTGTTTTATTAATGTATGTTTTGTATTGCTAACTAAATTACTAGCAATAGGCATAAGAGGTCTTTTATTTATAATCTTTCTTCTTTTGGTTATAAGCTCTTTAACTACTCGATCGGAATTGAGCAAGATCCACGTCTGGAAGCCTATATAAACCGGTAACACTATCTCACCGTAAGGGATTATTGTAGTATCTTAGGAAGGGTTACGGTCATAAAAGCACTTAAAGATTAAATTTTTTGCAAAATTTAATTTTAATAAAATAAAGGTCAAGACTTATTTAAGGGTGCAACTATATTATAACTATTATAAATAATAATAAAGGTAGCTAAGTTTAAGTTTAGTTGCAAGTGGCCCTTTTTATATAAAATAGTATAGCTAATATAGGGCTATGTTATATAACACTACATGCCCCCCTTGTTTTTTAAAACTTGCGCCTTTATAAGTTAATATATAAAAAAATAAAAAAATAAAAAAAAAAAACATAAAAAAAGCTAAATATATATAGTCTGTCTATTTTGTTTACTTATTACTAGTTATTATTAGTTTTTTAGTAATTGCGCTCTTAGATCTTTTTGTTGCGTTTTTTTGCTTTTTAAGTAAAGGTTTAAATAGCGTTGCAAGTGTTATTGTTAATTTAAAAAGCTTTGTTTTTAATAGCTAAAAAGTTATAATTGTTAGGTATACTAGCAAAAATCTTGCTAGTATTAATATATAGTATATTAGCTATATTTTTAGCGTATTATATATTTTTTAATTTTTTTTTAATTATAAAAATAATAATATTAATATATAAGTTAGCTATATAATACTAATAAACTAATGCTATATAAATAAAATATTTAATAGCAGTTTTATTATTATATATAAATATAGTATCTTAATTTAAAAGGATTAGATTTTATTTGTTAACAAAATTATAAATATATTATTTATTTAAGTTTGCTAAGTATATAATTACTTGCGTTATAATTTCTTTAAGAAATAAAATTATTAAGTTGTTATTTTAAGGCCTAAAAAGCGTAAACTTAAAATAAAACATTATATAATATTATTTATTAAAAATTATAGCAATAAAATAAGTAAAAAAATGTTGCTTTAATTAAAGTAAAGCATTTTAAATAAGTTTATTATAAATAAATTAAATGCAACTTTTTTTAGCTTTTAAAATTTAGTACTATTTTTTTTAGCTTATTTTTTAGCTTAACTAATTTTTTATTATTACTTGCTATTAATTTCTATATATTGTTAGCAAAAAGCTATAGTTTGTTTTGCTTACAATTTAAACTTAAAATTATAAAGTTAAAAAATATGCTTTTAATTTTTAAAGCTTTTTATTTTAATAAAAGTTTAGTTATATAAAAAAACAAATTTTAAAGTCTTTAGGTCTGCTTTTTACTTAGAAAACAAAGAATTAATTAAGCGCTTAATTTTTAATAATTTTAAAAACAAAGTTTTTGTTATTAAATATAAGGTTTAAAGCTTGGTACGTTGCAAGGTGATGTGCTGGATTTCAAAAGGTAGCTATAGAAGATTACTTCCATCTGGTGTGCTAATTGTGTGTGGCCGCAAGGCCTTATCAGGCCTTCGGCTAATCCTCGGGGAGCGGTCGCCGCGGTACGTACCAAGGTACGTACCCCATAGGTGCGTGCTGCAAGTACGTACCCAGTGGCGGCTTCCCTGTTACATTACTAAGTTTTTGTTTGCTAATTTTGTTTTAATAGTAGCTTGCTTTTTTTTTTATATTTTATTAGTTTTAGCAACTATTGCTGCTATATTATTAGTGCTTAATTAAGCTATCTAGTTTATTTAAAAATTTTTTGCTTTTATAATTAGTACTGCTTTATTAAAATTTATTATAAAATTTTTTATTAATGCTTAAAATACTTAGGTTTAGCTTTTAAAATCTTTTTTAAAACTTTAAATAAAGTAAACTATTAAGTAACTAAGTAGCAGTCTATATTTTGCTTTTACCTTTATATAGCCTTTTTAAATATTTTTAATTTTATTTATTAATTTTTTAATAGTTAAAAAGTTTTTAATTATTATAGCTTTTTATTTATTTGCTAATTATAAAAAAAAGTTAACTTTTTTTTAATTATATTTTTTGTTTGCTTAATTTAAAATTTTTGCTATAGTTATATATTTAGTTATAGTTTAGTTTATAAATATAGTTAAACTATTTTTTATAAGCTTAACTATTTTTTATTAAACTACTTTTTAATTTTTAAGTAAGTAAGCTAAAACTTTATTAATTATATTAAACTTACTTTTTAAGCAATAATTATAAGCGTTATATATATTTAGCACTATTAACAAGCTTAAGTGCTATTTATAATAGTTTTTTTATTTTTTTAGCTTTTTAAAAATATTTAGCTTAACTTTAGCTAGTATAAAAATAAGTAGCTTTATAACTACTATTATAATTAAGTTGCTTATAATATTTTGTTTTTAAAATATATTAGCTAAGTAAGAGCTAAAAAATAGTAGTATAGTTGCTTATAAAAGCGTTAGTTGCTTTAATTAAAAGTAATTAAAATTATAATATTAAGCTAGCAGTTAAAAAGGCAGTTATAAAAAGTTAGTAAAATTAGTTAAAGTAAAAAATAATAATTTTAAGTTTAAAGCTATTTAAAAAAGCATTATTTTTTATAGCTATAATATTTTTGTTAGTAACTAATTTAGTAAAGTTTTAGCTTTAAGTTTAAATAAGTTTTTTTAACTTAATAATATAAATATATTAATATTATTTAAATTAATTTTATACTAGTTAAATTTATTATTTAATAAGTTTATATAAGTGCTATTATTTAAAGCATTAATTTAAAGATTATTAAAACCTTATAAAGTGTAAATATTATTGTTTTATTATAAAACAAATAAGTTATTAGTTGCTTTTTTTTTTTAAAGTGTTAAAAATATTATTAGTTATATTTTAACTTTTTAATTTTACTATATAAAATAATTAAATAAAAGAAAAATTAAAGCAACTTAATTTTTTAATTATTTAGTTCTTTTTTATATTAATAATTAAACTAGTTTTATTTAGCTTTAAAAAACTAGCTTTTAGTTAAATTAGCTTATTTAAACCTTTAAGTACAGTACTTAGCTTTTAAACAGTATATTGCTTTAGTAAAAAAGACTGCCAGGCTTATAACCTGTTAAAATAAAAGGTATATAAAACTTGATTAATTGTAAAACTAACTATATGTGAGGTGGAAAAGGCCTTATGTTATATACACAAGATGCCACGATGCTTTGGTACTGTACATGCTATGTCACCTTGACCTTATACTTCAACAACTGCCACCGTGCAATTCGCACTCCCTCCCCCCGCGGGGATTAATCACACACTATGTACTCTTGGCTTAGATGTATGTCACGGAAAAAAAACGTCGTCCCTACCCTATTAGGAATTAACGATATATATCCTACGTAATAAGGTATGTATACAGCTTCATGGATCCAGTTAGCCCTGAGTCCGTAGATAAGGTAAGTAGGAATAATAATAAGTTTTGGACAGCAACAGTAATCTGAATATTCAAACTCCATCTTTCATTTATTATCCACAAAGGAGGTAGGAACACGTCGAAGACGCTGCATTTACGCTTCAATATAGCAATAGTTTGATTGTTGCACACTAATCCGTCCGTAAGTCTCTGCTGACTATCTTAATTCGTATTCCGGCTTATTCAGCGAAGTCTGTGCTCTTCGCAGTTTCCTCCTGCATATTCAATTCGTTGATGTGCTTCTCGCTCTTCCTCTTCATTCTTCCCCATGCGTCACTCCCGAGAACTAATCTTCTGACCTTGCCCGTCAGGGAGGCCGCCGGACCCCCTTCACCAGTGACCGCCTCGAAGATGCGTGAGACACCCTCGTCAGGATTGCCAATTTGTTTACCGTGTACAGTAAGGAACTTACGAACTATTTGGCCGACTGGATTATCGTAATGTTCAGGGATGCTCTCAGGCTTTGGACTGGCATCAGCCAACTATCATATTGGAGGTTAGTAGATCCAGCACAGGTGACACAAAATTTCGGAAAGTTGTATTTTCAAGGGTAATTGTGCCTGCGAGGCAGGTAACAGAGAATGTTCGCACATAGAACTTGAGGCTTCGTAAATCAAGTAGGACTTACAGCGCTGACAAAGTTAGTACGGAAGTTACCCGGTTCGACAATCAGTACATTGATGCCATGAGGTGCTACTTCTAACGCGAGCGACTCGGATGCGGCCTCGAGGGCGGCCTTGGATGCGCTGTACAAAGAGCACGCGGGTAAGGGGTCTTGGGCAGCAACACTGCTGACGTTGACAATGGTACCGGAACCCTGAGCCCGCATGGCCGGGAGGGCGGCTTGTATTGTGTACAGCGGACCAAAGAAGTTGGTGTTCAGTTGAAGGGTTGCTTCCTTCTCGCTATCTCACTTGTCAGCTGGGACCTCACCCGTCATCTCAGAAATTGAGCACGGTATGCCCAAGTCGGTTAACAGTACAGCGCAAGAAAGGACGTATGTGCAATTTACGTACGAAATAACCTCGCAAGCGGCCAGGAGGGAGTAGCCGGCATTGTTGATAAGGAAGTCGATGCGGCCAATGGCCTTCACCTTGTTGGCAATGCTCTCCTGCGACTCGGTCATGTCCATCTCAACCACAGAACCACCTGCCTCTTCGATTTTCTTGACAGCATCGGCGGACTTCGCCTTGCTGCGCACCGAGGCGACAACTCGATGCCCTGCACGAAGGACATGCAGGGTCAAGACGAGGCCAAGGCCATTAGAAGCGCCGGTGATGAGCCAGACTGGGGCTGACATGGTGGTTTTTTTCTTAAGTGCGGATGGTATGTGCGTGTAAGTTGGGTCTGGCTAGATGAGGTGCTCTGCTAGGAGCTTTTTGAATACTGAGGAAAGTCAGATGTTTTTTCATAAAAGAGCCGTTCGTATATGAAGGCCTTAAAGGGGAGAGGGGAAGGGGGGGAATAGATCAACTAACTTGGCACTCTATGTCCGAAAATATATCCGAGACAGGAATCAAAAGGGAGCAAGAAAGAACTGCTGGGCGCCAGGCTCTAAAGCCAAGTTGCATTGTGATACTACCACAGCCCACAGTCAACCCTTTGTTTCCGTCTCACTTTCTCGGGCGGCATGCGTGTAGAGTATCGGAGCATCACTGATCCCTTACCTCTTTGACATTTCCCCGCATCGCCGCATAGACACCGCATTCCACCGAGTATATTATTTCCTGCCTAAACCCCGCTATGGTACAACATATATGATGTAATCTGTGCAGTCTACGTAGCTTAAACCATAATAATTGTTTCTACCCCTCATATACAGTTGGGGCGACGTTACATGATAATATCTGGTAAGGATACCCAGGGCCGTCCCGCTTCAAGTTATACAGAAGTAGTCACAGATAGGCATGGATTTCAAGCGAATATGCACGAGGCTCTGATGCTTGATATGTGATGCATATTTCGGTGATTCCTGCCAATTGATGCATGTCGGCCTTATCGGCAGAAAATAAGGCGCATAGGGTATATTTCAATTTCCGATGTGAGAAAATCGGCGGCTGAAAATAAGTTGTGGGGCCGGGACTCGGGAGCAAGTTTATGGCAAATTATCACCCAGGCTAGCCAGGTCCCTTCCGTCAACTCACGACATGCTATTAGTCTGATTAGTTGGCATTTAGTTTCTTGGCATTGCAGATCTGTACTACGTACGCTGCAGGACTAGAGGTGCAACCCCACTATCGTACATGTCACACCCCATCACCACTCCTTATCTTAGAACCTGCTCTTTGTAGGATATAGGGCTATGCTAAGATCGTCAATCTATCTCTCAAAGCTTAACTTGTTTTGTCCCATAATTACAGGCACATCTTGACCACATTTAGACTACCCCAAACAGCTTGCGGGTCATACCACAAGGCCAAGGAGGCTAGTCCCTAACAACCCCCAAACTGGTAATGACCAGTCGCCTATTCATTCCAATCCTTGCCATAGCATAAATTCTTTAAACTGCATATAAAATCACCGCCTAAATTGCATGCTCTAACTAGGGTATCTACTGTACTACTTGTACAGTGTCTGTAATCAGCATGGGCGGCAAGGATCTGAATCCCTGTGTAGGCTTGCCCTTCAGCTGACAGCCACACCACAAGTCGTCCCTGAAGTTTTCGTATGGATCGTGTTAGCTACATAGAAAGCCCTGAAGTAGCATAGAGGCGTAGATTACGATAAACGCTAATCGTGAACGGTTCACCGCTCAGCTGTCGGGCTACTCAACCCATGCTGACCTCCACTAGGATTCAGAAGTCACCTGAACCTAGAGAATGGGATATAAAGAGGTCAGTAATGACTGGCGGCGAGGATAATTGGACCCAGTGAAGCCATCGCCTTTTCCATGATGTCTCCCTCCCTAACCATTGGTGCCGTTTTGGCTGGGTTCGCCACGCTAACTACGGCACTTCGTCCTCTAGGGAACTCGTTTGGGATTCCCGGAAGAACGGCCACGTATGACTACGTCATTGTTGGTGGTGGAAATGCTGGCCTGACCATTGCCACTCGTTTGGCGGAACAGCAAAGTGGTAGCGTTTCTGTTGTCGAGGCCGGCACATTCTACGAGATTAGCAACGGGAACTTGACCCAAATACCCGGGGCTGACGATATTTTCATCTCAAAAGCTCAAGATGACTGGCAGCCTCTCATCGATTGGGGTTACATTACGGCTCCACAAAAGGTATGATAAGTGTCCCAACGAGTTGGCTTTTCCGCAATCTAACCAGTAGTACAGAATGCGTACAACGTCTCACTACATTACGCACGTGGTAAAGTTCTTGGCGGTTGCTCGGCGAGAAACTACATGATATACCAACGCGGCACAAATGACTCGTACCAAAGGTGGGCTGATCTGGTGGGAGACGAGAGTTACACCTTTGGGAACTTGTTGCCGTACTTCACGAAGTCTATTTGCTTCACACCACCCGATCAGGGCCTTCGTTACACCAACTCAACCCCACTCTACGATAGTTCTCTCATGGGTGATTGCAGTGGCCCGCTGTCGGTTACTTATTCAAACTATGCGTATCAGTTCGCATCATGGGCTACTAAGGGCTTAGAGGCGTTGGGAATTCCACAAATTAGCGGCTTCACAAGTGGTGAACTCCTCGGTCAATCTTATGTCATGTCCACCATTGATGCCAAGACCCAATACAGAGATTCGTCCGAGACTTCCTTCTTACGCAAGGCTTTGGATTATCCCAACTACTCCGTGTATCCATTGACCACGGCCAAGAGGATCATTTTCGACAAAAACAGGAAGGCCACAGGGGTCGAAGTCGATACCCAGGGCGCTCGCTACACCCTCAGCGCCGCCAAGGAGGTCATCGTCTCAGCTGGTGTGTTCGCCTCACCGCAGCTTCTGATGGTTTCGGGCGTAGGACCAGCAGCGACTCTAAGGAAGCTGAAGATTCCGGTTATCGCTGACCGACCAGGCGTTGGCCAGAATATGCAAGACCACCTTTACTTTGGCCCGTCTTATCGGGTCAAAGGGTTGACAGGGTCGTCTCTCACAAATCCCGCCTTCTTCGCCGAAGCCAGTCGCCAGTTCGGGGAGAACGCCACAGGTCCGCTTACGAACCCTTCTAACGATGTGCTCGGCTGGGAGAAGTTCCCAGAGCCGATCCGGAGCACGTTGTCTGAGACGACCCGACAAGCGCTAGAGAAGTTCCCCGCGGACTGGCCGGAGGTGGAGTATCTCGCCATCAACGGGTATCTGGGTTACCAGAATAAATCTGGCGGCAGCGATCCTGAGGACGGCTATCAGTACGCGACTATGGGCGTAGCGCTAGGTATCCCGCGCTCGCGAGGCACCGTTACCATCACCTCAGCCGATAACGCAGTGCATCCCGTCATTAATCCTAACTACTTCTCCGACCGGGCAGACGTCGAAGTGGCGATTGCCGGTTTTAAGCGCGTGCGCGAGTTTTGGCAGTCGGAGACAATGAAGCCCTTCTTGCTCGAGGACAAGGAGGCGTTCCCTGGACCCCAGGTGAAAACTGATGCACAAATCGAACGTCACATCAAGGAGAGCTTCCAAACCATCTTCCACGCGTCATGCACCTGCGCGATGGGGAATAAGAGTGACCCTATGGCCGTTGTCGATTCCAAGGCCAGAGTATACGGTGTCTCGGGCCTCCGGGTGGTGGACGCTGCTGCTTTCCCGCTTCTACCGCCAGGACACCCCATGGGCACAGTGTGTAAGTGCTGCCCCCATTAACCCGCATTTCACGGTGTCATTTTAGCTAACATATAATTCAGATGCATTGGCGGAGAAGATTGCGTGTGACATTACCGGGAATTGTTGACCATTGAATAAAACATCACAGGATGACTTTCATCGTATATATACAGCTGTAATTATACTGTGAAGCTTTATATAGTCATACAGAGTACCCAAACCATCTCCTGAAACCCCCTATACATAGTAGCTGGGGAGCTTATAGTGCGCCTTGGTATTTTGGCCAAACTTTTGTGACATGCTTGAGTATGATGCGTCACAAACATGCTTACACTTAGGGACTTACGTTGCTACTAAATTAAAAACGGAGGCACTGGGAATGATGCTGTACGTAGGCATTGATGTACCTGCCTACGTGTCAAAGTGACAGTAGTTGGTAAGTACCTTATCCAAGGAGACTGGGTAAGCTCCTAACGTTGTATTGCCCTTAAGTGGGGCATCGTTAACAACTCTACTGTCTAGGAGAGTATCAAAGGCACCTGCGTTAAACGTGGTACCGAAGTTAGCGTATGGCTAAATGGCTTGGCAACTTCTCCCGGCCTTGGATTAATGCCCGCTTGGTATTAAAACGCTAAGAGGTCAAGGATTCGAACGCGACTAGGTAAACATAACTAGTTGAGACTGTGAGCCTACGGTATACTGGAACTGTGGGGTAGGGCTCATGGATTTGGCTCCCAATCTGTAAACCCCTTTATATCTACGAATACAATAATCGCTGGTCTGTACCGCATTTTGAAAACGAGCTGGAGGATATGCAATGATGATTATGGCATGGTGTAAAAATAGCCGACGATTTCGTATTGTAAAGGTGTATCAAGTCTCGCGGAGAGTGTTGTCTATTGGAGAATAGTGGAAGTAGACCAGGTGCACTCTCTAGATGCGATCATGTGAAATAGATTTAGATGTGTTATGGAAGAAGTTGTACTCTACATAATAGTGCGTGACATGCTTCTTATATACGGGGAGCAGGGGGAACTACGTTCCCCCGCTCCCTGTAGACCCACATAACCGCGACATCAAGGCTATATATCTTGCAACCTCTGAGTACCAGCAGCTCATGCCTTCCTGTCGCGGAACAAAATCTCGTACTTGGGGTCTGGGATGTCCATGTCGAAGAACAGGATGTTCTCAGGTCGGCCTCCATCCTTCACTTTCAAGTCGTAGCGCAGTAGGAGCTTGATCAGGAGCAACTTGCTGATGAGACTACCCATGAATCTCCCGGGGCACATGTATCTTCCGTGTCCGAAATGCAGGCTACCTGCGTACGAGGCCGTGAATTGCAGGCCGTTGTGGTCTGTCTCCGGGTTGAGGCGGAGGCGCTCGAAGCGAAAGCCGTCAAATTCCTCCGGCTGTGCTCCAACGAACTCTGCCGTCATGGACATTGGAACGCCGGCGAAGGAGATGTGGGCGTTCTTGGGAAGAACGTCGCCTGAGGAGAGAGTGTGGTCCTTCATCATCTTTCGGTTTACTGACACTGTGTTTGCTTTTGTTAATAAGGGCCGCACTTAAACGTAATTGGAAAACATTCGCGTACGCTTTGAGGGGGGGTGGAATCTTTGCGACTCTTTCAAGAAGCTGTCGAGCTTCCACATCTTAGATAGATCTGCGTTAGTGATACTCTCGGGGTTCTTTCCTATGGTGGCCTCGATCTCTTCCCGCAGCGGTGGTGCCCAACGGTCAAAGTCATTAGCCAGATCTAGAAGGGCGTTGGTGATGGTGTTCGAAGTCGTATGAGCTGCACCAAAGGAGACACCGGTGAGACGATGCGCCATCATAGGAACAGTCGCTTCTTCAGGTTTGGACGTTTCTATCAACCACTCTAGAGTCGTCACATCGTTGGACTTGATGTGCGCTTCCCAGGACTCTGGCTCACTTCTGCGCCAGGCCATCCGCTGTTCAATGACGGGGCGGACGAGTCTCCTGATAGTACGGCGGCACCTATGAATACGCCACAGGTACGGCGTGAATAGTGCAATCAGAGGCCGTGCAATATCAGGCATGAGCTTGAAGGTGACAGAACTCGCGAAAACATTCTGAGCATAGCCGATAACAGCTGGAACCCACTCAGGATCGCGGCATATATCGGGTCCTACTATGGTGCGAGCTACCATCTGCGATACCAGCTCTAGAACTTTGGGCTGAGCCGCGATGGGAGTCCAGTCTTGAATTCGGTTAGACGGTAAGCCCGTTGCATCTTATATCAGAGTGCAGATGGAACATCCATGAGAAGCGCAACGTACCTTGGTATCTGCCAAAATGCTTATTGAATGCATAGGCTGCCTCGTCCGAAGCGGGCCCAATCTGTTGGCCAATTTTAGCAATGTACTGTGTTTTTATGGCATCGATGGTGGCATGACCGAAGATGTCATAATCTAGGGTTGTCCAATTTCCAATGAAAAACTACTTCCACGTCAGAAACCCGCGCAAGCATTATATCTCAAAGCGAGGCATAGGGGATTGATGCTTACATCTGACGTTGCATGGGAGTTGCTGCCAATAGTACCCGGAAGGTCTCTGATCTCCCCCAAGAAGCGAGGAGGTAGAACAATCGAGGTACGGTCAAGTGATGGGAGAGTGAAGATCTTGTTAGGGAAGCTCTTGAAAGAGCTGTGGATGATATTCGGGCCCTTCTTGAACCAATGTAGTCGTTGGCGTATCCCTTGAAAGACGGGAAGTCCTAGGTCAATGCCTACAAACGGATAAGGGCTTTTGGCATTGAACTCAGAGATCTGGAGATAGAGGAGATAGGCCGTCACAGCTGCTACAGAGGCCGCGAACAAGTGCTCGTGATCCTCCAGTCTGTAACGCAGCGCTTCGATAATAACGGCAAGCATGATCACGTTCGAAAGGTTTGCTAGCAGTGGTCGTATGGGCAACACTATTTGGTTGGATGTAAGGTGAGAGTTGAACTCAAACTATGTGCGTAACTTATCGTCTCAAGACTGTTTGGACTAGCATCCATATTATATCTCGTTATAATTGGCAACAGCTTTACTAGCAGGTACCAGCACCTAGCAAAAAATACTCCCAGCAGCAGCCACATTTTGGGTAAACCGATTGTAAGACAGCACGTTTAATCAATAATTAACGACATTACCTATTTTGTTAGTGTAGACTATTATGCTTGAGCCGATTATTACACCATACTTTTCAAGGCCGGGTGAGGTGATTCTGATCAACTGCATGTGTGTCGTTGCATACCTGCCTACCTACAGGCCGTCTAAGTCAACCGCTAGCACTAGGTAGACTGGGTACGTATCTAGGTAACCAGCCACCTTAGATGCACACTACTGGGGTATCTCTATGAGTGTTTCCACATGTGCATTATCATGTACATACTGTGTGGGTCAAAGCCAGCTCTCACGATACTAGCGCCCCAGCCGGCCGGCACAGCGGACCCTTCCCCGTGATGTGCTCCTCATGCTGGGCCCCTGGTGCTCCATCGGTGACGCGTCTTGTGCAGTAGACGTGTTAAGTATCCTTGTTCCCAAACCCTCGGTCACCGAAAATGATCGTTGTTTTATCTATGGCCGAGATAGACAATGGATCGTGATATTTCCGTTATGATACACGTGGCTACATATGCCTCTAACTGTACTGTCGTTGAGATAAGCTCTAATTCTCGGCACTGCTCTCGGCAGTGCCCTAGGCGTAAAACGGCGAATTTCTTGGCTCCTGCATAGTGTGCGCCACACACCCCGCCGCACACTAGTGTCTGTTGTTTGTTCCGATAAACGCCACAGCCTCGGCATCATCCAACCCTCGCTAGCCTCTAAGTGATTGGCCAACGCGGATAATCTTCTATAGATTAGCGTCGCACTAGGTGAGGGTTCGTTCCATCGTCTTGCTCGGCTTCGGAAACCGAGAAAGGCCGGAATGTCTCTTGCATGCTAATCAGTATCTCAGTTAGGTCAGCCAGGTGAAGATCAAGAGAGAAGTTGACTAACCCAGCCACCTGCAGTCAAGATGTACATCACGAGATGGCATCACTTGAACAATCAGAAGTTTCTCACGCGCTTAACAACTAGTACTGTGATATTCGTATACCATCTCTCACCTCTTAGCGAGACAGCCAATAAGATAGCTATAATTATACCAAGTATAGTCTACATAGTGAGACCGTGGGCGGATGCCAAGGCTGTTATCACTCCTTATTGTTTCTATTAGTGTACAGGGTGGGCCTAGCCACCAGGGGGCATGTATTTATTCTTTTATTTTTCTTGTACGTAGATAGCTTTACCCAGATTCAATAGCCCTTTGTAACGGCTTTACTTTAATATAACTATACTTAAAATATATATCTTTTAAATGCTTATAACTTTCTGTATAACTTTCTTTTTTAATTGTTTTTTATGGCATGTTAAAAATAGCTTATTTCTTATACATTTTAGACCTTGACACATATACGGCTACTGCATGACTATTATCACTGTTAACATACAATTACCTCTATGAGTAGAAAACCCTTGCGAACGCCTACCCAACGACGCCAACCACATAATTATAGCTATTTTATTGACCGTGTTACTGTCCTGCCGAATGTGTATGTTTTGTGTGAAGATCGAGAAAATTGGCTGTCTTGCCAAGGGGTGAGGGATCGCAGATTGTCCCCTATCTCCCGGATGCGGTAGGCGAATGCGTCCTGCTTGGCCTGCTTCAATATCGGCGACATCGATGTCATTGGGGGGTGGGGACGCATCATGCCGTGAATAATACAATGTCCGAGGTACGAAGGGCGAAGGACGGAGGAGCCGTCCCGATGGTGGCCTGAGGCTTCTCTTGTCCGGCCATAAACAAAACGAGTAAGGTATTATAGCTTATCATCTGCTTGCCTGCCAAACTAATGTTTCTTGCAATCTTCACAACTAAGTAAAAGAACTACATTAGATACTTTATCTTAGCGGCACATCATGGCTGTTACAAAGCGTCAGGTAAGGCACTGAGCAACCTTCAGCTATCTCGTCAACGCTAACAGTCCTTTTGGTAGTCCTCGCTCCTCGAGAAAGCTCGCGAAGCACTCAAGCAGGCCGAGAAACTCGTCAATTATCTTGAGAAGAATGGTTATGACGAGCCAAACTTCTCATCAACCTCGCCTCCTCATCCTGAGAATCATGAATATGATGCAATCCGCACCGACCTAACCCAGGCTGCCCAGGACTTGACGCTCCTTGCCAACGGTCCTCTGCAATGGATTCGAACTTTCTGCTGTTGCCACCATGATCTCTCTGCTTGGCAGGTTGCATTGCGCTTCAAGTATTTCACCATTGTACCTCTCGACAGGCCTATGTCAACCAGGGCTCTCGCCGCAAAGGCTGGAATGGATGAAGACCGTACGCGCCGCATCATGAAATTCCTTACTACCCAGCGTTGTTTCCAAGAACTGGATGACGACACATTCGAGCATACTGCCTTATCTGCGTATATTGCGCGAAACAGAGATATCGAGGCCTGTTTCGCCTTCGAGTAAGCTCTCCATTGCACGTGTGTGCGTAGACATCTTAGCGAGACTGACCGAATATCAGGGCAGATGAAATGTTCGAGGCAGCTTCCATGACCGCCTCGCAAATTCAAAAGTCACCCTTCACTTCGAATGCCGAAGACAGTGCCTTCAACCTTCGATTTGGCACATCTCCCTACAAATGGTATGCGGAGAATCCAGAACGTGGCGCGCGTTTCGCCTCCGCTATGGCCGGTCTTGTTCAAAGTATTCTTCCCCACACTCCGCCGGCATGGTTACCCATGCTGACTTATACCAGTGAATAGAGATACTACAGAACTCCGTGACCGATTCCCTTGGGCTCAACTTCGCAACCGAAAAGTTGTCGACGTGGGTGGAGGAAGTGGGCATATTTCCATTTACCTGGCAACTGTAAGGCCCACCACACACGCATATTTGAACAAACTGATACTGACCAGAGTTTTGACTAGGAATTCCCCAATCTCACATTCCTCGTTCAAGATGTGAATACCGTCATGCTTGAACAGGGTCCCAAACGAGCGGACTACCCTCGTGTGAAGGGCCGCGTATCGTTCATGCAGTACAGCTTCTACGAGCCGCAGCCAGTCACTGACGCTGGGCTATTCTTTCTGCGCCAGGTCATCCACAATTACCCAGATGACGTCTGTGTGAAGATCTTCAAATCCTTTGTTCCGGCCATGGAGAAATCTGCCCATGACACTAGTTTGCTCATCAATGACATGATTTTGCCCCAAGCAAACGTGGAGCAGAAAGTGGAAGAGTATCATCTAAGACAGATTGATATCCACATGCTGAACGGATACGCAGCAAAGCAGCGAACGCTTCTTGAATTCGAGACATTGCTGAAAGAAGCTGACCCACGATTCGAGGTATGTTATCTTGCCTAGAGTTAACACAATTTTTGACTAACCTTTTGCCAGGTTATTAAGGTTCATGGCAAAGGAATCATGGGATTGATAGAGGTGCAGCTTAAGCAGTAGTTGCGTAGCGCAAAGCGAGTAGCGGTACCGGGCTCTCAGTAGCGGTCAATTTCTCCCAGTTTGCCTCTGAGATACTCTGTCGGTGTCTGACCAAAAGTCAGGCATGGTAGCTTTTAGCTTATAAATTGCATTTCTTTTCCAATCTGATCATATAATCTGCGATATCACCAGCGATTCTCGTCGTAACTACCTCATTATTAAATAATGACTATCTAAAGCATCACTAATGAAATATAAGGCCTTGTAGAGTTCGAGACTTGCTAGATTTTTGAACTGAATTAATTATTACTGCTATTCTCCCGAAAAGATTATAGAAGATCCCATGAGCATCTATTCAGGTAGCAAGATATAGATTCTGTACAGCAAAGATTTCTATGATGGCCGAAGCCGCTTAACACACTTCAACCTCGGGTTCTGAGCCTCTAGCTACCGCGTAGAAATGCAAATCGAATCATGTAACAACCTCCTCTACCATGACTTTCTCCACCGGAAGAAACCGCCAATCCCATACTCTCTTTGGTAGCGTGGCCTCCGTTACGAGCTTGTAGGTGATCACCGATCGGTATAAAATTTTCGTCCACGACTTTGATACCCTCGGCGTCAAGGACTACATAATGTTATAGGGTTGTGGATCCTCTCCAAGTTATACGATGTCCAAGTACACCCCTATCTCTGGGATAGAGTCCTGCACGCTCGCATTAATATCGAGGCAAGGTATACGTCAAGGTATACGTGTTTATGACGGCCTATGGAGTCCCACTACGTCTATCATTAACAATAGTTGATGTATAGAGAGGGGGGCGCTTGCGGCGATCTTGCCTTCATGCCCTTACCGAAGTTCACAGACCACATACAGGATACAGAAAGTATCTCACCTGAAGGTACTTACACAGAAGCAACCCCTGCCATAGCCTTGGTCACACCTTGCAACATATATGCCCGGTGTTTCGTCACACCCCATGCATATTAGGGGTAAGTGGACTTCCACCATACTCCGTATACGAAAGACGTAATCCGATGGCTGCAACTCTGTTATCAATATGCTTCCTGCAAGTCCTGCATGAGCGGTGTTGTAGAAGGAAACATGTATGATTGATCATGTGCCTGTGTGGCAACCAGTTGCCTTGACTACACGGCATTAGTTCCGCTCTCTCCATGACCGGTTGAGGAAGCTGTACGGAAAGAGATAGCCATGTAAGTATGCAGGTTATCTCCCAGGACCTAAGCTATCCATGAGTAGTACCGACTAGGACTTTTCACGAATTCAAAGTCAGTGTCCGTGATGTCAAGTTTAGCGTTCGTGAGAGAAATAAGTAAATAGAAGACAATATGAAATCTATTCGACTAGTATTTCATACGTGTATATATATAATATATATACATTTAAGTATATCGAGGCTATATGACCAAGGGGGAAAAATGAATATTGTTCTTGATTACTCGAACTAAGATTCGCCGTTGAATTACCATATCAACGCAAATCATGCAGTCTGTCTGCCTTAAACGATTAGCATACTGTATCCGAACTACACAAACAGGAGGAGCCCGTTCTGACGTATAATAGCTCGGCAGCCAAAAGCTGTTTAGGGAGGTGCATGCAACAATGGCAAGGGTAAGATCGTCTTGCATCTGGACACCATTTCAAAGATAAGTCTGTAATATAAAGGGCCCCAAGTCCTGCTATAGTCTTCTGATCCTATCACGCTTGAGAAAGTGAAGAAACATATTGTCCCTACCTCATCTGTTCTTTGCTCTTCAACAGAGACTATCAAATACACTATCACGTCTTTGTCCATCTACATAGTTCATCGTGGAAAGATGAGCCAAACATCACATATGGCGGCTGAGCCTCCTCTCTCTCAATGTCCAGAACCAATTGCCATTGTAGGCATGGGTATGAATCCTACTGAGTTCTACCTTGACATGATGTAAATACTGACGATGGTATGTTAGGCTGCCGCTGGCCAGGCGGAGTTCGAAATCCCTCACAGCTATGGGATTTACTGAAAGAGGAACGGGACGGTTGGTCCGAGTTCTCTGAGGACCGCATCAATGTTGACGGCTGGTACCACCCTGATGGCCAGCGACCTGGAAGCATGTATACTAGGGGTGGTTACTTGCTTCAGGAAAGTACTCGGGATTTTGATCATAGCTTTTTTGGCATCACGGCTACAGAGGCAATGGCCCTGGATCCCAGTCAGCGGAAGCTGCTAGAGGTGACTTATGAAGCCGTTGAGAGCGCCGGAGAGCCCCTCGAGAAGTTTTTCGGCTCAAGGACGGGCGTCTTCGTGGGAAATTTCAACAACGAACACCAGATCATGCAGTATCGGGATCCGGATCATACATTACCCTACGTTGTTACAGGAGGTGGCCCAACAATTCTGAGCAATCGTATTAACTACGTTTTCAATCTTCAAGGGCCTAGGTTAGTTTCCTTCGCTTGAACTCAGATTCTTTCCAGTACTAGCTTGCTCACACTGACAATGAGTACAGCTTGATGGTTGATACTGCATGCTCTGCGTCGATGTACGCTTTACACTTGGCCGTGACATCGATTCGCAACGGGGACTGCGACGCGGCAATCGTTGCCGGAGCAAACGTCATCCTTGGCCCGGACAACCAGATATTTACCACCAAACTCGGGGCTGTCTCCCCCACTTCTCGTTGCCACACCTTTGACTCTGCTGCAGATGGCTATGGTCGAGCAGAGGGCTTCGGTGCTCTCTACTTGAAGAAGCTCTCAGATGCTGTTTCTCAAGGCGACCCGATTCGCGCCGTCGTGCGTGGTACGTCCTTCAACGCCAATGGTAGAACAGGCGGTATTTCACATCCCAGCCCTGATGGTCAGGAGGCTGCCGTGAGACAGGCTTACAAGGCTGCTGGCGGCCTGAACCCAGATTTAACTGGATATGCTGAGTGCCACGGGACGGGAACACCAGTTGGTGATCCCATTGAGGTCTCGGCAGTTGGGAGGGTGTTTTCTTCTGGTCGCGAAGGTGACCCATTGTTAATCGGATCGGTAAGTTGCTGAGGTCTACTTTTTGATAATCCATCTGTGGAACTAAAACTCACCAATTCGTTCTCCTAGATCAAGCCAAATCTCGGACATAGTGAAGCGGCCAGTGCTATGTCACAGATCATGAAGTCGATCCTAGCAATGGAACACGGGTTAATCCCTGCTACTATCCGTATTAAGAAGTTCAACCCTTCAATTGACTTTGACACTGCCAAGGTCAAAGTGGTTACTGAGATGACTCCATGGCCTGCTAACCGGCTTCGACGAGTTAGTATTAATAGGTGAGTATTAATCCAGCCAACTCCAAATCCCTGTTTCGGTCTTGGGTCCGCTAGTAGTGGTAATGGTAATTGAATTCTAACGTCTAGTGTAGTTTCGGCTACGGCGGCGCCAATGCTCATTGCATTCTGGATCATCCAAGCGTAGTCCTTCCTGGCTATAAGCTTCGAGGTCTTCCCACCACCTATGAAAGTATTCCACAGGCTTTGTCGGCTACTAATGGCCATACAAATGGTAATGGTTCTATCAATGGTAACAATCATGCTAACGGTAATGGCCATGTGAATGGCAAGGGTCACGCTAATGCGAACGGTCATGCTAATGGGAACGGTCGTGCCAATGGCAATGGTCACGCCAACGGTAATGGTCATGCCAATGGAAACGGTCACGCCAACGGTAACGGTCATGCCAATGGAAACGGTCACGCCAACGGTAACGGTCATGCCAATGGGAACGGTCATTCGAACGGCAACGGGCACACTACCCCCGAGAGCTCCTTGCTACCCACTTGGTGTCGACCAGCGAAGCTGCGTCAGGTCGAAGGAGCAGGAGCCCGACGTTGGATTTTGCTGCCCGTATCTGGACATGACGAGCGTGCTCTGAAGTCCAGCCTCTCAGAGCTCCCCGGGTTGCTGAAGAAGTTTGACACCAGTGACCTACTTTACACGCTCGGATGCCGGAAATCGACTTTCTCTCGCCGTGCCTTCGCCATCGCCCAGTCTGATGTGCTCGCCGATGAACTTGATTCAGATCTGGTCACCACCGGAAAGGCGCCGAGCTCGGCGGCTCGGCGGATTGGCTTCGTCTTTACGGGACAGGGAGCTCAGTGGCCACGAAGTAAGTTAAATAAAGTCCTGTGTCTGTACTTATCATGAACCTTCCCCCATACCACGAAGCGTACTTAAATGTCGTTACTAACACATTTCGCAACAGTGGGCGTACAGTTGCTGAGCGAGTATGCCATTTTCAGAGACACGATCCAGTATCTAGACAAGGTCCTCAGCAGCTTGCAGCGGAAACCTACCTGGACGATTGAAGACGCCCTTCTGGAGCCGGAAGCCACCAGCCAGATCAATGATCCCGCATTCTCACAAACCATCTGTACAGCTTTACAAATAGCGTTGCTGGCTCTACTGAAACAATGGGGCATAGAGCCAGTAGCCGCTGTTGGACATTCCTCTGGTAAGACTGACATCTGATATCATCAAGAGGCACGTCGCTCAACTAACTGTTCCCATAGGTGAAATCGCAGCGGCATATGCTGCAGGACGTCTGAAGGCGAGCGAGGCCATTGTCCTTGCGTACTTCCGCGGCCAAGTCGTGATAACCAACAAACGACGAGGTCTCATGATGGCTGTTGGTCTCGGACCAGACCAGGCAAGGTCGTACCTAGACGGCATGGAAGCTGAGGTCAAGATCGCCGCTATTAACTCCCCAGACAGCGTCACGTTGTCTGGCGAGACTAAGGCAATTGAGAAGCTGAGTAAGACGATGAATGAGAAGGGTGTCTTTGCTCGCGTGCTGAAAACTGGCGGCAACGCATATCACTCTCACCATATGGCTGCGCTCGGTGAAGCATACGAGGAGCTAGCCAACGAGGGCCTCGGTGAAGTCAAGTCGTACACAGCTAACGAGCCATCAAACCCTACCCTGAAGTGGGTGTCATCGGTAACAGTGAAGGAAGAGTTCGCAGTTCCTCTCGCTTACTGGCGGCGCAACCTTGAGTCTGCCGTGCTTTTCTCCCCTGCGGTCGAGAAGCTTGCCAGAGAAGAACGAATCGACCTCATGATCGAAGTTGGACCACACCCTGCCCTAGGCGGCCCATTGAAGCAAATCCGCGCCAGCCTGGAAAACAAGGGGGTCAAACTCCCGAACTGTCTGGGGTCTCTCCGACGTGGCGAACATGACGTAATCAGCATGTTGACACTCGCTGGTAATCTCTTCATCAACAACGCTCCCATCGACCTCGTGGCCGTGAACGCAACCGAGCAGATAAAATATGGGAAATTAACTCTCTCGCATGGGTTCCCCTGCATTGATCTGCCCCAATACAACTACTCGTATCCGGAAACGCCGGTGTACTTTGAGAATCGCTTCAACAAGGAGTACCGTACTAGGAAACACTTACGCCATGACGTTCTCGGAGCCAGAGTACCTGCGGGTTCGAGGACACACGGTCAATGGAGAAATGTGCTTCGTTTGAAGGACCTCCCTTGGCTCGAGGACCACAAGCTTCTTCCCCATGCTGTCCTCCCCGGTGCGGCGTATCTCACTATGGCCATTGAAGCCGCAAGTCAAATGCATCACGAGGCGGAGGACGCCGCTACCATAAAGTCGTTCAAGCTTCGCCAGGTGGCAATCAACTCGCCGCTTCGTGTAGAAGACACGGAACTCGGCGTTGAAACGGTGCTGGACATGGAAAGGTTGCCGTTGACGACTACGAATGCCAATTCGCAGTGGTATAAGTTCAGCATCGGCTCTATGGTCCCAAATAGCGATGTATGGACCCAACATTGCACTGGCACAATATCAGCGGTGACGAGACAGACGTCAATTGACGAATGCGAAAGAATCCAAACGGACCCTCGTTCGCGTTCGCTTGATGTCTCACGTTGGCATGAGAGGTTCCACGCAGCGGGTCTCGGCTACGGCCCGGCGTTCCAAGGACTGTCGAACCTGAGGGCATACCGCGGCTCCAACATTGCGGCTGCCGACGTCGCTCTGAAACCCACGGCCGGCCTTGCCAATGAATCGAAATACACGATACACCCTGCGGCTCTGGACACGATTATTCAGCTGGCTCTGATATCTGCCCATGCTGGACAAGTCGAGAACTTGGAGAAGGCATTCGTTCCCATATTTGCGGACGATGTTTCAATCTGGGTTCCCGAATCTGAAAACAAGCAGGGCTTGGGAGTGGCGAGCGGGAAGATACTCGGTCTTCGAAGCATGTACGCGCGAGCTCAGCTCTTCACCCCAACTGGCGCTCCGCTTCTAGACATCGGAGAGCTGAAATGCGTATCCTATGAGGGAACCCAGGACGCCGGCGTTTCCAACGTCGCACGAGAACCGTACTGGCGGCCAGTGGCAAGAGCCGATATCGACACATTGACGCCAGCCATTGCGCGGGCCATGTCACCACCCAAGGAGATTGCATCGTCAACCGTTGCCGCGCTAGAGGCACTATCTACTCATATCCTTGCGAGCATCGCGGAAACCTTACGGGGGGATATAATCCACGATAAGGCCCAAAATCACGACATTTTCGCTAACTGGGTGAAGTCGTGGACAAGCCTTTCTGAAGGCCAACATGTCGTGCGCGTCGGCAAAGAAAAGATGCTGGCTACGATCGAAAAGTTGGCAACGGAGCTGAAAGACATTCCAGAAGCCAGATCCCTCAAGGCGTTACATGATAGCCTAGGCAGCGTGCTCAGAGGCGAGACTAACAGCGTCAAAGTGCTTATGGAGAATAATCTCCTAGCAGAATTATCTGGCTCAGGCATACTCGTTAGCGGGGCGTACTCACAGCTTCAACATCTTGTAGACCTACTAGCTCACAAGAATCCCCGAATGCGGATCTTAGAGATTGGTGCGGGCTCAGCTGGAGCAACTTCATCTGTCCTCGAAACGTTAGCATCGGGCTCAACGCTGAAGAGATTCCAAGAGTATGTGTTCACAGACTCTGCGGGTTGGTGTGTAACAGAGGCACAATCTCGATTTAGTGGCCACAATGGACTAGTGTTCCAGACATTGGATGTTCTTCAAGACCCTATTTCCCAAGGGTTCGAAGCTCATTCCTTCGACTTGATTATTGCCGCGAATGCTATAAGCCAAACCGAAAACCTCGAAACGGGCTTGAAACGTATACACTCCCTTCTCAAACCTTCTGGATCGCTTGTAATGCTAGAAACAACACGCTCAACAGTCACTTATGAGATTCTTTCTCGCACATTGACTGGCAAGTGGAAACAAGAGAGGACGAGCCTCACGGAAGATGAGTGGAATACTATCCTGCAACAGTGCGGCTTCTCAGGGGTCGATCTTTCTCTCGAAGATGTAAGCAAACTATCACCTACCGCAGCTAGCCCATATACTAACTACGGTAACAGTATACGGGAGAGCAACAAATGTCGACTGTCATGCTCTCGAAGGCGCCTGCAATTAAAGCAGGCACGCAGAAACAAGCGGACGTTTACCTAGTTTATCGCGAGTCACTTCCTCTCCTTGCTGAGGCCACCATGAACTTTCTCGCGCAGCAAGGTGTGAATGCCATTCCGATTGAGCTATTCTCCGGCCACGAAATTCCCAAGAGCGCTTCAGTCATTAGCTTCGTGGACCTTAACGGTACCATGTTTACCTGCCGCGACGAGTCCTATTTCAAGGCATTGCAGGTCATCATTTCTATTGTGTCGGCCATGGTGTGGGTTGCAGCCGATTTGAGCATCCCAGGTGAATCGTCAATTATGAAGGGCTTCCTAAGGTCGATTGTTACCGAAAACGTATTATCAAAGTACGCTTTCGTCGAGTTAGATTACAGCGACTACACCTCGCAAGAGAGGGCTGCCGAACTACTTGTTCATAAGCTGAACGAATTGCAAGAGTCTACGCCTTCCCGGCTCGTGGATCTTGAAAGTGTGCTTCGTGGCGGGACTCTCCACGTCGAACGTTTGGTTCCGGCCGAGTCTCTCAACGAACAATTCTCCTTGCGTAACGGGTTTGAAGACGACGTTCAGGAACGCCCCATTGGAGCTCAAGGTCCTATCATGGCACGATATCGCCAACCCGGTGTGCTTTCATCGCTTTACTTCACTAGCGACCTGGACTTCAGCAGGCCGTTAGACCACGACTGGGTTGAAATTAAGACCGAGGCTATCGGGCTTAACATGAAGGTAAGATTTGTTGTGGCTTTGGTCTTCTATGCTCTCGCTAACTGTTAATATCAAAGGATCTTGCTGTCGCTACAGCAAGGTTTGATCTGGACAAATTAAGTACTGAGGCCGCTGGTGTGGTGACACGTATAGGTGCTGGTGTAACGTCGCTCAAGCCGGGTGACCGTGTCTTTGGCATAATTCCCGGAAATATGGGCAACTACCTAAGATCCGAAGCCTCGGTGATTTCTAAAATTCCAGATGGAATTTCAACCGATGGCGCCGCCTCGATGCCAGTCGTCTACCTCACAGCGATATATGCTCTTGAGCACATCGCTCGCTTGAGAAAGGGTGAATCCATTTTGATCCAATCCGCCACGGGTGGTCTCGGTATGGCCGCTATTCAGATAGCCAAGCATTTAGGCGCCGAGGTGTATGCAACAGTAGGTACCGATGAGAAGCGAAAGGTGCTTAGCGAGGAGTTCGGCATCTCCCCAAGCCGTATCTTCAACTCTCGGAAGCTAAGCGCGGTGGATGACATCCTACAAGCCACTGGACAGCAAGGTCTTGATGTGATTCTCAGCAGTACAGGTGGTGATTCGATGCACGAGACGTGGAGATGCATAGCGCCATTGGGCCGTTTCATTGATATCGGCAGAACAGATGTTCTTGGAGGAGGCAGGTTGGGGCTCGAAGTGTTCAAGAGGAATGCTACTTTCTCGTCATTCGATATGGGCCTGGTCTATCGCCAGAAGCCCAGCCTTATTTCCAAGTGAGTGTCACCTCTTTAGCTTGAAGTTTCTAGTCAGGAAATGGGCTGACTAAGGAACTAGGTTGATGGCGGAAATGGTAGAATTGATCGTCCAAGGCGTAATTGGTCCCATTAAACATCTAACTACTTTCGACATCTCTCGGCTCGAGTCCGCTATGAGCACCTTTTCCAAGGGCCTTCATACCGGAAAGTTTGTCATCACTTTCCACGAGCCAGAAGCAGCACTGAAGGTGAGTAGCTCAAAACCCCACCATGATCTTGAACGGGTTGAAAAACTGAGGCTGACTTGTTGAAGATATCGCGACCAGTAACTCGGGCCACATTTGATCCACATGCCGCATATCTACTAGTTGGTTGTTTGGGTGGCCTTGGGCGCAGTTTAGCCGCCTGGATGGTCGAGCGGGGAGCTCGCCATCTGGTTTTCTTATCCCGATCTGGCACTGACAAGCCCGAAACTGCCGCAATTGTGGATGAATTAGTGGCAGCAGGCGCAAACCCAGAAGTCATCCGATGTGACGTGGCTAATAAAAAAGCCGTTGTTTCCGTTGTTGAGAAACTATCTGCGGCTCGGCAACTAAGGGGAGTGCTCCACGCTGCCATGGTAGAAGGAGTGAGTATCCATATTTACTATGAATCGAACCGCGAAGTGCTGACAGGATTCTAGGATGCCTTCTTCAACAATGCTACTTGGCCCCAGATCCAGAGCGTACTTGCGCCCAAGGTTCAGGGCTCCGTTAACCTGCATCATGCAACAAAAGACATACCACTGGACTTCTTCTTAATGACATCCTCGATTGTCGGGACCGTAGGAACGCCTAGCCAGGGCGCGTACACAGCCGCAAACGCCTTCCAAGACGCGTTCGGAAGGTTCCGCCACTCGCAAGGTCTGCCTAGCACGGTTCTCGGCCTTGGTTTGATCCTCGAGGTGGGCTCCGTCAGCGCTTCCGTCGGATTCCAGCAGATGCTTCGGCGCAATGCTACCTACGGTGTTTCGGAGACAGAGTTCCTACAGTTCCTCGAGGGTGCACTATGCTCGCCACAGACGGAAGAGTCCTCTGCCCCCATACTTGACCCCAGCTGCCAGGCGCAAATAGTCACTGGTCTGGAGCCAACGCGCTTAGTTTCATACCTGGATAGTGGTCGCGTCAACGATCTTGTTTGGTACGATAATGCTCGATTCGGAGCAGTCAGGCAAGTAACTTCAGACCGGGCTCAAGCCCTCGCATCTGCCGGTAGCGGCACGCCAGGAGGTGCCTCCTCAGTGACCACGCTGTTGCAAAACGCCTCGTCACCAGCCGAGAAGCTAGCAATCGCGCGGGAGGCAGTCACCACGCGTCTCGCCGAGCTCCTGAGCATAGCAGCCGATGATGTTGACTCTGATAAGCCGGTTTCACGATATGGCGTGGACAGCCTGGTGGCAGGCGAGTTAAGGAACTGGCTGATCAAGACTTTTGGCCTCGAGCTGACGATGCTTCAATTGCTAAACAAGAGCACAAGGATCGAGGATTTAATTAAGGGTGCTGCTGATGTACAGTAGATGAATACGACGGGACTCTTATGCAGCATCGTGTTAGACGTGTGTGATTCTCAGTGGATTTGATACCATTCAATTGGCCTGGGTGAACGGATGTGAAGCAGACCTTATCCAGATACCAAAGACCTATCAGTCAAGACGGCATGCGACAATGTAAAACTAAGCCCGCGTCTCAGCGTGCTGCGACCCGAGGCTTTGGGACCTCACAGAGAGCTAAGAGCTAGGTAGGTAAGTAACAACAGGTTGCGTTGCAGGGTCGCAGCTGGAACGTTCAGCTACCAGTAGGGCTACCTTTGACTCTACGCCTTTGCGGGGCTAGCAGCGGCTGGGTCGGGCCAGAAATTTTTAAACGGCCCGTTGCCGGCTGAGAGGGCGCCCGAGGAGTGATTTTTAGGTGCCAGTAGAGTAATTCTCAAAAGATAAGGTAGTTTAGGTTAGTTTAATCTTGCTCTGCAGTTGCCAGTACAGCATTGACTTCATCAACTCTTCCCATACCTGCTCCCCAAGCAGCGTAACCTGATTTACCGCCCCTCTTCTCCCAGAATCCTTCCTTGCAACTCAATGTCAACCAATTCGGCGAAGCAGCCGGAGACCTGCCCGGTAGACCACAAGAGCAGAGAAGCATGGCTTGAGAAGGCGAGGGCAGCATCAACTTCATCAGGCACATCCCTCCCACTGCCATACCCACCTGCGAGTTCGAACGCCAACACAGACGGAGATGTAAGCGCAGAGAGCTGCCCCGTTGATCACGGAGCGCGCGAAGTATGGTTGCGACAAGCGCGCGCAGCCTCGGAAGCAACAGCCTCAAAAACACCGACTTCAACGGCATCTGCACAAGCATCTGTAACTTCAGGCTCATGGAGGACATACCTCCCAAGAATTCCATTCCTCTCCTCATCTTCTCCGTCGTCAGATACGAATATGCCACCCACACAGAAAGCGCCACCAGATGCACCGTATCTTGGTGCGGACCGCGAGATCTCCTCTATTCCACGCACCGTCCTCTCCGCCGCATCGCTAAGACCAGGCTCGGCCAGTGATCATGCTTCATCGCCTGCAAACCACGAGCAAGAAACGGGCGCCGACACTGCCACGGGGAACTGGATATACCCATCGGAGCGCATGTTCTTTGAGGCCATGAAGCGAAAGGGCCATGACCCTCGAGCCGCCGACATGCGCACCGTTGTGCCAATCCACAATGCCGTCAATGAGCGAGCATGGGCCGAGATCAAGGCATGGGAGGGCCCCTGGATACAGGGAACAAGGTGAGTCATCGGGAACAAGTCATGTCGCATCTTTCCCAGTTCCAGAGCTAACCATTGCAATGCATCGATTCAACAGTTGCGACGGACCACGTCTCCACTCCTTCCTAGGTCTCAGTACGCAGATGTCACCCAAGGCACGGTTAAACACACTTTTAGGCTACCAGGCACCATTTGACCGTCACGACTGGGTTGTCGACCGGTGCGGAAAGGAGATTGAATATGTCATTGACTTCTATGCTGGACGAGGCGGTAGCACTAATACTGACGGGAAGCTGTCCTTCTATCTAGATGTGCGTCCAAAGTTAAATTCCTGGGAGGGCATCAAGATGAGGGTTTTCCGCGCCTCTGGGCTCACATAGGCTGTTCCCTTGTGCGTCATACTTCTTGGATATCTACGTCGTCAAAACCTCGTTGCCTCGCTCGATGGGGGACTAACCATATCAAAAAAAAAAAAAAAAAAAAAAAAAAAACAAAAAAAGGAAAAAAAAAACCAGGAGCATACCATAGCATCGTGGTTAGTGAACGGGTTTGTAAATACACTGTATAACTAATGTATCATGCATAGAGGCATATCTAGAACAGATCCTAGATGATAGAAGGGAAAAGGCAAGGCGTTCAGGTATATCATCTAGAGAGGGCTATTCTTCTGCATTGATTCATGCAGGCAACGTATATATAACTGCACACGAGCTAATAGCAAATCCGTTGCGGTGGTGGCCGCTCTTTTTTGTTCTATTATTCTTTCTCTCTCTTAACATCTTCCCTCCTTACTCTACGAGGATCCGGACAGCAGGACCAGTCTCCATTGCCCCAGTCTCCAGATCCCATCCTGCACTTGCAATAGCCCTCCAGAAGTCCTCGTTGACTACTGATCGTGGACCATCTAGAGCAGTGATCCAAGCCTCTATGGCATCCACAGTTGTCGCTCCTTTCTTGAGGTATATCTTCTGGCCGCTTCTTCCATTGACGATGACATATTGCGTGTGGTAGAACTGCTGCAAGTCACCAGTACTTATCTCATCCACCGCTGGATGCCTGCGCGCATAGTCAATATTGGGTGCGCTCCAGTGCAGAATACGTTCCTTGGCGGCCACTTGGTCGGGTCGCAGAACGCGGCCACTGCGCAAGAACTCGGTGTAAATCAAGGTGGCTCGTTGCTTGTTCAAAGTACGCATCTGTACAGAGCGGACAGCCTGGTAGTTGGTCCAAAGATGAAGGCTAACAAGCGTCACCATCCAGACCCAGACGGCAAATCTACCTTGCACAAATCGCACAAACACGCTACCAGCCAACATCCCCAGCAGGCTGATTACTGTCTCTTGACTTCCGTCTTTGGCATTGAGCTCGGCAAGGTTACCGGACCGTGCGAAGTGAGCGCTGAGACTTGCCTTGGCCGATATGCCAGATACGCCACAGAGCGCACGCAGCACGCCGGACAAGCATAGTGCGATGACCTTGGCAGGACCTGGTAAAGCCGGGGAGAGCACATCAAGGAACATAGCAGAGTCGTTGAAGATGTCGGCAAGGAAGCGATAGTACTTGCATTCAGGCTCGATAGCTTGGCCAAGCTTGTGTGCAAACAGGATCGTGGCTAGTCGACCGGTCGACTCCTGAAGGACGGTCAACAGCACGGCGCCCGTGGCTGTGGAGGCCGCATCGCCTACACCAAAACCTTGGAGTACCGCTCTTGACGACAACAGTCCGGCTATTGTGCTAGAAAAGGCCTGGAGAGAATCCTGGAGCAAATCAAGGAGATTAGTTTCGTTTTGTATTTCAAGGCCCACATTCGAGGCAAGACAATGCTGTCGAGGGTTGTCAATGAATCAGACAACAAGAAACAAGAAGCACTCACGTAAATTTGGTAAGGTGTATAGTCAGCTGTAACGGTATGCGGATAGCCTGCCGGTAAGAAGACATCAAGGACCTCGCGCGCATAGCTACGGTGTTTGAGCTTAGGCTTGCTGTCGTCATCGTAGATGCAAAGAACACCGGACTCGTCAGAGGCACTGACCAGTTTCGGGTGTGCCGCCATCTTACCAGTCAAACCGGTGTTCTTTGTCTTCTGTGTGCAATGGTATGAAAGGACAACTATGAGAAGTATAATCGAGGCTACGAAGGTAGGTACATATGTACGTAGTTCATTCAGGGTCCATGTGTTTGGATGATACAGATTGTAGAGTAGGTACTAACTACCCCACGGGCAACGTAGCTAGGGCACATGTATAGGTACTGGGCAAGTGGGCATCCCACTAGCCTAGCCAAGGTACCTACGACTTGCAACCTGCAGCTACCCGCCTAATGGTCTCACTCTCAAGAGGAGGTATACTGTACCTGATGGAGGGGTCATACTGTTTATACTGCTGTACAGATTAATACATTGAGCAACTTAGTAAGCCAATGCTTGCTATGGTCACGATTTGTTTGCACCTTCCAGCAATCAGGTCGTGTTAACAATTACGTCTCACATGACACATCTCGGTAACAGCGAAATGACGCTGAAGTACTTTGCAGTCTTGGTGACTACATAGGTATAAGGGCAAAGAACGATTGAGTAGATACCATTATTTCATGACAAAAAATGTAATTCGATCACTAACAGGTTACATTATTCACAGTGTCCTTGAACTGACGAACCATTATAGAATCCACCAGGTGTTGGCGCGAGACGACGCTCGTTTTACCTATGTATGCATAAACAGTGGCGGAATGAAGTACCTAGTGTACACTTGGGTGAGCAATCTGAACCCCCGTATAAGTAAAGCCTCTAAAAGTCTTCCTGCCACTAACAGGAATCACTATGCCTCAAAAATGGCAGCCTTCTTCAAATTACGCATATATGTAGATCGAACTGTCTATCAGAGGCATCTTGGAGGACCCCATACTGTACTTAGGAAACTCACTTCAAGGTCTCATATAATTAATTTTCTCCAGGATCAGAGCCCTTCATTAGCAGGGGTAATACAGGGCCCAAGCAAGCAAATATTGCGTCAATTACAATAGCGGGATTTTCCGAGCTTGTCCCACAATCCTGTCACAAAGGCTCTCCCCTGTCCTCGACCAGAATATGATCAACACGTTCTGATGATATCCACTGCCCGGTATCGACTGTCCAAACGGCAGCATATAGTTATATATATAACTAAAGTGATGAGCTAACTCACCGACTCACTGCTTACGTAGCTCATAATTACATCTTGGAATGGTTGCTTGGCAAGTCAAGATTATAACATGACTGCCTGATTAGGTAAAACCAACAGCAACCCAGCCAATAAGCAAAGAGAAGCAAACGACTCTCATGTTGTTGTTGAACTTTCTCTGCCGAGATGATATAATGGTCGACGACTAGTAGCTATCTTAGACGGTAAATTAGTGTGATTTAGCATTCTCCTACACCTTTCTAATGCTTTGAAAGCCGCCTCGGCATCATTTTCGTCGAAGTTTCTCTTTCTTAATAGGAATCTCATAGGAGTATCTCTTCACCATCGGGAATAGTGTGATCGGAGATAGCAGCCCGTCTTGCGTTAGACGAGAGCAGTTCAAACTTAGGTTATTATTATAAGCAATACTTATTCTAACATCGGGACTGCATATCTATGACTCCTCTTCTCCAACTTCCGATGTTTTCCGTTAGAGGATTCCCGTCCCTTTCATAATTAACATCTCACGCGCATCTGCTTTGTAGAAAATGGGTTGAAGTTTGTTTCAGTCCTCTAACCAAATCACTTTGAATATTGAGATAGCCATGTCGACCCCATCCACCCAAGTTGAGCCAAACTGGCGACCCAAAGCCATTGTCTTTGACCTCCTGACTGCCCTTATCAACTCCTGGGCGCTCTGGGATGCTTCAATACCCTCAGGTTCTTCGGATGAGGGTATGCGTTGGCGCCAGCACTACCTCCAAATCACATTTGGGAAAGGCGCTTATGTTCCCTACGAAGACCTCGTCCGACAGGCAGCTGAAGAAGCTGGTCTGCCACCATCAGCGCCAGATGCTCTCCTCCGGGAGTGGGCTAACCTCTCACCATGGCCAGAGGACGGAGAGGTACTCCAAGCTCTGAGAGCACTCGGGTACAAGCTTGGCGTAGTAACCAACTGCTCAAAGAATCTTGGAAATCTAGCTGTTCGCGGGGTCGAAAAAAGTGCTAGCCAGGGGGGTGAAGCGTTCACCTTTGATGCTGTAGTCACAGCGGAGGAAAGTGGGTTCTATAAGCCTGTGAAGGAGGCGTACGAAGCGATTTTGAAGACCATGAATCTCGACACAAACGAGGTGTTATTTGTTGCCGGTAGCGCTGGAGATGTCCAGGGCGCAACGGATGCTGGAATGAGAGTGGTTTGGCATAATAAGATAGGGTTAGCAAAGAAAGGGACTGCGGTGCCACTCAGGGAAGGGAAAACACTGGACGATACCTTGAAGAACTTCTTGTGAATTGGATAACTCTTGCTGATCGGCATCAGCCCTGGTATATTTGAGGGGTTAGTGAAAAAGCAGAATAAATGCCGGCATAAGGAGTGCTAGTTAAGGGATAAGTGCTACTGCTGTTACCACAATCAACCACCTGTCACACCCAACACCACCATTACTTCCCACACCTCCCATCACACCTCCTGCCCCTTCCAAAGCCTTAATGATAGGTACTCGGTGATTGGTGGCTAAATTTCGGCTAGCACGTGCCAATAAGGAATCCACACCTTTGTTTTGCTCTACTACTGATGCTATGCTATTGTTAGACCTCACTACTCCCGCCAACACCCAAAGCTGTACCTGTATGATGTATCTGACTACCTCTAAGTACCTAGGTAGCGCCATCCTCTAGCGTTGCCTTTAATATACTCTCTACACCTACCCCCATCAAACATCACCGCAGTCTGCATCCTATCATAAGGTGCTGTATATACTTTATTCCATTGTCTTCCTCATCTGTTCGTCCATTGACCAAACGAAGACATTGACTGCCTTTAACTGGCAACAATGTCGTCCGTAGTCACTGAAGCGGCCATTGAAGCGGCCATTGAAGGTGACGCGATGACCGACCAGGATGGGATCCTCTCTCTCCCGGCCGAATTGCGTCTCGAAGTTTTCAGATACACCCTCTCCAGCTCTGCCAAAGACCTACGTCACCTATTGATGACATGTAAAGCCATGCGCCTTACGTTTCAATCCAATGTGGAAAAGGTGTTGTCAGTGGTGCTAGACAAGCTACCAACCGAGGTACTAGCCATAGGCACAGCCCATTTCCATGCAACTGGGGCAACGTGGAAGTACGACAAAAACCTCGAGGTTGCAATCACACAAACCCAGGTCGCGTATCTTCAACATGTGAGAGTTTTCTGCTCCCAATTCTTGGGAAAGCAGGGAACAGAACTCTCCATTCTGAGGAGCTCATTCACCTTGCCAATGATAGCCCACATCCAGGCCTTCCATATCCCTATCCAACGAATGGCTGCACGACTCGCGACGGCCTTCGTGAGAGGCAGAAAATCTGGTCCAAAGCCATCACCCACCGAAGCTGCCCGGGTGTCGAAAGCCTTGTGGATCATTGACCTGGTTAGAATTCTTTTCCCGAAAAGTCCTGTCACTGCTAGCCAGCATGGAGGCACCAACATCCTGTACCATGACTATGCATTCACCCATTTTTGGAACTGTTTTGCCCCTTAGGAAAGTGCACAAGTCCAAAAGGTGGTCTACGAAATTGCTTCACGGGCAGAAAGAGGTATGTCTCTCATTCCACTGCTGTATATGCTTTTTATACTATGTATCCAATGGAGCCCAATTAATATCAAGATCATATTATGAGCTAACACCAGCCTAGCCGGTCTGATCATGTACGCAGACAACGATAAATATACGCACACCATCGTTGGTAAAGCCTTGATGTGGAGAGATATCAGAAGCGTCGAATCAATTGTTTGCTACATAGAGGCGACAGCAGAAGACGAGCACCTGTTCGAGACAATCCATACCAACCCCGATTTCCGCTTCATTAGAACAGACATATCGCAAGAGAAACATCACTGGTTCATCGCTAGAGACCCAAACGACATATTGAGTGACAATGAGTTTTACGAAGTGCCTATCTGCCGAGAGCTTATAGAGCACTACAACGCGTATGACAATGACGGGTCAGCTCGAGTTTGGTTGTGGGACATCGACAAATGGTCGGCACGAAACGATTTCCCATTCAGAAAAGTTGGTTACCTTGGCGAAGAGAAGCTTTTTTGGGACCTCGAACACTTGGAGCAAGAAACTAGCGGAAAACTGCCCTCACTCGAGCAGTTCTTTGAGGCTCTAAAACATAATCCATTCATCCGCATGCACCCTGACAGAGCCATACTCATGGATGACATTGCATTGATTATCAGAAACTCGCGATTCTTCTAGAGGTACCGAAGAGGACTTGGTAGTTGGAGGAGACATTTTAGAATCTCCGTGACGGTTTCAAATGTCAGACTTGGAAGAGCTGCTTGGGAATTAAGGCGATTCTTGGTGGGAAGATAATCAGGAAACTTTCTGAATTTGTTGAAAGGTTGATTGGGGAACCAAAAGTAGGAGATTGGGCGCGATGTTTCGAGTATCAACGATATTGTACAAAACAAGGGAGAATATGATGCGCAAGAAGTCTCTAAATGAGAGTAATGTAATGCCGTACAGTTCACGGGTACCTACCTAGGTATTGAGCCGTGACGAGGCTCAGGCTCATAGATTGATCATGCTGCTAGCTTCTGAAGATTAAAAACCTCTCATTCTGACAAATTGGTGTGGAATTTTAAGTATTCATGATAATGTGAGATGTCTTCTGCAAGATACCGTCTATGCCTTTTCTCTAAAGTGTTGAGGCGAAATATTGAACTCGCTACCAGAACCAGAAACTACAGCTGTATACTACCTTATGTGGCTATCGAGGTTGCATACAATATCGTTTGATGCTAGATACGTATTATAACGATATACAAAACTTATGTCCTTATAATGAAGTAAGATTTTGTTTCAATGGGGGAAAGTCCGGGCCAGGACCGTATTGTACAGGCAGCCCCACTACCCTTTCCTCATTAGGGCTACGGCGCACAGCACCACAATTCAAGAAATTCAATCTTTAACTTGCAAACCACCCCAATACCGATATCGTCAACCACTCCAGCACTCGGTCGCAAACCAACTTCTGCAGAAACTCGCTCCTCTCAGATCACCCAAGTTCGTTCAACGACAGCCAAAATGTCTCACGAGTCCGTCTGGTATAGCCGCCCCCGTACGTACGGCAAGGGCGCCCGTCAGTGGTACGTAGAGTGATGGAACCGCGAGGAATTGGTGGAAAAATTTGTCTATCGACCACAAGAGATGCGTGAACACCATGGAAGTTTTGGCTAACCAAGATTACCACAGCCGTGTCTGCACCCACAAGGCCGGTTTGATCCGCAAGTACGGCCTCAACCTGTGCCGTCAGTGCTTCCGTGAGAAGGCCACCGACGTCGGTTTCGTCAAGGTAAAGAACATTGCCATGATCTTTCGGCCTCCGGGAATGAGGTTCCTTTCGCGTTCATGATGCTAATACACGGTAAATAGTACCGGTAAATTGTCACAATATTCGATACAATTCCTCCTCAATATCATCGATACCCTCTTGCGATCGGACTTAAATCATATCGCTCAATCAGTTCACCGGGGGAAATGGTCCGAGTAACTTCGCGAAGGATGTTCTTTACTTTGGCCTGAGAAAAGGGAAATGAGAGCGTGGAAACCGGAAGAGGGATAGGGTACAATATCACGAGAAATGCCGAGTCCTTAATTACGCACAAACCACTGTCTTAACTCGATCCGTCCCCCGATACGTGCTTCCTAGATGTGAGTATGCATGATAAATTCAAGTTGGAAGCTGGTTCGAAACCCCTTCCACCGTAGACTCGATAATACTTGAGTCCTGAACAAACTCTCGCCCGGGAAATATCAGCGAACATCCATCAAACATGCACGACTTTCTCTTCCTTTTAAATCCCGCCTCGTGTCCTACATCCCTTTAACCCCTATGGCTTTGCCCTTTATCCATTGGTTGTTGGGCCTCACTCTTGTCTACTGCCGTTTGTTCATGGGACCGATACCGACCATGTGATTTATCCCGTCTAAGGAGAGGCGATATATCGATGCTAACTCCGGGACACAATAAGACAAGACAAGCAGAAATAATACCTCATCAATACTGGCAAATGGCTTTTAGTAATTAACAGAACCCAGCCTATATTACAGTTGCTATATTCATCAGAAGTGGGCTTGAGGTAGTAGAGCTTGAACCTGTATTAGCGTGGCTACATTCTCCGGGCGAGAAGGTAGTATTCAAAACTCTTTGTAAGGGAAGCTTAATCCCGCAGTATACAACTTTGGCCACCCCGCCATAGTAGGATATCCCTTGACTTTTTGCAAATAAAAATGTTAGGTGGGGTTGAAGAGATCATCCAATTACCTAACAACAAGCAATTTCGACAGGAAAAGAAACCTTGGAAACCGGAATGACCCTGGCTGTAGTGCAGCAGTACAACGGTAGGGTTGAACAGAGGAACTCCAGAAACGGTCGGAAACGGTGCCAAGTTCCTTCATCTATCCACAACAATTCCCACAAGTAACAGCTCTAGGATACAGACTGGGTTTATAGCAGTAAGACTTGCTACCTGAGGCAGGCTAGTTGCTGCAGTACTTTTATAAGTCCACAAATTCTACCTATGTCTGCTACTACCTCTACACACATGCCTTACCGAGCGAGCACTTACCTAACCGACGTATAACCGTGACAATAGAAGCCAATCAAAGGTCAACACTATTTGACTTCCCCCCAAAACTTTCTAGCCTATCGAAATGCAGTCCTTTACGCACGTATCATATATGTGGGCAGAAGCAGGTACACGGTTGGGCCGTCCCTGTGCCTGCCGTGTTTATAGTTGGGCCGTGCTAGGCACAAGGGATATTCTACCTATATCTGCCCACATGCTAGTTCAGGTAGGTTAACCTCCGTACCTACCTCCCTCAAAATGCCTACTTAAAAGTGTTAGGCTCGCTTATTATTAACCTATCACTGTTGCATTAGGCTTAGTAGCATTCGATTTCTAGGCAGTAAGAGATAGCTTGATAGTCAAATTTTCATGACTAAGACTCCCCTGCTTTCAACCTCAAAATCTTGAATTTTCTTTCGAGGCTTTGTACGGTCCAGGGACACTTTCGTCGTGGACATTTCACTGCTAATATAATCACTGCCTATTCACGAGGATCCCAAAATCATGTCTGATATTGACTCTGTTGCTACGCCTGTGCCTGCACCAGCACCCACACCAAGATGGCGTGATGCCTCCTCTTGGCGGAGAAGTGAGCCATCAACACAAACGTCTGCACCTGCACAAAGACCTTCCAGGTTCAATCCGGCCCGGACGCCCGGTGCCTCGTGGCGAGATAGACAGGAGAAGAAGGACATTGATGACGAGGAAGCTAACAGCAATGGCGATGCTAATCGTCAGGTAACGGCTGCGGACTTCATATTCAAAAGCAGGCCCTATGATCGGTTGAACTCGGTCAAGACGCCCCAAAAAGATGATGAGACTGCCGCAAAGGCTATTGCCGAAGGCAGGCGCATCTATATCGGTAATCTTCGGTACCAGGCTAAGCCCGAGGATATCGAAAGCCTATTGATAGCCAACGACCTTAGTCATTTCTCCAACATTCACATCTCTATTGATCCCTTTACCGGACGGAATCCCAGTTACTGTTTTGTAGAATTCCCAGACGCAGAATCTGCTAAGACGGCCATGGAGACCTTGGAGGGCAAGGAGTTACTTGGTCGTGAAGGTAAGTCGAACAATCTGGCTCCGTTGCCCTCGATTGACGGTAATGAGACCGAGACTTCATCTTTGAACCAGGCCGCCTAGCCTTTCAGTACACAAAGATCAAGATACTGAATCAATACTCTGTAGTTAAATGCCGGCCATGCCAGCCCAAGGGAAGCGGGTCAGGTGGTAGGCCGAGCGAGGCGCCGAGTCGCTGGGGTCACTGGTCGGGGGACAAGGACAGTCGAGACCAATCCAAGCCCAGTTCGTTCGATAGGTATCGCCAAGATTTTTCGGGCAAACGCCTATACGTGGGCGGTCTACCCAGAATGCTTGATCAAGCAACCAACTTCTCTGAAATGACGGAGCTTTTCAACGGCTTCAAGATGTTTGTCTTATTCTCATCCCTATTTCCCCACTCAACCACTAACAGCCGAGAAGTGAGGCCATCAGCAAGCGTGTTTCTGCCCATGAGAAAACCAGAGAATTGCCTGGGAACCATGACTACTGCTTCGTGGATTTTGAAACCGCCGAGCAAGCTAAAACAGCGATGGAGTCTTTGAATGGAAAGCTTTTCAAGGGGGAGCGACTCAAAGTGTCTCCAGCAAAGGGCCGCTCCAACAAATGGCAGGAGAGGGATACCCTCGATGGGAAACGAGGTTTCGACCGCCATGAGAAGCCTGTTAGAGAATGGGCCGCAGAAGAGTAACTGAGCGAGGTTTCCCACAACTTCGACGCCCGTGTGAAGTTGGTTAGCAGCCCAACGTACAGCAACAGCAATGTGCTTGGACGTGGTCTAACCCATAGGCACCTTGTATCAGCCACGGCAACAGTTTTCAACACAGGGGCAGCACTAGAGCATTGTTAGAATGGGTCGAAGAAACGCGGGCTGTTCGTATTGAGACATAAAATCACATGCGCTGTCTGCTATTTGCGGATTCAGATCACTTGCACAAAGTACTCAACATGGGTTTCATGTTATTGTATCCGTAGTACCATTTGCTGCTACTAACATTACACTAGCTACCTACCTTAGGTAGTCTAGTCTACTAGGCCCAGGGTCACGCCAGTGAGCACAAACAAAATTTCATGCGTCAATTGTCACGCACATAGGGGATTATTGCTACAGGCTGCTGTGCGCTACTAGCCTCGAGAACGGAGGAAAGATCTGCAACCAGACAAAAACATTCCCTGTCATTGCGCCTCTCGTACACCGATCTCTGAACCTACCTCATTGCCGCTTACGTCTCGTGTATGGACCGGCGGGCGACGCACACGCAACGCGCATTCGTCTTCCATCCGAGACGAGATTTCGCCAACACTCGACGCACATGCCCCGAGATCTTTCTTTGCGGCCGCGTATGTCACGGCTGATGCGAACTAGGTCTCTATAAACGTGTCCGCAGTCAAAGACGTACAGTGTTTTCTTGCCCCCTTCCTTAGTAGCGATGACGCGCTTCGCGGCCCTCAGCCGACCACACTGCTCTTTATTTAGATGGCAACAAGTCGCCTTGTTTTGTACTATGCATGCGACGCACTCCTTGTCTACCGGCGACGCTTGTCTTCGTAGCTCGGTCAGTAGGCGCTTGGCTTTGTACTGACCTATTGTTACACCTGCGGGTGGCTTTGTCGGCACTTCCTGGAGAGTAAAGAATGGAAATTGCGCGGAAGCCATCGTAAAAGGTGCCATCGTGAAGGATATTACATGACAGAAGGAGAGGTAGAGGCATGAATGAGGTGGGTCTGATTCCGACCCAAGGTGATCATATATACTCGCAATGCTCTCTTTCATTTCAAACATGGATAATCAAAAGGAAAGAGACACAGCTAGGCAAAGTAAAAGGCCATACCGTTCAGATAATGCCTTGTTATCTGAGACAAAGGGTATTGTCATGATGTCCTTTGAGTCCGCAGCGTTCGAATTAGGATCCCTTTGTCCCAGAAAACGAGGGCATGGAATTGCTTCGTAATTACATTGTAATCATGGCTTCGTAGGTAGGTGCCAGCTACTATCCTCTTAACGACTAACCAGGGTCGATATACTTCACGCTCATCTAAATTCATGACCATTCCCCTTACATTTTAACGATGCAAGTGGTAGCTATGGGATGCTATATTGCCTCTCTATCTATTTAACCGAGCTATTTCCCTCAGTATTACATGAACACTACGTCGGGTTTAACGATAGGAAGAGGAGTGTTAGAACAATTTTGTCCGAGACCTTCCTCTTCGGGAAGAGAGAGATGGAAACCAGCAGTGCTTCCGTGCAGCTCCAACTACATGCATATCCGATGACTTATCTAGGTTAGGTTAGTGTCAACGGCGAGCCTCGGCGAGAAACACTTAATTACACCTCTCTATCCATTTGACGCTTACTTCTGCAGTCTCAAATTGAAGCTATATACTAATCGAAAGCTCCAAGTCGTTCACTTCTTAGGTCACACGATGACGAGACGCCAAAGCCAACACCAGGTCTTGACGCAGCAGACAGGCTCCCCACGGGATATGCTGCCGAGCTCTATCCACTCCACTGCATTCGGGATTACAATCCGCCCCAGATCCAGCGAGGAGGAGAATGCAACCAGCAAAGCGAACATAGCACCGTCCAAGAAGGTTGTGTACACAATTATCAAAACATCGCTACTTATTCCGGGCGACGGCGAGCCCATAAAGAATGGCGCTCTCGTGATTGAGAACAAGGTCATAGCATGGGTTGGTTCTCACCATAAGATACCTGATAAGTACACCGACGCCGCCCACCGGAGCTTCTCCATTCCCTTCGTCATGCCGGGCCTCTGGGATGTGCACGTACACTTTGGTGGCGAGGGGCCTGGGGCCGACAATGGCGACGGCGCAAGCATCTTCCAGCAGCATCCAGCTATAGCCGGTGCCCGTCTCACAAAAGGATGCTGGGAGGCTCTCCAGCGGGGTTACACCTCTGTGCGCGACGTTGCCGGGTTGGGATGCGAGGTCGGCCGTGCCATCGACGACGGCAGCATCGTGGGGCCCAACGTCTACTCCTCTGGCGCCTGTCTCAGCCAGACGGGCGGACACGGCGACCTATTTAACGTCGCGGCGGGCGACATGCACCAGAACTACGGTCTCTCGGCCGTGCAGCCGGGCCACTGGGGCTCGACGCAGACCATCCTCGTCGATGGCGTGGACGAGTGCCGGCGCGCCGTGCGCCTGCAGATCCGCCGCGGCGCCAAGTGCATCAAGCTCTTCGCGAGCGGCGGTGTGCTATCGCTCGACGACAACCCGCTGTACGCGCAGTTCAGCCCTGAGGAACTCGAGGTGATCGTGCAGGAGGCGGCACGTCAGGAGCGCGTTGTCGCCGCTCACGTGCACGGGAAGCCCGGCATCCTCGCCGCGGTCAGGGCGGGCGTCACGACCGTGGAGCACGTCTCGTTCGCGGACGAGGAGTGCATCGGGTTCATCAAGGAGAAAGGCACGGTATATGTCGCCACCCGAACCATTGTCGATATGCTGCTCAAGAGCGGCGGCAAAGGATTGTCGAAGTACCAGTGGGAAAAGGCACAGCTGTGCGGCACGAACCATCTGAACGCTTACAAGATGGCCATCAAGGCGGGCGTCCCCATCGCACTCGGCACGGATACCTCTCCCGGCTTCAACATGGCTATGGAGTTGGACTTTGCCGTACAGGCCGGCATGAGCAGCTTAGAGGCAATCAAGGCTGCGACGGCCAATGGCCCCCTGAGTGTTGGGGCGATGGCGCCGAAGACGGGCCAGCTGAAGGTGGGCTACGAGGCAGATATCTTGGGACTACTGGAGAACCCTGTCCGAGACGTAAAGATACTACAAGACAAGAAGAACATCGAATGGGTCTGGAAGGGCGGTCGGCTATTCAAAGGACCAGGTGTTGGACCCTGGGGTGAGGGCCCTTTGTAAATTATCTATCCACAAAAGTCACGGTTGCCTACTGAAATTGATCAGTGGTAATAGTTAGTGGTACACAAAAATCTCTATGGTCTCTAAATCTCGATCACAAGTTTGTCATCTCCCCGGGCCGCCCTATACCTGTTAGTAGATTCGATAACCGTATCGCAGCCTTGAAGTAAAAATCCCCATTTCTTCGCAAAGCCTTCAGTGATCTCCCATCCCGTCTCGGACCAAGGGTCGCCCCAAACAAGCACCCCGTTAACTTCGATGTCGTTGAAGCCCTCGTACAAGCCCCCCATAAGGTCCGCACAAAAGTCGTCACCGTCAATGAACGCATCATATGACAGTATGTTATCCCTCATTCGCGGCCATGGTATGGCATCCACCCACACGTCGTGTGGTGTCGTCTGCTGGAGCCAGGTCTCCTGTAACGCCGGGGGCAACACGTCCGGCGGAGGTGGGAAGTCCTTTGCGAATAGGACGGCACCGCATTCTGTGGGTAGTCGGTCTATGAGCCCCAACAAGGCCATGTTAGAGAGCACAGCTCGGTAGACATTGAGCTGTATGAGGACCAGTAGCCGATGATCTGGGGAGAGCGGGAAGTATATAGTCGGTAGCGTAGTACCGTCATGGTCGCTAGCCAGATACTCGAATACGGGCGGGAAACGCCGTCTTCTTTCTTCTGGCGTGAGACCCCCGTCTAGAAGCGAAGGGCTTGGCCGAGGACGGTCCAAGTCCCTCGTAAGATGAGTGGATCTGGATCGGGCATTTAGTTCTTCCCAATAAGAGAACGACTTCAACCTTTCAAATGGTACGATGGGTGAAGTCCGTTGTATCGCAAGATAGTCATTCAGACCATGTTGGCGGTTAAGCACAAGCGCCTATTCAGTCTGATATTAGTCCAGGGAACACGCCTATAGAGCGTCACGTGAGTGAATAGAAAGCCTTGCACTCAATCTATCTCGAGAAGTCAAACTGAAGCTCTCGGTTTGTTGGGGCTCAACTTGATCCACATCGCCAGCAGGTCTGCTGGGGTTTCCTGCAGCCTGTTGGGCCTGTCGACGACCTGCAACTCGGCCAGGTTAGTAGGATCTTTCGCAATGGATTATAAATGGCATTTGCAAGGATGTTAAACAGTGTCCTAGACTCGTATCCGTTGACGAGATGTCCAAATTAGGCACTCGACTATCCAGGTATGTATCTCGAATGGGTGGGGAACCAGATGAATGATACTGGGTACGTACGCCAGGCTCGTTGATGCAAACGGTTTTGTCGCCGCCTTCTTTCAGCTGGGTCTGCCAAACCGGTCCAATCGTCATCTTGGTCGCGAGCCTTTTCTTCTGTCAATATGTGTGTATTCTACTGATCTATTCCCTGGTGTGCACGTAGGTTACTCACCTCCCGAAGAGCTTTTACAGCTGATAGCTCAAGTCTCACCATCATTCATTAATACTGGGTATGTAAAGAAATGTCGAAATGGAGGGATGGGTGATGCAATTTGCTTATTGCCCTCCCAAGAAATGTCCTATTTCAACATACCTACCTACATATAACAATCTCATCGACAACAGAGTCGGAGAGATTAAGACTGCGACATGTCATCCGCCATGTCCAATCCCAGAGCACCGGTCTTGGAATCCATCCGAATGGTGTTGCTTAACTCGCTAACTCCGTGGCAGGGCCAGCTATCCCCACTTACCAAGAGCACCAAAATCTATGGAATTAGTCCTAGAAAGGCTGAACTAGGTCAAGGTTGGCATAGCGCCTATGCAGGCTGCTTATTCCCATGACCGGACACAATTCGAAGGCGCAAGGAACTTAATAAAGGCGTCTATTTTTTGCATACCTGTAAACCTAAGAGACACTGAATCTGTTCATCAGGAAATGTATTTTTAGAGGTATGGGAATGATTTCAGCTATGGATCGTGATCCTGTTGAAGAGTCCGAGTACTGAAAGTACAAAGGGATCACAAGAGCGGAAGAATCATTTGGGGATGGAGGTGACGGACCGACGGTTCGGAAACGGTAGGTGGTGAGACCCGGCAATTTCTATTCAATTAGAGGGAAGGCACGCAGGCCTACAGCAAGGGTGCCGCAAGACGGTCCAGTCAAAACACTAGACGAAGTAGCCGTTTCATCATAAGAATATTCATATGATATAACCTCATCAATACAGCAACAAAGCTTTGATAGGCTTTTTGTGTACTTTCTTTCCGGAAATCGACTATGCCACTCGTGTCTAAGTAGGTACATACTTAAATGCCATTCAGAATTGCTGCATTGCATTTCTCGATCAAGCTGTGCCGCAGTCCTGAGAAGTTCGAAGATGGCCGAAAGGCAGCACGCGCTCCATTCAGTTCATGTTTTCGATGGCCAAGGCCTCGTAGCAACTCCCATATGTTGGATCTCCTTATTCGTCAAAGCTCGAGTGCTCAGACCCTCATTGGCTACACATGATATAGATACAAGGAGGTACAGCAGTACCGGTAGTCATATCCAGCCACACCAATCCCCCTAGCAAGTTATCTGACTTGGGGCGATCCTCGAAACCAAGAACATGACACCTATTAAGAAATAACCGGCCAACAGTTTAGACCGCAGCTTCAGGAATAGGCTCGTCCAACACTACCTAGTCACTAGCGGTGGCCTTCAGAATTCCGCCATTTATCTAGGGGAGTGTAATATGAGCCGACAAAGATAGGTTCCACTAGGCTGCACTGAACGACGGTAAGGAGTTTGGAGAAATAAAGCTCGCGTATATTACGGATCATCAAGCTGTTCGGGCTGGGGGCAAATCCTTGGTTGGACATATTAACGAGTTATCTGAGGGTGGGCGAACGACCTTTCAGCGTGAACCGACGAAACATTCACAAATCTACTCTCTGCGACGGCGATTTGTCTATCGCGATTACCTAAGAGACTGCAAAACTCGTCACGGAATGGAGCAAGTTGACTCAAGTGCATTTTTAGTCCCGCGTGCTTCCGACAGGTATAGTACTGCCTATCAACACTGGTGCGACGGATCTCCATAACGACTTAATGAAAGCTTACGAAGATCGCCATACGTGTGATTGCCCTAATTTGACAACAATGTCAGGAGCCGGCGGTCAACACACCTAGAGCACTACTAGCTATTGAAGGGCATAATATGCCAACTCATGTTAGACTGCCAGTCGCAATCATACCTAACCTACCAACCACGACAAACATCGAACCAGGAGTGGACCGAGAGACTGCTTCACCATGTACGATACACATGTAAGTTTAACTATCATTTGAGATGTCTCTGTCATCCTCTTGATCCTTCACTAGTTGGGTAGCAGTGGAACATAGTTTATGAGACTCTATAATCAGAAATTGCTTGATGAGGCCAGCCAACCCAGCTTATTGCCATATCAGGCACGTATCGAGGGCGACGACGATTCTTTGCCAAGAGGTAACGATACCCTAGCCGTAAAGGTTGGCGCACTGAATGCTACAGCGGACAATTTAATCTTTACCATATCAAAACCGCCCCAAGGCATGTACTATGTATGTAAGGCCTCGTGGGTACGAAGAATGGTCGAATCAAGCTAAGTAAGCACCTACCAATCAATATCTTCATTGGCACCTGCATGCAAAGTTCACGCAACTGTGCGTCGAAAAGGGCGGCATTACCACGTGGAGGCGCTGAGATGTCATCATCAAATGCAGCAATTTCCAAGAGCAAGGGTTTCGAGGAACTGGTAATGATCTGCTTCTACTCCTGAATGATGAACAAACGCTGACCTGCAGTAGGTACATATTTTTCCAGAGCAAAGGCAGGTTCTTGTCATACAGTAGTCAGGCATGAAAAATGACGCTAGACGATTTCTGATATCATACGTAATATCCTTTACAGTAGTCGACATATTACCTTGGACCACGGTGAAGGTGAGGGCATGCTAAGTACAGACTTCCGCATATTGTAATTGCGATCAGCTTGATGTCGCTCTATCAGGTTAATTGGTGGGTTATATTTGTAACGATCACGGCCTGCCACAAAGCTTGAGTGATGTTGAAAATGGGGGCCTCGGGCCAGGGGCAAGATATGGAGGTGGGGTCGGCAATGCTGGTTAGCACCCAAACTCGCCCCCGGTTTCTTGTCAACCCCCTATCTAACCCCTGTATAGTTTAGGTGGATGTGACTAACATATGGTAACGGGGCAGGGTATACCTACTGTACCGGTACATGCCACACACACCTACCGTAACGGCGTCCAAGATCATTGAATTGTTGGTTGCGGCAGTTGAACCAAACAGCCAAAATAGCCTACATATGTACAGCATCATCCTAAAGTGCCATGCCCAAGTAGGGTAGTAGGCCACCTAGATATTTCTACATACCCAATCCTTCACCAAAATGTTTTATTTTGGGGTCTCCCTGCCAAGGGTCCGGAAGATTACCTGAAGATGACCAGGAGCATCACCATTCGCCCTCGCGCATCGATGATGGGTAGGAGTGACTAGGGAGATGACACTACGGCTCGTGAAAAGAAATGATCTTCGGAGGGGGGCATCGAGGGCAAGGATAGACGGTGATCCCCAATGCTGTTGGGAGTGGAAGCCAAGTCGAAGCTCAGATATATATACTGGACTTGCTTGTCCTCCAACGACGTTTGATTCTTGCTTTCATCATCCACAACTCGTGCTTCCAGTCGCTCATTCAGACCAACTCACTCCAGTCATTCTTTGATACCCCACCTTTGCCCTCGCATCCAGCAAATCATCCTTTACAGCATCCGTCCGGACAGCCACAACCACCACCGTCAAAATGCAGTTCACTACTTTCGCCCTCGCCGCCCTCTCTCTGGGCTCTGCTATTGCCGCCCCGGCCCTTCCCGTCGACCTCCCCGGCACCCTCCCCGTTGCTGGTCTCCCCGGCTTCGAGGAGGCTGTTGAGGCTGTCAGCCACGCTAAGGTCATCGTTGAGCAGCAGGTTGCTGCCGTCGGTATGTAACAAGAATCCAAGGAACGTGACACGAACCCGTTAGCAGCTGACGTCCGCGTTACAGAGGCCATCCTTAACATCCAGGATGTCACCCAGGTCGTGGGCAAGGTCCAGGCGACTCTGATCACCGTTGGCCAGAACATCAACGGCCTGCTCAACCCCATCCAAGCTCTCGGTACCGTCGGCAAGGAGACTCTGAGCGATGAGCAGCTCGAGAACATCCCCGAGTTCGTCGAGAACTTCCAGACCATCTTCGTCGGTGTCCAGACCATCAGCAAGAAGGTTGTTGGTGGCATCAGCCAGGGTAAGTAGTTCCTTCCAGTGCAAATCAACTTCATTATCTTGAAGAAAATTTGCTAACCCAACAAACAGAGGCCGTCGAGGAGGTCAAGCCTGAGCTCCAGTTCGTCCTTGCTTCCGTTGGCCCCGTCACCCGCCCTGTCATCAGCTTCGTCACCACCGTTGTTCCCGGCTCCAGCCCTATTATTCAGCAAGTCAGCCCCGTCCTTGCTGAGCTCCAGACTGGCCTCACCACCATCCTCGCACCCGTCGACGCCATCCTCGGTGGCGGTCTCGGCGGTCTCTTGTAAATTCGGCCCCATGGATTATTTTACGGACACTTCGGTCCTCCGCGTAGGACCTTCCAAAAACGTTTCCGCAGGCATGTATATAGCATACAGATGAGGAAACGTCCATAGTTATTAATACTCATCCGCTGCACCTTCGTGCGCGACAATTTGATAAAGGCAAATTGATCTTCTACCGCATGCATTGTGTCAATATGCCGTTCTTCTTGATTTTCCGTAAGTGACTTTCATGGGTAGCATGTGCTTTTGTCTAATGAATAGCATATAATGTCCTATCATACCTCATTCACTTTAACCTAGTAGGGTGTTGAAGCGTGAGATCTGTCGAAAGTCAGCATCCGCAAATGTGGGTGGCTTGTCACGCGAAGACCCTAGTCAATTAATTCTTTGGTTGTGTATGCGTGGTCAGGGGGCGTTTCCGGGGTTAGTTCCATGCCCCCCAGCTCAATATTTGGTAAAGATATTTTCTTGGCATCCATATATTCGTTCATCTTCCACCTCTTTGCCTCACGCCATCCCCTATGATCTTTATCATTGCTTTCGAGGAAAACTAAGATCCATGGCGTCGGTTGTAGGAGCAGTTCGTCGCAACTGGCGTATGACGCATCCCCCAGAAGTCATCAAATCGTCGAAGCCACTAATATTCGGCATTCTCGGCGCTGCTGACATCGCGTGAGTTGCAATATGATATTCACGCGCGACAGCCAGATGTGTCATCAGCTAACACACTTATTTCAGCCCTGCTGCTCTTATCCTGCCAGCGAAGAGCCATCCAGACGTTGTGGTTCAGACCGTAGCTGCCAGAGATCCCGCCAAAGCAAAGGCCTATGCACAAAAGCACGGGATACCTGATGTTGCGCAGACTTACCAAGGTTGGCTTGATCTGTCTCGGTATTTCTCACAACAGCCGGTTCTAATTCACATCCCGATGATATCTAGATATCCTGAACGATCCCAGCATTGACTGTGTCTACATTCCCCTACCCAACGGACTTCACTACGAATGGGCCCAACGCAGTCTCAGAGCCGGGAAGCACGTTCTTCTCGAGAAACCATCGGTGAATAACATCACAGAAGCCGAGCAGTTGTTTAATCCTTCTCCTGACGACACCGCCGCGTCTCCGTCAGCACCAACACGGCCTGTCCTGCTCGAGGCAGCGCATCCGTTCTTCCACCCAGCATGGGCGGTTTTCATGGCCCAGGTTACGCCGAGCGCCGTCGCTAGCGCCAAGACCTCCATCTGGGTTCCACGCGGCATGTTCGGGTACGACGACATCCGGTATAACTTCGAGCTCGGCGGCGGCGCCATGATGGACCTGGGCGCTTACACCGCGAGCACTCTCACTCGCATCATGGGCTCTGTCGCCTCGGAGTGTCTGAGTTGTGAGACTGCGCCCGGCGCGGCTCCCGCCGATCCGCGGTGCGATCAATTGTATAAGGCTAGCTACTCGTTTCCCAACGGCGCTGTCGGAAACATGGAGGGCGATCTCAAGACGCCCGTGCACAGGATCATGCCCAAGATATCCGTCACGCACAAGCCTGTCGAAGTCACCCCAGCAGAGGCGGAGGTCAAAGCCGGAGAGGAGGGAGAACAAATTTTGCGTACGCGCAATATTAGCTTCAATAATTATCCTCAGCCTGCTATTTTCCATTCCATCACTGTCGAGGATGAGTTTGTGGTGCAACGCTCTGGTGGAGGAGCAGCACCGACGAAGACTTGGAAAACGAAAAGGACACTCAAGGCTTACTCGTGGCGTGAATCTGGGCTTGAGGGATTCGAAGAGCAGCCGGGAGAGGTACACTGGACCACTTACCGGTACCAGCTCGAGCAGTTTGTTAACAAGGTGCGTGGACACGATACACCACAGTGGGTTGAGGGGCAGGCATCCGTGGCTACGATGCGCATGATCGATATGGCCTATGCGAAAGCAAATCTTCCGGTCAGGCCGACAAGTGAGTACAAATAAGGGGAAATGGTATTAGCCGTATAGGATATCGACTCATGAGTGGAATTAAATTAGTTCTATCTATTAATATTTACCCTTCAGTATATAATACAAGATGATAATACATGCCGACAAAGTGCAAAACATCTCAAAGGCGGTGGATAAACTCCAAAAGCTTTTTCGCACCAATTTCCCAGCTAACATCGTTCTGCAGATGATGACCTGCACCGGGAACCCAAGCCAGCTCCACGCCATGACCAACATTATCGCCGCACTCATCTCTCCCCAAGGGATAAATAGCTTCGTCCTCAGCATCCACTTCATTCCCCCGGACAAGCTGTGAGAAGGCAGTACGGTACGTCTCCGCAGTCTTCTCTTGCACTTCCCTCGTCATCAACCTCTCATTCGTGCCGGCCATGACTAACATCCGAGGTCCATTTCCTCCCCTGCCCCAACCCGTGATCCCCTTAAGCACCTTTTTGGGGTCGATGAACCAGAACATCATGCCGAACGGCCAGAGAAAGCTCTCGTACCGGTTCAAGTGGCCCTGAAACTCGGCCAGCTTATCATCGGGGTAGTCATCGCTGAAGAAAGCCCGCTTCACGAGGAACGGGTGTGAGAGGGGCGAATTGGAATGCCATCCGTGCAAAATCATCCGGATCAGGGACCAAGGGTCAAAGCGCACCCAGTTCTTGTACACAGACAGTCTATTTTCATACAACATGAAATCACATAAGTTTTAGCAAGTTATTTGATCGATGAGGGGGAGTTGAGGGAAGACCTTACGACCCAGTGCCCGGGACCGCTCCCAGGAGTCCGAGCCCTTTGACTCGGACATCTCCCTCGGCGACAATAAATTGGCTCAAGCCGCCCCCACTCGAGTGTCCGACGAGAACCACCTCGCTTCCCGTCTCCTCCCGCTCCCGCTCTTGCACAGCCTTCACGCCCGCGACGAGATCGTCGGCGAGATCGCGTGTTGTGGTCGCGTACAGCATTCGTAGAAACGAAGGGTGCCAGCTTGCGCCGTGCCCACGTGTCGAGACCGCATAGCTAGTGATGCCGTTCGCGGCTAGATAGCGCATGTACTCGTGCCACACCCAGGCGCTGCCCATGCCGCCATGCGCGAAGACGACCACCGGCGACCGCCGCAGCGGCAACGACGACGACGACGACGACGATGCTGGCTTTGTTGGCCTGGCGCAAAGTAGCTCGAGGTCGCCATTCGGCGTGGCGACAAAGCTTCTCGTGGTACCTGCAGGGGGCGGTTCAGGGGCCCCGCTCGGACGGCACCAGTACAGGTACCGGTAACTCAGATGTAAGAAATTTGGCATGGTGTGTGATATTGGCGAAGCCACTGTAGGTAAGAAAAAACGGAACAACTACCAACATGAATGGAACCTGGCGTGGTCGTTCGGAGGCTCCCTTTACGACTCATCTCGTGAATTATATGTGGATTTATACTTACATTTATACTTACAGGGTGGGTAGCTAGTATCGCGGGAATTATAGGAGCTGAAGCTCGCTTTGCCTTGGCATCCAGCCACAACTCTCACTAACCACATCGTCTAAGGCTAGTCATGTGCTGTTTTGACTCATTCATTAAAGCCGTGCTATAGGCTATAGCTGACGCTCGCCTTTTCGTTTCAAGGTACAGAAACAGTAAGATAGATATATCTATGTTTACGTTACGTCACATCCCCATTTTGCTAATTCATTGAGCATTTCAGCTATAGTTGTCGGTGTTGCCGGCAGTAATTGTTCCAAGGCTTATACAATAAATGACGTGCCGTTCTGGTACCTTAGGCAATGGGTGCGAAGGGGTGAAATCTTCTGTATCTTTACCTGCAAAGGACGTGTTCCCAGAGATGAATGGCACAGGTTGTAACGGTCCGAGGTATGATACATCACGTCTTGTTGCTGTTTGACTGCCGCGCCTACATAGATCTCAGGTACCTACATACCTTACCTACTACCTACACGTATAATGTATAGTATATGAGGTACCTCCCATTAGAGTACATAATGGACCATTGATGGTAAGGCAGGTGCCTTTGATTAGCGTGACTGCTGGTAGGTACCATACTACCTGCGAGCAGCTGGCCGTGCACCAAATCATTCACTTGGATCGTTCAGGTTAACAATGGGCATATTATCCCATTGAACGCTACGTAGGCACATACCTACTTATCTAGTGTTCGCCTCTCACTTCCTCTCCTTCTTTTCCCATCCCTCCTCATCAACGTCCAATACATAAAAACTGGGCACGATGTCATCCGCGGCAGAAGTAGACGAAATGTGGCAAAGCGTAGCACAATGGCTGCCTTTACTGAAGTCGCGATGGTTCTGTATTGTTCCAACTTCTTCTCTCCCCGAGGAACCGTCGCAGGAGGAAATAGAAACCACGGGTCTCCTCTACGACGACTTTGAGGGAGCAATCGCCGACCTGATCAACAAGACGGACTGGAGTAACACCACATACCCTCTGTCGGCGACAGACTACCGCGTCCTATACGAGAGTCTTCGGGTCCTCCAAAAGTTTGAAGCCGACCTGCAGGAGCAAATGACGTTTGTTGGCCAGAATTTGATATCTCATGAAAGAGAGATACTCAAGGAAGGCTGCAACCCTAACGACCTCGGCCTGCCTCTCACACAACAACTGAAACGCTCATTCGCCGGTCTTATAAAGCTTACGAATAGCTATCGGTCTTGCCTACGGGCTAGGATCAACAAGCTCACTCGCACTTTAGTCCGGCAATTGAACATTCTGGATTTCCCAGATGAGATACTCATGAACATATTCTACTATGTTTCCAAGGATATCCGTCCGTCGTTCGGAGCTCTCTCGTTCCGTACAGCCAATGGCCCGTCCTACATGACACGCTACATTCAGAACGTGCGCCTCACCTGCCGCCGGTTCTGTGCCACAAGTTCCCATCTTCTCATCGACTACGTTGGCCTTACCCTCGAACCGAAGTCTCTTGCCCGCCTCGTGAAGATCTCTCAGCATCCCACTATCAGCAAGGGCGTACGTGGGTTCTGTGTTGATTTATCTACTTACTACTCGGAATTGGCGGATAAACTACAGAATTTCGCAGTCATCTGGTCCCGTGAACTTTATGAGTCGGTCGAGGCGGCCAGGGTGTGTCGACCAGGAGAAGAAATGCTGCAAACGTATGCTATTGAGGATACGGGCCTTACGCGAGCTGAATATTTCGCCATGCTTGACAGATGTCACGCTATCAGCGAGGAGTGGGACAAGATCGCATCAGGGCCCGTTCCCGAAGCCAACCCTTGTAGTGAAGCTCTTCAAGTCTGCTGGGAGACTTATGAACAACGCTACAGAGACCAACAGCAGGTTATCAGCAGTGGGAGCTTTATCCAAACGGTTACTGGCGCCTTAGCTCAACTGCCGTCGCTCCGACATCTGGAGTTCAAGGACGATCGTACCCGTCGTCGGCGCCGTCTTAAGCCACTTGATGAGGTTGCTGATGATCCTCTTGCAATTGCGCAGATGTACATCAACCGTCATTGTGTAGCGACTCATCAATGGCTAGGTTTGAGCTGCGACACACCTATGGAGATCATTGTCAACCTTCTGGGTGCTCTACCCGGAGCGGGGGTCACCCTGAACAGCTTGACAATTGATATGAGCGGACTTTGTAACACAGCACAATTGGTTCCCGGTCTAGAGGCTTGTGAGAGTCTCTTCCAAGTCGCCAAAAACCTGAATCGATTCTCCCTAAAGCTCGGAAAACCCTGTTTCGACATGGACCACACGAAGACGAGTCACCTCATCCAGCTTCTGAATCCGCTCTTAACCGGCGACAAACTTACAAGCATAGATATTAAGATAAACCTCCATGGCTTGCATATGGGTAGCATCGGCCCAGCGCTAACTAGTCCGAAGTACCACGAATTGAAGGTCCTTCGGTTGGATGGGCTGACTATTCACGGGAAGGAGCTGGTGCGACTTATATCCGGTCTCAAACCCAAGAGTCCGGACGGTTCCTATCCAGGATGTGATATCATCCTCAAAGGCCTGTACTTATTCTGCGGCTCGTGGGCTGTCATCCTAGATGCACTACGTGACAAGGCGACTCATAACTCTCGGATCGGCGCACCGTCGGGCGCTGAGTGCAACATTATGTCGCCAGAGGACTATGAAAGGGTGTTTGGACGATATGAAGAATTCCCTGGCGATATCGAGTCTTCCAGCACAGCTGACCTCTTTATTTCGGGACAGTTGGGTGATGACGCTCGTAACCCCATCTACAGTATCGCTGCTATCACCGAAGGCTGAGGCGCTACCTGGACACAGTCTTTTCACCGACTTCATGTCTTACGCAAGGGTGGACTGTGATAAGCGTCAACTGCCGTACTGTATGACCTGCATGGTGATAGAGACCTCTCTGACCGGCCTTTGTCTTTCACTAGATATTGCAGAATAAATACACAGTCATTGCACATCTTTTTCCCTCTCTAGTTCACATGTGAAATGCAATAGGCTCTCTGAGTAATAAATTAATAGAGCGGTAGTAGTCCGGAAATACATGGTTTCAAATTTGATATCAACAACTAATTACTTTTTATCTTCGGCTGAATTTGCAGGTACTGCATTCGCATGGTCTTGCTCGTAACCCTCAGTTTTCATGTCCCTGAGCCCTAAATCCTCTTCCTCCTCATCGGTACGGGTATACTCCTCAATTGTCAGTTGCGGATCATCCTGGTCGGGATCAACAGCCTTCTGTACATAGCTGCTCGCCAAGGGGTCGGAGAGAATAACCGTGAAGGGCCTCTCGCCCTTGATAGCCACATCGAGCCCTTCAAAGAACTGGTTCCATGTCTCTTTCTCGTTGGTTGCGAGCGAGTCACCGCCGCCAGAACCGGTCTCGAATATTTGAGAGCGGAGGTCGTCTCGAATTTGAGTTAGCAAACCCTCGACAGTTGTGAAGCGACCGCCTAATGTGCCAGGGTTGACTGATAGATTGAGTTCGGGGCATTCCAAGGCGCAAGTCTCGCTCTTGAGAATGTCGCGAGCGAGATCCTCCTCACTCTCCACCCTCAAAGTGATTCTTCGGCCGAGCTCGGGGATTTCACCGCCGGTCTTGACATCATTTGACTTGTATCCACAGGCACTGCAGACTGTCGACATGAGAACGACGGCCTTGAAATGAGGTATGTCGACCATGGTCATCCTTGTCACGCAGGGGTGCATGCAACCAGGGCAAGTCGCCGGGAACTCATACACTTGATCTGGAATGATGTCCTCGTCTTCAGCCTTGGTACCGGTGCCTTCTTCCGTAGCGGCCAAGCCCAGAGCTTCATTCTGTTCTGGTGTCCGCACGTAGTCTCGCTTCTCCCATTTACCGATGCCATCTCTCATGTTGGGAGATATCCACGAGTTTCCGGCTGGGTCGTCCACAGACAGTCTGAAGGGGAAAGCTTCGCCGGCGAGCATGGCACGCCCTTTAGTGATAATCTGCGCCACCTTTTCGTATATTTCAGGCACTTGTACCTTGCGAGCCTCTTGACCGATTTCGAGATCGTCGATAACAGTGGTCAGGAGGCCTTCGACATTTGTAAGTTGTCCACGACCGGAGGGAACCTCTACATCTAGCTCGATGAACTTGACGATGGCGGTGTCGGACTTTATGACTGTTCTTTCGAAGTCGGCCATGTCTGTAAGTCGGAGAAGATAACTGGCGCCCTTCGGTTGGATGACGCCAGCCGATTGGATTTCGGAGTTGGTGAAATTGCAGTGGGGACAATGGAAAGACATGAGGATGACCTCACGAAAGTAGGGAATGGAGGTAAGAAGCATGCGCGTGGTGCCCTAAATCCGAGAGATTAGCAATGTGATACTGGAAAACCAGTTGGGTTGTCCCCTACATTTTCGTGGCAGTTCATGCAAAGAGATTCGATCTGTTCGACCACTCTATCATTATCCTCATCACCACTGTTGGCACCGCCATTTGCGGTAGTGTTAGATGGTGCAAGTTGATCGGCTTTTTGTCCAATGGATTCGAAGAAACCAGAAGACGACACGGTGGTCGAGGTCGGCTGATCTTTGGCGTCCGACATTGCAATCCGGGGGTTTTTAGTATTCTACCGAGTGTCGCAAGTTGTCTGAATGTTTTTCTTGGCTAGCTTTTTTGGCTCTTTGCGATGTTCGCAAAAAATTTGGAGGGGCAGCTTGAAGAACTCTAAAATGATGGCGGGGTTGTGACATAAAGCTGGGTACATATGCGCGTACCCTGCGACACTACCCCACTAGGCCTAGTGTAACCAGAAATTCTTCTAGGCCCTCCTCGTGCATTCCATCCACAGAACTTTAGCTGAACCGCAACCCAGCGCGTCACTCCGGTGATAGTACTAGATGACTAATGCTGCATAAAGTCTGCCAGACTCAGGCCCATGCCTCCCTGTGGTTTAGAATTTGAGGATTGCTGGAGCAAGGCCTGGAGACCTTGTTTCCGGTTTTTCGCTCTCTTCTTACTGCTTGCATTAGCTGTAAGCTTATTAGAGGGTTCACTGGGCGCTATCGTTGGTAGGCTGATAGGTTTGGATGGCACGTCATCCATGCTACTAATGGCTTTTGAGGCTTGCTGCTTGAAGCGTCGCCTAGGAGTGCGAGTGGGCGCGTCAAAGTTGATCTTAGTATACCGGCTGCATTTACTGCACATGAACGTTTTCTGACAGCCTTTTGTGGGTGGCACTTCTTTACCCTTCTGCTTGGCACCAGGCCCTTTCTTCCTACGGCCTATGATGTTGCTCTTCATCTTGAGCCGGTCGCCTTGTCCGGCTATCATAATGTGACCACAGCAGCCACATGTATGTTGCCTATGCACGTCGGACTGATTTATGTCGTTGTTAAACATTAAAGAATTCCGCCGTGACATGAGATGTGCGGACGTTTCAGGTGCCATCGGCAAAAGGAGGTGAGCGGCATCTGTAAGGAAGCTCAGAGTCGCGGGGAGCGGATCGGTCGCCATGTCGCAGCTCCTGAGATGCTATGACAGACTATCCAGTACAGTTCGAAGCCATCCAGAGTAATATGAAGGTTTTCTGTCATACTGGACTAACGTGGCAAATTAGATTCTTTAAAAGCATGCAACACTGTTATTTACATGTACGGATTAACTAACCCCCTTTAAATTCATAATACCTCCTAGCTAGGTTGGTTGCTGCCAGTATATGAAATAACACATAATTACTTCTTGAAACTTCAATACGTAGTCAGACTAAATAATGTGTTGTCCTCTAGTTGGCCATTGATGAGGTCTAACCTAGAGGTTGAGGTGTCTTAAGGCTGTAACTTAGATTATTGGTTATTCCTTGCAACGCATCCATCCACAATGTGTGCACAATCAGCCTCTGTATGATATAGTCCCTGCTGTAATATATATTTCAATAGCCGTGCTTTTTGCCTGCGCAGGATGCACAGCAGCCTGGCGTCCTTTAACAGTTGTGTGCAGATTGTATTTGTCCCATAGCCGCGCCATTGGATTATATCAAGCTTACCGGTGCAATACGCATGATCATGCTCTCATATCAAGTATATCCAAGTATATACTATGTAGCTTGCATAGGAAAATGCAGCCTCTCCTGAAGGCTTGTAACATTTCATGTTTATAGCACTCTAATATTAGCTATGTGGTAAACAGGGAAGTTAGTCAATGAAACAATTAGCAACAAACTTGACAAAGTGGGTTATAACACTTGTGGAATTTATACATATCTAATACCCTACAAAGTAGCCCCGGTACTTTCCTCATTGCAACGAACAGCAGAGTATATTAATGATTTGGCATAACAAGGCAGCATTCAAACCGCAATCTGCACACTAAGGTAGACGACTTGAAGTAAGAGAAAGCAGCACACAAAAAAAAAACGTACAACACCAAGGATTCGCTGGTCGTCACCGACCCAACTACTAATTTGGCCCTCACTAGCTTGTCTATGGGAGAGCGGACGGGATCCCGAATTTTCTAATGGGTATGGTCGTACGTGACAGACCAGGGACAGAATTCTGTAAATAACAGTGCAGTCGTCTGTTGATTTTGCAGCTGGTTACCTACTACGTGTTAACATCTCTCTACCGGAGCCTAGAAAGAAGTGCAGATAGAGTCACGGGGATGGACATATAAGCTGCAATAACAACGTCTATGATTGTGGTGCGTTCCTAGTGCCTTTTATAGGGTTGTGCTCGCGCTCTAAGGGCAGATCCTGATATGACATCTTCTAGAAATGAGTAAAATGTGAAGGTTCTCTTAGAGCTATAGGCAAAAGTTATTAGGTTGCAAACTACTATATATCATAGTTCACGCCGCCGGGAATTCCTTAAGTGATTTGTTGTCATGGCGTAAGGAGAGGGATTTATCTGGAGCAGGAATCTCCCGTGTCTCTTATACAGGCTGGCTGTAGACCATGCAGGACATCCGTCCTCGGTTGGAGAAAATTTAGAACGGAACCGTGATACCAGATGTCTCTACCCTTCACTGTATTACCTAAACACAGGGAGTCTTTTTGAGAAACAGGCTCACGTCTTCACTTTTAACATAAGTTCACGATCGCAACAGAAACAGGTTGTCCGTACATATATATTCGGTATACTTCCACATGCTCTGTTCAGTGTGACGGAGGGTAGGCGGCAAGCGAATTACCTAATTGCGACATCTACTTATGTCAGATCGTTATATGTAAAGATAAGATGTATATACTTGTAATATCTGCCCTTACAGTCTCCAAACGCGCTGTTCAGGGGGTGACGCCTTCCTCCCTTTCAATTGCTTCCTGGCTCGGTGACCACTTCTCTTGTAGGTTCTTGTCTAGTGCCAGTCCGTACACGTCCTTCGGCCACCACTCACCCCAGCTCGTAAGGAAGAGCTGCTCAGGATCTTCTGGCAGATCGTCCCGCGTAAAAGCTCTGAGGACGCTTTGCGCACCCTCAGGAACCGTTTTTGCATCGGGGTGATCGGCTGGCATTTGGAAATTTGAGCCTCGCAAGAGACCCGTTTGTGGGATTAATCCAGGAGAGACAGCTACGATTTCGCATTTGCCGTAGAGCTGGCGGCGCCACCATTGTGTAGAGACAAGCTGAATGAACTTAGTAGCAGAGTAAACTTGTTCATCTGTGTCTACGCTAGCTAGCATTTCATTTTCAAGAGTGACTGGAATGGTTAGCATATCCTAAGGCAATAGTGGTAGCATCAGTGAAAGCGTTGCTTACCAAGATCCTTCACGTTGCGAACAACCCCTGAAGACACCACCACAATTCGTGTTTTGGATTCTTCCAACTTGGGTCGCAATAGGTGGAGTAGGTAGTGCTGTGCTACGGCAATGTTAACAATGATATGTTGAGATAGTGGCGCTGTCGCCGGGGATGTCGATACATACAGAGATGATTGACAAGGTACGGCTCGATCCATTTAGAACCGTATGGTCCTGTTTTCGCTTTTTGCTTAATGGAGCCAGTTGCTGCATTGAGAAGGAGATAATCAATGGGATTCTGGCCAAGTTCGTCTAGTGTCTGCTGCGCAAAGGTCTTGACCGCTTTCATGTTGTTCAGTTCGAGGGGCAGAACCGTGAACTTGTGCTTGCTGGCATCGTAATTGAGCGCGCCATAAGCACCGGCCGCTGCCTTAACGTCTCGAGCGCCAAGGATAAAATTGTACTGCTGGGCTGTAGAAAGCAACTGTTTGATGACCTCGAAACCCTGAGAGATGTGAGCAAAGTACAGATAGCCATATGACGAGGTAGGCCATTATAATCGCTTACGATGCCAGAGGTTGCGCCTGTGGCAACGACTGTCTTTGTGATGGCTGACATTGCGATGGCGAGGCTTAGTTGTGTTAATACTTGGTTGGGTTTCCCGCTGATGTTGCTAAGGTTTTGAGACACGACGCTCAGTTGTCTTAAGTATACTTTACAAACGCCGATGATCAATAAGCAGCTTCACAGAAAGCGGCGATAAGAGCGTATGACGACAGCAGACGAGACAAATTGCCGTTATAGATGTGCTGAACAATAGACATTACCAACAACATATATCACATTTCTGACCTTCACCATTGATGATGAAACCGCTTTAGAGGGCGGTTCTTGAATATAATTGTGATTTAAAATGGCCAAAACTAGAGCAGAATGCCTTGGTGATAAGACAACGATCCTACAAAAAGAGATCCTTGCTAGTCCATTCTTACTATCCGTTACTTATAGAAGTCCTTTATAAAAGAAACTGAAGTGTGACCGGAATCAAGTATTTGCAAACAAACACATTGGATTACAGCTACATAATTCGTGTTAGAAAAGCTCTCTACCGGTGTAGGGATTGCGATGCAACGTTCAGAGTAGCTGCATATTGTTTGCTGGTGAATATCCTGTAACTGAGCACGCAGATGTTCCCTCTGTTCGTTTACACTGATATGCATTAAACCGTAGTAATACTGAAATGCGCCAAGCTGAGAATTTACTAGGCGTGGTGCAGTGCTTCGACGGTTTTCCACCACTGGAGCTGTATGAGACACTAGTCCAGTCCCGGTTAGCCTTATTAAAGCTCAGGTTCTGGGCCGGCTCATCCATTTCCTATGCAAAGCCGAAATTTTTGAAGCTCTTCCCCAGCTTTTATCTCTTCAGAAACATCCTTCCTTCCTCTCCATATCCCGCTCAGCTGTCTTCTTCACTCTCCTCCCGTTCTCTTGTAATTCGTCTACTTGTGCCATTGTATATTACCTCATATCTCCTCTAATACTCCATAATCACAATGCAGCGCGCACTGTCATCACGCGCGAGGGCTTCGGTCCTTTCTTCGGCTGCTACCAAGTACCGCGCCGGTGCTGGTCTGTCACAGCAGCTTCGATTCGCACACAAGGTTCGTCTTGATCGTCTTCCCAATCGTCCGGCATGCTCGATTGCAAAAGTACTTACCTATTCACGTGCTGCAGGAGCTCAAGTTCGGTGTCGAGGGACGGGCTGCACTGCTCGCTGGTGTTGAGACACTCGCAAAGGCTGTTGCTACGACATTAGGTCCTAAGGGCCGGAACGTTCTAATAGAGTCAAGCTATGGCTCACCGAAAATAACAAAGGGTATGTGTGATATCATGCTACAGCGCATTGCGTCTTCAGTCAATTAACGAGTAATAAAACAGACGGTGTGACTGTCGCCAAGGCTATCAGCTTGCAGGACAAGTTCGAGAATCTTGGTGCACGCTTACTTCAGGACGTCGCCTCTAAGACCAACGAATCTGCTGGTGACGGCACAACCAGCGCCACTGTGCTAGGAAGAGCCATCTTCTCCGAGACTGTCAAGAATGTCGCTGCCGGATGCAACCCAATGGACCTGCGACGCGGAACTCAGGCCGCCGTCGACGCCGTTGTCGAGTACCTACAAAAAAACAAGCGTGATATCACTACGAGCGAGGAGATTGCCCAGGTTGCTACCATCAGTGCCAATGGGGATACTCATATTGGTAAGCTGATTGCCAGTGCCATGGAGAAGGTTGGCAAGGAAGGTGTCATCACTGTCAAGGAGGGAAAGACCTTGAACGATGAGCTTGAGGTTACCGAGGGTATGCGATTCGACCGTGGCTTTGTGTCTCCCTACTTCATTACCGACAGCAAGGCCCAAAAGGTTGAATTTGAGAAGCCCCTGATCCTCCTCTCCGAGAAGAAGATTTCGGCCGTCCAGGATATCATCCCTGCTCTTGAGGCATCAACCCAGATGCGCCGTCCTCTTGTCATCATTGCTGAGGATATTGATGGCGAGGCTCTCGCTGTCTGTATTCTCAACAAGCTCCGTGGACAACTGCAAGTTGCCGCTGTCAAGGCTCCTGGCTTTGGTGACAACCGCAAGTCAATCCTCGGCGATATCGCCGTGCTAACCAACGGCACTGTTTTCAGCGACGAGCTTGACATCAAGCTGGAGAAGGCTACTCCCGACCTCCTCGGCTCTACTGGCTCCATCACAATCACCAAGGAAGACACCATTATTCTTAATGGTGAGGGTAGCAAGGACGCCATTTCTCAACGATGCGAACAGATCCGTGGCGTCATGGCCGACCCTAACACTTCGGACTATGAGAAGGAGAAGCTCCAAGAGCGTCTTGCCAAGCTTTCGGGTGGCGTTGCTGTCATCAAGGTCGGTGGCTCATCTGAGGTTGAGGTCGGTGAGAAGAAAGACCGATTCGTCGATGCTCTGAACGCCACCCGCGCTGCTGTCGAGGAGGGTATCCTCCCCGGTGGTGGTACTGCTCTTCTGAAGGCTTCTGCCCACGCCCTCAAGGATGTCAAGTCCGCCAACTTCGACCAGCAACTCGGTGTTAGCATAATCAAGAACGCCATCACCCGGCCCGCCCGTACTATTGTAGAGAATGCAGGTATGGAGGGATCGGTTGTTGTTGGTAAGCTGATGGACGAATATGGCAGCGACTTCAACAAGGGCTTTGACAGCTCCAAGGGTGAATATGTCGACATGATTGCTGCCGGTATTCTTGATCCCTTCAAGGTTGTCCGAACCGGTCTCGTTGACGCCAGTGGTGTTGCCTCGCTTCTCGGTACAACCGAGGTCGCCATCGTCGAGGCTCCCGAGGAGAAGCCTGCTGCCCCTATGGGCGGCATGGGAGGTATGGGAGGCATGGGGGGCATGATGTAAGAAAGCTATGGGGTATATAACTTCATTCTCTTGTCTCAAAAGCACAATGTCTGGGGAAATGGGGAGCATTGACTTCGGTGTTAGGTGGATGGATTTTTGTCATTTCACGTGACCATGTAATCTTTCTCCCTCCCCTCTCACACCCATTACATGTATATTTTCATGCCACTACTACTACCACTACTACTACTACTGATATCCCAAGCGGCGTTTGAAAAAATATTGTATAGTATTAAGTGAGCTAATAAAACTTGCCACTACTATTAACTATTACAAAGCAATCTTCGACACCCGCAGCACACCTAATCAAATGAGCTGACGACTTGGAGTGTTTCTTATTAGGCAGCTGTTATAAAGAACTAGGTGTGACAGGTCATCCTACGTACAGAATGATTATATAGAGCACTATTTGGGAGTAGCTTTAAAATGCTGGGAGGCTGTCCATACTATAGCCTGTAGTTGAGTAGGCTGCTCTTGGTTCATACGGGCTGGCATAGTTCGGACGGGCAGTTTCAGCCCGAGTGGTACCCCCCAAAGCGATTTGCATATGCGTGCCTTTGAGTACGTTGTTTGATAAGGCACAGAACGGCCTCATAATGCAGTATCTGCCTCACATGCTTGTGTGGATTGATGCCCAAGAGATGGCCCTGCCGGTTGAGACCAACAACATAGAGTCGCAACACAGGAAGCAGCCCGATGTGAATAGAAAATGTGTGATCTTCATGCCATGCGGCCCACTTCTACCATGCCGGCGAGTTCAGCCCTCTTTTACTCACTGATTAAGGAGTTACTTTGCATGCCAAGCCAACTAACCATTTAGTAGCATAGGGCGTCACAAAACTTAGTACTAAGCAATACTACCTGGTGAAGCCACTTTTCGTCTTACCCATCACGAGTAATAGCGTGGTACTTTGTTTAAGGATTATATCGTGTAGATATGTTTCTAATTAGGCGTCCACATTGTAGAAAGCAGTGAAGAGACAGTATGTTTGTATATAATTAAGTAGATAAGCCTGCATTTAGGCCCCTACGTATCGCAGGCACCGAGCTAAAGGTGTTTTGTTTTAAATGTTGCCGGCTTATGCGGCCATCAATGTTAAGTTACACCTAGTCTCCTCGCATTCAGCAACAGGCCTAAGTCGAGAAACTCGACGGGATCAGGAGATGCCTGGACCCATCAACGTACAAATCAAACTTGACAACGTCCGGTAGGGTATGCGTGCTCTTGGTGCCTTCGAAGAACCTGAGGGTAGTCTTCGTAAGCTCTGGCAGATAGTGAAGAACTCATGATTACATAATCAAATTGATAGTGATGTCTTCGTGGCTCAGTTGGTCAGAGCGTTGGTCTCATAGTATGAAGCACTCTCAGAGTGAGCTATCCAAAGGTCGTGAGTTCGAGCCTCACCGAGGACATATTTTGCTTTTTCTCTTTTGCCTTCCAGTACTTTTGCTGTCCCTTTTGAAGTTTGGGACCGACCCAGGAGAATTTTATGCGCCGTATGTTTCCACATACTGCCCAGTCCTAGTACCTGTAGTAATAGTTGCGAGAGGTGTTATCCAATTGGGTGACATACATCATGTATGTAAGTAAGTCGTTGCCTACATAGTCCCTAGGTACCTAGTACCTGCCTGCATTTTCGAGATCCGGCGGGGTCAGGCAACTTCCAAGCATTGTGCGCGTGGTTGCTAACTTGCCAGGCAGGTACAGTGCATGTGAAATTAGGAGACGGTCATCGATGACCTTAAATCCAGCATGCCTAAGAGGTACATACGCCTTCTCATATACCTACTGTAACCCACCTACCCCTCTGTCACCATATATCTTTCTCTAGCTATCGTTAACAGGCCAAATTCGACACCCCACCAAAGCCCCTCTTTTTGCTGTCACCCAAGTTCTTTTCTACACCAGATACTACCCTCTAACCTCCCTATTTTACCTTGCCGTAATGCAAATCCAGCTGGAATATGGTCTCAATTATTAGGCGCTAGTCAAGAATTGGCATGATGAGGTATCTACTTCCCTCATGTACTTCAACGCCTAGAGGTACCTGCTCCTTTTATTTATGACACAGTGTATAGTAGTTGTCGCTCCTATTGCCCCATTATTTTCTCCCAACAGGACCGACCACACTTCCCCTCGTTACGACAGTGTCCCACTGCGCACATCCCGCATCCAGCCAGTCTATCTCCTCTATTATTCTCTCGTAGTCTCTAGCTAAGCAACCTTACCTTTCTTCCTCCCATCTGCCTCGTAGGATTTCCCTATTCTAAAGCTACTTCTCATCATTGGCACCACGCCGACGGTTCAACCACTACAATTGCCATTGTGAGCTCTGCCCAGAACCCTCATCACTTTCCGGCCTCCTCGTACCCGGATGCGCTCTCGTTGCCATTGGCCCTAACATCGATCTAGAGCTTGCCCAACATTTTCTGCCGTAACCTTCCGGCTTACCATTAACCATGGTATGAACCTCATGTTCCCTCTAGCCTTAGTATGCGTCTCGGAGCTGATAGATCACGCTTGTGCAGGCGCAATCGGGGTTCGTAATTAATCCTTTATCTCTCGTTGTTGTTATCGACCACACTAGCTACCTGGCGACCGTATTTTCGGTCATACGCCGACCTACTAGATTCGACGACAGTGCCACAAACAGGAGCAGGAATAGCTAACCTGGTCATCGTTACTAGGGTCGTGATTTCGCAAGAAGCCTTAAATGCAAAGGCCGACGTCTCGTCGCGTAAGCTCAAGTATGCCATCCTCAAGCTGTCGGACGACTACCGCGAGATTGTCGTCGAGACGACTTCCAAAGACCCTCACTATGAAAGCTTTTACCAGGCAGTACTCAATTCCAAGTCTGTAAGCTATGAACCATGCCTGCATCTAACTATTTCCAAACATGCTTAACAAAACTAGGCCGCTGGCAAGCCAGATACTCGATACGGAATCTATAACATCGATGTTACAAAGCCCGACAAGAAAGTGATGTTAGTAACCAAACCTCGCGCGAGTTAGACATCCCGCTGACAGCACCAGAGACAAGTTAATACTCGTTACTTGGGTTCCAGAGGGCTCCAGTCAGAAGGTTGGCCCCAACAATTCTGCTACCTTCGAGGCAACTCTTAAGACTAACATCATTACAGGCCAGATTGGTAAACGCCGCTTCCAAGGAGGCGCTCAAGAGCGCCCTCGGTCTTTCTCTCGAGTACTTCGCAACGGATTCTGGCGAACTCGGTGTCACGTCGTTCTTGGAATTTGCTTGCGGTATCAAATGGAGTCAGCTTGACGAGGAGGAAAAACAACACTTAAAGAAGCAAGTTTGAGCAGGAGCAAAAGGAGGCTTTGCGGGGCATCTAAAATTGACCCAAGGATCTGGCTTCATTGCACCTTGTGCAGCTCAGACGGGCAGAGATGAGAAAACAAGATAAGCTGGTTGCGTGCTAGGCTACGAAGTTTATGAAGTTGCGAAAGACGGCGAGATTGCTCGCGGAATATAAGGGAGATAAATTGAAAATATGCTATCAGTGTTGATTGACACACGTGATAACCAGCTTCCCTGTCCAACTCTAGCCAATGAGACGGACAGTATTCTACTTGTCCTAGGAATATTAACTGTATCTTCATGTTGTTGTGTTCCATGCACTCTGGGAGTATAACAACCTTGTTCCTTCCAGCCTCCCGTGCTTCGGTCAACACTTGGTCACAAGGACCAGGTCCAATGTCTCATACCTAAATCCATTCCTTGGTTTATCATTTAGCCTTCCATGTGCTTTGAAACGTACTCATAAGTTCTGCAGCTACTTGCTCATCCCGGGTCCGTTGCAATAAGAAAGATTTCAGGTCATCCCAGAACTCTTCCGTCAGCAAAACATCCGTACCACTTAAACCCTGTTGAGCTTCTTCATTACCTGGTTTTACCACTGTGGCTGAGGCGCCTCCTATGACCATGACGGAAAAGTCTATAGCTTCATCGTCCTCAGCAACAAGATCCCGCAGCACCTTGCTATCTGGTACGGGCTTCTTCTTGTGTAGGATCTTGATCTTGTTCTCGGGAATACCGGTCTCTTTCGCGACAGTGGCTTTAATGTCATGTACGGACGTGCTACGACTCTGGGATGAGAGCTTGAGACTGAACGGCGGGTTGCGAATCGACGTGACGGATACGGCGAGGCTTCGTTCCTGGCCTGGTGCTACACGGGTTCCTTTGCGCTTGCTCATGGGCTTGGGCATTTTCGGAAGAATATACTATAGACAAGCATCAGAAACTACAGCTCCCACGCCGAGAATAACGCAGTGATTTGTGACTGTATACTTACAGCGCTTCGCGCTTGATAGGTCCTGGGGTCCTCAACATGATCAGGCGAGATCTTGAACGGACGACCATCCAGCGCCGCCAAAAAAGATTTAGCGAAAGTAACCTCCGCCATCTTGTTAGCAGATATCGTTTGATGCGGTGTATAATCTGTAGAGAGCTCGTAGGTGTAGCTTAATAAGGTATGGGCTTCTAGTTTTGAGACGTCGGGGGTTGAGCATTATTATAGGTAGCGGGCATGTATGTTGTCACCTTTTCGCTCCCCGCCAAATCGAACATGGAAGTACCCAGGTATCAAACTAGCCTATCCCTGTCAGCCCACCTGCTGCAGTAGGTATAGTGGGTACCACCTAGATGTACATACGCAGGTTCACTCTTATCAGCTTATCGTCCAGGTTCTGTATCTGAAAAAGTTCATGCCTCAGTTCTTGGCTGAAGGTTGAACAGCATCTGTGCTCTTATTTTACCCATTACTATACAAAAGGTCCGGCGCGGTGCACTCCCCCATAAATACGCTTTCACTATGGGTACAGGTAACCGATTTAAGCATCAGGGCATACCAGAACCCTTGACAAATGCTCAAATCGCCAAACTCAAGCGTAAAGCTGGCCTTCCCGTCGACGATGAACCTGCTCCTGAAACGAAGAAGCGGAAGTCGCAAAATGGTAAGACCGCTGGCAAGGCCAAGTCTAATGGGAAGATGAATGGAAACTCGGCCGGGGCGAAAGAATTGGCGCCTACTCCGCGAAATAACAAGGCAACAAAATCGAAATCCAAAAAATCTCAACCAGAACCTGAACTGGACCTCGAAGATATGAGTGATGGCGTGGGTAGTGGCTTCAGCGACGAGGACATGTCCGATCTCGATGATGGCAATGCTTTAGGAGACGACTTTCTCGGGTCGGACGACTCCGTGTATGACTCTGAAGGAGAAGGGGAGCGGAAGACTCTCTTTTCTGAAGATGAGGACGATTCTGACGCCGACCCTGAGGAAAAGCTCACCGCTGCCAACATTGTCGGCTTGTCGCGAAAGTTAGACAAAGAGAAAGCTGAGGAAGAGCAAGCGGCCCAGGCCGAATTCCAAGAGACTCTACAGACGAACATCGACCTACCGGACCTGGAAGATGGTGACGAGGCCCAGCAGAACAAGGCTCTTTTAGCCCCTGATCTCCAGCTACTACGGCAGAGAATATCAGACACCATTCGCGTTCTCCACGACTTCGCAAACATGACCGAGCCAGGAAAGTCCCGATCGGATTATACTGCGCAGCTGCTGAAAGACATATGTGCATATTATGGTGAGAATGGCTGAAATCGATAAATATCGCTGTTGAAGGGCATTGCTAACCTCGTGATTTGTAGGTTACTCTGAATTCCTTGCAGAGAAGCTTATGAGTCTGTTCCCGCCGGTAAGTATTAATATAACCCAGATTCTACCTTCGGTTAGCGAATATAGATCAAGAGCTGATGAAGTCTACAGAGAGAGGCCCTTGCCTTCTTTGATGCCAACGAGACGTAAGTACCATAAAGGACCATGACTATAGTCGTAGCTTTCGAAATACAAGACACTCTACTTCATGCAGATTGTTCTTAGGCACAAATCACTAACCTTTTGCGATATAGTGCTCGACCTATTGTCATCAGGTATTTATATCCCCAGCTAGTCTTAGAACAGACATAGACTAATGTCAATTTTAGAACGAATACCTTGAAGACGAGTAGAAGAGAACTTGCTTCTGCGCTTATCAACCGCGGCGTAACGCTCGAGCCAGTAAGTGAAAAAAAAATTTCCTTCGTCCTAGAGGCTGTGGTTACTGCTGCGTACTTCCCGACTGTACTAAAACTATTTGTGTTATATTTGTGCTGACATGGTGCTTACGCAGGTTGGAAAGTGGTCCAAGGTCAGTATCTAGCGCTCTGTTGCTCAGGAGTGGCGTGGTTACCCAATCCCAGGAGAGCTGTCCATGTCACTATGAGTGTCTAACCTAAGTACCGAAATAGGTCGGCCTTCAAATATTCGAGTCCAACGTCCCGTAAGCTGCTTTTCCCCCCATACCTTCAGGCTATGCCTCACTTGATACATTGCCGCATTCCATGATCCAGAATAAGTTATTAACATTAAAACCTCACAGTTTAGGAGGTGATTGCGACATACCCAGAGACGTGTGGTCGACTGTACTAACGGTTAAATCCAGCTACACCTGAGTATCTTGCTGGACACTACATCCTACAAGCAGCAAGCAGTTTTCTACCCTGCATGGCTCTAGCACCGCAAGAAGGAGAGAGAATATGTGAGTAATATTTGTGGCCCCCGATCCCATTATGCGCCATTGGGATAATACACGATCAATCTCCTCGTCGTATCATCTATAGTGCACTCATTGACTTCATGCTTGATAGTGGATATGGCTAGTGCCCCCGGCGGCAAGACAACATACCTCGCGGCCCTAATGAAGAATACTGGATGCATCTTCGCCAACGTAAGGACGTGATCTCTCTGAGGTTCATCATTCATAGACTGACTGATATTAAGGATCCTTCCAAAACTCGATCACGAGGTTTGATAGGAAATATCCACAGGCTTGGCGTTCGAAACGGTAAGCTTAGCCACCAGCATGTCTATCAAAATTTGTTACCTAACTAACACTATTCTTAGTTGTGGTTTGCAATTACGATGCTGTAGGTTATGATAAACCCATGCCTCATCTAATGTGGCATCAAGAAAACTTACTGCTGTTTGGGGCGGAGCTTTTCAGTGGTCTTGGTTAGCTAATTCGTCACACAGAGAGATTTCCCTAAGGTAATGGGAGGTTTTGATAGGGTGTTGCTCGGTACGTATTTTGTTCCCTTCTTACCTTGCTCTGTTTTCCCATGTCGCGACGTCCTATCTATGATGGCAAATTTTAGCTTACACTTGTCCTAGACGCGTAAGTTAAAAGGAAGCCATGCGGCGTGGGCCGCGTATCAAGGCTGTCCCAAATCCATGCCGCTATAACTGCTAACCTGGCTACGTCAAGACCGTGCACTGGTACAGGTGGTAAGTATTCCACTTTCAAACATTTTGATTTGCTCAGCATTTAATACTATTGAGCAGTTATCGCAAAGGACCCATCGGTTAAGACGAACAAGACTGAAAAAGACTTCATCACGATACCGCATACGCAAAAGCAACTACTGCTCGGAGCCATCGATTCAGTCAATCACGCTGGAACAGGCGGTTATATCGTGAGTGCTAAGAACTCTAGTACTGGCCTGGTTGGTTTTGGGGACAAAATCGTCCCCATCTAGCAAGAATCAGTTGGCTCATCACATACTAACTTCATGCTAAAGGTGTACTCGACGTGCAGTGTAAGCGTTGAGGAAAATGAGCAAGGTATGATTTTCTCTATCCGTCGCTTTCTGGTCCCACTGACAATTGGTAGTCGTTCAATACGCCTTGAAGAAAAGGGTAGGCGAGTCCATTTGGTAGCTCCGCATGCACGGCGAGCTTCCGACAAACCCCTAGAATACCTGAAGTACCGACACTGATCCTAATCGTCACAGCCGAACGTTCGTCTTGTTTCTACAGACCTCCCCTTTGGAAAGGAGGGATTTACTGCATATCAAGGGAAAACCTTCGAGTAAGTGTAACTCTCTTAAATGTTGAGAGAATACGGCTTTTACCGTTCTCGTCATTAATCTCTGTAACGCAACTTTCTGACTGATGATTTCATTGCAGTAAGAGCTTGAGTCTCACACGCCGATTTGTAAGCCATGCCCGAAGGAATTTCTCCTACCCCCGCCAGCTTCTACAGACTGTCGCCAATGATCAGTCGACTAGCTTCGCTTAGTAGAGCTATAGCCCTGAGATCGAGCCTGGCCAATTTGTTAAAGATGCAACGATTGCTGACTCTGGGCGTTATAGTACCCCCACACGCTGAACTTGGATGGCTTGTGAGTGCATGTAAAATAAATTGTCTCTCACCCATTGCTAACTATCTTTCAGCTATGTCGCTAAGTTCCAGAAGATCGGTCCCACTCCGGCAAATCTTATCAAAGATAAGACTGAATATACTCCAAAGATACAAGAAGAAGTTGTCGATAAGACACCCATATTAGAAGATGATAAAGCCAAGGTAGACGACGACTTCGGCGGATTCGATGATGAGGGAGATGACAAGTACATCCAGCGCGCTAAGCGAAATGCAATGCGAAAACGTGGTATTGATCCTCACGCTCTCGAGAAGCCGAAAGCTCAGGGAAAAGCCAAGGAAGAAAAGCGCGAGAAAGTTGAGGATAAAGCTGGAAAAGATTCTCAAAAGGATCACGCAAAGTCTCAAAGCGATATCTCGCCGGCGAGCAGTAAACCTGGCCAAACAAACGGCGGCAAGTTGAAATTGAAGAAAAGGAGCAAAGCATAGACACCTGGGTAGATTTAAACACGGGGTGGTCTCTTAATTTATATGATCCCGGGTTCAACATATCTTGCACAGTGTCCCCAGCGGCCTGACGCACTCTGCCTACTTGCATTCAGCCGCACCTAAAAACCTTGGCAGCAAAGGAGAACCGAGGCTAGACGCTCAGCCAATATGACAAGTAAATACTGCTCGCTCCAATATGTAGTTGAAAAAGTAGTGCTGTCTTCCTGGGCCCGTCCTTCTGGATGCGAATAGCCATCTGGATATCGTATCTACAATGTCTGCTAGTAGTGCCATGTTATGCCACTTCTGCAAGTCTATTGATTGGGAGCAGCTAACAACAGGTGTCTTCAACCCCCAGAAGGCACCTCTGGGGAATGGACAGAGCAAGCATGGAGAGCAAAATCTAGGTATTATCGGATCAAATGAGGACAAGTGCGAGCTGTGTCAAATTATTGGTCGCGCATCCCTAGCTCTCAAGCCGTGGTGGCCCATCGGCGAGTTCCTCGACCACCCCGAACGGATTACCTGTGCATTCTTTAGTAGCCGAAACCGTCTAGGCTATGGACTTTTGAATGGTGAAATCTCTCAGACGCAAGTGCTTTTGGATCAGTTGTACGCACAGCTGAATCCGAACTTCTCGTCTGTCAACTTGATCAGGCGGGAATTCTTCGACGCTCTCAGTGAACAAGATAACTTCGTCGATAGGCAGCCATCGACGAATGGTGCCCGCCACAAGAACAGCAGTCTTAGTCGTCTTTTAGTTCTAGCTGGTCTTGCCCCTGTGAAGTCCACTGCACAGACGTTTATGCAGTTACACCCTTGCCTATATCCCGTGCCGAGTGTGGAAGACTATACTACTGCAAATCCTCCTTTCTCTGCATTCCCTAGCGGTCGCACGGTCGAATCGAAGGTGAACATTGACTTACTGAAGAAATGGTACAACACCTGTCTTGACGAGCATGGCAGCACATGTGACCAGCCATCTTGGCTCGTTCCCGGACGAGTCTGGCCCAAAAGCTTTCGTCTTATAGACGTGCGTCAACGCTGTATCGCATATGCTCCGTCGCCATGTACTTATTTTGCTCTAAGCTACGTTTGGGGTCAGGAACAGAACCCGCTACAAATCACCAAACAAAATCTGGCGACACTTCAAGTGCCAACTGCCTTGGATTCACAATCACTACCCCAGACGATCGAAGACGCGCTATGGCTTACAAGCGCCATGGGGGTTGACTACCTCTGGGTTGACAGATTGTGCGTAATTCAAGACTCGGACGCCGACAAGGCCATACAACTTCCGCAGATGGACCTTGTTTACTCGAGCGCGGCAATGACAATCGTCGCTGCAAACGGAACAGCGACGGATGGGTTGTCGGGAGTCGCCGGAACACCTCGAATAATTGACCAGCGCACCGCGCGTGTAGCGCAGAATCTAAGCCTCATGGATGTCCTGCGGCTCGATGATGCGTACCAAGACTGCGAGTGGCGCACGAGGGGCTGGACATTCCAAGAAGGCCTGTGTTCGCGACGTTCGCTGGTGATCACAAAGGACCAGGTGTTCTGGTCGTGCGAGACTGCAAGATATTGCGAGGCCATCGCCTTCGAGGACTTCCCCACGGCCGTGAAACCTGGCGACATCGTCTTCCACGTCCTCTCGGGCCACCAGGTCTTCGGCGATTTCGGTGGCGCCAATTTTAGCTACGCGGAGCTCGGGTCAATGATCAGCGCGTACAACAAGCGCCTCCTGCGCTTCCAGGGCGACGCCCTGAACGCCTTCACGGGTGTTCTGAACCGCGTCGCCTGGAATGAATCCGGCCAAGAGTTCTACTGGGGCCACTCAGTCTCGTGCATGTTCGACCTCTCCCTCGCGTGGGTCAACATCGTCTGGAACTACGACGCAGAGGTAGCGTCGCAAACGATAAGAGTAGCGACGCGCCGGCGTGGAACGCATCGCGTGTTCGCGTTGTCGTCCCCGTCGTCCTCGTTCACAGACGGGTCACAATCGAACTCGAGCTACGAGGTCCAGTTCCCGAGCTGGTCCTGGCTCGGTTGGATGAATCTCGAAGGGATCACGCGCGTCATTCCGAAGCAGGTAAACGTACCGCCCGAGCTAAATATCATGAAACTCGACATCCACGGTAAGGCGGCACCGCCACGCGCTCCTAGGGCGCCGGTGCCCAAGGCCAAGCACAAGGTCAACATGTGTGGCGTCGACGCCTCGGCCTCAGCAGGCTGGAAACAAGACACGGCGATCCCGCCGCATCGCCTGCACGCAGGAGGGGATTTTCTAGACTCCGGACGGTTGTTGTTCTGGACGAGTCACGCGGAGCTGAGGACGAGCAATGGCAAAATATATGCTTCCGCCGGCTCCAGCTCCGGCTCCGATTCCGAGGCAAGCGCAAGCAATCGCGAGATTGGAGAATTTCTCCCGCTTCGACAGTATCAGATCGCAAAACCGGACGGCAAGTTCAGCTTCGTGGTCGTGTCGCGCAAGATCAACGATTATTACTTTAGTGATGTCCGCGCCGAACGCAAGCTTTACCTCCTCCTTGTTGAGTGGATTGATCGCGCGACGCATGTTGCTGAGAGACTATACGCTGCCGAGGTAGATGAGGAGGCTTGGGTTGCGGAGAGTAGGGAATGGATTCTGTTGACATTAGCTTAACCAGGTATTATTTATGATTGTATATGCCTAGGTGTGATGATTTTGTGTACTTTGATTAATCTCTCCTTTCCAGGAGGTCAAGAACTCCCTGTTGCGTCGCCGAAGGCCAAACGCTTGCTTACGTGGCGGGAGATGAATCAGGTATCATGGCATTCCTACAACAAGACGTAGTTAACCTACCCTAGAGAGAATGTAGCACACACGCGCGCACATATACAGAAACAAGAAAAAAGAAAATGAATTGTTGTACATACGCTTTGCTCGAGCGTCAATTATCAAAAAACCCTAAGGCATAATCTGGGGTAGCATTGTCGGCACCAAATCCCCATTGGCAAACTATGGAGGCACAATACAACTTCAACGTACAACATCTCACTATTAATCTGGGTTAGTAGATGATACTGTACAACAGGAAATGATGAAAGAAGCTACATCTATCTAACATGGAGGCCCACCACACACCCGAGGACTCTCGAAGTTCCCCCCTCCAGCTTACTTTCTATATTCTATATACCTACGAAGTTTCTTAATCCACGTGCTACATACACTACGTACTACAAACTTACGTACTATATACCTACGGAGCTATATGCTCTAGTCGCTATATCTTCTACATTATTTTACGCGCTACAGGCCTATTTATTATACAAGACTAGCTACACGCTTACGTACCTACATACCTACATACCCTATACCTACGTGCTATATGTCTATATGCTACATACTTACGGAGCTATATAGTCTACTTGCTATACACTTACATGCTACATACCCTACTTATTATGTACCTACGGAGCTACATACTATATAAGAAGCTATGTAATCTACAGGACTATGTACGTGTTTCTAGCTACATATTACACACTAAATGTTATAGGGAACTTAGCAACAAGGGTCTACTCAAGGGGGTTGCCGTGAGCGCGGGCTGGGACAGACATCAAGTTAAAAAAAGGAGGAGGAGCAGATAATAATGCAGGTAGAGGACGCGAAGGCCATAGATATTATACATGGGAAAAAAAAAAAAA
>Ga0247782_1000033_pt1 | contig 203871 bp, 140 predicted proteins | sample UWRJL019104C5_FD_179928 | JGI IMG/M metagenome (GOLD analysis project Ga0247782, IMG submission 179928) | Plant litter microbial communities from Arlington Agricultural Research Station in Wisconsin, United States - UWRJ-L019-104C-5 | ecosystem: Environmental > Terrestrial > Plant litter >...
ATTATAGTAAAAAGTTGTTAAGATATTAATTATTATAAAGTGTAGGTTTTAGCTGTTTTAGGTGCAAAATCACGGGGTGCTCGTGATTTGTGTCGGGCGACTGTACTACATACAAGACTCATACGGCCAGTCACTCAGTCATTCAGTCACCCACCCCGTCTCTAGTCAGCAAGAACAAGCATATCATCCTCGTTTTCTGCATCTTATAGATAAACATAGTAATAATGAAACCTCCAAGGCGAATTAGATTCATATCTCCCGGTGAAGAAAAAGATAAACCGGAATAATCCGTATCTATCTATGTTTTGGGGTATAAGTTTATTTCTCACCAGGACTCTTCACAAGACTTAGGAAACTAGGTACGTACATACTCATAAACGTAATATCATGGCTGTGTGAAGACCTATGAAATTCAAAGTGCAAGAGGACCCTTTTGGACTCAGATTCTGTTCAAGTCTTAGGCCTCTTAACTATGTTGGATATCAGGTGAGCAACTTGGTTTAGTATAGGTGCCTACATTCATATTATGTTCTCACTATACATAACTATTCAGCCTCCATCTAACCACTTAGCCACTCTGACTCCCTAGCTATTAGCAAAGTAAATGCTCTCACGATATCTTCAACCGACCGGGTCCATAAGTAGGTTTGACAGCTCCGTACAGTTCCCAGCTTCTGTGCGTAGGTGGCAACTGGCTAGGGAGTAGATATATCCAGGTTGTCCGGGGGTACAAACATCTACTTCAGCCACCTTTTTAGAGCTTCCAATGCCTTTACTTTCTAAGAAATATGTATATAGATAACTCTACGGGCCCTTATCTCAGAACAGGCAGATAGGGAAACAACAAGAGAGAGGTAGAGAGTGAAGGAATGAAAGAAAGCACAAACTCAGAACAAAGGCGCGTCCCTCTCGGTCAAATAATTCATCAAGTCCCTTGAAGAGTCACATTAACATCAATCTAAGCAAACATATTGACAGACTCTATGCCCACTTAGGGCGCACAAACAGGTTGAAGTACCAACACTGCTTTTTCAGTCATAACAAAAGTTATATGTATAGGTAAAGCTAATTACTCAGTGGTTATCACGGTATTATATCACATTAAAACAGGAGAGAAACTCCAATAAAAATCTCTTATGACATATGTGTATATTATATGTTTCGTGGGAGTTCTTGAACATGCTGCGCTTGACCATGGAAGTAGACATGATTTCTCTTCGGATTCGGCAAGACTTGACAAGGTTAGTATCTCGCCCGCTATCAGTCTCCTTCAAGGAGAGAAAAGGTGTAAGTGAGGTTGGGCTCTACATGTTGAAATGTATGTAGTGCCTTCAAGTCTTGCTCGTCTGGGTAACTCTCCATCACTCAGAGAGGCTATTAGAATACATGTGTTTTTATGTTCTGCGTATCCATCTAGGGTGGCAGATATACCCCCTCAGATTGCCCAGATACTTAGCTTTGTACTGAAGAGAAATCATTCGGTGAAAGCCAAAGCACTCTCTATCCACTCCAGCCTTCCAAGCGCGGGTCTATTTTCGGTATAGTACATGCTTTGGAAGAAGTAGAAACAATAGTCTTCTAACGTCGGGTTCCCACTTCTCGCTAACCCTTCCTCCTTTTTTTTTTTCTCTAGATGGGTAGTTCGTTTCGACCTCGTCAACTTCGATGGATGAAACCGTGAGGTGCGTCCAGATAGTGGGAACACAAGATGTGTAAGGTAGTTCTCACGTTGAACCAGTCAAGGCTGAGTCCGCTTGGGCTGCTACAAAATAGTCCCAGTACAAAATAAAGGATATATATCACACTGCCATGCAGAAGCCGGAAAAAAGAAGAAAAACTGACAAGACTACAACTCGTAAAAACCGTCTCCCCCTGGCGTGGCATTAGAAAGAGATGCCCAGATGTTCTTCGTGAGGCATGTCGTATCCGCTATCAGGTCTTTGAGTAGAGAGCCGTTGGCCAAAGGTCCAGCTATTGAGCACGTCGACTCATAGCAGCAGTGGCACCTGCGGAGGCCAAGTCTTGTTTGCCACTAGCAGTTCGGCCAGCCACGCGAGGCAAGTTGCTGTTGCTTGCGGTGCCTGAAATAGGAGCGTTGCTAGTACTTGTTCGTTTCACACCCGCACCACCGACGACTGCCGGGCCGTTGATGCCCGAAACACGTCTAGGGCCGGGGACAGGCTTCTGTGGACTCGCATTGCTAATCTCCCTAGGCCGGAATACAGGATTGCTCTTCGCAGGCGCAGGCGGATCAGGGAGCGGTCGGGGTGTAGAGATAGTATTGTGGCGCTTCATAGGCGAAGATTCACGGGTCCGGGGAGGGATTACCGTCTTCTGCCCGGTAATGAATTCGTGTCGAATAGCATCTTCTGGTTTGAGGCGGCGGTCTGGGTCCCATCTCAAGCAGCGAGCGAGAAAATCCAGAAAGGGTTCATCATCGCACTTGATGGCTTGCTGGAGCGTCTTAGAGGAGGGCCGGCGTCGCCGGCCTTTCGTAGAGACAGTGAGACGAGGTTTGCCCATAGAGTCGAAGAAGAGCTTCTTCCTGGTGCTTTTCTCTATGAGATGCTTCTCAGGGGGTCCAAAGACCTCCATAATACAAGCGAGCTGCTCTTGCTCGTTCTCGCCAGGGAAAATAGGAACACCAGTATACAGCTCAGCCAAGATGCAACCAAGACTCCACATGTCAATAGGAAGGCCGTAGGTCATCCCCAGAATGACCTCAGGGGATCGGTAGAATCGTGATTGAATGTAAGTATACACCTTCTCGTTTTCGAAGCAGCTGGATCCAAAATCGATCACCTTGATCTCGGAATGCAACGGATGCCGCAGGAGAATGTTCTCCGGTTTCAGATCGCAGTGTATGACCTTGTGTTGCTTGAGAATAAGGAGCGAGCTGAGCATTTGCTTCGTAAAACGACGAATCAGTTTCAGAGAGAATCCGCGGAAAGAGTTGGACTTGATGAACTCGTAGAGATTCATATCAAGAAGCTCGGTTGCTATACAGAGATGGCCTCGGAAGTAGAAACTGTGCGTGAAGTTGACCATGCTGTGCTTGTTCTTGGGATCCCACTCGCGAAGCTTCTTCAGGATATTGACCTCAACGAGAGCTTGTTGGTGAAACCTCTTCTTATTCCGGATTATTTTCACCGCCACAAGGACTCCGGACTTGTGATCGATGCATCTAACGACCTGTCCAAAACTTCCTTTTCCAAGGACGTCCACAATTTCATACCGGTATGCTAGATGATCGCCAGGAATAATGGAGTAATCCCCACGCTCGTCATCGTAACCGAAATTAGGCTTGCTGCTTTGTAAATCACCCACGACCTTGTTCGCATTCTGCGTACCACAGAAGTAAATATCGTTGTAATCGATGATTTCGCCCTTCTCATAGAGATTCAATATGGCAATTTGAAGAGCATCACGAGGCCCAACTCGTTCCTTTGGCGTCGCTCTCTTGCGAAGAGCGTCAAGAGTACGCGCAGCAATTTCCGTCTCCTTTTTCCTCGAGCCCAGTTTTTTCATCTCCTCCTCGGCAGTCAGGTCGTCTCGATCCATCTCCGCAGTGTAGGGCTCGTTGCTCTTTATCGAAGCGACGGATGCTTTAGGCCGAACAGTCTTCTGTAGTGACGACACCCGCAGCTGCGACGACGGTTCTACCATTGAGTTATTGCCTATATCCTTCTTTGAAGCCTTCCCGCTATCGGCACGAGTCTTATCCTGAACAAGGGTGTTACTATTCAAGCTGGAGGCGGAGCTCTTCCTACGCCTCGATTCTAAGTAGCTTCCTGCTGGTTTCACAATGTGACTGGGACTCGGAGCCTTGGTAGCATTCAAATTCATTGACGCTGAGACCGGAATCCGCGGTGGTGGCATACTTTCCTGTCGTATCTGTCGTTCGACTGCTTTATCAATAGAGTTGGCAGAGACATGATTACTACCCTTGGAGTTGCTTCGCTTCCACGACAAACTCAATTTGCGCCTCAGCGAACTGCTGATAGAAGAAGGCGTTGGGGGTTCTTCAGGGCTCGTTTGCGGTGGTGGTGACTTTGGCTTCGTCACTTTGGGGGCCCTGGGTCCAATCGGCTTCTGCTCAGGCCTCGAATCGACGCTCCGTTCTAAAGAAATTGTGTGGTTGTTATCTCCCAAAGTTTTAGACTTGGTGATCAGATTCTCAAACATATCACCACCTTTTGGAGCGGATGAGGAGAGGAAAGGCGAGACAGCAGGCTTGCGCGATGGGGTCTTGTTTGAGAGATCTAGGATGGACTCCGAAGAGCTAGTAGTATCGTCGGCGCTGGGGCTGTCCAAGCGGGTTTGGTGTACCGAGCTACTGCTTCGAGGCATCGGCATGGCCGCAACTTCGTCTAAGCGTCTCCTCGAAAAGAAGTTGCTCCTGGAGGCCGTCATCGGTGTCGTGGGGGTTTTGGCTTGCTTTCGAGTTGGGGGTGGAGTCGACTTCCCCATCTCAGAGCTCTGTTCTTGCAACGCCGCAATCTTGGCAGCTGTAGGAGTACTCAAGGGTCCTAGGTTCAATGGGGGAAGACTAAGAGGTTGCAGGTTCCTTTTCGAGGGGTTCGCAGCGTCCTTATGTTCGACATCCGATGAAGTACCAGCTATTGACTTGCGAGGGGCCGATTTTCGCGAGTTTGAAGTTGCTTGAATTTTGGCTGGAGGCTCAAGTGATGCAGGGTTGGAAATGGTTCCAGTAGAATTGCTGTGAATGCTGCTAGTTTCCAGCGCATAACCAGACTTCCTTTTCTCGAGCCACGACAATTCTGCGGGCGAGTCTTTCGGGGATTCATATGCCTTGGGAATAGCAGGTACAGGTGGCACATCTTCTTCAACATCCGTGGGAGGGGGGTTGTGCGAACTTATGCCTTTGGGCGGGGGTAGTCTGGTGCTAGAGCCAATTTGCGGAAGCACACGTTGAATGGAGCTCGTTGACGTCCGGTGAGTGTTGTGACTGGTGTTTGAGGTAACAGAAAGGCCGGAGCTGTACGACTTCCTGGTAGCAATTTCTGGTGTTGTTCTCGAGGAGGATGAAGGGGTCGAAACCTTGCGGGGAATCATCGAAGGAGAACGCGAGTTGGGACGCAAATCAATGGGAGGTGGTGCCACAGCGGTTGAAGTGATGCTCTGAGGATGCGCCGACATTCTCCTCATGCGTTGAGCATCTGTTGGAGAGATAGTTCTTGCGCCAAGTCCACCTACATGAGAAGTGTGCGTACCCGGCATAACCGACACCCTTCGTGAAGTGAACGCAGCACCCTTAGTCCTGGGGGACCTGGAGAACGACGTAGACATCCGACTCTTTTCTGGATTTAGACTGCCATTGCTGCTGGTGCTCGTAGAAAAGGTTGCCGACAATCTCGGCGCCGGCTGTATTGAACGAGCCTTGGTTGTTCGCGATACGCTGAGGTGTCGTGTGCTGTCGCTAGATTCATTACCGATGGTCTCAGTTGATGATCGAGGCCCTTCACTCGTACTTCGTTCCGTTCCAGTTGACAATAGGCTCGGCCGGCGTTTCACTGATCCTCTATTGCCGTAATCCGTATCGATGATTCCTGGTCCGATTGACTTTCGAGGTGGCTTTGCAATGTTGGTACTGGAAACCGGAGGATAATGACTTTGGCGACGGGCCCGCATCGCTGCTGGGGCCGTCGGTGCATCCAGAACAGTCGAGGAGACAGATACGTTCGAGCCATTGCTGACTTGTCGAACCGATGTGCTGGGCCGCCTTATAATTGAACCCGACCTAGTTGGTCTGGACGTGGTAGTATTGGATGGAAGGTTGGGTTGCACGGAAGAACGTCCAGGGCCGCCATTTTGAGAGAGATGGGCAGCCATCTTGTCCTCCAACAACGACGCCTCCCCAAGGATGCTGCCGTGACCGGATGGTGACGGAAACTGAGTCAATTTGAACTCAGTGGATGCGGACTCGAGGCTGCTTTGGAGATCATCGAAGCTGACCGAGGGTAGAAAATCGAATGAAGTATTTGAATTATCATCTACGTCGTTTGTAGCCCCATTTCGACCGAAGGAGAATAAAGAGTGGTTGTTGGACGAGGATGCATGCAACATTGGACCGTCCGTAGTAGCGAGCGCGGTGGTCTTGTGATGGGGGTTTATGCTATCCTTGCTGCTATGCGAGCTTGGGTTAACACATGTGACACGAAGAACGACAGGAATTACGTGTAATTTCAAGTTACGTACGTTCGAATTGGGGACTGCGCAGCTGGTCTCGGGCCAGCAGGGACCAAATGTTGCTCTCTATTCATAGAGGACAACACGAGCAGGTCCTAGGACTAGATGTGGGAGTCGGTTTCAAACGGTTGGGAAGAGAATGAGAGGGGTCCAAGGAATGAATGACACAAGAATGGCGTTTCTTGTGCTCTTCTATCTTCTCCCTATCTCTATCGTCTCGGTTTTCGTCTTGCAACTGCAAATCCGAGCGAGATCCTCCTATGACTAGCGACTCGCAAATCAATCCCAGTCCGGCGAAGGAGCTGAGAGCATCGACACGACTACCGCATTCCGGGACACGATGGGCCAAAAAGACAACGGTGAACAATGAAGTTGACCGGCGAGAATGACTTCTCACAGCAACCAGCGGGTTGTTGATTGACGTGGGTTGAAGAATAAGAGAAAAGGGAAAGAAAGGGCTGAGAGCAGGCCTGTTGGCTGGTTTACCTGTTGATTGGTTAGCCTACCAAGACGGCGGTTGGTTGGCTGGCTGGCAGGTTAGTTGTTTTTCCCCGTTGATTAAGGGAAAGAAAATAAGTGTCGACGGGGGCTAACGATCCACCTGCACTTCCCAGGTAGGACAAGACTCATGGAGTTGGGTCAATCAATCAATTAACTTTTGCTCGACCGTGCACGGTTCATTCGCGCATTGTTGGGCCACTACCGAGCTAGGTAGAGGGCACTAAGCCGGACAGTGTAAGGAGCGGGGAAGCAGGCACATGAGCTGGTTGCCACTGTCCTCCGGGCTGTCACTAGCTCCAATACTACTAAAGCTACAGCGGGCAAAGTCCCTTAAAAGTTGCAGGGAAAGCTTCGGGTAGAGAGATGGGATGGGTTCTGAAGAGGTAAGAACACGATTGGCACAGGTACTGGCCCAGGGTCCTACCTCCCTAACCTACTGGGTACGGGAAGAAAACCAGGCACAACCTGCGGACAAGGTACGGTAAAGGAACTGGGGGATCAATGGGTAAATGGAAACACGTTGCTGCGGTAATGCGCGATCCAACAGCAGTATTATGAATTGCTAGGTATTACTAGCCTCAGATACAGGCATATAAAGTGCTTCGTTTCAGATGCCGTGATACAAAGAAAGAGAACATATAATGCCAGCTATAACATCTATGTTGTCTCTCAAACTACAGCTCAGAGAAAATTCTCCTTGCCGTAATAGCTGCGTACGTACTTTTGGGGTCGGCACCTACATGTATAGCAGGTACATTACAAGATACGGTCCCTTGCACCTACAACCTCTTAAGTACGGGCCATAGGTGCCTGCCGACTGCCGGGCATGGTAACGACCGGCAGTAGAATTACTGAGCTTGTTCCTGCGTCCGGATTCTCGAGGTTCCTGTCGTTGGGAATATCAATCTTTATAAAGTTACCTAGGTTTCCCATTACCCAAATTCCCTATATTTCCAAAGTTGAGAAGTCAGCTTAAGTGCTATCTGATGTATTATAGATTTTTACGACTTGTCAGTATGTGGATGGGCCGAAAAACATCCTCAGGTACAGCAGCAGTGCTACATAAAGCAGAAGTATATTCATGCACATTATACACAGTAAGGCTTGCATCCTGCGGCCTTCAATATATGTCGCGCATGGTACTTCTCGAGTTCTCGGGTTGTTATTGCAAATGAGTGCTGTCTCACTTTCATTGGCATTAAACCGATGTCATAGGCGAATGGGTGTTATATCCGTTGATAGGTAGATTATGTAATTTTCTGACCAGGTAGCTACTTGTAGGTGAAATTGTGTAGCTCACACGGCGCCGCACATTTCACGTGCCGGTGTAAAACAATCGACGGCTGTGGCTACCTAATAATCCATTTTGTTGATACTCTCATCAGTCAAAAGGCTTAATAGATCCTATGTGTGAGTATTGTCACTTATTCGGGTGTTCCCGTCAAAGATTCGGCGACTCCCCCGAGATACATATTAGGATTGTAAGGCTATTTTATTAGCAACGAACGCCAGTCATTTCTCATCTTGCTTTTTCACCGCATTGCCATCTGACTTTTAGTCGAGTCGCGTGGCAACCGTAGGATGCATTCATTAGGCCAACAAGGCGTCTTCCCCTGCAGCCAGCTACCGTTCTAGTCGTCGAGTCGTTATCCCGTGGGAGATACTAACCATAGTATAGCGGAGTTCGTCCCGCGTCTGGATTCGCTGGGCGTATCGCACAAAGCATCGAAACAGCCCCATCAGCAGTACAGAAAAATCGCCGATGGGAAGGTCTTTCCAAACCAGGTTCCATTCTTTGTATAGGCCTGCATGCATACTACTCGGGAGTCGCATGTCACGGTTGCAAACGTGGGCAATCGACGGCGTGTTCTTGGTATGTTTTTGTTGACATCCACACCCGCCTTGGCTCCGCATGAACCTCATAGAACTCTCCACCCACCGCCCCTATCCCTTGTCAGCGGGCAAGTGAGGATTGACCTAGCCCAGAAAAAAGGGTTACCCAAGGTCAAAGGCAACGGTCCCGTGTAGGCCATATAACAGATTTCTACCTAGCTGCAAGGAAATACCCATAGTGGGACTGCTAGTTGGGCCACCAGATTCGGTCATTGCCATCTCAACCACGAGCCAACCAAAGACCTCCATCCCGTATATTCATTGCGTTTGTTTTGTTAAGATGTCATGCTATTGCCCTAACGCCACCTATAAAGTTTAATCTTCAACCATGTTCATTCTGAAACCAACACGTCGAAGAAAACAGGCAGTGGGCCGTGTCTTGTAGTAGATATCATATCATGCTTACAGCCATACTATCTACCCCATATGGTGATACAACGCGTCCGTTGTTTACATTCATGAATGGTTACCATCTGTTTGCCGCCTGAAGATGATCTGGGCCCAGAACCGTCAAGATGAATTTGTATTAGCTTGTCGCCAGATATGACACTGGTATTATCATTGTGCACCATATGACATGGATGACAAGTTCTGTCCACTGCTTACGAGGCAGGTATACATATGTAGTTGTGTACAGCAGTAGTCACGATGGGATATAAACAGCGCAGATACCCTAACGGAGACTCCCGTGTTCGCACTACCCCGTCCTTTTCAACATACAACACAATAAATACGTCTTAAATGTAGGTGCGTCGTGCTAGAAAAACTTCGAAATGCCCCAGATGATAATATCAAGTCAGGTGAAGCTTTCATTAAGAATGTAAGAAGAACACTAAAAGGAGTGCGTGATCATGACGCAGCGTCGCTGTACCACTCTTGATGCGCAAATGACACGGCATCAGTACGTACTACTAAGTAGCCAGTTTGCAGCCAACGCAAACATATCATGTGCATAATTTGGCATACGTAGTAGGGACAGAGTTGATTATTTTTCTTTCCCGCTCTAACCTCGTTGTTGTACAAAGGTATTATTATAGTACATTTGTGGTGTTTGCAAAGCGGTACGCCAATTTTGGTACAAGCCAGCATTTCGGACGACTTGTTATATACGCGCCTTAACTCAATCGCTTCTAGTAAAAAATAAAGCAAGTTGGTGTAGAGTTGAGATATGGGTATTGGGATGGGTATATCGGACCCTGACGCCGGAACTTCGGTGCGGATACCAGTGGTTAGAGATGCGCACTCCATAACAACAAAATACACACTGCCGTCTTAATAGGCCATGCAGACGTCCAGGAGTGGCGTGTTCCTCTCGTAGGAGTGTCCTTTGCGTGGTAAGGCAGGCGAGTCGCAACTGATGCGTGCATGCCCCCTTACCTATCTTTTCTCGCCCTTCGGTTCTCTCTCGGACATATGTAGTTCTTGTTTCTCGCTCTCCCTATTCATTTAAAGGAACATCCGCCATATTCCCAGCCATGCCAGTCCTAGAGAAGTCGTAGCGATACCGAATTTGCGGCTGCGGATGCCGAACATGGACTTGCTCGCCAGGATCTTGGCCCGTTGCCGTTCGAGTTGCGCGTTGCCCGAGAAGTAGCTGTACGCCGCTAGACCGATGAATGCGCCGCCGCCTATTTTACCGCATGATGTCAGTTTAATACCGCCTTCTATGTCTCAAATAAAGTAAATGAGACAATGTGCCAGGCACAGAATAGATGAAACAGAAAACAACTGGCTTGGCTGGAGGAATGCGCAAAGCTAACTAACCTACGACCCGGCACGGTAGGCAGTCATCGCCCCGATCCTGCTTCAGCAGATCATTGATGGGCTCTGGCCTGTCGAGTGTGCCCACGGACGGGACATTGTCCTTCGCCATGCTGCCGGAGTTTTAATACGAAATTCGTAGTTGGAGCTCCTGGTCTGATTTTTAGCTAACTTTTTGGCCATCCAAAGATCTACAGCCAGTTGCTTGACCGGACTGTCGGGATATTTAGGTGGCCCGTGCTTTAACCCCGTATCGGGCTAGGCTTACCCTATAAGAAAGACATGATTCTCCTTCGATTAAAAGAATGTTCTTCTCAACTCGTTTTCTATGATACCTAGAAAGGGTCTAGTTAAATATCCTAATATAGTTAGAAGTATGGTTGGATCTTATCACACAGAGCCAGTATCATAAAACCAGACCGTAGCTAATATTGAGAACAGAGATACTTATTTAGACCTTAGCAAAACGGTAGTAATCGATCCTGTTGTATGCTTAAAATGAGGGCGCTTGAGTGAAAACCATATCTAACAATAATTAGAACATTCAGTAAGGTCATGTATCAAGGCCGCCTAAGTCTGAGTTCCTTGCTAAGCATCTGGGTTTTATGTTGGTACGTTTGACTATATATCTAATGGCGTTACAAACATTAGAAACATTACGCGGGATCTTTCGCTACTGTGTAGTTCGGAAAATATGGGCTTGATTTAAAATACCTATCTCTAAATACATCACGGTGTCTACAGTTTAAAAGCACCACTTGAGGCAGCCCTTGCGGCCTTGGCTTTGTTGCCATCAATATCGACAACCTCACCCTTCTTGTTGATGACTCTGACGCCGCCCTTTCTGAGGTCACCCAGCGTCGCTTGTCGTTGTGAAGCCTTTGTGCTCTGAGGCTTATTGCCATCATTACCACCAGCCTTACGGATCCTCTCCTTTTCACGACGGCGTCGCCTGATCTTATCTTCTCGGGTCATCTCCTGCTTAGCAACAGGTAGACCGTTCTTCGTGACAACCTCACCCTTCTCAGCCGTATCTTTCCCAGCCTTGTAGACTTCCTGTGGAGCCAGTGTATTGTCACCGCCGCTGACGCCTTGCGCTGTGGTTGGCTGTGCGTCTTCCATGCTGATAGTGGCAACATCCGGCATGATCGTGAGGGTGGCAGAGACAGGTTTGGGTCTATAATGCCAGCTGCTTAGGGCATCGAGCTTGGAGCTCAGTTCCTTCCACATCTGTTCTATCTCTTTTTCTTCCTTGCGCTGCTTCTCCTCTGATTTGCTAACATAGGAGTCGGGATTCGCGTTTTTGACATGCTCCTCCTCGTAGATTTCAGCGAGACTTTGTTTTGATTTGGTGTCCTCAACGGTGGCCAGGCCACGGCGCGTGCTGGACGAGAACTCTGCAGCATCCGGACGTCTTCGGATTACCTCGTCGAATTCCCTTGCTATTATGCGTCGCTTGATGAGGTCTTCAATACTTTCATTGATATCAGGCGTGATAACGGGGACGGGCTTCCCGGCATGTTCGAAGTCGAGGTCTTGCTCCAAGAGGGAATTTACGGGTCGATCAGCAGCCACAGCCTCACCGGCCATAGTCCAATCTTTTTTGGCAACATTTGCAGCTTCTAACTTGCGGATTTCTTCGGCCAGTTTTGCTTGCCTTCTTTCAAACGCCGATCTCCTTGATCTGGGATCCCCAGCAGATAGTTCTGAAAGGGCATCTTCGGAATCTTCGCGCTCGGATTCATCGTCGAATAAATCCCGACGGACGTCAGCCATAGCGCGTTCTACTTCATCCTCAGCTGGACCCATCAATTTTGTGGTATCAGATTTCCGAGGTTTGCTCTTATTGCCTCCCTTGCGTCGTGGAGGCGCAAAGAAGTCTTTGTAATGAATATCATTGGCGTTGAATTCATCCTCGTCATCCATTGCGCCGTCCTCGTCCTCAATTTCACTATCGCCTTCCGGAGCATCCAAGTCCATGTTCCCAAAGGTTGGGCCGCCTTCATCATCTTCATCATCTTCGCCCTCATCTTCATCTTCATTTTCGAAACCAAAAGCCATATCATCATCGTTTTCCTTTTTATTCTTCTTTGACATCTTTGGATTAATTTTGACGGCGGGCTGTTTAGTAGATAATAGATCAGCATGCCAGTCGATTTCCTCATCTTCACTTCCTTGGTCGACATTGGGGTCGGCTCTAGCATCTGCATCTTCAAACATTTGCGTTTGTTTGTTGAACTCGTCGATGGAAAAGAAGCCGTCGTTCAAACCGTGAGGGTCCGCAACAAATGATCCGACATCCTCTTCCTCACTTTCTTCATTATTTTGGTCATCGACTTCGTCTTCATCTTCCCCTTCGTCATCATCATCTTCTTCTTCTATGTCACCCTCAACCATCTCCTCTAGGTGATCATTGTCGTCTCCAGCTTCGTCGTCTGATAGTTCGTCTTCCAGTTCTTCGCCGTCCTTCTCTTCATCTGATTCACTGACCGAGTCTTCGTCGCTCAGTTCGGAACCGTAGATTTCGCTTTCATCTAGTTCCGACAAATCTTCTTCCCCGTTGACATCCTCCTTTTGGACTTGGTTACGCTCTTCTAACTCTTTGAGTGTTTGTTTGGCATCTTGCAGAGTGCACGTAATAATTCTTTTCGCTTGTTGCCAAACTTGGTTACTCTCGAAGCCTTCAACATGTAATTTTCTAACTTTAAGAACTTCAGTTGGGCTGTAACCCTGTTCGGCACGTTTTCGCTTCTTCGCCTCGCGCTGTCGTTGTTGTTGCTCATCGCTTACTTGGCTTGCATATGAGTCTAGTGTAGCCTTTGCAAGCTGTAAAGATGCATTGGGAAGGGATACTGTTGGCTGAAGAAAGTCGTGACGATTGCCAGCTTTGATGGCCTCGAAAAGGGCCAGCATCTCCATACCGCTAGAAGGTCGTTTCGAGTCTGTGAGGGTGGATAAGAAGCTTAGTGACGGTGCATTAGTGAGAGTATGTGATGTCGAAGTCATAGAGGACGTAGTACTGGCAGGCCCAGCCATTGCTGGATTTCGGTGTTGCTAGGGAAATAGGTCGAAAAAACCCATAGCAGAGACCAGGAAAAAGTTGGCGACGATCTTTTGATCTACGATAAGCCGACAGGTGGTTTTGTACAGCATGTAGTTTGCCAAAATAAAAATTCTAGGCTCAGGGGTCCTGAGACTCCGCTAAAAACAGCACCCAAAAAGCTACAGTAACCAATCAGAGAGCCGATGAGTGACAAAACTGCTGTATGCTGTACCTGCTGTAGGTTTTTGGTCTGCTAGCCTTTCTGTGAGACCCATAATAAACTTTGCAGCGGGCTTCCCCATTGGCGACTTTTGGAGAACTTTAGAACCCCTCACTCAAGCAACTGACGTCTTTCTGGCTGAGGGTTGCCCCCCTAGTAATTTTTGGATGGCCCCTAGCAATTCTCTTCTGGCTCGGGAGGAAATCTACCTAAAAATACATCCCTAGGTGAGAGCTACCATGCTGAAGTTTGATGCTGATATGTTATCGTAATTCAACAGCTCGACAATGCGCTTCAAGAGCCACCCACCATGAACAGCGTAATCGAAGCGCTGCACATCTTTGATGAGCACAGGTTAGCCACTATACCAAGGAACCGCTTCATTTTTCTCATGGTTTTTTTTTGCTGACGACATGTTCTGTTTAGGCGCGCCATCCTCTCCCATACCTACACCTCTCGCCCGCTCTCGGCCACCAATCTCTTGCCTCTGTATCTTGAACATCCGGCGCCACGTCCTAACCTGATTTACCTACCGAATACAACCCCCCCTACGCTCGTGTTTAGTATTGATCATGCAAATCTGCTCTACTTGGCGACCACCTCGTCCGACGCCGAACCTCTACTAGTCCTCGAGTTCCTTCATCGCGTCATCGATGTCTTGGAAGAGTTCCTTGGTGCACCGGTCCTTGCGCACAAGATCGAAGCAAACTATGATGTTGTTGCCCAACTTCTTACCGAAATGTGCGATGCTGGCATCATCAATACTACGGAACCGAACGCGTTGAGAGATGTGGTCGAAGTTGAGGGCTTCCTAGACAAGCTGCTGGGTAGCATGAATTTACCTAGCAAATCTCCCACCAATTCAGCTAGTGCTTCTTTGGTAGCCCAGAATGGCCCATCTTTGCCATGGAGGCGGGCCAATGTTCGACATACGCTCAATGAACTATACGCGGATGTAGTGGAAACTCTGTCCGTTACGTTGGCACCGTCGGGTCGGCCTATTGCCGCTTTCGCGAACGGAACCATCGCCTTTACGTCCAAGGTATCAGGCGTACCAGATATAGCTGTGAGCCTTACCAGCCCTTCAGGGAAGCATAATTTGAAGAGTATTATGGAATTGCCAGTGTTCCATCCTTGCGTTCGATTGAATCGCTGGAAGGACAACCCCGGGGAACTTAGCTTTATACCTCCAGATGGCCGTTTCATTCTGGCTGGCTACGAGGTTGACCTGTTGCCCTTCAACAATGGAAAGGGCGGTAACGCTAACCCCAACAGCTTGAAATTACCCGTCGGCATTGAAGTTAAGACCGGCCTTGGCTCACTGGGCTCAGATTTCGAAGTTCGTCTGAATATAAACAGGAACTTCGGCCCTGTGGGCAACTCTATATCCGGCCCCTCAGCTAGAGGTGGAGGAACGGGTAGTAGAGGATTCGGCGGACCGCACCTAGGTACTGTCGCATCTCCTTTGCTTCAAGATGTGGTTGTCTCAGTACCACTTCCGTCGGATGTTAGGAACCTGTCGGATGTGCGCCCAAGCAAGGGAGATGCCAGTTACAGCCCTGGAGACAACGTCCTAGAATGGCATATACCAGCGAAAGACCTTTCCGCGGGGACATCTTATTTTGGTCTACGATGTAGTATTGTCGGACCATTAGTGGACGAGGCTCTCGAAGACGACTCCGCAGAATTCGGAGTTGGTCAAGATTATACATACGATGAACCGTATCAGAGCTCAGCGGCACGTCGTAACCCGGAAGAGAAGGCTAAAGGATCGGAGGAAGAACGAGACGCGAAGAAGGTGGCACAAAATAAGATTCTGATGCCCAGCTCTGCGTCGGTCAGTTTCTCTGTCAAGGGATGGATTCCAAGTGGAATCAAAATAGAAAGCATCTTAGTTGATCCCAGGAAGAGTCGTGGAGTAGGAGAGGGGTTCAAGCCATATAAAGGAGTCAAGTACCTCACGATAAGCAAAGGGGGAGTGGAAATACGATGCTAAACCTGAAGAAACAAGCTACAGGTTTTCGAGTTTGCTCAGCCCGCTATGAAGGACGTCTACTTACACATTGCATCCAAGTTGGCGTTTAGTGGGCTGCTGACATAGGGTGGTGTTCCAGAATGGTGTTACCTGTTACATTTCCAACTAGATTATCAACTGCCAAGCAATCACAGCTATACATGTTGGTGAGGGATAAGTTCTGCTAAGACTACCTACTTACATTGACTTCTTGATTCGTCAACGGCTTGCGGTGAGCCTTTTTTTTACAAATACAATCTAATAGATAGACTTCTAGCTCTGCAAGAAACTACTTTACTGTACTCCAGCTGTGTTTAGGGCTAGGCATGTTTGGTATTTGGCATTCGTCGATAACACATCTCACTTCGTCCGTGACCGGATTAGTTGGCTGGACGGACAAGCGGGAAAGATCGGGTGGAAGGTGGGCCAAGGGATCCAAGGGTGTGACTTATCAGTCCGGGGAAGCCCATGTTTGGCATGGGCGGGTGTAACAGATGTGGGGGAGATTTGGGGAAACACCGACTAGCGACGTAAGGTGGTAGGTAGGGGCTACGTTATTTTCTGCGGAGGAAGCCTTCCTGGTCTACTAGGTAACAGTAAGATCCGGGCTCCTTACGAGACATCCTTAATAACCCCAACGTCAGCCTCGCGTTCAATGATCGGGAACCGTATTCACCGCAGCTCCTTCCTGGCTGGCCTGCGGTGATGAATACGCTCGGATCCTCGATCTGCTGTCGGCCTGTCCGAACAGCTGCCCTCGCTGCGAATACTCGGTCTTTGTTATCACCACTCGTGTCTATTTCTTCACCACATACCACAACAATAACTCGAACACAACACTCATTTGGAGGCCGACGACATGGCTCTACAACTGCTCGGACGCGGCCGCGCACCGCCATTTTCTTTCCAGGTAAACCCAATTTGCTGTCCGTCGTCTCGATCAGTTCCGTTCTATGACTCACCATTGCTCTCTTATCTTGTAGGCCAAGGCGTGCAGAAAATTGGCATGCTCACACCCTGGCTCGAAGCGTTCCCGCGCACCGCCACCGCGATTCTCGATGAGATCGACTCCCACATAGGGTACAAACTTTCGGACGTGATCGAGAACGGACCAAGTAGTGTATTAACCGCGACGCCGAATGCACAGCCGGCCATTATGGCCACATCGATTCTGATTCTTCGGATTTTGGAACGCGAATACGGATTCAAAGTCGTGGACAGGGTGGACGTTTCGCTTGGGCATTCACTTGGCGAATTCGCAGCGCTAGTGGCGGCCGGAGTTCTCGAGTTTCAGGACGCTCTTTACCTCGTGCGTCGACGTGCCGAGGCGATGGCAGAGGCGACACGTCAGGCACGCGAGCAATATGGCGGCGAATACGGCATGGTAGCAGTTGTAACAGAGCCTGAGTACCTCGCTGGACTCGTGGAAGCCATCGATGAATTCGTCGGATATCGAAGTGCGGGGGCACGGAGCGAGAGCGCAGAGTCGCGCAAACCGATCGATCAAGTACTCATTGCGAACATCAACAGCAAAAACCAGATCGTTTTGAGCGGTTCGGTGCAGAAGATTAAAGAGCTCGTGGCGCATGTGCGACAGTTCCTCGGCCACGACCCCAGGGCAGTGCGACTTAATAGCGACAGCCCGTTTCATAGTCCTCTAATGTGGCCAGCTGTGCGCGTTATGCGAGACCTATTATCGAGAAACAGCATAATTAAGGGCCGAGAGGACCAGGATATTGTCACGTTTCCCGGTGACGTGCAATGCATTAGCAACGTCAGCGCGAGGCCGTTCGGTAGCGCTTCGGAGGTGAAAGAGCTTCTAGCCAGACAGTGTCTTGAAACAGTAAGATGGTGGGATAGCATCAAATACCTTGACCAGGAACAGAAAGTCCGGAGGTGGATCGGTATAGGGCCTGGTAAAGTAGGCAGAAACCTTGTCGGAAAAGAAGTCGGCATGCGTGGCATGGACGTCGTAAAAGGTGGCGGCGTGTGGGCTATTACGGATCCGATAGAGATTGAGGATGTCCTCAAAGGACTGGAGAAGACGGAGTTTATAACTGAGGAAGAGGAATCGGAGTAAGGAATCGCTTCTTATGATTCTTCTATTCTATTTCTTTTGGGCACCAGTTGGGTAGCGATACTGCGCCGTGACATTATTTACGGCTTGTAAATATCACCATCACATGTGCTTTTTATGCGATGAGCTGTTAAGTGGGCATCAGGTTGGGGTAATTTAAGGTGTTTATTTATTATCGGAAGGCTCAACGGTTGTAGTAGGTATCAAATAAACAGTCGAAGCCTAGGGAGAGACTATAGAGTATAATCAACTCAAGGCTGCTCCTACATCTCGCATTGAATCAAACTTGAACAATGTATATCTCAGAGCTACAAGCCTGTAGGTTAGTTGGGAGTATTGCAACTATCCAGGATCTACGTTGTATTCAGATACCTATAAGTACATACCTCTTGAGGGCTTCAAAATGAGCCTTGGATTGAGTAGTGGGGCACGAAGTAGTAGTCCTAGTACTAAGGTTACACTTACGCATAATCCACAGTAGTACATGACGTGCACTCCCTAAACTTCAGTTGAGCTCCAGCTCTATCGCAACTAACGTTTCGATACCTTTTTAGACGTTGGTAACAACAACTTTTACCTTGATTGCGTACAGTGATGGCAAATACGATACCGTCGATAGCCTGTCTAGGCGTTATAGGGCGCAATGTAAGTCAATCGCCGTGATCCAATCTCGAGTAATATAGCATTCTTCCATTCTGAGCCTTTTTGCCGGGGACATGTATCCGTTTTCTGGAGCTTCGGACGAGCGTGAACATACCTAAACCCTAAATTGCCTTGGCCATATTCTACGAATGCCTGACTAACTAACGACACAGAACAATCCCCTACATGTGACCATCTTCCCATCCTACGACAGCACAACCCAAACCTTCGCCCCTATACGCACGCCCCTACAATTCTCTCTCCTCCTCTCTGGAACCCTAGATGTTTTCGAGCTGCGCGCCCGCCACCAAGCCAACCCCTCCGGCGGCGGCGGGAGCATGCTACTTTCGGGCGACTTCGGCCTGCTGCACGCCGTAGACGACCGACTAGCCGCGTACGGCTTCGAGACGAACACGGGCGTGAAATTCGTCGCCGTGGTAGACATGCGAGGACGTTCGACGACGGCTAGCGCTACTAAAGCAAATGCCGCCGCCGCAGCAGGTGGTAGGGGGATGGGCGGGGGAGCAGTCGTAGGACCTGCTGGAACGGGGGGCGTGGGACTAAGAGATAGCGAGCTTAAGCCCGTTTTTCGCGCTATGCAGACAGCCTACGTGCGCTTGCTACAGAACCCGTTCTACGATCCCGATGAGACTGCTGCTACTGCCGCCGCTGGCAAAGCCGGGCCGGGCGCACCCGCGAAGAGAATTACGAGTCGGAGGTTTGGCGAGGAGATGAAGAGGATTGGGGAGACGTGGACGCCGGGCGTTACGGCTTTATAGTTGGCAAGAGATGAAGACAGAATGATCATAGACACAAGAAATTGGCTATGGAGAGTAAGGAGGACTCCCAAAGGCACAGAATGAGGCGGGCATGACAATGTTGCACTTGGTCTCGTGGGACTTTAATGGGCACATACATATCGGCCTTCCGACTAAATGGCGTTTACGGGCATTGAGCACGGTGTCACGGCGTTAGTGGACATGAAAGAAAGAAAGACGGGCATGGCCTTCATATACACATATACCATTGTTTACTAGATACACTACTAATGAAGCTAACTATATCTCGAATCTCAACACCGGAGAACCCGAGTTGATTCATTCATTACATCATGACTGGTTTTCCTCTGCTACGGACTTCCTCAGACTCTGGACCCGGAGCCTCTGTAAGCCCGCAGGCTCGTTAAGCTCTACCGAGGGCCCCATGATGACGTCTCCGGACACCTTCTCGTCCGGCGTCCACGGCCGGGGCCGCGATGCCGACGCCCCTTCCCAATGCCTCGCCTCGATCGGCAGCGGCTGCCACCAGTCGCCCTGACGAGCGTGCCACCGCTCCCCGCACATCTCCCACAGACGGCTGGCCGCGCGCCTATAGGCGAAGCGCTCGTCCTCGCCTGTGAAGGCGCCCGTGTTGCTGAAGTCGATCCTCGACTTCTTGGGGTCGACGCCGAAGTCCGAGTCCTGATCGGGATCGTAGTCGGCGTTGTTTTTAGAATCCGTGTATGAGGATATGTTGGGTCGGAAGGGAGATATCTGGTCCTGGTACGCCTCTGCAATGGTCTCGGAGTGGATCACGTCTGCGTCTACTTGTGCGGCTTCTTGTTCTTGAGCGGAGAACTGAGTGGTTGCATTTTGGGTGGTTGGTTGAGTGTCTGGGAAGAAAAGGTCGTCGGGTCCAACGGCTGCTCTAATGACTAGTTTGCACCGCGCCTCGTAGAGTGCGTCTAATAGTGTGATGAGCCTTCTGGCTTCGTTTTTCTTTAGTAGTACTAGCACTGGTACGTTGTCGATGATAAATGTGTGGTATGTGCTGGCCATTGTGATATAATCGGCCGGGCCGAACAAAGACACGATGTCCTCGAAATCCCAGAGTACAACGCCGTTGCGCTGCTGGGGGATAGTTATCATCCGTCCGTACACCGTCAGAGTTGCGGATTTCCATGGCTGATCATTGGAGGCGTGAACGATATGATGTTTAGTAAGGGCTTCTTCCCACAATGCATCGTGTTCTCGGCCATGGAAATAATATTCCTTCGGTCTTGAGACAGTTTTAGTAGATTCCCCATCGGCCTCTGAGGCCGGCTGCTCTGACTTAAGCCCTATTTGTGCTTGAGGTAAAGCGCTCCCCAGCCGATTCGTCTTAATACCGCCGGATAGAGTGTCGGAGTCTCTCCTTCTCCAGTCCTGAGTACCCTCCATCTGCCAAAATTCACACCGTGCTTTGAGAACATCTAGAAACGATGCAAAGTCGCTGGAGGGGCCAAATAACTCGCCTTTGCCACGAGTTTTGCCAAAACCTAAGGCCTGACTAATTAGACCTCCTGTAGTAGGAGCGGCATACTCAAACCCAGTGGCCTTTTCAAGTTCTTCAGGCATGCGGTTGGACGAAGCAATAAGGACACCACCGAGCTGGAAGAAAGTTGTAAATAAATTGCTTAGGATCTTGCTCGCTGCTCTATCTGGTAGCTGGAACTCGTCCAAAAAAAGGATAGGGGATTTCTCGACCAGGTCCTTTGCCAGCCACAGCAGTGAGTACTGTTGTTGGTCATCATTCCTTGACCCCGAGTGTGACTTCCTATGACGCTCTAACTGGGATATTGTGTATAACATGAAAGTATTGAAATGCCAACGTCTCTTACGGCTTGTGGGTAATCCTTCGGCGAGGAGATCGAGCAACATTGACTTCCCGGTGCCCACTTCACCGGACAAAAACAGCCCTCTTGGTGAATCGATATGGATGGCCTCTTCATAGCCATTGAGCACTCTCGTCAACGCAAGGGTATCTCTGCCTTGAGTCCGAGCGAAGAAGCGCGCGAAGAGTGGATTGTGCTGTATTGGATGCGTGTCGGTTGCCAAACGTTGCGAACCATCCTTTTCCTTCTGTTCTCTTAATGCGTTTGAAACTGCTCTAAGCCTCGTGCTATATTCCACCGCAGGGCTATAGTCTTTCAGTCGATGATAGACCTTCTGAAGATGCAATGCCAAGCGGTGCTGTGCTGGGTCTGGGGAACAGAAGCCCGTTGCTAGCAGCGACTGATATTTCACAAGGGGGTCTGTGATGGTAACTGAACTCATATGCCGTTTCATCGTGTCTGTTATTTGCCTCGTAAAACCAGCTCAATACACGGCTGCAGCATTGATATAATTTTTGAGCTTTTATTTTTTTCAAAACGAATTCTGATTTTGAAGTATGTATGTAATTTCCAATGTCAGATACTTCAACTCAATTCCACCTGTATTAATCGCTTCAGCGACTGACTATCGAGCCGATATAAAACAAAGAATAAAGGTGGAACCGGAAATGACTATACTTTATTCGCGTCATCCCATTGCGCTCCATTAGCCAGTGCCATGAAGAATTGGGTTATATTCCTAGCAAATTGGGATATGAGATCAAAAACAGAGGCGTGACAAAAGGCTATACAAGTCGTCAGGACTGAAAGCGAACTGTTGTCTAGGTCATGACGAAACGAAGGCGTTTTGGCAGGTAGGTACAGCTGTACCCTTGGTTAGGTATTTTCATCATATTGAGCCCCTGCAGCACCCTTTAAGCTCCAAGGTTGCGGCTTGTTGGCATCCCCACATTTTCTGTCCCCGGGTCGTGACCGGAACTTAAATCACATGGAAAAACCATCTCTGATTGGACGATTTAGCAAACCTCCACTACTTCAACAAGCCTAGCATGTCTTGGCAGTTCTATTTGCACCCAAAAAGTTGCTTCGTGGTCCGTGCACACGAAAGAGCTCTCTTTGTTTCTCTCTCGATCTCCATCAGCCTTGGCCTTGGTGATTTTTTGGGGGTAGGCAAGCTTATTCATTAAGTACCTGCTACTAGGGAGAAGACGGTGCTAAGCCAATTCTAGAGATTGTGTGTTGTATTTTTTTCCCATGCAGGTCAAGAAGATCCAATCAATAGTAGCCAGTTGGACGGCCTCGTCATTCTTTTCTATTCTACTCTCGATTAATGTTGTCTTGTTCAAACCATCATTTTCCTCTCCTTTCCTGACAGCATCGGTGTAGAGTATCTACATTCTCACCATGGTCAGACCTTGTTTACATCCATCAACGCATCGATAGTAACGCAAGTTCACACCCAGCAATTCACGCGCCGCTTGCGTCAAACTCCACCCTACCTGCCAACCAAATATCTACGCAAATCGTCTGCCTACCTACGCATCATAATCAACAACCACCTTTGTTTTCAATATCCAACCTTCAATCCGCGCATTCCATCACAAAACGCCTGTACGCGTCGGATTTCATCATGTTCGCGCCGGCGCCGGCACACGGTAGCCAAAATGGGACTGTGACCCCGATGACCACACGGAGCCGCCGCCGTCAACGACCACTGAGCTCAGATAATTCTCTCCCGCAGCCGAAATCCAAGCGACTTAGATCCGATCGCCCTCAGATTACTGAGCAGACGTTCGTCGAACCCGCTGTCGCGCCCGAAACTTTCGAAGTGAAGGCTGCACAACCTGCTTCCGTCGAGATTAAACAGGATGGGATAGACCGGCCCATTGCTGTACCAAGGCGAGAGTTGAGCGTGCGCTCTAAGAAGGGAAGACCAGGCGACCGTCTTCACAAGGGCGACGGCACTACGCTACTAGTAAGTCACTTTGCCGTTTGCTCAATTCTCCGTTGTCGAGTGCATATTCTAACATCTCTCTGCACAGTCTACAAACAATGGGTTTGATGTCCGGAAACTTCCAGCTCTCCCGGAACGATTAAAGCTCGATGCTACCAGTATGTTCTCTCTCTATAATACGCAAATTTTCGCGCTACTAATCCAGTGTTTCCACTAGGTCGCCAACATGGCTACACTGATAGTACGACTGGTGCTGCTCTCAGTCTCACTCATACGCATGCCGTTGTGTGGCCGTATGCGGCAGTTTCATCGTCACCCGAATCGTTCACATTCACGCTCCCGTATCCATCAAAAAACTCGACGGACCCCTTACCTCTCGGCTCACTCGTCTCTCCATCTGCCTCTTCAAATGAACCTGGTCTCGTCGTCGTAATGCCGACGAGTGGTAAGATTACCTACTGGGAGTCGATAGCGAGTGCGACGACTCTGGACTTTATTCGAGAACAACGGACTGGTCTCGAAGATACCATACCTGGAATGTACTCGGGCGAGCGTGTCATCCAGTTAGTCAACTTGGAAGCAGCTGCAGGTTTTGTTCTGGCATTGAGTAGTGGTCGAATGGCATATATGAGCGTACGAGATTCACAGGGGCGGCCCAAGATCTCCGTCCAGTTTCTACGCAGCAGCCTTGGTCCATCGAGCAGTGGTATCTTCGGAAGCATACGGAATGTTCTGTCGCACTCAACACTTCAGGGTGACATAGCTGCGGTGCGAGCCGACCGGTCTTCCAAACAGGGCGAGTGCACTGTGGTTGCTGCAACTTCAAAAGGGCGTATTAACTCTTGGAGGATACATCGTGGCGGCCATCATGATATTCTTGCCGAACTAGATGCCCGGGATTCCCTCGTCGAAGCAATTCAAAAAGCAGACGCAACAAGCAGGAACCTCGCGGCTGACTCCTTCAAGATCATTGACTTCTGTTTCGTGCCTAAGGGGATGTCCTCCAAATATACTGACATGAGCCAATTACGTCCTTCACAGGGAGTCGGGAACCAGCAACACATTTTACTTCTAACTTCTCTTGACAATAAAGACTTCCGTCGGTATAATTTAGTCGAGGTGATAGTTCCGAACGAGTCTTCACCCGAGACGACAGTAGAGATCGGTATGATTCGTACAATATCAAGCTATTCCACGCCACCAAGTCCACATGCGCTTGCGAAACCGCGAATTTATCTACCCAAACCCGCCGTGATTGCCTTCCTCGTCTTCGACCATGCTACCATAGTAGCTTCCATAGCGCAACCTCCCGAATCTCCCGACTCGCAAATTATGCAAGATAACCACACCCTACCACCGGCTTTCGAGGATGTTGTTGACATTCGCGACGATTCGATGCTTGAGATTGTTGGTTCTGGCTACGAAGAGCCCCAGATCCACGACCTTGTCGAAGAGGATGTACGACCCGTGCGCATCAAACCCAAAAACCCAACAGCCGTGTTGCTTGTTCGAGGAGCCGGCACCATGCGCGTTGCCGTTTTTGACTACCCGCGTTTTGCAAGCACGTCTCCTCCCAAAGTCACGGCAAAATCCAAGTTGGAGCAGGCCGTGTTTTTCGGAATCAAGGAAGATAATCCTCTCGTCTTCGACGTTCAGCATAACCTTCGTTTTAGCAACGAGGAATACGGAAAAGCGGCCTTGGAGTTAAGCGAGGAAATTCTTACTTCAGCTGGACCACACCTGTCCCCACTAGCTGCGAGACTCGACGCCAATATCAAGGATCGCGTCCAGCATCTAGGCAAGATGATGTCGCACATGAAGAATCTCGGTGTTGATTTGGACCGTAGCACAAAGTGGCAATTATTATGGAACGCCGAGAAGATGCATGTGGCAAGTACTCTTTGGCGCAAGCATGAGGAATTCTTACGGATGCGGCCTACCGGCTCGAAGACCATTGCTGCGGAGACTGTCGAGTTCATTCGCTCCGAGGAAAAGTCTAAACCAGACACCGCAAGAGGAGAAACGGATGAGCTGAGGCACTGGTTTCTACATGATATAAATCGGATGGAATTGTTCATCGCTTGGGCATACGAGGTTATCAAACATCACTCCAAAACCAAGCTAGATACGCTCGCTCTAACGCGGTTGATATACGAGGCTTCGGACGTCTACAACAGCACCATTCAAGCCGCATTCGATTTCAGAGAGGCAAATCTGCGGCTTTACGGGCTGGAGCAAGAGAAGCTTGACCATGGCATACTGGAAGGCGACTACGCTGGTTTGCCTACCCCTTGGACTGCAAACAGATTCATCGCCAACAATGTGAAACGTCAAGTTGAATTGGATACGCAGTGGGTTAAACAGGATTTGGAGTCAGATAACGAAGAATTGAGGAGTCTTATAGAGAAGACGCGACAGATTCTCCCCGAAATGACGGCGGTCTACCTTTCCGTACTTCAGGAGTTGGCACGATGGAACCTTGCCAGCGGAGATCCTAAGTTGGTCGAAGAAGGGCAAAAGTTTGTGGATGTGTACGAAAAAGATCGCCATGAAAAAGTCGTCCTGCTCTACCAGTCGGAAAACTGGGAGTCTGCTATCAAGCTCGCCGAGACTCACCGATCTTTACCTGCTTTGGCTGAAGTTCTTACTCGTCAAATCGACGTACTGCGCGAGGAACTCTCTGCTCCCGGTCTCAGCCCAAGCCAAATTGAAGCTCTTGAGGATAAAATGGCAGAGAAGGAAGAGAAAGTCAAAGAATGCTTCACAACGTATGGAGAGGATTTTGCATTCCCTTTCTACGAATATCTCTTCAAAACCTACGGTGTGGATGCCCTTCTCGAATACGATGGTGATAGGGCCTACAAAACCATGTACCTCCGAACCAAGCCGGAGTTGGCCAAGATCTCTTGGATCAATGATATCGTCGGTGAGGAAGATATCGATCATGCTGCCGAGACGCTACTCGATTTAGGTCTGGCCCGGGAACAGCAGATTTGGAACAAGAAGATAGAGCTCAGTCTTGGCAAACTCGCTCGAATGGCAGAGTCATCGCGGCCCTCCAGTAAGGCGTCGACGTCTCATCAGGAGGTGACCATCAATGGAGCCACTGAGGACGCGCGGGTCAATGCAATTGATAAAGAGCTCGCGGTGATAAGCATTCAGAACGAGTTCTATACCACCCAAGTCCGCCCTCTCATCACTGTGGCCTTAGACGAGACTGAGGAACTTGGCCTTGTTAAGGAAGCCTTCACTGTCAACCATCCGAAAAAGTACAAGATAATCTATCAAATCTTTGAAGATGGGATGAGACGGCTTCTAAAGCACGAAGCCCTCGACCCTTTGACCCTTATCGATCTCCTTACTCTTGCTATCTTCCCGTCGGAAACGAGAGACGCCGTAGTCGACCAGTTTTTCCTAGCTCTCCAAGTGGCACACAATGGACTTCATGGTGCTGAGCGTGTGCAAACCGAGCGGCTCATCTGGAGAAGATGCTTTCTACGGGAGGATTGGTCCCAGATCAATGAGACAACGATGAGGGATGACGCGACTACTATCGACGTGCTGGGCGAGACCGAACTCTTCCAGATTTACTGTACTCTATCCGCAAACGGTGAGACCACATATATGACTTCTCGGCCGAATATCTTATCTAACGCAAAGCCAGATCGAGATACCAAGGAAAAGGCGATTGAATTTCGGAGATTACTGCCCTCAGCTACACTTGGTGTATATACTGAGGCGCTCGATCGCCGGTTTGCGAACATGGAGAAGGGTTATCGGGAGAAGGTCGTAGAGGCTATGCGATGGGAAGACGCACTTCTGCGCAAACACATTGAGAAGCATCGGTTGGAGGAGTGGGCAAAGGAAACGAAGTCGCTTGCGGAACATGCGGTTCAGCAGCAGTACGACGACGCGACGGAAAATCGATCAGCCACGGCCAGCTTTATAAGAGCACTGCCTCTGAAGAAATCGCTGGCGAAGTTGGCCGAGGCGGCAAACGGGCGAAACGGTCTGCATTAAAAAGAATGCATCTGTCCTACGAGGACCTAGGTACTGGCGGGTCGGCGTTTTATTACTACGGGTAGTAGATACTGTAACATAATCTTGTTTCTTGTGTTGGTTGGCGAGGCATTATATAGTTGCTGTGAGGCGACGTCAAAGACAAAGCATTCGCGGTAACAGGGATACTCAGGTTGAGACCCTCAGGCAACAATTACACGTCTTCAATAACAGTGACTATGCTGTAGACTTGTGTCATTATGCATTATAGTACGACAACAGTCTTCTACCCTGCGGTCTTGAGTGCAGGAATTATGCTGCTATCGTGTCTTTCGGTTAAGAAAGCCTCCAAGACCAGGTCATATCATGGGTGTGTCAAGGCCTGGCTTAAGATTCGGTCCCTAGGCGAAAGCTAACTTGTAGGCTAGTGAAGTCTGTGATGACCTCGATTAAGATGCTTGAAGTATTGCCAAGAGTGGCATCTGCTTTGTCTTCTTACTCACTCGCTTTTGTTATTCTTCCTTTTTTATTCTTTTCACAGGGGCAATTGCTAGAGAGTCAAGTCAATCTCACTCTCTTCCCAGATCTCCCTGTTGTTATTCACGAGTGCCCCTGTGTTGTACACCCTAAAAGTTCATTAGTAACACAACTGTCGTACATCACCTGTGTCCCGAGAGGCTAAGTACTATTCTCTGCCGCCAGGGCGGTAATGATGGGCATGATTGTGCAACGTTGCTTCCAATATAAGAATCTTTACTGAGGTAACGTGTACGTAGTAGTTTCCCAGTGGTAGATTCCAGATTCTCTCCCTGCAAGCTGGTCACCGCCGCATATATGTAAACATAGCTTACTTAATACAACAATTACTAATACTTGATTACGGCATATCTACACACCAAGGTATCAACATACCTTGGCGATAGTATCGGAAGACCGTTGCGAAACCAACAGAACACTAGCGACAAGGAAATTAGACTAGTTAGTGGACTGGAATCCACTACGCATTAGAAATATCCACGTATATCGTATATGTAAAGTACAATCACAAGGACCCTGGGTTTGTTTAGGTATTTAATGCTGTTCAGCTACCTACAACGTAGGCAGGAACCAGAAAGCCTTCTATCTGCCATAAACCGTTATTCACGTAGTCCCTCACTCCACTCAGCAACCCTCTCCAAAAAAGCGAGAAAAATTTACGGAAAATAAGAAATCATGACCGACGTCATCCGACCTCGGACTGCCGAAGACCTCCCGGCCTGCGTGGAGGTAATGCGCGCCGTGTACGCGACAAGTGGGTATCCGGTCCAGGGGACAGAGAACGCGCTGGAAGATCTCCAGACCACGACGGCGGCGTGGGTGGCGGTGGTCGATGGCGTCGTCGTGGGCCACGTGGCTATGAGCGAGGCGAGGGACGACTACGCCAGTGTTGTGGTGTGGCGCCAACGGAAACAGCAACAGCAACAAGAACAACAACAACATCCCAATGAGGACAACAAGGGCGATGACGATAAACTGGCGATCCTCGGATGGTTATACGTGCACCCTGATGCGCGCAAGCGCGGCTTAGCTACCAAGCTCATCAACGCCGTCCAAGAGGAGGCGCGCAGGAGAGGGGGTCTGCGCTTGGTCATGTTTGCTCTTGTTAAGGACCAGGGCGCTATTAGATTGTACAGGAGTCTTGGCTGGGTGCATTATGGGAACACGGTATTTCGCTGGGGAGAGGGGAACGAGATGGCTGCCGAGTGCTTTGCGAGCCCGCTTGACCAGTGATAGGCATACCTCATCTTATCGAAACAATCAGTTCGATCTTCCTTCCTTCCACGTCATGTTTACACGCAACTAGACAGCAAGACTATTCGTGCTATTCGTTCAAAAGGAAACACATTATTAAACTTCAAATCGAATCATATTTTCTCACGCTCAAAACTACTTAGGGCTTGTACACCCAATAAATCATAAGGAGGCATGTCATCATGCTGATAAACAGGACTAAAAGTAGCCATCTCCGTAGAGACGGCGGGTGTAACGTCCATCCCCATCCCCATCCCCATTCCCTCACTACCTGCCCGACTACCCAGCGAGCTGTCACGTGCCAGCAGCGTGTTGTTGTCTCGCGAAGTCCGATGTCCGTGGTAGTTCATGGTACCCCAAGACAGCTCTGCCTCTTTCTCGGTACCATAATACTGCGTTGGAACCGTCCACGGCGTGCGGAAGGTCCAGTTCGTCGTGAAATTGCGCGCCAGGCTGGGGGCTCTAAAGGATGGGAGCTTGGATAGCAGGGGGCTTAATGTGGGCACGCAGGCGCATATGAGCCCTGTGTTGACTTCCAGGATGGAGAACGCGAAGCTGATGCCCGCCCACCAGGGCCGGTCGTATGTGAATTGATTGTAGGTCGATATGACATATCGGACGGTGGAGACGGCCCATGCACTGGATTTTTGTTTGTCAGCACTATTCAACCCATTCTCTACGCAGTTCATGCGGAGGGAAGCCACGGGGAGGAGGGGCAGGGAGCACAAACATGAAACCACTTGAAAGCATGAGACTGAGGCCAATCTTCTGCTTCGTCGACGGGAAAGCCAAGTTCCAAATCGGGAACAGCGGCAATATCGCGATAATAAAATCACTCGTAACATGACCAATCCCAAAGAACGTATTCGCGGCCCGCCTATCCACGCAATGGCCCGGTAGATCTGCCTGCCACTTCTTCGCGATGGGCGAGCAGCCCAAGAACTCGACGAACAGATTAGCCGTCAGATAGCCCAGCGTGTAAAAGAGGGTCAAGTAGCAGGCGATCCTGAACCTGCGGCTGACGAGGCCGAAAGTCTGCAGATACATGATGAGGAGGGCGCTCTTGAAGCCCGCGAGCCCGACGGCGTAGAATTCCGACGTGATCCCTATCCAGAGGTAGTACTCCGAGTTCAGCTCGGGCGTGTACTGCCACACGTGCAAACCCATGCCGTGGTACGCGGCCGCGATGCCCATTAGGACTGCGTGCGCGATGCTTATGGCCATGGTTGCGCCGACGATGTCTGGAATACGTTATACTCCCCTGATTAGCCTATATTCTTCGTTTTACTCTCTATAGTTATGAGTAGAATGTCGAATGAAGAACGTACAATCGTCTATCGTCAGCCGCCTATTCAGCACAGATATCCTCGTGTAGAATCTCGCGGCCACGAAGAAGAACGTGATGATCGGCATCACGATCGCTGCCCTCCATACGTGAAGGCCGTTCTCTGCCGGCAGAGGAGGCGGCGGTTCATAAGGGTGAGGAGCCATTCTGTGAGTTTTCTTGGAGGTTGAGTAAACCAGGTACTCGGGGAGATAGTAGAGTGTGGTAAGGTAGGGTAGGGTAGGGTAGAGTATTATTACAACTCCAGCTTCGTGAGGTTGAACAGCCCTAGCATATTAAGCTAGCTATTGCAGCAACGGCATTGTTAGATATCAACCGAATGGGGCTCGTTGCCTCTTCACGGGACTAGAGAAATGGACTGAGGAATATCACCACTTCTTGTTGTAGATGTACGTAAAGTGGTATATGGACAGTAAGTAAGTAGGTAAGTCTGAACTTCTATGAAGACGTGGAATAGATGGGAGCAAGAGACGCTAAGTGTAGGCATGTACCATTGCAATGGCAATGCCGTGACGATGGCAACGCCAAGTTAAAGGTCCAGGGGGCGGGCGTCTGATGTGCAGTGTGGACGGCCAAGGATGTAAATCCACATGTGGTGGCCAAAACACGCGGATCACTTAAGTAACTAGGTTAGTTAAGTACTTGGGCTACCTTACCTACTGTATATTTGTATCAGTTGTTGTTGAAGAGGCTTACCAGTGGCTGGCTAATTAAAATTTTGCCCAACTTGTGACGTTGCACTTTTTAACTCTGTCGAAACCACGATGGTTACTTACTTCCTGATGGTACACCGAAAGGAGAATTTCCTCTCATATTCTCATTCATTCATTCATTCAGCGCCTCTATTTACACCGAGTCTACGCAGCCACATACTTACAGCGCTACCGAGAGAGAGGAAGTTAAAAGTTCCATGCTGGGCTTGTTCCAGCGATGCCGAGAAAGGAATCGATATGCATCGGCCCCTGGCCTAACTAGTACTAGACTCATCACGGATATCTTCAACCCCCAGGGGCGGTAGGTATAAAAATATACTATAGTATATAACCTTGGCTTGCTCTGCCCCCTCAAACAAACCCCTTTGTTTATGCTGTATGTGCATAATTACATACCTGTTCTACATGTTTGAGAAGTCATCCCTCATGCCTCATATTTGCAATTGTGCCTTGTTTGTTTCACGTATCCTCTCACACTCATACTCTGTCCTTTTTATTATTATCTTGTTTGTAATCTCTTGATAATGGCTCTCTACATACCTAATTACCTAGGACAACATGTCGTCAATAATTACCCCTCACTTGAATGAAGACTAGACTGGGGACATCAGTCCATATTACTAACCTGAAGGAAGAGGCACGCTATGTAGGCGTTTTGCTTCACGAATATCGCGTCTGTCTGAGGTATATGGACTTATGGCCTTACAACAGGTGGGCAAGACACGTTTGTCTAACTACGTACAGCATAGATAACTCAATATCAAGCCATAATTGCCTACCGCGTTCTTGCTCTCCAAGGGATCTCAACTTAAGCTGTCATTATATAATAAGTACTTAACCTAGGGACTCCTCTTTAAAGTTTACGATATCTCAAGATGCCCACCGGTTATCTGCCGCGCTTCATCTCATAGGGTTAGGCTTCGCGCTAAGGATCACGCCGCGCTGTGCTTGGGAGATTCCTAACTTCGCACAACAGGATGCTGGGACAGTTCAATCGTTGCTCCTTGTTACCGGGAGCATTCCTGCACACAAACTTGCAGCTAATAAACCTCGTCACATGTTACCTGTTGATTACTGTTGACACTATAAGGAAGCTTCCTTTAACTTTAGGTCAGACCAGGTACGGGCTTAAGTAAAAATCTAAGTAAACCTAACATCTACGGTTAGTTTGCATCCCTTGCAGAAACCACGTTTTGTGCTTATTAAGTACCCGTTCGAAAACCCCTCGATCGGGATCGTTTCGTCTTACGGACTCAGCATAGATCCTTCAAAACAACAAATCAATTTGTCAAAAGTATGAGATGTAGATATTCTCTCCTCACAAACTCTGCAAACAGGAACATATATATATATGTACTCTTTACTACTGTACATGATTCAATCTCACTTATATCCCTATCCCTATCTGGCAGTCTTGACAAAGTCTAGTAGAAATAGAGATAACATGAGAGCTTGTATGCTCCAGTTATGACATACGCTACAGGATACTTACATATATCATAGGACTGACTCTTTGCTGTACCTCTTGAGTACATTGGATCAAGCCGAGACTCACCCGCTGGCTTACTATGTTGTGTTGGTACATCTGCAGAGTCCTCGAAAAATGAGACCCTTTGAGTAGATTAATATGATTTTCTCTTATTTGTCTTTCGAGTGCCCTGTAGAATAGCTGCTTGTTTGTCCTCGCTCAGTTTAACCTTCCCTTATTGTATCTCTTATATATTAGTTTTAGGTAGGGCGGGAATGCAAATCCTCGCCAATAACCCCTACGGTTCCCCGGAATCCTACTTTAATTTTCATACAATACTCACTCCCTCGATAGTAACTATGTACTTTATGCATGCATATCTACGAAAGGAAAGTGGCTGGTCCTCGTCAAGATTTGGAGGAAGCTTGTTTTGTATTGGCCTGCCTCAGCGAGAGTACCTGATATGAGGTGTTATATTAATTTAATAATTGCTTACATAGGCGTGAAGCCTTGAATATAGTATACTCACACCTTAGAAGCATTTCCGGCTCATGACATGAACATTATTCATACTGGACGTCGATTCTTCCCCCTAATCGAAAATGCAATATGGTGGAAGATTAAGCACAAAAGAATCGGTTTTAGTATTTGGCTAGATACATCCTATTTATTGTTACATAAACTAGCAAACCAGGTCATTCCGCCACCAAAATTTTTTCGTGCTGTGAATATTATCTTACTTTAAGAAATCGCCCTTGGTCTTTGCAAGTTGTTCGTCATAGTCTAAAAAGGGTCAGCAACAGTTACAATATCCAACCTAATACATAAAGCAAGGGATAGAAACCGAATAACTCAAAAGCAGGCACTTACAAGGTTGAAACGCCAACCAGCCCTTCTCCGGCCCACCGACCTGGGTCGCAGTATAAGTAGCCTCCTCATCATCGATCAAAATCTTCTTATACCCAGCCGCCGCCGCCGCATCAGCGAGCAGCTGAGCCTGACACGTGCGCTCCAAACTAAGGAACCAGAACGCAGCCTCGTCGACACTCTTACCCACGGTAAGTATACCGTGATTCTGCAAGATGGCGGCCTTGCCATCGCCCAGCGCGGCGGCTATGCGCCTTCCTTCTTCCTCGTCGATCACGACGCCCCGGAAGTCGCGGTACACGCCGTGCGACTTGTAGAAGCGGCAGGCGTCCTGCGTTAGCATCTCGAGCTCGCGTCCGAAGCACGAGAAGGCCTTCCCGTGCACGCTGTGCGCGTGGCACGCGGCCGTCACGTCCGGCCGGGCTTTGTGGATCTGTGAGTGGATGGCGAATGCGGCCGCGTTGATCGGCTCGTCGCCTTCGACCACGGTACCCTGCTCGTCGCACAGGATGAGGTCTGAGGCTTTGATGAGCGAGAAGTGCATGGAGAGCGGGTTGAGCCCTGTGTGGCTTTTTATTAGCAAGTCCCTGGGTTTCTAGAAATAGTTTGTTATAAAGAGAGAGAGGGATGATAAAACTTACAGAAATGATCAGTCAGAATCGGGTCTCGCACGGAAATCTGTGGAGGAAGTTAGCAACACTCCTCTTGCGCAGTATATTCACAATATCCAGTCACACCCAGTGAATCCCTAAGAATTGGTTATAGACAGAATAATAGCCCCTTAACTCTTTATAAGCCTACTGAGAGGAATGGGTGACGCCTACGAAACACTTACATGCCCGGCAACGCCCTCATCGAAACCACGGTCGGCAAACACACGGAACGCAGCAGCGAGATGCTGTTTACGGTACGTGCGCTCGTCTTCGAGGTTATCAAATTTCGGGTATGTTCTGATATTCAACCTTTTGCCGCTTTTCGTCATGCCCATGACCTGGACCTGAGCCAGATTCTGATCCTTCTCCTTCGCCCCATTTACTGTCATCTTTTCCAGTGCAGCTGCTGTGCTAGTGACTGTCTCCGTGGTAGACATGATGTCGATGATATGATCTTTTAGACTTTAGTGTTTCCGATTTCTTTCAAGGTAGTTTTCGACAGGCACCTTTTCAGCCTTTCTAATCCTTTATTCTCTTCTATGTGACGTCGTGTTAACGCGGGGGAAGTGGTGTAAGTGAAAACAAACCCCTTTTTGGAATTCGTCGGGGTGTTTCAATCCGGGTAACGGCAGCCTGGGTTGGAGTCCACTGTGTATTCCCGGCGCCGTCCTCCCCAAAGCTTGTAGATCTACTCTTCTGACCCGTAGGTAGAGTAGCTTCTATTGCGGGGAAGTTGGGGATTTTGAAGCATCATCTCTACTTGATGTTGTTTTATCAAGTTGGCATATATAATGACTGGGGGTCGTATCGCACTTATTTGCAGCGACGGTTTCCGCATTAAATAGTTTCGTCGAGAGTGAAGTGTCCTCTATATGATCCCTATATTACTACCCTTAGGGCAGTTTTTTTGTTCGATATTCAGACAATATTTACAACCCCGAGGTGGGAGCTGGCTTGAAAGAACTGGAAGCGCAATATTCTACGCCGCTCTTCAACCTATACTATAGCCACTCACGATTGTGGAATAGGTAGCAGCTGGCTGATAAGGGACGGACTCCCTACGGCCAGTCTCCCGAGACTAGATTAAGTTGTAGATGTTCTCACCTTAACTTTCCGTTGCTTGTATGCCCGGTAACCATGTCATAGTTCGCGAAGTTAGACACTTAGAGACTAATTTATTATCAAAGTTAGAATTTGCTTCTCGATGGGTGCCTAGCTTCGCAGGCACTAACCAGTCCCAAATTCAGGAAATCAGGTGTGTCGCTCCCTGAATCTGTGAACTCTCAGTTTGCAGGATTCAGTATCAAGATGGGCATTGGCTCAGAGGCGTGCAAAGTAGGTGCGTGGTAAACCTGCAGGGCACTCGTGATCTATATTCATCAGCATTCCTTGTTCTGCCAAAGTTCCGTTCGTCGTCGGTCATATCGTCAAGTTGACGAGTCTAGTCTTGTAGGTATTCACATCGTGATATGTTGAAAGATGTCTGCTATACACAAAGTTCTATTTTCATATCTGCTCGTCAAGTCGACAGGTTAATAAGCTGACAACTACTCATATTTGGACATGAACCGTGTATGTTCTTTCTTTACGCCGTCTAGAGAAGTATACGTCCTATTATCAATTCAAGGCTTGACGGTTAATTCTTCCGCCAGCTATTACATCGCAGGCGCTACCTTATCTCGCGTCTCCCGACTCGAGGTACGTACTATGTACTGCCGCTCTTCAGCTATCATGAAGGAGCAATAACTGCATGGCGGCGGTAACAATGCAGAATATACCCTTGAACGCTTCGTCGGTAGCTTGCAATATTTGGCTTGAAATAAACGCGTCTAATGCTGAACACCTTTGGGGGTGTAGGAGGGTCTCGCCATGCTGCAATGGTTGGAACTCGGAAAGCTCGGAACGAGGAGTATATCGGCTGCCTCACGTATGCATCGTAACATCTTGAATAGGGGCTTAGCCTAGATGATCGTATCTCCATATGGGGAATCCAAGTGCTTATTACCACAATTTCATTTGCTGTACTGCCCGCACTGAACAGAAGCTGAAGGATACTTGATACCTACTTGATTCCTGCTTGATACAGCTTACGGCTGTACCGTAATTGTGGCTGTTGCATTCTAATTTCTACTGGGTCAGGGACTACAGTAGGTAACCTGAGCAAGGTCGTTAGTGGATAAGCCACAATGGCTTATACAGAAGTGACGACAGCAAAGAGGCTATGACGCTGTGTGGGGTATCCACTGAAATTCACCCTAAAGCTCCCCTCGTTCCTCTTCGGGTATCTGCCCTCTATGTACATACTGTATGTATGTATATACTGCGACATCTTTAGGTACAGGTCTGCGGTCGATAGGTAGGGATCTACCCAGGAAGATTAGCAAAAGATTGGTAGAAGACGAGATCAAAATCGAGACAAGAACTTGGAATGGCTTTAAACCCTTCTTACTAATACTCTCTTTCCTCTCTCTTCTCCTCCCGTAATTGCTTTACTGAACCATACCTTCGTTTCCACTTGTACGGGCTTTTCTAAGGCTTGAAGCCCAAAGTCGAGGGCGCGCACGTGTAAACCGAAGCAAGGTAAGAAGACTAATTCCGCCAGCATGTCGATACGAATTGCGCTTGACAACCCTCCCGAATTCTATACGAACCTCGACTTTCTCCAAGGCCGAATCATCCTATCCCTTCGTCGTGCTGAAGTCATCGGCAATGTCATAGTCAAATTAGAGGGCGAGTCACGCACCGCCATCCCCCTCCAGCCGGATCATCGCAACGATTATAAGGGGCCGAATAACATGGTGACCGAGAACCACAAGATCCTATACAAGCTATTTCCCGTCTTTCCCGAGAACGCCGTCCCCGTCCTCTACCAGCCCGGTCAACATGAGTTTAAGTTCAGATTCAAGTTTCCGCTTAACAACATATGCCACGATGCACGCGCGATAAGTTCGACTATGGGCATTGGCGGCATGGGGGGTGCCGGCTTTCGCACCTCCGATGGAGCGAAGCAGTTGATGCTGGCCCACCTTAAGGCAACTCTGCCCCCGTCGCTGACCGGCTTCCCACAGGAGGCCGAAATACGATACTATATTAAGGTGACGATTCAACGTCCCGGAATCTTCAAGGAAAACTGGCGGTATGAGCTCGGCCTCAAATTCCTGCCTGTCGAACCACCCCGCCCCGATGCGACGACACAGGAGGCATTTGCCCGCCGCCCATTTACCTTTAAACCGCGAACACCATTACAACAGTCCCGGTGGTCGTTCTTTGGCAGCAGGCCTGGCGCGAACATCCATGATGGAACTGGTCAAACACCACCTTCCGTCGAAATGTCGGCCAGACTGCCATTTCCCTCAATATTAACATGTAACGAGCCGATCCCTCTTCGTATTCTCGCGAAGAAACAGGCGCCGGGACATGAAGGGGTTTACTTAACGGCTCTCGAGGTTGCGCTGGTCGGTTACACTCATATACGAGTTGCCACTTTAGAGAAGGTCGAGCGGACAACGTGGATCGTTGTGTCGGCGGTCAACCTCAAGATACCACTTGGCTCACCAGGTGATCAGGTCGGTACCGAGCTCGAGATACCCAATACCTTGTGGGCAAACCAGCGGCTTCCGAACACGGTTGCACCTTCGTTTAGGACCTGTAATCTCGCACGGCGCTACGAACTAGAATTAAAATTTAGTTTGAGTTGGGGCATGCCGAGCAGCGGCTGGCTCCCACAGGTGATTGCGCTTCCTCTAGTCATGTCCAAGGTTCAGGTGCATTCAGGCATCAAGCCGCCACCGCAGCTGATCCAGGGGGCGAGCTTCCCTACCAACCCAATACCACCACCCAATAATACTGCTGCCGCGAGTGTAAATGCCAGTAACAATATCAATATTAACGGGGGTATGCCCGCACCGCGCCCACCTCCTCGGCCGAGCGGCAACGGTAACCCGCCGATCCCGCCGCGACCTGCAGATCCGTTATACCCGCCGCAACTCGGACCAGACAACGTGCCACCCCACGACGACGCGCCGCCTAGCTACGACGAGGCGATGGCAGAATCGTTGACCGGCCCGCAGGAACGCCCTGCGTACAGCGGCGTTACGGCCGAGAACGCGCCGAGCACGATGCCGCCTGAGAAGCCGATGTCCTAACAATAATAATAATAACAACGAGGAAGAATAAGGCTTAACGGAGATATACCTACGAGCCATTAATAAGCCAGACCCAAAAGGAGAAAAGAAGAAGGGACTAAGCTTGTAAAGAAATCCAGACCTGAGCTAAGGTCTTTACTGTTATGCGATCACATATATCTATGAAGAAATGATACCCCCTTTTTATTTTCTTTTACATCTCCCTTCTCTCATCGAAATCGGATCATTACCTACCCGGTGGCGCATTTTAGCAATTAACTAAGCCGGGCGTTCAAAAAGAAGGATATAGGTATGGTAGAGATAGGGTCGTCATGCAATAACGTTAAGGGTTTACGGCGCATTGCACTTTTGACACTGATTTGACCAGTTGCGTTGAGATCTCGGATACGGGTTATGTGGGTAGGTAGTGATTGGTTATCTTTAATGCGTAATAAATATTTTACAAATGCGACAAAACTTTACAGTCTCTTGTTCGAAATTGCTGTTTATTAGCCTTGTTGCCAAACCCAAATAAATACCTTCATCCTGACTGGCATACGGATTTTGAGGAAAGCAAGGCAAGGCATGCGTAATTACCTACCTATCCAGAAGTGAGTCAGTCAGAAACCCCGATTACACACCTATTGGCTTACAGCATATCACACATGTCCAAAGAGCAAGGCTAAGTGTCATTGTACAAGTGTATATGTAGATAGTCGATGCGATCTATGTACAGAATTCGGCCTTTCAAAGATCTAGTTCGCGGAATGCAAGATTGCGGGAAGACGAGGCTTCTTCTATCTATGCTCTGACATGTTTCTATACAACGGACAGCGAAAATGAAAGGGGGGGAAATAATCCTCCTCCTTTGGCCAAGATGGCGATGCAGAGTTTGTTCTCGTTTATGCTACGCAACGAAACAAAGAAGACGGGTATCATTGCTGCATCGAAAATGCGTCATGGCCGAATCTAGATACGATTGGTAGGATAGGAGCAGGAGGCTTCCTCCTGGCTTGGCTCCGTAAAAAATTAGTGGCCGAGGAGCTTGACGTGGTGGCCGGTGTGAGGGGTATTAGGTAGCTTGTCTATAGCTTCTCCTTGAGGGTGTTCTTCATCCGCTTCTCGACGGCGTTCAGGTACTCGGTCGTCGTGACGTGGTCCTCACGAGCAGTCTTGCTACAGGCCAGGGCCAGATCCTTAGTCATGATTCCGTCGATGTCTACGGTATCAATGCATGCCTGCTCGAGGCTCTCGGCGAAGGCGACGAGCTCGGGGCTATCGTCAAGCTTGCCACGCTGAATCAGACCTCGGGTCCAGGCGAAGATGCTGGCGATGGGGTTTGTCGAGGTCTCGCGACCCTTCTGGTGCTCGCGGTAGTGTCGTGTCACAGTGCCGTGGGCAGCTTCGGACTCAAAGGTCTTGCCATCAGGTGTGATGAGAACGGAGGTCATTAGACCGAGAGAGCCGAAGCCCTGGGCGACGATGTCGGACTGAACGTCACCGTCGTAGTCTGCATCGCATGTTAGCGCATACTACTTGTTAACTTTGTCGAATGGAGAGCCTACTCTTGAGAGCCATGATGTAACCGCCGCTGCTCTTGATCATCTGGGCGACCATGTCGTCGATCAAGCGGTGCTCATACCAGATGTTCTTGGCCTCGAAGTCCTTCTTGTACTGGGTGTCGTAGAGTTCCTGGAAGATGTCCTTGAATCTTCCGTCGTACTTCTTTAAGATGGTATTCTTGGTGCTCATGTATAGAGGGAGGCTCTTATCAAGCGCAAGCTTAAAGGAAGCGTGGGCGAAGCCGGTGATACTCTCATCAGTGTTGTACTGAGTTTGCGCGACACCGCCGCCCTGCTTGAACTGGAAGACTTCGATCTCCTCGGGCTTGCCACCCTCGGGGGTATAGACCATGGTCAACTTGCCGGGGCCGGGGATCACGCGGTCCTTAGCTCGATACTGGTCACCAAATGCATGACGACCGATAATGATGGGTTTCTTCCAGCCCGGCACCAGGCGGGGAATGCGGGGGATGACAATCGGCTCGCGGAAGACGGTGCCGCCGAGCGCATTTCGGATGGTTCCGTTTGGCGACAGCCACACTAGTGGAAAGTATAAAACGTTAGTAAACAGCCATCAAAACTATTGTGTGGTAAAGAAATTCTTTGCGTCGCATTCTGGCGGAGACGACCACAATGGAGTCAAAACGCCGCACAGGAAGTTATGCATGGAATGATGAGGAGGGTGAGGAGGGTGCGGGGTTGTGGGCGTTTCGAGTTGCCAATTCGAGTTGCCACACACCACCCACAAGGCAAGGCAAATGCGACGAAGTATGACTGCAGAAATGCATGCAAAGCAAATTGGTGGCTTACTCTGCTTCAGATTGAATTCCTTGACACGCGCCTCATCTGGAGTAATGGTAGCGCATTTGACACCGACCGAGTACTTCTTAATAGCTTCGGCAGCATCGAGAGTGACCTGGTCGTTCGTCTCGTCACGGTACTCGAGGCCCAGATCGTAATACTTGAGATCAATGTCGAGGTAGGGGAAGATGAACTTGTCCTTGATGTCCTTCCAGATAACACGGGTCATCTCGTCGCCGTCGAGCTCGACGACGGGGTTCTTGACCTTGATCTTCTGCGCCATGTTGCGTCTAGTCTGGTGGAAGAAAGCTACGGGGACAGCAGGAGGCCTGGCAAAGGCGAGGGGGATGGGAAACGATCTAAAAACTGGACGAGCCGATCTTGGCAAGCTGGAGGGCCGGACGAGACGAGCAGCTGCTGGAAATGCGGTAGACATTGTGAGATGAGAGAAGTTTAAAGGGCCGGCGGCACACGACGGTTATTATTATGTGGCTAGGCACTTGCAGCTTCCGAAGGAGGATCGGAAAAGGTGGTGATGGGACAGCAGCCAAAGACGAAACAGCCGAGGAAGCCAATTGCAATCGATTGTAGGCAGGCAGTTAGACCCGGAAACGGGAACCGCAACGGGGCAGAGGACGGACGGGCTAGAGAGCTGGACGACCGATCTGCGACTTGTATATGCAAGACAGAAAATAAATACCCGTTTTTGTTGCCCCAACTTTCTACTCCTCTCTTTGTCCTTGCAGAGAATAGGCACCAAATTGCAAAAATCAGCTCGAGTGAGGAAGGATTAGAAAACCCGCCCTCGCCAAGGTACTGAGTCGGATATCCGAATTTAACAGCGAAGAAAAAAAAAAAACAGGGTCCAGTTGATGGATCGCCGATGACGGAGCAGTTGTCTGGTCAATTGTCGGTAAATATCATGAGAATTGAATCTACCCGTTCAGATTCAAACAGGCAAACAGAGATGCTTTTACATTTGAGCAAAGTGGACTCGAAATGGTTCGATATGATGCCTAGCCGTGATTTTGGGGGTTGGGTACGAGGTTTTGGGTTTCCCCTCGCCACCTATATAATAACCAACTGAGACACTCTTTTTGCGGGATGAATTAACTACCTAGTCACGGGTTGGCTCGGCTCTGAAGGGAGATTGGAGAACGGAGGATGGAGAATGCACCTTGTCCAAAGTGGCAGCTGTATTTTTACCAATAGAAAATAGTGTTACCCCGTTGGAGTATGTAGCAAGCATAGGCTTCCGCATCTTCTGCATATAGACAGCAGTAAGGGACAAGAGAAGAGACGAAAATGAGGGGAACCCCCACATTTAGTCTTGCCGCACGCACTCTGGCCGGCCCTTTTACTGGCAATTAGTCCCTCCTGGTCACTGCGCGTGAGCAACCCCGTCTACCTTCCTACCTAAAGAGGACTGTCAAACGTTCACCCGTAGGTTGGATACATTGCTCCTCCTCCACGCTGTGCACACATAGGTGGCCCGTAGTAGGTTGGTACGGCCGTTATCACTAGTATATGTGTTGGAGGAGCTGCCGGTTTTTGTTTGGAGACGTTTCCCCGCGGTTGACGCGTTACATCGGGCGGCTACTCGTTCATGCTTTTGCTTCCCTCCTGGCTTGAGGGGTCACTGGCGTCAACTAATCCATTCCAAATATGAAAATAAAGGAATATAAAGATAGCCCAAAGCAGTGCGATCATGTTTGTATACACGAAAGCAGCCCATGTTCGTTATTAAGGTCGGCGCACTCAGTGGTGCATACATAGCCCTTACCAATGTCGACCGTCGTACCTAAGTACAGCGCAACGGAGGAACCGTACGCAGCTGGGGTGCCGGGTAGGTAGCACTAAGGGTAGACTGTGCTAGTACCTAGGCTCAATCATCCTTTATTAGCCAGCGGAAGATATGTACCTGTATTCGAGCTTGAATCTTCGGTACTTGAAATCCATATGTATGAAGTCGGCGCTCACCGTTCATCTCTTCTCCGCTTATCGCATACCATCACTCAGACCAGACTATATTAGCTGCTCCCGCTTCAAATAAACTACATACCAGTCACTAGCAAGGTTGTTTCTGCATACTGTAACTGCCTTTGGTTTGCTATGCAGGGACTAAAAGCCGAAAATAGCTGGTTACCTATCTACATACAAGGAAGTGCTGACAAGACACAAGTTATTACGGTAGGAATTTAGAGTCGATAAACCTGGGTGTCTGGTTTACATATTGGGCAGTGCGTCGAGTCAAGATCAACCATTCTTACCTTTATTCAATTTTCCGTCTTGAGAGAATGCTTACCTAAGGCTTGGCGGGTACCACATATCCAACTATTACCTATTAATACTGTACAGCTGTGGAATAATCGGGTTTGATAGTCGATGCTTTCATTACTGTCTTCTTTCCGGTCGCGATGTGCGAAAGAAACAACTTCAAGTAGGTATAGTATGTGGGTGCAGGTGGACGTATAACGCTACCGAGTAATTTGGATACTGACGCAGAGGGAAGCGTGAGCTATGAAACTTGGGAGCTGAAAGCGCGCCCAGGGTAGCTCATAATCATGTGGAGGCACAAGTGCAGGTGTTCCGCGATCTGGTGCGATTGCCAGAGAGCGGGTAATCGATGAGCTCGACTCGAAACAGCTACCTAGGAGACGGCCGGGGGTCTTTGTTTGTGCAGGTGCCTTCTAAAGCTCGACCGAAGGCAGGAAGAGATTAGGTAAGAGGTACATTTCTTTTCAATATTGCTGGCATTGTACATACCTACATGGTATGTCATGTACCTGCAACGCGCCCCTTGTCTTGTATGCAGATAACTATAGGTATTGTGAAATTAATAAGTGTTATTGACTTTATCGTATTAGCTTCGTCTTTGGTCAGCTCTTTTTGGTCTTGGTCGGCGATTGGAATCCTCCTCCCGGTCAAAACATAGGCAGGTAAACACCACCTGGGCAGCACCAACCCAGCATGGCTTGAGCGGCTTGCCGGATGTCACGTAATCTTTTACATACCTGGCTAACTGGTGGCCAGCATAACGCGAAACGCGAAGGGGAGCGAAGGGAAACACCTACAGCAAGAGATCAACTGCGCAGGCTCCTGTGTTACCGGCAGGACCAATATTACCTCCAATCCGATCTGATTTCTGGCTGTTCGTCCCGCCACCTCCTACCTCTTACCTCCCACCTCCCACCTCCATCTCCATCTAACTATCTATCATCTTCCCAATCCGAAGAAAAAGAAAACCCCTGTAACTACCTATACTTTCCCGGTTGCTCAATATGCTTGTTTACTGCTGATTTTGGTCGAAAGCACGTCGACGTGTACGCGGCTTTCCCTTCCCATCTCTTCCCTCTCCTCAACATCCATCCAACCTCTTGATCGTTTTCCATCACTAGGGCGCTTCATTCGTTACGCCTGTCTCAGTCTTTTTGTGTGCATTGAACTCTTTGTCGCCTCATAATGCCCGTCGAGCTTCGGAAGCGCAAGGCGCCCGCACCCGCGCCGGCGCCTAAACCACCTGCTAAAAAGCGGTCTCAGGGCGGAGTGGCCCCCCGCACGGTTAAGGCGGCCGTCAAAAGCGCTGCCGCAAAAATTGCCGATACCAATGGCTCAACCAAGCCCACAAAACCCGTTGTCGGCGACCTCATCTCTCTCGATGGCTTTGGTGGTGAGGTTGAGACCAACGACGGGACCAAAACGTCCCTCAAGGCACTCGTTGAGGAGAGCAAGGCGGGCGTAGTGCTCTTCACCTATCCCAAGGCTTCTACACCAGGTTGTAAGTCCAGGACCGTTTCAATTGCGAACGTCGTAGTTCTTTAAATGTCTAATCGCGTCCGCAGGCACTAATCAAGCTTGCCTTTTCCGAGATTCTTACACGGATCTCATTAAAGAAGGCCTTGCTATTTATGGTCTTTCCACAGATTCGCCAAAGGCGAATACTACCTTCAAGACCAAGCAGAACCTTCCATACCCTCTTCTTTGCGATCCAAGCGCTAGCTTAATTGGGGCTATTGGGCTCAAGAAAACACCAAAGGGGACCACCCGTGGTGTTTTCGTGGTTGATAAAGCTGGTAAGGTCCTACTTGCGGAGCCTGGCAGTCCAGCGGGGACCGTAGACGCAGTCAAGAAACTTGTCGCGGCCAACAGTACCTCCAGTACGAAAGATGAGACTGTCACGGACAAGGCGACGAATGGGGAAGTCGCCGAGGAGAAGAAGGCCGAAGAGCATGCGGAGGAGAAGCCCGCTGAGTAATCGATACTTCGGTGCAGATGTGATGGGGGACTGGACGTTTCTGGACTCAATCTAATAAATTTTCCCGTTACTTGTGTTCACCCAATGGTATTCATGTTCTTGGCTCAATTGCCTACTTGCCGTTCCCCCACTCCGTTTGGAGAAACACGAGAGTGTCAGCTGCAGGGTCTCTACTGCTCGTACAACTTCTCGTCACTGTTTTTATTGGGCCCTATATACCGAGCAGCTCAGCTCATTTTGTCCGCCTAGTCCTATTCTCATGTTCGTACATTCATTTCTATTAACTACAGAAACCCTCTTGCTGTAAGGTGTCATGAATCCCTCAAAATGCCCGACTTGCGGCAGCGAATACCCCGACCCGTCCGATTTGTGGCCAGCTGTTGACTCTCTACCTGAAGGCAGATTGTATGATTGGCACATAGACTGGGATGCCTTCGACACTGGAGAGACGTGCGCCTGGATGGGTCTTTTGTTCCACGGTTCTTGGGGTGCAGCAAAACTCTATGAAACGGCATCGCTTCTCAAGCTATTCAAAAATGCCCAACGGTTCCTAGTGACCATTGGTCCAATTAATTTACCAACTCCGTCTTGCTATATGGTAGGGATCGGCTAGAGCTTCGTCTCGATTCATCTACCTCGTGAGTCGCCCTCGGCCTTTGGCCAATTGCGAACAAATCACTAACCAGCATTGGCTCCAATGCAGACGTTCGTGCGGCTCTGACTACCAAGGTTTTGTCGAAATTTCACATAGAAACGACTTCCCGGAAAGTTTCCACCTTTCTAGAAGCTGGCTTACAACTTGTAGGGAGACACAGTTGCAGTCACCTTCCTCTTATATGCCTTCTCACCCTCTTGACCTTGGAGCTCACCAGCCAAAGCTGGTTCTACGGGCTGAAATTCCGAGTAGATCCCCTTTTGCAGCCCTAAGCTATTGCTGGGGCTCTAATATCCCGTTGATAACAACCTTATCCAACATTAAACAGCATCGAGAAGGCATTTCCCTCGAGACGTTTCCGCTTACTGTAAGAGACGGTATCAAAATAGCAAGACTTCTCGGCTTTCGGTACATCTGGGTTGACTCCATTTGCATTATCCAAGACAGCAAGAGAGATTGGCACGAAGAGTCTAGCCATATGGACAAGATATATGGTGAGGTAGATGTTGTTATCGCCGCCTATGGTGCCACCGCCGCTGTTGATGGCTTATTGCGAGAACGGCTCCTTCTACCTCAAGGAACAGTTTCGGTTTCTATAAACGGCGCTATCTCACTGGTACTGTTTAAATGTTGTGGTTATATGGATACTAGAGTAGCGACCCAATCGAGACTCGAGCATAGACATTCGCAGAAAGACTACTGGCTCAACGATACCTCGCCTATGATAATGAAGATACGAGATGAGAATGCCGTCCATGCTCGGCATGCGAGTGCGATTGGAAGACTCCAAGATTACATAGCTCTCTCGCGCTTCAGAACTTCGGTACAATGTTGGAAAAAACCGACCGTGGGGCATGGATGAGTGACCTTCAGAGGAGGGTTGATTTTGCAGCATTATGCCATAAAGGAGATAACTTTACCCTCCGACAAATTGGTCGCATTGTCGGCCTTAGCAGCCCGCTGACAATCAGAGCTGGGTGACACCTATCTAGCCGACCTCTGGAAAGAAGACCTTCTACGAGAATTACTTTGGACCTGCAGCCCGTCCCAACCAGTAAGTTACTGTGCTCCGAGTTGGAGTTGGGCGTCGGTCAATCGATTCATAGTCAACGCCGGTCCCAGACGAGAAGGGTCGAACTCGCATGTGGAACTAACTCGCGCCATCACCGCATATGTTACGCCCTTATCGGAAAATATCTTTGGTAATGTCTCTGATGAGACCATCAAATTCATCGGCAAGTTGATACCCGCGGTCATCCGGACGAAGTAGAATCGCTGTTGCAATTACAACCTCTATGGTGTGTCTTGAAGAGTCATTGCTTGCGCATGGAAGCCTGGGCATGCTGCTAGTTTCTTGCGACGCGCCTCTAAGTAGTAGCACGACGGAAACTGAATCTTCTGCCCGGAGATTGCGCCACGGGGAGAACCCTAGTTTTACACCCCCAGGTTATAGATCCTGACATCCCCGTCTAGATATTTCCTATCCTACATAGTTTTTCTACCAAGAAAGAGTACCTTGCATGTCTAGTTCTTGCAGGTTCCATCGACCGAGCCAGATGTTTCGAAAGGCTAGGCATATTGTCTCTGAACAGAGGATCGACTGGATGTTTCGAGAGGCTGGGCATGTTGTATTTGAATGGACAATCGAGGGAGCCCCCGGTTAAGGAACTTTTGGCACAATGCGCGGGTCGAGAGTTCGTGATAGTCTAATCTCCCTAGTCTAATCTATTTTTTTAGACGACGATTTTGATAACATGATCTAGGCCTAATGATCATTTTCGTTGGCTAGGTATACTATATATGATATTTGAACTCAGTTAGCCTAACTGACCCGATCGATAGATGAGTCATTGAACCGAAAGTATATGACTTAGAAGCTATTTCCTGCCGCGCTTTGAGAAGCCTAAGCAACTCTAAGCCACGACGGGTATTACTAAAAGCCAAAACGTACCTCGGCAGTCAAACCAAAAGCCGGACGGTCGACCTCTCGCATGCTCGTATGCAACCAGTTACGTCCGTGACCGCCTTTTTACTTTTCGCTCCGCTGAGATTTTCTCCTTCAAGTATACCGAAGACTGAGACCGAAGAGAGGAGGAGGGGGAGAGGAGGGGACACCGAAACGAAAGAATCGGCATTGCGATCGACTCATTCAAAGCCAAGACCGAGCATGGGATGCACATACATAATTACGTACGTATATGTAGAACTGCCCATCGCGCTTTTCCATTACCGCCGCAATTGCCAAAAGAACTTTTGCGCTTGGCATAAAGCGCAAAAGCGCAAACTGCATGAAAAATGCAAAAATGGGATCCCCCTCAGGGACAAATCACTTACGTAGGTAGGGTTACATAGGTTTAGGCAGGTAGCTAGGTAGGTAGGTAGGTAGGTAGGTAGGTAGGGGTGGGTAGGGGTAGGTCAGGTAGGTTAGAGCAGGCAGATATCCCATGTGGCTTTTTAACCGAACGAAGCTTTACCAAGTACTAGCAACGAAGGAGATGACGCCTTGGTGATTATCTGTCTATTCGATGTGATGTGATGTGATGTGATGTGACATGAGTGGGAAATGCTATTTTACTCGTTAGTTAGTTAGTTAGTTAGTTAGTTAGTTACTTACTTACTTACCTACATGCATACCTCATCATTGATATTTCTAACCTCCAACCTCGATGGTAAAGTAACACGGCAGAAGATAGCATATACGTATGTAGGCAGAGGTAGGGTAGGATAGGGCAGGGAAGGACAGGGAAGGGCAGGGAAGGGTAGAGTAGTAAATGGCAACGTCAACAGCAGTGAGGCTAGGTCAGACCACTATGTAGCAGAGACCGTCGTATTATTGTATATTGAGTCATGCCGGCACCTCGACACATCGGCATGCAAGAGCGAGGCAGACCTTGACCTGTATGTATGCAGGAAGAAGGCAAGGTAGTGTCGACAAAAAGTGAGGCATCCAACCGCTTGGTTATTCAACTCGAATCAGATCAGTCAAGCATATCATATACCTCGGTTTGGAAAGTGTAAAAAGAAGCATGAGTGAGTCATATTCGAACAGGCTGCTTATGCTAGTGATTGTAGTGTAGTAGTAAACGTTTATGTCGTACATCCATACATACATTGTAATGATACATGATAGGTAGGTGGATAACAAAATCTAATATGAACAAAATGGGTAAGCGGGATTCCAAAGCCATTTCCCCTCAGTCTAATATCTGTCGTAAAAAATGGACGGTTATAATGATGCCTGAACATCAAGTTTCAGCCTTGTAAGGCATATCTGATCAACCGGACTGCGACGGATGCCTCGTACCCAGGGGAGGGAGGCAGCCAGGCCTGGCAGACACCCAGCGCGTCGGGTAGAAATTGCGCAACGGCGCTTGTGTGTAGGTGTGTATGTATGTACATATGTGTATGGGTAGGTAGGGGGTATGTACGAACTCAGCCGTCGTCCTAACTGCATAGTTAGGCATTCTTGGTCTGAGTTGCAGACACGCTATGAAAACGTGCGCATATCATGTTTGCTTCATGTGACGCCACCACGCCAACGTTGCATATCTTGGGCCAAGTAAACCCAAGGCTAGAGAGCTGTGTAGGCAAGACAGCCATACAGCATCCGGGTCAACGTAGAAAGAAATGACAAATGAGAAGAACTAACCCGAACAGAACCTAATAGAAACACCTCAACGCCGATCAACCCGCGCAGCCTGCCTCGAAGCGAGTGGCTGGGTAACATCGAGTCCGATCAATGTGATGGGGTACAGCGCTCATTGATCCACGTAAGCATAAGCCCAGAGACACCACACAATACACATGACCTCTTCATAAAGAAAAGAAAGCACGAGAGAGCCGAGAGACAAAGGGAAAAGGAAGAGGGGGAAATGGTGGAAATGGTGGAAATGACAACAAGACATTTAAGAGACACCAACGGAAAGTAACAAGCGCCTGAAAGAAACTGAAATCAAACCCATCGTGACTCCGGTCTTCATTTTTTTTGTCCCCTCCGTCTATCACATTGTCGTCGTAAAGCTTTTTGAGTGGGGGGTTTTTCCACTTCGGCTCCCGCCCGGTCCACCACCCCCGACCCCCATATTTCAGCCACCCACATACAGTAGGTACGTCAAGTAGCTGTTCACCTGCCATGATGTAACTTTAGCATGCATTGCATTTGCATACTGCATATGGCGCCGCATCTGCTGCGACGCGCTTGCGCTTATGACTGCGCCTCATGCCATAGCCAAACACAACTGGCCCAGAGAGAAGGGGTCGGGTTGGGAAAAGAGCAGGTGGATCGAAAAGTTGCGAAAGATATCGTCTAATACAACTTGTAGGCCATGGAAGATAACAAGGAAGAATGCTCTGTAAGGACGGTGCTAAGAAATAGTGAAAAATCTAGAAATGAATCTACTCGTTGAAGCAAAAAATCCAAGTAATAGCGGGGAAGCCTCCGGGGAGGTGGTTGATTGTTCCATCGACTATTTTAGCCTTGCGCCACATATGACTGCAACCAAGTCGACAAGATAACGAAAAGTATTGACTGGGAAATGTTCCCCAGTCTGACCAGCTGGGGTAGGTAGGTCTAGGACCAAAGGCCAAGGGTAAGAATGGGCCCGGCAATTATCACGGCCGTGTATGAAGGAACGAGTGCGGAGAAGACTAGGTTTTGTTGCACTGCCATCCTCTGTTCTTTGGTAAGAGTGTGGATATGGGATGGCAGTGAACAAGACCGGAAGAGGATGATGGTTTCGTTATCCAATGATGTGCTGCATGGCTGCGGCGCAGCATTCGCGTATGGTTGGGGAAACGCCAGCGAGCTGAAAGCCTCAACGGCCAAACCCCAATGCCAGATGAAAGCCCATTGGGGCGAGCGATGATTGCAAGTGATGAAGTCAAATATGTCTAAATGTGAGGGACGAATCGACTGACGGTTGTAGTAAAGGGATTCAGGTGTACTATGTAGAAACCCCCCCTTTTCGGGTTTCTTTTCTGTCTCTCTTTTTTGCTTTCATATTTTTTTGTCGAGTTGTGTGCCCCCCAAAATAAGCCAGGGGTAAGAAACTTCGTATAATCGAAGGAAATCCTTATATCAGTAGCTTTAGAAGTTGCTGGGCTTTCAGTAGGGTCATGCCCACAGATAGATAGAGGCCCGAGGAGCCACCAATACTAGAGGTAATGAGACTCAGCCAGAGTATGAGCCTCCCTGCGCGGCTACTGCAGCAATGTGGCTTCTGTACCGTTGTCTCTCAATCTCGCAGCTCCCCTGACAGCTCGGACACTCGTACTGGTGGTCCGCATAACTCACGCGCTCGAGACAGCGCGAGCAGCGCCACCACGAGATGTTTACTTTTCGAGTCTCCCAGAAGTTCTTGTTGTTTTTGTTGGAAGGACGGCGCCACATAACGTCTTCGAGATGGAAATCCCGGAAGTGGTCGCGCTGGTGATCGGTTCGACCGAATGGTTCTTGCGCCCGCTGACACTTCTTCCAGTCGCATGGGTACTTTTCCTTCATCTCCACGGGTGTGTGGACCTGAAGGTGATGCCGGTCTCTATCCGCCTTGCGCTTGAACGCCTTGGTACAACCTTCCATCTCGCAGCGGTATGGGCTTGTGTGGGAACGCGGACTTTGGAGACATTAGCTTCAGTAAATTTATTTTAACCGTGCTTGGGGTATGCTAGGGGGCATCGGGTGTATACTGCTTACACTGCTTCTGTAGAATAATCTTCGTGAACCGGCGTCTCGGAGGACGCGGCAGGTTCAGTCATGAGTTCATTCTCGGCCATATGCTGCGGCCACAAGTTACTTTGAAAGCCATTGGGGTGACTGTAGCACCCCGTACCCATAATGTAATGGTCGCTAACTGGCTCGGACATACTGGTCATGTCGACGCCACCCTGAGAATAATCGGCAATATGCCGACCAGTCTCGTCTACATGAAACCACATCTGGTCGAAATTGTATTCCGAGCAAGGGGTTTCCACCTGGTCCATGCTGAACGTGGACACTATGCTATCCGCAGAAGGCAGTCGGCTCATAGAAACGGAGGAACTGGGACTGGCGACCCATTCTGGCTGTCCCTGCTGTTCGGTGGGATAGTCATAGCCGTAGCCATAGGTCTCACTACTCCCGAAATACTGATCCATACCGAGTTCTCAGTGTGTGTCTAAAATGATCGTTGTGCCGGTAGATTGGAGTATGGTGACTCTATTGATATTGTTGTGGTTGCGGCCGTTGTGGCGAGAGTGGAAGACTGCCGGTATGTGTTCCGGGTCTTCGTGTGCAGGCGGTCAACATGCACAGTGGGCTATCGAGATTTATCTGCTTCAGTATCGTTGCCGACCTCCGAACGTGAGATTGTCAAGCGTACGTCTGGCGGGTGCATATATGGAATGAGAGCAGCAAACTTGTTATATATGTTTAGACGGGGACGAGTCTTGGACGGGGATGGTGCGTGTCTGTTGGGAGAAACGAGTTAGATGCGGTGAGACAAGAATAGGCCGATTTGTATGAAGTTTGCTAAAAAGTCGGGCATGCTTACGGGGTGCTTCTGGGATCTTATTATATGACACAAGCAAGTAAGAAGCAACTAGTGTTTCCTAAGCGGCTCAAGGGCATTGCGGGTCTGTAGGTAGGCCTGTAGGTCGAGGCGAGGCTCAAGAAGAAACTGCAGAAATACGCGGTGAGGCGAGCAAATGGAGATAGCTGTGAGCATGAGGCTTTCAAGCGTTGGTACGGCGTGAAATATGCATTGCACGGAAGGATATCCGACATCCGCTCACAACTCAAATGGGAAGTCTTGCTAAGAATGAAACATGAGCTCTACTAATCTGCAGGAGGGTGTCAACATGGTTCTACCAGAAACTAAGATTCATAGCCACGTCAATGATGGACGGGCAAGGTCTCTTACTGGTTGAACCAAGCAAAGCCACACCCCCGAGCATACGGTGGACAGCAAAGCATACATGTACTTGGATGCGGAGAAGAAAAAGCAGCATTCGTGATTTCCACATCCAGGTCAAAGACTAATAATTGACACTCGGCACGTACCTGATAAAGCTCCACCTGAATGATACACTCACCTGAACGACCTCTCGTTACTGGCCTTCGGTGAAAGCTGGGCGAAGCTTTAGGAGCTTACGCTAACATCAGAATTTGGAGTAACAAACTCCAAATTTTCATCAGGCACTAAAGATTATAGTCATCGCCATGGGGTCAAGCGAATGCGGACCATGGGGCGTGAATAGGGCTGGCTGGCTGGTCCTAGTTGATTCGGTATTAGGGCGTCGGGAACAACGCCCTCGGCAAAGACAAGGTAGTAGAACCTAGTCTTCCTCCGCCTCTTTTTTACCTTTTTTTTTCTTTTGGGGTGTGAGAAGGGTTATTGCAATTGGGCCGAGCACACTGGCATGGACGCGTCGGTCACAAGTGATACCGATTGATGACACGATTTGACACGCGGATGTGGAAGTCCATTTGGTGAAGAATCAGGTACCTATACCAGAGGAAGAACAGCATAAGCCAGTTCAGATTTCTCGCAGAGCCGCCCCAGGACTAGGACGAGGGGACCAGGATAAGGGAAGGAATTGCCAATACTTAGACCAGGATGGATCATCAAGGTCGTGCTGTACTTGCTTGCTTTCTGGGGTTGAAACATATTTCCTCAAGACTATTAGACGGCATAACACGTGCGCATTCTTAGTAGTTGCATATAGGAGGGGAGGGGGCGGCGTGCGTTGCTATCGCAGCACAGCCGCCACAGATCAATGGACTGATTAAGTCTCCGATCAGCGGGTGCAGCAGGAGGCTGTAGGAGGCTGTAAGGCTTCATTCTTGATGCCTAGTAGTCGCTATCAGGTTGCCTTGCCGGCGAACAATGCGGACGGCCCTCCCCATCATGTAGCGGCGGTTGCCTTTCCTTTTTTTTGTGCGTGATTGCCTCTTTAGGTTTAGGAATGACCATCAACTGGGCAATCCGACAATCTCCGACATGTTGTTAGTGGTTCTTTCCCTCATGATTTGGAAAAACCAGGGACAGGAAAGCGGCAAGCGGCAAGCGGCAAGCAGCCGGCAGGATACGATGACTTGAAAGGCCCGTTTCCCAACCCACGTTGCACGAGTCATCTGCATTGCATCCGATCACTCACTGCCAATGTACCTCCGTACCTACATGGGTGTAGGTATAGGTTTCGTACGAGAGGGGTGCCTTGTAAGATAACCTTGTAAGATAAAGTACTTTAGGTTAGGTAAGTATATGTATGCAGGCAAGCGGATAGGTAAGTAACGTATACTTGTACATATATCCAGTGTTGTTGTTGGTGTGAAAGTATGAGAAGCTTTGGAGCTTTTCTGGAGACGCGTGATGCGGCAGTGATAGATCAGTGGAACATCTGCAAGCAGTGACGCCCGTCGAAGCCAATTAGTGTGCCAGAACCGGCGTGCCAGAGGGGAAAACGAGGCTGCTTATTCTTGAGCCCGGTTAGGTAGCACTCTGTATACAGCATATTGCATGCATCGTCGAGGATACCTCATGTCTGGGGGCTGCAGAAAAGCTATAGCTTTGGCTGCCAAATCCTTCTGAAATTATCCGATAGCTCTAGAACTGGTGTCCGTCATCCTCCACAATAAGCAGGAGTTCCCTTTCTCCCTCACCGAGCTCCGGTTAATGAAACGAACTATATGTTGCCGTCAGCCGTGGTCCCTTTATCACGCATATCCATTACAGTTTGGAGTATTTGTGTAGGTAGGTAGAGTAATGAGAATTCGTGTCTCCATTTACCCTAACTGAGCTAAGCTGGCCGGAGCGTTCCTTGTGTCATCGTTCAGCTGCGCAGTGCAGGGATCCTTCATCACTCTGTAAATGCCATGATATGCCCTGCCCGGCCGGATTGGAGGTTAGCCAGGTAGACTAGAGGAGTCGTCGATTCTCAACTGTAGCTAGAATCCTAAGGTTGGCGTGTTGGGGAGAAGCTCGATTTGTGAGGCAATATCACTTCTCCTTTCACCCATATTTTGCATCTTATGTGAAACAACATTCAACGAAAGTGCATAAATTACAACTGGGCATGTCCCTACCGCAGCACCTTCCTTGCGATATATAATCACGTTAGGCTTCACTTCTCATTCCGGCGATCAGGGCCATTGGGTAGCTCTGCATAACTTTACGCGGGTTCAGAGCAACAGTGGTGCCACGTCTCTTTTCACAACAAGGGGAGCTCGATCAACAACGCAGTTCTGGAGTGTGGGTTACCATACATTGGGAGGGTTGCAGTTTCGCCTCACAGTTGCCATTCTAGACATTGTACATATTGGCTATTGGGCTACTAGTAGGAGCAAGATGGCATTTCTGACGGGAAATTTATTGGTCCTAAAGTCATCGCGATAAACGCCAGTGTGTCTGAGTGAGACAGTACTTAGTGACTAGATAACGTTTGTTTGTCTGACTAGGACCTTAATAGCTAGCTTAGGAACTCCTACTGCGGAAAGCTTCTAGAAAGATTCCTTCGATGTACGTAATCCTGGTCGATCTGCCAACTTACACCTGTCTGAAGTTCGCAGCCCCGTAGTCCTATCCATAGCGTAACACTTACATCTTCCATGCGTGGGTATTATCAGCCTGGGCCGTGTTTATTGGCTATGAGGGCGTGACAACAACTTTTCTTTTCGTTAACTTCTCACAATTTTCCCGTCAGCAGTCCTCTTAGCCAAGTATGCTTCGGTCAGCGAAACAGCAAGCTGTCTTGGTTCCTCTAACGGTTCGGCCAAAAGTATTTTACAAGTCTTTTCTTGATTGTAGCAACATGTGAGCTAATACGTAAACTATTGAATACTGGATTTAAAGTCAGAAGCGTACATAGGACTTTCATTCATGGATGAAGGCAAGTCACACGGGCGATAATATGGGGGCGATGCTCCCCACCATGTATCGCAATTACGATCTCTTGGCACCGTTACAGATCATGTATGTAAGCATACGATCTCTCATTGATTTACAGTACTGAGCTTTGCGAGCATCAGGCCTGGCAAGTAAGATTCGGGCGGCGGCATATCATCGCCACGTAAAGTAGGTAAGGATTTGAAGAATGTAACCTACGTGTATGGGCTTGCTAAAAAGAAAATTTATGAGACAAAGATTGGTAACCGTGGGCCCAGGCAGTATGCGGGTTGGAAATCTCATATCGACGTGTTCCTCAATGTGTAAAAACAACATGGGGTAGGCTACTCCTCTGATTGTACACGTCACATCGAAATATTAGTCAGACATTTCAATGTAGCTTTACATCTGTACGGATGAGGCTTATATGGCCTGCGCAATCAGAGTACCACTTGTTTGCTGGCTTGTTTGACCTCGGAGAGACTTTATTCTATTTACCCGTATTACCTCGCCAAGATATCACTCAAAGCTTAGCCCCGTCATCCCATTCTCGAGGATTAGAACTATACTAAGAGCTATTCTTCCCTTTCACTGTGAAACTTATTCAGCAATGACATCCCTAATAATCTAAGATATCCGTACTGGGGGTTGACTCGGCACCCCCTGATTGAGATTTCTGTGGCTTCTGTGCTAACGTCTTCATGCCCTAGTTTCGACCTATTATCTTCAGACAAGCATCACGAGACAGAGGTACCCGGAAGCTTTATCTTGATGAAAGTACGACCAATCGTCATTTATACGAAAGCCGAAATTAACGAAAGGCTCCTAGTCTAAGTTTCTCTTCACTCATCAGTCAACCCTCTTACAGAACAAATCACTCAGTGGCCGCCTCACCTTCTTGGCCAGGAGCAGAGATAACCCCCCCCCCCCCTTTTTTTTTGCCGTCTACGTTATCGTACTCAACGGCGTCATTTTCAAGCTCTTTAGCAAACTGTATAGCGCAACAATCCGTGAACTAAACCATCTCGGTCAGTGGCGTGAGAAACAAGCAATATTGATGCTCTTCTTACAAGCCAATGCTTGCATTCATTCTTCGGATAGTAGTAATAAGCTGAGCAATATTCACAGTTGGGACGACAACACACGTTGCCGGGGTTGTCTTTGTTAACACCGTGGTTGGTCATGCCGCTATCGGTATCTATTGGCGTCGGAGCCTACTGCAGCGGAGTCTAGGACGGGGATAGGCTCTGCTGCTATGAAATAAGGAAGCGTGCTAATGAAGCCAAGTAGTGCGGACAGGATAGACCCGACGAATTGATAGATGATTGAATGCGAGTGTTGATATATTTAAGAGTTATCGACTCAACGTTCTTGTGCTTGACAAGTTGGGCTCGGGATGGCAACTTTAGTGTAGCTGATAATATAATCGTGTTCAGATCATTGAACGGGGGGAGAGTCTCGCTCTTGTATGGGTTAGTCGTGATGCAAGATCAAACTGTCCTCAACTCCTTAGTCTTATGACCAAGGCATCACTTTCCTAGACACTTAAAGTAATGGTAATACCTTCATAACATTAGTCAACTCCATGCTTTCCATCCGGTCTCATGGGTTCGTGCAAAGTAATACTGATGTGACAAGTATAGTCGAACGTGGTACGGCGTCTTCGTTGCCTCACTATCACTTATGGCCAGGTCTATAGTCAAATAATTGGCAGTATTAACTATATATCTCAGGTAACACTCTAATGGTTATAGACTAGAGTTATTGTTTCCTGAGTTGCATTACCATCGAGACAACAGTAACGGAAGACCCCCTACTCCATTATTCTTATCATTCCTGATATCCAACGCATGACTGTATATCCTTATGCAGTTTCTTTTGACCCTTCATGATATTATTCAAGGACAGGATACAGTACTGCCGAGATAATCCCAAACCACTCCTTAATCTGAGATATCTCGCGTAAACCGTACATACGACGCTCATTATGCAATCGCCAGCATCTCATAGAGACCCAGAGCTGCTTGCTCCTGACGATAATGTAATTAAGCAAGAGATGCTGATATGCCACAGACCTTGTTCTCTGGCGGTAAGCAAGGGATAGAGTAGTCTAATCAAAACTAGTTGTGTTTGTTTGGATGCAGAACTCACCGAAAGTTGCTTAGTATTACCTGTATTAGTAGGGTCATCCAAGTAAGAGAAACTCCGAGCATCCATTGACATTAAAAGGGCGCAAACTAATATCACCATATTGGCGACACGTCGCAGCGTCTAGAGCGCCTATCGTGTCTCGATGCGAGGTTCCCATCCCTCTGGTATCTGCGTATGGCATTAACTCGGCACAAGGGATGCTTCTCACTCTAACATCAGAGACAAGCATGTGGTCAGTGGAACCACCCTCAGCAAACAACACTGCCTACCTTTAGATGTTCATCTATAACATGTAACGAGAATGGTATATCACCACTTGTGGCGAGTTCTCTGAGATAAGCTTCGACGATCTGATTAGGAAGGGAACATTACTCGTAGGGCTCTCGGATTGATTGTATAGGCAGCTGAGCATAAGTTCCTAAATCCAAGGCGCCGTGCGTGCTCTTTCTTAGCCAACGGGAGGTCTATCAATAATAACGATACCCTTCCCGAGGCTCGATCTTATCGACTGAAAGAAAAGAGCTCGGCCCCTCTCTGATTAATCTTCTGCAGTAAGTCGACGAGGCCAATCGCGGTCAAAGCGACCACCCGATTTTCTTTAGTCAGCAGCACATAACCTGAATGTTCGGATAGTTGGAATAACGGTATCCAAGGACCAAGAATCATGGGAATTTTGACTGCTTAAATCATGCCGAGGATATGCTTCATCCAGCGACCATGTCTCGAAACGTTGTCGGTTTTCCAAGTGTGTTATCAATACGTCTGCAAGTTCTGATCCGATGACAGACGATTGACAAAACTCTAACACTCCTGGCGCAAGACTTCCCTCCACAAAGTCGTATCCAGATCAAAATATTGTCGTAGGCTTATCTACCTACTCCTCTCTAGCCGCTCGAGTGAGGAACGGTTGTTGGCTGTGTCGCTTATCCGATCTTCAAGTAGCCTTTTGGATCATCGAGTCTCTTTCGCTTCGAGAAAGAGACGTGTATAAATACGGTGGCCATGGTTCTATAATTATGTTGTAATTGCTTAGCTCCATTTAGCGTATTTCCTTAGATGGCAATAAGTAAAAGTTATTATTAGACCAAACATGAAGGGATCCCTGTTTTGGAGGGTTCTGACAAAGGAAAAAGGTATAGAATGACGTAAGGAGTTAGACAAATGATCCGTCTATATCTACAGCTGCCGTAACTCTGTACCCAAGTATGTACTGAATTGTGCTGTCTAATGAGCCTCCGGTGCAAGCCGTGAGTGGCCCGGTCGACAGCCGATTTACCAAAGGGCGAAGAGCATTGATCGGCAGGTTAAAATATAGACGACGATCAGCGATCTGCCTACTGTACCTTCGGGTCGGAGACCGACTGTTTACTAGTATGAGCGCAACTTACGTAGAACAACACCCGGTCGCCAGTTTGTATACCATTTGCCTCGAAGTACGGACGTTTTTTGCCTGCCGTGTTCATTATTAGAAGCAGTAAGCAATTAGATAAGGCCTAATAATTAATACCCTAATACCTAGGTAATCCGCCGTACCTAGCGGCTCGACCGGCCCAATCACTCACTCACCTACCTCATGCCCGACAAGGAAGGCGTGTTTCAAGTGGGATCCGGAGCCTAACTCTAACAGAACCATTGCCTATCTCGTTAGTTGTGCGTGGCCATTATCATAAGCATCTCCCCGCCCCAACACCCTCGTGGTGCATACCGAAAAGGGTAATATCACATGTCGAAGCTCCCTCAGCTCGAGATGCAGGTAGGCATTCTGTAGATAAAAAGATGTGGCTCTTCAGTTGTGCATCGAATATCGATCGAGATCTTCATTTTCTTATACCAACCGTCTTCTTTCTGTATCCGTGTCCGTGATTCTTAACTTGAAATCTCTCAAATCTATTTTATAAACTCATAAACTTCACATAGAACCTTAGCTCTGAAATACTTCCATCCCCACCAACATGTCGACCATCCTGATGACCCAAACCAACTGGCAAGACAATGCCGCTGCGTCTATCGAGTCCTTCGCCTCGCATCAAGGTGCAGTTACGCCTAGCAGCCAGAGCATGCTGCGACTAGTATCATGCTACGACTCTGGTAAGTTGCGTTACCCGGTTTATTGTTCTGTTGGTATGGAATGCAAGCCGTCGTCTCTAACACAGCAACACAGTTACCTTTGATTTCTCCGACTGGACACCGGAGCAACTCAACGAATGCACCACATCATTCTACTGGGGCCTAACGAGCGGCTCGCTCGACATCAGCTGTTACAACCTCAGCAACGGGAACTTGACGAACGACGTTCACGCCACATCGCTAGCGACTGATAGCGGGGATGCTCGTACGTTTTCTCAGCCCCCCTCCCAATTTATGTCGCTGTCTCCTGATCCTCTATGTACTTTGACCCCCCTCTCAAGTGTGCGGGGAGTAGCATGACGAGTTTGGAGCTTAGCTTTCCTTTTATATACACACTAGCTTCATCTTGCTGTCAACTTTCCACTGACGCTAGCCGCAGAATCAAGCAAGGACATCGTCTGCATCCACGACTGGTGCGTGCTCCAGGCGCGCGCCGAGCACAGCTACCTGCCAGGTCAGCGCTACTTCCGCTTCGAGAAGGGCCGATATGTCAGCTCGCTGCCGTTTCCCGGTCTAAAGGTCATGCAGACGGCGATCAAGGGTTTCTTAAGCTCCGTTCGAAGCAGATGAGAGGGAAAAGAACAAAAAAATAAAATAACAATACAAGAAACGAACTACATTTACGGTCGGGTGTTACAGTCGGGGTGTCTGGGGCGTTGGATGTATTGCATTTTGTAGCTGAAGCGGCTTCTTGTGGGTTACTAAGGTTGCTGTTGCTTACTGGTCGGTCGGCTGCCCCAAGGTTTTGGAGTCATGGCTAATATTATTTATTCACGATTGGATGCGGTACATGCATACGGTGTTTATTTAGTTTGTTGTGTATCAAATTATAAAAGTTTGGAAGAAGGAAAAAACAATCCGGATACTTGAGGTCATGATGGTGCTACGAATATGAGAACGAGATAGGACTTCGGTGAGTGTTGCTTGACACTGTGGCTCGTCTTAGCTGACACCAAGCTTAGGGAGTCGTCACAACCGATTAGCAACAAGACACGATTTATACAGGGTAACTAAGCAGATTATATGAGGCGTGGCGAGTTCATCTATGAGTATTAATAGTGCTTTAAGCATAAATAATAGTATTTGTTGTTATATAATTGCATTCAACTTACCTATTGATTGTCGTCATTCGGCGTCGGGATACGGCAAGAGAGATTGAGCGGTGTTGAGGGGCGGGTCACCGCCCGGTCGCCTCCGTGTTTCATATCTTTCCCCGTGAGAAACTCAACACGTAGTCCCGGATCTAGACTTATTCACCACTTCTTGAGTTCAAAGATTACAATTTAAGATACATATTAGGGATACTAGAAACTCTAACGGAGAATAATAACAAACCGCTACACGCGTACATATCTACATACACACAAATCACAATGTCCAGATTCACCAATTCATCATCCTTCCCAACATTCCACGAACTACCACCAAATTCATCCAACCCTTCATCCTCAACACAGTCAACATGGTACCTCCTAGCGCAAATAAAGGAGAACATGACCATCACGAAGCCCACCCTTATCGTCACAGACAGGACAGGAATAGATTTCGCGCTCCTATTCGAGGACGAAGGGCTCAATTTGAAAGAAAAGGGTTATAAGAAGGGATATACGATTGTCGTCCCCAACGCGCGAAGGACGGATCGAGAGGGTGAGGGTAAGAAGGCAGTTGTACGCGTTCCTAAGGGGGGTGCTGGGGATGTTAAGGTTAGTTACTTGCGTCTACTGGATTATTGGTGCTGGGATGGAATTGTGGGTGTGCAGGATTACTTCATCACGGAGGACTGTTGCTTTCTCTTTTAGGGCTAGGTTTTATTTGTTTCTGTTGAGTTTAATCTTGTAGTGTGATCGAGTAGTAAAGGCTAACTAAGACTATGCTCATCGATTACAGATCATTCCCGGACGACTCGACCGCGTCCTCGAACTGGGCGTCGTGTTAGAAGGGGCCGACGACATCGGTTCCAAATGCGCGGCGTGTGGGAAGACTGAGGGTAAACTTATGAAATGTACCGGTTGTGAGATTTCCGCGTACTGTGGGAAGGTAAGACTCTTGTTTCTCTACTCTCCTCTCTACTCATATCATGCCACATCACAGTTTAAGTTGAGTTTGATCCGGTGCTGACCGAGATTGTTCGCGGGATTTGATTAGGATTGTCAAGTTAAAGGCTGGAGTGAGATGGATCATAAGTCTAACTGTAAAGTGTTGAAGGCTTTGCAAGATATTACGGTATAAGACCCGAATTATCTGCAACTTATGTCTGGGAAGGAGTACGAAGATGACATAGCTTGTAGGATAAGGAGACTTTCGAAGCGTAAGAAATGGCGTTTTTGTATTCTATTACTACTGCAGTCTGACTATCTTCTTATTGCTAAACCGTAGAAAGCCATTAGAATTAGGAACTTTGCAAGTTGCGGGCCTGATTGATCTCTGTAGTTAAGGGGGGCAGCGGGCTACGATATTCAACTCAAAACTGGATAATAAAAAGAAGTACTAGATTGAGGAAAACCTTATATCACAATATTCAATACAAAATATATGTGCCCTGACTATGTTGACCCTCTTGTAAAGTCAGACTTGAAAAACTTATAGACTTGTTAAATATCCTCATCATAGTCATCGGACATTCGCCTTCTATACATGATATCTGTTCTGACAGTGTACTTGGTACCGGCCTTCACATCGTCACCCGAGTGTCTTAGCCAATCATGTTGAAATATAAGAACGCGGCCAGCTTTCGGATCAACATCCATCTTGCGACTATTGTCTCGTGAAAGAAACGAAGTGGCACCTCCAATAAGATCTGAACTTGGGCCGACAACCTGCTGCGAGTCGTTCAAGTACAAGTGCACAGTCATATGCGTCTGTACTATGAAGCCTTCATCTGTCCTCTCGCCGTACGGTCCATCGCAGTGCGGCTTGAAGAATTGGCCCGGCGTATACTTGAGGAAGCGCAGCCGCTTATTGACTCTGTAGAATTCGTACTTCGATTTCTGTAACTTTGGTTTGAGGGTAGGCGGTGGGAGCGTTATAAGATCTCTCTGAATCTCTGGCAATGCAGCCATGCGCACCCATAGCCTATCAACTATCTCTTGGCTGTCCCAGATGATGCGGTCGCTTTTGCGATAGTCGGGGATCTCGATCTCGTAACCACCACCCACGTTGACGAGCGCTGGCCGCCACGGGGACGCATCTTCTTTAAGCTCATCCGGGACGCTGGCTTCGGCGAGCTGGATTAGCTGGGCACATTCGGAGGGACTGAGCACGTTGTCGAGGACAACGGCATAGCAGTCGCTGAACTCTGGCAGAACAGAGCTCTCGAAGTCAATGCGTTTATACGTTATCGGTTGCGCGTCGGCCGGAGCAGACGTGAGGAAATTGTCGGGAATGGCGACATCATTGGACTTGTAAGTGACCTTTACAGGATTTTTGGGTGAGCTGTCCTGCTTCCTAGTCGGTTTGAGTTGACCTTTCATTGCCCGGAGTAATGAATCCAACGGCATCCCAGGTGAGTGAGCACTAGCAGGTAAATAGATATATGAATAGCCGCGTTCGAGAGCGGTCTCTATATAAAACACTGTCACGACAAAACTTGTAAGGAACTATGATCTAAATATCCGAACTTGTCCTACATGCGTCAAACTCCTGACATTTTATTTACAGCAATGGTTGTAACCTAGCGGTAAGGACAGATTGGGCAGGTAAGCACAATGTGGTTGCCTTTCAGGACGCGAACCAAGGCTTAGGTTCTGCCTGGGGTGGCACAGTATGCCGTTCCTACCTGACACATGCAAGCTGTTGCTGATCTTTATCAGCTATTATTTAGTAGTACTCGGCAATGAGAGTCAAATTAGTGTTATGTGTGAGGACAAGAAATAAAAGTCTTGTGTGCCTCTTTAGCACGTATAACTTGAGGATGAAGAGCTATTGTTGATATAGTATTCTGTACTGAAGTGATGTACTTGATGGAAATCTTAGTCCAAGATCGTTGCCAAGGTATTCTTAAACACTGTGCGTACCACATTTTAGCCCACAGCACGTGGGCAAAGGTCTTGCCGCCTTGCTATTACAGCGTCTGTCAAGGTGAGGGGAAGAAGTAACGGTGGGCGCGCCGTTCCTGAGACAGGTGCCTACCTACGTGTAGGTATGTGCGGGACGTTGTACAGGTACGTACCCTAGTATGAGATCTGTTTTGGTTTCCAAGGTTCTTATCGATCAGATGATAATGGCGGGGCATCGCGAACCACCTGTAGTCAGTACGCAAAACCATTGTCTCGGCCTTCAACCTCTTCTGTCTGTCATAAAGCCTCCAATCTGAAATATCGTCTAACTGCAGAACTAAGCCGAAAACCGTTCATAATACCAACTGGTAACATTGCGACGTCCTGCATTTGGCTCAGGGAGAACTAAAATAAACAATGGCGGCTGATAGCGCCAACCATCAATTCCCCCTCCCTGCGATTTTAGAACACCCCTCCTCCACCCCACCAGAGCTCATCACTCAAGGCGCCGAAGGCCGCTTATACAAGACTACATACCTCCTTCCCTCAATTCCCTGTGCGCTGAAATACAGGCCACCGAAGCCTTGGCGACATCCTGCCCTCGATGCCCGGTTGACGCGTCATCGCATCCTCTCGGAAGCCCGCAACCTTGCCAAATGCCGTCGCGAAGGTGTGGCCGTACCGACCGTATATGCTATCGATGAAAATGCCGGCTGGCTCATGATGGAGTGGGTAGCAGGCGGTCCCGTACGCGTAGCAATCAATGAATGGTTGCGACGCCGCCGTGACGCAGACCGTGCGGGGGGTAAAACAGGTGACGCTATGGTCGAGGGCACAAGCGAGGCGGACGCGGATCTGGTCGCGCTACTTCGGCGGATAGGCACGGCTGTGGGACGTCTGCACAAGGTCGGTATCGTACATGGCGATTTGACGACGAGCAACATGATGTTGAAGCCGTGGGAGAGAGGCAAGGAACCAACAAATGGACATAACACCGGGGGTGACGGGCTGCTAGACGGCGAGATCGTCATTATCGACTTCGGACTCGCCAGCCAGAGCACTTCAGAGGAGGACCGCGCGGTAGATCTATACGTACTAGAGAGAGCATTCGCTAGTACGCATCCTCGCGCAGAGAAACTATTCACTGCCATACTTGAAAGCGCATATAGAGAAACCTTCGGGCGGGCACCCATAGTACTCAAAAAGCTAGAAGACGTTCGAATGCGCGGTCGAAAGCGGAGCATGCTAGGTTAGAAACACCATGTTGCGAGTTGCGCAAGCACAGCACCGACGGGCTAGTCGTAATGGTGTAATATTATAACGCACGCTATCATTACCATGACTCCCCCAGTAAGCCGACCGTCATCCAAGCCTAGCTTGTCCTGTCTCATGTATTGTATGCAATCTGCTAAACGCCACGATAGCCAAGTGGTGTATGAATATGCGTAAAGGGAAGTACAAGCCCAAAGACGTATCGAGAGGGAAAATGATCCAATGCAAGTATGATCATGCCTTTACCAACTCGGCTTCCGCAAAATAACCCTTGTTCTCGATGACACCCCTGTACTTGACAAATGCTGTGTACTTGGCCACCCATTCAGGCACGAGATCGCCTTGGAGGCCATTTTGCGCCGACTTGTCATCGGCGAGTATGCCTGCACCCTGTGGGCCATGCCCTAAAAGTTCGCGTAATGTGCCACTGGGAAGAATGTCGGTGGAATCGCCGTGAGTAAGCAATTCGATACCCTCGCTCTTAGCGAGCTTGGCCAAGGGTGGAGGGACGCTGCAGCAGTCTTTGATATTAATTTGGTTGACGGCAGGCCGTACTTTGACGTTGTTGATGAACCTCTGGAGCTTCTCGGTTCCAAATTCAGCAATACCTAAGCGGCTGACCTTGCCCTGTTCATAGAGGCTTTCCAATAAGGCCCACGTCTTTGACTCCTCTTCATCGTTGCCCATAGTGGCATTATTTCTATCCGCCTGCCACTCACAGTCCCCTTCAAACGAGATGCCGGGAAACGAAACGATCAAGAGATCGATCTGGTCTACCCGTAGCTCTTTCATTACTAGCTGCAGCGCCTCATCTATGTATTCCTTGCGCTTGGCGACGGATGCGGTTGGCAAAAAGAATAGCTTGAGAGTAATCTCGTATTGCTCACGATCTTCTTGCAAGCCGGCGGCGGCCCAGTCGATGCGCGGGATGTATAAAACGGAATCTTCAGTAGCCGTCCAGGCATCTGTCGCTGGCCAGCTAGTTCCGTTCACAGCGCCGCCATTTCCATGCGCGTGAGCATCAGTACCATTGCCGTTGCTGAGGGAGACAGTGCCGTAGTCTTGCTGGGCAGCTTGGAAATTACTCCTCAACGAGTTGGTAAGCTCCAAGTTAGATCTGTAGGCACCTGGCTTTCTGATGATGGAGGGCCCGGCCGTAACAATGTTGCCCGTTGATAATACTATCCGCGTCATCGTGCAGAATGGCTAGGCCAATGCCTCAGCAACACGTACCGAGATGAACCGTATTCCGACAAATTAGAATAAATATACCTTCTGGGCGAGACCCAATGTTTGTATTCTGTGTATAGAAGGCAATGGATAAGTGATTACGACAGGTATAAAGGCGATGGCAGCTTCTAGACTAGGTGTAACAACGAATTTGTAATGGAGGGGTGGAAAAAGTGAAGGTTTTCCATTTATATTTGGAACAAGGTGGGGTCTGGAGAGGGTAGTAGCTAATTTAACTGCCTATTTGCTGCCAAAGACAAAATATTGAAACCAGCTAGTAAACGATCTAACGGAAGAAGATGCAGATAGGTAAGTTGTAGTCGGCAGACTAGATAGATAGATCGAGGACTGCTGTAGTCCCGTATGAAAGCACAGTCGAACACAAAGCGGAGAGTGGTGATAGACACTTTATAGAACTAGTATGTAAGCATCTCTCATAATCAACCGGTATTGCAACATCAGTTAAGCTACTAAGTTGGAGGCGCAATGCCGAAGGTTGCAGAGAGAAAAGACCGAGCGAGATTTGGTTGTGGAATCTATCTATGACATGTAAATTGTAGGTAGATAAGGTCCACCTAGAACTTCTGCAGATAACCCGAAATGAAAACAACCCACTGATAGGCCGGAGGACGGTGCAATTGGAGATATGTTGTCATACAGCGCTTAGAAATATAGCTTATGAAGTGGGTGTTTGTTAAGGCTTCAATGATGGGTAACGTCTTTTCGAGTCAGCATCATTAATTTGCATCCCGCGCTGTCGGTCATCTGCTTTGTAATGAATGCAGTCGAGATGCAAGGCATCCACCAGCAAATGCAACCAGGAGAATATGGTTCTTCCACGAGGGGCGTTGATTGGAGAATGAAGCTGGATGGCAGGTAACATGTCGGCATTCTGGTAGGTATTCTACCTTGGCACAGCAGTACCGTGGGGGACAAGAATCTCAAGGTGACATCAAACTCCATTCGAAGTAGACAGTAGAAATGCCGAGGAACCGGGTACCTATAAGGCAGGTATATGGGTAGGTCCTTAGGGGGCTTTGACGCGGTGTATTGTGCTGTACAGCAGTAGAGACAACTATCTACCGTCTGCAGTGTGGTAAGATTTTACCTAGCACAAAAGTACCTACCGTGGCTACCAGCCTCCGTTTATTAGGTAACCGTCTCTAGGTACTCGTGGCCAACCCCACTACTAGTCACAGAAATTGCTCCTGCAACCACAGCAAGGTAGGAGAAAGAGACAACACTTGACAAGTTTGCCCCAAACCCAACCTACATACTACTCACCAAACTCCGAGCGACAACAGCTTCGTTTGTCGCGCGTCCGAACTATAGCCTTGTGTGCTATTGGTGATGTGAACACATCAATCATGGCCATCAAGTATGCCTCTGATGCCTCATCATTTCAAGGAGCCTGAGACTAATGATAAACAGCTACTTAATCCTGCTATCCCGGCAAGGCAAAGTTGTATGGTCCCTAGTAGCCTTCCCATCATTATTCCGGCCTCTAAAACGCTTGGCTAACTCATCTACTCCCCCTAGCGTCTTGCAAAGTGGTTCACTACCCTTTCTCCCAAGGATAAGGCAAAGATTGTCAAGGATGTCTCCCAACTTGTCCTCGCCAGGCGAACTCGAATGTGCAACTTTCTGGAGTACAAGGGTCCGTTCTATGCAATCGATCTTCAACCGCAATCTTCCTGACGTCCAGTCTAGATACCAAGATCGTGTACCGCCGCTATGCCTCGCTTTTCTTTATTGCTGGCTGCTCATCCGACGACAATGAACTGATTACGCTCGAGATCATCCATCGATACGTCGAACAGATGGATAAATATTACGGCAACGTATGCGAACTCGACATCATATTCTCTTTTACCAAGGCGTATTATATCCTAGACGAAATACTGCTCGCTGGCGAGCTCCAGGAGAGTAGCAAGAAAAATGTTTTGCGATGTATAGGGCAGCAAGATTCGTTGGAAGACATGGAGGTAAGCGAAGCAGTTTGACACATTCTTGTCTCGTCTGGGTTCTTGCTTTGATCATGTACCCTCTGCGCGTCTTCGACATGGCTTCGGACCACTGACGCGCCTTTTCTTCTGGTTAGGTCGAGGATGAAATAACACGGATCATGTAACGATACCTATGTACTTTCAGCGAGCGATATGGGCCCTCATCGATTGGTTGGTTGATTGATTGGTTGCACGGCGTATGGAAGACTGGAAGGTATCGGGTCTTTGCATTTGCAAGTATACTCATTTAGCATTATTCACAGCAGATGGACGAAATCGAGAATCGTCTTAGAAGTGCCGGCTTCATTTGATCGCTTGTGGCGGCAGAACGAGACGAATTGGGTTACTATACAACTACTATTCCCTCGATAAATGCGACTCGAATTGAGCAATGCAGCTGAGATATAGCGCCTGTGAACGGGAATCAATAAAGAGCGGGGCATCTGCCGATGACTAGCACGACAAAGCTTGGGAAAAGAAACGACCGACGGACTGGCCGAAACTATGCGCCGAAACGAACTCGGCGACATGTCTGGTTATTAGCGAAGTGTATGAGCGTTGGTGGGAGGGTTCTCTGTTATAGAATGGAAGCCGGAACTGCTCATCTTGACATCATTATAGCGCGGTATGAAACGATCGAATTGAAGGCGAGAATTCGATGCGAGGGAATACTACAGGTCTAACATTCACTACCTTACCCGTGGTGTATTGACGTTGTCTCATTCGTTTTGGCATCTGGACCCACGAACCACTGACCAGTCTAATTCGATTGGCGTGAGTGCGTTGGGAGTTCTTATTAGTGGAGGCTCATCATGGAGGGAGCGCATGTAGACGAGCGTATAGCTCAGGGCTACTTGTTGAAGGGGGCAGTCCGCAACCGGCGGGGGTCATTCGCGTGACCCTGCATGTTGGCAGGAGTGGGCGGGTAGGCGTGTCCTGGTTTGGGTGGTGCCTCCAAACCAGTTTACCTTATCTTTAGGCTTATTAACTGGCATTTGATTGCAGAACAAATAGGCCTAAGACCGCAGTATTGGCAGCTACTAACCGATCATAATTACTACAGAATCCACAGAGGGACACTTGCAAGTGAGCACATAAGCCTTCTCGCTTGTTGCGGGAAAGCAACAGCAAACTTGCCGATTACAACTATTTTTCTTCCTTTCATCGATATTCCTTTTATCAATATACGCTCCTTCCGACTACATTCTATCAAATTTACCTGCATATCGGCTCATGTGCCTCTGTTCCAGTTCCCATTGGACAGTTTTTTCTGGTCCCGATTGTTCACTTCAATTAACTTTGCAGAGACGCATAAAGCGGTACCCACGCTGGTACTGAGTGACTGGCCAACAAAGACAAATACAACGACGACGACAGGGAGGAGGCTTGTGTCCCATAGCTTCAATAACTCGCTTTCTCTACGATTGATTAAAACCGTGTTAACTAGTGTCGAAGTTATTCTACGTCTTGCACTTCGATTGACCGCCTCTCCGCTTCCCCGGATAGATGCGACGTCATCTGATCACTCCACCCTTCTACTTAGCGCATTCAACCCAAGAACGTTGCGACACATCGCATGCTCACCCTTACGATTTATCTCTAATGCAAGTTAAACTGTAAAAGCCCACAATGAAGGTTTGTACCTCTTTCTCTACTGGCTTGGAAGAAGCTTCACGGAAACTTACTGCTGTTAGTTCCTACCTCTCCGCGACTTCGATGTTATCACCTCGGCGCTGAACTTTAGCACCCCGGATTGCAAGGTAACTGGTGGATGCGACCTTTACACTACAAAAGCCGCCGGTTCCGACAAGAAGTTATACAAGTCAATCGAATGCTCCCTCGAGTCGCAACATGCTGCGCTTCTCAAATTCGGCGCTTCTTTGTCTCCTCCACAGCGGAAGGAAATGGCCGAGTCTTTAAACCTATCGCGCTCCAGTCCTTTCGGCCCGCTAAGTGAGATTTCGAGCCGTCGAACATTCGCTTACCTTATCGCAACGCTGAATGCCAGCCATCCGGATTATGACTTCTCTCATGTTCTCCGTCCGACAGATTTTCGTCGTGAAAAGAACCTCCGGCAAGTGATGGCCAGTGTAGATAGCACTCTGAATAGTGTTCGTCCACAAGGCACATCTCTGCTTCCCCCTACGATAGCCTCAATGTATCGCGATTACGGAAGTGTCCCTTCTGCGACGACAGTAACGGGCACATTTCCTGTGAACAGTCCCGCGTGGGGACCCCATATGTGGAATATGCTCGACAAAGAGATGACTTTGAAAGACTGTACGGTGTTCTCTTACCAGCCCACCGACGATCCCTTTGATGGTGACGAGGCCGCAATATGGCGCCTACATTATTTCTTTTTTAATCGAAAAATGAGGCGGGTGGCATATTTCTACGTCCGAGGGTTACCGGTGGTAATAAATTCCCCTGCGCTAGCACCACATCGACGAGGGAGCAGCAGCCTGACGAAACGTCACGCGACCCCACTGGTCGGTAGCTTTGGCGCAAATAAGCGCGCTAGATTTTGGCTCGGGGAACACCTGGCAGGCCGCATTGTGCCTGATGAGGAGGAATACGAAGACGAGGATGACGAACCCGGTCTCGTCTGGAACCCTGATGACGATGTCGATATCGATCCTCTGAACGATCCATCTACTGAGGAAGAGGATAGTGATCAATACGAGGAAAGCGAGAGCGAAGATGAGAGTATGGCTGGGGACTTGGATAATCACTCCGTGAGGGGCGTGAGTGAAGATATTGCTTCTCGCATGGAGATTTGAAACCGGACACTCATACCTTATGGAGTCTGGCCGTACGAAAGGTTTTAATCCTTCTGTACACTACATATTTCTTCTCTAGTATAGTCGTGAGGACTCGAACAGCACTCATAGTTCGATCGAGGGAGAGACGGTATGGGCTGGGTTACTAGCCCCCGTATCCCCCGGCGCTGTGCCACCGGCTGAAGGGTGTACAAATCTGGCGTTGGGGCTGGGAAAGGGTGGAAGAGCGCAAGCGGCTCGATACCCTTCACGTTTATGTAGTTTTCAGGGTTTGGTTTTGTTCAGTTGGCTTCTTAATGCCTTGTTTTCAGTAGGTGGGATACGGCGTTACATGCCTAGGCTGAGGGTGGATATGGAATGGGCCGGAACACTACAGTCGGTTGTGTTAGTACAGACACTAACTTATGAAGCAACTTCATAATAATAGTTAAGACTTAAAACGGATATTGAAGCCTAAATGCTTATACAACCTGATAATGGATGTTTCCGATTGTTTGCGAAAGAAACACTGGAGTAGTATGGGTAGGAAGAAGGAATCTAATAACAATAGTAAGGAGGAAGGTTAGTATCCAGAGTAAACGGCAAGGCTCAATGGAGCATTGTGTATAGATCAATTAGCGACCACACTCATCACGATTAGTATATTCGACGCTGTACAAAGGCAATGAAGACCCCCAGACACGATCAAGGTTGAGTTTGCTGTCAACTCATATCGGAACCCACCCCCTTCTAAATGAAACCAGTTAATATTTATGTAGATGAGACAGTTTAACACAATGAAATTACCTATCCAAGTCTCTCGAGAATGTCATGATAGGATCGAAATCCATTTATTTCCATTTAGACCCATTTTGTCGTCTATCTACAAAATAACTAACTGAAGCCAAGGGACCTATCAGCAAACAGACGCTCAGATTCCGAAGATTGTAGATGATAGATGAAGGTAAATTCATGGGTAGAAGATCTAGGCTATTTAGACTGCCTCGATGTTTTGCCACTGAGAGCAAGACTTTACACATTACGGCACATATGCGCATACATACCTGAGAAGAAATAACTGTATGAGACCAAACTCTGACGTGACGCGAATTCTATTAAAAACGCGTCTCAATAGGTACCTACCTTTTGTGGGACCATTAAGTCGCTCGGCAGGTCCAAGCTTTGGTGGGTACGTGTACATTTTTGCAACAAGCAGTATATGTGTTAAGGAATGTACCTTACGTAAGCGGTATATGTACAATCAATCTCGAGATCTGGTTGGTACCGACGTGCCTACCTACCCCACTTTAAAGAGCTCACTGCACTGTGAGTGGAGCACCTAGGTACAAGGCACTCTAGGTATACCTAGCAGTAACCGGCCGCCCTCAGCCCTTTCGCTCTAGGTAGTTCAAACTCGCGTCACCTCAGAATTTTGGGGCAGCGACCAAATCCTCTCCTCCATCTCGTCGCAACCTTCCTCCAACGTCAAATCCACTGATCACTGAATTCTGCCATCTTCCTCGCCCGGTTCCATCAAGATGGCAGAGATCAAGATCGATGCCAAGCTCTTTCACGAGCGCGTCTCTCATTTCATCAGTGCCTGGAAGACTGACAAGCGCGCCTCCGACAATGGCGTCTTCGCTGGTGCCTCCTCGATTGTCATCATGATGGGCAAGGTCGAGGAGAACCCCGAATTCCACAAGAATAATGCTATGCATGTATGTTATATACGTCGTCTCTCCTCTTTGCTGGTGGCGTTTTACCCACGGGGCCTAAGAATTGCGCAGCTACTAACCTTGGATATTCAGTTCTGGTTACTAGGATACGAGTTTCCCACTACCCTAATGCTATTCACAACCGAAAAGCTATATATCGTTACGACGGCAAAAAAAGGTACTGTTTTGAACCTATCTGCCCTATCGTCTTCGAGGGGTTGGTTTATTGATTAGTTTGCAGCCAAACACCTGGAACCCCTGGCCAAGGGGAAGTTTCCCATAGAGGTTCTTGTCAGAGGCAAGGACGCTGCAGCGAACGAAAAACACTTTATCACCATCGCAGAGACCATCAAGTCGGCCGGTGTAAGTTATCCATTGTGATTTATTTGTACTATTTCCAGTTATCATTGTATTTATTAACGATTTTGTAGAAAAAAGTAGGTGTACTTACAAAGGACACATCGAAAGGGCCCTTTGTCGACGAATGGAAAAAGGTATTCAGCGAAAAATGCTCCGATGCTGAAGAGGTCGATATCGCCGCTGCCCTATCTGCGGCCGCTTTTTCCATCAAAGACGAGACCGAATTACGTGCCATGCGAACTGCCTCGAAAGCCTGCGTCGCTCTTATGAACCCCTTTTTCTTGGACCAGATGTCGGACATCTTGGACCAAGAAAAGAAGGTCAAGCACAGTACTCTCGTCCAGACCGTCGACTCGAAACTCGATGACGAAAAATGGTGGAAGACTGTAGAGCTTCCCAATAAACAAAAACTACCCTCCGATTTCGACCCGGCTTCACTTGATTGGTACCTGGGGCCGGCGGTTCAGAGTGGTGGCAAGTATGATCTGAAGCTGCATGCCGAACCCACAAACGACAACCTCCATGCCGGTGTTATTATTGCCGGTATGGGCTTGCGTTACAAGTCTTATAGCTCTGTTATTGCACGAACCTTCCTCGTTGACCCCAACAAGACACAAGAAAGTGTCTACAAAACCCTTCACACTGCACACAACCTCGCTCTGAAGGAGATACGGGATGGTGCCGTTGCCAAGGACGTCTACAACAAAGCTCTTGGATACGTTAGGTCGAAGAAGCCTGACCTAGAGAAGCACTTCGTGAAGAATGTGGGATGGGGAATTGGTATCGAGAGCAAAGACACAACCTTGATCCTGAATGGGAAGAGCACACGGACTTTAAAGGACGGCATGACGCTCTGTGTTACTACCGGTTTCACAGATGTCGAGAACCCTCAACCACAAGATAAGCTTAGCAAGACTTACTCGCTCGTTATCACCGATACTATTCGAGTGACCGCAGGCGAACCGGTGATCTTCACGGGCGATGCACCATCTGAACTAGATGCCACATCATTCTTTTTTAAGGACGACGAAGAAATCCAGCCCACGCCGAAGAAGGAGAAAAGAGACACACGAGTCGGTGCTGTTGCTACTAAAAACATCACCAATACTCGTCTACGCTCAGAACGCACTACGCAGGTTGATGAAGACCAAGAAAAGAGACGTCGAGAACATCAGAAAGAGCTTGCCGCCAAGAAGCAAAGGGAAGGCCTCGCCAGATTTGCTGAGTCCACTAGTGGTCAGAATGGTACCGAGGTCAAGAAGTTCAAAAAGTTCGAGTCCTATAAGCGAGATAACCAACTTCCCGCCAAAGTCAAGAATTTGGAAATTATCGTGGACCAGAAAAACCACACAGTCATCCTTCCAGTTATGGGAAGGCCTGTACCCTTCCACATCCACACGATCAAGAATGCGAGCAAGAATGACGAGGGAGAATGGTCATACTTGCGAATCAACTTTCTGTCACCGGGCCAGGGAGTCGGTAGAAAGGATGATCAGCCTTTCGAGGACGCTTCGGCACATTTCGTTAGGAGCTTGACTTTCCGTTCTCTGGACGGCTCCCGATATGAGGAGATCGCAACACAAATCTCCAATATGAAGAAAGAGGCTACAAAGAAAGAACAGGAAAAGAAAGACATGGAGGATGTTGTTGAGCAGGATAAGCTCATTGAAATTCGAAGTAAGCTCGACTGAGACAACAACACAGGTGCGTTTTGGCTGCTAATACACTCGAACAGATCGACGACCGCCGGTTATGGACAATTTGTACATTCGACCCGCGATGGAAGGCAAACGCGTTCCTGGCAAGCTTGAAATCCACCAGAATGGTATTCGCTATCAGTCGCCACTTAACACGCAGCAGAGAGTGGACGTACTATTCTCCAACATACGCCATTTGTTCTTCCAGCCTTGTGCGCACGAGCTCATCGTTGTTATTCACATACATCTCAAGGATCCCATTCTTATCGGCAACAAGAAAAAGACCAAAGATGTACAGTTCTACAGAGAAGCTACTGATATTCAATTTGACGAGACCGGCAACCGGAAGCGGAAATATCGGTATGGAGATGAAGACGAGTTCGAGGCCGAGCAGGAAGAAAGGCGACGCCGAGCAGAGCTAGACCGTCTATTCAAGTCATTTGCCGACAAGATTGCGGACGCCGGTAAGAACGAGGGTGTTGAGGTTGATATGCCTCTTCGTGAGCTTGGTTTCAACGGCGTTCCTTTCCGCAGCAACGTTTACATTCAGCCGACAACAGACTGCCTCATTCAAGTCACTGAGCCGCCCTTCATGGTCATCACGCTTGAAGATATCGAGATTGCTCACCTCGAACGTGTTCAGTTCGGCCTCAAGAACTTCGATCTTGTGTTCGTTTTTAAAGACTTCAGTCGGACACCGTTCCACATCAACACAATACCTGTGGAGTCCCTGGAAGATGTCAAAGAATGGCTTGACTCGTCCGATATTGCTTACACTGAAGGACGTCTCAACCTCAACTGGCCTACCATCATGAAGACAGTAACGGCCGATACACACCAGTTCTTCGCGGATGGTGGTTGGGCATTCCTTCAGACCGATTCTGACGATGAGGATGAGGATGAAGAGGAAGAGTCCAATTTCGAAGTATCAGAATCGGAGCTAGAAGCGGCAAGCGAGTCTAGCGAGGACGACTCAGACTTTGATAGCAATGCGTCCGACGAAGCTAGCGAAGAAGGCTCCGAGGAGGAAGATGAGGGTGAAGATTGGGATGAGTTGGAGAAGAAGGCCAAGCGGAAAGACCGCGAAAGTGGCCTCGAGGATGAAGACAATAGCCGCAAAAAGAGAAGACGCTAAGTTGTCGGCCGACTCAGGTGGTTCTCTGGTGATGATGGGGATAATCTTTTCATCCGGAGGCTAATATCTGTCCAACCGCGGCAAGTGTCACCACTCGTCACGCAGGTTTTGTTTTAATATACCTACTCGGTACAGGGCCACGGACGGCAGAAACTAGAGGCTCTACTAGCTATGCCGATGGATTTCTCCTTTTCTAGTTCGCACATGTGTTTATTAGGCAACTCGGGTTTTACTTGGAGTGGAAGGGGGCTGTGTCTGAACAAGACCCATGATTGTGCCTTTTCCAGGCCAGTGAGCCGGGGTTATTCTCTTGACTGCGAGACATTCGCATTTGTAGACTGTATAAGGTAGGATGTTTCCTAGGAGCACAAGGCAGAGGACTCGTAAATTAATAAAAAGCCATAATATCGTCTTTCCAGTTTTCCTGGGTAAAATGTAACTGAATGATGCTTGTCGTGAGGTTTGCATAATAGACACAGCTGAGCATTATAATACAATGAATCTGCAGCTCGCTGTCCGTACTGGATGCATATGCAAACCAGTGGTTATTGGTTATAAGTTCGTGGATATATCTCAACAAACCCCGGCTCCAGACTCCCCCGAATATGCAGTGGGATTCATACTAGGTATTAGAGATGTTAGAATGTTGGTACATATTTTAGTCACACAAGGTGGAACTGGCCCTACGTATATACTATATACTATATACTATAAATAATAGGTGAAGAGGTACCTTTATAAGAAACTAAGCGCCACGAAGGTAAGTGATCGACTTTATCACATGCGTACAGTTACTTACAGTAGTATTATCAGACTATTTTGTTACTTTGCGCTCTGGTTTATTTTATGTATTGTGCGGCCTAGATAACTGCTATAGTTTTCTGCGTCGATGACGGTTTATGTTCTGTTAGCAAGGCTGGTAAGAAAAAAAAATACGAAAGGTAGATGGGTGGGTTAGGCGAGTTCGGGTGAGTGAGTTCACATGCTTGCTTTCGGTTGCTTTTCTTTTGGTTCTGGGGTAGAGAAAGAGACGAAGAGAGGAGAGGAGAGGAGAGGAGAGGAGATAAGTTGACTTTAACTACCTACTCTATAAAGGGAGAATAAAATACTTAGAAGGGATATTTGATCACAACGTGTAGTAGGCTTTGAGGTTCGGCAGAAAGGGAGTTTCTATCATCATCCTCGTCCTGCTTACATATGTATCTATGAAGAATCCATGCGTGTTTGTTGCTTTAGGTATCTATAACATGAAGGTAAGTAAGTACCTGCGTCGAGTTAACTCCTCCGCAGAAACTGAGTGCACGACGTATTATCGTAACTTAGCTAAAGATATATAAAAAAGTGTATACTTGTGTAGGCATTTTCAAGTAAATATATTATTTTTGGTATTGTGATTTTCTACCTATCTATGTAAGGTATATAGGTATATGGCGGCAGTATATCATCTGGTATTCTCGTCTCATACATACATCAACATCAACACCAACACCAACCACTGAAAGGGGGGTATAGGGGAAAGAATAGACAGAATCCAATTTCTCTTCAGGGCTTGCTTGCTTTAATGATGGCAGTAAAAAGGATCAAATATCGTTCATGTCTTTTTTTCTTTTTTTTTTCCAATTGCCTCTCTCTCTTCAAGTTGAGACCTAGAAAGATGTCCTTTTTCGTCATCGTGTCATTCATTCATGGAATTAAGAATTAGGATTCGATCGCTCGTAAAAATTGGATTTGAGTTACAGTGGTGGAGGCGTAAACATGATGAGGGGAAGGGTATAGGGAAGTTTCCTCCAACAATATGTCGATGTGCAAGACGCCGTGATTAGGTTAGCCTCTGGTGCTTAGAAGAACCGCCAACGACGACGGGGAGGAGAGCGCGACGACGCGACCTTAGTCTCCCGATAGTGACTCTCGCGACGGCGATGAAGGCGGGCACTACAACAGGTGAAGAAGAGGATGACGGTAGCGAGCAGGCACAGGATAGCAGCAACAAGAGTTGTCCAGGAGGCGGCGCCCCAATAAGCCCGCGCGTCAGAGGACGACTTGTTGACGTTCGACTTGATGATGGACCAGCCGACGAAGTCCGTGATGAGCACCACCAAAATGACTACGAAGGTGAGTAGCGAGCCCAGGGACGCGAGGAAGCTGCCCACGATACCCGCGCCGAGCGACAGGAGAAAGGAGATGAAGGCGAGACCCGTCGCGACCGGGTGCAGCACCATGACCTTGGTGAGTGCCCTCGCCGTGTCGTGTGCGTAGTCGGAGATGCCGCCAACGCTCAGCCTACTCTCGATGACGTCTACCGGGTCGTACCCGATCATCGAGTCGCTGCATGATTTCAAGCCGGAACTGAGCAGACTGTTAGTTAAACAGAACGAGAATTCGTACAGGGTAGTATCTCAAGGCAAAGAACTCACGATTGGATATCTTGCGTGCAGTAACCAAAGGTCCCAAAAGTAATGCTAGGAGATCGTTCATTGTCGTCATCTCTAAAAAGGGTTGATCGGTCGCTAGGGCCTAGGTCAACCCTCAGGAGAGAAATGCTTGAGACTACAGGGGCTGAGATATCCGTGATGATAAGCAGCACAGTGGCCGCGAAGAGGAAGAAGGTTCCTATGTGGTGGAAGAAACCTGTCCGAGCCATTTTCTCAACTGTAATTCTTCTCTCGTAGAGCCGGTAGTGATATGGATATGGTATGCTACGGCGAACAAAGAGAGGGTCGACTAGGTTAGAGCACTGGAAGGTACTTGTGAAGAAGTAAGGAAGATATGGGGGAAACACAGAGATGAATTAGCCTTGGGGAGTGAGAAGGACTCTCATTATAATATGTGCTAAAAATTATTATGATATTATTAGTCTACTGCGTAACCACCCCGTCAGGTAGTTTACTTCATTGATTGCTCTTCAAAACTTGAGTCCGCATCCGTTGCCTGACAACGTTGCACGTGTTCACTGCCAAGGCATAGACTGCCGGATCGACAGGCGACGTCATGTATTTCATTGACATATGATTGGAACATCTCGCTTAACTCGTGCCAAAAATCATTCGTTGCAGCCGGAATAACCTAGGGTGCGCTAGGATGGCAGGGATGGTCCAGGATACTCTGGGATCGTTTGCGATGCCCTGCGAGCAGATTCGGGACTCCTGTGACGTCGACGGCTTTGGTTCAATGCTTGGTCGCGTGCTTGGTCACTAGCTTGGCTATGAGCTTGGCCGAGAGCTTGGCTGCGTACCTCGGGTATTTCAGGCAGTACAGGGGATATATGCAGGTCTTGGCACATTTCTTGTTTTGTCATCGACTATTGTGACGGCCTGAGCCAATTGCGACGTCATCTCCACATTTCCCCTGCTTCTGGACGACCAGGGTGAAGATCATGGCTACTCGACGCGATGTTTTCGGAACCCTTCCAAGATTTTTCTGAGGTCCACCGTTATTTGAAAAAGAGAAGGGGGGAAAAGTCCACTTTCCGGTTAGGAATAGCTAACCTAAGTAATACCACACATGTGGAAAGGAACAACCCCCTCTCTGTCGAGCATTGGGTTGTCTGATTCTTTAGTAGCGGATATGTGAAGTGCATATGAGTAGACCACCCATGTACGACTCTGGATCGCAGTAGCGAATGGAATCCTGACAAGTCTACAGGCGTTTTCCAAACCCACCTGACAAAATCCTCCCATCCGTGGTTCATAATGTGAGCATACCATAGTATAGACTCACAGCCCACTAGTTGACGTAAGCACTGGGCGAAGTGGTACAATGGTTTTCGTAACGCCCTTTGATGGACAGCCCGCCTGCTTTCCCTCTCACACTGATAAGATTCAATAAAAGTTGGGGTCAGTTGCGTCCAGGTTCTCCGACCGGTAACAAAGTATATGTGGGTCGGAATGTGCTTTTGCATTTACTGCTAGTTTCATTTAAAATCGCTCATGATAGCAATTTTTATTCCTTGAGCAGCTTCTTAAATGAGGCGCTGTCGAGAAGAGCGTCCGGTTTTTGCCCTCGCGACCCAGGGTTGGGTGGTGATATGTTCCATTGATTATCCGAGTCTTTGACCGTCGTAATTTGTGAGGATTCCGCTAGGTCTGGTGAGGATCTAGATTGAGTCTTACAGTCTTCTGCGAACTGCAGAAGACTTGTCATAATTTTGGGAGTTTCTTGTTCCTCTTCCCTGCGCCGTATGCGCTCCAGAAAAAAGACTTCACTTGCAGAATGACGTTTTTGACCCAGCAGTGCAGCAGCAGCTCCCTCCTCACCGGTAGAGAAACCATCACCGTCATGTGCTAGTTGGTTTCCAGTCTCCCAATCCCGCAGGGCTGGCGCCATGGCACCCGAGGGCACAACCCTGCGCAGCGCTGCTGAGATGAACGTTTCGTTTCTGTGACCACCTGGCCATCTGCCGTGAATGGGGTTCTTCCGGATTTCTTCACCGTGCTTGTAATTCGCGTTCGGGAGAAATACGTGAAGGGTGAAGTTCTTCTGTGATATTCCGAGGTCGTTAAAAGCTGGCGTCGGCGTGGCTTCGTCGGCGGGGAGTGGATCGACTGGACGTGCAATGGGGCCGCTTAGGTCAACTTCAGACTCCCAAACAGATTTGCTCGATGATCCATCACTGCTTATATCTTGGCTATATACGGTTCTTTCGATAGGGGATGCTTTTAGAAGGCTCGTAGCTGCTTCCGGTCTTGTGGTCACGGCGAGAAAAGAGGAGTTGTCCTACATACCTACCATTAGTAAACCAGCCAGTTGTCTTATCTAGATGGACATAAGTTTTAGGGGCCGCTAGGGCAAGAAGCCGCGATGACCAACCTGGAGTTTCTTGAATATCTCAATTGATTGTTGCGTGGACTTCTGCAGGGCAGCAAGCACAGCTCGTCGCTCGTAGAAGTTTCTCGGAGCCGGAACGCACTTGACATACAAGGCCCGCGAACGGAGAGAGAACGGTTTCAACTGGGCCAGCGTCGACGACATCTTCTATAGCTTAATCCCGTGTGTTTGCGCCGGTCATCATCATCAGGAATAGAAAGTATCGAACTATACAGTATGTTTATTCTCCGTTGCTTATGGCAGGCGCAGTGGCATGGATGCATGTCAATTGAGCTCTCTGATAAGCCATTGGCGGGTATCGATAAGATTACGAAGTTCACATGGCCACCTGACAGGCAGCTGCTATATGTCGGCGCGGGCGGACCCAACCTCAGCACCTGACCAGCTATTGCTAGTTAGATACTGAAGCAAGGTCTCGCATGTAGACCTGAATGTCAGTAAGTTACCTGTAACTCACAAGTTGAAGTATACTATCTGGATTATTAGCTTGTAGATTCTCGATACATATGGTGCTGCAGCAGCTTAAAATGGCCTTTTTGCTGCATAAATATGAAATAAATAAGATAGGCATGCTCTTCGATCTCTTGAAGTTGTTGTCACTAACAAGATGCATTTTACGACAAAATCATAGTTGGATGAGTATATACTGGATAGCTTGTATCAGAGGTGCGCCAATATCTCCGTCAAGTCTATCGTAACTACTCTCCTGGTGGTTGGGTATGTATAATCTTTGTGTCGTGAAGGCTTCAATTCATTATTTACGAGACTTATGGATTCGGGACTCAGAGCGGTCTGCAAACCACTTGTACCCGCTGGGGCGGTTTAGATCTCAAACGCGGGGAGTTACACACAATAGAGTTAGCCAGGCGCGGATATTTCCTGGTCTTGGACAAAATCGCTGCTTCAAGTCTTTTTCACTAATACACCACTTCTATAATGGATTTGGCTCGTACCGAGGGGGGTGCTCGAAACCACAGTCACCTCGGCTAGTGGTGTATTGACACCTGTCAGCAGGTTGACTATACCTGTGAGTGATTTTCCTCGTTTAAGAAAGTCAGTTTTTCCTTTGGTTTTTTTTTTTCTTTTCTCATCTTTTGGCTAACTTGTTACGTTACCAAGCGCCTTGCAGTATGGAAGAACTAAAACGCTAGTCAACAGAAGAACAGAGGTAATGTGCGATGCCGTCATATCCAGTACGGGTCTGTGGAAGGCAGAATCGCAATGGGCGTATGCATATGTCGCACTGTATTACATGTAGTCGCAAGCCGGATTTGAACTTAGACGGCAGCATGTGTTAGCATTAAGCGCCAATACCAGCTTCCAATCAGGAATCAGTGATGGATATTCCACAAACGTCGGGCTCCCTGTGTTGTCATATACTAGGTTAGTGAGGAGAGAAATTCTGGCTTGTTCCCCGCTCGAAACCGCTATACAGCAATATAGAGGGCTAGCTATGTAAGACGAATGATGCCGGTATCTCGGACTCAACAGAAGCTTGATTTGGGGGCCGAGACAACCATACGGCCAGCTGAATGGGATTACGTTTGGAGCCTCGTGGACCTCGAGGAGCTCAGCGGCCAATAATTTTATCGCAGCATCTTCAAGGCATCAACAGCATCTGCGGCCTCCATAATCGCCATACCTCATTGTACACCACCCATGTTCCAGGTCCTGGTTGTCGGATCATGAAACTAGGACTGGACAAAGAGTCGAAGGAACCAATGAATGCCCCCTCTACATTGAGATATAAGATGAGAATAAACACTTACCACCTTCTGACATGATCTGACATGAGATCCAGCCCGGAGTCGCACCGAAGGAAAATGCCAAGATCCAGGCAAGCCTAGGTACACAGCCAACAGCAGTCACAAAACAACCCACACCATGGAGGAAGGTGGCGCAGAGATCAGTAACTGCCGTACTGATTCTTGCTGGGCTCTCTGAAGGCGGATGCGTCCAGATGATAGGTCGGGCAGATAATCTAAATCTTATCATCGTTGCCGATAGTAAGACGCATCTTATGATTCTTCTCTGCCTTTCCGAACAACCCGAGAACGACCCATTGGCCATGTAGCAGCCTTGCTCCCATTACCATGGCTTTGGGCTCTTCTCGTAGTATGGCCCGACACGTATATTGGGATGCTACATAGGTAATCCGATGAAGATTGGTGCCTAGAATCAGGCCTCCAATGGCGTGTTCCCGATGCTGTGTTTGATAACCGCCTATGCTGGTATGCTGTTGCGTATACGGCTGTACGGCTTACCTAGGTTAATCATTGTGACCTACCGTCGCTAACAAAGGAAAAAAACATCATTATCGACATGACTCCACCATGATTGTGCTCATCCGGGTGAGAGCAGGCGAAGATACAGCAGTATACGCCTACTAAAAGCCGACCTTTCCAACACCATACTATAGTACGGTAGGGTTTCTTTGTGTTGTAGCATCGTGGCTTGCAGGCGCCTCCTTGTGAGACTAGTCCTCAAAAGCGCTTCCTATTGGTTGGCGTTAGCAGGACTACGACCGTTGGATCAATCGATTGGACGAGATTTCCTGCGGGCTGAAATGGGGGAAGGGACTCACATACCTACCTACCCTACCTAATAACTGTGCTACAGCCTGCCTCCTTGTATGTAGGTATGCATATACTTCGAGACGCCCTTACTCCACAAACAGAACCAGACTCCTGGGACAGCCCTAGATTAGAGACAAGCAGCCTACGTGCACTCTATACGCATGTGCCTGTACCTTCATTGGCATTGTTTCTGATTCGACGAAGTCTGAACCAAAGGTCCGACTCAGCCGCTTGAGACAGCATATTTCATGATAAGTCACCATCTAAATATCCACCTATAGTGTCAAGGTTGGATGAGACTAGAATTTATATGTGCATACATACCTAGTTATTCTGTAAGAGATCTGGAATGGCGAACAAAAATGGCCTAACTTGAAGTAGTAACTTCCCGAAGGGGTATGGACCCTCAACCCCGGGTTTCCTCTAAAGGTGGACCGTAAAGCCGATAGAAGCGCCTTGGACTCTACGTGTGTACATCTGTGCTGTGTAGCAAACAGCTGCAAACTAGAAATCATTAAATCGTGCATGAGAAGCAAATACACAGCGCCCCTAGCTATAGACTACCTGAGGTTAGGTAACTACCCGACACCCCGAGTCTAGAACAAATACTAACAACGACAATATCCATGCCTTTTTAAACTAGAATCTGCAGTCCCCATGTGCCCGAAGCCAGATGATCTGACTAGGCGAAGCATGTGGGGTGCTTCTGTGGCCACCTGGTCGATTATAATACTACAGTGGCTGCTCACGAGGTGGTGAGGCCCACGGGGAGGGACATAAGGAGCTGTTTATCCCTCTTATCAGCCAGGAGTCAGCTTAGGCCATTTAACCATATCTGAGCTTCGTATTAGCTGCTACCAGTCATCTTGTGCACCGGGTAGAGATTATGCTGCATAGTTGTTAGTTTCGTGCGGATTCAAGCCGCATCGATCGGAACCGATACAGAGCGTTGGGAATGAGAAATGGAAAAAGGGGGGCCGATCGAAAGTTTTTAGCTGCACCCAGGAACTCGGGTTGTGACAAATAATCTGCACCTTCAGTATGTACATAGTATAGTACACCGTATGGTAATCACGTATATAATTAAACACACTGTATGGGCGGCAACCTGAACCGTCGAGCCTTTGATACCAATCAGATTCTTTTGACCTACCCACCCACCTACGACTGGAATGAATAAGGCAAAGTACAAAAGAACGAGGTATCTAGTACCAATTATTTCCTCAAAGTCAGAGAATACCTGAAGGATTAGGCAAGAGACTGTTGCAGGTATCTACTCATGCCTTAGACGCTGACCAAACAGGTGGATTCCTACCGCAGGATTATTCCCCATTTCACGGAACCTAAAAGGCCACCCACTCCAATGCTTACGGAGTTAGAAGTCGACTGCAACTTGGCGTGGGTATAACCTGGCATACCACTCGCGATATCGAGTTGCATCTGTAAGGACCGTGCAGTATGTAAAGACCTACGAACTACATAGACACATATTGGCTATCTATACCGGGTGGTAGGATCTTGTGTGGACTCCAAAGATCAGGGATATAAGAACTTTGCAGCAGAATAGGCAGACTATCGTCATGCGGGTTTTAATTGTATTGGATTGCTGAAATGTACAGCTCAGCAGACAGAAAGCCGAAGAGACTACTGGCATACCCACCTCCTGCAAAGTACCGTTATCAGTGTTGTATGAAGTTTACTACAGATATGCAGCAGCATTTACCCGGGGCCACATATCGATCATAGGGGTGCAGCAAACAAGAGTAAGGTGTACAGATGTACAGATGTATTGATGAGACAGCGACATGTAGGTCCGTGTACGGAGCGGAAGAAAGCGATACAGTGTAAATACTACACCAGCTACTATATATATAAATGTGCCTAACTCTCAGCTTATTCCTCACACGGTGCGCCTCCGGTCTATTCACTCTACCCAGGGCGTACAGCTGTACGCACATACCAGCAGTAGGATGAGGTACCAACTTGAAGGCTGGAAAGACGGCATGATAGTGTTACAACGCTTGTTTAATCATACTCCCTCTACTCTCAGAGTGCATATAGAATTCAAGTGAGCTTGTTAACCTCTTATAGGTGTACACACGACATAATAGGGATTTCTTTGAAATACTTTCTACAGATAGCTAGGAGGACTACGTACACCTCAGGGGGATGAGCTAAAAGCGAAATCGCCATGTAGCGCTGTTAGGAATCTAACGTAACTCCACTATTCAACTACACCCTTGCAACGTATGCTCCAACACAGGGGAGCATGCGCAGTGCATTCCTTGCACACGATCGGTCTGAAAAAGTTCCACCTGAAGTGTTTGGATCCAACTAAACCCACTTGGCTACTGCAAGAAATCCATCCTTCTGGGACGGGCCCCCTAGTCGATGTGTCAACAAAAAGCTATGCCTACCGCTCAAGTGAGAACCCGAGTTTCCTGGACAATACCCACTTATCGAGTCATTATCAGTTAGCCTGTCGTTGACCGTCTCCACCTCAACGAACCGCCTGCAGGCGTGCCAGCCTAGACAGAGCATCCAACGCGGAGAGTTGTACCATCTGCTCTGTCCGTTCGGTACGGTACGATTGACATGACTAGCTGGGGAGGCTGCACGTAACAGTCCTGGTACAATCTCGCTTTCTGATTGCCTCACGCCTCCCTGTCCCGTCACAATAATTGAATGCCTGGATGCGCGTGGACTCGGTGCCAGTCATACGGCCTTTATTGCACCCAATTCCTAGGTATTACAAGTTTGATAGTAATACGATACCGAGTACAGAAATCTTAGTAGGCACACATGTAAAAGTATTCAATCACTAAATATTAGAATAAAATGCTTCTAAGCTAAGAGACACATACCTAATCTACATGCCAAAAGTACATATCGAAGAAAAATCGAACCCAACCCAGCTGCAGGATTAGAGTCCGAGCCAGCCAATTCAAAAAGTACCGTTTGTCAATGTAGAGTTTAGGCTAGTTCTTCCTCTGACGATCTAACAAGTAAATGGGTTAGCGGCTATTTCAGCAGCTTACAGCTCGCAGTTTCTCACCAGAGAGGTCTCTCCTCAAGTGAGCCTAGCTCACGGGTAGAGCGACGGGTCTGCATAGTTATACAATTGAGTCACGGACTGCATACCAGTAATTAAAGCCTAGCTGACCTACGGCGCTTCCCAAGTAGCCGCCCATACTGTAGGCTCTTGGATACCTGTAGGAATGCTGTATGTGTAAATACTGTAGCAGTAGGTATTGCGTCGTTTGGATCTGCATTAGCGTGACACTAAAATGACAGCGCTTTCCCAGTGCAGCAGGTTTGGATAGAGAAGGCCAAGCTAAAACGCTGCCAAGCCTCACTGTTGTTCTTGGGTCGCTTGAGCCACACCCCACGCCCCCCAGGATAATGGGATCCCTCTTGCTATATGTACCGTAATCTGTCGCCCTCCCTTCGTATACCTCCTCCACCTAGTGCTACTTGAATCGAACTTCACATACCCGTCTTTGTTCAACTACCCTACCTATGGTATCTAATAACTCTTTACCGGCCGCCATCGCTAACCTTCGGCACAGAGAGGAGTGCTCGGAGAGTAAACTTGGGAGGATATCAACTCGACTAGAGGATGGCGTCTGTCGATGATCCTCCCTTCGACCTTCACGATGCGTCCGTGCCGCAAACAAGGCCAGGGTCAATACCCAGATCTAGGTCAGGGTCACGATTACGGTTAGGATTAGGGGGTGAATCAAGGTCGAGCTCGATGTCAAATTCGAGGTCAAGGTCGATGTCGAGGTCCCGTCCCACATTACCAATGACCCCACCGGATACGGATGGCGACAAGGAAGTGATGAATGAATCGCACGCTGCTGTTGCCAGAAATCTCGATTACCTTGTCCACAAACTGAACAGGAAACCGATACTCCAGGACTCTATACGGTGGCATTTTTTGCATGAAGAGTCGCAAATTCAAGATACAGAACCGCTCACACCTTTTACGCGGATCCCGATGCAACCACTAGAACCCATATCAGAGCTCTCAATGCGATACGACCATAACCCCTCGATGTATCCAACACACGATATTCTCTTGCCGCCTGCCAGCATTCAATCCGACGGCCAGGCTACAGGCCTCCAACCAGAAGATAAGCACCTCCCCAAGCCATGTGATACCAAACGATCGCGCCGCGGTACGGAAACACGCCTTCATAAAAGCGCTTCGAATCTTCGCATGTTAGGTCTCGTAACAGATATGATCGAAAACGGTGTACAGTGCCAGGTACAAACCTCTACTCCACCTTCGCCCACGAAGGCATCGACGGTCTCGTTGCTGCCGACCTGTATGCGTTACAATGAAGCACAGGACGTCCCGGATGCCGAGATACTTCCCAACCGCATGGAGCTTGAGGTTGACATAAACTTGGGAGCTGTAGACGAGGAACCAGCACTAAGCGAAGCATTGGCTTTGCGCCAGGCCAGCTCCCCAGCGGGCATCAGCAAATTCGGCATTTTAAGGTATCGGTCCTCTTCCGAGGCAGCCCATTCGTGCAAAAACATGAGAAAGAGCGTGCCTCGCATGCGGCGGAGGCACAGAACGAACCCAACCCCAACGACTGTGTCGTCTGTACCAGCGCCTCCTACGGCGGTCTAATTCTACGAATGTTTAAAAGACTTAATTTTCCTTTGTCAAGCATGTCATATATACCCAGGGCAAGACGGACAGGCGTTTTTGGGACGGATAGGCTGGGTTTGTGTTAATAGCATTACAGCCGGCGAGCTGGGAAATGATTAATGGGGACACAGATAGATCATGTGTTCGGCGTTGGCGGCATTAAGCATGGCCACCCCTCATTGAGGATCGTGCATCCACTCTGTTGGGCCGGACCATACAAAGGATATAGCATGCTGTCACGGATATGAGACGATGAGGAAAAGATACCCGAAAGATGCAGAGCCGTAGCCCAATGAGGGTACGGCCCGTCTATTATCGAAGAAGGGAGGGCTTCTCTCTGTCGATGATATTTTTGCAATATTGGCACGGCAGGCAGGTCTCTTCGCTAGCACGTTCCATATAATCCAACGGAGCTAGCTCGATGCATCATCGGGCCAAAGAACGTATACACAAAGCACTGCTTGTTCACTGCTGCTTATTGTTTGCGGAAAGTAAAAGAGTAGGCCATTCAGTCTTTGTTTTTCAGGTTCTATGTAGACTATAATCACGCCAATATCACAAAGACTAGAAGATACTGTGAGATCTATCGTGGATGGCCCTGGCATTGAACGAACTCGAATTGCCTATCTACCTGGTCAAAAAGAACAGAAGGAGACGGAAAAGACGGGAAAAGGAAAGAGTAGCACTCCGGGATCCCATTCTCAACGAGAATGGGTCAAGACCGGGCTGATAGCATATAGAGTTTGTCGCACCTTAGATCTTATTATTCACGACATATCTAGGAAACACTGGCAGTCAGGAGGCGATACTACTCTGTTTATTTAGGCTATGTCATATCTTCCTTACGAGACAAGCATTGATGAAGGTCTCACTCTCACCATCTCGAGGGACCATGTTTGAAACTTGGTCCCCCGACTGGCGGTTCTACATTCCAACGTTTCTTTGTCACCCCGTCCGCCCCACACAGTTCTCGTACACGACTGCTCAAGGGTATGTGTCCTAAATTGCATGTCAGTGAGGGTTGGTCCCCCCTTCTTTGAGCCTCTTTCTTTGTTCTCCTTTTCGAGGGCATCTCGACATGGCGCACCGGGGCCCCCGGGTGGGTATGCTCGGGCACCTTGATATTATGGCGGGGGAGGGTGTGCTTGATGCAGGTCTGGTTTAAAAGAACTGCCTCGGAATGAAATCCAGGCGAAGCCCATATACAACCAATACCCTCACCTTACATTCCTCTGAGACAGTTTCCCAACTGCCCGTCTCACCGCCCGTCTCGTTGCTACGGGCATCTGTCATGACTTATCTTTAGCCCGTTTAGCCTCGCGGTGGCTCACATGCTCTCATTTTTGTCGTTGCTGGGTTAAGCCTTCTCATGTTTTGTTGACTTCTACCACGTGGAAAAGGAGAAGGAAAGGTAGAACCATAACCTCCTAGCAACCTACCACTCTCCTGGGGACAGCTAACCTACGACCTTGTTGGCAAAAGCTGAGTTCCCTTCACTTTACCTCGCTCCCCCCTATTTTCGCCATTCAATATCCTTGTAGAGCTATACCTAGCTACTGCTTGGTTCTCTCTTTTGTAACGACATGGCCTCTGCAGCGGTAAAATTTCCCGTGGACAAAGATCAGGCCCAGATCCCCCTCTGGCCGGACAATGAGGAGCTCTCATCAACGACGAGCGATAATTTCTTCTTTGACCAGTTCCTCACCTTTGACCCGACAGATGCTACAGTGGCAGCAGCATTGAGCGGCGAGGGCTTGGAGGATCCACCAAGCCCGTCTATTCTACTTGATTCCCTTCATGATGGGTTAACCAATTCCTCTTCCCTTGATCGGGATTTGCCGCTTGATACTGCTTCTCACACCGCCCAGGCAGCGGAGGCAGCAACGCTAGACACGACGACAACGACGGGCGAGCCCGCTGGAATCGAGTCGCAAAGTGTATTTTCACCATACCACCAGCCTGAGAACAACCCGCCAGCATTTCCGGCGCTGGCAGCAGACCCTATACTGAGCAACGGCTCGATATCGGACTCGGAACTGCTCCGTCTCGAGGGGATATCGACCACGAATCCGGTGCGCCGAGGGAATGTGACAGCACCTTCGACCCCACTGCTTGCTCCGTCGTCAGTGTCAGCATCATCCCGGAGCCCACGGAAGCATACCCGGTTTCTCGAATCTCTTTACAACACCATAAGGCGCGGGGCTCATCATCATCGCCCCAAATTTCTCAAGAAGGAAGAACCGGAGCCCTTGGACATGACGAGCCTCGATGTGTTCCTGGGCAGTGACCACAGATCCGGCTTAGATGCCCTCGACGTTAACTATGACGATTTTGCTGCTGCTCCCGCCGCCGATTCGGGGGGAATAGGAGAAGAAGTAGGAGTAGTAGGAGTGAAGATGGAGTCGTTGGAATGTCATCACGGATTGTTGCCGTTGACGCCGCCGTTGACGGGCCAGATCAGTCCTAACGAGTGGGCTACTCCCAGCCAATCTGGCTTCGTGAGTGGACACCTCGATGACCCGTTTCTCGATGGTAGTGGCATTGGTGGTGGTACATTGACTCCGTCGGCTATCATCCACTCGGCTAAGCGTCGGGGCCCTACTGTTAACACGCCTATGGACACGCCTATGATCGATGGCGAGCCGGCGTTCTGTCATAATCAGAACCACCTAATGGACACTACATATCCTCATCATCCTCCCCCTCCCCCTCCTCATCATCATAGTCATCGCCAACCCCACCACAGCAAGGCATACAGACACCACACAAGCTCGGCCGAATGGCCATCGGAAGGTATTCTGACCAGTAGGAAATACTCCGAGGACTCGGTCATGTGGTCGCCTTCCACCAGCTATCTCCTCGACACTCCGGTGACGGCGAATAATCCGAATTGGTGGGATGGTCCTAACCCGTTAGGAGACGAGATGTCGTCGTCGGGCTCTGTTGAACCTACTGCCGTCGTCCATCATCGCGCCACGGGTAACGGCGGTGGCGGTGTCGTCTTGCACGGCCACGCTCACAATATCCCCATGCAGCAAACGGACCTTCCCTACGACCAGGGGTTAGGTATCCATATGCCGCAGCCACGGACGCCTCACGCGAGTATCTTGAGCGCGAACCTCGCCGAGCATGGACTCGCTTCACCCGGTGGTCCGGGGTACAATCATCACCATCATCATCATCATCGCTTGCAGAAAACACCTTCGCATTCACACTTGCAACACCCCTCTCATCCTCCTCACTACTCGTACAAAGGACATGGACATGGACACGGATATTATACGGAAAGACGTCCACGCCCGAGAGCCCCTTCATCGGGAGCCAGACATCATGCTTCCATGGCGACTTCGCCGCGGAAACTGCACCATAGCATGAGTCTCGGGTCCCTGCGCGAGCAATCCATTTCGCCGTCGCCGGTATCATTATCCTTGTCATCATCTCGACATGGCCAAGGTCATGGACATCCTCACGGGCCAGCGACGACGACTCATCAGGAGAGACGTCAGCAAAGGAGTTCCTCGCTCTCGATGCGGAAGCAGAGATCCTTTTCGCGACGCTCTGGGTCAGGGTCTATGTCCATGTCCGTGTCCGTGTCCGGCGGTGACCCTGGTTTTAATAATAATAATAATAATAATAGGGGTGACGGCAGTTCCTCCTCATCTTCCACTTCCGCGGGAACAGGCCATTCTGCTGGTGTCAACCCCAACGGTAATGGCTCCGGTTCTAGTAGTAGAGGTCCAGGCGGAGATAGCGGAGGCGGAGGTGGAGGTGGAGGAGGCGGAGCGAAATTCGTCAACTTCACACCCAACGACAAGAAAGTGCTCATGACGGGCGTGGCGCCCAGCGGATCGAGCAAGACGAAGGCACGGAGAGAAAAAGAGGCGGAGGAGAAGAGACAGCTGCTCGAGCGCGAGGCGGCCGAACGGCTGAGGGAGGTCGAGAAGATCAAGCAGCAGCTCGCGAGACATGCCGGTGGGGATCCTAGTGTCCTCTTGGCGCTGTCTTCGTGATAATGAAAGGGCTGCGATTTGTTTGGTCATTGAGGCGTTGAGAATTCTTGCGCCGAGGTGTTGAATATCGGATTGCTTTCTCTGGTTTGGTAGTGGTGATTGCTTCTTTGGTCGATGGCGTTTGCTTTCGTTGTTCGATGCCCCCTCCCTTTTTACGCTTCTGCCCCAAATTGCGTCTGTCGTGTTGTGATGAGATCAGACGAGACGAGATCTGAGGCTTTGGCTTTGGCTTTGGCTTTGGCTTGAACTGAAAGAAGGGAAATTGAGCGCTTTAGCTTGTGCGGTTTTGCTGATGAAGGAAGGGGTCACTTATCTAATTTATCTTACTACTTTCCTCAAAAAAGAGTTTTTTCTTCACAGAGCTACCTGCTATCCCGAGAAAGCTAGGGGTTAAGGTTGGGGTTCATGGGATGAAGGAAGAGAAGAAGTATTGAAGGTTATCTGCTGTTTTTCAATAAGTCGCAGGTTTTGTCCCTTCTGTTTCTTTTCTTTGCTTTTGTCTTGTCTTGTCTGTGTTTTCGCATAGCTGTTATGAGTGTTTGTTGGTTCGAAGCTATTAGGCTTGTCTAACCTAGGTACCTGTGTAACCAACCCCCTGTTCTTTGTCTTTGTTCTTGTCGCGTTCCTTCTCGTCTGTTGGTTGGTTAGTTGGTTGATTGGTTTTGCATAGAACAAGGGGCATATTCATGGTGTTTGCTTTTTCCCCAGGGGGAAGGGGGTTATTTGGATTGATGGCGCGACAAGAGAACGGAAGGGGAGGAAGGGAAGGGAAGGGAGGTAAGACTAGCGGGATGCTTCTATCACTTGTGTATCAGATCTTTGTAATAGTAAGCTAGTGAAACTGGCGGGCTGGAGATGCTGGCTTTTGGAAAAGACTTATCTATTTCAGGTCTTATATACCTATATGGGTCGTCGTTTGAAACTGATGTCTTCTGTTGGCCCTGCTATATGATATCGTTGGTCTTGCTATTGTAGTAAGATGTCCTAATAAGCAACTGGTCGCGTGGGCTTAGGAAGCCTCAAAGTCCATCACCGAGAATATCAACGCAGTACTCTCTGTTCATAAATTCTATCATTATATTCCTTCATTAATTAGTAGTACCTACATAACTAATTAATTCATTTTTTATTTGTTTTCTTTCACTTCGTCTCCTCCGGCCGACCCGTGTACCAAGTGATATAAGTCTCCGTATGCGTCGCCTTTGCCGTGCCGTTGCTGCTAGATGTGGACGTGACCCTGTCCTTGCCGTCCGCGAGGACCAGGTCTCCCAAAATCCTCCTGAAAAACTCGAGCGCCGCCTTGGGCTGGTAATATGGAATCTCGTGCCCGCTCTCGTAGATCCGCGTGAAGCTGAAGTTGCCGTACTGTCGAGACTCGCCGTACTCCGTCCCGTCGACCACGAAGGGCGCGTACCCAGCCGCGGCGAACTCGGCCTTGTGCGTGAAGTTCAGCGCGAGCGAGACGACTTCGCCGCCGAACCAGTTGCAGATGTAGTCCTGATTGATGTCTGCGTTAGTGGGTTCCTTGCAACTTGTGGTGGTGGTGGGACGCTCAAACGAGCAGGGGAGGGACAAGGGGGAGGACCACGGTATAGGGGTGGAAAAACGTAGATACAGGCACTTACAGCATCGCCGTATATCAAGGCCACGCGGACTCCGTAGCCAACTACGGCCTCTAGATCCTCTAGGAGTTCTGGATAGCCCCAATCACCCGTATAGTCAAATCCCGTATAGATCTGGTTGCTGCTTGTTGAGGTGTAGTTGATATCGACACCGATAGCGTCTTGAACTTTTGCCGTGTTGAGATAGTCGACCCAGGGTTCAGGGGGAATATCGGCATTCGCCATGGCTCTGATATCGTAGGGGTTTCTGCCGCTCACCACGCTGATGATCTTACTGTCAGTATGTCCGTACAGTCCACGGCTTGATATGAGCTTGATCCGGCTGCAAAACATTGCAGGTAATATGAAATTTGGCAAGTATGCCAACTGACTTACTAATAAGGGCCTTCGACCAGATTTCTGCAAACGTTCACGGCTTGCGAGCAGAGAGCCTTTCCATCAAGCGTTGTGCGATCTGCGGCAGCACAAGCTGCGAGAGAGTCTCTACATCCAGCGGGGAACTCCCAGTTCATCTTCATAAAATTGTAAATCGTCTCATTGACACCCTTAATACCGTATGTATTGCGGAACGCGAACTCGGGATAGTAAGGCATCTGGAGGCTCGCCGAGACAATACCGTTGATGATGCCCAGGGTATGCATATTCAGCTCGACACCCTTCGCGGAGCCTTTCTTGATGAGCTCATTCTGATCGTAGAAGTACTTGTAAAAGGCCGGGCCGTAATGTCCGCCGTACGACTCCGTCCACAGGTTGAAACTCCGCGACTTCACCTTCTTGTCCAGGCTGGGCAGTTCTTCCAGAAGGGCCTGCAGCACCTCCCACGTGCCGACGGCGGCGAGCTGCGTCGTGTCGAACCTGTAAGGGTTGACGTCGCTGAAGCGTCCATTGGGGTGCGACGAGTTAACGGGGAGGCCGGTGAGCGGGTCCTCCACGCCTACGACGGCGGTCTCATAGGAGAAACCGACGCCGATGGGCTGTGACAGGAAAAGCATGTTGCTCACTTCGTTCCACGCGTAAGGGTTTACTATCGATGTGCTCTTATTCGCCGCCACGCTGCATGGGCCGAGTTCTAGGGATATGTGAGTCAACATGAGACATACCGTAGCTTCTCAATACGATCGACATCTGACATACCTTCAAAGAGCCCAATCAGGGAATCCGATCCTGGACCGCCGTTAAGCCATAGCGTGATCGGGGCCTCGTTGGGTTTATGTCTGGCTTCGAAGAACCAAAAGAACATGTGCGTGTGGTCGTCGAGGTCTACATAGCCGGAGTAGGAGTTGACGCCGGGCGTAGTCTCGCAAACACCTTGTTTTCCCGGTTCCTTGTACCGGATCTTGACGCCGCCGGGAGACTTAATGGTCTTCACGCCTTTCGGTTCGGCGGGGACCTGTCTCTTAAGGAGCTCCTCGACGTGTGGTGGGAGGAAGCTTGCTGATGCCACGGTGGAGGCACCGAGAAGTAAAGCCGCTGCTGCTGACTCTAGGAACCGCATCGTGTATGTCTGTGTGTGTATCAAGGGCGTGAGATCTTGACACCACTCGCTCCGATACTCGTAGCAAAGCTATGAACCCACAGGTCTCCTACACAAAGGGAGAGACAATCGAGACACTTTATAATTGTCTCATAACTCTCTCTTTGTCTCTGTATCTCCGATTTAACTCCACCATGTGTGCTCGTCACGCAATACATACTTCGGTACGCTAGCTAAGTTCCAAGTTGGTTCACCCCAGCCAGCCCGCCCGCGCGCCCCTCTCCGGATCACAGTCCTAGGTTAGGATGATGCATATCCAAGGCGAAACGGGTAGAAGCCGAGCAAACCGGGACTAGAACGAAGTCTACCCAGTCTTGCAATTCGGTCATAGCATCTGACGTACATACGTACATATCTACATTACATATTCTCGCCTGCCTGATATGGGTAAGAAAGCCGCTTTATGCGCTACACAGCATCTCTTATCAATGACATGTATGTATTATCGTATTCCCGTTTTAATAAAGAAGCGGTGTCTCTATCTACGCACATGTGGCTACAGATGTATGTAGGTCAAGTAACTGTGATAGACTGCGTGGCGGGGTCCGGCAGGTTTTGTCGGCGGTTGGTATCCGATCTGCAGATCAAATACTACATCCGGGAATTGGGGATTTGTTTTCCCCGCAATTCAAGCTCATAAATAATCGGGTGGCTGACGCGATGAAGAGATGGGGATTTGTTGGGGAATAAGATAATGGAGATAAAGAGGGCCTTTTCTGAGATACATGCGTAGTTTAGAGTTTGGAGTTCCGGATGGAAGGGGGTACTTAGAGGAGAGGGAGCCGCATCATCGGCTATAAGTCTCACAAGAATAATGAATTGAATAAAAATGATGTGCTTTGCGAGAGATAGCCTTGATAGTTGCCTGTGGGTAGTGACACAGACGTCTGCGTAGGACAAGGATCCATATTGCGGCGCAGCTCGCTGACGTGCGAATGTACAATATGAGCAATAATAATGCTACTTCTTTCTTACGAAGTATTGTAGATGGATCAAGATTGTAGATGAAATAGTCTGTGCATAATATTTCTATATCTACAGCGGTATATATAGGTCCTATCTATGTTAGGTAGGACTAAACATGTACATTTCGAAGATTTCAACGTCCATCTCGCCGTATGCTGCCTATAGCAGTGCACCGCCAAGTTCTTACACCGTCTACCTCTCCTTCTTCGCCATCTCATCCTGTGCCTTCCTCTGCTCCCTCATCGCCGTAACAACGACACGATCCCTCATCCAACTAGGTATATACCCCAAAAACGCTTGCTGCAGCGCGTGTGGCCAATACGGCACCACACTCTTGCGTCCGCAGCCAGTGCGCGCGAGGACCGCCCTTGCGATCGTCCGCGCATGGGGTTGGAATAGCGTCGGCGGCGCCCCCGAATGCGAGACCCCCGTCGCGTGGCCCACGCGGTGCGATATGATCTCTATCTCTACCTCGTTGTCATCGTAATCCAGCGCCGCCTCTAGCGCAAGCGCTTTGTGCAGTGCGTGCGTGGCTGCTTTGCCGGCAGAGTAGAACGATACCATGGGAAACCCCTCGTCTGTGACGGAGCCTATGTTGATGACGAGGATAGGTCGTTTCTGTTTCTGTTTCACCCTCGGTTTTGGGATGGTTCCGCTTTGGCCATTAGCCATATCCATCGTCCCCTTCTCGTTCACGTTCTTGGTTCCTCTACGCTCTCGATATCGACCCTTCATAATCGGCAACACTGCCGCCGTCAACAAAGCAGGAAACCCCGCGTTCAAATGCAGATTCTCTAATATCTCTTCCGCACTATAATCCTCAAGCTCACCGAACGACGGGCTTGGCCCCGCTCCGGCGCAATTGATCAAGACGGTAAGATGCAAATCCTTTAGCTGTGCCTTGATGTCCTCGAAAAAATCATCTGTTTCGCGATGACACTGCGCTGCGTCCGCTACTAGGATCTTTGTCTCAACCCTTGGGTACATCGCTTGCAACTCCTTTCGCACGCCCTCGAGCTTGGCGCGGTTACGACCGTGTAAGACAACGTTGAAACCGTGGCTAGCGAGCTCGAAGGTGAGGCATTTCCCGATCCCGCTGCTCGAGCCCGTTACTAGCGCCCAGGCGCGCTGCTGCTGACCAGACGAGCCAAAGCCGGAGCCGGAGCCGGAGCCGGAGTCGGAGGTATATAGATACCGGTGTAAGCTTGACGGCCGATTGTACATCCATGCCGTGTCCAAGAGCGTGTAGGTGAGGTAGAGAGCCAGACCTGCGCCTAGTGTCGATGTGAGCTTTTGAAAGGATTCCATGGTGTCGTTTGGTTTGACCTCTCTTTTGCGCCCAGAGGGAGAGAAGAAGGATAGAATATGATTTTCGGGGTATCTTCGATGGGTGGTCTAGATAGGTAGGTATAATGGTCGTGGACGTTGGTGAATCCTTCGCCAAGTTAGGATATCGATTAGATTAGTTAGGTAGTCGCTCCCCTGAACCCGATCTACCTACTCTACTTCTTCCATCGAAGCTATTCTATTCCTTAGAGTAGGTAGAGGTTTAGGGCAAAACACCGAGGATCAATTTCCCGAGAACTTCGTTTCATTGTCAATCCGCAAGGCCCAAGCTGTCTATCTATGTATGTGGATAGACAGAGCAGAACTCGAGCGGAATTGTTGAACGTGGCGTTCTGTGTTCGCCGGTTATCGCCATTTGAGGTTTGTCTGGTGTAAGTAATTCAGGAATCTGGAACCCCGTCCGGAGGGTAAGCGACCTACACTAGCTTCGGCTCGTGACTTTGCCGACGTGCCAAGACGTCACTGACTCGTTGATAGGTTCCCTAGTGTTGCCCATGTTAGGTACTTTTGTTGCTCAACTCTATCTACCTACCTAATTCTTGCTATAGCCTATACCTATTCCTCAATGTAGATAGAGTCTAGTTTGGTTTCTATGCAGGAATGAAACATGTCCCGAAATAAGAGGAACAAAACATGTGTGTACAGCGTATAGCGGCCCGTCCCTGCCCTGTGTGACGGTCTCCAGAAGGGTTGGCTAAATATGTGGAGTTGGGTTCGATTCCTAACGGCGCCATTGGTTTATCGCAAGGGCTGGGTCTTTCTCCACCAAACTTCGTTTTTTCGACTTGATGACGAACAAAACACCGCATGATATACCCTAATTCGGATTGGGGCTTTTTCGCAAACTTGTGTCTCACTGCAGTCATACCCGGGTTGTAACCCTTGGAGTGAAGGATACCCTGCCTGCCCTGCCAGTTAGGTTACCAAGCCAACGTACCTAAATAACAGGGATGCCGTGCCACCTACCTGCCGTTGATATCAACGAACACTTGCAGCTCGGTCCGGAGAACGCGTCCTGGGTATACGCCATCCCGGTTAGCCACACGATTCGGGCGGCGAATATCAAACCAATGAGTATAAGGGTGAATATGACACTACATACGCTCGCTATTACAAACGTCGGAACGTGGCTTCCCTACAAGCCAATCCTAATTTACCATATACCTACAGATCTGTATACCTACATATTTGGAATACCTATAGAATACTTACTTAGAATTTCTCCTTTGCCTAACCCAGTGCATGTGGCACGTGATAGCTGACACCTACCCATCTGTGCCTACTCACCTAGCTACTTTTCTATGGGGTTATCATTACTTAAGATCGGTAGCTGCCCGTTTGATGTGACTAAATAATCTCGGAAACCTTCTTATCCGTACGCGGGTCTGTCGGCCACAATCACGAAGGAAACGGAGGGGATTGGCTCCCCTCCAACTTAGTCCCTTCCTTCCATGTACCGCAAAAACGTTTACATGAAGATACCTACTACACACATTCCTGGTAGGCATGCAAATACAGCAGTCAGCGGGCTACTCGGGATGCCAGTTGAGACGAGGGAATTAATGTTTATAGGTATGGACATGTTACCCGTGACAAGTCAACGCGGGCTTCACCTTCTCGCTTGTCAGCGGAGATCTGTATACATAGTAGAGTTCTGAGAGTAGGTAAGGCAGGCCGAGTGCAGATCTCTATACAGGGCGTTGGGGGTTGAGGGGTTGAGGGTAGCACGGCCATACTTGCTACAGCGTAAGCTTATGCCAAAATAGCTCAGAGGGTTTACTTTGAATTAATTATACAACTTCAAACTTACGTTAATATTTTAACACTTAATTAATATAGCAGATAGATAACTTTTGCATGACTTAACTATACAGATGCATTTAAATTTTGATAGGTGGTTGTAGCGCTATCCTGTGCATCTGTACAACGCAAAAAGTTAAAATTGCGGGTTAAATTAAAGGATCTAATTGGCCAATTCGAAGTATGGCAGTACTCATGAGATATCATAGAAGAGAAGACTCAATTAGATTACCTAAGCTCACGCACTCGCACTCACACTCACGCTCACACTCAGAAGCATCAAGGGGCGCAGACACATATTTTAAGTCAATATATCAATTCGTGACAAAGTAAAAGAAGAGTAAAGGAATGTCATCATATCATTTGGCGATTCCAGGAAAAATTCATAAAGGATGTCATTACAAGTCGTAGCTGTCTTTTTCCGGGCCGCCAATTCATGGTTCGTGGAGCGATCGTATCATCGTCAACTCATCCCCTATTTTCGGTGAGTATCATCATCATTGTCACCCCATAGCGCACCCACAGGTCCAAATAACCAACCAACAACCAACCACCTATCTCACGAACGACTAAACAAGATAGGCACATCCATGCTTCCATGGTCCCGCATTGTGACGGGTGCTGCATTGACGGCATAGCCACCTCCCTTCCCAAACAAGCCCTCTCTAAAGCGCGTACTGGCCAAAAATGATGAAGCGCCTAAACTCTCCTTCCTAGCGCTTTCCCTGCCAGCGTTTCCGAACTCCTTACCGAGACGGCTGAGGACGAGCTCCTTGGCGCGCCGCAGAGCACTGGTCTGCACCTCGACATCCTCGGCCAAGAGCCGGTGCTTCTCCTCTGCCGCGAGGTCGCGCTGCACGGCCGTGATCTCTGAGCACAGCTCAGCCGTCGGGTCGTATACCGTGGGCTGCAGCAGCGTCGGCATATTGGGAGACGTGTCGAGGATTGGCGCCGAGATGTCCATCTTCGGCGTCTGTGGCGTCTGTGGCCGAGAGTCGTCGTCTATGCCTGAGTCTGCATCATCCGTTGGCGAGTGCGTGAGCTCGGGCTCTGATCCCGAACCTGATTTGGACCCGGACCGAGAGAGCGGCGGCGTGACCTCGCCGAAGAGTCGCCGCGATGATACAGTTGAGTACACACTCTCCACCTCGCCGAAGAGACGGTTGTTCGATGGCTGGTGTGAGATATTTAACTGAGCGGGAAGAGTACGGGGATTTCCATTGTGCTGACTGAGCGATTCATTTGAGGGTTGCCTCTTGTGGAGCACGTGGCGTGAAGTTGCTGTCGCTGCAGGCTGCCCACCTAGGGCGTCCTTCGACCGTTTCAGCCATGGGAAATGAAGGCGGCGCACCTCATGAGGCTGATTGAGGGAGTCATTAGACTGCTGGCGGCGGTAACGTCTTGCTTGGCGATGGTGTCCTTCCTCGCACGTCTCATCGCGACGCTGGTGACCGGGCTTACGTTTGCGGCGCCGTTTCGTCACGGTCCGCTTCTTATACTTGTTCGCACAGGCCGTACTTGCCTGGCGCGCGGCCTCTACGTCGGAAGAGAGCTCCAAGCCGATATCCTCAGAGTTCTCTACGTTCTCACCCTCGGCTTCTTCGTCGTCCTCGCCTTCTTCTAGGTCGACGTCAAGCAATTTCTGCGCGACCGCCGCAACGGCTGCTGAGTGGCCCGGCTCGGTCAGCTCTACTGGCGTACGGTGGACTGGGTGAATGTTCGTGTTCGTAGCTTCGGTAATGGTTGCCATCGAGTGACGGGTCCAATAGCCACTGTGTGAGTCACTGTTTATCAACGGCGCGAGTGCGTCGTCCCAGCTTCCGTCGCTGATCAGGACCGAGTTCTCAAAGTCGAACTCGCGCACACAATGTTTGTGCGATGCGACCAGATCAGCTACTTGTGCGGCATTCATCGTCGCATTTCGCACACCTAGGTAGCGGAGCTTGCGGAACACGACAGGTTTCCTGGATGGCGCCGGTGGCAGAGGCGACATAGGTGAAGTCACCTCATGGAAAAGCTTCTGTGAGCTGCGCGGCGGCGCAAAGAGAGGGTCTGCCGCGAGCGCAATTGGGCAAGGCCCCTTACGACCGTGCCAGGTAAAGGTCAATTTCTCCAGGCTCGTTGAGAAATTATTCAGGTAGTCCTGAATGATCTTCAAATGATCGAGACCTGGCGAGGGACCATAGAAGTCCCACGAGTCGACATTGATATGCATCTTGCGGATCTGCTTCCATCGTCTACCTGCTGACGGGGTACAGCCGAATCCTTGCACAGGGCGCAGGTATATAAATGCAGCCGGATGCACGGATGAGAGCGTGAGCTTTGTCAGCTTCTTGACTGGCGCTCTTTCTAGAGCCACGCGCAGACTAATGAGGGCATAATCCACAATGTCCCTTCGGTAGCGTTCTGCAGGATCCTGGCCCGGCGTCTTGATAGTGAGATGTCTGATATTGACGAGGTATCTCATCGCATTGATGAAGGAAGGCACGTTTGTTGCCGCGTGAAACAAAGGCGGGTATTGCGACGTCAGTATCTCACCAAGACCAGAGTTGGCAAACTTGGGCCGCTCCAAGACCGATCCCATCGACGTATGAGGCGTGTATAGGAAGCTGATCTCACGCCCGGACTCGGGGTGGATGAGCGGCGGTAGAAAGGTGGCATGTGAGTGAGGGAAGGAGAAAGTGAGGTGTTCAATATAATGGCCTATCCTTGAGAGGGCCTGGATCTTGTGTTGTCGAGTGAAGCTGCTGGCGGTGAAGGTTAGGTGGGTTCGTAAGAATAGTCGCTTAGTGACCAGGTTGCAACAGGCCGAATTGGCAAGTCGCACATTGCAAATATCTTCCTTTGATAGTACTTCGAACAGAGTCTCGCGGATTCGACTGTCCTGCCAGAGGCAGTAGAAAAGCTGCGGTCCTGTTGCCATAACTGTCGCATGTCGTTGGGTATCTAGTTGTTGAGGCTGTGAGGGTGTCCCGAGACGGAAATCTGCGTATATCGCACAAAATGTAGTAGAACAAGACTTGGTTCAGTCTGTAATGGTATCGATGGAGGAGTTACAATGGTGATGTCTACAAGAGGGATAAGGGCAATATAAATATAATTGATAGAACAAAGGTTTTCAATGCAGCTAGCTGGGCCGGCGCTTAGGTGAGGCTATTCGCAGTTCATGCCATGTCCATGCGATCTAGTGGCCAGTACCTTGCAGTGGCATCAAGCCTATGTGGAGAACAATGCGGTTGGTTGATTCATTGACTGACCGATGATGAGTTGTCTCTCCCAAACTGAGTCAAACATTCGGTGCCTGATATTTCTAAAAAGAAGAGAAAGGTCACTGCCCGACGGGGCGGCCTCATGGCTGAAGACCATGTTATACCCATTCACGATTCCCCTTTCCTCCGCCCCCGTATTCTGCAGAACTTTGCGCACTCCCCATCACTCTCCATCTATCTCTGATCCTCAGAAAAGTTGGATAAGTTGAGAATGGTTGGTGAGTGAGTCACTCTCTCACGATCATAGTGGCATCTATATGCAAGTCGCCATGCAAGTGCCCAAGAAGACGAAGCGCGATACACGCGATGAGTGGCCAGAAGGTTGACCACTTGCATGCTGGGCATGCAGGCTAACTGCACCAGTTTCACCAAAGTTGAGTTGTCAGCCAGTCAGAAAGACGGCAATACAGCAGAAGGGCGACATGGGTACGCATAGCGGCGGGGCAGACATTGGCTAGACAGGGGTCAGAAAGCTTCGAGAAGCGGAGCCCTCGTCTTCAACCAATCAGATTGACAGCGCATGAAAACGAGTGGCTGGCGACCGACGCGTCGGATCTCGTTACCACGCGGCATTTGACACGAAACAGGCGCGCATCTTGCCCCTGGACCCAGGTCCCCCATATAAGACTGCCACGTTCCCGTCCCGTCCCGCCTTCAGACATTTCTTAAAAAATCGAGGCTGTTAAGCGCTCTCTCTCGCATTGGCGACCGTGGAAGTCGCGATTCGCAAATCAAAACTTATTTGAGAGCTTTGGGATGAGCCCGACGAACCTTCTAATCTCAGCGCAAAATGCATAGCTCATGGTCGAGAGGTATTGGACACAGAAACTGAGCATGGGGCGGGCACGAAGCGAAAGAACAAGGCGCGCCGGAAGGAATTGAGCGATACCCACGAATGCTTCTCTCAGGATCCACACAGGCATAGAGCAGTAACGCGTGGAAATGTTACCGGCCGATCATGTTTCGAAACGTCTCCATGGGGTTCAATGTCCTGTCGTTCCTTGCATTTGGTAATGCCTACCTGGATTACCCCTCCCACTTCGTTAGCCGACTCCGATCATCGCTTCCCTCTGATCTATCATATCCAACCATTTGTCCACAACAGAAAATGAAGGACATTTGCCGACTGAGTTGTCGCCAGCCCAAGCCCTTATCACTTTCCATTATGCTCCATCTACAGTAGATTGAAAGATATTCTAAAGGTAAATGAGAGTGGCTTTCAAAAGACATCACCTAGCGGTTAGATAAAATGTGACAAATTTTTTTTTCTTGTGCGACGCCACGTAGAGTAGATGTACGCAAGGATATCGTTCCATAGCGCCCCTGGTCTCTGCCGATGAGAAACAGTTGATGCGAATCGAAAAATTTTGACATTTGAACTATTGCATCTCAGCAATGGCCTATGCCTGGATTGAATACTGGGAGGTTCCGTGCCATTTTACGTGTGCAACGTTCGCCATGCTGTACAGCATTAGAAGATGCCCACAACGTTCCCATTCCAAAATGGAAACCACCGCCGGATACGAACCCACAGTTGTATGGAGAAAGCAGGCTCGACGGTCTGGGTCATAGGAACCGGGGCAGGTGAAAGCGTGTCATTGTGTCACACAGCTGGGGATAGGACAGCGACGACCCACCATATCCACCAGATGTTCGCGAGAGCTATGCGCAATTGCACGTCTTGTCTTCGCATATCCGTAGTACATTAGGTGGGCATGCACGTACGGTATGGGTATGTACGTTGCTTGCGTGCCTACCTCACGAGACCGCTACTTTGCATATCGCATGGGAATCGGTGCTCGCTCCATTGGTCTCGCTTATCAACTCATCAACCAGCGAAGGGAAAACGATTGGCGAATACTGCGTCCCCGCGTAAAAAGGCACAGATAGGCATAATTTTGGTGATATGCACTTCTAAAAGCCTAGTAGTACTGTTTGATGTGTCTCTGATCCTCTCAATCAATCATGAAATAATCTGCCTTTTGCAATTGGTTACCTCAGTTTTTAAGAATTCATGCACATAACCTAGTGACAAGAACCAGCCAATTGTCCTAAAGGACTACCCCATACCAGAACTTTCAGCAATCAAAGTGACGCTCCCAATATTCTACTTGCGACAACATTAAGTTAGAACAACGTTGACACCTCCTGTGCCGGCTGGATTTGATCGACAGTATAAATCTTACAGCAAGTGAGGTATGCGGAATGAAGAAGTACATGGTCCTAGCTAGTATGGCCGCTCCACTAGAAAAGACTACGCCGACTCGCATCTCGCTAGCGGTTATATTGTCACGGAAAAAACGACGCCGCTAATCCCGCGTAGGAATTAACAATATATATTCTACGTGACACATATCATATAACCTATAGATTTAGAATAGCTGGGTTTATTTTTCGAACCTATTTCAACTACATTGGCCATACTACATACCTACAAGTAGAGAGTACGTATTGACTAGTGTGAAGCATCGCGTAGAGTATAGCATCAGTAATGACAATGAGCCTCATATAAAACAGCAGATGCAGAATTTACCATGGGCTGGTGTCGCGGATCAGAACCGCAATGCTAAATTACAACACTACTGTACAAAAGTAAAACGTAGTCAAATCGGGGCGACTGACCTTGTATGCAGTTCATATAGCATGGGACTGTGACAGCTGGGTAGCTCTTTGTCAAACTCAAGTGGCTGACCGGGGCTTAGCACGTATTATATTGCGCAACGGGAAATGGTTGTTTCCGCCCGGTATACTATTGTCACCAATGATAAATACTCAACATCATGATGAGCTTTAGTGCCGAAAACGCTGCCAGTAGAAACTTTATCTAGAAAATGCTGCATTCTCGATGTCTTCACAATGTTGAGGATATCACAAAGGCACCAGTCGTGGCAACCCATAGTCGCTAAGGTCTAGTATTTTTCCATTTTAGCTGTAAAACTCTCATTTCCCTTGTCGTATTAACTTTGTCAATATCCTAGTGTTGTTGGTTTCACTTTGATAGCCGCATTTGCCATGTCACCGCCTTACGAAATTGATTACTTACTCACATATACGCCGACACTGCACTCGTGAACAATAGAAACTGCAATTCTACATTCCTAAACCCCTAATAGAGAAAGTACATCTCGGGCTCCTAGTAGAGTGAGTATAAATGTACGAGTCTTCTTACTCTCCGTTCTTTTCTCCTCTCTTCCCCTTTCTCCCCTCACATCATATATTGTTATGGTTTAAGCATCTTGGCAGTCAGCAAGTCATTCATACTATTCAAGTACATATCAATCTCATCTCACGGTTAATACTTAACGTTCTCACATTAAGGTCTTAGCCAAGATGACTGGTAAGGGTTTCGTTATTACTATGGATACCCTGGCTTTCTATTACCAGCGGCTGACCCATCCCTCTACATATTCCCTTATGACTATCACCACTGTCAAAGGTCAGTTCACTTTTATTAGTTATTTAGTTATGGGTTCAAGAACGACGTGAAGATGGCTCCTTTCATCTGCGAGAAGACTACGGACTTCCTGCGCTCAGAAGATCCGGACGATGCTTTGCGATTGTTTTCTTCGGAGAACATGAGTTTCATTGGTGCGGGGATAAACGTGGCCTCGATATCATAGTAGCAGACGATAACGTCTTTGCTCCAGAGATAGTAAGTCGGTGTTTCCAATCAAAGAACATGTCTCCGCGCATGGTGATAAGTATTTAGGACATCAATGGCAGCGGCCACGGTATTCAACAATAAGGACTGGACTTTCCCGCCTCAGAGGGCGAGACATCTATATTTTTGTCCGATAGAAGACTTCGACGCTTCCATGATAGCCACCGCCGCCGACTTGGGTTGCGACAATAGGTCAGTTACATTTATCAACTGAATCTATCGTGTACCTACCGTTTCGTTGTCTTCCGTGCCCCAGGGAGCTCGGAGGTTGGCGAACTTCCGTGAACAGACTCCAAGTACGCCCTAATGGGGCTGCCGATCAAATAACGCTGGTCTTCACTACTGTTGACTCAGAACTAGAATGCCGGATTCAGTCTGGCGACGTTGGCTACATTGATGCCTCAAATGACTGAAACCCTCTGCGTCCTCGTAGAGGGACAGCAGCAATATCAGCTGTCCAGAAATGCTCTTTCGGAATGGAACCTCCAGCATGTCGGATATTTTGATCCAAACCCAGCGGCATCACTTAGACCCGGAGACCACGCCATAGTGGGATCCGAGACACGCTGGTTCATTGTCTTCCTTTTCGAGGACAGCATCCTAGAACATTGCCTAGATGCCGCCAGGAGAGCCATAATCCAGCGTGACTTCGGTCAGCTCCTGCGTAGCGATGCCCAGCCTTGGTGGGCAGGAGAGCGTAGTTTGAATCTAATCTCTAATTAATCGGCGTGCGATGATGACGTTAGCCGTTAAAGGGGTATAATCCTAGAATCCCCCCAAATAGCTTCACTTTTGCTTTTCAACGTGCGAAGCAGTTGATCGAATATACCTTGTCTTTTCTCCAGGTAGCCCCTATGGGTATGATTGCCCAGCTAGCCCTTATTAGGTGACTGATACGAATGTACATAAGCGAGAAGACCGACTCTAGAAGCGCCTTTTATTCAGAGAATACCTGGCGAATATTAGTAATTGTCAAGTTGTGAATGACAACTCGACGAGCTTGCGCTGAACTTATACAGCAGTTTATCAGCAATACAGGGTAAGCTGATCCGGCAGTGGGGTAACCCACCTCGGACTTCACCCACATTGCGCACTCTCTTCGGCAACAGTTCTGTTGCGCAATTTCTTCAGAGCGTTGATGCAGAGACTTGCCTATAGAGCATTTACGCTCGTGTACAGATGTACAGCTGAATAGATATATACGTATATATACTGTAGCTTAGTATAGGACTTATAGCAGGTAGATTTGCAATGGCCCCGCAGACAATCTCAATCATGTGCCGAGTATGGTATGCGTAAATTGGTAGCGCCCCCCACAGCCATAGAACAAATGTTTTGGTAGTCCCTATATACAATAACGTCTAGATACGTGGAGACAGACAGCATAAACCTTCTAGAATTGATCCCTTAACTTTAGGTAATCAGTCCACTTAAGCAGGCATCTGTACTCCGCTAAGATGCAGTTAAAGTTCAAGTTTCTCTGACACCAGCCGTTTTTAGTGTCGATAGTTCTCGAGTCATCGACCAAGTCCCGTTGACGCAGTGGTTCAGCGTGCCGTTCTTATAATTCCTTGGGAGCCACCGAGGAAATCATACCGAAATGCGGAAGTCGTGAGTTCGATCCTCACACGGGACAATTCTTTTTTGCGCCTACTGAGGCTCATTCTATAGAAAAGAACCTTGGTCAATGTTGGCTATATATATAATGCCGATTGAAAAAGGTATTGGAGATCTCTGGTACAGATGCATTGTGAAGTAGGATTAAACAGCCGCACTTAAACCGCCTTTCTGTTAACAGGTTTAAAGATGGGGCGTTCTGCTAGGGGGTGGGTTACAGTACTGTCCTTCCTTACTGAACGTGGTTGGCGTGGTTTGTTGGTGTAGGAGAAGGGAACGTTTTAACGCACTGTATATACAGTAGTGTTCGTGCTAGCGCACCCGGCCCTGGCGCTAGTAACCTTATTAGATGGTACCTGGGACCCTGTCTATGACATCAGATCGATGAGCTCATTACGATGGTGGCTTCGTGTCTCCAGATCATAATCATCAAAATAGTGATAGATCAGAAAGGGCATTTGGAAAACAGTATTTGGATCGCTTGTATATATCTGAGACTTTCCTATCAATACAACAAGTGTTGCTTCAAGCCAATTGTACTATATCGAGTTGCGTGCCATTGGTTGAGATAACTCCAAGTAGCAACCGACGAATTGAAGACTACTCAGTGCATACTTAAAAGAAGCAGAACGGCTCTTGATACAATGCCTACTACTAGAACTGGTGAGAAGAACGGTGTCCCTAAGACCAACAAGGCCAAAGGCGAAGTGGCCGGCTCAAAACATCAGATCCAAGACAAAGCAGCCCCAGAATCAAAACGCCCTAAAAAGGAGGAGGAGGAGGAGGAGGAGGAGGACAAGGCCAATGAAGACAAAATTCCGAGGTACGTCCACGCTTCTATAGAAGCACATGAATATACTTTTAGCTAAGATAAGTTCCAGTCCCACAGAGGCATATGGCAATGGACATGTGCCTACGAAACCAACAGAAGATTCAGATGCCAGGAACGGGACCAAGAACGGCAACAGCAAACAACAATCTACGAAAACAGGCGATGCTGAGCAACCCGATGCGCGTCAAGGCACAGTCCCATCCAACATTCTAGAGAAGGGCCTGGTATACTTCTTCTTCCGCGGCCGCGTAGAGACAGACGAGCCGAGCAACATCAACGGGATCCAGCGCAGCTACATGGTTCTGCGCCCTCTCGATAAGGAGGCCAAACTAGGCGAGGGAACCATCCAAGACGCAGGAAACACACGACTCATCGCGGTGCCGAAGAAGGTGTTCCCGCGCAGCGGTAGGGACCGATGGATCGCCTTCGTAGAGAAGTCGCACTCTTCATTCAAGACCTTAAAGGAAGAGTTCCTCTCAGGTTTCGAATACGAGACAAAGACGAAGGGAACACGACACACGCCGGCCGCTACCCCAGCCGCCGAAGGCGTCTATGTGATTACTACGACGGGACGGGAGAGCCATCTCGCGTATATGATCACCTTGCCGACCGAGCTCGGCGAAGTGCAGAAGGATCTGGGCTTGAAAGAAAAGGGGAGCTTCATCATTAGCACGAGAAACCCTAAATATGAAGCCCCTCGAGGTACAGCGCTTCCGAAGGGCCCCGAGTATCCGAAAGAGTGAGTCTCTTATCCTACACATGCACACATACCCTCGACATAATACACCCTAGGTGTAAGTACACGTAAATATGCTAACTACCCGTAATGTGCGTACGCAGGGTACAAGACGAGTTCCGAGACCTCCGGTGGCTACCGTCGAAGCCCCATCATCTCGACTACGTGAACACGCAGTTCCTGCTCATCGGCGAGTCGAGCGGTATCGAGAAGGCCGTCGAGCCACAGAAGGAAGGCGAAGAAGAAGGCAAGGAGAAACCGATTGAGGAGCTGGAGAAGTTGGAAGATGAGGATACGCACAGGATGGAGGGTCTGAAGGGCGATGATTCCGCTTCCATCTTTGCCGATCTGCATGCTCGTGCTAAGGACTATCCGAAACTTCCGACGACATTCTGATCAAAAACGACCCCTGAATTTATGTACCATAAGACGCGGAGAAAAAAGTATACAAGTAACAATAGCGGCACTGTGACATCTGGGGGCCCCTAAGGTTTGATAGGGAAGTATCACGATAACTCAACGGAAATAAGGGGAAAATAATACGATTGTTTGTGATTTTTAATTATTTACGCACACTTATACTTAATGAACGAGAGCACCTGTTACGCTAATTATTTTGATCAGTGCCCGAAGGCGGATGGGGGCAGGGTATGGTATGTGGTATAGCTAACTAATAGCGGTTGTTAAGAGATCGAACGAAGTATCCATAAGGGGGAGGGGGCAGTGAAAATGATATTACTTATGTACAGAACTTACAAATAGATGTTTCCTCATGATAGACAACTACAGTCTCTCAACGCTTCGCCGCTAATAGTAAGTATCCACATAGTTGGGTATTTAGGCATAGCAAACTAAGTCTATATTCGAGCAGTCTTCCTATTCCTGAGTAATGCTAACTGGACATCTCAAATACAGTTCAAATTAGCAACTCGGCGCCCAGAGATAACGTCCCACCTCCACCCCTACAGCAGACCTGGCATTTTCGAGGTAAATACTCGGAAATATAAGGTAGGTGCTCAGGCCTCCAACCGAGTCACCTCGGGCCAGCCCTTCAACACCTTCTCATCCAACAAAGCCCCCTTCTCCCCTTCCAAGAACCTCCCAAATAGGGCTCCTAGAAAACCGGTCTGGATCTCCAACATCCTAGTGCCCGTAAGATTCCCATGGAGCCCCTTAAGCACATCAGGGGATCTGGACCCTAGGGCCTGGTCCAGGAGGGGGATGTCAGAATAATCGGCATGTAAGATGCCGGTCACGGCATACATGCGCTTGAACCCTGTCAGGTGCTTCCAGGCCTCTGTCCACGTGTCGTCCGTCTGGAGTGTATGGTCCGCGCGTCCGAAGAAGAGGAAAGGCAGGTTTGTGCCTTGTTGGACGACGGGTCCGTAGAGCCCGCCGTCGAGATTGGAGCCTACGACGCAGCGCTTGAGCGCGTCGCTGCTCATGAGTTGCAGGCTTGCTGCCCCGCCGAAGGAATGGCCTAGACAGCCTACCTTGTCCGTTCGTAGTTTATTCTTCTTCTGCGGTGTTGGATTGCCAGTAGGGTATTTTGCGCCGCCGCTACTGCCGCTATGGCCATCGCCCCCTAGGCCAGGGATAAGGGAAGTAACGGAAGAATTCGCCAGAGCATCAAGCACGAAGATCAAATCCTGGACCCGGACGTCGAGGAACTGGTCCAGCGTGGCGTTCTGAGCGGCCGGCGAATCGCTGGTCTGCACCACCCGGCCGTCGGGGTACTCGATGAAGTCGGTATCGTACGGATGGTCCACCGTAACGACATTCCACCCGTGACTCGCCATCTCGCCCGCAAAGTCGGCGTACAGCTGCCTACTGGTCCCCAAACCGGGACCGAAGAGCAGGAGGGGCAGGTCCGGTCGCGTGAGGGGTGCTCCGACGCACGACCGTGTGGTCAAGAGCTCGGCGATGGGTGCGCTCGAGTTGAAGACCGCGTCGTAGTAGGCTGCTTGTTTGGGAGGGAATTGGGGCGCCAGTTTGCATCCTCCCGAACGATGATGATAGGTATCCTCCGTGGGGTAGTACAGCGAGATGAGAAGATCGCGCGGCTGAGGAGTTGGTGCGAACGGATCCTCTCTTCCATAGTCGATGAGTTCGAGGACTGTCGTTCCGACTTCATGGGGACCCGTGAGCTCGGGGACGAGAACGCGCGTTGTTGCTGCTGCCGCGCTTGCGCCGCCGGCTAGGGCGAGAGAGGTGAGGACGGATTGTAACATCATAACGTAGCAGGGAAAGACTTGGGAGAAAATGGCCTGTTGGATAGCGAATTGTGTTGGTGAACCAATATGTTTGTTTTGTATTGGGCATTGGACACCAACTCAATATATATATATATATATATTTTCTCTTTCGGCTGACTAAGTTCTGTTGTCTCGTTTCTATTCAAGTTCATCAGGACAGGGCGGAAGTGAACCCCTACCCGCCCATGCATCTATGTCAGCGGGAACTGCCGTTTTCGAAATTCTTGGAGATTCTGATTCGTCTAGCACGCCGGATAGCAACAAGTTACATGCTTGGCTGTATGCGCTGTTTACTGCCTCCCTATGCCTGTTACATGATTTCAACGCATGTAGACGCGCAGTAACAATTTCAAAAGACCTAGCTGAACTATATAATGACGACACCGGCAACCACTTCTTTTTCCCCTCGCGATTCTGATTCGTAGTAATAATGGGCTATGCAATACCTGCACGGTCAACACATGGGGATTTCGGCATGCCTTATTTCACAGAGTAGAGTGTTAGAGTGATAGCAGTGCGTAATGCTGGGTCTCAGCTCTGAACTCCGCCACTAACGCCCTCTATACCAGCATAGGCGGAGCCGGATCAGATTGGTCTAATTACGTCCGTCCGAGAGAGTAGGCTGCAGCATTTAGAACTAGGTTAGGCAACAGTTTACAATCAAGAAAAAGATCATTATTGTTTAGTTATCATTTTCATTTGTCATTGGGCGTATACTGTAACATTCGCTAGACCGGTACGTTACTGACCTACATGAACCTCCGCGTCCGCCGGATGATTACAGTGTATCCGTTTGGGTAGCTTTTGTTTGCATTTTTGGTTTTACGTAAATGACTACTACTATACTTTCATATGCGCATTCAAATTTCATAAGTTCTTTCTCATCGTAAACCAGCCGTAATTTTCTCGCAGCCGGAGTAACAAGCGCCAATAGAAGGCTGTGGTAACGGAATAGGTATTCAAAGGTAGGAGAGCGGAATACCGACGATATCCCGTATCCAGGTCTTTTGAGGGACAGGACACCATCCGAGAGCCCTTTTTGTCCCGATGTATTGCCGATTACTTACTCGCCTGGTCCCCAACTCAGCCCGGTACTACGGTACTACGCTGACGGATCTCCTGAACCGAAGAATCTACACCGTCTCCTTGGTAGCCACCTTCTCAGCAGCCACCTTCTCGTCGGAGACCGACTCATCATGATGGATCTCGTGCTCGACAGCCTCCGCGGCTTTGCGGGCTCGGTCGTCATCCTCGAAGACTGTACATGGGCAGAAGCAGTCAGTAATCTTTTCAGCTGACTAGGTAGTATAGGCGAATAACAAAGCCTCGTTGGGGGAAACATACGGAATGCAAGTTCTTCCAGTGTCCGGCCGGATGTCTCGGGCCAAAGGAAGTAAATCAGGATACCCTCGAACAGAATCCAGACAGAGTACACGATCAAGAACTTCCAGCCGATACCGGTGACGGGATCAAGACCGACCGGGTTGACGTTGGTACCGAAGAACTGTAAGCGTTTGCAGTCAGCAAATGTGGCTATGCTATGCCTCAGGGGAAAGGAAAGGACAGGAAAGGAGATGAATAGCTTTCGAACTTACCTGAGCAGCTTTCCCGAAGAACTGGAAGACGGTAATACCGCGAGCTCTCATGGCGTAAGGAAACAGTTCGACCAAGAAAGCTTTTCGATGAAGGTCAGCAATGGTAAGCAAAATTGACTACTGATAAAGACACTTACTGTATGTGAGTGCGTTGAAGCCGATGTTATAACCCGGCTGATAGAAGTAGATCCAGAACAGACACAACTTCGCAGCAGCATCATTTTTGTGCTGGATGGCAATGCCCGCCGAGATCGTCCATCCGATGTAGGCGGCCAGGATCCAACCGATGGCGAAGAGGTACATAGTTCGGCGCCTGAAGCGCATGACGACCATGGCCGTGATCACGGCGCACACGAGACCCCAGACCTGGTTGCCGATGTTGTACTTTCCCGCGAAGGCAGGGTCCGTGAAGCCGACAAGGGCAAGGATATCGCCTAGGTAGTACGAGATGACGACGTTTCCGGAGAGCTGCGTGAAGACACCGACGAGGGACCCGATGAGGAGACGACGTCGATTGCCGGGGGTGCTGATCAGATCGAGCCATGATTGCTTCGAGTGTTCAAGCTCGATTGCGATGGTTGTCTTGATCTCGGCGAACTCGGCCTTAGCGAACTCGGAGTTCATATCCCCTTCCGCATGATACTCGGCGATGATCTTGAAAGCTTCCTCATGTCTGTCCTTGCTGATGAGGTATCTGGGGCTCTCTGGAATGAAGCTGGAGGGAATGGTTAGTGGGGGGGCAAAGAAGTTTTAGGCCACGCAACCTACAAGATGAAGACAACCTGGAGTAAAGACGGCGATAACTGCAAGAGCGATGGAACTCTATGTCAAGTTAGCATGGGCAGCTTAAATCGAACTGAGATACAGCAGCACTATCGTACCTCCAGGACCTGGTTAAAACACAGTTAGCTTTGGTTATCGCAAGAAGTCGATTCAACTTACCAGTCAGAAGGAATAGTTTGTGTTCCATATGTGACGCTCGAGGCTACGATGGCTCCGATGAAGTAGGCAGCATTGAACAGAGACGTTAGAATGGCACGCTCTTTCGGATATGCAAGTTCTCCGATAAGACTGGAGCCGGCTACGATGGCATACGGGAGTCCAAATCCGATAATCAGTCGAGCAACAATGTACATAGGCGCTAGAAATGGGTCAGTGATCTCGACTCTAAGCGTACTATGCCCAGTTTAACTCACCATTGACAGAAAAGCCCTGAATCAAGGAACCGATGATCATAATCACACTACCGGTCATAACACACCATCTCCGGCCGAAGTTGTCGTTGACCAAGGGGATAAGCGGGAGACCGATGACAGCACCGAGAGGAAGCGCGGACGCCAATATGCCCTTGTAGCCTCCCGTGGGTTTTCCGAAGTCTGAATCACCCAGAAGTTAACTTCCGCCCGCCCTCATCACCGACATGCTAGTCAGAAATAACTTACAGGCAGTCCACGCGGGTACGATTTGGACCGCATTGATGATCTGAGAGTCGAAACCCGAGGTCATCTCGATACCCATGAGGCAGGGAAACAGCATGAAGTAGAGGTAACGTAAATTTCGCTTGCGGTACCATGGGACGGGGTCCTCCACCGCCATGCGGTGGACGTGGTTGTCCACCTGAACCGTAACGCCGCCCATCTTGTTTTCACTCTTTCGCAGTTTCGTTTACCAAAACTTCGTTACGGGTGCCTTCTAGAAACAATCGCTGAGAAGGACGAGTCCAGCGAGGCTCAGGCCGAGACCAGCCAGAGCGTTGCTAGAGCAGACGGGGCATGTTTTCATTCATATACATCGCAGGCCTCGGGAACGGCCCGATAGCGATTCGGAGGTTTTGGGCGGGTAATCAGATAATTGATATCCATTCTGCTCTCGCAAGCAAATGGGAGTGTTTTCGAAGGGTTTCGCTTAATGTGGTATACTATTTAGCCGGAGCGCCTGATCCGTACCGCTTCTGAGGCTGGGGATAAAGTCACATCAGGTTCCACAACGATACTCACGAAGAACCTGTACAACGGTCGCGTCCATATTATATCTGCATAATTGGAGGACAATTGTACGTTGAAGGGTCCAATTAGGGAGATGGGCTCGCCAACCGCTGCAATGTAACTGTTGCCCACATGTAGCAATGCGGAGTTGCTAGCTGGCAAGTAACCGTCCCCGCATTTGTGGCCACCGGTTTGGATATAATCAGTTTTGCGGCGCAGTTTAGACGACGTCTAAAGAGGCATATACCAGATACGGTCTCTTACATCTCAACGGGTAGCTGAGGACTCTTTGGTAGACCTGCCACCTTGTCTATTTGGAGCATCCCTCTGTATCATATACCAGTAACCAGATACACGAGGTCGGCTTCGTCTAGGTAATTATATTACCTGCCTTGGGTTCCAACCCTCCGGGTCTGCCGTGATTTTCACTGCTCGGCGAAACTCAACGATGTTACATTTTGGAAGCGGTTCAGTTGCCCGACAACCCGGGCCAACGGATTATGCGGGGATATAATCTAATGACTTACGAAGCATGAAATAGGTAGCGTTCTAGTAACACGCGGGATAATTGCTTGCCGCTCTTGAAAGACAGCCGTCTGAACATTGAACGTGCTGGAGACCTTGTTTGAACCAGAACCCGTGGCCAACAAGCTGATCCACCGCGCCGGGACCTTGGGCTAACTTGCGTTACAATACTCGCTATGGAGCCCAAGCTGCTAAGGCTGATTTAGTATGGATAGTTGTATGGTTGGAGGCTCCCATGAGAAGAGGATTGCTACCTCGATAGATTAAAAACTGTTGATAATCATGCTGGGTATATCATGTAAGCTCTTCGTAACTAAATATGCATGATATCATAGTGGACTGTGAATATTAGTGCATCCATTATTTTTCTGCCCAATAGCATAGTCACCTAGGCTGGCGTGCGAGGCCTTCAAATAGTCATTGCGCACATGTGCTGTCAAGACTGCGTCACTCAAACTATACCAGAAGCTCGAAATCTGTCGCAAGTTGCTGGTGAGAAAGCTGCTTGCTAGGAGGTGGAATCAATGTGGTTACGTTCGTTCCCCCAATAATTGTTCGCCTAGGGAATATTCTCTTATTAGCGCGCCTTGAAAGCGCGTGTATAGGTAAACTACCAATGTCGTATGCTACCGTGTCGCCCGCTAGGCGACTTCCTGGTTTCAGGATGGCTGTTATTCCCAGCGCCAGCACTGAGACTGGACTGCGACTCCATAGTTTGTCTTCACTACGTGTTCTTGGTGCTGTGATTCAGGGTGTCTAGCGGCAGCCCGGAGTCCGGAGCAACGCCAAAACAGTTGGCCGCGTCTCTACCCATAGGAGAATCCCAGTGAGTTGGGAGAGACGTTGTTGTCTTGCCTTTTCCCCGCCACTTTCGAGGTATGAAAGTATCGTACATGATTTGCCGGAATGTTCTAGTAAGGCCAAAGACAATCCATATGGCCAGGCCGGGCGTAACGCCAAAAGTGTAGCCGATGATATTCGACCTGGCTCGTTCAGGTCCTAGATCGGGCTTGTCCGCTTTCGCATCTCTCGCCACATCGTCGCGTTGGGGCAAGTGTGTGACGATGTTCGCTAAAACAAATGCACTGAGTTTCGTCAGCCGGGCAGTATAAATAGACGTAAATCTATTACGCGGTATAGGGCAGTCCTTACGAGATAAGGAGGACGGCAATGGATAACCGAACCACTACCCAATTGTCGTCGAAGACAGTCCCCTGTGCTGCGTATGCCGGGGTGATCGTAGAATTAGACGGGGTCTTCGAAGAACTGCTACTTCTGAGGCGTGACCACAAGCTACTCGACTCATCGCTCGCTTGCAGACGCTTCCAGCGAAGTTTGGACAGTATGTATTGGCGTATCACGAGGGTGAGTAGAACGATGCTAACAGTACAACTCGCAACAGCTATCCTGTGTTAGCATCTACTCGGTTCATTATTTTTGGGGGGAAGGGGTTTGGCAGGACACGGAGCGGTCTGCTTACATTGTAGGTTCGCTACAAACATATACGCAGTAAAGCTGCTTTGGACTTGTGGTGTTTGAAGCAAGCCGATGGTGATTACTGCTAGAATTATCGGCACGATCCGACCTGCTACAGCAATTAAGCGCTTCGTATTGCGCTTGGCTGCCTCCAATTGAAATATGGTCAAAGTGACTTGAATAGAGCTAACATCATGTTAGAAACGAAAGCTAACGTGCTTGGATTCAACATGACCGGCCACTAACTACGCTAGAAGATAGCTCGACTCGATAATGTAGCAGAATAAACCTGTCAGGACCATGTTAGTCAAGCAGCCGAAATAGCAGACGGCATCTTTAACACACGTATTATAGCCAAGACGCGCATAAAACCGAAGTTTCCGTTATTGAAGATGACGTCGGCATTCTTGTAGTTCGCCTTGATATAGCGTAACTGAGCCCAGAGAAGATCATTCCAGAGGCTAGAAGGGTCAACAACTATTCATATATCTTACTTTATTGGGGTACGTACGTGTAATTGTAGATCTGCTGGATGATGCTACTGGCGGTGCACAACAGGGCAAAGTACCCTACAAGTGCGATATCTACAAACCCGTCGGTCAGAGGGAACAGTTCATCAAACAGTAGCAGAAGCAATTTTCATAACAGGCTTTTGAAGAGCGGCGATCGTACAGCTTAATCGTTCGCGGCTTATCCAGTAGAGCCACAGAAGGAGGCTGTTGGCGAAGAGACAGATGAAAGTAAAAATCAGGACCCCGATGGCGTCCCCTAGCGTGCCCTCCGGCAGCTGCGACATTTCCTGATGGCTTCACACAGAAGCAAAAATAGGGCGGTGAGTAAACATTCAATTGAGAACCAGGACGACATATACGCGAGGGATGGCCCTCGCGAGGAATCTAGGGTTGAAGACTGTTGGAACCACCTCTCACCAGCCTCCTCGTCATGTTTCCAGATAGAATTCTTCGCTCTCCCAAGGACGAACGGAGAACAAAGGGCGACGTGCCGTGTTATGTTTCTGCAACTTCACCGATCCCTGACCCATGGGTCCTTATGTGGGTCTGACCGGCACTTGAGAGACCTGTGCCATTAGGAAAGTCCGGTTCAACCGTCCCTCCCAATCAAAACAGGTTATGGCTCGCTATAATCGCCTCATCTGTCTTGATTTTAGCGCTCTCGAAAGTGCCGCCGCCGGCCGCTAACCTCATTCGTACACATTGCCATGTCATTTTAGGGCTGGCGGGGTGATGTGTGGAGATTGGCGGGCTGAGTTGTCCGGAACCAAAATTGCTTTCTCGCTATTAATACAAGGCCATACAGCAGTAGAGCTGAAGCTTTATTGATCTGTTTATCTGCAATCGACGCAGTGGCACTTTTATCGAATATGAACCTGCTACTTCCCTGTGTGTCGACTTATGTACTTAATACAATACAAACTTGCGGCAAAAACTTGCGAGGGGCTCTTCGGTGCATAGGATTGCTTGGATCACATACTGTACATAATATGGGGTTATACAGCAGTATTATGTAGATCCAGTTGATCTAAGGTAAGACAAGATAGGTGATAAAGTCTTCTCAGAGAAAGCCCTCTTGACTTCAAAATTATCCGACAATTAATACTACGTACATGCGCAGGCTCACAATAACTCAAAGAGGTGATTCATTGAATGTTGAGGCACGCAATGTTCCAGCCTAATATTTGTCTTGCGACATAGGCCGACGCTCAGACACGTGCTTTAGGATGTCTTGGCATAATCTGTCAGAGAAAAAAGCAAGGGGGGCTTGAGAAGTATTTGTCAAACGCTAGGATCCCGATACCAACTGGCTTGGTTTTACCGCTCAAGACCGAATGCCTCCGCCGATGAGTTGCTGACTCACCTATACACTCGAGTTGAAACTGTGGCCAACACGCTTGTCTTCACCTTTAGACGCTCGATATTCCCCCGCCTTGTAACCCCCCCACCCCCCCCTGGTGATATAAGGAAATAATCAGCAATTCGACTTCGGTAAGAGGGCAAGAAAACGTCACCGGACAACCATTTACGACCGTGTGTCGCCACACAAACTTCGCGATTGTACGGGGCAGTCCTTTGTTTCGGCCATACCCGGGACACAACATACAAATTGAGTCTTGTAACAGTCTACGTCTTCGTCGGTTCGTATCTAATACTCGAGTGAAGTAACATAGTTAATGGGTCACACAAGCACGAGCAGAGATTTAAAGGGATACCCCCCGGCAGCTTTTCCACGGCTCTAGGAACAATGGTTTTCAGACTTGGTGCACCACGTCGGACCTATCCCGAGAGCCTTTCGCTGCATGTAGGCAGTCGTCATCCGCAAAGTGTTGAATGTGAAGGCGGTACAGTGAAGATGAGGACCCAAAGGTTTCGGCTAGCTAGGTCTACTTGCTGGTTACGCACTTTGACTCAGGCGAGCAATCTCATCCTCATAGGTTATAAAGATGCGTGTGCCGAGTGGGTAGACGAGCCTAGCTCCCAGAACGTCTTGTGAACGCGATTATTGCCTCGTATCTAGATGCTCCATAACCACGAGCGAAAGTCTTACAGGTGACAGTGCCTTGCCCACCCAAAGTTGGCCAGCCGGCCATGCTGACGGTAAGAGGTGCGTATTGTTCTACCAGTATTAGGGTACCAGGAGACTGCTTTTCAGAAATCACAGTGCTAGATGTAATAGAATTTGGAGTTATGAGTACTAATGCTTCATTTCAGGTCCTTTTCTACATATGCCCTCGTAGCAAGGCCTTTAAGCTTGCTTTAACTTTCTTACAAATAGATATCTCTTGTCACGTATAAAGGGTACTCATGATGCGCAGCCTTAATAGGGTAGGGTAATGCACAAGTAGAGTTGTCAAGCCAGACATGTACATCCTGCGTAGGGTTGATGATTCATGAGGTTGGTTGGTCATCATGGCTGGGTACTGTTCACAACTAGGACGACACCCACTGGTTCTGGACAAAGTACAGGAATGTGTAAAAACCAACACAACTACACGTTTAGGAATTTTCCATGCCTGTTTCTTCAGTTACAGAAGCTTTTGGCTTGCTGGCTCCCCAGAAGAAGACGACCACAGCTGCGGAGGCACACCAGATTCCGAAGCTCCATCCTAGGGTGCCCCATCCTGCAGAGGCAACAACATACCCAGCCCAAATAGGACCAATGATGCCGCCCAACGCAAAAGCCATATTAAACAGGCCGTATCCAAGACCATAGGCTCCGTTCTTGCCAAAGACACCAGGGGTCTTAGCTTCCTCGGCATCTATAACATAGCTAATCTCGGCCATCAGGGGTGTCATAGAGAACGGGAGCGTGAAACCAGCCAGTGCAAGCAAGAATGCCAGCAGAACCTTATGCTGGATGGTGTTTTCTGTGACAAAACGCAGACAGATCAAGATCGGAACGGTAGCAACAAACCCAGCAAACGACGGCCACTTGGCGCCATACTTATCGGATAGCCACCCTGCCAGCGGCGCTGTAAGTCCAGGGATGAAGAGAGCTAAGAGGAGAACCGCGACAGCTGTCGAATTCCATCCGAATAGCTGCTTGACGAAAAGGGCCAGAGTGGCATCGAAGCCCATTCTATGTTCCACGTTAGCTGCTAGCGTTCACGATACGTGGTAGATCCAGTGTTCTTACAGGATGCCCGATTCGACAACAATGCCATATAAGGCAGTAAGCAGCCTTGGTGATTTCAACAGCACTATTATACTCCAGCCTCGCTTCTTTTGATCCACTTGTGAAGCATCTTGGTTGGTACTTTCGTGGGCTTCCGCGGTTGACTGTATTACTGTGGCCTGTTCGCTGCATACATCGCCACAGTTTCTCAGGGATTCAGCATTCGAACTATTGGTAAACGCCACCTTCTCGATGCCCTCTCGTGGGGTGCCAGACCCAGATGGACTCAAGTCCGGATTCCATTGCCTAGCGACCTTCTTTTCAACCATTATAAGACGCAGCAATACGTCCAACCCAACGATACCAAAAGCGACGTAGTACACTGCAAGATAGCCGGCATTGTTGTAGGAAACACCGCCAATCACAGGGGCAAGAAGGAGGGCAATGCTCATCGAAATATTCACATAACCCATCGCGACGCCCACAGCGCTACCCATCGTATCGACAAGTAGAGCACATCCTACACTCCATACGACAGCGGCACTCACACCCTGTAGTACTCTACCCAGGATGTAAAGACCGATAGAATTGCCAAAGGCTAGTAAAAATGTGGAGCCGGCAAGAGCCACCAGGCCTAGGAGCAGCGGCCATCGTCTTGACGAGGTATGATCGGCATATATGCCAGCGAGAGGGCTGCAAATAAACAAAGCTGCGCTATACGCCGCCAGAAGGACAGACACCCAGGTCTGGACCTGGTCTTGAGAAATCCCAACTTGAGTGGGTAATGCGAAAGGAAGCACAGGGACGATCAGCCCATAGAAGAAGATATCAGTAAAAATGGCCAAATTGACTGAATTAATGACAATCAGTGAAATTTGTCCCAAGATTTTAAGCATGCGCCAATGTAGTAGGTAAACATGTGGAATTTGATGTTTCGAGTCACGTGAAGACCGAGAAGTTTGACCGTAGACTTACCAGCTATGACTATTAGCGCTGTAGAGGATCGAAATGAGAGGAAGTATGGTGGTTTGGAAGATGACACCGTCTTTGCCCCCGAGAGAAACTGGGAAACATGTTTTAGCCGGTCCATATCTCCAGTAGTCTAACGCATATATCGAGGGGACTATCCCGATGTTAACTATGCGTCTTTGGGAGTATATAACAAGACATTCTTTGTGCACTCTGTTGCCTAAGAGGGGGTCGGCGAAAGCAGCATCCCTATCAATGTCGAGCTCCCTGCCTAGGTTAGGTAATCGTCATGGATCGGCTTTAACCTTAGTCAATAGTGGATTACTACCTATATTGGGGGTTCGCGGGTCAAGACCTATATCTCTAATACAATGCGAGGCTATCAGGTAGTCAAGGAATATTTGTGATTGCGCTTGGTGTAGTCTACCTTATCAACTTCATTTGCTTAAGACATTATGTTTCCAAGTTACGAGATTTGAGGATCACGTTTATTGCTGTATCTACTAATCCGTATAGATGCTGAATTACAGTTCTTGGCGAACCGAAGCAGCGCGCCAAGGGAACACTTGCATCCAGGATTTCCATGTACCTAAGAACCTTTTGATGTATTGGATCTGGACAGGTGCCAGCGTTGATGCCGTCTGTCGCCGGTTTTGATTGGTTTCACTATATGCTAGCCCCACTAAATTTTTGGCTTGAGATTTTCTGTCCCGCCAACAATCTTCGCTACCTTCACCTTCAAGCTCAAGCTTTCGTTAGTCGTTCATGCCAATCAAATCGAGCTTCAATTCTTTGTAGACTTGGTCATTTACAATCATAATGTCGGAAAAGTCAACTTTGTCTGGGGACTTCTCAACCCTTCCTATCACGATTCCCCCATTGCCATCTTATCCTATTCAAGCAACACATTATATCTACCTGCGACGAAATGCGCCCAAGATAACAACAGCGGACGATTCCCGAAGCCTATATTTAGCAAACGTCCCAGCCGATAGCACCGAGGCGCACTTCCGTGCTCTGTTCTCTAGTCTAGTAGGTGCTGGTCGATTTGAGAGTGTCGCCTTCGAACATGAAAGGAGAACTACCAAAGTATCCCACGAGCCAGCCCAGGCCGAGAGATTAGCCAAACATCATAAAAAAAGAAAGAGGGAGGACGAGGAGCTTCAAAACAGGAAAGAGGAAGCCGCCGCCGAACTCCCGCAAATGTGGACGCGAGATATACATCGTAGCGGTAGTTCTGCCATTGCCTTGCTCGCAGATGAGAAAAGCGTCGACCTTGTCCTCAAGGCCATCAAGAAGCTGCAAAAGTCAAAGAAATATCCTATATGGGGAGAAGGAGTAAAGGCCACTGCGCCGTCACTCGGTACCCAATGGTTAAAAGCACACAATAAGCTGTCGTATCCAGGAAACGATACTGTACAGGCCATGGTGGATGCGTACTTCACCGTCTTCAACAAAAAGGAAGAGGAGGCAAATCAACTAGCCAAGAGACTACGCAACGAGCCAGACGAGGATGGCTTTGTTATGGTCACTCGTGGTGGCCGAAGCGCTCCAGCCAGACGCGACGAAGCCGAAGAAGCGAAACAAAAGATGCTAGACAAGCAGCAGAAGAAGAAGGACGAAACCCAAGACTTCTACCGCTTCCAGCTGCGTGAAAGGAGGAAGGCCGAACATATGGAGCTATTAAAGAAGTTTGAAGAGGACAAGAAGAAGATTCAGGCAATGAGGGAAAAGCGCGGAAATTTCCGTCCCGAGACGTGATCCCAATGGCTACGAAATAAATATCCACGAGCTAGTTCAAATGCGCAATGCGGTAGAATAGACACGTTCAACGGTCAATTTGTTCGCACTGAATTATTCTACGGTAAGCGGAACTCTCATTAAGCTAATATCCTCCTACATGATGACGCACGCGGGGCCAGCGAATGATGTCAGATCTGGAGTTCCAACATCCCGACAGCACGTGCCGACAAACGCCGCGTACCTATTAAATCTTCTCAACCACTGAAACACTATGCTATCTTCCATATCACCATCTACTTCTTAGTGGCTTGTTTGCTAAAGACCATTCCCAGGGTGCTGGTTGGGAACTGGCTTGAACGAGGCGATTCGATCCGAGTTCAGCGACCCATTGCTTTCGTGCCCCTGAAATTCGTAGGAGAATCGCGGAGTTACCCCCGGCTCGCCGTCTAGTTCAGCTGGTGACTCCTTCCCTTCGGTCTGCACCTCGCCAGCTCTGTGGAGGCCTACATGTTCGAGTTGATTTGATTCACTACCCGGCATGTAGCCAATTGCTGGCGCCGAGCTCAACTCAGCTCTCTGTCCCCTTTTCATCCAGCCCTTAGGGACCCCGATGCACCCTACACCCAACCTATCGGCTCTCCCTCTTTCGCGACGACGACGCCGTCGATATAAACAGGCTGCGGCGATGAAAAGGCAAACGGAGCAGGCAACTGCGAAGCCAACGCCAATAATTGCACCTGTGCTCAGTCTCGGTGTAGAATCTGGAGAACGAGTTTGTTGAGACACGCTGGTCGAGGTAGACATCGGTGTAATTGAACTAGTCGAAGACACTATAAATCCGGATTCCGCTATGGAGGATTTTTGTATTCTCACATCCGAAGGGAACAGAGATAGATCGGTAGTTTGCCAAATCGCCTGAATGGGCTCGTGCCATGCCCGTACTTGAGAAACTGCAACCCGTACATCCTGTGTTAATATATACGGCGCTATCAAGACCGACGTTGGCGTTGAGACTATCGAGTAGCATAAGCTGAAGTCCCACATGAAACCACTGTTAGGAAGGCGACAAATATGTTAGTCGGTTAAAGAGACTTGTTTTTGGCCGAGATAGAACAAACAGTAAGCACGGTACCTTTGACAGCAAATATCCGTATACGTCACAGCAGCACCGGCAGGATCTCTAGGCTTATGGAATAAAGTAGTCGTGGCCCCGTCCGGAGGTAACAAAACGGCCGTCTCACTCTCTGTCTCACTCCACGCCGTATTCGACGAGGACGAGACAGCCACGATGTCCATATAATACGGACAAGCTCCCGGACTGTACCGATTGGCGTACGCCGAAAACTCGGGCTGACAACTCCTATACAGCCTGTCTCCCAGCCCACTACTAATGCCCTCGTCGCTGTTGAAGCTCTTGGTGGTGATCTCGCTGATGTAGAAGCGATCGCGGCACGAGGAGGGAGCAGTGTAGATGGTCGTTAAGGCGTGTGTTGCGGTCTGTGGGGGCGTTGCTTGCTGTGGGTCGCCTAGGTCTGCTGTCGTTATCGTCCTCGTCCTCGTCGTTGGGATCGGGGGTAGGATCCCGCTGTCGATGGTCCAGGGCCGCGTGCTAGTGGTGAGGGTTGTAGGACTGGGTAATGGGAGATCGGTGAAAGGATCTGAGGTTGTCTCGAGAGGCATGGTCTCCTCTCGATTGGCTAGGTTGTTGGGGTCCATCGTTGCTGTTTCTCTGATACACTTCTTCTGGCTCCCTAGTATAACCAATTTCAAAGGAATGCGTGATGTTTTGTTTTTGCTCTTCTCCGAACCCCAACTGACACTTTATTTCAGACCACTAGTAGTAGATGGCTGGAATAAGTGAGTGAGTGACACCTGGGTATCGAGAAGGTAGAATAGATGAATAAACCAGAGAGCGGGATTTCACGCCGATGGATGAGATATAACGTCCGCTCTTCATCCCCCTTTCTCTTTCCTCCCTTCCTGTCTCCGTCTCTCTTGTCCCTTGTCTCTCGTCTCTCTCGCCCCCGCCCGTGTCCCTCGGCGTACAAAGTATGCAGTGCCGTTCGTTGTGTCCATCTCAGATGCAACTGTCCGACACGAGCGCGGTCATTGGGGAACACAATACGTACGATTCCAACAGACACTATATTATACATACGGGTTCATAGCCCCCTTTATAGGTAATACCTCGTGAAAGAAGGCTTAGGCGGGAGCGAAACGAGACGAGATGAGACGAGGCTTGGGTGTTTAATTAAATATCTAACCGTTCACATCCGTCTGTTGATAGAGAATAAATAGCCCCGTCGGCAGCGTGCGGGAGAGAGCCATGTCTTACGAGGCTATACAAAGACAAAACGAGTAGCTCGTTGCTCCACCTTGCTTTGTCATGATACTGGACACACACACATAGACAGACACATTTCACGCGTGAGACGAGGCATCGGCAGATTATCCCGCTTGGTGCTACGAATTTCCCCGCCCGTCCGTACGTACGTTACGTGTACGCGGAGTTGATCAAGGTGAGCGAGCAGGTAAGCAGATACATCCCTCCTTTGATTGAACTTTTACTTGGAGGTATGTGTGTGTGTCTCTCTACATGTGCATACCTGCTCTTGTGTAAGGTAGAGATAGCTCGTATTTCGATTATTTCCTGTCCTACTGTTTACTTACTTATACACGCGTTCATATGTGATTCTCCTGCCGGGTTCTGTATATGTAGGAGTAGTTGAGTTCTATTTTATTCGGTAGCACCGAGTGGGGAAAACGTATTGTTCAGAAGTAAAGATGTCGGATTTCTTGTAGATGAACACTACATTAGGCACTCACAAGCCTAGGACACTAGTATTCGTGAAGCGTATGTGTATGCATCGCTAGCTGCCATACGACGCTCCGTCGGGGCAAGTTCAGTAGCTACAGACGCGGATGTGAATGCATGCGTCGCTGCAGTTACATAGTGAAGCTGGGAGGCCTCGGGAGAGCTCAGGACATCATGGTTCCTTTGGATAATGCCGTCATGCTAGATTCATCTGAATTTATCTTCGAAGTGGTTGTGAGGAATATTTGTCTAGTTGTGCGGCATGAAGCCGCACGGAGAGTCGAACGTAGATGCAAGGACATAGAATGGCTCCGTAGCGCTGACGTGAAGTTTCTCGCGAGTCTACCACTGGGTTTTCGATAGTCTCGGGTATATATGACGTAGTTCTTCTACGGTTGCATTGCTAGCGAATTTTCTACCTAGTGTGCAATCTCAGAATCTGGAAACTGAGCACGGTAAGTAGTTTTTGGTGGGAGCTAACATTGTAGGCCGGCCATGGCACTGAACCACGTGTGTAGGTATATTTCTTGATTTAGCTCACCTAGCACTGATGAACGCATCGTCGTCATTGTTGGTCATGTGACATTTGCTACGACATATTGCTCTACAATTACCGGGAATAGGTATTTGTACGTTAATGATATATCTTGGTAGCTCATTTATTGACTTATATGACAGACATTATCCTGAGAAGAGAAACATCTGCTCAACTGGTGCATATGACACCCCCAAATGCTTGTTGACTACGTCGCGTGTATGACAAAGCCGGATAACGGCATAGGAACTGATAAGTACGAGAAGGCGTGGCGATGGGAATACCGGTTACCATGAATTGTAGAGGTTTATTTCCTCAGTATGGAGCCCCGGTTGTTTCGCTTGCGTCATGCCAGCGGAGCATCGTGGAACAGCTCGAGTAGGTATGTATCCAGGTAAGTAAGTAGTTTCACTTATGACAATTCTTCTATATTCGTTGGAGTTCCTGAATCTTTAGATTATGTTATGTTGTTAGTACGTGAGTTAGTCTGGCGCTATGTGGACCGGAGCCTCATATGTCGGCTTCTTAATCTGCGTAGTTGTTGGTTTCCCTTGTACCGACCACATCGTCACCGTCGGTGATACATACATGCGTGTATATATGCAATGCTACCTGGGTCACAACTGATTGGTGGGATCCCTATTTCGAATTGTTGATAAGTGCTATGATAAGTGATTAGCAAACTAGCGAGAAGAAACACGGAGGTAGCATCTCAGGTTTGCAACCATCGATTATAAGTATTATGAGGTGATAACGGTCTTGGGGGGGAGTTGGCGTTTACAACCAATTATTAATCTCGCTCGTACAGTACTGTACATCGTCTCGAGTTTCCCAGTGCAGTCGAGGCGCTTTCCTATCTGGCGAGTACGTTACTGAGTGTGGTACTGGGGAAGTGGAGGCGTCCGCCACGTTCTGGCTTTTCAGCTGGTATGGCCAATGGAAAGCATCGGTTTTGCAGAGATAGGCCGGCTGTGCGGGGTTCATGATTGACCAGAGCAGCACTCATTATACGTGAGCTTACATACAAGATATGTACTGTACCTAACTACTTGGTCTGGGATGGTGTACTGTGTTTTTCTACAGTACGTTGTTCTGCTTGAGTAGCGATGGGGTGATTACGCCCGCTGCAGACAATCTCGATGCAAATAATTGATTTTAGACGACTGTTAGATATAACGGACGTCAGAGCAGCTGACAAGTTAATTGGATATGGCGATCTGTTCCCTTCAGTCTCAGCATCCACATGTGGTGCATTGGATCTGCAACCAGACAGATTTGTATCTCGACGTTTGCACATCACACACTTTACTATGTATATGTACACATTATAGCGGTTTTGACCTGAGTCGGCAATCGGAGATTATGGGTAATGCTTCCTTGTATTACCTGCGCGTTCAAAACCATCGTTAATTTTCGCAGGTTATTACTCGAGAATTCATAAAACTTGCACCGACAGGGGCCTCTGGTGGGCTACAGGGAGACTACAGGCCCAAATCGAACATGAATTTCCACAAAATATTTAGCTTTGCCTAGGTTAGAACTTAGGTCTAGACTGCGGCGAGATCCAGCCAGATGATCCATCCAACACCCCAATTGAACATGCCAAGGCTGATTCGCCCCTACTGCCAAGAGTATGGACCTACCCCCTGAAGCTTTGAACTGTGTTCTGAGAGCAGCTCTTCCCAATATTGGCCCGGAATTTCTGGAGAAGACTGAGTTCCAAATATCTATCTGAGGCCTTAATTAAAACGACATAGGATGATTAAGTCAGAAACAACCGTCTTTTAGAATATAATGAGGGTCTCCCGATCGGGCGATCTACAGGACTGTGCATGGTTCTGTTGGTATGTACAGATGTACTGTATGTGTGCTATACAGTATGTGTTGTGCTACTTATTCATTGTCCCAAATTTTATAAGCGTTTCGTCCAGGTGTCCAATACCATCGAGAAAATAACCTGACCTACATTAGCGTGCCCAGTTGCCATCTTGTTAGGAACGCTAGACCATATTTGCCCAAGTCTCAGTTCTTCTTTTACAGGCATATTCCTTGTCTTCCATCTGCCCTGTATCTGTATGCGACCAAACACTCAGACTTGATACATGTCATTTCCTTTTTGCTGTGTGCTCATCTTTTCGCAATTACAAGCGACAGGTTCTGCAAAGTCAGAGCTACAATCCAGTAACCTTATAAAAGCTTACCCTAGATCAGCATTCCTTTCTTCTATAACAGGAGTGGATATTTCAGAGCAGAAACGACCTCTTTGGTCATGTCCATTTACACAAGGCAGGCCAGCATAAGCAACCGAGTTCTTGGTGAGGAGCTTTGTATCCGAAGGCTCTTCGTACTAAGGTAGTTAGTACCGGCCTTTGTTCCACTGAACGCAGACCTTCCCAGTTAGCCACGCCGAGTTGGGTGTCATGTACAGATGTACTTGGTAGCAATTTGATAGAGCCTACAGATAACTAGCCCATTTTTACATTTATACTTACCTACATAGCATGGTACAGCCTATCCTCAGTAGGTATGCAATCCTACATGCATCGTCGTGTTATTAACGACTAGATACCTGCTCATGTTCTTACAGTTAACAGTATCATCTACCCGCGTTGATAACATTGAAAAGGTACTGGTTTGGTTAGTGCGTTTCCTTTCCCTCGTTGCAACCGGTGACTTCCTCCACATCTTATAGGTATACCTGGTCCTATGTACCTGCCCATGATTGGTACGATGATTTTAGTGCTCTCATCCGATATACATATCCCATTCCAGAAATACATAGACGAGGTACTCAGGTAGGTACCGTATCAGTTTTGCATCTTGGCTGCTGTACCTTGACACGGGAGGCCGGGAAGGACTTTTTAATACATTACCTATGTACTTTCACTCACTTCCCTTGCGTGTCTAACCTCAGCCGATCTCTCGTCTTATGCTCGCTCTGATTTTCAGCTCTGGGTCAACTTCCATGCCATCTGTGTTCAAGGCCATCTAGCGGCCACTTTCTTCGAGCAACCAATTCTTAGCCTTATTCAGTTAGCATTCATTTCGCCGGATACCAGCAGACGTCGTGGTTCGCCGCGAGCACTACCACCGCAAAATCGAGCAAGCGCGGAGAGGATATGGTGTAGAGAACCGCAAAGCTATAGACTAATCGCATACGTCGAACGCAAAACCCCTGGCTTCTTTCGTACAGAATTCAGTACCAATCCGGTGCTATCGGTCTGGGTAGGAAAAGGAGAGATAGAGAATAAGGAGGCGCGTCTTTCGTCTCTGTTCGCGACGCCCTCTTGGTATAATCGACGGTAGCCTATAAGCAAGAGGGGCGATCTTGATCCCCCCCCCGTGGTCCTTTCCTGCCCGTGGCAACGAATCCGAGCGATCGCGACGATCAGACTAGAACAATGCATATGCCCGCGTCGCATTACCTTCTTTTTCCCTTGACATAGGTAGGAAAACATGAGAATCGCTATTCGCGAGCAGTTGGCCGCCCTCGTGCTGTTAGCTGTTCTCATTGCCCTGACTATCGTTTCCGTACCAACCTGGATCTACGTTCATAACTTCGTCATCAACGTAAAACGCGATGGCCTTGCTCTTACTGCCTCGCTCAAAGCTGCCCAAATTGCCTCTCAGATCCAGCTCATTCAAACAACATGCTCAACCATTTCGACCCGGTTACTCCTTCAGAGTAGTTTTCTCCAGTTCTATCGCGGCAATCACAGCTCGGACAACTGGACAATCGCCATAAGAGATCTGCAGACCGCCCTTAATTCTGGCGGTGCTTCCAACCTACTCCAGGCGAAGCTGTTCTCGCGGAATCAAACCGGTGATCCCAACGGCCTCGCCAGTGTCTCCGCTGCCAACCTCCCCCTAATTCCATTACCCTACAAGGCTCCCGATGGCTCTGACGTCTTCTTGGGGAATACCACCCTCGGATACCCTCCGTCGCTCTATCCCAATATCACCTACTACAACACTTCGGACCCCGACCCTTTCGAACCAAATAATACCTTTGTCGTGGCTCGACCGTTCCCTGACATACGAATCGACTCGGGCGTCGATGGCCTTATGTTAGGTCCCCTCGTCATCAACGAGTCATATGCCTTGATTTCGTTGACGATGCCAGTTAGACAAAACTCCAAGTCCAACACTGTGCTGGGTTACATGACTGTCGTAGCGGAAGCCACCCCAATCATCGACATCGTGCACTCTCCGGAAGGGTTAGGCAACACGGGTAGCGTTCTCCTTATAGGGCCTGCCACCGGTTGGAACCGTTTCAGCAAATACAATCTTCCAGCGAACTCGACGAATAATGCAGCCGCGAACTTCTCAAATGTCGATGTCCAGTTTGTTTTCCCACCGCCGGTCCAACAAGGCCACTCAAACCGGCACTTTCATCACGACTATGCTTCCCAGAATTATAGCCAGGTTTTCAAGGTTACAGAGTACAACGCGGCATACAAAGTTTTCACTCATCGTAACATCGCCATCAACAACGCTAGTAGCCTTCTCTCTACAACGAACGAAGAAGGGATTGCTGTAGCTGTTGGTTATGCCCGGCCTCCGACGGCCCTGGTCAATTGGACTATTATTATCGAACAAGCTCGATCGGAGGCTTTCATACCCATCAACACATTGCAGCGCATATTGCTGGGCACGGTTTTTGGGACGGCTGGAGTGGTGTTGCTTTTCATTGTCCCTTGTGCTCATCTCAGTGTCAAGCCAATTCGACGATTAAAAGCGGCTACAGAGAAATCAATTGCACCCCCGGGCTACGTTGAAACCTATCCAGACGGCGATCAATACGATGAAGGCTACACTACTTCGGGTCGGACAAGTAGTATGATCGGAAAAGGCTTGCTAGCTGGACTGAAAAGGTGGTATAGGAAGAATGTAGCGCCGAAATCCACGCCATCGGAACACCCTAGTGACACTCGGCGTCGCGTCTTCAAAATCCCTGGAAAAGTTGCGGATCGTAAGCATTTCGTTACCGATGAGCTGACGGAATTAACTACAACTTTTAATGAGATGAGCGATGAACTACTGAGGCAATACACTTCGCTGGAGGATAAAGTTGCGCAACGGACACGAGAACTGGAGGAGAGCAAGAAGGCAGCAGAGGCAGCCAACGAGAGCAAAACGCTCTTCATTGCGAACATTTCACACGAGTTGAAAACGCCCTTGAACGGAATCCTAGGAATGGCGTCCGTGTGTATGGAGGAGGACGACCTGGTACGGATCAAGCAATCCTTGAAGTTGCTGTACAAATCGGGCGACCTGCTATTCCACCTCCTAGAAGATCTCTTGAACTTTTCCAAGAACCAGATCGGGCATCAGTTAAGCCTCGACGAGAAGGAATTCCGATTGGGAGATATCCGGTCGCAACTTGTCACTATATTCGACAAACAAGCTCGCGAGGGTTTTATCACTTTTACAGTCGATTTTCTGGGAGCCGATGTCCTGGAACCAGAGCAGATGTCTGAACGCAATAGCTTCGAAGAAAAGTTGCCGGCCCTGGGCCCTCGAGGAATGGGTCGATTGAGAGACATGTGTCTCTGGGGTGACCAGCATAGAATCCTGCAGGTGCTGATCAACCTCGTTAGCAACAGCTTGAAATTCACCCCAGCGCACGGGAGAGTATCGGTACGTATTAGATGCGTAGGGGAAACGGAGTTGAGTGACGAGAGTAGGACCTCCTCATTTTCGAGGAACACGTCGAGCTTTCAAGGCAGGCTTCAGCACCGAGGTGGATCTGTATCCAACAATTCAACAATATCCAGAGAAATTACTACGACAGGAACGGCATTATCAATCAATCCCCTAGACCCGAAGGTTGCGCCGTATTTGCATAATCCAGACAGATCACAGACTCCTCCGCCGAACGCGAGACCGTTCATATTCGAATTCGAGGTAGAGGATTCTGGGCCGGGTATCCCAGAGCACATGCGGTCACGTGTGTTTGAGCCGTTCGTTCAGGGCGATCTGGGCCTGAGCAAGAAGTTTGGTGGTACTGGACTGGGTCTCAGTATCTGCCAGCAGTTGGCGAACTTGATGGGTGGAGCAATAACCATGAAGAGTACGATGGGGGTCGGTACTACTTTCACGATGCGCATCCCTCTGAAGTACACAAAGGACAGGTAACGTCAACAACCAAAGTAAAGACGTGTGCAGCAGCTGACAGCATCCCAGGACTTCAAGTACCGCTTCGAGCAGCATCAAATCACGGCCATCTAGCATTGTCTCGTCCGATGGCGAAATGCGCAGGAGTTCTCTACCGCAGACTACGGCAGAGGCCAAGTCAAGTATTCTCGACCAACAACCCCGTCTTGTTGGTCTAAGTCAGCCTTTCTTTGCCGCGACGCCCAAGCCGGGGAGCACGCCGACGCCAGACGACCAGTGGAAAGCTGCCGAAAAAGCACGCGCCGACAAAGGCGAGGGGAAGCTCCGAGTACTGGTTGCGGAAGATAACCCTACCAACATCGAGGTCGTCAGCCGCATGCTCAAATTGGAGGATGTGTACGACGTGACGATCGCTAAAGATGGGCAGGAAGCATACGATCTGGTCAAAGCCAACATGGAAAGCAACACACTTTTTGACCTGATCTTCATGGATATCCAGATGCCCAATGTCGACGGATTACAGAGTACTCGATTGATACGAAAGATGGGTTATTCTGCCCCCATCGTCGCGCTGACAGCCTTTTCCGACGAGAGCAACGTAAAGAATTGCATGGAATCAGGCATGAACGAGTTTCTCAGTAAGCCCATTCGCCGCCCAGCACTCAAGCGCGTCCTTAAGAAGTTCGCAACTATACCCGAGGAACCAGAAACGGCGTCTGCATCCAGAAGACCAACACCAGAAAAGGGAAGTCCCATCGTCACGAGCCAGCCTATCAACGGACGCGTTTCCCTTGATGGCGTCGACCCCAAGGAACATGCTTCCTGAAACGGCCCAACTATCGCCAAGGCGGCACCTTGAGAGCTGGGCCCGATTCTCATTGTACTTTATTTTCGAGTAATAGTTGGGATGGCGCAGCTTAGTTTCACACTACTCTTGCTGCGCCATCTTCGAAGCTCTACTCCCCTGCGGCCATCTTTTTTAATTTTTATTATTATTATCTGGCGCTTCGATCCTACTTCTTTTCCTTCGCAACTCATAGGTGTCGGTTCGGATATACGATGGGCCGGGCTACAAAATGGACGGGATCTTTCAACGGCTGCATGGCGTTTTGGCTGTTGCATTACCAAAATGGGAAACTACTATTTTGCTTTCTATAGCTTATAAGGTGCATTCAGGGCAACTTTGGATGCGACATATTATTTCCTTTTCCCCAAATCCACTAAGATAGAGTCGGGGGCCGAACCGCGAGCGTTAGCTACGGCTACGCGCAAGGGGTGTCTTGCAGAAGACAATGTGTAAGGGGTTAAGACGGGCTTCGGGTGGCTTCGAGACTGAAGGACTAGCTACCTAGTATTTACGAGCATTGAGCATGTGTCTGAGAGACATTGCTAGGTATCATCTATATTGTAGCGATCAGAAGTTGCTTCAAGTTCTTTCCCGGCCCAAACGTATAATCTTTATGTTGTTTATATATCCCACGTGTCTATACATAGCTAATTTTAAGGCACTGCGAAAACATTTGACATTCACTACCGCTCTTAGTTTCTTGTAGTAGGCGTGTTATGTACCTGCTTGTGTACTAAGTTTTGTGTTGATCGTAGGTTTCTTTATGTACCCATTATTCTGTCTTTTCGTCGGATGAGTCCGGCGGTCCCGGCAAAGCGTCCACGCGGGGAAGAATTCCCCCCTCGGACCCATTGTTCGGTATACGTCGGTAGTTGCAGCCGTTCCTTTTTGCGAACCGTCATTGGAATCCTTTTGCGATACGTTGCATGTACACTTAATTACGACGGGCTCTATTTGCTGTCTACCTTATTACAACCCGTTCATTATCATGTGAATACTAAAACTTTACGTTTTGCTACGGATTTTGACAATAGTAGAATATACCTAGCTCTTGCTACTATTGGTGAACTGAGCGGAGCAGGCCTATTGCATTGAGCCATTGAGCCCGGGTGCTCATGACAAATTGCTTCGATCCCTGAGTATAGTAAGACGAACTGAACCCGACTGGGCTGGATCGGATTGGACTCAACTACTAGCAGATTTGAACGGGGGTATAAATCTAGGGGACATTTTCAAGAGAAAGCACGTTTGTGAAGGAACCCGTGTCGTATCCCTGGGCTAGGAAAGAGCAAGCGAACAAAGACTCAACGGTTTCACTCAGTTACTCACAGCTGCATACGAACCTACGAACAACTTACCTCCTTCACCTTTCCACTCTCAATACTGGTAGTCTTCATTCTTCCCAACTCATCTATCTGCCTCTCTGCCTCTCTGTCACCTACGTATCTACATTCTCATCTGCTTCAAAAATGCGTCTCCCCTACGTCCCCAACCCGCCTCCAGCAACAAGCGAAGAAGAAAACCAGATAATCACCCGCATCCAGGCGCGTCGCGCGCCTCGTACCTTACAGGCCTTGGACCTGACCCTGCTCCACAGTCCCCCCGTAGCAGACGGCTGGAACTCGTTCCTGGGCGCTGTGCGCACGCGCACCACGCTGTCGCCGGCAATTCGCGAGCTGGCTATTTGTCGCGTGGCCGTGTGCAACGAGGCGTGGTACGAGTGGGCGCACCACGCTCCCCTCGCGAGAAATGAGGGGGGTTTGGGGGAGGCCGCCATTGAGATGATTAAGAGACCCAGAGATGAACTGGATGTGTTGGGGAAAGGGGGGGAAGAGAGGGACGGGGCGAGAAGGGACGGGGCGAGAAGGGACGGGCTAGGCGATAAAGAGTGGGCAGTCCTTCTCTACGCCGACGAGATGACTAGAAAAGTACATGTTTCAGATGCCACGTTTGAGATGTTGAGAGCCGTTTGTAGTGAGAGGGAGGTTGTTGAGATTACCGCCACGGTGAGTTTTTATCCCTCCTCCCCTTTGAGAATATCAAGTTTCATCGTCGATATCTTCCCGGATGTTATGTTTCCAGAAAGAAGATATACTAATCATTCATGCGCTACCAGGTTGCCGCCTATAACTGCGTCAGTCGGTTCCTCGTTGCATTAGATGGTAAGTCCTCCCTCAGTATTTACTCTTACTTACGAATCTGCCTCTGACAATATAACAGTGGGCGAAAGGAACGGCACGGGACCCGTCGAGGTTCCGCACTAAGACTCTGATATAGAAAGGAACGTTCAAGTGGTAGAAACCATTCTAGTATTACAGTATACATCTGGCATGATTTTGGTAGCTAAAATCCAGGTTTATCCCTCATACTCCTTTTCACACAATCGTAGCTTGAGGTATAAGTGTCCAATCTGATCGGGGCAGCGCTCTCATTACGCTATCCTGACTATATTCAATCGTTGCTAGCTATATCGAAGTCATCCTTGTGTCATTTCAATGTCCAAACAGAGTCCCCTACACTACATAATCCGTACATACTACACACTACAGCTATAACAAAGCAACGCCAAATCCAGAGTAAAACGATGTATCAAGGAATTTAACTGAGATGAATTAAGTGAAGTAAGGGGAAGCGTAGAAGGCGGGGAAAGGGGAATACGAACGTGTTCCAGAAGAGCTTAGGGTAGGGCTCTAGAGAATGACGATTATTACGATACTGTGGAAGGAAAAACAAGGCAGATGATGAGAAGCGAAATGAGATAAGACTGCTATGAATTGAAGTATGAGGGTATCTTTTGGTAAAATCAGGAGATAATAAACTCCTTGAGAAACATAAAAGGAGAATTAATATACTTCAGGAAATAGAAATATATGATCCGCTAGATCCGTCGATCCATTGAACCCATTAGTCCAAAACACATAGTCGTCCGTATAAGCGATGTCGTAGATCGTCGAGGGTAAGAGCTAGGCTTTTGTGCCCCAAAATTCTCTATCGTTCGTTTCTTCGTGATGCATGAATCGTTTAGATAACCAGCGTGCGTCATAGCGCCCGGGATGTACTGATTTGCGCCAAGTCATTTACTCGTCTATAGAACCCGGTTTATTCGTGCGTCGTTATATCTTGAGCGGCTCGGGGGTGGACACCTCCCTGACGGGCCTCAAAGCTGCCAACGGACTTCCGATCGGTGACATAGGCGGGGGTGATCGCATGGCCTCCTCGATAGAAGCATGTCGCTGACGCAGTATTGGTGACCGTTGCAACTCGGCAACGACGCCGAACCAGCCACTTCGATGCGTATGCTCCGTCTTTTCATTATGCCCCATTGCTTGCGTGGTAAGCCGTCTCAATGGAGGCTTCCGCTTGATTCCATCCGCAACGGCCTTATGTAGGTCCACTGGAAGAGCGGGAGGCGGCGGCGGTGGCGGTGGTGCTGTCTTTTCCGACACCTTAGGCGCCGTCCTTGCCGGGTCTTTCTGTCGTTCACCGGTCGTGGTCGCTACAATGCCCATGAACACAACCAAGAATCGCATGCGCAACATATCAATCCGGCGCACTCGTTCTTCTAGCCGCTGTCTGTGGTACGCCCAGAGGATGCGAGTACTTGCGCGCAGCCTCGTCCCGCCTTCTTCCACCACCAATCGGTTTAGGTCTTCACGTAAATCGTCCCCATGTTTCTGTATCTCGCGTAATAGGTTGTTCAGGCGCACTTTATCTTCCAGTCGGGATACTTTGCTAACGTCGGAGTCGTAGCTCTCGTTCTCTTGGATTGAACCGTCAACGGCGTCGACGAACGTAGTGATCTCGCGCGGGGCGGCATAGTATGCGCTAGCGTAAATGTTGAGGATCGGAGCGACGACCACTACAACTAGCAAGAGGGCGCTTGAGGCCGCGACTACGGTCCACAGCAGCGAAGAGGATGATGCATCCGCCATGTTGCGAACATGAGCTTGATTCGATCGAAAACCATAGAGGGTTATAGTTTCGCTGTCAGTTCCAGCATGCGCAGATGGGGAGGAGGCTGCAATTGTTCAAAGTGGCGCTGAGAGAGAGAAGCGACCAATATGACGTTCCAGACTCCCCTTTTCAGCGGCGATGTGCGTTGGTGGGCGTGGAAGTGGACGTTTCGGGCTGGCGGGGGCCTGGTTGGTTGGGTTTGGTCAGAGAGGGGCGACTTGCAATTGTTTCTGGCTCTGTATGCGGCCGTTAGCCCTAAATGCAAATAAGTAGCAATTGCAGCGCCTTTGGGCTGGGTCTATACAATATGTGTGATGAGGAACGCGATCTTCAGACAAGAAGAGACATACACAAATACAATGACATTAGTCTTCTTCTAGAAAGATGAAGAATGCATATTCGTGCAGCAGGTGGAAGGAGTCAGCTTACAGCAGTACATTGTCTACTAACAGCGTACAGGGTAAGGGGACAGATCATGAGCCCGTGCTTCCGTGACAAAACCCCTTTAGCGCATTTGGATGGAGCACGTATGCAAGGTGGATAAGGTCCCTGATTCCGGAATCAACATTTGGGACTCTGTCATTTCGCACCTTACCCAGGCTTTTTTCTGTGCACGTAATTGTGCAAGTCTCACATGGCGTCCCTGTATTGCATCGCGCCATGATCGGACTAGCACTAAGATGTCAGGACTTCCGTTAGAGCGGTGAGTTTCGAAATGTTGGATACAGGTACTTGGTCTTGGTACCTAGTCTAGGTACCAAGACTAGGTAATCCCAGGTCAGAAGGGAGAAAAATAAGGTGTTGATGAGAAAGGAGAGAAAGGGGAAAGTTTAGAGGCAACTAACAGGATGAAGGGGAATATAGATCATAAAAGTCCTACATGATAGTCTTTTATCAGCTGCAGACTAAAAGACTTATCATCACCCCTTCATGCCTTCCTTCTTCTGTTTGATCTGACAACCTTATGCGAGGGCGTTTCTATCTGGGAGACAGGAGGCACCTACAGAGAGCTGTGAGGAGTGCCTAATCGGGTTAGACACCTAACGCATGCCTACCCCCAAACCTCCCGCAGTCTCCAGAGCTACTGCGTTTCTGCACGTACTTTCACAGCTTTAGCGGATACCCAGAATCATCTTAGGACATTGTCAGCTGTCTGCCAGCTAGGCTCTTCGGTCTCGCAATTGAGCCGGTCTCGGTCGCTCTCGCTTGGTCAACCTCCAACATATCGAAGAGAAGCAATCCCCTGATTCCGTATCCACCGCTGTGGGATGTCCGACGACATATTTAGGCAGGTAATTCAGACCAGCAGGAAGTGGAGAATACCAACGGTTTCCACGTTACGTCAGGGTCGAGCTCGCGGCTCTTGGAATAAAAGTAGCTGGGGAGATTAGAGACTGCAAAGTCGTTGATGATGCCGGTCCGTTACACAAGGGTTTTTGCGTAGATGATTTGCAGCTAGACAGACCGGGAGGGACACGTTCTTGTTAGTTCTATTGATGCTCAAGTCAGAGAACTGATCATCCAACTACAGCGTAGGTCGCGGCAGCAAGGGAGTATACCACCGTTACTCAGCTCTTTTCAAGACAACCTCCGAGAGTTCATGGTTTTATACCCTCCAGACGTTCCCTCGTCTATGTTGTGCGGCCTCATAACATCTCTCTTGAAATATGTAACGCTGACTTTGACGAGCCGGATAGTCAAAATGGTGTCATTTCCGGACGGTGGGAAACGATGGCGTCCTGGCCGGCTTTGTTGGTTTCTAAAATGAGAGTCCCAGTATGTGCACGTCTTGTCTGGTGCCTGCCCTCTGCTCTATTTCTCGCTGGATACTCGAGGTTCCGTCAGAGTGCCAAAAGCCAGTGAGTAGGGTCGCTAGGTAGCCATTCTCGTAGACATTGGGTTGGCTACAGAATCGATTATTCGCACCAGAATCTTCTCCGGCCATGATGGTCCTGAAGCGATCCAGCAAAGAGAGCGATGAAGAAGGGCCAACCTTCTCGCACCTATTGGCCCGAGAAGACGTATTGAGGGCAAGAAGCAATGTCTAGGGGGCTCCTTTTCAACAAAAAAGCCAGTTAGAAAATCTAGACCGAAGAAGGGGGGAGTCCGCGTTGAGCTGTAACAAGTCAACCTCTCCACTCGAATCTTGCGGGAGGGGAAGCTCTAGCAGATGCAGGTGCAACACTTGCATACGATGCGCAAGAGCCATTACTCTACTTCCCTTATGCAACATCCTCTACGGTTGACCCGGCAGAGAGCACGACCAAGAAACTTCTGTAAAGTAATAGCTTCAAGTTGCTAGGTGAAAAGAACGTTGAAATAGCTATATGCTGACATTTGTAGCCAACACAACTGGCCGAAGCAGCCTAAAGGACACCTGTGTGTGAAGCCTAAACACTCACACTACATGCCCGCCAGTTGTCTGGAGTCTTCAGATGCCTCGAGGCCAACCGCGTTGCTCCACTTTAGCAGCAGACTTTGCGTTATGTCGTCGGTTCGATTGGGCATATACTCAATCCATTGGAGGTCTTGGTTGCATTACGCACCTATTGGGGTTACATAGTGGGAATGTCAGCCATGCGAGCAGATATGGTCGGCAGAATATGGCAAATTGAGCACAGACACGCCGCCCGCAATCGCTAGAATCACAATCGTCGGAGTGTCAAGAGTTTATTCGTTGTACAAACCCATATTGAAATATTTAAGTTTCTCAGTCTCGGACAGCTGTAACATCTGATGAGCCACAGATTGACAGATCTGCTATATACAGGTCGAAATATACAGTTGATTGTAAATCATTAAGAGAGAATGGCAATAGAGCCTCACTAATGTAACCTCGAGATTCGCGGGGGTGATAACTATGTCCTGTGTTGGCTATTCTCTCCTACATAGTATACCAACCTTACCCAGCGTCTAGGGATTTGATTGCAGGTTCTTGATGCTGGTGATCCTTTCAATGCTGTGTTACCGCGGCAGCCATCCTAAAATATATGATGGGCCCCTCGAAGCAAGAAATATGATTGGATAGGTTTATTCTACTTGGTGTATTGCGCCGACTTCAACCGACTACAAGAAGTCAAACCGAGGGTGCTCATGACTCAGCAAACCCAAGGCACGGTCCACCTGTGAGCGGACTTTAATTTATTGGCGATAACGCCGTGCTAGTACATTGATTTAGGAATTTTGTGTTCTCGCCAACTTAAAACCCACTACCTTGCGTATTAAATATTGCTTCACTCGGGACACCACACGCATACTAAGCAAGGATGATGATCTAAGCTCAGGCTTCTTATTCTCTAAACAATTTTATTCAGTACCTATCTGATAGTCCATGATTGTCTTCATGTAAAGCCGTTGGTAAGCTGGGGAAATGATAGCATCCAATGCATTAGGTAAACTAAAACTAACCTGTCTTACCGTACGGCATACAATACTATCAATTTACTGGTTTGTATCGCCAACCAACACTGGGCTGATGCCTACAACCCCTTTTGTTTACATATCCCCTAGTTACACAACTTGTGCCTCTGTTTTGGTAAAACTTTGCACACAGTCAAAGTGACATTCCGCGTTTTAGGTAAGTGCTCGTGTCTCCCCAGTGTTTAAAGCAATACAAGAAACCGACGGAAAGAAACAGACCATTCTAAGAAGACAGAATAGGGAAAGGGGGCATGATATCTAATTATACTGCACTGCCTACCTCCGCTCTCCACTTCAGTCGAAAGCAAGAAATTTGTAGGCTTGGCGATCCAGAGAAAATCAAGAGTTCTAGACTTTGGCCGGGATTGGGACCCGTCGGCCTTAATTTGCAGATCACTTCATGGGGCTCTTAACCGTGCTTGTTTAAGAGCAAAGTCCTAGCCTATATCTGTATACCGTATAATAAGGAATATGCTGTACAGCAAGTAAAACGTAGGCTCCTAGGACTAGATTGCATTCCTTGTAATGTTGAAATTACACATGCGAGAGACCATACATACTGTCCCACGTTGTTGATGCGATGTACCAAAACAAAACAAAAAAAGGCCTTCTGCTCATTAGCTGGCTCGCGTTCGACCAGTAAGAATCAAGACATATAATGACTTACAGCTATGCAGGACAGCAACCCATACGTGGGTTCCGATAGCTCCAGCAGGTGGGTATCCGAAGCTGAGATGGCGCCTGCATCTTCACCAATACGAGATTTCGGTGGCGCCGGCATTTTTGCTCTAACCACAGCAATCCGCTATTAACGACCGGCTCCTGGGTCGATTTGGCCCACTACCCGTTTGAATCCGCCCCCAGTTGCTGGCTAGAGCTGGTGATGACGACGATGTAGCCCCTGACTCGGGTCAACAAGATGGTCGGCTTAAGCGAGGCCAGCTTATTTCTAGGCTTTCTCTCTCCATTCAAGATAGATATCTCGTAGTTCTACATACTCTCTTTTGAGTCTCTCGTTTTACTCTACTAGATAGTTGATCTGGAAGAGCTGTCATTCGCTTCCTGTCATTCTTTAAGACTCGACTATTCCAAAATGCGTCTGTCTTCCACCGTCCTAGCCATTGCAGCGGCTGCTGCCGGTGTCGTCGACGCCGCAACTGCTGCGAATACCGGCCTTAAGGGCTTCAACTATGGCGCCTTCTTCCTCAACCAGCAAGCTAAGGTCCAGTCCGACTTCGCCTACGAATTCAACCGTGCTAAGTCGCTGCCTGGCACCAGCGGCTGGACGAGTGCCCGTCTATACACAATGGGTCCGACTTCCCCTAGACATGTCATGACATGATGAAGGACGAGTTACAGTTACTAACATCTACTTTCTCTTCCAGTCCAATGGGGAACCCAATCCGATATCATCTCAGCCATTCCCGCAGCGATAGAGACGAACACCAAGCTCCTCCTCGGTCTCTGGATCTCTGGTAGCCCCCAGGCGATCAACAACGAGATCACCGCCCTGAAAGCCGCCATCAGCAAGTACGGCACCAAGTTCACCAACCTCGTGGAGGGCATCTCTGTTGGCAGCGAGGATCTATACCGCGACGCCGCGGGAGAGGTCGGCACGTCGTCCCAGTACCTGATCGACTGCATCAAGAAGGTGCGCAGCGCGGTCGCCGGCACGACATTGGCTAAGGCTCCCATCGGGCACGTGGACACATACGACTCGTTCCTGAACGGGACTAACAAGGCCGTCATCCCCGCCGTCGACTGGCTCGGCTTCGACGGGTACCCTTACTGGGAGACGACAAAGGCCAACAGCATCGCGGACGCCAAAACGCGCTTCTACGACGGCTACAACAAGACGCTCAAGCTGGCCGGCAGCAAGCCCGTCTGGGTCACCGAGACCGGGTGGCCGGTCACAGGAAAGAAGAACAACCTCGCCGTCGCCAGCGCCGCCAACGCTAGGAAGTACTGGCAGGATATCGCATGCACTCTCATCAAGGACAAGGTCAACGTCTTCTGGTACGACCTCCAGGAGTCCCAATGGGGAACCGCCAGCCCTGACTTTGGCATCTATGGCGCTGGCGACCTGAACACGCTCACCCCCCGGTATTCGCTCGCTTGTGTAAGTGCTCTTCCTACTACCACATTCCCCACAAGTTTCTAGAAACTATGCTGACATCCTTCTAGTAATATGATACTCTCTGGATATTTTGGATGCGCATAGGTATAGATAAAAAACTTGGAGATTTGGTAGAAGGCGGGCGCATATAATCAATCAGTTATATAATGGCATTCAATCATAATACAAATCCAATTCGAACCTTGCTTGCAACATTGGGTCTCCCTTACTACATACCTCGACCTTTTGGACTACTTACGCCCGACATCTTAGATCACAATAATACACGGCATATAATGAGAATCCAAAGTATCTTTCGTCAGCACTGAATGGTACCCGATATTCACCGAACGGGGATGCAAATTGCACTTCTAAGGCACAACTTCGCCTAAGTAGCCATCTGAGAGGTATGTAATACCACCGACCTCACTCACTTGAAGAACGCTCGTACCTCCTTTACGCGACGGGCAACGATACGCTAGCACGCGGCCGGAAACCCAAATTCGGTCCATCATGTCCAGACCCAAACGTATCATAAACCTAGCCAACTCGAAATCAAGAAGCCACATTGTCTCAGCTATTACCAGGCTAGCTTCCAGATATGCCATAGCCTTCCCTGCACGAGCCCTTTAAGACACGAGAAGCATCAACTTTTACACTTGGTTAGCATGCAAGCGGGCAGGAAATATGAAGAGATGCCTAGAACAAACATATTTCGCCAAAACGTTCACTTGGCTTGTTCTCTTGTCCTACTACTGAACAACCTGACGCACCCTTTCGAGCAGTAAGGTTCGGGTCTAACAAAGTGTCGTAAGATAGCCATGACATAGGTAAAGATGGGCTGTGACAATCGATCATCATTTCGTGCACACTCATGTGATGCCCTTGCCTACGCCAGCTTCAGATATTTAATGTAGTATGTGATACCTGCATAGGATAGGTCGCTTCATATCAAATATTAACATTTTACTGCAGACTACCATTTCGGAATCACTCTATCAAGCCTTATGCTAGGGACTGCCGTTTGCTGCACTTACCCTAGGCATACAATGCATGTAAATATATGAAACCCAACACACTACTAGATAGGCATGTATATGCGTGTACCAGCTCCAGTTAACTTTGTCCCATAATTCAGACGCGGTTTAAATTGACTTGGTATGCAAGGCGGCCGATGCCGGCTTTCTCCAATGGTTAGACTCCAGAACCCGGCTAACGACGACAACTCCAGTATTGACGTAATAACAATATCTCGCTATACAATCTCCCGAGATGCCGGTTGATACCGTGATCAACCTTTCACACATATTCACGGCCATATGCTGGTCGGACCTGTCCTCATTATGAACCCCGCGTCACTGGATAGGGGTCCCGTTTATTTCCTGAGACCCGGCCCAAGAGATATCTCTAATAGATAATTTGCGACCTCCATATTTAAAGATTTAAATAGTAAACAACATACTTACCTATCTAAATCTCTTACAAGCCGCACGTGAAGGTATAGCATCAGTTATTCTATAAAGGAAAGATAATCATAATGCCAGCCGTTCCTCCACCGGGAATATACGTCCCTGTACCGACCTTCTTCGCGGGGAAGAAGGCAGAAAACTACAACCCCGTATCGGCGCCCTTGGATATCGAAACACAGATCGCGCACTCCCTATATCTAGCTAGGGCAGGTATCAAGGGTCTGGTGATCCTGGGGAGTACGGGAGAGGCCATCCACCTGACGAATAAGGAGCGCTTCGAGGTCCTGTCGGGTGTGCGTCAGGCGTTTGAGAAGGAAGGGTTTAAGGATTACCCTATCCTCGCCGGCACGGCCACGCAGAGTATAGAGGAGACGGTCGAACAGCTGAAGGCTGCGAAGGAGGCCGGCTCCCAATGGGGCATGTGTCTTGCGCCGGGCTATTTTGCCGCCGCGAATACCCAGGAGGGCATCGTGAGATGGTTTACCGCCGTTGCTGATCAGAGCCCGATTCCGATTCTGGTGTAAGACCCCTTTCTTATTTTCCTTGTTCTCGCGTGTTCGATGTTGTCGTTCAGTGTATAAGTGGTGTTATTATACACCCACCCTCTGTCAGTGTCGTCGGATCAACTCGCTTGAAACATTCACACTGGCTTGAAAAGTTATCCACACTCATCCCTTTATTCATTGCTCACAGCCTCACAGATATCACTACCCGGGCGTGTCCAACAACGTCAGGATCACCACCTCGACGTTCGTCACCCTGGCCAAACACCCTAACATCGTAGGCTGCAAGCTCTCGCACGGTGACATATCAGCATTGACACAAATCGCCTCGAACCCGGAGATCGATCACGATCACTTCCGCACTTTCACTGGCCTCGGACAGCAGCTGCTTCCCGTGATCGCCGTAGGTGGCGTCGGCGCGATTGACGGGTGTGCGGGCTTCTTCCCCAAGACGGTGGTGCGGCTGTACGAGCTATCCGTCAAGACCAGACCGACGGACGAGGAGCTCGCCGAGCGCAGGAGGTTGCAGTTCAAGATCAGTTCTATTGAGGAGCTGGTCGCGAGGTTTGGCACTGTCGGTATCAAGGAGGCTATTAGTCGGTTGAGAGGTCTTGGCGATAGGGATGGTACCCGGTTGCCCCTCCATGGAGGGATCCCTGGCGGCGATGCCGAGTGGGCGAATTGGCAAGGTATAGCGGATATTGTTCAGGAAGAGGAGGATAGGTTGTAAAGTATTGTAGTGACGCCTGGAAATCATCAGTTAGAACAAATCCCTTTAAGTAACAAGCGTGATATGTAAGTCTGATGCTGGGTATTGGTGTACTAAGCTTAGGGGCGATGTTGATCGCTGGCACAAGATATTGCAATATTATTGTGCTGGCGGTAGGTACGCTTGCCTTATATGTGATATTCTTGCTTGGGTATTGTATCTACGAGGACTTGATGACCCCCTTACACATGGTTCTGCTGCCTAGGATATATGATATGCAGTTTTGCTGGACTCCCCGGTCCCATTCCTTGTGATCCATACTCAAACATAGTTGGCATTCCTGTTCCTGAGACTAGTGTAGAGGTCTTCAATGTTGATATTAAGGATTTATGCTAGTAGAAGCTGCCCAGGGGGAAAGCCATGCTCTGCTATATTTCATGTCCTATGCAGGACAATTCTTATTCTAAGCTCATAATGTAGTAGGGAGTATGTGGCTGCTGTTGTTAGATGTATCTAGGTAGGTAAAATTCTTGCATGGTGTAGGGTAGGAATTCAAACCGTTGCGGAGGGGGTGCCGTAGAGGGGCTGTCATAAACTCCAGGAGGAATTTGGCGTTGGTAGTATTGGGTGCTGCTGCTGGAGGCATCATATAAAGAAGAGGTTCATAAGAAGGGCAGGTACGTGAGGTACAAGGAACGTATCGAGGCCAACTGCTGAGTACTGTCACGAAGGCGTGAGTGCTTGGTGGGGTACCTATAATAAAGGAGGTGGTCGGTGAAGGGAAGAAAGTGGTAGTCACGAGATTGTACCCAGGGTTACATTTGCTAACGAGCATGTAGCTGACACTCGAACAACTTGGGTCTTGTGGTCGAGTGGGAGTCACCGACGGTTTGTATCTTGAAGCTAACATAATGAAAAAACAGTTCCCAACTCCGATTCAAACCCTCACACTGTGAGCGGCTCCTCCCCCTCCCTTCCCTGACTTGTGTTGTATGTTAACAGCTAGGACGAGTATGTGTACGATAAGATGTAAGTACCATTTTTCACTACAATCCCGGCCACAAGATCTAAGTTGTTCAAGTTTCTTTTTTCTTTTCTTTGGTTTTCCTTACAATGTTATACTCTTTAATATCGCTTTGTTCCTTTCTTCTTCCAATCTAGACCCTCCTGACTTCATCCATGTCTAATCACATACCATTCCTGTGACAATTGAATGCTCATATACATTGCAGATGCACAGAACTATTTGCCGCAGCAATATATGTAAATGTGGTCTGATATGAATATGAATACTAAGTATATCTATGTACTTAGTTTGAGCACCTTCAAGGAAATTTTGAATTTTGCTTTTTGTCATTGGGCCATGAAGATAGAAAGAACCCACTCATATCTGGCACTCTTACACTATCATGTCATACCTGATCACTGTAGTACACCGATCTCACCCGTCCAAAAAATCTATGTCTCGTCCTCTCATAGACATCTGGCTAGTGCTGGGTTTAAACTGCAGGCCATGGTCGCTATCTAGTAGGAGAAAAAGGGGTAATATGTGGGAGATAGGAGCAAGATAAATTAGCACAGGGGTAAGAAGCTGGATCATATTACAAGTATATAAATATGCCTGTATGGTTTAGATATATTGTGAGCAAAGACACCCTTTAACAAAGTGCTGCGTTGTCAAACTTGCTGCTCGATGCGTGCATTCGATTTGTAGTGAAGGTAGTTGCAGTCACGTGATTAACCGCTATTGGGAATACTAGTTGCCCTGGACAGGCCTGGGGGTACGTAGGCACTTGAGATCCTGGTAACTGTATGCCCCGACTTCTGCCCCGAGCAGGTAGTACAGCAGTAGGAGCGGGGCTAATTATCAGAATGAGGGGAGTGGCTGTGTAATTTATGCGAGCCTTATCCGAAACAGGGGACAGGATTCGCTAATTATAAGTAAAAAGTGGACCTCCAGTGTCAAAACAGCAGCTGCGTAACTGGCATTAGCCACTATTAGAAATATGAGTCCCTTGCTATCTGTCTGTTGGTTAGGGAGTCTCCTTGGGACTAGTAGCGGGTAGGAACTGACGATTTTGGCAAGCAACCATCCGTCCATTAACCTGTATCAATCAGCCGTCTACATATAAGTATCTTCCAACTGGACGACTATTTCAACGTCGGATTTGTTGTACAATACCGATCTTCAAACTTTCACTCAGTAAAGTCCCCTACATAATGAGCGACCGTTTTTAATCGACTTTGGCCATACAGAACCATTCCATCGGCGCCTAATTCCTTGCGTGTCTGCAACCCACCCATACAAACGATCGTATCCCGACGTCCTTTGCCAACCGGCACACGATGGATTCTTCCCAGGAATTTTCGCACGAGCCTTCCCCGGGTGAGGAGAAGAAGAGCAGAAGACCCGCTAACACAGCGTTTCGACAACAGCGATTGAAGGCTTGGCAACCAATTCTTACACCAAAAAATGTTATCTGGATATTCTTTGTTCTCGGCATCTTTGCTGCTATAGTGGGAGGCCTTCTCCTCTATGCCAGCCGTATGGTAAGCGATGCCGTACCGTTCTTCAAGCAGAGAGACGAGACAGCATTTGGAGAATATAGAATGAACGCCATGCTAACCCGCTGCCTCCGCCACAGGTGTCCTCGATCGAACTGGACTATACGGACTGCGGAGCAGAGGCCCCTACGGGTGATGAACCACGCCCTATGCCGACGAGTGCTGTCAAGACATACTGGCGATACAAGAATATCAGTCCTGCCAGCAAGAACTATCTGTGGAAAAAGACCGAAAATGTCACCTTTGCCTACAATAACTTCAATGTGTCCGGCCTCACAAATTGCACTTTGCAGTTCAGGATAGAGCAGGACATGCCTAGTCCAGTGAGAACATACTACCACCTCGAAAACTTCTACCAGAATCACCGTCGCTACGTCAACTCCTACTTCCCCGACCAACTTCTAGCGAAGAATTTTACAATGGCGGCACTAAAGGCGTCAAATTGCGCGCCTCTCGCCGTGGAGAACGAGACACATCAGATTTACCCTTGCGGTCTTATTGCCAATTCCATTTTCAACGACACCATCGGACAACCCGTGCGTGTAGGCGTCAGTGGGAGCGTTGAGAGTCGTACCTACAATTGGAGCGAGAAGGGCATCGCCTGGGAGTCGGATATGGAGCTATACAAGCCATTGGAGAATCCGAACTACGATGTCATCCTCCCGCCGCCGGATTGGCGGGTTCGATATCCCGATGGCAGATACTCGGAGAAGTACCCGCCTCCGAATATCAAGACAGATGAGCACTTCGTAACATGGATGCGGACTGCTGCCTTGCCGTCTTTCTTCAAGCCGTGGGCCTTTGGCAGCGGAACGTTGGAGAACGGTACCTATAAGGTGGATATCGTCGACAGTAAGTACCTTGCCATTCTGAATATGTATTACGTTCCACTAACGATGCGATAATAGACTTCAACATGACCGCATACAAAGGCAGAAAGTCGCTTGTCATCACCACAACCGGGCCCTTGGGCGGCAGAAACGACCTTCCCGGTATTCTGTGGCTTGCACTATCTGGCTTCTTCCTTCTCATGTCGCTCCTTTTCGTGATTGGAAACCTCGTCCGACCAAGGAAGCTCGGGGATCACACCCTGCTGTCCTGGAACAAGGTTCCGCCCTCCTCGGCCGCCAAGGGCAAGGGCAAGGCCCCCGCTGGCCCTAGCATTGGTATGAGTACTGGACGAGATCTGTAGCTGAGAGATTAGGTAACGTGGGTTACGGCGTTTTTGCAAACTGGTATAGGTATGGCGTTTCGCGGTGATTACTACTGAGGTTGCATGCTTAACTGCTTTATGAGAGGGGATTTCTGCGGGTGTATTTGTAATAGAGAAGTGAACGAACGCAAAGGTCGGGATCTGTCTCTTTTTTTTTGATTGTATTACGTCTCCTAGGGTGATTTGTATTGTTGCTTATTATGTCTGAGGAGCATAGCTTGATGGATGGCCTCACCTTACGATCATTCAAATAAGAACAATACGGAATATCAGCCGTGCTGGCTAAATATTACCTTCGCACCTTACTCAACACTACATCACAAGTGGGAATTACGTAGGAAGGTCATGATCAAATGAATTAAAATCAATGTATTTTGAGCCTTGACCTGTCTCGAGCCGGCTTCAACCAGAGTAGGAATACATTGTCATAAAAACAACAAAACGCCCGTGCCAGAAGAACCGAGGAACGCCTGAATCATATACACACACACTTCAGGGCATGAAAGAAAAGTGAAATGTAGCCCAAACGAACTATTTCTTCTGCCACCTCCTTTCCTTCCTATCCCATTTCCCAGCCCTGGAAAAGCACGATGGAAAAACCCCAAATGGCGCTTATTAGAATAGCATTGCTTTCTCCCGTGAGATCCGCCACGGCGGATTTCAAAAGTTGGCCGAAACTGACCTTTAAAATACACGGCCTTGATGGCCCTTTGTGGCCTTTCCAGCCCATCTTGACCTTTTTTTTAAGATGAGTCCCAGTCGATGGGGTTGCTTTAAGAATGTATTAGGCCCGGATTGCACTTATTGCCTATAAAGTCAGACAGCGGACGCTGAGTTGATAGGCAGGCGGAACGGAAAAGTTCCTGGGCTAGAAAGGTTCCCAGTGTACCATGCTATGCTGGCGGATAGATGGGAAGTGACCCATTCTACGCCTGAGCGGTAGATTCCTCTACCTTTGTCTTCTTGGCCTCTTCTTCCCCCTCGACCGGCTCCTCGGCCTTTCGCTTACCGTTGGTCTCTTCAGGTTCCTGTGTGGGCTGCTCCTTGGCCTTCTTGCGCACCAGTCCAGATAGATCTCTGGCATTCCTCTTCGCCTCTTCGACCCGGGCAGTCTGGTCGAAAGGGGTCTCACCGATGGCCTTGCCTAGAAGTCCTGTCAGGGGATTATCCTCACCAAGGGCCGCGTTCATATCAACGGGTGGTTTTCGGAGCTCAGTAAGCTTGGAATATAGGAATTAGTATCTAATCACACCGGAATCGCGTTGACAAGGAGTATACGGGGAAGTGGTAAACTCACCCGTTGCTCCATGTCCGCGATGATCTCCTTGATCTCGGTAATCTGCTTTCGCGTCTCATCATTGTCCTCGGGCGCGTGGATTGTTGCGAGATCAAGCTCCTTCTTCTGGAGTTTAAGCTTTGTGCTATCGATAGCCTTCTCTAGCTCCTCAGCTGCTTCCTTTCGCATATTCTCATCGACGGTTTTCGGCCCGGCTTTAGCGTCGTCTTCGCTCGTCGACGTCATAGAAGCGAATTCAAGGGCTAGTGATAGCTTGAAGTGAGCTTCTGCGATGATCTCTGAATCTTCTGTGTAGAGTTCTTTCTTATACTTCAAGGTCGCGCGGCAGTCCTTGATAGCCTCCGGGAATCTGTACTTCCTGTTAGCGTGCATTTTTCTTGATGGCTAGGAGCTAACGGACTTCTCATTCTCAAGAGAAATTTCAGCTAGAAGATCGTGAATATCTGAAAGTCTCTCCTTGATGTGACGGACTAATTTATTTTCGTCGCCAGTAACATCCTTGTCAGGCCCCTCCATACTAGCCGCCTCAAGTTGTTTCTCGAAGAGGATACGGGAGAGCTCGAGGATTTCAAAAGCGACAGCAAGGTCATCGTCTTCCTCATCTTCCTCTTCCCCTTCCTGGGCTTCATCGTCTGCTTCCTCCTCCTCGTCTGAATCTTCGAAGTTTTCATCCCCGTTGAATTGGAACAGGGGCTTCTTCTCATCAGGTACGTTAGCTTCTCCGCCTTCAGCAGCTTTGGCAATGATAGCGACACCTTCTTCTGCGACCTGTTCTGCTTCGGTTTTCTCTTCAGTGGGCGCATTGGAGGTGGAAGATTCTGCTACGGGCTTCTTCGACTTGGCCTTGTTGGGGCCATTCGACATTTTCTTCTCAACGGGAGCTTTGCCGCCAAGAACATCGCTCTTGCTTTGGCCGACTTTGAAGAGACAGCGACCGTAAAGGAATAGAACATCGGCGTTCTCGGGAGCCATCTCCCCATTGAGCTCGGCTTGTCTTTCGGTAGCTGTAGAAAAGATCTCGGCGGCATCCTCGTACTTCTTGGAATGATAGAGAGCTGTCGCCTTGGCGACCATATCGGCCAGCGACACGTTGATAGACTTGGCGCGCTCCTCAGGGTCCATGGGGGGAAGCGACTTAGGGGTGCTTGCGGCGGAGACAACACGGGAGGGGATGGCGGACGGAGGCGCAGACATGGTGAGCGTGTCCGCGGGAGTTTGTTCAGCCATTTTCAGAAACGGGGCGGTTCTGGTATAGGAACAGCTAAAGTAATAAGTGATGATGCGACGCAGAGTTCCTGGACACGATGAGATGGTGCGAAATCGCCAATGGCGAAATCAATTGGTCAGTTGAAGGTATGAAGGTGCTAATGCAAGGCGCGGTAAAAATGCGACACTTGATAATTGTTTCGTTCTTAATCTGCGATGGAGTGGCAATGCGAGCTACAGTGACGAAAGTGGGCAGATGATGGGATGACGCGATACGATCAGTCTTGGAGTTGGGGTAATTGATAGATATGCGGTTCAGCGCGTCAAGCTTCACCTCCACTTTAGCATTAGAGTATGCGAGCCTGCCTGGGTGCCCCTCAGGAACCCATTAGCGTAGCTCTAGCCGCCTACAGCACAGGGCAAACCTGTCGTAGCTTCCTGGCTAGGTGCACTATAGCACCGTGCCACGGCTGTGAAACAGTATAGAATCGTCAATTTTGACACACATTTACTGTATACCTGGTTAGCCTCCTAATCCAGATTGGTACTGCAACCGCTACTTTATTTGCATGCTAGCGAATGTCGCTTGATGCCGTTCTCCCACTATTAACCCCAACTTTAAGATTCTTCCGTGGGCAATACCGGGTAACTGTTGTATGAGCCTCAAATAACACGTCTTATTCCGACAGCAGAGAGCGAAGCCGCAGTGTTAGCACCAAAATGTCGGCGTCACACGCCACTCTGAGCGCCGCAGCCGACGACCGTAAGGCGCGTCTGGCAAAGCTCAAAACCTTGAAGCGCAAACAACCAACAGACGAAATTGTCGCGCCCGAATCAGAGCGCTCAGCGTCGCCGCCTGTCGAGACCGATATCTCAGCCCGTATTTTGTCCGGTCGCAACTATGATGCCGAGACAAGGGGCCCTAAACTGGGCTTTGAGGCTCCTCCTACACTAGGAATGGAGGGTCCTACGCTAGAAGAACAAGCCGCTCTTGTTGAGGAAGAAACAAGGAAAAAAGCCGCCGAGGACGCGAAGGACGACCAGGGAATCGATCTGTTCAAACTACAACCTAAAAAGCCTAATTGGGACCTCAAGAGAGATTTGGAGAAGAAACTCGAAGTGTTGAACGTGCGTACGGACAATGCGATTGCGAAGCTAGTTAGGGAGCGTATTGCAAATGCGCAAGCTGCAGCTAGGAAGTCAGCGCAGCCCAGTACTGCCGATGGCGATGATGGCAGTGCGGAAGCTGCGGGTATGGACGGTGTTGCACTTGTTGAAGGGCTGCGGGTACGAGAGCGGGAGGAGGAAGAAGAGGAGCGCAAGGAACGCGAAGATGAAGATCTGGCGTAGGACGACACGGGTGGATGATTTGCATTGGCACGGCGTTCGGTCACTGGCATTCTTTGGCATTATTCAAAAAGAAGGCTACTTCACTGGTTGTGCGTAGACTTATTTATGATTGGTCTGTTCAGAGTAGGTAAAATCTATGATACCCTTTACAATTACCGACCAAGATTCATTGCTTGTGTGAGAGCCAACCGCTTTGAAAACGGGCTCAGACTTCGGTCCCTGGGATCTTGTCTTGGTGGCCTTCCCCTCTGATCGCGATCATCCCTACGACGGGGATTTGCGGGCCTGTCATACCGCGACAATTCACCATCGTATCTATGGGCGTGCTGGGGAGATCTTGAGCGGAACTGTCTCCTAGTGTCTGGCCGAGGTGATCGACTTGGACTCCGTGAATACCTTCTCCGTCGCCCCTCTCCGTGCCGGTGGTCCGTCTGATCTTGAGAGCGACTCTGGGGCGGACTATGATCACGACTTGGTGATCGTGTTTGGTGTCTGGGCGAATCGGATGGAAATCTATCTCTACTATGTCTTTCTGGGCTGGAGGAATGTCGCCTATCATAGTCACTTGCCGAATCCACAGATCCTCTTCTCGAAGGCCTTCGTGTTGGTGACGGACTTCGGACGGATCTGCTTGGTCTTGGAGGGGACACAGATCCTCTCCTATGCGCGGGCGATGAAGGTCCCCTAGTTGAAATTGTAGACACAGAATCGTAAGACGTTGACCTTCCACGAACCGGTACATCATTGTCCCTATCATCGTCTTCTTCCAAAGCTTGCTTCCTGGCCCTCTCTGTTTCTCTTTTCGCCAACTGTTCGTCGGCTAAGCCTTTCCTGTATTTCTGTTAGAGGGACCCCCTATGTACCGAGAACTGGACTCACGTCTTTGGTAAGGGATCTATAGTATCACTAGCTAACTTGGGCACAAGCTTTGGGTTGAACAGCTGTTGTGTTCGTGATGGCCTTGGAATATATGGCCTCTCTTGTGCCGAGGCCTTGCACTCATATGAATAGTGACGTGCTAAGATTGTAAGCTTAAGCATAGAACATTTGAGCCAACTGACTTATCTCTTTTGAGGCACTTTTGGCACTGAACATTGGCCGGCGTGGTCTTCGATGGACCTCTTCGATACATGATGGGAGTGAGCACGAAAGGCTCTGAGAATTGGAGTGACGCTGCAGGTACACGAAGCTTAGAATATATTTAGACCGTGCCTAATCGGGTCGACCCTTTCGATGCAGAACGGTCTGCTGCCGAATCAAAAATAGACAGCTGCAGTTTCTTCACCCCCCTCTGTCCGTTCGTCTGATGCATGCGATGCTGCTTCTGGAGTCGTTCACCTATAGGCTATTGGAGGTTGAAGTTGGGTGTGGCAGTGTTGGCGACCATCAGCCACAACTGGGTTACCATTTCCTAGTTGTAAATAGGAAGTACTGCTGACACAGTTGTCAAGTGGATACACAGTAAAATCCATGTCTGTGCATATAGGGCTCGGGGTTGCTTACAGCGTACAGCAGACCTGTAGCAAGACAGTGAGGTTGCTGCCAGTTTCCTCAAGGTTGGACAGAGTTGGACCCGCAAGTACCCCAATTTAGATACTATACGCACTGTATGCTATACTTAGCCAGTACCTACATCGGTGCATACCACTCTACGTACAGGGGGCTTGCAGCCTTCTCCTACCTACTTTTAATCGTCTCTCCACAACTACCTTTACGACTTTCTGAATAACTACCACACAATGACTTGGCCTCCACCCATCTCTAATAATAATAATAAAAGTTGATCCGGCTTGCTTCTCCTATCGACCATTCGCCCGGTTGACTTGGCCATACAGAATACGCCCGAAAAACAGGATTGGGGCCTGCATCCGCTACCCACTGAGGCGACAGCAGGCGCGCTATATCGATTGACAGGCCTGTTCGAAGTGTCGTCTCTGGTCAATGCCAGCCTCGCATTGTCTCATCTTTTAAGCCTGGCTTCTTTTCTCCCTCTTCAGCGTTTTGCGTTTCCCGCCACAATAAAACACAGTCCAAACCAACATTAAAATCTTGATTGATCGCGAGTTATTGTTGGCTGCCTTCATTCGCTCGCCGCGGAATTACTTGTGCAACCCGGAGAGTCTTTGTTGGCCAATCCCTCCACTACATACAAGATTTACCTTGCCCTACCTCTCCGGCTGCTGTTGCTGACCAGCAATTCTACCTATTTGGTCTCCAACTTTCTTCCATCGAACTCTGGCGTCCGCCGCTGTGCGTCTTTTCCGCGGCCTCTTAAGACTTGGAATCGCTTGCGGTCGTAATATCTACCCCACATAGGCAGGGCACACGATAATTTCAACAACCTGCCGATCTCGAGATACACTCTACGACAATGATTAGCCGCATTTTCATCTCCTCGCGGGTTGCGCTGATTCACACCATTTCCTGATCTCGGATATCTCAACGTCCTTGTACGCCTGCATCTACAAGTCGCAAGCTTGGTTTTGGCGGTTCCATTCGAGTTTTCGTGCGAGACCACTTGCGCCTCTCCTTTTCCGTAATTACAGAGAACATACTGTTACAGCGCTGTCTGGAACTACAAGGCCTCTGAGTTATGGCTACCGCGCCTCCAGCCCCGGCTTCCAAGAAGCTGTCTTTCGCCAAGGTTGGTTAATCGGATCAGTCCATCCGATGTGTTATGATACATACATAAACCGGGCAATTTGTTATTAACTATGTTTGTAGGTCCTTGCATCCCACCCTAAGGAGTTTCCTTCTCCTGCACCTGTCCCCCGTGTCGCTGTACCGAACATGGATCGTCGGGCGCAGGCTACTACCACCGCCACAACTGTCGCAAACGCTAGGTTTGCCGCCCCAATTATGCTAACAAGTGCAACGCCCTCTACCCAGGCCCCTTCAATGCGAGTCGAAAATGTGGCACCTACTCGTCAACGTGGCGAGATAACTCCTGGGGACGATGCACCCAAGGAGTCTAATACTCCGTCTATGAACACCAGCACAACTTCTACACCAAGCTTAGTCGTGAATGGCTCTTCATCTTTAGTAGTAGAGTCGCAGAGCAAAGCTGAAAACGGTGCTTCTATGTCGGATGATGTCTCGCAACGAGCAGATTCTAATTCAGAGATGGGAACAAAGGCACCAAGTCTAGATGGCAAGAGCTTCACATCCGGGACAACCTTTGCTTTAGACGAAAAAGAATCTCTTCGTCCTGATGATAGTGCAAGTGTTAAAGCGGGAGCTGACGATGACGAGGCCTTTTCTGTTAGGAGCTCATTGCTTGCAACTTCTAGAATGGGCTCTGAAAACGCGCGTATCCATCGTCTCAGAATCGGAGATATGCCAGAAAAGAGAATTGTCCAAATTCTCCCAGAAGCTCGGGACGAAGTGCTTGCAACTCCGCAGAGTGGAACGTCAAACCAGCAGCCACCTGCTGAGCAACCTCAGACATTGGGTGGGTCAAATGCGCCAAGTGATGCCTTCAACTCCATATATGGGAAGAACCCGGATGAAAAGTTATTGGAGGCAATGAAGTCGCCGAAAGACCGTATCTTCCTCTTGAAGCTCGAACAAGATGTAATCAACTTTGTACTATCATCGAAGTATGTGACCCCGGGAGGAATGGTGCACATCGCAACTTTCGGCTAACGTGGTCCCAGGGAACCCTACATGGATCTTCCTCCTAACAATTCTTTTTGTAGAATGTTGACGCATAAACTAGCCGATTATTATCATATGACGCATTCTTTCGAAGCGGTCCAAGGCGCTGTGCGCATTTACAGAACTCCCTTCTGTCGAGTTCCTCCTTCGCTTGCAAGCATAATAGAAAATAAGGCAGAGGAAGCCCCAAAGACTCCACCTCCAGCGGTGTTACCAAAGAAGATCATGCGGCGTGGCGAGGAGGGTGGATCCGGCCAAGTTAGTACCAGCGCGTCTAAAGCTACATCCGAAGTTGGTAGCGATGGTAAAGACAAAACTCTTGCTAAGGAGAAGTAAGTAGAATTCTTCATCTGAGCGCAAGATCTGGTGTGCTAACTGCGACTCAGAATGACTCGAGAAGAACGTGAAGAGGCCTACAAGATAGCCAGAGAGCGGATTTTTGGCAGTAGCACGGAAAAACCGATAGAGCCAGGAACAGGTACAATACGGAACAATCTGTTGTTCGAGTGCTCGCTAACTCGTGACTAGATAACGGTGATGCGAACGGGGTGTCCCGTGCCAGTTCTGTGTCGACTAAAGACAAGTCTAATCTGGGGAAAAGAGGGAAGACAGGCAAGCAACGCCGAGATGACTCGGAGAGCTTTGATTCGCGCTCCCAGTACATCAGATATTTCCCACCCCCGCCTCAGATGTCGCCCTACGAGTATGGCCCCGCGAATATCCAGTACGGCGTTCAAGGCCAGCAGCAATACCAATACCAACTGCCTCCAGCCCCAGTATATCAGGCGGCGCCGCAAGGATACCCTCCAATGATGCCGAACAACGGCTACCAGCAATACGCAAATGTACCAATTGTCAGCAATTTTGTAGCTCATGATGTCCATGACACTCGCTAACGTTGTTGCAGTATCCCCCTCAAAACCAGTCTCTGCCACCTCGCTATCCTTCAACCACTTCATCCATGGGAGCCAGTTATGGCCCCCCGGCTCAATCCACGCCCCAACAGTCTTGGCAACCCATCTATAACCAGACTCCCCCGCCTACTCATTATCAGAACCGTGGCTCGCAACCTCAGGGCCAGGGTAATGCTGGCCAAATGGTTATACCGTATGCGTATGGACAACTCCCGGCCAATGCAAATCCACATGATCCCAAGAGCCAACATCCTATCCCTGGAAGCTACAACCGTCACGCTTTCAACCCCAAAACCCAATCATTCGTACCAAGTAACGGGATCAGCCCGGTTCAGCCACCGATGGGGCCCTATAATATGGCGGTACCTCATGGCAGTCCGCAGATTGGTCCGGGCTCACCACACCTGGGTTATGCTGGCTATAGTTCACCTGCTCCACCTCAGCCTTACATGGGCGGTCCGGGGTATGGCATGAGCCGCCAGAGCTCTAACAACTCCCTGCCGCCGTACCATGCGCCTCACCATCTCCCTCAGCATCCGCAGGCACATGTTACCCATATGCCCAACAAACCGGGTGCGCCACCTCAAGGACCGTCAGCCGGGGTCGGTCAGACGTTTAGTCACCTCCCTAATTACGGAAATCCCGCCACACTCCCCCAGAAACCGCCGACTAGCATCTAGAAGATACAGACCTACGGCATGCATAGCATATGAGAGCAAAGCATTAGTGGTGTTTTATGTTTCAACGGGCGACAACCCACTTTCAAGAATGGATGGATAAAAAGGTATACCACAAAGATTGATGACTACTACGGGCGTACATCGGGCCGGGTGGTTTTACCATTGCAGCATAGGTCATCATTGGCGGGAGTTCTGGGCGAGAGGGAGTAACTGATGATTGGCCTCGTTTCCTATTGTTTAAATCTGCACCTCCCTTGGGCTACTGAGATGAATGGGGGGCCCCGGCCTCCTGTCTCACAAGTTTGCCAAGAAGTGCGCGGCCGCAAGGTTCTTGCTGTTGGGTTATATTTCCTCGAAATGATGAAAAGACGGGAAGACGAAAAGGACGAGCCATGTACGCATAGGTGCAAGGGTAGGTTGGCGCACGTGGACCTAGTGAAGGGATCCGGTGTTGGAAGAGTGTGGGAAGATTTGGCTTGAGTGCTTTCTAGATTACGACCAGACGGACAGAGACACCTCGACCTCACGACTCTATACTATCTATCTATGGCTGCGGATAAGGGCGGCCTCATAGCGTTTGCTAAGCATGATGCATAATAATGGAAAATCTTTCTTCTCTGGACTTGACAGGGTTTATATATGATCATAGGTTGATGTGCTGGACACTATTTAGTACTTACCTACCTGCTTGACATGGCAATCTTTACTAGTACACCAAGTTGGCTTCGTAAGCTAAACTGTTGAAGATACTGTAAGAAGTTGTGTTTTGAGCACTTGCTTGCTTTCTAATACCTGGGGGCTGGCGATAAGTCAGTTCAACTTTGGTGATCTGAGGAATTTCCATACTTAGCACCACTTCTGCGCATGACCCCCTCAAGCAGCAAGATCAGCAAGATCAAACTGACTCAAGTTCCCGCCCTACTGGCGCAATGGTTAGCGCGCTTGACTTCTAAATCTGAAATATTGAGTAGAGGTATCAAGAGGTTGCGAGTTCGAGTCTCGCGTGGGGTTTTACACACACTCGCTCCTTTTTGGTCTTAGCGTTTATGCTATGCTATGCTATGCTATGCTATGCTCGACTTTTTTGCATGGCATTGCATGGGACATGGCAAACAAGGGGCAAGGGCAGCGTGCGCACATATTGAATGTGCATGCATGTTTGAATAAAGGCATGACCTTTTTTTTGTTAGGTTACCTACTGCATGTGACGTGACATTACACGTAAAGTTGACTAGCTTAAGTATCTAAGGTTAGGTTAGTTATGTTATGTTAGGTAACAAAATGTTAGGACAGTAAACGCATGGCGTTGATATTGTTGTTTTGGCAAATGTTAGGTTAGCTGTGCCAGGACTAAGATAATAACTACATGAGCATTCAAGTTCATTCGTTGCACAACTACCTACCTACTAGTAGGCAGCTTTTGCACCCATGGACCAACACAAAAACCGGCACAATGGTATTGTTAGTTAGTCTACATAATTTCTAACAGGTTTCTACCAATAGAACATACAAGGAAAAGAGAAGGTGATGTTTTGGTCCGTCAACCTTGGGTCTCGGGTGTTTAACATACAAGGGCTGGGACTACGCATACTGGCAAAATGCCAACCAGCTACAATCGATGATGAGATAGGGGCACCTTTTTGCTAATTCTGTCGTTTGATATACTGATACCTTTTGAGACTCAGTTGACACCTCATATTGTAATATAAAGCCATGATGATTTCAAGTGTTTTTGTATTGGTTTCCTCAGGGGCGTCCCGTCTATACTATGGGCCTTCCAAACCAGATTGAACGCCGGTATTAGTGATGCCTTCTGCTCTTTTCTCTTTCCGGAAACTCCAGGGTCTCCTCGTAATCATATATGCGTGTCTGGTTCGGTTGAACAAGCCCCTGTCGCTTTCTTCTTGGGCCTGGAACCATAAAACTCCTGGTCATCGATCATGTTGTCCCTTGAAGATAAGTTTCAAGTCGAAATACATGCCCTATTTGTCGGGCAGTGCTGATGATCCATACAATTGTATGTTCTCGCATGCCCTGGTTAATATTCCTCAACTAGTCTATCCGGGTTACGGTTTCACTCAACAGGTTCCCTGGGTTCTCTAGGTTCTCTAGGTTCCCTAGGTTCACGCTGTTGTCCGCCACCCCGGCCGCCGCCTCGGCCACCTCGCTTACCACCACGTCCACCGCGATCTCCGCGCTCAGGTCGCTCTCCCTTCTCACCCTCCTTAGCGTCCTTGTCGCCATCAGCAAGGACAGCAGTAGCAAGCTTTTGGCTCAAGTCGATTTGCGTACGGATGCTATTGGCAAGATAGCTGACCATCAGGACATCCTGAATGTGGTTGTTGAAGTCGGCCTCGATTTGGACGGGGTCAACCTTGGGTGCTAGCGCCAAAGCGCCCATCAGATACTGGCCAAGGGCGTTATTGGGCTCCTGCTCCTCGTCGATGATAGCGCTGACGAACTCGGAAACACGGTCTAGAAGGTCTGTGGTGTGCTCCAGGCTGCGGGTGAGGGACTCGATGTCGGTGCCGATAGGGGCGGAGCGATTCTCCTTCTCTTTAGCGCTTGAGATCAAGTCCAGCGCGGACCGCTCTGCTTCGTTGTATGCAAGCTTGTGCGGCACCTGGATGAAGAGGCAGCTCTCGGCCGCACGATCGGCAGTGACAGCCACGGGGGACGAGATGTAGGCGCGCAGCTCGAGATCCGAGCCGGGCTCGGTGGACACGGTCAAGTGTACAGCCGGGTGAGGGAATGTTCCTGTCTCGGGGGAGGCAAAGAAATTCTGGATCAAGGCGCTGAAGCTGTTGAGCTCGGGAGAAGTCGTATACCATCCTAACAGAGTTTCGCGCGGGTTGGCCTTGAGATGAAGCGATAGCATGTTCTTCTGATATTCCACGTCCACCTCAACCTGATCCTCGTTCTCAGTGTGAGGGATGGCGAAGGATGAGACCACCGACACCTCACTTCCATCTTCAGACCGTGTGCCTATCAGAGCGCCAATCACTCGGGATGAGGTGGTAGGGGTTGCCGGGACATCGCGACGGACAGCGTGGTCTAGTATAGAGAAGATGGCCTACAGCAGATAGGAACAAGGTCAGTCAGTCAGTCAGTCGGTCGGCAAATAGGACTAGGGACTATAACGGCTAGGGATAGCATTAAACCAAGGGTATATAGACGTACTTGAGGCTGGATGTTGACGTAGAGCGGGGAAAGGGTGTTCTGATAGTGATATGAAGAGGGCGCCAGAGGCCGGGACAGGTGAAGAAACGACCCTGGATCTACGGAAGCCATGATTGCAATGATGTCGTTGCAATGGTGTCGTGGCAACAGGAATTGGGTGTGGGCTGATGAGGCGTGAGGCCGGGAGAAGACCTGAAGAGCTGAGGCTAACAAGAATAATCTCTTTTTGCCCGTTCTCGCTTTCCAACTTCTTAGATCGATGGGTCGCTTGTCACTTCCCCCAAAGCCGCCTTGGGAATTTTCAGAATTCTTGTGGGATTGGTGGGGCTCAGTGCATTTGCTTGGGTGCGAAAGCGATTTTGGAGGGGAGTTAACAGACGATAGGCAGATTACGCTAAGATAAGGGAATGAGCTAACCTATAACAGCTAGTAAGGTACTCTTTAAACACACTAACCTGGGTAATTGGAATACTTGCGGTACAGATGTACAACGTACAGTACAGATTTATTAGTATCTATTTGGGTGCTTACCTAACAGACTCACCCATACAATCCCCAGTACCTGTGGCTTAACATTTAGACAATTGTGGCTCGATTCCGCGGATCCATATAACTTTTTTATATCAAAGATACCTGTTGGTATGTAAAGCAGAAAGCAAACTTAGCTGCGTGGTCATTATTCCTAATTCTATCTCTGACTTTAATTTTTAATAATACACCTGTTCTGACGAGTTGGTAAATTCTGCTCACCAAAAATGCCGTCGAGAGGCAAATTCTCAGGGCGCGGTGGATCTGTAAGAGGCCGAGGAGGAAGAGGGAGAGGGAGCGGGAAAAGGAGTTTTGGAGGAGCACCAAAATTCAAGACAGTAAGACTTGAAGAAGTCGAGTGAGTAAAATTAGGAACTCTATTATGGAACTCTTACTTATCCTCATATAGGGAATCCGGGAGTGAAGATACTGCTGAAGAAGCCGAATCGGATTCTGAAGATGAGAGTGTGGCCTCCGGATCAGACACTGAGGAAAAGCCGGCAGCCAATCAGCCATACCTAGCCCTATTGGAGAGTTTGACGAAAGATTCTGTGTCCAGCTCAGCTCCCAGCGCAAAACGCAGAAAACTAGATCATGAACCTAAGCAGCAACAGATACCTGCTCCCGTTCAGGAAGAAGAGGACATAAACTCGGGTGATGAGCAGGAAGATATCGACCATGTTGAGGAGCCTGAAGAGGGACCAGGTCATGAGGATGAACAAGTTGATGAAGATAGTGATGACGACGACATACCTGACGCCTCAGACCCCTTTGAAACTCACTTTGTCAACCCTGACAGCATAGAATACAATATTCGCTTGAAGGGTATTCAGTCAAATACCCACCAATCTAAACAGCTCGAGAAAAATAGTTGGCGCGTTCTCAGAAGCATCCCTGGCCCAGAATCTGATCGGACAAATCAACAACTTACAACTTTCCAAGGGCCGTCTAGCTTGAAACTCAAGCACAGGCTCATCGAGACTTCGCAAAAACAGAGGCCAACATTTGACAAGCTGGAGCAAGTTCTATACCCTGTTACATTTGGATATCAAGATCTCTTGTTCTGCGGCCGAAATGCCAACAACTCCGAGAACCTGAGGCGGATGGCGTGTCTTCACGCCGTAAACCATGTGTTCAAGTAAGTTTTGTAGACCCGGTTGTTGATGAAGAAACATGGCTAATTTGGCGAAGAACACGAGATCGTGTAATTAAGAATAATGCAAAACTCGCCAAAGAAGGCGAAGAAACAGACTTTGAGCCTCGGGATCAAGGATTTACTCGACCCAAGATCCTCATGATTGTACCTACGCGCGAGGCCGCTGTTAAAGTAGTAAACTCAATCTGTTCTCTCTGCGAGCCTGATCAACAGGAGAACCGCAAGCGTTTCGACGAGTCATATATCGACCGAGAAACAAAATTCTCGTCGGACAAGCCGGCTGACTTCCGGGAGCTGTTCGAAGGCAACGACGACGACATGTTCCGCATCGGCATCAAGTTCACACGGAAAACAATCAAATACTTCGCGCAATTCTACAATAGCGATATCCTGTTAGCCAGTCCGCTCGGTCTACGCATGGCGATCGGCGCGGAGGAGGACAAGAAGAAGATGGACTACGACTTCCTCAGCTCGATCGAGGTGGTAGTCGTCGACCACGCCGACGCGCTACTGAACCAGAACTGGGAGCACGTCGAGTACATCTTCGACCACCTCAACAAGCAGCCGCGCGAGGCACACGGGTGCGACTTCAGCCGCGTGCGCGAGTGGTACCTCGACAACCAGGCCGACCACTTCCGACAGACGCTCATCTTCTCCGCCTTCAACACGCCCGAGCTGGCGGAGCTGCACCGACGCGGCAAGAACTGGGCCGGCCGTCTGCGCATCCAGCCCGAGTACCACGGCGTGATCCAGGAACTGGCGCCCGTGAAGGCGAAACAGACATTCTCGCGCTTCGACGCTCCCTCCATCGCCGACGAGCCCGACGCGCGTTTTGCGTACTTCACCAGCGCCGTGATCCCCTCTCTCCTCAAACTCGCAAGCCGTAAAGGTTCGAAGGGCAGTAGTTCAGGCGGCGATGGCGCGGGAGGGGGGACACTGATTTTCATCCCCTCATACCTGGACTTCGTGCGCGTGCGGAACTACTTCTCCACGTCCGACGCCATGGAGACGCTGTCGTTCGGCGCCATCTCCGAGTACGCGGACGTGCGGGAGGCGTCGCGGGCGCGTTCGCACTTCCTCTCGGGTCGCCACAAGGTCCTGCTTTATACGGAGCGCGCGCACCACTTCCGCCGGTACGTTATCCCGGGCGTGCGCCGCGTCATCATGTACGGGTTGCCTGACAACCCGCTCTTCTACCGCGAGATTGTGGCGGGCTACCTGGCTAAGAGCGAGCAGGACATGCGCCTAGAGCCCGGGCGCGGGTCCGTGCGTGTCATGTTCTCTAAGTACGATGTGTTGAAGCTGGAGAGGGTTGTTGGGTCCAAGAGAGTGGGCAAGATGGTTCGTGAGCGTGGCGATACGTTTGATTTTATATAGACATGGGGAACTGGGCGTAGTAGCAGTATAAAGCCCGGTGTATCCAAAAAGTATTATTTGTGTATTGGTTTTCTTAAAAGATATCACCTGAGCGATCCTCTGACGTATATAGGCAGGCTGGTTACAAAAGTTCATAGAAATTGAGGAGCCATTTGGGTCACTCCATATCATCGATGTTCCTTTTATGGTATTTTGACACATCGAATTTGCAAAGATTGATGTATGATCTAGGAGAGGCCAATATCCGGTGGCCCCTTCCCCTAATAATGTACAGTCTTTATTTGTACAGTTTGCCCCCAGAAACCAGGGCTATACAGGTAGGGACGTATAGACTACTACCCTCGTACACGGTCTTATATCCTCGATATCAGGTTGACCATATTTGCCCTTTGTGGAGCAGAAAAGTAAAGCCCATCCATTCTTCGCTCGCCACAAGCTCCACACCCCCGATCACGCACAGTTTCCTCTCTCACCGTCCCTCATTCAATACATATGTATATTTCACGCAGCAGCTACCTCAACCTCCTTCTTCGCCTTCTTCGGATTCTTCACACCCGCCAGGTTTAACTTTCCCAACCTCGTCACCATGGCCTCGAACGTCTGCTCGCCGTCCTTCCTGAATCGAGTGACCTTCTTCTTGTTCTGGAGCGTCAGCTCGTTGGGCCGACGGCCGAGCGCCCTATCCCTGGCCATGGTGGCCGCCGTCATAGCGAACCGCATGTCCTTTGGGCCGTCGACGAACTCGAGGATCGCAGAGTCGCCCTGGTCGTACTTTGATTTGGGCTCGGTCCGCAACACGCGTGTATATCCGCCGGGACGGTTCAGGTACCGCTGGCGCAGCTCGCCGAAGACTTTGTGGAGGAGTTTGTGGGGGGTCTGTTGGGAAAGAATGCTTTGTTAGCCTTTCAACTGTTCATACTGCTTGCTGATTGCTAGGGATAAGATTCGGTCGGGCAGTGATAAGAGGGCCATCTCTTCTTTCTCAATGTGCGCAATCGGACTCCGTCCATTTTGCAACTATCCCGATCCAACGTTCCACAATGCCTTGCCTCATAACTTCCTGTCCGAAGAACAAACAGAAATGGCGAAAGAAAATGGACCACGTACGAATAATATAGCGGTAACATTCCGTCTGCTGGGTTCATTATTTCTCTTCGCCAGTGTAATCAACTTCTCGGCCAGACGCTGGGCCTCCTTGGCCTTGGGCCATGTGGTTTGGATGGCCTCGTGCTTCACGAGGGACGTGACGAGATTGCGCAATAAGGCTTTTCGGTGTGCTGAGTCTCGGCTCAGGTGGCGGTATTTGACGAGACCTCCCGCCATTGTATCGAGTTGTTCGGACGGTTAGCGGGGGGACTCGAAATTTGCGATAATGCGGGAGTGGTAGGTAGATGTCGGTTTTGTAGCTTTAAGGATTTTAATGCTAGATGTGATTATTGATTGTATAGTAGAATGTCGTTGTACTGAAAGAGGTTAATTAATTTTCTAGGTCTTGGCGCGGTCCCGGTTGAGCTCTGGTTGGCCCCCCCCCCCCTTACCGGTCGGTACCTGAACATGCTCTAAGGTAACCGCAACTCCCACGGTGCTGCCCGCGCAACTTTCGTCATTCAACGCCAGTGACCAACATCCGCTTCGCTGCGTCTTGATTACAACTTGAAAGAGCAATTAGCAGCAATTGGGCTCTCTCTGTGTTGACTAAGCTTTATTTGAGGAGAAACTAGCAAACATATCCAACCGTAACGCTCTATTTTCATTTAAGGGCTCATTGGTTCCAACTCATCAGCTGCGCCCTAGTGCGCATACCATCTTACAGTCGCCAGTTTTCCTCTGCTCGCTATGGGGTTCACAACAGGCTTCGTACGTCGTCCTTACCTTAAGTCCTATATAGCCTCCATATGACCTTAAGAGTATGAGAATCATAAGCTAACTACCGCTCCGACCCACAGACCGGAGGTGTGACCCTCACCCTCGGCGTAGCATACCTGACCATCCTCGCGCACCGCCGCAACCGAGAACAGCAGGCCGCCATCCTGCGCCAGCAGACCTACCTCATCTCTGGGATCACAGACCCCCTACCGCCTAAGCTACCACCCACAAGGGCCGAGCTGGCGGCCATCGAGCGCGCGAACCTGACCGAGGCCGCCAAAGACCGCTGGAACGCCGAGATACAGAACGCCGTGAAATGGGCCCAGACGAAGGACTGGTCGGGCGTCCGGGAGGACCTGGAGTCGGCTGTCAGCAATATTTGGGTCCGCACGCTGGGCAAAGCGCAGGAAGGGGCTGAGATAGCGGAGAAGAAAGGCGCTGCTGCTGCCCAGGACCTGACGGGCAGGACGAAGGCGGAAGTACGCGAAAAGACTGACAGCGTAGCTGCGGCTGCAAGATCTACTTATGCCGATGCTAAGGCGAAGAGCGCCTCCGTCGCTACCAAGGCAGAGGAGAAGGCAGAGGTCGCCAAGGGCTCTGTTTTGGGCGCCATAGGAAGGGGTGTTGAGAAGGGTAAGGAGGTTCTCGACAAGGCCAAGTCAGCTGTTGTCGGGACGGAGGAGAAAGTGGAAGCGGCAACATCGAAGCTGTCACCCGTAGAAAAGGCTCTGCAGCAACGGTACGAGGAGCCGAGTGGGTTGAACCAGACTGTGGAGGAGGCCTTGGCCGCGAGATATGTCCCGATCGATCAGAGGGACAACACAAATTTGAGGGCGTTATAGCCTGGCCTGTGAGTCACGAACCTGGAAACGAAAGCTGATAAGATTAATGGAATGGAAGAAAAAGAAAAGGCTGTGCTGTTATACATACATACTCATAGAAGGGCTGTTTAGATTCCGTTTGTATAAATACCCATCATGATTGCATCCCCAAATCTCGAAATTGCAAATAAATTCCAGACAAGTATTCACTAAAATACAGTTTTTTACCTCTTCACCTTATGTCAATTTTATCCGTGTCAGAATCTCCCGGAATAGTTCCAGCATAACTTACCATGGTTAAGCAACGGTTTGTGTGTGACAGTTGATATCGTCTAATTCGCCCTTGGTAATCAATGTCTACTGATTATAAGTATTTCAGTCAAGATCCAATTTCTTGGACGCCTATATATAGAAAACTTCCATCAATGTCAGGCTTGGGGTTCTTTCAAATTATGGGACAACTGCACAAGTTTCCGCTACTCGGAGCATCGTTCGTTGCAATGGGCAACTCGCCAAGTAGAAATAAAAGGCATATCTCTCGCTCATCTCGGACCAGGCACGCACGCTCTCATGACTCCGGCCGTGCGAGCCGTTGCCAGCGTGAAGAGCGCAGGGATAGGAGATCATCACCCAGTCCCGGTTCGGCTAGCAAGGACTCCTCCGTACACCAGTCAATGAACGACAGACGAAGAACAAGAACAAGAGCGAGAACAAGCCAGCTGCCATCTCGACATGGCCTTGGAGGTGGACAAGGGGCTAGCGACTCAGACCATCTTTCCGGCGGGTTGTTTGGAAGCAGACAAGCCGACACTCCCCAACCTTCCAGTGCTGCAGACAGGCTCGGGGACTCGGGGACGGTTAGACAAGTAGCCAGACCGCCGGATCATCGCTCTGGAGCGTCTTGGACTTGGAGCAGACTACAAGAAACTGATAGCTCAGTAGAACCTACTCCTACTACTACTACTCGTCGCGAAATCTCGCCCTCGCGATCTCACCAGTACTACGAATCTAATACCTCCAGGTCCAAGTCCGACGTCCTACTATCCCATCGCACCTCATCCGGAAGAGTAGCGATACGCCGCAATAGAATAACCGGAAACCTAGAGATCCAGCGTCCGAAGAGGCGAGGGCAAAAGAAGGGGAAGAGAAGACCGTCCTCTTCAATGGAAAAAACATGTGGGATTATGTAGTCTGGGATTGGATTTCTATCTACCTGACGCGCAAAGCCGTAATTGAGTCAGTCACTCGGGATATTGGGGGGGTAGGGTAAGTAGCCGGTCACTCTTTCCCTGCTATTATTGCACAAGATGAAGATTCTTTTATTAGTGAAAGGGGAGGGCAGAGGTCTTACTCGATGAACGAAGTTCAGTAACACTAGTGAAGAAGAAAAAAAAAAGAGGAAAAGGAAAAGGAAAAAAGACAACTCAGCAGGTGGGATTTTCTGAAGCCAATGATGCGATGCACGGTAGTAGTAAACATCAAGACGGGTAGATTGTTTTCTTTTTAATTGCCCTTTAATTTATTCTACACCTTCGATGCTAATTGAGATAGTCTACACAGATTATGTAGTAATTTGAACATCCACTGCTGAACTCTGAGCTACAGTGACAGCTACAACATCACATAGTTCGGTCTTGACACATGTTGAATGTAACTCTTCAAAATGATGTAATAAGATGTATCATTGCACGGACGAGGCATGAAATGCCATCAAACAAGCTATGTAAGTGTTAGAAGAAGCCGTATATTCAAGTATCATCACTGCCATAAATGTCGTAGGCCTTATTGGAGAAGGTAAGTAAAGTTGCAGATTAAAACCGCCGTGTAGTCAACGGACTTCAGTGAAAGAAGGTATTCCACCCAGACACAGGAAAATTCTCCCTTCGTTGGGCCATATTGTTCGTGGGCCACCGCCAGTAGCGCACGGGTAAAATAGGGGAAATGAATCAAACAGGACAAAGTAGAAGTGGTATCAATAAAGTTCTTTATGACAGAATATCTTGCGCCGTTGACCTTTGGCCTTTCCTTTTAGACATTGTAATGGAGAACGCAGTTGTGATGTACATTCGACGGATCCGACATCTGCCTTCTATTTAGATGTTTGCTAGTTTCAGTATTCAGTCTCACATAAGCAAATCAAAGCTTAGAGTAAAGACTCATGACAGAAGGGGTAGAGCGGAGTGCTGGAGTTGGCTTAATAAGCCGCTGACTTCTTGCGCCGGTCGAATATCCGCGAGAAGCCGCCAGTCGATTTATCCTCGGTAGAGGATGCCATTGCTGTGAAGGAGGGCGGCGGCGCCGAATCTCGGAGGAAATCGGCAAGGTCTGCCGTCTGAGACCTATTTGTGACCGCTTCTCGAGGCTCGAACTTTTTCATGGGAACGCGTCCATATGAAGTATTCCTGGGTAAGTTCGGCGATGTGATGGACGAGCTATATCTACTTGTCATAGCTGGGATGACGATAGGAGTATGTGTGACCCTTGGGCCCGTCCGGCTGTTCACACTCCGACTATCAGACATGCTTGATCCTTTCCGACTGTGACTGGAGCCGTTCAAACCAGCCGATGGACCGGATCTCAGTCTTGCTATCAAATTTGGCGCGCTGGACTTCTTCTTTGGTACAACGACCGGCTGAGTCACGGGCTCTGGGGGAGGTGGATAATTGTTCAAGAAGTCAATCAAACTCTCCTCCTGTCTAGACCGTGCCTTGGGAGTCATATCGTAGTCCTCATCATCTTCATCGCTGAAGTCGATTGCATATGGGTCCTGGGCCCGGCGTCGGGTTCGCTTTGGCATCATATCATCTTCGTCGAAATTATTGGCAACAGGAGGCTGCTGTCTGCTCGATTTGTTTAGAAGGGCGCTTTGCGAGTTCATCGAAGATGGGGCTGACGACTCGGTTATATTTGTCGATGCGAGACTCGTTCGGACGTTCGGGATAATCGCGTCCACCGCCTTGCCACCAACAGCACTGGTCATATACTCCGAGTCCTGTGTGTTTCGAAACGGCGCGACGGTGCGAGGAATGCGATGGCCATTACCATTGGCGGCTGGAGGTCCTCGTCTAATGAAGTCAATCAGTTCGGAGCTTTCGTTGGATGTATTAACAACAGCATCCCTGGCTTGAAGTTTAGGCCCTCGTCGAACTTCCATGCTAGAGCTCGTTTTGACGGATACAGGTGCAACTGTCGCTCGCGTGGTCGCGTTTGTAGTGTTCGAGCCGCCCGTAAGTGTTCTGTTCATGTGGGGCACACTCTCCCCTAGCGGTCCAGTAGAGCGAATGAAGTCGGCAAAGTCTTGCATCGATTCTCTCGGAACTCGGGCGTCTCGGGCCTGGGGAGCAGGTCCTGTGCGGTTCCTCGAGGATAGTGGAGGCAGTGCTTTCGAGGCGCCATTGTTGTATTTCCCATTCACCGCCGCGTCAGATGGAGGATGAGAGCTTAAACCAGTAGTTTTCTTAATGGACAGCGATCTCTTGATGGAAGAAGACCGTGAGCGTTCTCCAACACTGCCCTCCTCGCCCCTTCCAGCTGCACGACCAAAGTCCGGACTGCCGTTACGCTGAGAAGTTGGAGACTGTCTCAATGTTAGTACAGGTTCGACTAATGGGTACTGCGTGCTTACGTCAATGTCTCGCATGTTCTCCGGCGTTAAGGTGTACTGCAAGGTTGCATTGCTCTGAATCAACTCCTCAAAATTGCGGGCCATATCGGCAGGGCGACTAAGGTTACTGTCTTCAGATGTGCGCTTCGCCTTAAATCTTGTCGACGACGGGGATTCCGGATACATAGGACGCGATACTTTTGGTGATTCGGGGGACGCACGCTGAACAGGTGCTGGCGGCACGTAAGCGGGTCTGCTCGTGCTCCTCTCTGGTAAGGTCGGCATTGGCGGATTTCTCATCCCGTTCATCGGCCTCTGATAAACATCGTGACGTTCCTCCTCGAGTAGGTTTCCGGCGCTGATTATAGTCACCGTGGTGGGCGTTATTGCATGTACTGGTCCTGAAATTATCGGTTTTGGAGGTGAACGATTGCGCGGAGGTGGTGCGAGTGTCACGCTAGCAGTTCGGAACCCCTCGGCAGATGGCGACACAGCTCCCACTGTAGACTTTGTAACGGGCACGATAGGTGTCGTGTTGGCGTCGTTCTCTTCAACAATAGGGGGTGTTCGAGCCGCACTTCCCTCACGAGAGGCGCTGAACGAGCGGAGACTGGGACTTAGTGAGTCTACTTCGATGGAGCTAGGTCGCGATCGCGGTGCTTGAACTTCAATCACTCGGACAGAGCGGACGCTATTGGATCTGGTGTGTATGACTGAAGGGGATCTCCCAGACTCCGAGGCTGACGGCGAGCTCCGCCCTCCAATAGATATCCGCGATGAGGTCAAAATCTCCGGTTCTTCTATGAACTCTTCAATCTCACTGTCTGCATCATAATCCTCCATCTGATCACTCTCATTGTCCTCGATCTCAGTGAGAGACGTGACGCTTGGAGCGGTGCCGCCCACGGTAACTGGCGTATCTTCGATGATAGCATTGTTAGAAGTGACTTTTTCAGTTTCGCCGGTTAGTTCCTCTTCGGCATTGTCCACAGGCTCGGCCTCGGCTTTGGTCTCCAATAAATCGGTTACCTGCGTGATTTGAGCGTTTTCTGGTATTGAGGCCGTCGAAATACGCCAACGCCTCTTCCGGGATGAGAGTGACAAAGAGCGCTTGACCAAAGCTGGAGGGCTGAGCAGGTTCCCACCTGACTGGTAAGCTTGTGCGAACCAGCTTTTTGGACGTGGCCGACGCTTGTCGTCCTCAGAGTCTTTTTCATCGTTATAGGTGGCTTCAGCGTCGCTGTCTGGCAGAGGAACCGTTGCGGGATCGACTACAGTATTCTCGCTTTTAGTGGGGCCGCGGACCTGTTGGGTTTCATGCTGGATATTGCGTGGCGGGCTGGACTGGATTTCCGTCGTATCTGATCCTGGGGATGGCTGGACCTTGGAAATATTGGTGGTGGAGCTCCCGCGCCTGTGATGTGAAACGGCAGTACCACTTGCTGAGCCCCGAGAGAAAGGCCGCGAGAAATTCGCTTCGCTTGGAGACCGTATCCTCTTTTTCCACGCACGCCAAAGTCTACCAAAGGTCCTATCGAGTGCAACGCGCTCCATGTCTAGTTCTTCAACAACAACTCTCTCAGAAACATCGCCTGGTAATCTTGTGCCTTCTTTCAGCTCCTTCTCATATTTTGAACGTAGCCGACTGAAGGCAGCTTGTCCAGCCACGAGGAGAACATGCTCCCCCATAAATTCGAGAATGGATGTAAGGAAAATGGCGACTGCTGGCGACACCAGCTCAGTTAGTGTATCGCCAGCCTCTCCATTTAGATGTTCTTGCTCCATATAATAATCTTCATCCTCCTCTTCCATATCTCCCAGAGAGGAGTAGACCATGCATCGGAGCCGTGTCCGCTTCCATACCAGTTCATTGTCCCAGTCTTTTGACGCCTCCACGGTTCCCGAGCGAGCAATGTTCTCAATCTCTTCGCCACCCAGGTACTCGCTAAGTTCTTGGTCGGCCGCATTGATCACATCTTTGGCGAGCTTCGGCTTAAGGACCTCGGTAACAGCAGATCGTAGTGACGGAAGTGCGGTAGATTTCGCGGTTGCAAGCACATTAAATAGCAGATGGTCGATGAAGTTGTTTGCGAGCTTAAGTGCACCACTAGAAACTAGGGCACTCTCTCCCGAGGGCTCGATGCCCACTTGATCATACCATGTTCCTGCATGCGTATCGTGGTCAAATGTTACGATCTGAGAGGCGGCCGAGGCGGCGATGAAGGCAGCCTCTGGTGAGACAGAAAGAGGTGGCGACATTAGATTGTAGACTGCAATCGTGGACGGCTTGTCGCTAGATATGCTCTGGGTCCGGGAGCGAGAGCGACTGTTGAACGAAGTGCTCGTCATGGTTGCGTCCACTGGAGGAAGCGCATCGGGCGTCATATTTGTCGTGATGGCAGACCCGAAAGGGACGCCTTGGTTTCGCTTAATAGATAGGTGGACGCAGAGGGATGTCCTGCGGCGTCCTGTACAGGAATCCGCAACGGCGTGGATTGGTGTGGATGTTGGCTGAGATTGTCCTATCAGGGTCTGATGCAGGTGCAGCTATAAATCCTTCGCTATTTCAAAAAGGCATCAGTATGGAAGGATTCAGCCGGAAGGAACCACCAAAACAGGAAGGATTAGCATAAACAGAGAGTAAATCGGGATACTGTCGATGAAACGACTCGGGACTTCTTTTTCGAATGCCTTGAACTAAACCAATGGCGGGTAACTGCTGTATACTGGCGGGCAAAAGAGAGAGAAGTTTGTCCAGTGCATCCATTTCACTCGGACGCACCCCAGCAACGCAAACGCAGCCGGATTTTTCAAATGATCTGACCAGCCCCAGCCAGCTGCTGCGGCAAGAGATACGACCACAGAAACGGCGTCGACAGAAGGCAGCAGGTGAGCGAATGCGACATGACAATGTGGTGTAACCACTCGGTCACCGACTTGGGGAAAACGTTCTCATTCCAAGGCCTAAGCAGCACACATGGAAGTGGCTAGGCAGAGAGGAATGCCGTCATAATTTGGCTATGTAGTCATTTGCTACGAGTAAGTACTCGGCAGCAGCAGCCGATAGTAGAATGAGAGCTCTTTAGACACCAGGTAGCTGGGGAATAGGGAGACACGAAAGTTGGGTTAACCATCTATCATGGCCTTATAGTAGCGATTGTGCTTTTAGATATACCAAGGGGGTAAGATGGCAGACATTGGACATATGTTCTGAGCTAAACTCCAGGAAAAGAAAAGAGTATACACGTTAGACAGTTATGAAACGCCATCTTCACATACCTGTTGAGTAGATTTAAAGATGCAGTTGCTCAGGTGTGCCAAATATGTTGAGGCACCGACCGAAGCTCAGCTTCAAGCTAGGTAAACTCACTTTGGGAACACACAAACGGCGCAGTTGGCAAGGTGTACGTGTTTCACGGCTTCATATCGTGAATTGGATCGACACCGGTCGAACACCGAAAGCTGAGGGAGAAAAAAGACGTTGTCGAGTCAAATAAGCGGGCAATTACATGAAGCAGAACAATATGTGTTGAGAAGTTCAAGTATGTTCCCTTTTCTTTCTCTCGCGGGGTGGGATATTTCGACCTGCGACGGACGCTAGACTTCTAGACATGGACAGAGAATTAGAAAGGGACCGTGCAGGGGTTATCCCGGCCGATAATATTCAGATAGGTAATAGTAACTACCACCAGTCCGTATTTGCAGCAGTACTTGTACCAGGGTTGGGACGCAAAAGAGGGCCGACAGGTTACTACGCTGTACGACATACCTACAGCATACAATTTGTGTCATCCGGCTCTGCTTCTAGCCCGTGTGCTGAAATTCTGTGCAGGAGTTAGAAAGGTGCTTCGGTGAAGGGAGTCCTCTAGGCTGATTGATTCACATTCCCTGTTCGCCTCTGAAGCTTGTGTGGGTGGTTACCGAACCTGTCCATTGAAATGTCGTAGCAAGAAGCCCCTGAACCGGGGGTAAAATGTAGAGTCCCGCGCTAATGTGGAATAAGTAGTAGATCCATTACAGAGATCAACTTGCTGCAGCTTGACTTCTGGTTAACGACTGCACACAATCAGCGCCAGTTTCCCGAAGCCTGCCTTATGGGGTATAGCGGCGAACGCTACCACGCGGAAAGCCCGACTAGCGCTATCATGATCTGTGGGGCACTTCCATTCAGAGTTATTACATGACTTTTAAGGGGCAGTAGGTACATGACGCCCACCCAATAGTGTCTATCTTGGTAGCTGATGCCTCTCTAGGGCCTTCCCTCCAGCAAGAGGAGCTACCTACCTCGTAACAATAGGTCCATCATGTATCTACCGACTCTTAGTCCCGTATCGCAGCTTTGGGCTTAGGTGACTTTGCCTAACTGTATTCTAAATAAGCAGTTGTCTAGATAACTATCATGAAGAGCAGTTCGGCAACCGAAAATGTATAGTTGCAAGAAAGCTTGCAAGTTTACTAACTTGAGTATACTAGGTTAGGTATTCGCTTCTCGGCGATTTATTCAGCAAGCTTTCCGGTTTTGGGGAGGAGGGAAATGATTATGATAGGTACCTAAACCCCAGATATTGTATGTAGACATGCACAGCAGCATCCAGCTCTTCACGCAAGAAGATAATAATAGCAGCCACTCGCAGGCAGCTGTGACGCTCAAGAAAGAAGCGCAGTACAGCAATACCTCCATGCCATGCTATCGACACACATTCCTATCCGGCGTCATCCTGCTGTTAACCTTTTTTTTATCTAGGTTGTCCAACACTCCAATTCTATGCTTCCACAAGCCCGAACTTGGAACCCTTTGCATGTGAAGTGGGGACAAAGTCCATAAAGTACAATTGTTTCTTCAGTTGCTGTGCATTATGTGCAATACATACCTATGTACTTACATAGTTACTGCCCCAGTAACCCTTAAAGGGCAGAGAAAACATGATGATTCCTCCAAAGACTATGGCCTCATGAGCGCATCAATATTTTACTGTATAAGCAGTGTTGAAAAAAAGGCATTGTTAGCTACATTAGTCATTGTCACGATTTACCATTCGACCTACGCTCAGTTCCAAAGCAGAGTAGCACCGAAGGTTGAGATAGGATTCCGAACCAGGATCAAACCCACTTTCAGACGAACGCGGCACATACACAGATCAGGGGGCGTAGGTGGCCACTTCAAGAAATGCTACAGTACATGAGCTAGTTCTATGTAGGGTATGTCGAGCAGCTCTTCGAAATCAGTTTGATAATTTGATAACTCTTTGTCTTCCTCTTATTTCTTTCCCTGTCTCCGTTTCTCCGCAGTTTCCTCTCACGAACGCCCTCTATAACGGCTTTCAAGAGAAATGAAAGATGGCAGAATGCCAAGCTCAGCTCTATATGTATAGTCCTTCAGGTAGATACAGATTTTGCCATCCCCACCTCGACTAGTTGCATCTCTGGGCTACATTCCTTTCTTACATGTTACTGCATACCTACGCGAGGCAAGACCGGGGGTCTATATGTGGTTGCGTCGCGAGTAATAGTGCTATGTAGGATCATTTGACTGCAACCCTAATAAGCTGACCTGCGTCAGAAAGAGCATAATAAAAGAAACCCGACCACTTCAGACTGTCACGAGTCCTGTAGTAGTTGAGGATCGACGTACACTCGAATCCTGCCAATGCAATGAGACTCTCTAAGCAGTCTTGGGCTCTACTGTAAATAGTAATAAAAGCACATAACCAGCCTCACCCACCCAGTTTGCTGCTATTACTTACGCTATAGGAAATCTTTAGTAATAGTTGCTGCGCTACTTCTGTACTTACTGCTGTGACTTACCTACTTAATTAACACTGAGTTGCCTCGATGTCAGAAGAGGCAATTTTCTACTACTTACCTATGCAATACCCGTCTAGTCTAGGTCTTCTCTTCTCCATACCTAGCAAATGAAATACACGGTGGTAACTTGCTAACAGCTTTCTCCACGTAAGTAGCGTAGTAATCTTTTGAGCCAATGCTCGATACGGGCCGTCTCAACGATCGTATCGGGCTTGCCAGATGCACTATTGCAAGTGTTATCAAACCTAGGTAGGATCATGTACGTAATCCCTCGACCGATTTCCAGAGAGCAATCTTAAATACAAGATCACAGAACTAACAGCATCCGATTCGCCCTCTCCAGACCTCAAAACCACACATGATCCTCTACTGCTGATATGGTGCAGCAAAATGGTGTTAAAAGTCTACACCTTATATTGTACAGCTGAAGCTTACTCTATGGTCAGCCTACGTTGATTATCTAACCACCTTAGGTACCTAACCTAGGGAGGGAGTCAATTCCAAAAGCCAGGAAACCGACGGGATGGAATAAGAAAACTTCATTGGTGCGCATACCTACCCAGCTTCGTCCACACGCGTTTCGTTGTCCCGTTGCGGTCGCAATCTAGACTATGAGACGCTAAATATAGCCACTTCGTCGCACTATGTGAGGTTATCGATCTTTTTCACAAGCCTATCGAATTGTTTGACGGTTATCTCCGGAACATGATCGGTGGGGGGCGTTCAGCCTGACAAGAACGAGGTGTGGCCTAGTCTCAAGTCACTGACCAGTCATAATCATATCGTGCTCGAAAAGCAAACATCATCCCGTCAGAGTTCGTTCCCGAGGCCATCTACATAATTTACCAGTTGCTCGAGAGCAGATCTACGGATCTCGGCCCCGGCGCCGATCTCTTTCCGGTGACTTTTTGCCAAACCACACGTTTGGTTACTATGGTATGTATGAATAATATTTGGGACTTATACCCTACTTTATATCGCCTGTGCTACCCTGCTCTAACACAAATGCAACAAATCTGTCGCATTCCTACGCACTCCAATGCTACCAGAAAACAAAGGATCATTCTGTACGTAATGGGTAGGTAGGTGTTGGCTTGTTTGGTACGATATAACTGCCTATGCTTACGTACGTTACCCAACGGCTCCGAAGTTACCGAAAGATGCGTACCATGTAGGTACAGCATTATAGGGATGCAGGTACTTCTTGAAAAGTGGCCTCGATGGTAGGTACCAGTCTTGTCTACCGGGTCTATTTGTGCGCTTTATCATAGGGACCATGTAGACATAGAGCATCTAACCGCCGTCTGCGAGTAAGTACAGTAGGACTCCTGGTTGGGGTTGGCAGCTAAGGAGTCGTAACCGTGCTGTACGTACAGGTTGGTAGGGTTACTTTCTGGAGTGTCACTGTAGTATTATGTCATCCAAAATCTACCCCACGAATTTGGAGATACGGAGGGCAGCCAAGGTTCAGCACAAGGTATGCGACATACGACATACGACATATCTACGAATACAACCTTTTTCTGCTTCTTAAGACATCTTTTAGCACTCTAGCCGTCTAATCGACCGGGTACAGGCAATCTATACCAAACACACCAGGATATCGTTTCATTCTCGGGTACTCCACACAGCCTCCACCCACGTAGAAGATAGGCAGACACTGGTCCAAAAATCCTTTCTCCTTCAGCGGGCTCGCCTTTCAGGTCATGCATATGATCTTATACGGTAGTGGTATCTAGGAGCCTAGACCACCCTTCCTGCATGCAGCATGGCCAGAGCTGGCTCCGGTTGACTTCTCCGAGAAACTCTGCATTTCCAGGATATCCGGGCGAGCTCTCGAGTTTGCTGGGACACATACGTACCCTACCTACACAGGCAAGGCAAGGCAGAGCTGTCACACCTGAAAAATAATCCTTAGAGCTCACAGCAAGCAGGCATTTGTCAATAGTCGCTCCCGGGCCCAGGTTTGTCAGATTTCCCTTTCCGTTGTTTCATTCCTAAAAATAATACAACATTCACTTTTACTCGTTATTCATTTGCTCTAATGCCTACCTACACGATTTCAGATGAACCGTTGTGACATGCATACTAATGTTGCCTCTTGCCTCTAGCCAATTACGATGTAGCATCTATAGCATCTAATGAAGTGACTGCTATGTAGGTTCGTCAATGAAAAGTAGGTAATAAGATCGCTCGGCGTAAACAGTTCCAGCGCTCGGGCTTTCATCACTTCAGCCGGTCCGCAGGTTTGGCTTCGCACAGACAACGCCAACGGTATGTTCTGCAGAGAAGTAATATTAAGGCTCAAACTCACATGTAGATGCCGAATTTCTGTATAGAACTCAACCTGATGAAGCCCTACACAACTTACAGATATCCGGGGAATTTTCTCCTCGCCGATTAACTTTGTTATGCCGCAAGCTTCACAAACATTTTTCGAACAAAAGTGACCATCTATAGTTGCGGCTGCACCATCATCACCACTGCTCATCACTGACTACGGCATGTGTGGCTTGTCACATTCGGATGATGGGGACCACCGTTGAGCCGTTATTAGAGCTTTCTGCAGGTAGCCGTGCCAATATGCTCACACTCATATGCCACAAGCTTATCTGTCGTGCGCACCTACCAACCGTGCCGCCTACCTGCCTATGTCCCCCTCCTCGATTAGATGCTACACCAAAAAAGATACCAGCTCCAAGCTACTAACCCGACCAAAAAGCAATTGGCAGGCAGGTAGGTAGGTAGTTATTAACATAAAACCCTACAACCCGGGGCGTACCACAGATGATTAGAATCACACGGCATTCTGCTTACTTGCGTACTGTTTTGCTTTTTGCACTTTGCCGCCTCATCAAAGTGAACAAACAGACAAACAGCGAAAAGCATTATATACTACTATAGATAGAGATATAATCATGGAGAGCGGCTAGCTGGCCAGCCGCCCACTTATCCCTAGTCGTTGTTGATGAGTAAACCGCAAGCGTTTTAACAGCGGTATGCACAGGCAATCAATCAATCGATCGGTGATTCTTCAAGCAACCAATAATAAATCTTCTTAGGGATTTATTTACTTATTGTTCTGCTTATTACTTACCGCCTCACCCACGCTCCAGATATGTAGACGGGTAGGAAGGGTAGGGCTTACATGTGGCCAAGGGTTTCTTTTCGAGGTTCAGGCGCCAACCACAGCAACTTAATAGATGAAACGAACTCTTTCTTTTCCTTTTTTCTTCTTGTCGCTTTTCCTCGTTTCTGTTGCTATACACATACGCATACGCATAAGCACGGTTGGTCCGTCCGTTCTATTTATTTACTCGTAAGAAGAAAAAAAAAGAATAGAACGTGATTTGAGCCGCGCCATCTGGGAAGAGACCTCTGAAACAAGACCCCTAAAACAAGAAACCTGAAATTTGAAATCTGATGCCGCTCACGGGATTAGCCGCGAAAGGGAGGGGAGGGATTGTCGTTACCGAGCCGAGCGCCGCGCCAGATAGCCACCTACTTAAATCTACTCTGAGATCAGGTTAGGTACCTGGGCAGTTGGAGAAAAGAAAAGGCGGCAGCGTCCCGTGTTGCTGTCTGCTAAGGTTAGGTTAGGTTAGGTTAAGTACTGTGGATGGATGATATAATACAACATATCCATACGCATTACCACGCGGGTGCCCCTCCCTCAAACAAACGGACGGGTAGACAGACAGACAGGAACCCGGGTGCCTGATCAGACCAGACTGAGCGGAAAGTTATGGGATCGGCTTACGAGCCAATGCTGAAGGAAGGGGCGTTTAACCCGCGTTTCTTGCACCTTAAATTATTCTTATTCGGCATTTTATATCCCATCTAGAGACGTACATACGCCGCAGACACACGTACTGTCTATGCTGCAGTGTGACAGACAATGAAATATAGTACCAGCACGTCACGTAAGGCCCCAAGACCCTCCCTAATATAACATAACATTACCTAAGGCGAATTACAAGTAGGATAGGTTAGGTAGGTAGGTAGTGGTCGCGGTTGAGTGCAGAAAAGGACAGGGTCGGAGGGGGGAGGCTTCAATGTAACGCGACATAAGTATAGTTTATTTAGTAAACACGGATCGGCTACTCACATTGGTCTTGCGATACGTCATACAATATGCTGCATTCTCAGACGCCCATAAGAATCAAATTTTCCGTTTGCAAGGCTCTGCTTCTGCTATCTGTTTGGTTGTAGACTAGATTAATGTAGGGATGCCACATACCTACCTGCATGACATTCCAAAGTGCCTTTGCTTGCTTCTGTGTATGTATTACGAGTGGCAAAGTGCGTATCTGGAGCAGGGCTTGGACGAGGTGCTAGACCTGGCAGTCCAATGTGCCGTATATTCTGCTGATCTACCTACGTACTAGGTATGTATGCAGTTTGAGAGGTCGAGGGAGGTGTCTACAGCTGGACCTGGACAGACGCCTTTCTAGCATAGGTACTTCGGAGGCTGGTGGCGGAAGCATGTACAAGGCCTCGACATAGCAAGGCTCTAGTAGCAATAGCGTTATAGAGTAATACCCCCTAGATAAAACTGTGCTTAATTCATATGCCCGACCCAGTCGACCAAACATACCCCCTTGTTATGATACAGATGAGGTACCACAGGAAAGGAAAGTTGTGAACTAACTCAGTCCGTTACTTTGCGTGGCGTACCTATGTCCTTTCTTGTGTAGTAGCCTCAGCGAAATTCCATGGGGGACGGTTGAGATACCAGCCACCGATCTCGAAGATCACTATCGTGACTTCAAACCATCTAGCCACCACGACCAAGTCGATTTCTCGTCCCACCCTATGTGCAATCCCAAGCTTACGCGCGTTTTAAGTGGGTAAATACGAGAATTAAACAAGAGATAGTAGTCATCACGTTACAATATTACATTATCTAAGCCTGGACTCTGCGTCTTTGGTCATCCACGGAGATTGCCTACGTCAGTTACTACAAGTTTTATTCTAAGAAAGGAGACGTTACTTATAGTGATTGAAAGGATATGTATAGTAGAGAAAGAAGCAGAATACAATTGGTGGACAATGTCTTTATTAGTTCCGATATTAGCCCTATGAAGATAATGGGATACCTTAGTTATTTATCTTTGTTTCTCACCTATTTGGTCTCCCTTTTTGGTGTATAGCAGGACCTACACAAAGTCTATTCGGCCCCTCGGCACGAGGTGTTGTTGATACCGAGAGATTTACATAGGGTTCTGATGAAGGTCTCGTGAATGAGGACTATGAGGCACTGGTAGATTGTCAGTGGCCTTGATATGAGGTCCCGCTCATGAATGTGAAGATGAAGGGACATGGGGGATAAGACAACTCACCTGGGAGGTAAGTGAAAGGCGAAGTCAAACTCGACTTGATATCCAAAGGGGTTGAGTTTGACATGTTAACTTAGGAGGCGGTAACAAACTGTCAGCAAGCTGCAAGAGAGCTCACCTACCGCTCGAAAGCCGGAGCTGTGAAGCTGCAGCATTTGTCGCATCAGCGTTTGCCTTGAATTGAGCGGAGTTGGTCAGCAAGGAATTTGCCACGATCGACAGTGTTGGGATCCTTACCGGTATTTTTACGGATCTGTTCATCATATCTTCGGCAGGGATCACATTTTCCTGTGACACTTTTGACGGGTCCTTCATACTTGCTCGGGCAGTCGACGCCTTTGCGAGTAGCACAATGTCTGGCAACTAGCCATCGGCCGCAGTGGCCACATGCGAAGGTCTCGCGGTAGACTTGACACATCGTCGCTAAGTGTTACTGATTGTCGTTATGGTAACGATATGAACTCGCTGTAGTTGGACTTTAGGACATTTGGTGAGTGTCTACGTGGACTTGCCGTGACAGTTACTTCACCCAAGGCGACCCTTTGAGGTCTTTAAATACACGACGTGTCACAGAATCCCTAAAGCAAATGTTACAGGGAAACTCAGTGAGAGAAACGAATTCAAAGGATAAGTTGAGATACAAGAAGTTTTAGAGCATGTTCGTTAACAAGCGCGTTTATCTGTAACAATGATCGTTGTCACTGTTGCACAAAGGAACAGACAAGGTCATATCCCCCTAAGGGGGTGAAAGAAGAACCCCAGGAACATCTGATTTGAATGAGACTGGAAGTAAATAAGGTTATCGTGCCAGTGTTCATGGAAATAGGGATGCCCTATGCCAGCCTGGTATCTGTTAGTCGCCATCAACTAGAGAAGACTCAAACGAAGCTCTTCGATACACAATCTATCTATGCATAATATGTTGGTCTTGGAATAAAGTTGGAGAGAGAAAAGAGATGGTTGCGGAGGGAATGATGAAGATTATAACTAAATAGAGTCCTGTCAGATATTCTATCTCTTTGACAACCCCATACGACTATGCCATATCTTTGAGATACGCTAGCCTATACGAATAGTGAAAGAAGATGTACCTATTGTAATCAATTTAAAGACTGACATTTATTAGAAAAGGAGCACCTATCTTGCTTCCCTCATCGTTGTGCTCGCGGACGATGCCCTGTACAAGACACTTGTTTCGCAGGAGTACTGACAACACCTGCATATTGTAGTGTAGCAGGCAGGATATGTCCCAGTCATGGTATGGCATCTTCTCCTTGCTTGAATATTTGCGTCCTACTATGGGTTGTTCTACCTAAGAGGACTCGCCAGCCATTATTGCAACATCCCCGGCTGACTTTTCTTGAGTACCTCAACGAGTATTCGATCTCACGACTTATACTGTACTGTTTCTAGCCCTTCTAATGAATCGAAAGTAGTTTACCAAAGTTTGACGTAATGATCACTCAAGTAGATACTATACCAGTATCAAGTCCACAGGAACACATGCAATGGATCTGTGGGCCCATAGTAGTGCTTCGGAGCTACGAGACAACATTTACGTTTTTATTACTCGGAAATATCAAACCAGATATATGGGATTTTGCCTCTGAGGTCCGGCGCTCGGTTCCTCTCTAAGGCTTTAAAATCTAAGTTCCTGTTGGTCGTGATGGTGCTGTCCAGAAACAGACGGGTGCGTTTTCGTAGTCGTCGGGGAGGATCTCGAATTAGATCGGATATATAGGACTAGGAATGAAACCTGACGATGTCATACTGCAGGCGTACCTCAAAGTGAGAGTTATCTTCGAATGAACACTTAGGGAGCACTTCTTGATCGCTTCCGTGTAGTACTCCTTATCAATCATGTAGCGACGAGATTCAAGATTAGATCATTTGGTCTCGACTAGTAGGGCTGACTGTATGTTAGAAAGGGGGGCGCACACTCCAAGAAGGCAAAGGGCTAGATACATTGATGGCATGACCTTTCGATCGAGCCCTAGCTACAAGGTATGAACCTATCTGATCGACGCGAACTATTAATTCGCCACCTATCCCCCCCTCCCCCTTTTCCCCAGACCTAACCCAACAACAGGACCGCCAGTGTTGGGCAAATTTATTCATCTCAAATATTTAGACGATATTGGCGCGCCAACACAGAGCAGTGAGACGAAGCGCAGTGACCTCAGAGTGCATAGCTACCTAAGAAACGTAACGTCTTATCTCGCAGCGAAATACACACAAGCCAGTACATAGTTGCATCACGAGAATGACAAACCATCATGCCCAACGCCCTACTCTATATTCCACCATGAGCATGCTGCTTTATATTACGCGCTCGGCAAGGCATTACTTTGTCGCATCCAGAGATGTTATTCCGCCAGAATGAAGACACGTCTATATGGTAGTAGCAACGCGAAGATCTCCATCGCATGTGCAGTATGTATGCCTAGATCGCCCAGAATGATAAGAAATCTTATCAAAACTCCTCGTAGTCAGGGGGTCTGCGTGGTTCTGTACATGAGTATTGTCTCCACGACACCAAGCAGACGCCAAGCATGGCTCTGGCTCCCCAGGAACGATGACCCAGTCACACGGGAGGAGGCGATTGGTCGCGGGGTAATTTATTCGCCTCAATTTCTGGGGCTTTTGGGAGGGTGGGCACTGCGGCAGCCTTTACGCCTCTACTTACATACTATCTTACATGCTATTGGATATTTGATTATGTTATAATGATGACTCAAAATCCAAAGCCACGACAATCCTTTCCCCAAAGAAGAACACCAAAGCCTCAACGTTCTCAACACCGAAAAGAGCCGCCTGAAAAGATGCTAAGGTATGACGAATTCTTGCACAGAATACTGTAATAGGCATGATAAACCTGCTCAGATTCTGCCTTGTGGAACGTTCATCTGATCTTGGCAGCATGGCTGGTTGTTGGCATTGCCTCATCGCGAATACTCGGTACTCGTAGGCATACTTATGAATGTAAGAATGTGACGTCTCTTTTAGTATATAACATGTTGGTAGTTTGTAGATCTGAAATAGAATTCCACTTCGTATATCTTAGATTTTTACATCACTTATCCGTGGCGTAACTCTATTGAAAGTTGCTTATCTCATCTTGGACGCTCTCATACAAGGGCACCTAACAACGAAGTGCACAATACTTACAAACACGACTAAGAAACTCGAGGCACAAGACACTCACATCGACGACAAGAAGGGAAACAAACAACAGCAAAGCTTCGGTTTGTTTTCAAGCACCTTCCCTCACCTCATCTTTCACAACAACACACAAATAAGCAATATGGCCTCGCGCGGCCGTGACTACGACCGCAGCGCAAAGCAGCGCTCGCGGTCTCGAACCGACGCCTTCCTCGACGCACTAGAGGGGGGGCACGTACGAGAAGCATTAGGGGTCTTCAAACCCTCATCCCCATCATCCACCACCCCAAGACCAGGCAGCAAATCACAAAACCACCGCCATCAACACCACCATCCCAATAATCGCGGATACGATTACTACGACGAAGGGCCACCGCGGCACAGTCGGTACGATGATTACTACAACCACGATAACTACTACCCCTCAGATCAGAGACAAGAACAAGGGGCAAACGCATCATACTACCGCGCCCATCCCGCCGCACCAGCAGCAGCATCACGTCGTCGACACAGGTCTGCGCACTCGCACTCGCACTCGCACCCACACCCACACTCTCAGCCTTATTCACATTCTCACTACTACCACGAGCGCCCCTCCCACTCCCACTCCCACCACAATAACACCCACACCCACAGCCACGGCCAAAGCCAAAGCAACCACAGCCGCCGAAGAGCCTCGAGCACAGGTCCAGGTTCCGGCCCAGACCTCAAGCAGGCAGCCAGCGCAGCCGTGACGGCAGGGCTAGTAGAAGCGTGGCGGTCGCGGCACGACACGGAGAACAGGACCAGGCGCGTAGCCACCGCGGCCATCGGGGCCGCGGCCACCGATTCGGCGCTCGAGGGACGGCGAGATGATAGAGGAGGAGGCAATAAAGGGGGGAAGGGAAAACGGAGGACGGTGATTGAGAGTGCGGTTGCTGGCTTGGTGGAGAATAGGGTTATTAACGGCCCTAGACGATGAGTGAGTGAGGAAGTTGGGTTGAGTTGAATGAAGGGATAGGAGGAGGTTGTTGGTATGGGTATAGGTATGGGTATGGGTACGGCTATAGGAGTTCATGTTGGTGTCAGCGAAGGGTTGGGCTTTCACTTCGTTCTTTCTTTCTTTCTTACTCTGGGGGTTCTTCTCTCTATCCCCTTATTCCTTGGCTGGTATGATAGGTATGGGTTATGATGTGGCCGCGTATATTATGTCACTTGGGCCACGAGCTACGTGTATGTGGAGTTGGGTTGTATCAGGGCGGTCATCTTACTCCTCATGTGTATAACGTCTTCATGAATCTTACGTTTTCCTTTGTCACTTAATTATCATGGACAGGGCGGACAAGAACGGAGAAATTGGATCTGTCTTCTTTAGCTCACATCACCTGACACGCATTATATATGAACTTTTGTGTTCTTAGTCTTGTGCCCTGGTGGATAAGCATTAGCATGCTCAGACAAGGTGGTAGTTAAGCAAGTCGGGCAGGCAAAGTTGGTTTTGTGTTCTTTTGACTTCTTTCATATACGTGTTTGTAATGTATCATGAAGGAGTTGTATACAAAAGAAACGATGGACTTGAAGGGACTACTTAATGTCTACTTAATGTCTACTTACTGTATCTCCTGCCGATGTAGAAGCTACGTAGAGGATCAGGTCTTAGTACTTGGCTATCAGACTCCCGAGAAATGTCGTCCACACTCTACGCGAAGTAATCATCTACTTGGACTGACCGACCATATCACATACCTACCTACATACCTTGATACTTACGATACTTTGCCCAGTCTCAAAAAAGTCCATTCGAACCGCATTCAATCATCCCTTCCCCCTTTTCTCTATCCACGTGCCCCCTCCCTTCAACTAGGTAGGTAGATACCCTGACACTATACTACCCGTCAGATATACTCATAAACCGGGACAGAGCAGATATGTAGATAACATATACAAGACGAAGAAGATCTCTGCATGGGAGCTCAAGGTCAAATTCTTGGCCGCTTAGCTACCTGCTTACCCACTTCATCATCCACTCACTCCTGGTTCCTCCACCCCAACTCCATCCGACAGGCCCAACTCGAAGATCCAAAGGGAGAAAAAAAGTCCCAAAAGTCTAAATCCGTCGTCTTCTCGCCCTGCTCTCCTCGAGTCTACCGGCATCTGCACTTGGAAGATTTTCATGACTCATGCAGTAATCTTAAGTAGGTAGGTAGGCAGTCTTTCGCCGTGTGAATCCCCTCCCTCTAGGGCTCACTAAGTATAAACAAACCATGTAATACTTACGCCGCATACCTACCTACATCCTTTCCAATACATCCGGCTATGCGCGTCTGTCTGTCTGTCTGGCTGTCCGTCCGTATGCGTTCTGGGCCCCCTCCCCGGCCTTCACGTACCGTCCATCGCATGTGTATGGCTTTCCCAGGGGTTCCGTTCCAACAGAGACGTTGCGTTTGATGAGGTGTGGTGGGGCTTTTCTAACGGCTTTTTCTTCCTCTTTTCCTTCCCTGTCTATCTGATGACGATAATCTAGCACACGCAAGGGTCTTTCCTGTTCTTGGCTTCCTGCCTACTTACAACACGTATCAAACTTAGAGGGTCCTAAAGGGTAAAAACTGGGCACACAGTTATTTTCCCTATGAGTAAGTAAGTGACTGACCGACTGACTTACGAACCGAGGAGAACAGTATGTACGTAAGTAGGTATTGATGCATACAGGGGTAGGTAGGGATGCTAGGCACTTATGTACCGACCTAATTAGCCAGAGTCGTGAATGAACGAGTGAGTGAGCACTAGCAAGTAGGTTACTTAGATAAGAATTCGAGTAAGCGATGAGAGTAAGGGCAATAGATTCCAAGTCAGTCGTCGCCTGGGGTGTCTGAGGTTGATACAAGCCCGGCCTTCGAGATGCCGCCTATACTGAATACTCCAAACGACGGCGTGAAATTTCTGTTCCTGTCTCGATAGAATACTGGTTGCGCTCAGGGGATACGTATTTGATCCAGACAAGTACGGCACCTTTGTCTGTTCGAGAAATTACCTCACTCAACACATAGCTCAAGTCGAGCTGCTTGCTGTAACCTTTTGAGTCTATATGGTTGATCTGTCTTGTCCGTCTGCTGGTAGGTATGCCTAAGTTCTCGTTGGGCTGATAGGCATGTTGACCCAACTGCATTGTAGAGATGCAATGGTACGTGAGTGTGTTGTCGCCAGCACTATCCCTAGTGAAATGACTTTCTGCAATGCGATGCTACTTCGACGAGACACGGAGCAATATACTTAGTTACCCCGTCTATCGATGATAGCCCCTCTAGGGTTGTCCTCAGGCGCATTGCATGTGTTGTGTAATGTACAGCAGTGCATACGGTGCGTAAGGGATGTGGGTAAGGACGTATAGGACAAGCTAGGTATAGTCGAAGGCACCCCCTACTTAGTTAATGGCATTAACTTAGCAACATTAGCTAGATTGCTATAAGAAAATTCCAGAAGCCGTGATGTACCTACATAAGTCAAAGGCCCGGCCCCGACCATACTACCATACGGTTCCTATGGCGCGATTTCTCTCTTTTGAGCCGTGGTTGTCTACTCATCAAACCGTAGAAAAGCCACCAATCCGGGCCATCTATTTATAGGACCGCGAAGGAAAAGGAATGTGGCAGCTTGGCCGTTTAAGAACCCATCCGGTTGGTTCATCATGGCGTGAAACTGATTGATAAGGCAATCGGCTTATATCTTTACCCTATTCTAGTATATGGGACTTTTATCTGATCCTGTTCAATTAGTATATGTATAATCCCTGGCAACATGTATGCATGCAAGTTTGTAGGGATGTATAAGTGTATCACTAGTCAGAATCAGCCTCCAACTGGCACAGTAGATGGGGAGGTAGTGGTGGCTGTCCAGGCTTTAGAGGAAATTGAAGTGGTCTATGAGACCTTTGGGCATCGTGCCAGTAGGTTTGTATACATGTTTCCTAGATACTGCATTAAGCCCATAAGTGTAGGCCATATGAAGCATTGCACAAATCCTGGCCATGCTATTAGCCAGTATGCCATGGAAGGCTGACGAAACGTAACTCGGAAGACCGTTGCATGAGACAGGCAGGATGTAATTAGGTTCCGATGCAAAAGAGATTCTGGGTTGGATCTCCAGTCATCTCTGTGGAGCTAGCTGCGTTTGGCGTCGTCTCCTCCTGTCCCTTATGAGAGAATGTGCTCATCCGAGAGGTTACCCTGTGGCTGGAAGCAGCTGCGGAAGATTAGTGGTGGTATGTTATCTCGTGGCAACCGAATTAAAGGATCCTGTCAACCGAGTCGTCCAAGTTCCGGAACGGCACTGTTCTTAGCAGAGGTGCCCTATCTTGAACTGTACAATCCCGGAGGTACTAGCGTGCTTCGGGATTTGAAACGGCCTCGATGTAGAGTGATATCTGAGCAGAAGTACGGCACAGACGATCTGCGTAAAGGACTGGGTAGACATTCGGGTTTTATCCGGGCAGGAAGGGGGATAGGCAACTTGAAGGATCACGGAGACATTGGTCCTACAGTACATACCGACATAGGTAGACCAGTACCGAGAATGCTCGGTACTCAAAATAAGGAGAAAGAGACCCGCAAAATACACATAGAGGTGACATGGTCGCAAGGAGGGAGTTAGCTCCAGGTAGTTAGTATACGGTCGTAGTAAGTAAATGACTGGCCCAGCGGCGTTCCAGTCTGCCAGGGTTCGCAATGCAGAGTGCGGGTGCCCCAGTATTAAACAAGTGTGTCTTAACTTCACTTCTTGGCTAGTTCCGGAAAAGTGCTAGGCAATCAGAGAAAAGTCCCTGCTTCCTGTTTAAGGCTATGGGCCAGAATGTGGGAAGCAAAATCCCTTATTCTTAATTCTTAGCGGCCGGTTGTGGGGAACCGGGAGATCGAAGTCTGACTGGCGAAGGAATGAAAAAGGTCTTGTGGGCGGAGGCTCGGAGGCTCTTATGTCGGACATTATGAACACATATTAGTAGTCGGAGGGCTATCAAGAAATATGCATTACTATTTTCGACGTGAGACATTCTTTTGGTGGTTGCAAAATGTTGTCATAACTCATACGCAGCCAGCTTGAAGATAGGTACTGATAGAGTGACCTCATCGGTGCTTTTTCGGGCGGCCACGTGCGTTGCAAAGAGCCTTTTAGCTGAGGTAGGTTAGGTGATGTGGTACCTTTTTGGGTACCTATCACACTGCAACACACCCGATGATGATAAGACAGTAGGTGCGAGGGAAGTGTAGCGTGTATCTACCTAGCTCGAAACACAGACACACGCACATACAGCGTGACTTTGTATTCTGATTGAAGACATATCGTCAGCCCGATGAAGAAACATTCGGTTTTGGATTCTGCTGCTGCATTGCGTTACCCTGCGTTGAGTCTGTGTTTCGCATCGTTCAGCCTGTTATTTAAGTATATCTGTTTACCTGCCGGTAGACCAGACTGCTTAGCGGTCATGCGAGGTCGTCAGACTCGACTACCCTCCTAATTACTGTCTTACTAGTCGCATCATGCCGAATTGATACTTACTGTCCTTTGACAACTCGGCGGGGTCTTCTTGATGGTGTGATCTAGACTGGCGCTTCGGATTTAACATCTTCACGGCACATGCTCGAATAATCATGCGCCCAGAGAAGTAACACGAAGGGTACAGGCGTTGTATGGTGTGTAGTAGATATCCGGCCATTCTGCATGGCATCGATTAGTTACGATCCAATTAACTCTAGAACCAAGACTAGTCTTTAACTATATTTTTTTTTCGTCTTCTCTGAGTGCTCTATCGCCACACGTCTCTATGTACTCGCCAATCTCATCGGATCGATCGACGTCCTTATGTATATATGTGCATAAATATGTGATGTACTTCACCCAAGGTGACGACGATGCGGATACAGTGAGGAAAAGGCGGTGGGCTTAACACTTGTTGTTGATAGACTAGTAGTTAGTTCGTAACTGTGGCTGCAACAAGCATTTTCACCTAGACCACGGCATTGGTACCTACTATGCAAGAATAGGGCCAGTACGGTGGAGAGGATACTACACAGAGTAGAGGCACACTTGTGATCGATTCTGTTAGGCCAGAGTTGATAACCTTATTGTTGGTTGTCTTGATTTTCCACAACCGGAGAGGATGGATCTTTTTAGATCTAGGTAAGTACATAATACCGTTCTCGGATCGCGCCACAGGTAGGCGGTACCGAGACGAAAGCTGAAAAAGTCGGCCCATTCTCCCTATGTCGTCTCTCATCAGTCAGTCGATGTGTAATTATTTTTTGTTAGCTATTTCCAAAGTCCTATGCCACGCTACAATCCTCGAGTACCCAACGTGGCGGATGGCGTTACTTTTGTTTCTGAAGGAGGCTTCCCACTCTGTCATTCTCACGAAGAGGTAATGAGGTGTATTGGCTAGCTGGTAGCTAGACCCCCTCCGCCCCCCCTCCACCCCTCCCTCCCTCATGCTCTTGATTGATGGTTTTGGGAGACTTCGCTTAACATGTTTGGATGCCGTCGACGTCCCTTGCAATAACCGTTTGATTGTTTCATGTGCGGGGTATCGTGGACAACCACATGTTCTGCATACACAGACCACACCAAGCGCAGCCAGGTAGCATTGCGAATGGGGCATACATAGAGAGGGTATGGGTGGATGTTATCTATGTAGGTAGGTAGGTAGTTGCTCCTGATCCCCAGCATGCTCGGGTAGATAGAGAGCAGGCCTTCTTGCCAGGGATGGTTCAGGTTGCTCGTCATGTGGCACTGGCCTGGTTGGCCCGGCTGGCAGGGCTGTTAGTAGGATGGAAAAAACATGGAAAGCCAGGATCTAAGACGGGGTCGAAAAGCTGATGAAGGGGACGGTGCCGCTCTCTGATCTGAAAGGCAGAATGGAGGAATGGCAAGATGGAGAAAATAGAGAAACGGAGCGTGGCCCAAACACTCATAAACTCATCCCAACTCAAAGGCAAATTGCAAAAAAAAAAGGTCGATACTTTGCTGTTACTTTTTTGCGCTGTAGTTGAGGTAAGCCAATGAAGGGTGCTGTTCGCTTCTGTAAAGGTCCTGAAATAGTCCCTTGCATAAGCCGCGATAGTCTGCGATAGTGGAAGGTCACTGGAGCACGGGACTTTTTCCTGGGGTTTGCCGCATCAGCATGCGCTTAAGCCCCTGTTGTCCACCAATTCCTATGGGAGCTCCAGCGAGCTACAGCAGTGCTATGTATTTAGCCCCCAAAGCTTGGGCAGTCCTGGGTATGTCCATTTACTGTTCTGGAAGCCCTTTCATTGAAACGAGCGAGGGGTGTACTTTCGGCGTGTACTTTCGTATTCACTACCTGAGGCAATCCAATCTCGCCGAGAGTCCTTTTTTTGTGTCGGTAAGGTCAAAGGGCTCTGTGAAGGCCCAATTGTCAAGGATAGGTATCTCATACACATGTAGGTACTTATAAATAAACGTAACACGAACCTCCCTCGTCGTCCATTTAATACTCAACCAAATTTCCCTGTCATCGCTTTCCGACTTCAGCAACTCCCCTGACTTATAAGATCAACTTGATATAATATCATATCATCTTTATTGTACCTTACTCACTCACACTGGGTGCTTGTTGTTCACAGCAACTCAAACTGCGCTTATAAGTAAACTTGAACGAACTATCCGAGTATATAAATATCAAGACCAAGACCAAGACCAAAATCAAGATGTTGCAATCATCACAACTGTCATCGGTCCCTGTTCATTCACCTTCATCGACAGCAACTGTTAATAACTCTGCGGTGCCACGCAAGATGCCTTTCTCGAGTGGCTTGAGTTTGCACGTCACGGTGTACATCTCCCCCAAGGACATCGATCGTTTCCTGGAGGCTTTCAAGTCCGTTTTTGATAAGGTGGTGGCCGAACCCGAATGTCTGTTCTTCGAGATGTATCAGAATCCCCAAGAGCCAGGAAAGATTAGTTGGGTTGAGAACTGGTTAGTTTTCTTGTCATGTTTCACTGGGCCTCGAGTTTACTAGCAAATGGGTATATTGACAATGTAACCAATAGGTCCGGTTCCCCAGAGTGGTTCCTCGAGGTACGTCAGAACGCAAAAGAATAGAGCGAGATCAATGTTGGCCATGACTAACCCCGCTTGTTTTGCGATATACAGAACCAAGTCACCAAAGATTACTACAAAGAGTACTTTGCTAAGACTGAGGCCATGTTCACAAAGCCGAGGGAGTTTCAGTTTCTGCAGCGCGTCGGCCCCGACTACTTCATGGTGAAGAACGACCCCTTTGCCCAAAATTAAGTAGGGAACGCCATTAGGAGACCGTTCCGTTTTCAAATTCAGACTTTCCAGTCAGTTTTCATCATGCCGTCGGCTTGAACGATACCCGGGTTGTTTTATCCATTTATGTATATACGGGAGGGCAGGGTTCGTGCTTATCTTTTGGCGTTCCGGTTACGGTCGGATGGCTGCCGCACAGCAAACAAGCGAGCAAGGAGGTCACGATTCTTTTTTTCACTAGTTTATAGCGAGGCCAAACGTGCGCATACTATTCAAAGCGACTTAACGACTGTACAGCCAAGTCTTTGAAATATACAAGGCCAATTGTCTCTATCAATTATTATCCTCTCTCGGCGCTTACTGCGAAGCACTTCAAGATCTAGAAAGTGTATGAGTTTCTCGATGGAAACGTGTGTCAACGCCCACGAGACGAGTTCCCAGACGATAGCGCAAAAGCATTGTCGCCGGTCCCGTCTCGGCTGCAACACGCCGTCCCAGGCAATGGCGCAACGGCACTTTTGCCGGCGAGAGATCTTTCTTTGCGGAAAAGACGCTCCTCGAATAGACAGCGTATCCAAACAACTGATGGGGGTATCATCGCAACGCCAAGCAAACCCAATTGTACAAAAACCATAACCCAAAAAGATAAAATCATGAAAATAAAAGGAACAGATGAAGGGGACTACTAACGATAGCGCAGCGGCATTTTCGCATTCGCTTGTCCTTCCTGTCGGCCCAAAACAAATCCCTAGCGATGGCAGAGCAGCACTTTCGCTGTCAAAGGTTCAAGAAGGAAACTCATAATAATAGGTTTACGTAAGTGGGAGGTAGAAAGGGAGCGTTTACCGAAACAGCAGCTCCGATGAACTAACTGTTCGGTAAGGAGAGCCATTGCAATGAGGTGAGATCTCGCGGCCGCGTGGCTCTGTTGTCGAAAGCGCTACGAGATATAGATCCGAGATAGAGGAGCTCGAGATCTAGGATCTCTTGCTCCACCACATGCGACTAAAGCCACGCTGCTCGAGTTCACGACGTGCAGCGCCGTCTTGGAAAGACTCGTCGGTGGCGCTGGCGCCACTGCCATTTTTGTTGCTAGGCTTGTTGCCGACGATTTGGAGCGCGATGAACATAACAAAGCTGCTGACAATGCTGACGGCAAGGATAGCAATCATGACTAAATTACTGTTACGATACTGATGTGGACCCGGCGCAGCGTCCTCGGGCCAGCCTGTGTAGAGAGCATACGTAGTTGTAATACTGCCCAGGTTGCCCAGGCCGGAGACGAGAGCGGCAGCGGCGGCGACGCCGACCTCCCCGTGTCGACGTTGGAAGATCTCATTGGTCCAGGTCATACAGATGGGAACCGTGGGGCCAAGACCGAATCCGATGAGCAAAAGTCCACCGTAACGGGCCCATGGGTTTGATGTCGGTGCGAATGTGACTGTCAACAGGCCCGCGATCTGGATGCTCGTGGCAGCCGAGAAGAAAAAGGGGCGCAGGCGATGGAAGCGATCGCTGATTGGTGTTACAAGAAGGATGGCAATCAAATCCATCTTGAGCAAGGAATTAGCATCATGAGAACTACGAGGAGTAGACCGGTTATCATCGACTTACAATCCAGATAGGTGCAAACAACAAGCTTAGCTGTACCCCGGTGAATTTAGGATCAATTCCATGGATAATAACCGTTCCGTACAGCTGTGTTCCAATGCCGACACCGACAACGCCAAAGTACATCAGGGTGAGGGGCCAGAGACGCCAATCGATGAGAACCTTCCCGAGATCTTCGAAGGTCCAGGGGCGCGGATGGTAGACACGTTTGAGATCCTCGTAGTGGATTAGTGCATCCTCGCCAGTAAGGGCTTCCGGGGTCTTGGGTAGCCACTTCGCAATGCCCGTGGGAACGCGCTCTTGTCCGGGCGGGAGGGGCCGGTCTGGCAGCCACCACAAAAGCATAATGCCGACCATGATGGCTACTATACCGTAGATGAGGAACATCCACTGGAATCCGTAGAGGCCGCCACGGGTGTCAACGAGTTGGAACCCTGCGGATACCAAACCTACTACGGCCGCAGACACCTGGGCTGCAGTGAAGTACTGACCGATGCGCTTCCCCGTCCGTGACGGCGGGTAGAACAGGGTCAGATAATACGCCATGCCCGGCCACATGCCGGCAATAACGACACCAAGCAGGAAACGAAGGAACCTGTTTTGGAATTGTCAATGCCTCGTTCGTGAGGTTATTTTACATTTGCGACAGGCTAAAGACAGACGTAATGTGAAAATATCACACCATAACTTACTTTAAGCTGGCGGCGGCCTTGACGGCGGCGAATGAAGCGCCGATGAGACCGACAGCGAAGACGATGCGAGCCATCCAGACGCGGGGGCTCAGCTTGCTCATAATCAGGTTCGAGGGACAGTCGAAGATGACGTAGGAGACATAGAAGAGGGCTAAGGCTGTCGATATATCTCTGGGCGATAGATGTAGCACAGTGACGAGGTCATGGCCGACATCCGCATTCATGGTCTGAGCTAGTCCAATGTTGGAGCGAATCGCCGAGCACAGGAAGTAGAGGATCCAAAAAGCTAGCATGTCAGTTGTCAGTATGACGGCTCTATGCATGTTTTCTATGCTCAGTCAAAGACATGGCGACTGTGCCGGGGAGTGAGACTGTACCCGGGATAATGCGCAAATCCAATTTCCTGTACACCTTCTCTACACGCTCGGTGTCGTATTCAATAGCCGGCGGCGGAGGAGCGCCTGACTCTTCGCGCGATGCCGCGTCGTAAGACTCTATAGAAGGAGCTCCATCGTTGAGGATCTTGCCCCCCTCAGGTGAGATTGAGGCGTCCGCCATACTCCGACTGTGAAGCAATGGAGGAGCTTGCTGGAAGTCTTTTCTGGTGCGGCCTCAACGACAAATGTAGTTTAAAGAGTGTCGGGCAGGAAAGATACAATAGCTATGCGAGATATATCGAGGTTAAAACTCGCCTCAGGCTTCTATCGACTTAATTTCGTTTCTTTGTTGTGGGAGAAATGTCCTGGCAACGGCTGGTGAGTGATCTAAGTCTATCTATACCTACCTATCTACCTACCTACTACTGGGAGGGTCAACTAGTTGGTTAGGTTCGATTCCTAACAAGTGCTATATGGTTTTCGCCTAGTTGGCTCAACTCTACCTACCTGCCTGCTGATAACTAATGCACGTCCCAACCTAATGCCCCTCCGTTCTTATCTGCGGCTACATATCCTATTATGTAATCCAGACAAGCAAGTCTGAGGAATTTGCTGTCGCTAAGTTCATAGCACCTGCTTGGCAGCTGGGCAAGGCGCTAGCTAGCTGAGCCGCCGAAAACGGACATCGGGGCTTGACATCGTGATCGGGTAGCGTAAAGGACGGGTTTACTCTAATGGCACTCTTTCCTACTGTTCAAAAGCGAAAAGATCTTTCGTGTCCCGTATCTTGCAGATTTAGGAGTAGGAGTTTTGTCTCTACAGACCTACCTAGGCTGTTAGTTTTGTGTCCTCGGAAAGCTAAAAAGAAATGGATCTCAGGATTGCACCCGCGTTCTGGAAGCCAGTGCAAGTCAGCAGCCCGCAGCACATGATTGAGCTGCCTACCAGGTCGGCATATTCTAGCCAGAATCGAATTGAACCCTCCTAAGCTTGTCCTATGTAACAGTCAGGATACGTGCAGGTGGCAAAGCATACATACCAAATGTTGTATACTAATAAATGGCCACTGCATATGACGAGGCCATTCTGGTCTAATCCCCACGAGGCTTATTTAGATATGGATTCACTTATCTTTTTGATTCCAGGGTCCTTCATGCATACGTTCGGCAGACTGCATATATAGCTGTACACGGCCGAACCTAGCGTGTCATGCTTGAAAAGTATTACTCAACTACAACAGCTGCGTGGAGTACCTGGCAGAAGATCAATGCAGAGCTAAAGTCAGGCGCGCAAGTAAGAAGTACCGAACCATACAACAGCACATTTAGGTTGGTTTGCCCTACTGCAACCCACCACAGATCAGGTTGTGGTGCCTATTACTACCCAAGCATTGTGTCCAATCATACACTCGCGACGTACCAAAGCGTGAAATCAGCGAAGTCTTCTCCCGCGGCTTCATGGAAGGGCTCAATGAAAGGCTTAGCAAAGAGATGCTGGACACTCTGAGGTGGGAGTTAGATACTCAGGGCGGATCGTGTTTGCGGGTCATAAGCCCGTCTGTACATAGGGGGTAGCATCTATAAGCGTCTAAACATATGGAGCAATGCGCTGTATACGCAGCGCGATGACCGGATGTAAAGTCTTAAGCAGGATTGTGTCCTGATTATATAGACCTTGTGTACTAGAACTCAGTTGTAGAGATTGCTTCGATTCTTACCAAGCCAGGTCACATTATCATGTGACGGTTAGTACTAACGGTGGACTCAGTAGGACCCGCGGAGAAGTGATATAACCTTATTTACAAGGTGTAAGGAGAACGTCGCTCAGTTAGGAACGAGGCTTGCAGCAATCAAGTTTGCACTGATCCTTCTTTTGCTATCTATCGTCAAAATATGCTGCCTATCGCGGTAGGTGACCCATGTAAACCATGCGCGATAATATCTATGAATATTAGATGCAATATGTTGTCATGCGCAACTTGATCCCAACCGCCAGCCTGATAATGATGATGCCGACCCTTCAAATTATACAAATAGTGTTTTTTTTTTCTTTGTCATGGTACGTGATTATGGTCGAGGTCCTTGTTCGTCCCATAAAGGAATATCTCATTCTTATATGTAGAGGGGCCGGATAGTCTCCTATTTGCCTCTGCCACGACCACGGCCACGACCGCGACCACGATAGCCACCCCGGCCACGCGAGCTAGTTTGGCCGCCACCCGCTGACCTGCCTTGGGTAAATGTCTGGGGCCGCGGGGGTAATGTTCCTGAGGCTGTTGACTGCGATGATTTTCGAGATCCATTCTGTACAGCGGGTGGAGGGGGGCCAGGAGGCAGAAGTGGTTGCCTGGCACCCTGTCCTATGCTACCAATGTTGCTGGATATTCTGATTTCGCTTCTGGGTTGTGGCTTCTTGACAGGTGCGTGGATCAGATCCTCTTCGGATTCGTCACTTGACGTAAAATAAGTATGTGTTTTCCGTGTCGCCTGTCCTGGAATATGAAACGCCCCGGAGGAGCCATTGGAGAAACCATTTAGGTCAACGTCAGCCCAAGCAATCGCAACATTTTCGCTCTTTGAGTCGACAAAGCGATCCCGAATCATCATGGACCAAATTGTTTTATCTGACGCCTTGCTAAGCGAGCACTCAGGCCCGTAGTGGTTTTCGCCACCACATACATAACAAAATGCCGGAATGTCTTTGACTCTCCTCACATTCAACTCCGAAAACTTGAAGGTCCTCCAGACTTCCGGACAATGCCCATCTTCGTGCTCTGCGCCACAAAACGTGCAGCCGCCAAGTTCTTCAGGAGCTAACGCGAGCTTCTCTTGGCATGTGTCGACACTGTGACCAGCCTGGCGGCACTTATCGCACCTGAGCTTGGTTGGGCAACCAAATGAGCTATGGTCTTTACTACCGCAAAACCGGCATTTCAGCTCAGGGCATGCTGACGTAGTGTGGCCAAGCCCGGAGCATGACAAACAGTGCCAACCCGGATTGTCAGCAGTAGCAAAATACTTTGCTTGGAGATGAAGCTTTTCGTCGTCGTGGGATTCCGAAGGCAGAGAATCCGGCAGACTTATATGATCGATCTCGTTGGTGTGAACAGCATCCGAAATCAGACTATCCACTCTATCCTTCGTGACAGATGCCATGAAATCCTGGGCTGCAAGTCGAGTAGCAACTAGGTGTTTCTTGGTACCCTGAACTAACCCCATTTTCTTGGTGAAGCATAATAGCCACCCCGCACGTACAACCTTATGTGAAAGGCGATCGATCATCTCACGGTTCGCTTGAACTAGATGGAATACCCATGTCTCTAGAAGACTGGTCCAGAGTGGAGTGTGTTCGTAGTCACCTGGAGCCATAATAACTTTTGGAACGGCGGGCGGGAAGTTCCAGGTCGCGTTACTAGCTTCGAAAGAAGTAACCGGATCGCGTGACCGGGGTTTCTTACTTTCTTTCTTGACCTGATGCTCATATTTCTTATCCGCCGTTTCCTCGATAGCGGATTTCATTTCCGGCGAATCCTTATTTGCCACTTGTTCCTGCTTTTCACCCGTGGCTTCCATGGTAGAAGCTGATATGGCCGGGAAAGAGCCTACAGGCTTTGTGCCAAATGTCGTTCGTGTTACTGGCGTAATACCTTGGTTCCACACAGGTAGGGATGGCCGAGGGGCAACGACGGCCGTTGCCGGGGTCGTAAATGATTTGGGGGGGCTTTTGTGGTCTTCCGACCCATTGCTTTCCTCGGTTGGCCTATCGCCTTCTGTTACATCCAACGGCGCAGTGATGCCGCTCTCTTCAAGCAATATACCGCCTGAAGCACTCGATGCAGATGAAGCATTTGCGTCGCCATCAGGTTGAAGAGAAGATGCGAGATTAGCTGGTTGAATAACGTGAGATGGTAGAGGCGATTCCACTATCTCACCATCGTCCAGCCCTTCTGAATCGCTACCGTTCTCAATAACTTCACTGTTGCCACTCTCGTCATCGTAGTTTTTCCTCCGTCTCTTGAACGATGATGTCGACTTATCATGCGGGCTTTCTTCGTCTCCGGAAGAACCCAATCCTTTTAACTCTTCGCCATAATCACGAGGCCGTTTCTGTGGGCCGGGACTAACCCTTGCCAAGTCCATAGCATTTGGTGAAGCATGAACCTCATTAGGCTCCTGTATTGCCTGTTCCATCAAATATACAGTTTCTGAGTTTCTTGTGGCCCGTATAAGAGAAGTATTCTCTAATACAATAGTTGCAAGTTCAAGTACACGCTCAGAATATCTGGATATTGGTTGGATTGAGGCTCTTTTTAATAAGTTTTGAATCTAGATGCTTTTTCAAGTTAGATGAAATTGAATATCTTGCTGACGTAAAAACTAACCTAGTACGAATTTGCGACAGTTATATTCTGCAGTATCCACTTATATTACGTAAGTGCTCTGCTAGGTTGCTTGTTGAACGACTTATAGGGTAGGTACTCTCGCCAATGCAACTAACTGCTGCAAACAATCCTCACAGTGAATGTACCTACGGTTCCGGTATCTCAAGAATCGTGGAGAAACACATGTGTATATACGTTCTGCTCCCTTGCGTAACATCTTGGTGTCTAATCACGTGAGAATTGCAATCAGGAACTAAACATATGTGAGAACATACAATATAATTTTATTAGGCACTATTTACATAGGTTAGGTAGCAGGTGCAGGTCCCTACCAAGTCTAGGGCACCTGCGAACGGGCATTGCCAACTTAGATTTTTAGTTATGGGGGGCACTGAAGTCGTTCTGGAACTTTTAGAAGATGTTGTGTCCACTTATTCCGACAGGGGCAGTACGAGGTCCGGCAGAACCTAACCCAACATTTTCTAGGTTCCCCACACCAAATTTATCTTGGACCAAGGAAATGCAGCTGCTCTTCCGCGATACAGCTGCTCGCCAATTGTCCACAGCCGAATAGAAGTTACCGATGAGAACAGCTTTGGGTGGTTGCCAACTGGTAACTCGTGTGATTGGTTGGGACCCAGGTGAGGGCAGCTCCCCATCTGATGATTGTCCTTTAAACCTGGTCTGGTAGCTCCTGACCTAATGAGCTTCAACCAATCTGTCTCTTAAGCCAAACCGGTGTTCTTTCTTATTCACTTCACTTCATGTTGTCGTTATTACACCAATATACCCTCTCCTCAACCATATTGTCCGTCGAACTATTTCCAGTACAGCCCTGAATAAGGAGTTCTTGCCGTTCGGCCCTGTGCCGGGACTTCCTTACCGCCGATCATTTTCAGTACAGCTGTACTTGTTGCATCATTGCCGCATCGTTGCCATTGCGCTTCGTGCTTTGTGCTGGTCTGGCTAGTTCTTCCAAGGTTGTCTTAACGGCACATCATCACCAACTGCCTTAGTCAAGTACTGGTACTTGTATTCTTCGTTATTCCTGCCCGCCAACAAGTTTCCGATATTTCGAGCTCTGCATAACCGCAAAACATCACATACTCGCCAGTCGTTAATAGTCTTCGGGGCCCCCGCTCTTACGCCGTGCCTTTCCATTCACAATACACAGAACCTACAGTCAACAGAATATACCTTTACGAACCCCCGACGTCTACTGACTGCAAATTGCGCATTCCATCCATATCCAACTGGATGACTGTGATTTCCAATCGACGAGCCTCGCCCGAGACAACACCCCTCAACACCGTCAAAGTGTCTTCGCCAATCCTTATCCCCCGGACCGTCTCTTACGACGTCGGTACCAACCCTCCTCGTCGAGGAACCGCCTACTTAAGCGCAGACATGGGTGACCAGAAGTCGGGTAGGCGAAGGAGATCTAGTAGTATCCTCCAGATCTACCAAGAGCCGTTAGAGCCCATAGAACAACTGAGCGATCAATCTGCACTGCCAAATCTCAATGCGAACTGGGTCAACGCCAAAGGTATGCCTCGGCCTCTGATTTTTCATACCCTATTATGCAAAATGTATCAGGCGACAAATATTAATCTTATGTGCTGTAAATAGGGGCGTGGACAATCCATATCGTGTTGATAATCGCCCTTAAAATTCTTTGGGACGTTATCCCTGGCGTCTCGCAAGAGACTTCGTGGACTCTTACCAACATATCCTATATGTTCGGGTCGTACATCATGTTCCACTGGGTTCGCGGCGTTCCATTCGACTTCAACAGCGGCGCCTATGATAACTTGAACATGTGGGAGCAGATCGACGATGGGGCGCAATACACACCAGCCAAGAAGTTCCTGCTCAGTGTACCTATTGTGCTTTTCCTCTTGAGCACACACTATACCCACTACGACCTGGCATATTTCACCATCAACTTCCTAGCTGTCCTCGGAGTAGTTATACCGAAACTTCCCTTTGTAAGCCCCGCTAGACTTATCCCCCATTTCAGTCAAAATCTCTAACAAATATATAGAGTCACCGAATGAGAGTCGGCCTATTTTCCGGCGTGCCTGAAGATTGAGAGTTTATCGAGGTCAACTACGCTAGGGTGGAGAGACACAGTTGGGATGGCGTACGGATATATTGACCCTCTTCATGTGGCATAACTGGGAGCTGCCGAATGTGGTCTGCTACACAACAAAGGAGCCATCAAGTTGCAAGGCATGGCATATGGTTATAGGAATACCGACAGTCAGGAAACGAAAAGAGAAAAGTCGCTTTGAGCTTGACTATTGCCATACCATGCTGTTCCCAGTCCTGATACCCCTGCAATACCATTGCAACCACTCTACTATCCTAACCTTTTAGATTCGAACGAGGTTTTCACATACTGAGCAGCTTCCTGCTTCAATCCGCTCTAACCCCGGATTATGTTAGTATAGGTTCAGACACCAGCTAGGTATTACGCTCGAGTATGTAAAGATTCAGATGACTTTAATTCCTAGTGTAGGTTAATCTACGACAAAGACACCGGGTATATACTTATTGGGCTGGAGAAAATGGAGATTTGGAAAAATGTTACGCTGGTACAGATATTCAACTCCTTACCTGTCTACGCTAAGCGTAACTCGCAATGAATGAAGCCTGGTGTCGAGAATAAATATGTTAGTATTATAAAGAAGCGGTGTAGCAGATATGCCCGAGCTAGCCAACATAGGAGCTTAAAGCGTTATGACTTAGAGTAGGTATGTGCTCGAAGTTATCACACACGTGATCAAAGCCCTGGTTGAAGAAAAAGAGGGGGGGAAATGGTTGGGAAGGAAAAGAAAGGGAAGAAATAAAAGGAAAGGCTCATGATGAAAAGCCGCTGTCAATGCCCCTTCTTCCTGATTACAGAATCTTGTATCAAAAGACGCACTAGGTTAAGTTTTTGCGAGATGGAAGTAGTTTCATATCACCTCAGTTGAACTTACAGACCATACCTTTGTCCCCAAGCTTCCACCTAGCATCCCTTGTTACCTCATCGTGCCCTGTTGTGTCCTAGGTAAGCGTCTTAGGGGCCGACAGCCGAAGGGGAGGGGGGGATACAGTGGGGTTGCAAAAGTTTCGAATGACCCCGCTTTTTACACCAAAACTCACTAACTTTATAACCATATATCTTTATAACAAAAAATAGTAAAAATATAAAAAATTAAGTTTTATATAGTAAAAT